>VOFB01001164.1_pt1 | contig 658000 bp, 589 predicted proteins | sample 5384141 | NCBI WGS metagenome assembly VOFB01 (sample SAMN12384721, study PRJNA508395) | human gut metagenome | isolation source: healthy gut A | host: Homo sapiens
CGGCGCACAATTCATTTTCCGGAACGAAGACCAGTTTCATATTTCCGTTGTTCATATCGCAATCCTTACAGCGCTTGATGGTGTATGGATTATAGTCGGGCATCGTCTTTTGTTCCATGCCTGCATTGAACCGGAACATTCCCTTTTTGTCAACTTCCAAAGCTGATTTCCCCCTTGCCATGGCCTCTTCGTGGTCTGTAGGCGGATACTTGGATTTGCGTACCTGGACCACGGAACAGCGGCAGCCCCATCCGTTAGGAGGATAGAATTCTGCCCAGAACGGGTCTGAAGCCGGGAGTGTGATGCCGGCCATTTCTGCATGGGTGGGACGTACCTTTGCATCCCCGGCCGTGCGGTACTGTAGATAATAGCGGTCGCCGTCCTGCATGAACCGTTCCCATTTGGCTGCCATTTCAGCCGAAGCCTGTACAAAGGTGAATTCAGCCCGTAGATAGTTTGAATTGTATGTTTCGTCGATCTTCCGGACATCATTCAAAAAGCGTTCGAACGTCTTTCTATTGCCGTTTTCATCCAACAGGGAGGGAAAGGCTTCATTCAGTTCATGGAAGGTCTTCAAGCCGGAGAATACATAGTTGGAACGCTCCAGCCGCTTGCGCATGGTCTCGGACATTTCCACCTTTCGGAATGAACCGTTCAAGACAGAAGAATGAGCTTCTATAAAATCCTGCGCTTCTTCGGATGCCAGGATACCTATTTCAAGGTTTGCCCCTTCTTGCCGGAACAGCACCTTCATCATGCGGTCAAAGCGTTCCGTGAGCTTGTCGCGCATGAGTTTTGCCTCGTCCTCCATGGAGAGGCATAGTTTCTGTTTGCCCAACAGGTGGGCATACCGCTGGTGCAGCCCCGAATAATCATCGGGGCTCAGTCGAAAAAACGGGACAGCGTTTCAGCCGGTTTGCCGTCTTTCTTTTTTTTCGGTTCTGTCGGGTCCGGCTCTTCTTTCGGTTCCTTCTCCTCGCACGGGATACCGTATTTTTCCTCAAAGTACTGAGGCTTTACCTTGTAGTGTTGCAGTACCATTTCCTCGTAAGCTTTCTGCTGTTCGGGCGTGTAGTCAATGGAGTAGTCCCAATCGAAGCGCAGCCCTTTAACAGGGAACCCGTGGCGCACCATGCGCGGAATGAGCTGGTTGTTCACTATATCCCGAAGCATATCACAGTCGCTTTCCACGAGGTTCTGGAACACTTCAAGGTGCGTTTCCGACTGTGATAGGCTGCTTCCGTCCTCGATGGTCATCGTCTGCCCGATGATAAGCTTTGACAGTTCGGAGTTGGCCCGATCGATGCGCTTGTCATAGACATTGAATGCATCCCCTTGCCGCTTTCCACAAATTCGATTTCGGTTTCCATTCCTGCCACCATGGAGAGGGCGGTTCCGGCTTCACGCAGCATCTTGTCAAGGCGGTCGATTTCTTTCTGGTCGCGCGAGGTGGTGCGTGCTATACGCATGGGCATTCCGAATATTTCCCCGAAGGTATCCCAAAAAGCCAGCATATTCTTTTTGGGGATAGTCTGTGAAGCTGCCTTGAGATACAGCCCGAGGTCGTCAGGTCTGCCGGCCTCAATGAGCCAGTCGGAAAAAGGAGGCTGGCGGTAGTCTATACCTGTAGTCCAGTCCTGTCCGAGGTCGGTAATGACACGCCCATATTCAGGAATGACATGTTTACGCGGAATAAGCTTCACATCCGAATAACAGATGCAGCCGTCGCCGTCAGTGCAAAGGTCGCCCAATTCGATGAGCGAATGTCCCCAGTAGATGGAATCGAGCGCATATCGCATGAGCTGTTTGAACCAGGATTGGTCGAAGAAGTGAACCGCCTCCTCGTTCTCATCCCCTTTCATATCTACGATTTTGAAAGAGCGTGCCATGACAAACCCTCTGCGCTGCTCCACGCATCCGGAGAGGTGAAGGTCTATTTCCGCGTCCCGGTAGATGTCGTACAGGCGCTGGCGGCTGGGGCTGTCCACATTGATGGCCGACTGCCAGGCATCGCGCCAGTTCTTGATGTCCTTCCGGGTGAGTGCATCGGTGGTGCGTTGCAGGTCGATGACCATTTTCTGCACCCGCTTGATGTCTTTCCCCTTGGCCAGATTAAAATTGCCGTATGGCGTTTGCAGTACGTTTTTCGGTTTATTGGAAAACATACCGCTGAAAAAAGTCTTTAATATCCATAATCCTACCAGTTATGATGAAATCAGTTCACAGATGTTCCTTTTGGGGACAACTTTCAGTTTGCCACCCATATACAGGACGTAGTATTTTCTTCCGTAGAGCTTGGCGTACTTGCAAGCACGGGCAACGGCACGTTTATAGCGCCATGCAAAAATCATTCTTTTAATCAGCTGTATCATGTTACCATATATTTTTGGCGGTCGGCCTTTTACCGAACACCGGTTGAAAACTCTCCTGCCTTGAATTGCGCTGCAGCATCCAGATGGCTCCCTCGTCGGCATCCGGTGCATCATCGTGAATACGGCTGCCACGCTCCAGTGCCAAGGTCTGTTCGATTCCGGTCTGCATATCCGGCGATTCTTTCAACTTCTCATTGTAGAATACGAAACCGCGTTCCCATAATGGTGACACCGCTTCGATGCGCTGGAGCTTGTCCGGTTTCTTTCGTTTGTCCGGCATGATGGGCAGTTGGTATCCACGCAGATTTCCTTCTGCCTCAAACTCATCCAGAATGACATCCTGCATGAAGTTCGCTTCCATAAAGAACTGGACGGCTGCCGTATCACGTGTACGCTCGTAGAGGTCGTAAAGCCACCGTACCATTCCTGAAACGGTATCCTGCCGGACGTAACAGTCTATAAGGTGCAGTTCCTTCCCAATCTTGCCCCAAAGGCGGCAAGCCTTGTAGTCGTTGGAAGTGGTCGATTTGAAAGAGGGGTCGGTATAGCAGACCAGCATTTCATACTTGGATAGCCTGGGCAGTTTCTTGTAACGAATCCAGTCTGCCCGAAAATAGTTCCGTCCACGATGGGGTTGTGCATCATCTCCTTTTCCCATGCCCGGTAGCCTACGAAATCCCTGTATTCCTGCGCCTCTTCTTTCGTCCATTTTTCGCGCCATACCGGTTCTCCGTTCTTGTCTATTGCCTTGATGACGGATACATGTACCCCTTTTGTCTTGGTGAGATTGGCCAGCACCGAGTTTTTAGAAATGAGGTTCCCGACCATGATAAAACGCCCCCGGCCCACATCCAGTGCACCAAAAAGGGCTTCTTTCACCCAGTCTGTAATGTCATGCACCCGTTTCTCATTGCGGCACAGTTCGTCGTCATCCAAGTCATCGATGACGATGTAGTCCGGACGTGCTTCCCGGTCTCGCAAACCACGTGGAGACTGTCCGCGTCCGCAAGCCAGGAATTTCACCCCGTTGGCCGCCTTGAACTCCCCATCCTGCCAGGAGGCATTCCCCTGCTGCTTGCCGAAGTCGGCAATGATGCGCTGGTTATGTTCCAGTTCTGCCTGAATATCTCCCAGCAGACGTGTGGCTGAGTCCTCACTTTTGCCGACCACCACCATGAAGTTGATGAGACGTTTGGGCTGGAACATCAGCCACAGCGGAACAAAAATGTCCATGTGTGTGGACTTGGCATGGCCACGCGGCCACATGAATACCGCTTTCAGGTTGGGTGTGCCTTTTACTTTAGCCGCTGCCGCATTGTGGAACGGTGCATTGTGGATGGTGCGTATGACTTCCCCGGTGGTTTTGTCACGCAAGGTGAGAAAGTGGGGGAAGTAATATTCACAGAACGCGGCATAGTTACCCTGCAGACGCAGAATACGCCTGTCCTTTTGTGCCGGTGTCTCGCCCGCGAGCAAAGCCGTATCCGTGATGGACTGCACTCTTTTACAGTGTTCCTTCCACTGTTCGTATGCCTGTTTCTTTTCCGCTGCTGTTGCCATAGCCGTTTTATTTTATGCCCATCTGTTCGGTGATATACAGATCCTGGTACTTGTTGATTGCCCTGACCAGTTCCGGAGTCACTTCCGGGTCGATGGTTGAACGGTATTCAATCCATTTGGAGAATGCCATGAACACTTCAATGACATCCACTACGTTGGCCTTCTTGTCTAACTTTTCAATCACCGCCGAAAGTTTGGCCAGTTTGTCCCCGAGACCAGCTACAAGTGCAGGGTCGTTCGATTCGTTGACTTGAGTAATGAGTGTATCAATGGTGAGCAGGAGTTTGTTCACCAGTTCCGGCCGGGTGACGTTCTTTGCCGCCCTTGCCTCTTTCCATCCGTCAGCCGTGCACCATTTTGAGATGGTGACGCGTGACACGTCCACTTTCTCCGCAATTTCAGTCTGTTCCATGCCGGAAAGGAACAGTGAGCGTGCAAGAGATTTTTTCTTTTCGATTTCTGCCTTTGTCATATAATAAAGAATATAGGGTTAAAGGCAGGCTTCGGAGTCCCTTGCACCTGCCCGATTTATTCGCAAAGTTGTCCGCTTATCAGCTTGCAGCCAAAATAATGTGCAACGGTTTCATAGAAGTGTGCAACCATTGCACACTTTTTTGGCTTCCCGGTAAGTGCTCTGTAATATTGCAGCGCCAATGCATAAAGGCGTGGCATGAGAAAATGAGTAAACGTGTAAGAATTTCAAACGACAGCCTGAACAGCTACGGAAGCCGTGTGTTGACATCGGGCATGAGTGTGGAGCAGTATTGCCGAAACCCGGTACTGCTGTACATGCACCAACGCGGAAACGTGATTGGTTATGTGAAGGACCTTCGGGTAGAGGATGGTGAAGTAACCGGGGAACTGGTGTTTGACGAAGCGACCGACCTCAGTAAAAGATGCAAGAAACAGTTTGAATTCGGCAGTCTGAGAATGGTGAGTGCCGGAATAGACATTCTGGAACTGAGTGACCAGCCCGAACATTTGCTGCAGGGGCAGACCAGCCCGACAATAACCAAAAGCAAGCTGTATGAGGTATCACTGGTGGATGTAGGTTCCAATGATGATGCCATCGTACTGATGAAGGATGGAAAACAAATCACATTGGGAAAGGATGGTGATTGTCCTTTGCCACTAATCAATAACCAAAAAACAACAGAAGAAATGGAACTGAAACTTTTGGCCCTTCAATTGGGGCTGCCGGAAACGGCAACGGAGGCTGATGTTAATCAAGCCTTAAATGAACTGAAAGCAGCCAAGGCAGAGAATGATTCCCTGAAGCAAGAAAACGGGAAGCTGACTTTGGCCCGTATCACTGGTCTTGTAGAAAAGGCAGTGGTGGAAAAGCGTCTGGGAGAAGACAAGAAGATACAGTTTATCGAACTTGGCAAGAAGGTTGGTGTCGATGAACTGAAGAATGTGCTTGATGCCATGCAACCACAGGTGAAGATTTCCACTGTATTGAGCTATCAGGGCGGCAAGCAGCAGGCACAGCCGTCCACCTATGCCAAACTGAGCGATGTCCCGAGTGATGCGCTGCTTGAAATGCGCGAGCATAACCCGGAGGAGTACAAGCGCCTGTACAAGGCTGAATACGGCATGACCTGTGAAATTTGAAAACCTTTAAAATGAAGACAATGGGAAAAATTGTAATGCTTTTGACGGCACTTCTGTTCAATACGCTGACAGGTGTCGTGTGTGCTTCGGTATTGGGATTCTCTCCGGTGGCCGGAGCTGTGGGAATGAATGCGGTGGCAGCCTTTATGGGAATGGCCCCGCAAAGTACTTCAATACTCCGTGAAGGGGTTTATACGGAAATCTGGACAGGGGAACTTGTTAAGGTGCTCCGTGCCGGACTGGAAGGAACCTGGCTGTCAGGAATCCCCGACCAAAGCAGTATCGTGAATAACGATGTGATTCACCTGGTAGAAGTTGGTGTAGATCCGGATGTCTTGATAAACAATAAAACCTATCCGATTGATGTGCAGGCTTTGGAAGACAAGGATATTGCCATCAAGCTGGACAAATTCAGACCAAGGCTACGCCGATTACAGACGATGAGCTTTATGCCATCAGCTATGACAAGACCGCCCGTGTGAAAGAGGGACATGCCAACAGTATCAATGATGCGAAGTTTACCAAGGCGGCCCATGCGCTTTGTGCGAACAAAAATACGGAAACTACTCCGGTGCTTAAGACTACCGGCGAGAAAGATCCGGCTACAAACCGTCTGCGCCTTACCGTGAATGACCTTGTGGAAATGAAGCGTGCCCTTGACAACCTGCGCGTACCGTCAGACGGCCGCAGACTGGTGCTTTGCCCCGACCATGTGAATGACCTGCTGCTGACCAGCCAGGCATTCCGTGAACAGTACAATATTGACCGCAACAGCGGCAAGGTAGGTAACCTTTACGGCTTTGAAATCTACGAGTATGGCAACAACCCGCTTTATACTACAGCCGGAGTGAAGAAGGCATTGGGTACAACGGCAGAAGCCGGTGAATTTCCGTGTTCATTTGCCTTCTACAAACAGAGGGTTTTCAAGGCAACAGGTTCTACCAAGATGTATTATTCGAGTCAAAGAATGACCCGTTGAACCAGCGTAACCTGATTAACTTCCGCCATTACTTCAACTGCATGCCCAAGAAAGAGGATGCCGGAGTGGTAATGATGAGCGGCTATCAAGCATGATGATTATGGCTCATCGGAAATTCCCTGATGTACGCATTATAGGACACAACGAACTGGCAGCGAAAGCCTGTCCGAGCTTCGATGTGCAGGAATGGTTGAAAGAAATAGGTATTAATCAATAATAAAACCGGGTGGTATGGACTTGAGCGAATTTATGAACATTATCCTTGGCGGCGGCCTGGTTGGTACGGTGGCGACCATTGGCTCCTTGCGGGCTACTGTGAGAAAAGCGAAAGCGGAAGCGATGAAGGCCGAGGCCGGTGCAGAGGCCATGCGCATAGATAACGCCGAACATGCCACCCGCATTTTGATGGAAAATATTGTAAAACCTCTAAAAGATGAATTTTGTGAAACAAAGAAAGAACTGGCCCGCAATACGCGCGAGATGGCCCGTCTTAGAAAAGCTATTGATACAGCCGGAAACTGTCCTCATCGTGACGATTGCCCTGTGCTTGACAGGTTGCGCGAGTCACCGAAAGAGCATGAACCGGGAAGTCCGGACGGAATCGGCAAGCGCCGACAGCGCGAGCGGAAGCCGACGGGCGGGACTGGTGATGGCGGGTATACCGGCGAGTTCGGTGAAGCTGTCTATACCTGCGGACAGCCTCCGTAAACTTCCTGAAGGTGCCGTGTACCGTGGCAAGAGCGGACAGGCGAATCTGACCGTAGGCAGCGACGACAGCGGGAACATCGTGGCCGAAGCCTCGTGTGACAGTCTGCAGCAGCTGGTGCTATGGTATGAAGAAGAGCTGGCGCGTATCCGTAGCGAAACCAAGAGCGAAATTTCAAATGACGTTCAAACGGTAGAAAAACGCCCTCCGAACCGGATGCGGACGTTTATCACAGGTGTATTGGCCGGCTTGCTTGTCGGTATGTTATTAACAATGAAACTGAAAAAAGATGAATAAGAATTTCATGTACGGCATAGGAGCCGTAAAGTATAAGGATTTCACAATCGGGTATATTGAAAAGAACTCGTTTGACCTGGGCGGCAAGAAACCCGAGGCCGCGAAGATCGAGGCCGAACAGGTGCAGGGTGCCCCGGTGCTGGTCATCCCACAGAGTAACGGCGGCATCGCCCCGACGTTCAATGTGATCCAGATGAACTATTCGAACCTGCACAAACTGCTTGGCGGCAGCCTGCATTATAAGAAAGAAGATTTGGAAAAGAAAACTCCGATCGGTTGGACAGCCCCGTCGGAGGTGCTTGTCATGCAGGGACCATGGGAACTCTCCCTCGTGTCCGGACAGAGCGTACTGATTCCCAACGCCACGCTACTTTCCAATCCTGCAGGCAAGCTGACCCCTTACAGAAACCTCCAAGATAGAGGTTACGCTCGAAGTGGCGATGCCGGAGGACGGTTCGCAGCCTTACGGCGTGTTCGATACGGAAGCAATACCGGACGAGTGGGGGCAGTACAAGCTGCCGCCGGCGGAAGCCGCGGCTGCAGCATCGCTCCAAAGTGAGGAGGGCTAACGTATGGCTGACCGTTTGGAACAACTGATAGAGATGGAGTGTGCGGACGCGCTGCTTGACAGCGGCGTGTCCGTACCTCTTAAAAGGTGGAAGCTTCCGTGGCTGAAACGCCCGGTGGAGGTGCGTGTGACGATGAAGCGTCCGAGGCTGCGGGGTCAGATTCTGCTGGCGAGGGAATACCTGAAGATGGGCGTTGCGCCCGGGTGGCAAGCAAAGGACAAGGTCGAGGAACTGGCCTTTGTAGCGGAACATGGTAAGGCTGTGAGCCGTCTGCTGGCCTATACGGTATGCCGGGGATACGTGTCGCGGCACGTGGGCATCGGGGTGACAGCGTGGGTACTGCGGAACTTTGTGGAGTGGCGTTATCTGACGGCCATGTTCCAAACATTCGAGCGTCTGATGGGCACGAAGGATTTTATGCGTATTATCAGCTCGACAGCGCGGGCGAACCCGATGACTCCGAGACTGAGCCAGGCAAGGAAGGGGAGTTAAGAACCCGGTATGAAGGTTCCCATAGCCCTTTCGGCTTCGTGTGGCAGATTGCATCGGCGACCGGCTGGAGCGTGGATTACATCCTTGATGGGGTGAATTACCAGACGCTGATCATGATGCTGAGCGACGCGCCGCGGTATGTGCGGAAAAAGCAAGGCGGCGGAAATGGTGCTCCCAGACCGGAACACAGCGCCGAGGATGAAGCGAACGATATAGTAGGATTTTTTCAAAGCAAACTGGAATGAGCAAACCTGTAGAAGTTGAATTTTTGATGAAGGACAAACTCACGCCCGGCATGAACAAGGCCGAACGTGAGGCGCTGGAACTGCGTAATACCGTCAGGCTGCTGGAGGCTGAACTGGAAAGGCTGCGCCTTGCCGGGGAGACGGCTGCCCCCAATCTGGACCAGAGTGCCAATATCGCGCAGATCCATGCACTGGAGAAGCAGCTTGAGGAATTGCGCGGCAAACTGAAACTGCTGCAGGAGGAATCGGAATCCGTGCAGGTCACCCCTGCAGATGTACCCAACGCGCAGCGCCAGTTGGGCGGGCTTCACAACAGTATCCAGCAGATCGCCCGTGAAATGCCTTCTTTGGCCATGGGACCGCAGATGTTCTTCCTGGCAATCAGCAACAACCTGCCGATTTTTACGGACGAACTGGCCCGTGCCCGCAAGGAATACGATGAGCTGCAGAAGTCCGGCAAGAAGGGCACACCGGTATGGAAGCAGGTCCTGTCCTCACTCTTTTCCTGGCAGACGGCCATGACCACCGGCATCATGCTGCTGGTAATGTACGGTGATGAAATCTGGGATTGGACGAAAAACCTGTTCAGTGCCAAAAAAGGCGTGGATGAATTCAACATATCACTCAAGGAAATGACCGAGATAGAGAAGGACGGCCGTGCCCAGATGGTGCGTACCCGCTTCGAACTGAAATCGGTCATCGATGAAATAAAGAACTTCACCGGCAGCAAGGAACAGGAAAAGGCGAAGGTGGAGGAACTGAACCGCAAGTACGGGGAATCTTTCGGGTATTATAAAACACTTTCCGAATGGTATGATACCCTTATCCAAAAGAGCGAGGACTATGTACAGGTTCTGCTGCACCAGACCAATGTCCAGAACCTTGTAAAAAAAGCTGCAGAAGCCGATGAAGAGGTGAATAAAATCAAGGCGCAGAAACCGGAAGAGGCGGAAAGCGCCATGGGCTTTTTCGGGAAATGGGGACAATATATCATGCAGTCAAGCATGGCAGAATCCGGGCAGTTCTATGACGCACAGGCTGCCATCAAGAAACATGATCAGGAAGCTTATGACATACTGTTGAAAAATGCCGAAAACAAACGCGACGGTTATCTGAAAAAAGCGGAGGAAGAGGTAAGGAAAGCCGCAGAAGCAGCCAAAAAAGGAAATATCGGCGGACATACCGACCCCGAACAGTCCGGGAAGAATCCGGAAGCGGAAGCCAAGCAACGGCTTGCCACAGAGCGCAGGCTGGCGCAGGATCTTGCCGCCCTGCAGGCCGAGAACCGGAAGGAAGAGATAGACCGTATGCAAGCCGGTACCGAAAAGAAACTGGCACAAATCGAATATGACTATAACGCCCGGAAAGAAGAGATAAACCGGCAGGAAGCCGACTGGAAGCGTGAGAACAAGGAAGCCGGTCTTTCCACCGGAGATAACGGACTTACCCGGGAGCAACAGGATGAACTTGAAAAAGCCCGTGCCTCAAACACCGCGTCCCGGAAAAAAGCGGAGGCGGACGTGTACAGGGAAGAGGCGGAAGCCATGCGTGACTATCTGAAGGAATACGGGACCTTCCAGCAGCAGAAACTGGCCATCGCTGAGGAATATGCGGAGAAAATCCGCAAGGCACAGTCCCAGGGCGAAAGGCTGACTTTGGAGAAGCAGCGTGATGCGGCTGTGCACAAAGTGGACATGGAAGCCCTTACCCAGAAGATAGACTGGGGAGCAGCGTTCGGGGATTTGACCGGTCTGCTTGCAGACCAGATGAAGAACCTGCTTGGCGAGCTTAAACAGTATGTCAAGACGGATGAGTTCAAAAAAACGGGAGCCGCAGACCAGCAGGTCGTTTACGATGCCATCGAACGTATTCAAAGCATGCTCCCCGGTGGCAACGGGACATTGGATTTTGCCCGGCTGCAAACGCAGATGCACGCTTTGGGGGATGCCGTAACACGCGTGCAAAATGCGGAACTGCAGCAGGAAGCGGCATTCATTCGGTTAAAAGCAGCGCAGACCGATTACAACAAGGCTCTTGAAAGCGGTAACCAGGCAGAAATAGAACGTACTAAAATCGCTCTTCAAATGGCCCAATCGTCCAGCATTTCAGCTGACGAAGAATACCTGAACGCCACCTCTGAAATGAAGGCGCTTGCCGGGGAGGTGAAAAGTGCCTCCCAGGACACGGTTGACGGGTTGAACATGGTATCCGACGGGTTGCACGGCTTTGCGAGCGGAACCTTGCAGGGAGCATTTGAAGGAATCCAGAACATGCTTACCGGTCTTTCAAAACTGAATATCGGAGGCAAGGTCGGTGATGCCATCAGTCAGATGTCCGAGACCCTGTCAAGTGCCGGAGTCATCGGGCAGATCATATCGGCTATTCTCTCCATACTGGATTTGCTGAAAGACGGTATTGGCCCGATTATCTCATCATTGATAGACACCATTTTCAATGCGATAACCGGAATACTCGACAATATCCTCAGCGGAGACCTGTTCAAACAGATAGGCGGTTCCCTTGTGAAAGGTATCGGGGGATTGCTGAACACGGTGTCTTTCGGAGGTTTCAACAAACTGTTCGGCATCGGCGGGAACGCCAAGGAAGTGCAGGCGGCTATAGACCGTCTTACAGACCGGAACGAGCTGCTGCAGACCTCGATAGAGGATCTGACCGACACCATCAAGCAGAGCCAGGGGACGAAGAGTGTGGCGGCTTACCGCGACGCGTACAAGATGCAGCAGGAAACGAATTCGAACTACCTGCAGATGGCTATGGCGCAAGCCGGCTACCACGGAAGTCACCACAGCTGGAACTACTACTGGGGCGGTTTCAACCAGGCACAGATAGACAAACTGAGCGGACAGATCGGCCGCCAGTGGGACGGGAACCTGTGGAGCCTGAGCCCGGAGGAAATGAAGGCACTGCGCAGCAACGTGGATATGTGGACGCAAATCCAGAATACCGGTAAGGGAGGCTATGGCGGGCGACTGACCGAGAAACTGGATGACTACATAGACCAGGCCGGCAAGCTGGAGGAACTGACCGACCAGCTGTATGAAGGGCTGACGGGCATTTCGTTCGACGGTATGTACAGCAGCTTCATCGACAACCTGATGAACATGAAGTACGGTGCCAAGGATGCGGCGGAGGATATATCCGAGTACTTCATGCGGGCGATGCTGAGCAACAAGATCGGTGAGATGTACAGCGACAAACTGAAAGGCTGGTGGGAGAAGTTTGGCAAGGCCATGGAGGACAACGAACTGACCGAGGCGGAACGGAACGCGCTGATGGAAGAGTACATGCAGTATATGGATGAAGCCCTTGCCCTGCGTGACAACCTGGCGGCAGCCACCGGTTATGACAAGACGCAGCAGGGCGGTACGAGCCAAAGTGCGAAAGCGGGCGGCTTTACGGCCATGACGCAGGACCAGGGCACGAAACTGGAGGGCATGTTCACCGGCGGGCTGCAGCACTGGAGCAGCATGGACGACCGGCTGGAAAGCGTGGTGGAGAAGATGGACACGGCTGAAGGGCATCTGGCCCGGATAGCCGAGAACACCGGTGTGAGCGCCGGACACCTGGGCGAACTGAAGGAAGTGATAAAGAAAATGATACGTGACGGACTAAAAGTGAAGTGATATGGGCAATATACTGAGCGGACTGGTGCTGGTGAACGGCACGGACATCTGGACGGAATACGGCGTGTTCCTGGTGGAAGACCGGCGCGGGGGCATGGAGAACCTGACGGCCATCCTGACCCCGAGCAAGGCCAAGAAGGATACGGCTGTGGACATACGGGAAGAGCACGGGGAAAAATACAGCCCCGTGCTGACCCCACGGAATGAAGCGCGTGACGTGACGCTGCATTTTGCGCTTTACAACAAGACCCAGGCAGGCTGGATGAAGCAGTACTTTGCCTTTGTGAATTTCCTGAAGCAAGGGAAGGACGGCTGGCTGGAGATCCGTTTCCCCCAGCTGGATCTGCAGCTGCGGGTGAAGTATGCCGACTGTACGAAGTTCACCCCGCTGACCTATCTGTGGACGGAAGGTGTGCATGCCGGAAAGTTCCGGGTAAAGTTCCGGGAACCGAAACCGATTATATAACCATTCAAACGCTATTAGAATATGCTTCTAACGATATATGATAAAGCCGGAACCAAGCGTGCGGATGTGGCCGTGAACGACAGCTCGACGCAAAGCAAGGAAGTGCAGGGAGACAATGTGCTTTCCCTGTCGTTCAGCTATTATGCCTTCCTGCCCCTGGACGTGAACGACTACACGGACTATCTGGGCGAACGGTACTGGCTGACAGAACGCTACACGCCGAAGCAGGTGAGCGATGGTGAATGGGAGTATAACCTGAAGCTGTACGGTATCGAGAGCCTAATCAAGCGGTTCCTGGTGCTGGAGACGACGGACGGGGACACCAACCCCCTGTTTACCCTGACGGCCACGCCCCGCGAGCATGTGGCGATGGTGGTGAAGGCTATCAATAACGGCATGGGCCACATTACTGACTGGAAGAGCTTTCAGCGGCATCTTCCCCGTCGGGTCGGTACGGTGAGCTCGGTTCGCAGCGAGGAGGTGGCAGACGATGAAGGAAACAAATTCACCGTCTATTATTTCCGGGACGGGGAACTGGACTTTGACCCTAACCTGTACGAGCTGGCCGGAGAAACCAAACGTGTGTCGTTCCAGACGGGCGACCTTGCCGGACTGGGAGAAAGCGATGACCACTACTTTGAGGTGAACTACGACAGCGCGGCACGTGAATTCGAACTGATCACCATCTGGCCCTACGATGACGACACCCAGCTGCCGGGCGGCAAGCTGGTGCCCCGAGCAGGCGACACCTATATCCTGTGGAATATCCGGATGCCGGATGAGTATTACCGGCTGGCCGAAGAGGAGTTTGCGGTTGCGGTGGACGAGTACAACCGGGACCACTGGCTGGACATTGCCGCCTACAAAGCCCCGACAGACCCGGTATACATCGAGGAGCACGGCATAGACCTGTTTGTGGGCAGACGGGTGAAGCTGGAGAGCCGGAAGTATTTCCCGGAAAAAGGCTACCGTCAGAGCCGTATCACCAAGATCAGCCGCAAGGTGAACGAACCCGGGCAGATGGACATCGAGATAAGCGATGCGCTGCAGGTGGGCAAGTTCGACAAGGTGACGGACAGCATCGGTGCGCTGAAAAGCTATACGAAATCAAAGACGGAAGGCGCTGCCCTTCCGGACATCATACGAAGCTGGGACAAGACGCTGCCCACGGACAACAACCTGTTTTCCGCCCGGCGCAGCCAGAAAGAGTTCCTGAGCAAGAACCAGCCGGACACAGCCAAAGAGTCCATCCGCTTCCTGAAGGGTGTGAGCTTTGGCGAGGCTGCTGGCGGCAAGCCCTGCGGCATCGTGGATGGTGAGGGCAATGCCGAATACTTGACTGCCGTGATCCGCGAACTGCTGCGCAGCACGGAGTTTGTGGACGGGCTGACCGGTGAGGGCTGGCAGCTGTGGATTGACCAGCTGACCGGACTGACAAACCTGACGGTGGACAAAGTGACTGCCCGGCAAAGCCTGGTGGCGCTGGAACTGCTGATCGAGAAGGTGCGCAGCGTGTGCGGCCAGCTGGTGGTGTCCGCTGCCAACGGCAAGATCAAGGACGTGGTGAAGCAGGGCGACAACTACCGCATCGTGTTTGAGCAGGAATCGGGCTTTGTGGCCCATGACCTGATGCGCTGTGCGGTTACGGGTGGTAAGAAACTAAAAGCATACTGGGTGGAGGTGGCTTCGGTGATAGCCGGCGGTGTGCTGGTCCCGGTAAGCGAGTTTGGCGGGGTGAAGCCGGAGGCAGGCGATGAGTGCGTACTGATGGGCAACACCGAAACCCCGCTCCGGCAGAACCTTATATCCATTGCGGCCACGGAGGACGGACAGCCCCGTATCGACATTCTGGACGGTGTGAAGGCCAAGAACTTCAACGGCTGCCTTCGTTGCCGGCTGGGTAAGCTGGACGGCATCAGGAGCAGCGCTTTCCCGGCAGACAAACAGCCGAAAGGAAACGGCCTGTATGCCGACAACGTGTGGCTGAAGGGTACGTTCGTGTTGATGACGGGCGAGGACATCCTGACGCGGTTTGAGATAACCGAGGGGAAAATCCATTCAGCCGTGGAAAGCTTGCGCAAGGAAATACGCGAAGAACAGAGTTATCTGGACAACAGCAGTTTTGCCGACGGCATGGACAAATGGAAGACGGGCAGCAAGGCTGGGCGGACGCTGGATCTGGGCGAACGGCGGTCCTTACGGTACGAAGCCGGACGGCCATGCCGAGATACGGACCGACGGCAAGGTGCCTTATGCCTATATCCGGAACAGCTATATCATGCAGAAACTGGAGGACTTCCGGCTGGTACCGGAGTACCGGCAGACGAACAGCCAGGGCGAACGGGTGCCCGGCGTGGTGTATCTGTCGTTCAGCTACCGGGTTATCAAGGCCGGAAGGTTGAAAATAGAATTTGTGAACGCTGATAAGACCGGGTTTGAGAACTTCAACATGTTCGGCCATGAAGAGGACCTGCCCGTTGGCGGTGAGAAGATGTTCACGTTGGACGGACTTTGAACGGCACTGGCGACTTCAAGCTGTCGTTTACGGGCGTGATTTACATTTCGCTGCTGGTGTTCAGCACCAACAAGGCGGACGCACTGGCCTATAAGTACCGTACACTGTTCGAACAGAGCGACCGGCTGGTAAAGATTTCAGCGGCGGTCTTCGACAAGGACGGTAATGCCTGAAAGAGACCGGGCTTGTTCCTGAAGGTTCGGTCTGTATGCGCAGGACAATACAGGAAAGATTGCCCTTATCGGGGTGAGCGTGGAGGAAGAGGACGAGTACGGAAATACCGTGAGCAAAATCAAGCTGACAGCCGACCATATACAGCTGGAGGGACTGGTAACGGCCAACGGCAACTTCAAGATACTGGAAGACGGCAGCATTGAAACGACCAACGGTAAGTTTACCGGAGAGATCGGGAGCGGTGGCGGTCTTGCCATTTATGATGATTTTTTCCGTGTCGGCGGCAGCAAAGGATATGTGATGTTCGGTGATGATGTGATACCGTCTTCTGCAGGAGGAGCTTTTACCGCTGTCGGTCGTATCGTGAACTCAGCCCCCAATATATACGGGAATTACGGCTTCGACCAAGCGAACTATGGATTGTTTATAGATGTTACCGGCGGTACGAAGAACTACGGTATCAGCAGCAATGCGGCATTACTTGCCCCGGCGTTTATCAATACGAAAGCCAAGCTGCTTACCTTCGGAAGTGGAAACTACACGGTGGATTTCTCACAACACAATATCATTTTGATGTATTACAATGAACCCAACTACAGTAAGGTAGAGGTTACGCTGCCGTCGGAAAGTTCTGTGGCATACAAGTTCGGCATGAGTTACTTGCCTACCGATTTTGCAGCCATTGTCACGTTCAGGGTCAGACCCGGTTCAAAGAATATCATACTAAAAGGTATCTATAACCACAATGAAGATTTGCAAAACTACGAGATGGCATCCGGGGACTCCGTAACGGTACTTATTACAAAAGCGGACGGATTCCGTTACCAGATATTGAATCATTCATCCTAAAAAACAGATATATATGAAAAAGTTAGATTTCAGGAATTTCAGCGTTCCCACCGGAATAACCCGTCAGACGAGGGAGGTTTTCGATGCACGTGAGCAGATAGCCGATTTGCTGTATACGCGTGTCAGTGGCATCAAGGCCCATCGGCTTGCGTTCAAGATTTTCGAGAGTACCGGCGAGACCGAGTTCAGCGATGAGGAAACCGGGATGATACACATGGCGGTGGAACGCTATTGTCTTCCCAATGTGATAGATGCCCTGAACGAAATCCTGGGCGGGTCAGAAACCGATAAAAACGAATGAGTATGGCAGAAATGACGCAAGAAGAACTGGTTCAGGAAGTGCTGGACCGTGTACTCCAGAGTTCTACCGGCGTGGAGGACTTGGAGACCGTCACCTCGCTGAGCGGTGTGAAATCACTGCCCGGGGAGAAGGACGGCAAGATGGTGAACGTCCCCCTGGAACTGATAGGGAAGCCTGCGAGCGATGCCGCCGCCCGTGCCGAGGCTGCCGCCAAGAAAGCGGAAGGAGCCGTAGCCGGACTGGAGGAAAAGACCCAGGCCGCCACGGAAGCGGCCACCAAGGCCAACGAAGCGGCAGCCAAGGCAGAAAACGCCGCTGCCAAGGTGGAACAGACTACGGCAGCAGCCATCGGCGGGGCTACCGCACGCTTTTCCTCATGGATGGAAACAGGCAACGTTTTACCTGACAAGAGTACCAAACCGGGCGGCAGCGTAGTGTATGTAGCGGATGCCGGGAAGTTCGCCTACCACATGGACTCCACCCTGTACGGGGACTGGGATGTGGCGGGTGCTCCTGCCGGCATATTCATGAATGCGGACCGGACAGCCATCCTGCCGGACAAGCTCTACCTGCTGGGTGATGCCGTATATACCGGAACAGGCGGCAGCCTGAGACTGCTGGCCTACCGGCATGAGGTGATGAGCGGGGAAGCTTACGAGGCGCTGCAGGACAAGGATGCGAATACGCTGTATCTGATTTATGAGGAGGATTGACGATGATAACCATAGGCGGTAAGGAAATAACGGCTGCGTATGTGGGGAAACGTGCCCTGTCGGCAGTCTATGCCGGGGCAAGACTGGTGTGGTCTGCGATAAGCAGCTGTTTCGGACTTGGATACTGGAAAGGCGACGAGCCGTGGAACGGATCGGACGCATGGAACGGTAGCACAGCCGGACGGCACCTATCATGCCTATGCAGGCGATGACATCGAAGCGTTCCTGAAGAAGGAACTGTCAAACCGTACCCCTACCGAGGAACTGGTGAGCGGCGAGACGAAACCTCCTACATCCGGAACGGTGTTCGATGCGATGGTGGGTACGGTGACGGACGTGGATGTGCAGGACAGCGAGGACGGCACCCAGTACGTGATGACCGTCAAGCAGAAGGACAACCAGGGCGGCGAGAGCTCGAAGGAAGTGCGCTTTTCCAAGTACACGGACGATGACAAGGTGGTGGTGAACATCGACCTGACGGACAGCGGCGGTGCGGGACTTCCCGCCTCGCAGTATCTGGCACTGGGCAGCGGCTTTGTGGTGAAATACTCCGTAGGTGTGGGCACTGCCGGTGGCGGTACGGTGGACGGCTACAGCGACCTGAAAGCCCGCGTGATCGTGAAACGCGGTTCGACCGTCATCAGTGAGTTCCGGGATGCGGAGTTTGTGGGCGTTACAGCCGGACAGAGCTATACCTTTGACGCTTCGCCCTACCTGAAGGATGCCACTGCCTATACCGTACAGGTGGAAGCGCAGGCAACTTACCAGGACGGCACGCTGATGAAGACGGCCACGGCCAAGGTGACCATGGTGGCCATGGAGCTGGAGACCACCTACTCGGCGGGCAACGGGCTGGCCGACGGGGGATATAAAAATGACGTGAACATCCCCTTTACTGCCAAGGGCACGAGCGGTGAGAAGAACATCTACTACCGCGTGAACGGCGGACAGGCCTTTACCCTCGGTCTTTCGGCCGGCAGCGGTGTGCAGCAGAAGAACGTGACCATCCCCTGACACAGATGCAGGAGGGTACGAACGTGGTGGAAGCCTACGCGCAGCATGAGAACTCCGGTGTGGTGAGCCGGGTGCATTACATTACGCTGCTGAAGGCAGGCGGAGGTGTGACAGCGTATGCCGGCCTGATGTTCAGCCACCGGGCAGCGGGGTTCCAGCGTGACTGGAAACACCCGGTGCTGGAGGCAGAGCAGTTCACGGCATGGAACTTCACGTATGCCGGCTATGACCGCGATGCGTATACGGCCCGTGTGAAAGTGACCGACCGGGGCAGCGTGGTGAAGGAAGACCTGCTGCAACGCGGTGAGACCGGCAGCTACGGACGGACGAACGTGAACGTGGAACCGTTGGACTACCGTGTGTCATGCGGCGATGCCGTGCTTGAGGTGCAGGTGAACACCACATCGCACCCGGACATTGAAGCCACGCTGGCACCGGATGCCGTGTACGTTTGACGCCTTCGGGCGAAGCAACACGGAAAACAACCCGGCAAGCTGGGTGAGCGGTGACAAGCGTATGGAGTTCCGGGACGTGCTGTGGAGCGTGAACGAATATGGTGCCGGTAGCGGCTGGCACAAGGACCGCCTGCTGCTGGCCGGTGGTGCAGGTATGACCCTGACCGCTGACGGCGGTTACCGCCCCTTCAACGAGGCGGACAAGCCCGAGGGATTTGCCATCCGTGACGTGGGCATGACGCTGGAGATAGAATACAGCACGGCCAACGTGACGGATACGGATGCCGAGCTGATCACCTGCCTGGGGCAGCTGGACAACGGCAACCGGTACGGGCTGATTGTGACTCCGGAAGAGGCCAAGTTCCTGACCGGTGTGGTGACCGAGGCGATGGATGCCGGACAGGTGCTGCGCTATGAAGACTCGGTGGGTACCAAGTTCCAGCCGGGTACGAATATCCGCATTACCTACGTGTTCTATCCGAACGTGCAGACCAACGAACAGCGCACGCTGATCGGTTTCTATGTGAACGGTGAAGAGTCGGCTGCTTCCAAGTGGCTCGACAAGGTGAATTTTGACATTCAGAGCCAGTTGGAATTTAAGTCGGCAGGTGCCGACTTGAACGTGAAGAGCGTGCGCATCTATAACAAGGCGCTGACCTCGGACGAGGTGCTGAACAACTACATCGTGGACCGCAACCACCTGGAGGATGCCGACGGGGAACCGGGCGTGCGCTCACTGGATGAGGACAACCGCGTGCTGAATGAAGGAGATACGGTGAGCATGGAGAAGCTGATGGGGCTGATGAAGAAGCGCCGGAACTCGATCCTGGTACTGATAGGCACGGGCAGCGTGGGCAGTGAGGTTCCGAGCGAGAGCGACACGCTGAACGTGGTGGATGCACTGGCCCAGCTGAACGACAAGAAGGCCAATAAACTGGTAAGGGAGGTCCGTTTCTATAACGGAGAGGACAGGACGCTTGACTTTATCCTTACCAACGTATATGTCCGTATTCAGGGTACTTCTTCCGTGAACTATGCCAGAAAGAACTTCCGTTTCTACTTCCAGAAGACGGCAAGCGGCTGGACGGTTACATTGAGCTACGGGGAGATTGACGGAAACGGCAGGCAGAAGAATCCGGTGGTAACTACCGGCAAAAAAAATCTCTTCAAGTTACGCAGGAACTCGGTAGGCGCGAAGCTGGCATGTTCAAATGCGACTTCTCGGACTCGTCCATGACCACCAATACCGGAGGTGCGAAGCTTATCAATGACGGACTGAAAGAGATGGGGCTGCTTACGCCTGCCCAGCGTTACGCCAAAGACCATGGGCTGGAGGATGATTACCGTTCGGCCATCGACGGCCTGCCGTGCGACCTGTTCGTAGCGAAGAGTGCCGACGAAGACCTGACCTATTACGGCCAGTACAACATGAACAACGAGAAGAGCGACAGCTACCCCATCTTCGGGCAGGATGAGACCATCGGCGGCGAGAAATGGGGCGAGGGCGACACGCTGAACTACCTGGAAGCCGACGAGGAAGGACACAAGCAGTACCTGCCCGTCTGCTTCGAGACGCTGAACAACTCCAATCCGCTGTGCCTGTTCCACTGGTTGCCGAGTACCGAACCGGAGCATAAAGGATTTCATGGACTACAACTTTGACGGAGGACTGGAATTTAATCATCCGAAAGATACCTTCTGGTCGGACGGAGGCGGTGACGCGGAGGAAGAACCGAACCTGAAAGACCACCTCGGTACCGGTGACAAGTACGACAAGATGTACAAGGCCACCGACCGCATGATGAGTTTCGTCTACCGGTGCGTAAAGGAAACGCCTGCGGGCAGGAACATGGTTTACAGCACGGAATCCCATTCGTTCGAGGGGGTGGACTATGAGGACGACGGCGACAAGTTCCCTACCGCCAAGTGGCAGAGCGATACGTTCAGGAAAGAGGCATCGAAGTATTTCGACCTTCCCCACCTGATTGCCTACTATCTGTACGTGCAGTTCAACCTCGGCGTGGACCAGCTTGCGAAGAACATGCTTATCCGCACATGGGACGGTGTGAAATGGTCGATTGACTATTATGACGGCGACTGCCAGCTCGGTTCTGACAACAAGTCGTTCCTGACCGGGAAGTATGACGACAACCGCCGACGGGGCTTATGTGATGCAGGGTCATAACTCGTGGCTGTGGAACCTCATCGTGGCCAATTGCTGGGACATGATTGTGGAGATTATGGTGAGCGGATGGAACGGGGGCGCAAGCTTCATGAGTGCTTTCAGTATCCAGAAAGCCATAGACCATTTCGATACCGAACAGATGAAGAAGTGGTGCTCGCGCCTCTATAACAAGTCCGGCATCTTCAAATACATCTATCCGTTCCTGAACGAAATGCCGGTGGGTGCTGACGGTGCCAAACAGACCTATCCGCAAATCTACGGTCTGAAGGGTTCGTTGAAAGCACACCGAAACTACTTCATCCAACGCCGGTATGACCTGAAGCAGGTGGAGTACGGCTATGTATCCACGCTGGGTGCCCAGTTCTACCAGAGTACGGCATCGCTGGACAAGGCTTATAAACTGAAACCGATGCAGTACCGGCTGACCATCCCGTACCGTGTGCAGCTCTCCACCAGCAACGGCGTGCAGGCCGACAGCGGCGTGGTGGATGCGGACGTGCTCCATTCCCTGCAGCTGACCCGTGCCTTCGGTGAGAACGACCCGCTGAAGATTATCGGTGCAGCCAAAATCAAGGAGCTGGTATGGCACGAGGATGCGTTCGCAATCGGCTTCAACTTCGGTCTGCTGACCTCACTGGTAAAACTCGACATGAGCGTGGAGAAAGCCAGCGGTTACCGGAACGGCTCGTTCATGGCTTCGACCAATGGTATGCTGCTTCTGGAAGAAGTGAACATGCGGAACAACCGGCTGGCCCGGAACGGGGACAACGGGAATGTGGCCACTTTGGACTTGAGCTGGCAGGGCCGCCTGAAGAAACTGGACGTGAGGGGTACGGGGGCTGACCCGTGTGAAACTGGCCACCGGTGCGCCCGTTGTGCAGTTATGCCTGCCGGACACGATTGAGGAACTGTTCCTGGAATATCTGACCAAGCTGTCCGATAGTGGCCTGATACTGGAAGGGATCAATAATGTGCGGGGCTACCGCTACACCAACTGCCCCGGCATCGACGGGTTCGCTATGCTGGAACGCCTGCACCAGGCCAGACTGAACGGCAGCGGCAAGCTGGAGCGCTTCGTGCTGGAGATAGACCGGGAAGACGACGGAACCCTGCTGAAGAAGTATTACGACTACGGAACGTATACACAGACGGGTGCCGTGGATGACCGGCATTCGGGACTGAGGGGCAAGCTGACCCTGACGAAGTATCTGGCCGATGAGGAACTGGAGAAGTATGCCGCCCGTTATCCGGAACTGACCATCAAGCAGCCGCCCTATACGATGATCGAGTTTGACGACAGCGTGGCCGACGATGCCAATGTTTCGAACCTGGACAACAAGACGGGGTACAAATTCGGCAATACGTACAAAATGAGCGGGCATGTGAATGCCATCCTGTCCAAGCGCCACCGCGTATTGGCCAAGGTGACGAAGATGCCCACGAGCCGGAAGGTGGAGATAGCCGGGCAGCAGGTGGAAGTGAACAACCCGGACGGGGAGATGACCTATTTCCCCCTGCATGACGAAAGCTCGAACTTCTATGCCGATGCGGAGGATATGAACGACTGTACGGTGGCGAAGCTGGACGGCAGCGAGGGAGACTGGATGATGTATGAGCCGTTTTACTGGAGCAAAGGCATCAACGATTATTTGAACAACAAGAAGTACGCCTGCTACAGCAGTTATCCGGAGGACGAAATGCCCCCGGTGCCTGAGGCGACGGTACTGACACTGGATGCCATCAAGGAGACACAGGGCGGCTGGCTGGGTGAACGCAAGATCATGAGCGGCAAGCCCACGCTGATGGAATCTATACGACGGACAAGGCTTATTCCGTGTGCAAAGTGGACGTGTCGGGTTACAGACGTGTCCGCTTCCCGAGCGTTCCAGGAACAGGGCTTATCGGCAGTGTGTTTGCTGATGCGGAGGGAAACATCCTGAAGAGTATTGTGGTGCCGACCATCGGCTTGAAATTTGAAGCCGGCATGTATCTGATAGCAGACGTTCCGGAACGTGCTACAGCCCTGCATTTCTCCATTCTGAACACGGCAGAGTTTGACTGCGTGGTACTGAGCCACAGCGACAAGATAGAGGACATGGAACCGGATTGGGTGGCCAATGAGGAGCATCTGTGTGCCGTTGTGGGCAGTTCGGTGGTGGGCAGTAAACTGCGTGCCTGCATCACCGGAGCTTCGACCACGGCAAGTATGACCTGGACGGACTTCCACTACTACAGCCAGCAGCGGGGTATGCAGCAGATAGATGCGCTGATGCACAGCCGCATCGCGAACCTGAGCTATGCAAAGTACGGGCGCAGGGATATGCAGGAACAATGCGGTGCCGGTCAGCATAACAATAACCGCACAACAGGCGGAACGGCCGAACACGGGATGACAGACACCATCGGCTACGATGAAGCGTATGTCATTAACAACAAAATCACGAATTCGCTGATTGACGGCCTGGTGCACCAGTATGCCTGGTATAAGAGTCGGGACGAATACGGACAGGCGACTGTGGTGCAGGTGAACAATATCTGCTGCCTGGGCTATGAGGACATCTACGGCAACAAGTATGACATGATGGACGGCGTGGATCTGCCGAACGACAGCGGTAACGTGGGCAAATGGCGCATCTGGATGCCTGACGGCAGTATCCGTATGGTACAGGGCAAGAAGGACAGCGGTCAGTGGATTACAGGCGTGGCGCACGGCAAGTATATGGACATGATTCCGGTAGGTAATCTGAACGGATCATCTTCTACTTACTATACCGACATGTACTGGATAAGCACCGCTACGGTCCGTGTGGTCTATCGCGGGTACTGCTATGCGGATGCGGGTGGCGGCGTGTCGTGTGCGTATGCGGATAACGATGCATCGAGCTCGAACACGTTTGTCGGCTCCCGTCTGGCCTTCCGCGGCAAAATCGTCCGGGCGCAAAGCGTGGCAGCGTACAAGGCGATACGCGAGGTGGCGTAAGCGCAAAGCGCCAAAGCGTGGAGCGAAGCGACTAAAACGAAAGAACGGGATTCGGATGGTTTCGAATTCCATTTAAAAGGTATTCAAATACCGGCGAAGCCGGCCGAATTTTTTAGAATATTGATAGGGTAGGGGAATACAAAACTGAACTGATTTGAGGGTAAACGACCTCAATTTAACTATGTAAAGATAGTGATTTTTGTTGATATTTGCAAGTTATTTTTCTGTTATTTTTAGCTTAGAATTGACCAGTTCAAATGGAATAAAGAGTGCTTTAAATTATACGCTTCGTTTTGTGAAATGAACTTTTCATTTTGAAACGCGCGAACATTTCGATTTGCGGATTATAAACTGTTCGGTAAATGCCCCCGAACTCCAACAGTATATCATCAATGATGTTGTAAGCCGCATTTATAAAAACGAACAAACGCTATATACAAGTAAGGAACTGGGAACAAACCCGGAAGGCGTTTCCATTGATTGGGTGGACGCCTATATTGGCAATATAGCCAATTTTGCTCCTACCAATGCAGAGGCCATCCATATTTGGAAATTAACAAAAAAATATAATAGGAGAGAGCTGAATGTACTGCGGTGGCTTTTGCCCAGACTGCAGACACAACAAGATAAGGACATTGTACACAAGGATTTGCTCAATGAACAAGGGCAAATGCAAGACAAGTATATAGAAAACTCGTATATTGAATTTCAGACAGAATTGGTACGGTTCCTCGACATGGACGAAGCCAAAGAAATATACCTCAACGCTTCCTTTATATACGAAGCTTCCCCAAGTGTCGATGATGACGACATAGATGATTTCTTCTCCGATTCTGCAGAGAGCACCCATGGGCAGGAAAGCAACAATGAGACTTATCTGACAGAACTGAAAGAGAAAAGAATACGTAATTTCGCCAGGCAGCTTATGCATAAAGCACAGACTCTGGCTGACATACACGACATCAAGAACTTCTTGCAGAAGAATGATAAAGGGGTAGTTCCCCACGACGATGCAGTCTTTTTCTTCAACTTTATTGCTCCCTACACCTGGCTGGAAGTTTTCAAAAGATTCAGCCAGCCGGAAGAGCTGGTTGCATTCTTCAACGAACTGACAGAACTGTCTGTCGACAAAAAAGAGGATACCAGTATGTTCCTGAACAAGACCGAAGTGTTGAATGGAGCACTCGAAAACATACCGTCCTCTTATGCCTATGATTTGTGGAACCGTATGGGGAATAACTGTGATGGCTACTCATTGAACTTTATGCTCCAAAAGGCTAAAAATTTTGAGCAGGCCAAAGGAATCTTCAACACTTTTATGGAAAGGCTGGAGCAGCAAGAAGAAGAAAACAAGACCAAACTGAAAGTGGGTGAAATCTACCTGAACGACTTATTGGATACGACCTCCACTTATAGCGGGATTAAGGAATGCGAGGAACTGTTCCATAAATACCATTTACTGGAAGCAGACCAGTCTTTACTGGATTACCCGAGCCAGCACACACAAGGTATCCTATACCAACGCATGACCCTAAAGGAAATCAAGGCACATATGAAGAGACATCGTCCCCAAAACGGCGATGAATCTCGAAATATAAGAACAATCGTACAATTCATTCTGAAAATATCAAATTATGAAGAGGCGTATCAGGCACTGTTCGGAGAAACTCCCGATTGTATTACTCCGGAAGAACAACAGATTTTGAATCATTCGCCCTACGTTGTCTCCGAAATGTTCAATAAGGTAAAGACTCCGGAAGAAGGAGGAGTCGCAAGGGATTTCTTCGAGAACCGGCTGGACAAGTCACTGCTCAATCATCCTGATGCCAATATCTTGAATATCATTATCAATAACCGGTTCATATATCCCTATTATGAACAAAAAGTGGACATGATAAAGCGGATGTCCGAAAAATACACCGTACAACAGAACAGTTATACACATAAACATTTACTCTATCACCTGACCAACCACACCCAAGGTTCACTTCCTCCGGAAGAAATACAACTGATTATAAATGAGGAAATAATGAAAAGCCTGGATGCGCCAAAGGATATATTGAAGCAAATGCTTATCCAGCGATACTATGCCGGAAGAGCACAAGACAACGTTCCGCAGCCTTTTCCCATTTATACATCGGAAGGGTGGAAAATTAAAGAAAGCACTATTCTGGAATATGTGTATTGTCTGCTGGACGTGGGCGTATATGATGGAGGAATTATCTTCTGTTGCATGAAGGCATTGCTCCGTCAGAATGATAAGGAAAACGCCCAACGGCTGCAAGAGCAAGCAATCAGTAAAAAGGTTTTTATCAATTACGATTCATATTGTATGTTGAAAAAGGTAGGAGCCGTCATTCCTAAACCCTACCTATTTGTCGAACATTATCCAATTATGAAGGACATATGCTATCAAATGCGGGAACGCGGCATGACCTTCGAAGAAGCCGAAAGCCGTATAAAAGAGATGGAAGATGATTTACATATTTCCATTGCACGCACACAAATCTACTGGAACAATGTCATCAGCCGCATGGCCAACAACAGAACAAACAAAAAACTGGTGCTTCAGAATACTCTGAAATTCATCGATGAACACCATGTGCCGATGAGTCCGGAAATATATTACTCCCTTTTACACACAATCACTTCCATTGAAGACTATACAAAAGTCAAAGGTTTATATAAAGGCGAATTGAATATAGGACATATCTTCGTACTTCTAAAGAAGATTCCAGAATTTGCCAAATATAGAATTGCCGAATGGGCATTTGTCGCCTGCTTGCGTCAGGAGTTTGATGAATGGTATGACATTCTATGTTCCATCAGTGAGAAAGAGCAGGAGAAAAGAATTAAAATCATGTTACAGTCCGAGCACTACAAGCAACTGCAAGTCATCACCCCCAAAGGGTATCTTAACCAGACTTTCTTGTTCTGGTGGACTATCCGCTACGCCGTCTCAGAGACTGAAGAGCAACGGAAGGCAGAATTGGATACCCTTGTCACAATGATACCCAAACCCTTTGTACCTCAGTATCCGAAAATGATAGAGAAGTTCTTTATACCTTATCCGCAAGACTTGCTTGAAATCATTCGAGAATATATAGGCCGGATTATTTCATCCGAGCCGCAATAGCCAGCAATACCCCGAGCACCACACCCAATATCGCTGCAAACAGCACCCGCATTTCTCCCGGCAGGAGGAATGTGATGGTGTGTGCCGGATACCAGAAGAAAGGAATTGTTTTCTTGAAGACAAAATTCCATTGTGCATCCCAATTCAGATGCGTAATGATGCGGGTCATCGGGATAGGAGTGAGGAGGCTGCGAGGCGAACCGCCACAATCCAGGATATGCGTATCCGTAATCTTATGGAATGTCATGAATACCGGAGCGAAAATGGTATTCATAGCAACTGAAATGGCGAGGGCTATCCATAATTTGTCCAGGCAGAATTCTCCGTTTATAATGGCGGCGGCATTTGCCATTCCCATATATTCCATAAATTGCGGCACACCTTTGGAGAAGATTATCATGGCCGCATTGATACCCATTCCCAGCAGTCCCCACACTACGGCACGCGGCAGTACGCCAAATCCTTTTCGGTTATAGACTCCGGCACTGATACGAAGTCCCAGCATCTCACCCAGTGTAGCAAGAATTCCGAATTTAACGAAACTCATTACCATGCCATGTGCAGCGTTGAAAGACTTATACCAATTGTAGATGGATTCACTCACAAAGAATGGCAGGAATATTATCACCAGAACAAAAATAAAGAGGAAGTCTTGTTTTTTCATACAAAAGTCATGTTTTTCATAAATAATGTGGCAAACATACTAAAATTATTCTAATTTAAAAGCAAATAAGTAAATAAAAGAAGTTTTACCAAACAGAACAAAGTGTTTCCCTTAACCGAACAGTGTGTTTCATTAAAGAGAACACTTCGTTTCCCTTAAAAGAACAGTTTGTTTCCCTAGGAAAAACACTTTGTTTCCTATAGCTAAAACAAAGTGTTCAGCACTGTGAACTAACGAACTATCCCATTAGCTTCCTCAGAAGCCCATATCATAGTCTCGGTACAAAAAAAGTGGGATTCAGAGAAACCTCTGATCCCACTTCATCATAGCAAGCAGCGGATAGTTATTTCTTATCCTTCATATATTCATCCGCTTTCTCCTTGGCACGTGCCACGCGCTTGGCTGTATCCGGATGAGAAGAGAACATCTTCTGGAACTTGGATTCCTTCGGTGCCTCCGCTGAAAGCTCAAGCAATTTGTTCAAAGCATTGTACATGGCATACGGATCGAGATTATTCTTGATGCAGAATTCAAAGCCGTAATCATCCGCTTCCGTCTCCTGCTTCTGGGAGTATTGAGCACCTGCCAATGCCTCGGCCATGGCACCCAGTTCAGAATCACTCAATTTGGATACCGTAGAACTTGCCGCACCGGCAGCATTCTTCACAGCCGAACGAAGGTAAGCATTCTTCATCGCATCTTTGGAATCCGTATGGATGACGTGACCTATCTCGTGGCCGACAACTGCCATCACTTCATCATCCGTCATGATGTCCATCAGCCCGGCACAGATGCGTACACTACCATCACCGCACGCAAAGGCATTCACATCTATTACTTCATAAACACCGAAGTTCACCTTCAAGCCGTCCACTTCCTTGATGTTTCCGGTCAGCTTCTCCAGACGCTTGCCGTAATCCGTATCGGGCTTTGTCAGCGGATTGTGCGTATCCATCCATTCCATATATTCCTTGCTCATCGCTGCAATGTCAGCATCGGACAATGAAATGGCCTTGACGGCATCTGTACCGGCTTGGACAACTTTGGTCACATTGATTTTCTTTCCACCGATTTTGAACTGCGCATAGGCAGTGGTGGTACAACTCATTCCGCATACTACAGCAGTAATGATGAAGAAGTTCTTTTTCATGTACTTTACGATTTAATTTTAATCCTACTTCGCTTTGTCTATAAAAAAAAACCGCCTAATCATTATTAAACGGTTTTCCGAATATCTGTTTAAATCAAGTTTACTTGATGATACCCAATTCCTTGAAACATTTAGTCAATTTTTCTACAGCATAATCCACTTGTTCGACCGTATGGGTGGCCATCAACGCTACACGCACCAGTGTATCTTGTGGAGCACATGCAGGTGGAATAACGGGGTTGATGAAGATACCTTCGTCAAAAGCCAGCTTCGTTACTATAAATGTCTTCTCTGTATCACGCACATAGAGAGGAATGATAGGAGATTCTGTCTCACCGATTTCGAAGCCTGCATCGCGGAACTTCTTCAAGGCATAGTTGGTGATGTCCCACAGACGTTGGATGCGTTCAGGTTCGGACTTGATGATGTGAAGCGCCTCGCGGGCTGCAGCCGTAGCAGCAGGCGTACTACTTGCCTGGAATATATAGGAACGGGCATTGTGGCGCAGCCAATTGATTACCGCCTTGTCTCCGGCCACAAAACCACCGATGGAAGCCAACGACTTGCTGAATGTACCCATAATCAGGTCTACATCTTCGGTAACACCGAAATGGTCGCACACACCACGGCCTTGTTTTCCGAATACACCCAAGCCGTGAGCTTCGTCCACGTAAATGCTGGCATTGTATTTCTTCTTCAGGCGGACAATTTCGGGCAGATTGGCCAAGTCACCTTCCATGGAAAATACTCCATCCACAACAATCAGCTTTACAGCATCCGGTTCGCATTTCTGGAGTTCTTTTTCCAAAGCCTCCATATCGTTATGCTTGTACTTCAACTGAGTGGCAAATGCAAGACGGCGGCCATCTACAATGGAAGCGTGGTCACGGTCATCACAAATAATATAATCCCCACGGCCTACAACGGCAGGAATAATACCTTCGTTTACAGTAAATCCGGTAGAAAAACAGAGTGCTTCATCTTTTCCTACGAATTCAGCCAATTCCTTCTCCAGTTCAACATGTATATCGAGTGTTCCGTTCAGAAAGCGGGAACCTGCACAACCGGTGCCATATTTTTCTGTGGCAGCTATCGAGGCATCAATGATACGCTTGTCATATGTCAGTCCCATATATGCATTAGAGCCGAACATCAGAACCTTTTTACCATCCATCATTACCTCTGTATCCTGATGGCTGTTAATTGTGCGGAAATAAGGATATACGCCTTTTGCCATAAACTGCTGCGGCAGGTCGTATTTCGCAAATTTGTCTTGTAGTAAACCCATGAAATATCTTTTATATAATGAATATTTAATTCTATTAAATACAAGTCTTAAAAAACAGGGGGCAAAGATAGCAAAATATGTCGGTATATGTTCTATTTACATTAAAAAAACTACTTATACTTATTTTAAAAAGAATTATGTGGTTAATTTTTCAGATATTTATATTACTTTTGCCAGTTGGAAAACCTGCATAGCAACAACCCTTGCATGAACGAAAACAAGAAGAAAATAGCATTCATCATAAACCCCATATCCGGCACTCAGAGTAAGGAGCAGATACTGAAGTGGCTCGATGAAAAGCTGGATAAGGAAAGGTATGCACAAGAAGTGATTTATACCGAACGGGCAGGCCATGCCGTAGAGATAGCGGCACAGAAGGCACAAGAAGATGCACATGCCGTCATCGCCATAGGAGGAGACGGCACCATCAATGAGATAGCCCGCTCACTGGTACATACAAAAACCGCTTTGGGCATCATTCCCTGCGGTTCCGGCAACGGACTTGCCCGCCATCTGCAGATTCCGATGGAGCCGAAAAAGGCCATCGACATCATCAATGACGGACTGATAGACATCATTGACTACGGAAAAATCAACGATGTGCCTTTCTTCTGCACCTGCGGCGTGGGATTCGACGCATTTGTAAGCCTGCAATTCTCCAAGGCGGGAAGGAGAGGACCACTCACTTATCTGGAAAAGACTCTGCTCGAAAGCCTGAAGTACCGTCCGGAAACCTATGAACTGGAAATGGACGGCAGCACCCTGCGATACAAGGCGTTCCTAATAGCCTGCGGAAACGCATCGCAATATGGAAACAATGCGTATATTGCCCCACAAGCCACCTTGAACGACGGACTGCTGGACGTCACCATACTCGAGCCGTTCACTGTGCTCGATGTACCGTCGCTCTCTTTCCAGCTCTTCAACAAGACCATTGACCAGAACAGCCGGATTAAGACGTTCCGTTGCCAGACACTCCGTATTCACCGTTCTAAACCGGGGGTAGTCCACTTTGACGGCGACCCGATGATGATGGGAGAGAATGTAGATGTAAAGATTATGAAGAAAGGACTGCAGGTCATTGTTCCCCGGGATGCGGAAAAAGACACTTCGAATGTCTTGCAGCGGGCACAAGACTATATCAACGGACTGAAACAAATTAATGATGCTTTTGTGGAAGACATCGCCCATAAAAACAAGATGATACTGGATAAAGGCAAAAGGCAATTCAAGAAACTGACAAAAATGTAATGTTGTAAAAAAGGTACTAAAGGAGTTTCTGAAAATAACTTTCCCCTTTTGATGCGCCATATAATATGTTTTATGTATTTTTGCAAAGCCAAAATAGTAAATAAGTAAATCGTCAAACAGTAAATAAAAAGATGTATAGATCACACACCTGCGGAGAACTCCGTATCTCCGATGTTAACAAGCAAGTGACGCTGGCAGGTTGGGTACAGCGCAGCCGTAAGATGGGAGGCATGACTTTCATTGACCTCCGCGACCGTTACGGAATTACCCAATTAGTGTTCAACGAAGAGGTGAATGCCGAACTTTGCGAGCGTGCCAACCGCTTGGGCCGTGAATTCGTAATCCAGGTTAAAGGTACCGTAAACGAACGTTTCAGTAAAAACCAGCATATCCCGACGGGAGACATTGAAATCATCGTATCGGAACTGGATGTTCTGAACTCATCGCTGACCCCTCCCTTCACCATCGAGGAAAATACGGACGGTGGCGACGATATCCGCATGAAGTACCGTTATCTAGACCTGCGCCGTGCCAATGTACGCAGCAATCTGGAGCTTCGCCATAAAATGACAATTGAAGTACGCAAATACCTGGACAGCCAGGGATTCATCGAAGTGGAAACTCCGATTCTGGTAGGCTCCACACCCGAAGGTGCACGCGATTTCGTCGTTCCTTCACGCATGAACCCGGGACAATTCTATGCCTTACCTCAAAGCCCGCAGACACTGAAACAGTTGTTGATGGTTTCCGGTTTCGACCGTTACTTCCAGATAGCCAAATGCTTCCGTGACGAAGACCTGCGTGCCGACCGCCAGCCGGAATTCACACAGATTGACTGCGAAATGTCTTTTGTGGAGCAGGATGACGTCATCAACCTCTTCGAAGGCATGGCCAAATATCTGTTCAAGGAAATCCGTGGCGTAGAGATGAACGAGCCGTTCATGCGCATGCCATGGGCAGACGCCATGAAATATTACGGCAGCGACAAGCCCGACCTCCGTTTCGGCATGAAGTTCGTGGAACTGATGGACATCATGAAGGGACACGGATTCCCGGTATTCGACAATGCCGCCTACATCGGCGGTATCTGCGCAGAAGGCGCCGCACACTATACACGCAAACAGCTGGATGCACTGACCGAATTCGTGAAAAGACCGCAAATCAGTGCCAAAGGTATGGTATACGCACGCGTAGAGGCAGACGGCAACGTAAAATCAAGTGTCGACAAGTTCTATGCGCAGGAAGTATTGCAGGAAATGAAGGCTGCTTTCAACGCCAAGCCGGGTGACCTGATTCTGATTCTGAGCGGTGACGACGCCATGAAGACCCGCAAGCAACTGAACGAGTTGCGCCTTGAAATGGGTAACCAACTGGGATTGCGCGACAAGAACAAGTTCGTCTGCCTTTGGGTGGTTGACTTCCCGATGTTTGAGTGGAGCGATGAAGAAGGCCGCCTGATGGCTATGCACCACCCGTTCACCCATCCGAAAGACGAAGATATTCCTTTGCTGGATACAGACCCGGCAGCTGTCCGTGCAGATGCATACGACATGGTGTGCAACGGTATTGAAGTGGGTGGAGGTTCCATCCGTATCCACGATGCACAGTTGCAGGCAAAAATGTTCGAGATTCTCGGATTCACTCCCGAGAAGGCTCAGGAGCAGTTCGGCTTCCTGATGAATGCCTTCAAATACGGTGCACCTCCTCACGGTGGTCTGGCATACGGTCTGGACCGTTGGGTCAGCATCTTCGCAGGTCTCGACAGTATCCGCGACTGCATTGCATTCCCCAAAAACAACAGTGGACGCGATGTAATGCTGGATGCACCTTCAGTTATTGACCAGAAGCAGCTGGACGAACTGAATCTGATTGTTGAAGTGAAAGAGTAAAAGCAGGTACAGAGTAGGAGAGTGAAAGAGTCTGCACGCATTTTTCGTTTTGCGGTAATCGGCACGCTGAATGCCTTGATTATGGCTGTTACCGTTTGGGTAATGATGGACGAACTGGACATCAACTATATGCTCTCCAATGTAACCGCATATATACTTGCACAGATACACAACTTCATCTGGTGCAAGTACTGGATATTCCCTACAGAAAAAAAGAGCAACACTTGGCGACAAGTGCTGCTCTTTTCCATAGCTTTCGGAATGGCTTATGGAGCACAATTCCTTTTCCTCATCGGATTGGTAGAAGGACTGGACTGCAACGAGTACCTTGCCCAGTTCCTGGGATTATTCATCTACGGAAGTGTCAATTTCCTGATGAACAAACGGGTGACATTCCGTTAGTTCTCCCCCAGAAATCCCCGTCGTTATCAGTCAAGAAATCGTTTTGTCAATCCGGCATAGGCATCAATTCTGCGGTCGCGCAGGAAAGGCCACCAACGGCGTACATTCTCCGAACGTTCCAAGTCCACCTCTACAACAATATTTTCCGGTCGTTCGTTCCCTGCTTGGGCCAAGAATTCACCTTGCGGTCCGGCCACAAAACTATTTCCCCAAAACAAGATACCATTGGTCTGCATGGAAGGGTCCGGCTCGTGTCCCACGCGGTTCACTGAAACCACCGGCAAGCCGTTGGCCACAGCATGTCCACGCTGGGAGATAATCCAAGCATTGAGCTGACGCGCCTTTTCATCATCCGTATCACTGCTTTCCCAACCGATAGCCGTAGGATATATCAGTATTTCAGCTCCCTTCAGTGCCATCAGACGCGCTGCTTCCGGATACCACTGGTCCCAGCATACCAAAACTCCCAATTTGCCCAAAGATGTCTGAATAGGTTCGAAGCCTATATCACCGGGAGTAAAATAGAATTTCTCATAATAGGCGGGGTCATCAGGAATATGCATCTTCCGGTATTTCCCGGCAATGCTACCGTCACGTTCAAAAACAACCGCTGTGTTATGATACAATCCGGGAGCGCGTTTCTCGAACAGAGAAGTGACCAGCACAATATCGTTGGCAGCAGCCAACTCTGAATAGAATCCCGTAGAAGGACCGGGAATCGGTTCTGCCAAGTCGAACAACTGCGTGTTTTCCGTCTGACAGAAATACAGAGAGTTATGCAGCTCCTGCAAAACAACCAATTGAGCCCCATGCGCCGCACATGCCTCTATACTTTTGGCCAAATTCATTAAATTAGTCCTGAGGTCCTTGGTATTGGCCTGCTGGATAATACCTACTTTTATTTTTCTTGTCATCTTATTCTATGGTTTATTGTTTTACTATGTATAATCGACATTACTTCAACACCCCTACGGGATATTGCATGGTAACACAATGCAAAGAGCCGTGTTGCTTAATCAAAGCACGGCAATCTATCCCGATAATTTCATAACCGGGAAAAGCCTCCCGCAACACTTCCCCCGCGCGGGCATCATTCTCCGGCTGGCGATAGGTGGGGTAAAGCACTGCATCATTCAGAATCAAGAAATTAGCGTAAGTGGCAGGAAGCCGTTCCCCTTCCTCTTCTATCTTATCGGCCATGGGCAAAGCCAGCAAACGGTAAGGTTCCCCCTTCAACGTACGGAAAGTCTTCAGTTGCTCCTCCATGCGATGCAGTTCTTCGTAATGCTCATCATCCGCATCCTTGCATTGTACATAGGCTATCGTGTCGGCAGGGCAGAAACGGGCCAGCGTGTCTATATGACTGTCCGTATCGTCACCTGCCAAATAACCGTGGTCCAGCCAAAGAACACGTTGCAGGTGAAAAACGGAACGAAGATATTCCTCAATTTCCACCCGGTTCATCTGTCCGTTCCGGTTAGGCGAAAGCAGGCATTCGGAGGTGGTGAGCAACGTACCCATGCCGTCACTTTCGATGGAACCGCCTTCAAGGACAAACCCCAAGCGATTTACATACTTTCCTTTCATCACTTCCGACTCCACCGCACGACGCGTAATCAAATTATCCTTATCGGATGCAAACTTCAATCCCCACCCGTTGAACTTAAAGTCGAGCAGAGATACACCGTCAGCATCCAGTAGGGTGATGGCTCCATGGTCGCGTGCCCAAGTATCATTCGTCTCACACTTCAGGAAACGGACATTTTCCATATTCACCCTGCCGAGAATCTGTTTCTTCACCTCATCCGGTTCTGGGGTTACAATCAGCAATGTCTCCCGGGCGGCTATTTCGTGGGCAATGGCTACAAAACATTCCTGCACTTCGTCCAACATATAGGTCCAGTCTGTACCCGCATGGGGCCATGTAAGCTGTATGCCGCTTTGCAAAGCCCATTCGGCAGGCAAGTGGGGAGCACGTGTCTCTACCTGAAAAGTCATATTCTTGCCAAAACGCACCTGACAGTCCTTCTCTGCGGCACCACCCAGCGGCAGTCCTACAAAATATCCCATATTATTTATCTTTTCTAATTCGTTACTTTTTAAGTTAGCAGAGAGAGGGAGAATAAACCTTAGGTTTAGAATTGCCAAACCTCTACTTCAGACTTCTAAACCTCTACTCTATGATTGTAAACCTCTACTCGTCAATTATCACTTATCTTCCTTCGGTTTCCGGTCGAAGAATGGATTCTTGGAGGATGCACTCACCGGAATGGCAAAGACAGTCTTGCATCCTTTCAGCCAATCCAAACGCTGAGCGGCAAGTCCGGCAGAAAACATGACACGGGTATCCACCCTCAAATCGGCAGCCATGGCACAAGCCGAACCTACAGCTATCCCTACATCCACCGTATTCAAAGCACAAGGTACTCCCTCCGGACGACCGGCACAAGTGGGAAAACCGCAGTGTCCGCAATTCAATCCTTGCGCCTGCTCGCGCGTACCTATTATAATTACACATTCAGCCTGCAAAATGTTGGCGGCATCCCGCAAAAAGAACTTCATTCCGTGTTCTTCCACCATGGCGACCATCTTTTCAGACAGCTTCTTAATGTCTTCACCCGTAACCAGCGCAGCTTCAATCACATCAATACCTTTTCCTTTCGGTGCCGTGCGCGCAGCAGTCAGCATTTGCCTTGCCACGTCAAGCACATGTTCGTGGCGGCAATCCCGTTCATTCTGTATCATAGTCTTTCTTTCCTGAATTAATTAGTGCGTCAAAGATAGCACAAATATTTTTTTGCACTATCTTTGCGATACAGAAAGATTAAAGGAACACCATGCTGCAAATAGAAAATGCCAGTATCGCCTACGGCAACGATATACTTTTCTCGGGTTTCAACCTGCAATTGGAAAGGGGAGAGATAGCCAGTATCTCCGGCCCTTCGGGATGCGGAAAGTCGTCACTGCTGAATGCCATACTTGGATTTACTCCGTTAAAAGAAGGACGCATCGTCTTGAACGGCATTCTGCTGGATAAAGGAAACGTCGACGTTGTCCGTAAGCAGACTGCATGGATTCCACAAGAACTGGCATTGCCGCTGGAATGGGTAAAGGACATGGTACAATTGCCCTTCGGTTTAAAGGCAAACCGGGGTACACCCTTTTCTGAAACCCGTTTATTTGCATGTTTCGAGGATTTGGGTCTGGAACAAGAGTTATATTACAAACGGGTGAACGAAATATCCGGAGGCCAACGCCAACGGATGATGATAGCCGTAGCCTCAATGATTGGCAAACCACTGACCATTGTCGATGAACCGACTTCCGCTCTCGACTCCGGTTCCGCGGAAAAAGTACTCTCTTTCTTCCGCAGGCAGACAGAAAATGGAAGTGCCATACTGACCGTATCCCATGACAAAAGATTCGCCAACGGATGTGACCGACATATAATCATGAAATAACATACACACTATTGGGAACCATAGATATATCATACCTCAGCCTGGGCATCGGATTATTGCTATTATTAATACCGCTGTTTTACATCTGGAAGTTCAAGACCGGACTGTTGCGCGCTACTGTGATAGGTACGGCACGCATGATTGTCCAGTTGTTCTTCATCGGCATATACTTGAACTACCTCTTCTTATGGGATAACCCGTGGATAAACTTTCTATGGGTAATTGTCATGATATTCGTAGCATCGCAGACGGCGTTGGCACGAACGCAATTGAAGAGGAAGATTCTGCTTCTTCCCATATCTGCAGGTTTCTTATGCAGTGTAGTATGTGTAGGCTTGTACTTTATCGGAATAGTACTGAGAGTGGAAAACGTATTCAGCGCCCGGTATTTCATCCCTATTTTCGGCATACTGATGGGCAACATGCTATCCAGTAACGTTATAGCCCTCAACACCTATTATAGCGGACTGAAACGGGAACAACAGCTTTACCGGTATCTTCTCGGCAATGGTGCTACAAGAGCGGAAGCACAGGCACCTTTCATCCGCCAAGCCATCATCAAATCCTTCAGTCCGCTGATTGCCAATATATCCGTGATGGGGCTGGTTGCTTTTCCGGGAACCATGATTGGCCAGATATTGGGTGGCAGCAGCCCGAATGTGGCCATCAAATATCAGATGATGATTATGGTCATCACCTTTACCGCCTCCATGCTGTCACTGATGATTACAATCTCTCTGGCTTCCCGCAAGTCGTTCGATGCCTACGGCAAGCTACTGCCGGTGATGGTAGAGAAGAAGGGAAAAAAGGAGCATAAATAACTTCAACGGTGATGGGCATCCAGTTTTCCGGGGAGATAGCGTAGCTGCACATATTGTACGCCCGGTTTCACAAAGCCGCTGTCCAACATCACTTTCTTTACACGGAATACTTCAAGCCTATACTGCAGGTAACTTTTGATGCGTTGACTTTGCGGCTTGGTATATGCCAACAGATTAACTTTTCCCAGCGAATCAATCTCTACCCTTGCCTTGACGGTGCGTAGAGAAAGAGGACCGTCTTTTTTCTTAGCCTGATAATCTTTATCCTTGTCTACCCAAAAGATAGCCGTAGCCTTGGGAGTAGTATCTACCGGCTCCTCCATATCCTCAGATACATCTTTACCGGAACGGTTCGTATCCTGACAAGACAATAACGATAAAAGGAAAAGAAACAAAACAAGTAATGTTTTCATAATAAAGGAGATTAATGTGTCCAACTAATCAAACGTACCCGATGAAGCATATATTATCGGATATATAAAATGTTCTTCACCTTCCGTTTGCGGTTGTTCAAACAATTGTTTGTAGATAGGTTCCGGCTCTGTTTCAGAGAAAAAATCTGCATCAGCAGGATAAATACCATAATACCACCAGGGAGTTCCTTCCATATTATAAGGCTCAATACCCTCGATTACAAACTTATATAATCCAACTGTATCACCATCTTTTATAATGCTTGTATAGGTTCCATAATTGGTCCCCATATTATATCTCAATCCTTTTAAAGGAGCATATTCTTCTTCAGTAAACTCGCCTGCTACATATTTTTTTCTTTTGCATGCAAAAGGAATCTCATATTTTCCTCCATCAGGAGAAAGAATAAAAGGATTGGGTCCATCAACCTCTATTGTATATTCATATTCTACTCCGACTTTTGATAACACCTCGACCAGTTCGTATGCAATATTACTGGCATCGGCGGGAGGGTTGAGCAAAGTTGTTTTTTTCACCAATAAGGTGTATTCATACCCCTTGCTATAATCAAACCCGGCAATTCCTAAAAAGTCCAACGCTTCATATTCATTTTTACCTTCCTCCTTTACCAACATACAATCAATGAAATGATCACTTCCCCAAGGCTGGTAAGTGCCAATCTCGGAAGAGACCTTCATTTTAATGTTTTCTACATTGTCTTGTGGAGTATCACTGTTACAAGAGGTCACACCAATTATAATCAAGAGCGATAAAATTCCGAATAGTTTTTTAGTTTTCATAGATTTAGTTTTATAATAATCGCTCGCAAAGATAGTCTTTTTCGTGATAAAACATTTTTCGATAAGAGTTTTTGTTGGAAGAAAACCGTCTATTACTCAAATTTGTTACTGATATTTTATAAAAAGAATAAAAAACATTCTCAATCCATTGCTTTTTACTATATTTGCAACCAAATTTTCTGTTCACAATGAAAATTAAGGAATTAGTAAGCGCCCTTGAACGGTTCGCGCCTCTGCCATTGCAAGACGGATTTGATAATGCCGGCCTGCAAATCGGATTGACAGATGCGGAAGCAACAGGGGCTTTGTTGTGTCTTGACGTTACTGAAGCTGTACTGGATGAAGCCATTGCATTGGGATATAATGTGGTTATATCACATCACCCTCTCATTTTCAAAGGGTATAAATCCATCACGGGCAGGGATTATGTGGAACGTTGTATCTTGAAAGCCATCAAGAATGACATCGTTGTTTATGCTGCGCACACTAACCTGGATAATGCACCGGGAGGAGTGAACTTCAAGATTGCCGAGAAAATCGGTTTGAAGAATGTCCGTATCCTGGAAGCCAAGGAAAATGCGCTGGTAAAGCTGACCACATTTGTACCGACCGCCCAAGCGGAAGACGTGAGGAAAGCCTTGTTCGACGCTGGATGCGGCAATATCGGCAACTATGATTTGTGCAGTTATAACATGGAAGGCGAGGGGACATTCCGAGCCCGGGAAGGTGCCACCCCATACTGTGGAGCGATAGGGGAGCTGCATACCGAACGTGAAGTACGTATTGAGACAATCATACCCGCCTACAAAAAAGCGGCAACTGTCAAGGCACTGCTTGCGGCACATCCATATGAAGAACCGGTCTATGATATTTATCCCTTGCAAAACTCATGGCCACAAGCCGGAGCCGGTGTCATTGGCGAATTGGAAGTACCGGAGACAGAACTTGAATTCCTGAAACGGATAAAGAAAACCTTCGAAGTAGGGTGTCTCAGACATAACAAACTCCTCGGGCGGGAAATACAGACTGTTGCATTATGTGGCGGCGCCGGCGCTTTCCTAATGCCGCTTGCCATCCGCAACCGTGCAGATGTCTTTATCACCGGCGAGATAAAATACCATGACTATTTCGGACATGATACCGATATATTATTGGCTGAAATAGGGCATTATGAAAGTGAGCAATATACGAAAGAAATATTTTATACAATAATCCGGGATTTGTTTCCTCATTTTGAGGTTCAGATGACCAAAGTGAATACAAACCCCATAAAATACATGTAAGTAAAATGGCTAAAGAAGCAAAAAAAGATCCTCAGGAATTAACCGTAGAACAGAAGTTGAAAGCTTTGTTCCAATTGCAGACAATGCTGTCCAAAATCGATGAAATCAAGACGTTGAGAGGTGAACTTCCACTGGAAGTACAGGACTTGGAAGACGAAATAGCCGGTCTGAGTACCCGTATAGACAGAATCAAGGCAGAAGTTGCCGAGTTGAAATCCTCCATTGCAGGAAAGAAAGTTGAAATTGAAACCGCAAAGGCTTCTGTAGCTAAATATAAAGACCAGCAGGACAACGTACGCAACAACCGCGAATATGACTTCTTAAGCAAGGAAATCGAATTCCAGACATTGGAAATCGAACTCTGCGAAAAGCGTATCAAGGAATTTGCCGCACAAGAGGAAGAAAAATCTCAAGAAGTAGCAGAAAGCACTGCTGCTCTGGAAGAAAGACAAAAAGACCTCGACGTAAAGAAGAGCGAACTGGACGAAATCATCTCCGAGACCAAACAAGAGGAAGAGAAGCTGAGAGACAAAGCCAAAGAACTGGAAACAAAGATTGAACCCCGTCTGCTTCAGTCCTTCAAACGTATCCGTAAGAATTCACGCAATGGACTGGGTATTGTATACGTACAGCGTGATGCTTGCGGTGGTTGCTTCAACAAGATTCCGCCCCAGAGACAATTGGACATCCGCTCACGCAAGAAAATTATCGTTTGCGAATATTGTGGCCGTATCATGATTGACCCGGAATTAGCAGGTATAACTCCCGAACAGAAAGTGGAAGTTGTAAAGGAAAAGCCAGTAAGAGCCAAAAGAAAAATCGTACATATCGGCTCAGATAATTAAAAATAGAACATTTTCTATATATAAAACGGCAATAGTAAAGCACCTATTGCCGTTTTTTTGTTAAATAAGCTCATAAAAACCTGCTATTAGAGAAAAAAGAAGTAGTTTTGTTGCTTGAAAAATTAATAGAATTAAATTAAAAAGCATGAGACTAAACAAATTATTCATACTCTATTCACTTTTCGGAATATTGATGGCATCGTGCATAAAAGATGAAGCACCCAATGCTGAAGCTGATATAACAGGCATCTCTTTTGAAGAAGATGTACTGGCAAGCGCTCGTTTCAATTTAAATCCGTCTTACAATGATAATCTGCAGGCCTACCCCATATTAGTAAAAGTAAAAGAGGGCACTCCTTTAAACAAACTATCCCCCCTGTTTGAGTTGACGCCGGGCGCTACCATTAGTCCGGAAAGTGGTAGTGAACACGATTTCTCTGACGGAAAAAGGGTAAAGTATACCGTAACTTCCGAGAACAAGGCTTGGCAGCGAGTATATTCCATCGGTGTACGCGAACAATCGGTATCAGACATCCCAAATGAATTCCATTTTGAAGACATACGACTTATCAATGGAATTAACCCCAAATACAAATATCAGGAGTTCTATGAAGAACAAGACGGATTGGAACTGACATGGGCCAGTGGAAATGAAGGATTCAACTGGGCAGCCAGTTCATCAGCTACTGAAAATTACCCTACGTCACAATATGACAATGGTAAAAACGGAAAGTGTGCCAAATTAGAAACTCGGCTTACCGGCTCTCTGGGAGCAATGGTAGGTATGCCGATAGCTGCTGGAAATTTGTTTATCGGTGAGTTTGATATGACGAATGCTCTCACCAGCCCATTGAAAGCCACACATTTCGGCACTCCTTTCTGTTATAAGCCCTCACGTCTAAAAGGTTGGTACAAGTACAAAGCCGGTGAACGTTTTTATGAAAACGGTGGATACACCGACCGTAAAGATGTGATGAACATCTATGCAATCTTTTATGAAGGCGAAAGTTACAACGAAGCAGGAGAAGTTACGGAAGTAATATTGGATGGAAATCTGCCAAACCAGAACTATGAACATCCCAGTATGGTAGCTTTAGCTCTAATATCCAATCCCCACGAAACCGATGATTGGGAAGCTTTCGACATTCCTTTTGACTATCAGAGATATGGAAAAGAAATAGATGAAACCAAACTGGCAAAAGGAAAATATAAACTAAGTATCATTTTTGCATCCAGCAAGAACGGTGCAACTTTCGAGGGTGCGCCCGGAAGTACCCTTTTAGTGGATGATGTGGAACTGATTTTCGAGTAAGAACCCTGTAGAATTGGAATACAACATGATAAAGAAAATAGTAGCATTTATCGCATTGGCAGTTTACATGCAAACCGCCCTATACGCTCAAGAGAATCAGAATCGTACGCTTATAAACGCTGCCCTGCACGGATGGGAATATGAGATAAGGGCCGGTGTCAGCATCGGTGGTACTTCCCCGCTTCCATTACCCGTAGAAATACGGAGTATCGATGCCTACAATCCTACTTTAGCTCTTATGCTGGAAGGAAATGCCATCAAGTGGTTAGGAAAAACTAAAAAATGGGGAGTAATAACCGGGGTAAGACTGGAAACCAAAAATATGATTACCAAAGCGACAGTAAAGAACTATGGCATGGAAATCATAGGAAATGACGGTAACCGCTTGAAAGGTAACTGGACGGGAGGAGTAAAAACCAAAGTACGCAATGCCTACATTACTGTCCCCGTACTTGGAGCATATAAAATCAACTCACGATTGCGAGCCAAAGCAGGTGCATATGTATCCTACCTGATGGATGAGGAATTCTCCGGATATGTATATGAAGGTTATCTGCGTGAAGGTAATCCTACCGGAAAGAAAGTCAACTTCTCCGACGGTGCCATTGCCACTTACGACTTTTCGGATGATTTGCGCAAGTTTGCCTGGGGCGTGCAAGCTGGTGTAGACTGGCGTGCCTTCAAACATCTGAGTGTATTTGCCGACCTTACATGGGGATTGAATGATATTTTCAAGAAAGATTTCAATACCATTACCTTTGCCATGTATCCCATCTACTTGAATGTGGGTTTCGGGTATGCCTTCTAAGATACTCGGGTATACCGAGTAAATACTCATAAACAAATAAAGGTTTAGGTTGTTATCAATCCCATAAAAAGATAACCACCTAAACCTTTATTTATGAATATAAAAGCTTGGAGCACCGCGTTGCTCATATTATGCCTATGTCCTGCGGCTATGGCACAGAAAGCCAACCGCTATCTTGAGAAACCACTCCCACAAGGCTGGGGAAAGGATGTCTCCCATGCCATTCCCGGAGATGACAATCTGTTCAGCAGACAGATACCACCCATTGACGACAAGTGGTGGAAAGCCTTCGATGACCCGATGCTGGATTCATTGATTACGGTAGCCTCCACTCAAAACTATTCCGTACTTTCTGCCATGGCCCGTATGGATATGGCTAAATCCAACCTGCGGATAGAACGCGGCAGCTTTCCCTTCCATCTCATTGGACGGAGGATGGGCACGGCAGCAAAGCAGCGGCAATGTCAACCGCACTTCCGCAATCCATTACCGGTGCATACAGTGCCTCGCTCAACGCCAGTTGGGAGCTGGACGTATTCGGAAGTATCCGCCAACGGGTAAAGGCACAGCGGGAAACCTTCATGGCAAGCAAGGAGGAATATACCTCTGTCATGGTATCCCTCTGTGCCCAGATAGCTTCTGCCTACATCGGACTCCGCGAACTGCAGCAAGAGCTAAGTGTAGTGACCCACAATTGCCATACCCAGGCAGCCGTACTTAACATTACCGAAGTACGCTACAAAACCGGACTGGTGTCCAAACTGGACGTTTCACAAGCCAAATCCGTATATTACAGTACCAAAGCCTCCATCCCACAACTGGAGGCAGGCATCAACCAATACATCACGACGCTCGCAATCTTACTCGGTACTTACCCCCAGCATATCCGCCCCATATTGGAGAAGCCCGGCAAACTGCCCGACTATATGGAACCCATAGGCATCGGTGTTCCTGCCGACCTGCTGCTCCGCCGCCCCGATATACGGCAAGCCGAACGCCAAGTCAACGCGCAGGCGGCAACACTCGGCGCATCTCAAAGTGACTGGCTGCCGCAAGTGTTCCTAAAAGGTTCCATCGGCTATTCCTCCCATGACTTGAAGGACTTGACTAAACGGAACAGTATGACGTTTGAAATTGCTCCAAGCATCAGCTGGACCTTATTCAGCGGTACCAAACTGGTGAATGCCACCCGTCTGGCACGTGCCCAGCTCGATGAATCCATTCACCAGTTCAACCAGACAGTGCTTACCGCCGTGCAGGAAACGGATAATGCCATGAACTCCTATCGCAACTCCATCCAACAGATTGTTGCCATGCGCGAAGTATGCAACCAGGGAGAAGAAACTCTGAAACTCTCCCTCGATTTGTACAAACAAGGACTTACTCCCTTCCAGAACGTACTGGACGCACTACGCTCACTCCTGACATACGAAAATCAGCTGGTGCAGGCACAAGGCAGCTCCTTGCTGCATCTGATAGCCTTATACCAGGCATTGGGAGGTGGATATGAAATGAATCAGAAATAAGAATATAAACTAAACCGAACCGTATATGAAAAATCAAATGTACATCACCCTGCTCATCCTGCCATTGCTGGCAACGGGATGCGGGGGAAGGAAAGAAACGGCACAAACGATGCCCGTTCCCGAGATAAGCGTGGCCCGTCCGACAGTGCAGAACATTACGCTGACGAAAGAATATCCGGGCTACCTGACTTCTGAAAAGACCGTAGACCTGGTAGGCAGAGTCAGCGGAACCTTACAGACCATCGCTTACGCTCCCGGCAGCCGGGTACGCCAGGGACAAGTACTTTTTGTCATCGAACCGACAGTCTATCAAGACAATGTGCGGCAGGCAGAAGCAGAACTCAACACTGCCCGCGCCAACCTGGAATACGCCCAAAACAACTACACACGTATGCAGGAAGCCATGAAAAGCGATGCTGTAAGCCGTATACAAGTGCTGCAAGCACAATCCAACGTGGCAACTTCGCAGGCTGCAGTGAGCAATGCGGAAGCAGCCCTGAACACAGCACGCACCAATCTGAGCTACTGCACCGTCCGTGCTCCCTTCGACGGCACCGTAAGCCGTAACCTGGTGGATGCCGGAGGCTATGTAGGCGGCAGCGTGCAGCCCGTCACATTGGCAACCATCTACAAAGACAACCATTTGTACACCTACTTCAATGTGGCAGACAACCAATGGCTCTCCATGCTGATGCAGCAGGGAGACAGTATCCCCCGGCAAGTGAGTGTCAGCCTGGGTAAAGACGAACTCCTCACTTATCCCGCACAGCTGGACTATCTTTCGCCCAACGTAGACTTGAACACCGGAACTTTGAACATCCGCGCCCGTCTCGACAACCCTAAAGGACTGTTGAAAAGCGGCCTCTACGTCAGCATCACCTTGCCCTACGGAGAGCAACAGCAGGCCATCCTGCTGCCGGACGCCTCCATCGGTACCGACCAGTTGGGGAAATACATATACGTAGTCAACGATTCGAATATAGTGCGCTACCGCCATATAGAAACCGGACAACTGATAGGGGACAGCCTGCGCCAGATAAGGGCAGGCATCACTCCCCGGGAGCGCTACGTCACCAAAGCACTGATGAAGGTAAGGGATGGAATGAAAGTACATCCCATTGACAACTAATATGAATTGATTAATACCAAAGCCTATGTTTTCAAAATTCTTCATAGACCGTCCTATCTTTGCTACCGTACTTGCGCTGCTGATCGTGGTGGCGGGACTGGTCACACTGGGCATACTCCCCATTGCGCAGTATCCGGACATTACGCCGCCTACCGTCCAGGTCAGCGCCGTCTATCCGGGTGCCAACGCGCAGACGGTGGCACAAACCGTCGGCATCCCCATCGAGCAGCAAGTCAACGGAGTGGACGGAATGCTTTACATGTCCTCCAACTCCAGCTCATCGGGCGCTTACTCTCTTACCATTACTTTTGCCGTAGGCACAGACATTGATATGGCTACCGTGCAGGTCCAGAACCGGGTAAGCGTGGCCCAGTCGTCACTGCCTACTCCCGTTGTGGTGCAAGGCGTCACTGTGCAGAAACAGTCATCGAACATCGTGATGTTCCTCACGATGACGTCGGACAGCAAAGACTACGACGGACTTTACCTCAGCAACTATGCCAAGCTGAATCTCGTAGACCAGTTAACACGCGTGCCCGGTGTAGGCGCCGTCAATGTGATGGGAGCAGGAGACTACTCCATGCGTATCTGGCTCGACCCTGCCGCCATGCGCATCCGCTATCTTTCGCCGGCCGATGTATACCAAGCTATCCAATCACAGAATGTGGAGGTCAGCGCAGGTAACGTAGGGCAACCCATCGGCACAGACAATAAAAATGCCTATCAATACAGCCTGACCGTAAAAGGGCGCCTTACCTCGCCCGAAGAGTTCGGCAACATCATCCTGCGTACCGAAGCCGGAGGGAAGATACTCCGTCTGCGCGACGTGGCGCACATCGACCTAGGCTCGGCCTCTTACAGCGTAGTATCCCAACTGGACGGGAAACCCACCGCTGCCATCGCTATCTATCAGCAACCTGGCAGCAACTCGCTGGACGTTTCCAAAGGAGTAAAGGCAAAAATGCAGGAACTCTCGCAAAATTTCCCTGCAGGCATACAATACAATGTAACCCTGGACACTACGGATGTCATTCATGCCTCCATAGACGAAGTGATGGTGACGTTCCTTGAAACGACCCTGCTGGTAGTCCTCGTCATCTTCCTGTTCCTGCAGAACTGGCGGGCGGTCGTCATTCCTTGTATCACTATTCCGGTATCACTCATCGGCACACTGGCCGTCATGTCCTTGTTCGGCTTCTCCATCAATACGCTGACGCTGTTCGGGCTGATACTTGCCGTGGCCATCGTGGTGGATGATGCCATCGTGGTGGTGGAGAACTCCACGCGTCTGCTGGACACGGGGCGCTACACCTCCCGCCAGGCTGTGACCGAAGCGATGGGAGAGATTACCGGACCTATTGTCGGGGTAGTGCTGGTGCTGCTTGCCGTATTTATCCCAACAACGCTCGTCAGTGGCATTTCGGGGCAACTGTACAAACAGTTCGCCCTGACCATTGCAGCCAGCACCGTACTAAGCGGATTCAACTCACTGACCCTTACTCCGGCGCTCTGTGCCTTGATGCTGCAACCTACCCGGCCTTCCAAGAATCCCTTGTATCGAGGATTCAATCGTCTGTACGACAAGACACAAGGAGTCTACGACCGGATAGTGGAGTATCTGCTCCGGCGTCCCGGCGCTTCCATCGTTTCGTATGCGGTGTTCACACTGATTGCCGTCCTGCTGTTTGTCAAATGGCCGTCCACGTTTATTCCGGAAGAAGATGACGGCTATTTCCTCGCAGTCGTACAACTTCCCCCTGCATCGAGTCTGGAGCGTACCCAAGCCGTAGGGAAACAAATAAATAAGATTCTCGATTCTTACCCCGAAGTAAAGGACTACATCGGCATATCCGGCTTCTCCGTGATGGGAGGAGGGGAACAGAGCAATGCGGCCACCTACTTCATCGTACTGCAGAACTGGAATGAACGCAAGGGAAAGGAACATACGGCTGAAGCCGTAGTGCAACGCTTCAATATGGAAGTGTATGGCATCCAGGAAGCAGAGATATTTGCCATGGTTCCGCCTGCCATCCCCGGGCTGGGAGCCACCGGAGGCCTGCAACTCCAATTGGAAGACCGCCACAACCTCGGTGCCACCGAGATGCAACGTGCCGTAGAGACCTTGATGGAGCACTACCACAATTATCCGGCATTGGCATCGGTCAGCAGCCAGTACCAAGCCAATGTCCCGCAATATTTCCTGAATATCGACCGCGACAAGGTGCAACTGATGGGCATTCCGCTGAACAGCGTATTCACTGCCCTGGGCTACTATATGGGAGAGGCCTACGTCAATGATTATGTGCAGTTCGGCCACATCTACCAAGTGAAGCTGGGAGCGGGCGACCGTGCCCAGCGTGTCATCGACGATGTTCTGAAATTGAGCGTTCCCAATGCATCGGGAGAAATGGTACCTTTCTCTTCCTTCACCCGGGTGGAAGAGCAGTTAGGCATGGACCAGATAAACAGATATAACATGTACTCCACAGCAGCCGTGACCTGCAATGTGGCTCCGGGCAGTAGTTCGGGAGAGGGTATCCGGCAAATGGAAAGTCTAATCAAAGAGCATCTCGGAGACGAGTTTGGCTATGAATGGACTTCGGTAGCCTATCAGGAGACGCAGGCGGGAACCACGACGACTGTCGTATTCGTCATGGCACTGCTGGTTGCCTTCCTTGTACTCGCCGCACAATACGAAAGCTGGACCAGTCCGGTAGCTGCCGTAATGGGACTTCCGGTTGCACTGCTCGGTGCCATGCTGGGATGCTATGTCATGGGGACTCCGGTCAGCATCTACACACAAATTGGAATCATTCTGCTTGTCGCCTTGTCTGCCAAAAACGGTATTCTGATTGTGGAGTTTGCACGTGACTTTCGTGCACAAGGCAATTCAATCCGCGATGCGGCATTCCAGGCCGGACATATCCGCCTGCGACCTATTCTGATGACATCGCTTGCATTCGTATTCGGGGTTATGCCGCTGCTTTTTGCAACCGGAGCAGGGGCGGGAAGCCGTATTGCACTGGGAGCTGCCGTAGTGTTCGGTATGGCACTGAATACCTTGCTTGCCACGGTCTATATTCCTAATTTCTACGAATTGATGCAGAAGTTGCAAGAGAAGTTCAGTAAGAAACAATAGGGAGGATGAGCTACAAGTTATGGATTATGGTTATAAGCTATCACACTTATAGCCCATAATCCATAACTCATTTTAGCAACTTGCTGCTAAAAGTTGTATCTTTGCGTGCGAATTGCCTCTTAAAGAAATTGAAGTTATGAAAGCATATTTCATCGCCATACTTACCTTATTCACTTGTATAGCTACCGTCGTCCGGGCGCAGCAAATGTCTGAACTTAAAAACCGGATTGACAGTCTGCTCAATGGCAAGAAAGCCACCGTTGGTATAGCCGTATGGACAGACAAAGGAGACATGCTCCGGTATAACGACCATGTACACTTCCCCTTGCTCAGTGTATTCAAATTCCATGTGGCACTGGCCGTACTGGACAAGATGGATAAGCAAAGCATCAGTCTGGACAGCATTGTTTCCATAAAGGCATCCCAAATGCTGCCCAATACCTACAGCCCCCTGCGGAAGAAGTTTCCCGACCAGGATTTCACGATTACGCTTAGGGAACTGATGCAATACAGCATTTCCCAAAGCGACAATAATGCCTGCGATATCTTGATAGAATATGCAGGAGGCATCAAACATATCAATGACTATATCCACCAGTTGAGTATCGACTCCTTCAACCTCTCGGAAACAGAAGACGGCATGCACTCCAGCTTCGAGGCTGTATACCGCAACTGGAGTACTCCTTCCGCTATGGCCCGACTACTGAGAACGGCCGATGAAAAAGAGTTGTTCTCCAACAAGGAGCTGAAAGACTTCTTGTGGCAGACCATGATAGATACTGAAACCGGTGCCAACAAACTGAAAGGTATGTTGCCAGCCAAAACCGTGGTAGGACACAAGACCGGCTCTTCCGACCGCAATGCCGACGGTATGAAAACTGCAGATAATGATGCCGGCCTCGTTATCCTTCCCGACGGCCGGAAATACTACATTGCCGCCTTCGTCATGGACTCATACGAGACAGATGAGGACAATGCGAACATCATCGCCCGCATATCACGCATGGTATATGATGCGATGAGATGAGAGAGGCAAGGGGGCTATTGGTAGCTCCTCCTATAAGTTTTGATACTCGGGTATATCCTGCAGAAAAGTATAGCTGTTGTGCTCGTAATCTATGCGGCAACAATAATGCTGAAGCCCGTTGCTGACAATCAGATAATCCACTTTCAGCACCATGTTGTAGCGGGTAATCTGGTCGAAAACCTTTTGGGTGATTTCTATTTCAGGTGCCTTGTATTCCACAATCATCCGGGCGGTAAGGTCGCGCCGATAGAGCACTGTATCACAGCGTTTCTTTGTACCGTTCAGCTGTACCTGCACCTCATTTGCCATAAGCGCCTGCGGATACCCCTTGTGAGCAAGAAGAAAGTGGACGAAGTGCTGCCGCACCCATTCTTCAGGGGTCAAGGCGACATAACGACGACGGATTATATCGAAAATAACATTTTTTCCGTTCCTTGCGGCAATTTTAGCATCGAATGCTGGTAGGTTTAACGATAACATTTACTACATTTGTAAGTTAAATAATGGTTCCCGTCTTTTGGGAACACAAATTTAATGAAATCTTATGAAAACAAAAGAAGAAATCGTAGCCAATTGGCTGCCCCGTTACACAAAGCGTAACCTGGAGGATTTTGGAGAGTACATTCTGTTGACCAACTTCAACAAGTACGTAGAGATTTTCGCAGAAAAGTTCAATGTTCCCATTCTCGGTAAAGATGCCAACATGATATCTGCCAGTGCAGAAGGAATGACCATCATTAATTTTGGTATGGGAAGTCCTAATGCCGCCATTATCATGGACTTGCTGAGTGCTATCAAGCCCAAGGCATGTCTGTTTCTGGGTAAGTGCGGCGGTATAGACAAGAAAAATAGAATAGGGGACCTCATCCTTCCCATTGCCGCCATCCGTGGCGAGGGTACCTCCAACGACTACTTCCCACCTGAAGTCCCGTCACTCCCGGCATTTATGCTGCAACGTGCCGTTTCTTCTGCCATCCGCGATTATGCCCGTGACTACTGGACCGGTACCGTATACACCACCAACCGCCGCATTTGGGAACATGACGAGGAATTCAAAGAATATCTGAAGAAAACCCGTGCCATGGCTGTCGATATGGAAACAGCAACCCTATTCAGCTGCGGTTTTGCCAATCATATTCCCACGGGAGCCCTTCTGCTGGTTTCAGACCAACCGATGATTCCGGAAGGTGTAAAAACCGATAAAAGCGACAATCTGGTGACCCAGAATTATGTAAAGGAGCATGTTGAAATCGGCATCGCATCCTTGCGCATGATTATTGATGAAAAGAAAACCGTAAAACACTTGAAGTTCGACTGGTAATCCGTTACGGGACATCCCCTCGTATAGCACTTACTTTATTATATGGCAAAACAAGAAACAACCTGTGATGATATTCTAAAAGAGTTGAGAGCCAAGCAATACCGCCCCGTCTACTATCTCATGGGCGAGGAATCGTATTACATAGACCTCATCTCCGACTATATTGTAGACAACGTTCTCACTGACACCGAAAAGGAATTCAACCTGACCGTAGTCTATGGTGCAGATGTCGATATAGCCACTGTCATCAATGCGGCCAAGCGCTATCCGATGATGTCCGAACGCCAGGTCGTAGTCGTAAAGGAAGCGCAGGCCATCCGCAACATGGAGGAGCTTTCATACTACCTGCAAAAACCGTTGAACTCCACCATTCTTGTTCTATGCCACAAACATGGGGTGCTGGACAGAAGAAAGAAGCTGGCGGCCGAAATAGAGAAGGTGGGAGTTCTATTCGAATCCAAGAAGGTGAAGGATGCCCAGTTACCGGCATTCATCACCTCATACATGAAGCGCAAAGGTGTAGACTTGGATCCTAAAGCCACCTCCATGCTTGCCGATTTCGTAGGTACGGACCTCAGCCGCCTTACAGGAGAACTGGAAAAACTGATTATAACTCTTCCAAAAGGTCAGACACGCGTCACCCCCGAACAGATAGAACGTAACATCGGAATCAGTAAGGATTATAATAACTTTGAACTTCGCAGTGCCATTGTAGAAAAAGACATACTAAAGGCCAATAAAATAATAAAATATTTTGAAGAAAATCCGAAAACAAACCCTATCCAGATGACTTTATCTTTACTTTTCGGCTTCTTCTCCAACTTGATGTTGGCTTATTATGCACCCGAAAAGACGGAGCAGGGTATTGCCAGTTTCATAGGATTAAAGACTCCCTGGCAGTCGCGCGAATACCTAAGTGCCATGCGCCGTTACAGCGGAGTAAAGACCATGCAGATAATCGGAGAAATTCGATATGCAGATGCCAAATCCAAAGGAGTAGGAAATTCCTCCCTAAGCGATGGAGATATCCTCCGGGAATTGGTCTTTAAGATTCTACATTAACTTCCATACAGCATACTTTTCCATAAAAAGGGAAAAGCATAAAACAGACTGATTTGATATCATTATGTCATTTTTAGGGGGATTTATCCCCCTTTTTTCTATTTCGGCCCTTAGCATAGACAGTAAAATAGGAGATAATAATCATATTTACAGCAAATTACGTTCATTTATAAGCTCTGAGAATCGTGTTTTTATAACGAATCGACCAATTATACAGAAATAAAGCAAGGATTTAAGTCTTGAAGACTAGAAAATAAATAAAGCATCTTATTTTCTTATTTATGTCACATCTTTTCTCCTTTAGTAAAAAGAAGAGATGGAGCAATTCAGCTTTAAATCGTCATATATGAAATCTGTTACACTTTTCAAGAGTACAATAGTTGTAATACACAACTAGGATAATTGACTATTGTGAATTTAATACATTACATAAATATCTATATGACGGGTGTACTATAACATATGTGATATTATATTTGAAAACACAAATGTAATAAGTAATATTTAATATCGCAAACTGATGGTTTACAAAAATAATAGAGTAGGGGTTAACCCATGTAATTATAATCGATAAATATGTATATATCAATTATATACGATAATTAATCAAATCATTAAATTATATATTATATAAAATGAGCGACAAACAAATGTAATACAGCATTTACCATCAAAAAATAACTATATAATATGCTAATAATTAGACAAATATATTATTTTATTAAACTTACGATAAACACCTATTTTACTCGTAATTTGTATTATAGCATTTGTAATGATGAATATTGTAATAACAACATTTCATTTGTAAACTTTAAAATATTACATTTTTAATTTGCTTTTGTGATGTCGTTTTTTTACTTTTGTAATCCAATAAATAACATGTACAATTGTAATAACACATAAACCATGAGTATAAAAGACAGGTTCAAAATGGTTATGGACCGGGAGAAACTGACAGCAGGAGCTTTTGCCGAGAGTATCGGCGTGGCCCAAGCCACCATTTCTCACATCTTGGGTCCGCGTAACAAATATCCAAGTACGGAAGTCATTCTCCGATTGCATCAACGATACAACGACATAAACTTGGAGTGGCTGCTTACCGGAAAAGGTAATATGAGTAATAATCCAGATTCACCCGAAAACGATGGATTCGACTATCCTTTATTCGCCGAGAATCCGGAAAATCTGTCCAACGGGCCGGAAGAATCTAAAAATCGCAAGGAAATTGCATTAGAGACAGCCCTAAAATCGCCTAAAGAGATTGTAAAACAAGAGATTATCTACAAAGAAAGACCTCCCAGAAAAATCACAGAAATAAGAATTTTCTTTGATGACAATACCTACGAGACTCTCAAACCGGAAAATTAAGGAATGAGAATGGAAATAGACTAACGCCCCGGCATAAAAAAGAAACGGGTTCATTTTATTCTGCACTCGGTTTACACTATCTTTGCACCCGAAAGAAAAACATCCCTCTTTATAGATATGAAAAAGTATATTTTAGATCTGACAGTGACAGAGAACCTCCGCTTGCATGCCAACTACGTGTTGTTGAAGCTGACTTCTCCATCCCCACTTCCGGAAATGCTTCCGGGACAATTTGCAGAGATTCGCGTGGACGGCTCGCCTACCACTTTTTTGCGCCGCCCCATCTCCATCAATTATGTAGATAGACAACGGAACGAGGTCTGGTTCTTAATCCAACTTGTAGGCGACGGAACCAAGCGATTAGGAGAAGCAAAAGCAGGCGATATAATCAATGTAGTGCTTCCGTTGGGAAACTGCTTCACAATGCCTGAAAAGCCCTCAGACAAGCTCTTATTGGTAGGTGGAGGTGTAGGTACAGCTCCTATGTTATATTTAGGCGAACAGCTCGCCAAGAAAGGTTGCAAGCCAACATTCCTGCTGGGTGCCAGAAGTGACAAAGATTTGCTTCAATTGGAACAATTTGCCGCCTATGGCGAGGTGTATACCACCACCGAAGATGGCAGCCACGGAGAGAAGGGATACGTAACACAACACTCCATATTAAATAAGGTGTGCTTTGAGCAGATATATACTTGCGGCCCCAAACCGATGATGATGGCAGTAGCAAAGTATGCCAAAAGTAAAGGCATCAGTTGCGAAGTATCTTTGGAAAATATGATGGCGTGCGGCATAGGCGCTTGTCTATGCTGTGTAGAAAATACCACGGAAGGTCATTTGTGCGTATGTAAAGAAGGTCCGGTTTTTAATATAAACAAACTATTATGGCAGATTTAAGTGTAAATATTGGTGAATTACAAATGAATAATCCGGTGATGACTGCATCCGGAACATTCGGATATGGTGAAGAATTCGCCGATTTCATCGAACTATCGCGAATAGGCGGTATTATTGTAAAGGGAACCACTCTTCACAAACGTGAAGGCAATCCATATCCGCGCATGGCAGAGACTCCTTCGGGTATGTTAAACGCTGTGGGACTGCAAAATAAGGGTGTTCATTACTTTGTTGAACACATCTATCCCCGCATCAAGGACATTCAGACCAACATGATTGTGAATGTTTCGGGTTCTGCCATCGAAGACTATGCCGAAACAGCCGCAATCATTAATGAACTTGACAAAATTCCTGCCATAGAATTGAACATCTCTTGCCCCAACGTGAAGCAAGGAGGAATGGCATTCGGTGTTACCGCCAAGGGCGCCGAAGAAGTGGTGAAAGCCGTGCGCTCAGTTTACAAAAAGACACTTATCGTAAAGCTCTCCCCGAACGTTACCGACATCACTGAAATAGCCCGCGCAGCCGAAAATGGCGGTGCAGACAGTGTTTCCCTCATCAATACCCTGCTGGGAATGGCTATAGACGCGGAACGCAGGCGTCCGATACTCTCCACTGTAACCGGTGGTATGTCCGGTGCGGCCGTGAAACCCATTGCCTTACGTATGGTATGGCAAGTGGCTAAAGCGGTAAAAATCCCCGTCATAGGCTTGGGAGGTATCATGAACTGGAAAGATGCTGTGGAATTCATGCTTGCAGGTGCCTCCGCCATCCAGATTGGTACGGCAAACTTCATTGATCCGGCGGTTACAGTGAAAGTGGTAGAAGGAATAAATGACTATCTTAACAGACACGGTTATCAGTCTGTAAAGGATATTATCGGTGCACTCGAGGTATAAAGAATAACAAGAGATCGCCATTCGCAATATATATTCATAAAAAAGGACATTCATTGACGAATGTCCTTTTTCTTTTTATTTACATCAGTAAACTTACTCTCCCAACAAATCCGGACGCAATCTACGGGTCCTTTCCAACGACTGTTGCAGCTCCCATTCCTTAATCTTGGCCTCATGTCCGGAAAGTAAAATATCCGGAACCTTCCATCCATTGTAATCAGCGGGACGTGTATAGACCGGTGCGGCCAGCAGATTGTCCTGAAAAGAATCTGAAAGTGCAGACTGCTCATCGGAAATCACTCCCGGAATGATACGGACGATGGCATCTGCCATGACAGCCGCCGCCAGTTCTCCACCAGTCAACACATAGTCGCCGATACTGATTTCCTTGGTGATGAGATGCTCGCGAATCCGGTAATCTATCCCTTTAAAATGCCCGCAGAGAATGATGAGATTCTGGGCAAGGGAAAGAGTATTTGCCATCGGCTGATTGAACTGCTCACCATCGGGGGTCGTAAAGATAACCTCGTCGTAATCCCGCTCGGCCTTCAAGGCGTTGATACACCGCTCTATCGGCTCTATCTTCATGACCATTCCGGCAAAGCCGCCAAACGGATAATCGTCTACACGACGGTACTTATCTTCCGTATAATCACGAAGATTATGGATATGTATCTCTGCAAGCCCTTTATTTTGAGCACGTTTCATGATGGAGCAGTTAAAGAATCCCTCAATCATCTCCGGCAAAACTGTGATAATGTCAATGCGCATATAACTTTATTTTAGCTATTTCAAGCTGCAAAAGTACAAATATTCGGGGAGAAACCCGTATTTTTGCGTTCAAACAATCCAAAAACCCTATGACTGTAAAAGAAAAAATAGACCAGCTCCGTGCGGAATTACACCAGCACAACTACAATTATTATGTGCTGAATGCTCCTGAAATATCCGACAAGGAGTTTGACGACCTGATGCGCGAGCTACAAGACTTAGAGAAAGAACATCCTGAATACCAAGATGATAATTCGCCCACGATGCGTGTAGGGAGTGATTTGAATAAGAACTTCACACAAGTGGCACACAAATATCCCATGCTTTCATTGGGAAACACCTATTCCGAAAACGAAGTGACCGACTTTTACGAACGGGTAAAGAAAGCGTTGAATGAGGATTTTGAAATCTGCTGCGAGCTGAAGTATGACGGTACTTCCATCTCGCTGACTTACGAGGATGGCAAACTGGTGCGTGCCGTCACCCGTGGCGACGGCGAAAAGGGCGATGACGTGACGGACAATGTAAAGACAATCCGAACGATTCCACTGGTCCTCCATGGGGATTATCCTAAATCATTCGAAATCAGAGGGGAAATCCTGATGCCCTGGGTGGTTTTCGAAGAACTGAACCGGGAAAAGGAAGCACGTGAGGAACCGCTTTTCGCCAATCCGCGCAACGCTGCTTCCGGTACCTTGAAGTTGCAGAATTCCGCCATCGTAGCATCCAGAAAGCTGGATGCTTATCTCTACTATCTATTGGGAGAGGAATTGCCCTGCGACGGCCATTACGAGAATCTGCAAGCCGCCGCCAGCTGGGGATTTAAAACATCAGAGCACACCAGAAAAGCCCACAGCCTGGAGGAAGTCTTCGAATACATCAATTATTGGGACACGGAGCGTAAGAACCTTCCGGTAGCTACTGATGGTATTGTACTAAAAGTCAACAGCTTGAGACAACAAAAGAATTTGGGATTCACAGCCAAGTCCCCCCGGTGGGCCATCGCATACAAATTCCAGGCAGAACGTGCACTGACACGCTTGAATAGGGTTACCTACCAAGTAGGACGTACCGGCGCAGTCACTCCGGTTGCCAATCTGGACCCCGTACAACTGTCCGGCACCATTGTGAAACGTGCCTCCCTGCACAATGCAGATATTATCGAGGGGCTGGACCTGCATATAGGTGACATGGTGTATGTGGAAAAAGGCGGTGAAATCATCCCCAAAATAACCGGTGTCGATAAGGATGCCCGCAGTATGCTTATCGGTGAAAAAGTGAAGTTCATCACCCATTGTCCCGAATGCGGCAGCAAACTGATACGTTTTGAAGGAGAAGCAGCCCACTATTGCCCCAATGAAACCGCTTGTCCTCCGCAGATTAAAGGGAAAATAGAGCATTTCATCAGCCGCAAAGCCATGAATATAGACGGACTGGGACCTGAAACAGTAGATATGTTCTACCGATTGGGACTGATAAAGGATACTGCAGATTTATACCAGCTCAAAACCGATGACATCAAGAACCTGGAACGGATGGGCGAAAAATCGGCAGAAAACATAGTCAACGGTATTGCGGCAAGTAAAGAAGTGCCATTCGAAAGAGTGCTCTTTGCACTGGGCATACGCTTCGTGGGAGAAACGGTTGCCAAGAAAATAGCCAAGTCCTTTACGGACATCGAAGAGCTGGAAAACGCAGACCTCGAAAAGCTGAAAAACATCGATGAAATCGGTGAAAAAATAGCGCAGAGCATTATAACCTACTTCTCCAATCCTGTCAACAGAGAGCTGGTGGAACGGCTGAAATCGAACGGTCTGCAACTCCACCGGACAGAAGAAGACCTCAGCGGATACACCGACAAACTGGCGGGCCAGTCCATCGTCATCAGCGGCGTATTCACCCACCACTCACGGGACGAATACAAAGAGATGATTGAAAAGAACGGTGGAAAAAACGTCGGCAGTATCTCCTCCAAAACCAGCTTTATCCTGGCCGGAGAAAATATGGGACCTGCCAAACTGGAGAAAGCGCAGAAACTGGGAGTAAAGATTATGAGCGAAGATGAGTTTTTGGCATTGATATCCTAACAAATTTCCACAAAAAGCTTTTTTATGGCTTATATTTGTAGGGTAAATCGAAAAAATTCGTACTTTTGCGAGTCATTTAATTAGAGATTACTTTATAATACTCATGATACAGACAAGATTGAAAGGAATGGGGGTAGCGCTGATTACTCCATTTAAAGAGGATGAAAGCGTTGATTACGATGCGTTGATGCGTTTGGTAGACTATCAACTTCAAAACAATACCGACTTTTTATGTGTGCTCGGCACCACGGCAGAAACTCCGACTCTGACTGAAGAAGAGAAAAAGAAAATCAAGAAAATGGTCATCGAGCGAGTGAACGGAAGAATTCCTATCCTGCTGGGCGTAGGTGGAAACAACACCCGGGCCATAGTGGAAACACTGAAAAATGACGATTTCACCGGAGTAGATGCCATTCTATCCGTCGTTCCATATTACAACAAGCCATCGCAAGAAGGTATATATCAGCATTATAAGGCCATTTCTGAAGCAACGGATTTGCCGATTGTGCTTTATAATGTCCCCGGTCGTACCGGCGTGAACATGAAGGCAGAAACAACCCTGCGCATTGCACGTGATTTCAAGAATGTGATAGCCGTCAAAGAAGCTTCGGGCGACATCACGCAGATGGACGACATCATCAAAAACAAACCGGCCAATTTCGACGTTATTTCGGGCGATGACGGCATCACCTTCCCTCTGATTACCCTGGGGGCCGTCGGCATTATCTCGGTCATCGGAAACGCGTTCCCACGTGAGTTCAGCCGTATGGTACGTCTGGCACTGCAAGGGGACTATGCCAATGCATTGACCATTCACCACAAATTTGCCGAATTATTCAAGCTTCTGTTTGTAGACGGCAACCCTGCCGGAGTAAAAGCCATGCTGAATGTAATGGGAATGATTGAGAACAAGCTCCGCCTGCCATTGGTGCCGACCAGAATCACTACTTTCGAAGCCATGCGCAAGATTCTGGATGAATTGAACATCAAATGCTAAGGCCTTATACCGCCCCTATAGGATATTAATTTCCAGTATACAACATATTAATATCAGATATGCAAGGAGTTAATTTTGTGGAAACACGGAATTAACTCCTTCTTTTTTTCCTATGTGACTATATTTATCAGTACAATAATCCCAAAACAGTCTACTGATTACGTTATAAAGCAAAAAGACATCTGGTTAAATCGAGAAAAAGACGTCTCTAGCTCAATCAAGACAAGACTATTATTTCAGCTAATCTATTAGTTCACAACACTGAACACTTTGTTTCAGTATAGAAAAACACTTTGTTTTCATATAATGGAACGAACTGTTTTGTTAAGGGAAACAAAGTGTTCTCTATAAGGAAACAAAATGTTTAGTTAAGGAAACAGTTTGTTTCATTATGGAGAACACGCGCCAGTGCCATACAAGGGAAGAACATCAACTATATGCCATTGCTGTAAAAACAAAGAACCTCCGCAAGTTTTCTTGCGGAGGTTCTTTGTGATCGCGACAGGATTCAAACCTGTAACCGGCTGATCCGTAGTCAGCTACTCTATTCAGTTGAGCTACGCGACCCTTAAAAAAATTATGAAAACTTGTGACCGCGACAGGATTCAAACCTGTAACCGGCTGATCCGTAGTCAGCTACTCTATTCAGTTGAGCTACGCGGCCTCTTTGTTTAACGGGTGCAAAGATACGTACTTTTTCCGAATTAGCAAACGATATACAAACTTTTTTTGAAGAAATTTATTCGACAAAGCGATAATTAAACAACTGCCAGCCGATGGTCATCCCCACATTCCACTCCCTTCTCGGTGAGCTATAATGATTTACATAAGCAGAGATGGCTCCGAAGGGCAAATGACAAATAACAGAAACTTCTCCCATATACTCAAAGCGGGAGAATGCTTTTCCATAATATGCTTTATTCAATGCATTCTTTTTTATCGGAAAAATCGGTGTAAAGCCATAAAATTCTGTCCGGAACTGGAACATGTCGTTCAAAACATATATGGGTTTGATACCGGCAGCCACATACTGGTTGGCACGAAAAGCTTCATTGTACATCAGTTTACTATGCGGAGTCGGTGCAAATTCTCCTGCCTGCATCATGGTTGCCGTATAATTCTCAGAGAAATTTTTCGACGAATACAGTGCTTCTGCCATCCATCCCAGGGTGAACTTCGGCCCCATTGTGTGATATGCCTCTTTCATATAAGAAATTTGCAACCATGATTGCCGTTCTTGCGGAGAAGGACTGTACCCTTCTTGCGGATTCCCCGGTTCAAATCTTTCCCTCCCGGTAAATACCTGGGCTATCAGTTTCTCCAGATAGCCTTTTGTCGCGTATTGCCGCGTATTCAGGGTACTCCCATAGAAACCGATGGAACCTCCCAAAAGTTTGTAGGTACTTCTGTCCGAACGGTCCTTATCGAAATCTATTACGCTGGATTGAAAGTAGTTATCTTCCAGTTGGCCATATCCCAGACTGAACTCCGCACGCTTATTGGCCAAAAACGGCAAGGCAACCATCAACTTCACAAAACGTTCGTCCTTTGAATTGAATGAAGGTTTGTCATTCCTGGAAAACAGCTTGTCCTTCTTGTAGTAATCGAAGGTACTGATTGAAGCAATAAAACGAAAGGACGTAGATATGTGGGTAGGCAAATCAATCTTACCCATCAACTGGGCATTATTATAAATCTTACCCAACTGACCGTCAAAAGTGATTTCCTTGGAATAATAATTCAAGTTCTGATATCCTATTCCCAAATAGATTTGATTTGAGCTCGTGGTAGAGACACTGCCCCCCAGACGCACGGAAAAATTATCCTCCATCTTCACCTTCAAATGCAGCTCATACAAATCGGATTCCGAATCATACACAGCATGAGGAACTATTTCCGAAATCATATTATCTGCCAGCAAACGAAAATACCCGCGCTTCAAGTCTTCATAAGTAAAGACTTCATGCTCTTCATCATGGAACTCTTTTTTGATGTAGGCTTGCTGTTGGGCATTCGCCCCTTCAATAATGATATCCCGAAAACGGAATTGAGGCAGGTTACTCCGGAAGACAAGACGCCTCAAACGCACATTATCAGCATTCACCCTACGATGAACACGGCTTTTGATGGAATCCATCATATTAAGGGTACGATTGTAACCTATATCGTGCAATTCCTGCAGACGGTCAAAATCCAGCAAGTTGACATCATCATATTTGAAGGTCATGACTATACCCAACGAGTCCGGAATGGAGTAATCGGTCTTCTGCATAATCATATTCTCCAATTGGCTCATCAGGTCATTCTCCTTCGGCTTACCGGGATTGGCCGCTACCACACTGCCAATAATGACATCCGGATGAAAATCCTCCCGCATCACATCCGTAGGGAAATTATTGTAAATGCCGCCATCATAAGCAAGCGTACTGTCTATTTCTATCGGTTTGAAGACAAATGGAAAGCTCATGGAAGCACGTACCGCATCTCCCAAATCCCCTTTACTCAATACCAATGGCTTTTTATTGTACACATCGGATGCTATACAGCGAAAAGGAACAAACAGTTTGTTGAAATTACCGCCACATGCAGCCGTAGCACGTGCAAACAATTCCACAAATACCAGGTTCATCTGTATGGGGTTGACCATGCTTGTGGGAAGTATCTGGGGCTTTATATGCAGCGAGTCCCTAAAAGCAAAACGGATATTAAAAAATTCCGGTGAAGGACGATTCTTCTTAAAATAATACTCGTATTTAGGCTCCACTTTGCCCGAATACCAACGCTTAAAGTCGGGAGAGCGCAACAGCGCCTCCATATCGTCCGGGGAATACCCCATAGCATACAGAGAACCGATGATAGCTCCCATAGAGGTTCCGGTTATATAATCAATGGGGATATTATTCTCTTCCAAAGCCCGGATAATGCCTATATGAGTCATGCCTTTTGCTCCACCGCCACTCAGTACAAGCCCCACTTTCTGAGCTTGTAAAATAAAGCCACATAGAAGAAACGAAAAAAACAATAAAACTCTTTTCATAACTATGCTATTCCGAGTAAGATAAATGTTCATTGCCCCAAATATAAACAATAGTTTCTAAAAATGCCGTATTCAACGAAGAAAATCACACCCTAATTGGTGAAAATGAATAAAAAAAGGGTATTGCGACTCCGAAGAATCACAATACCCTTGCATATATTAAATGCAAATTTAAAGGGGCTTATTTTATTAGGTCAATGCTTCTCTTGACAAAGTTGTTCAAAGCTTCACCTTTCAACATACCATTCTGCAGCAGTGCCAAATCTATCAGTTGACGGACAACCTTATTCTTGGCAGCATAATCGGCGAAGATGCCTTCTTTCTGTGTTTTCAGTTCGTCCCACTTCTTATCCAACTCATTCACTTTATCCTTTTCGGCAGTCGGTATATCCTCATCTTTCTTGCCTTCCTGCTTCTTTTTCAGGTCAGTACGCTGCTTGTTCACTTCATCCATCTCTGCCTGAACCGGAGCAACGGCAGCAGCACATTCCTTATCTTCATCTGCCAGAACTTCTTTTACCAGCTTATGGTCTGAATTCAATACCAGGTTAAACATATCCGGCATTTCGCCATAGAAGCTCATTCCAGCCTGGATATTCGCCATTTCCTTCATACGGCGCATGTACTCGCTCTGAGTTATCATGATAGGAGTGGCATTTTCGCCCAAAGCCTGCGCCGTGATGTTGAACTCCGTCTTATCCATCTTGGGCAACTGGCTCTTGAAGATGGAAGAAAGAACTTCCTGCTTGCCGGCTTCCAACGCTTCGTTCTTCTTGTCTTCCTTGACAATCAGATTATCAATAATATCGCTGTCTACACGAGTGAAGCGAACCTTTTCGAACTTCTGTTCCAACATGCTCACCACCGCAATGTCCAGCTGTCCATCCATCAACAGCACATTGTATCCTTTATTCGTAGCGGCCTCTATGTAGCTGTATTGTTCATCTTTATTGTTGGCATACAGATAAATCAGATTTCCATCCTTATCCGTCTGGTTATCTTTAATCAACGTCTTATACTCTTCGAAAGTATAATATTTGCTGTCTGTATCGGTGAAAAGGGCAAAATCCTTGGCTCTATCATAGAAATCTTCCTGCGTAAGCATTCCGTAGTTGATGAAGATTTTCAAGTCATTCCACTTTTCCTCAAACTGTTTACGGTCATTCTTGAAGATAGACTGCAAACGGTCTGACACCTTCTTCGTGATATATGTAGAAATCTTCTTCACGTTGGCATCGCTCTGCAAATAAGAACGGGAAACGTTCAATGGAATGTCCGGTGAATCGAGCACACCATGCAGCAGGGTCAAGAAGTCGGGAACAATACCTTCCACCGAATCCGTCACATATACCTGGTTGCAATAGAGCTGAATCTTATTCTTGTTCAACTCGATGTTGCTCTTCACTTTGGGGAAGTACAGAATACCGGTAAGGTGGAACGGATAATCCACATTCAGATGAATCCAGAATAAAGGTTCGTCGGACATAGGATACAGGTCACGATAGAACTTCTTATAATCTTCATCCTTCAGTTCGCTGGGTTTCAATGTCCACAACGGATTACTGTCATTGATGATATTATCTTCGTCTGTTTCAACCTGTTTTCCGTCTTTCCATTCTTTCTTCTTGCCGAATGCAACCGGGATAGGGAGGAAGCTGCAATACTTCTTCAACAAAGAGGAAATGCGCGCTTCTTCAAGGAATTCCTTGCAGTCATCGTCTATGTAAAGAACGATATCCGTACCACGTTCTGCCTTATCAGTGTCTTCAATCGTAAACTCCGGACTGCCATCGCATGTCCACTTTACAGCCTGGGCGCCTTCCCGATAGGATTTAGTGATGATTTCGACTTTCTTGGCAACCATAAAAGCCGAATAGAACCCCAATCCAAAATGGCCGATGATGGCGTTGGCATCGTTTTTATATTTCTCAAGGAAGTCATTGGCGCCAGAGAAAGCTATCTGGTTAATATACTTGTCTATTTCTTCAGCCGTAAGACCTATACCATGGTCGGACACCGTAATGGTATCTTTTCCCAGCGAGACATGTACGGTTAAATCGCCAACTTCACCCTTGAACTCACCGATAGAGGAGAGTGTTTTCAGCTTCTGTGTAGCATCAACCGCGTTAGAAACCAACTCACGGAGAAAAATTTCATGATCACTATACAAGAACTTTTTAATGACGGGGAAGATATTCTCAGTAGTTACCCCAATATTACCTTTTTGCATACTACATTTATATTTTTTAGATTTATATTTTTAATTATTCCGGCAGATATAGCACAAAAAAAATGCCAGCCCATAAGGACTGACATTTTGACGGTTTTTATAAAGAACAGCTTATGCCTTCCTGATGCTCAGCTCGTCTTTTTCTTTGTCTACTGATACGTTTACCGTATCACCCGGCTGTAACTCCTCCGCCACTATCAGCTCGGAAAGTCCATCCTCCAAGTGGTTCTGAATGGCGCGCTTCAATGGGCGCGCACCAAACTGTACATCGTACCCTTTCGAAGCAAGGAATGTCTTTGCATCATCCTCCACAACCAGCTTGTAACCAATTGCTTCAACCCGTTCGTACAAACCTTTCAGCTCAATGTCCACAATCTTTGTGATGGCCTCCAAAGAGAGCTGGTCGAAAGTAATGATTTCATCCAAACGATTCAAGAATTCGGGAGCAAAGGTCTTGTTCAGAGCCTTTTGTATCACGCTGCGCGAATGTTCATTGTCATCCGTGCGGTTTTGTGCCGCAAAACCTACGCCACGGCCAAATTCCTTCAACTGCCGCGTACCGATATTGGAGGTCATAATGATAACCGTATTCTTGAAATCGATGGTTCTGCCATAATTGTCAGTCAAACGGCCTTCATCCAGTACCTGGAGCAAGATGTTGAACACGTCCGGATGGGCTTTCTCAATCTCATCCAACAAGACAATGGAATACGGCTTGCGACGAACCTTTTCGGTCAACTGGCCGCCTTCCTCATAGCCCACATATCCCGGAGCGGCACCAATCATACGAGATACGGTGTATTTCTCCATATACTCGCTCATATCGATACGTATCAAGGCATCGGCAGAGCCAAACATATATTTTGCCAATTGCTTTGCCAAATGCGTCTTACCCACACCAGTAGGCCCCAGGAACATAAAGGTTCCGATGGGATGGTTCGGGTCTTTCAACCCTACACGGCTACGCAAGATTGCTTTGGTAAGTTTCTCTATCGCAGCATCTTGAGCTATCACCTTCGCCTGTAGTTCTTCCTTCATTCCGGCCAGTTTAAGTCCTTCTGCCTGCGCCATGCGCTGTACGGGTACACCGGACATCATTGAAATAACATTGGCTATTTCCTCTTCACCTACCGTTTGGCGGTCATCCTTCAAACGGGCTTCCCACTCAACCTTCATCTCCTCCAAGCGGACAGAAAGTTCCTTCTCACGGTCGCGGTAGCTGGCAGCCAGCTCAAAATTCTGTGACTTTACAGCTTCAGCCTTCAGGCTACGTGCCTCTTCAATCAGCTTTTCCTGTTCCTCAATTTCTTTCGGAACATTAATATTCGTCAAATGCACACGCGAACCCGCCTCATCCAAAGCATCAATAGCCTTATCCGGGAAATTACGGTCAGTAATGTAGCGGTCTGTCAACTTGACACATGCTTCCAGCGCTTCATCCGTATAAGTCACATTATGATGGTCTTCGTACTTCTCTTTAATATTCTTCAATATCTGGAGCGTTTCCTCAGCAGTGGTCGGTTCAACAATCACTTTCTGGAAACGGCGTTCCAAAGCACCGTCTTTTTCTATATTCTTCCGGTATTCATCGAGAGTGGTAGCTCCAATACACTGGATTTCACCACGCGCTAAAGCTGGTTTCAGCATATTGGCAGCATCCATGGAACCGGCAGCAGCACCGGCACCTACAATCGTATGGATTTCATCGATGAAAAGGATGACATTCGGATTTTTCTGCAACTCGTTGATGATAGAGCGGATACGTTCCTCAAACTGACCACGGTATTTTGTTCCCGCCACCACAGAGGCCATATCAAGCATCACCACGCGCTTTTCAAACAAAATGCGCGAAACTTTCTTTTGCACAATACGCAATGCCAAACCCTCTACGATGGCAGATTTTCCGACTCCTGGTTCACCGATAAGCACCGGATTGTTCTTCTTGCGGCGGCTCAAGATTTGCGCCAGACGTTCAATCTCGCGTTCGCGACCCACAACCGGGTCCAGCTTGCCTTCTTCGGCAGCCCGCGTCATGTCTACGCCGAAATTGTCCAGCACAGGAGTATCATTGGACGGCTTTCTGGATGCAGCCTGTGCAGCCGAAGCCGAACCAGCCCCCCCAGTACGGGAGGAGCGAGACATATTCATATCTTCTTCATCCTCTTCATCATCCTCGGTGAATCCCATTCCCGCATTCGGATTGGTCGATTTCATCGAAAGCTGTTCAAATACAGCCTGATAATCCACCCGGTGTTCTTCCAAAACAGTTGCAGCAAGATTGTCGCCATCTTTCAAAATAGCCAGCAATACATGTTCCGTATCGGCAGTTGCACTTTTCAGCAAACGCGCTTCAAGCATACACATCTTCAATATCTTAGCCGTCATCGGGGACAAGGGCACTTCAGCGTCCGGCAAGAGAGTATCGTCCTCGGCATCCTTTAGGAAACCCTCCAGACGACTTTTTACTCGTTTTAAATCTATATCAAGTTTCAACAATATTTCAATAGCTTTTCCTCCGCCATCACGCAGCATGCCGAGCAGAAGGTGTTCCGGACCAATATAGCGATTTCTCAATCGATTGGCTTCTTCCTTGCTATAAGTAATTATGTCTGAAACTCTTTGTGAAAATTGATTGTTCATATTTTATAATTCTCCTCAATTAAAAAGGTTATCCACGACAAAGATACGCATTTATTAATTCAGCGTATCATATTTAACTGATTTAATAGTATACAAATCCCGTGCCATAAATTTCAAATCTGTTTTTCCACTTTATACCTTATATATTAATAGCAATTTGGTGAGGAAGGGAGGGAGTACTTCCATATTTATGTTGCAGGCAACAAAGTTTATGGAGGAAAACTTTTGTATATCGTAAAAAAGCAGTACTTTAGCGTGGTTTTTCACGAACCAAAATGTATAATTAATAATCTTTTTAAATGCTTGAACAAGACAGAATTATAAAGATTAACATCGAGGAGGAAATGAAGTCATCGTACATTGACTACTCTATGTCGGTCATTGTTTCACGTGCCCTTCCGGATGTTAGAGATGGTTTTAAACCCGTTCACCGAAGAATTCTTTTCGGAATGATGGGATTAGGAAATACCTCCGACAAACCTTATAAAAAATCAGCCAGAGTTGTAGGTGAAGTATTAGGTAAATATCACCCTCATGGTGACTCGTCCGTTTACGGAGCTCTTGTACGTATGGCTCAGCCTTGGGCAATGCGTTACATGTTGGTAGATGGACAAGGTAACTACGGTTCAGTAGACGGTGACAGTGCTGCTGCCATGCGTTATACAGAGTGTCGTTTGCGAAAAATTGGTGAAGACATGATGACAGACCTTGAGAAAGAGACTGTTGACATGCAGAACAATTTCGATGACTCTTTGCAAGAGCCTACCGTCATGCCGGCCCGTATTCCGAATCTTTTGGTAAATGGTGCATCTGGTATTGCCGTAGGTATGGCTACCAATATGCCGACCCATAATCTATCTGAGGTTATTGACGCTTGTATTGCATACATTGAAAACAATGACATCGATATAGAAGAGCTGATGACGTATGTCAAAGCTCCTGATTTCCCGACCGGAGGCTATATATACGGTATGAGCGGTGTTCGCGAAGCCTATCTCACGGGACGCGGACGTGTCATAATGCGTGCTAGAGCCGAAATTGAGACTGGTTCGACGCACGATAAAATCGTTGTGACAGAAATTCCCTATGGTGTCAACAAAGCTGAATTGATTAAGAATATAGCCGATTTGGCCAACGAAAAGAAAATTGAAGGTATTGCCAATGCTAATGACGAATCCGACCGTGAAGGTATGCGTATCGTTATTGATGTAAAACGTGATGCAAATGCCAGCGTTGTACTCAACAAGCTCTACAAGATGACAATGCTGCAGACATCTTTTGGTGTGAACAATGTTGCATTGGTACATGGCCGTCCACGTCTGCTGAATCTGAAGGATTTGATAAAATACTTCGTTGAGCACAGACACGACGTAGTCATCCGCCGTACTCAGTATGATTTGCGCAAGGCCAAAGAACGTGCACATATTCTGGAAGGATTAATCATTGCATCTGATAATATCGACGAAGTAATCAAGATTATCCGTGCTGCTAAAACCCCGAATGATGCTATATCAGGTTTGATGGAGCGATTCCAACTCAGTGAAATTCAGTCACGTGCCATTGTTGAAATGCGTTTGCGTCAGCTCACAGGATTGATGCAAGACCAGCTGCACGCCGAATATGAGGAAATTCAGAAGCAGATTGCTTATTTGGAAGAAATCCTTGTCAATGACGAACTCTGCCGCAAAGTCATTAAAGATGAACTGATTGAAGTAAAAGAGAAGTATGGTGACGAACGTCGCTCGGAAATTGTCTATTCATCAGAAGAATTCAATCCGGAAGACTTCTATGCAGATGATGAAATGATTATCACCATCTCGCACATGGGATACATCAAACGCACACCGCTGAGCGAATTCCGTGCGCAAAACCGTGGTGGGGTAGGCTCCAAAGGTACCGAAACCCGCGATGCAGACTTTGTAGAGCATATTTATCCTGCAACCATGCATAATACCATGATGTTCTTTACACAGAAAGGTAAGTGTTACTGGCTGAAGGTATACGAAATCCCCGAAGGTACTAAGAATTCGAAAGGTCGTGCCATCCAGAATTTGTTGAATATCGACTCTGACGATGCTGTAAACGCCTATTTGCGCGTGAAGAACTTGAACGACCAAGAATTTATCAACAGCCATTATGTATTGTTCTGTACTAAGAATGGTGTCATTAAGAAGACATTACTTGAACAGTATTCCCGCCCTCGCCAGAATGGTGTAAACGCTATTACTATCCGTGAGGACGACCGCGTTATCGAGGTACGTATGACTAACGGTGACAACGAAATTATCATTGCCAATCGTAACGGACGTGCCATTCGTTTCCACGAAAGTGCTGTACGCGTTATGGGACGTACTGCAACCGGTGTGCGTGGTATGACATTGGATGAAGACGGGCAAGATGAAGTCGTTGGAATGATTTGTATCAAAGATCCTGAAGCAGAAACAATTATGGTAGTTTCTGAACAAGGATATGGCAAACGTTCTGATATCGAAGATTATCGTAAGACCAATCGTGGCGGTAAGGGTGTTAAAACGATGAATATCACCGATAAAACGGGTAAATTGGTAACTATCAAGTCTGTTACAGATGAGAATGACTTGATGATTATTAATAAATCTGGTATTACCATCCGTCTGAAAGTCGCCGATGTTCGTATCATGGGACGTGCTACACAAGGTGTGCGTCTAATCAACCTTGAGAAACGTAATGACGAAATCGGCTCTGTATGTAAAGTCACTTCAGAAAATGAAGAGGAACTTATAGAGGAGGGGGAAGAAAATACCCTTGAAAGCCCTCAGAACGAGGTAAACAATGAAAATGAAGAATAGACATAATATTAATTTAAATTTTCTACAATCATGAAAAGAGTATTATTTTCAATGGTTTTACTACTTGTCGCAAGCTTTACTTTCGCCCAAGAAAAGAACGTAAAAGAGGCTAAAAGTATTGCTAACGGAGTAAATCCTGACTTTGCCAAAGCAGAGGAACTGATAAATCAGGCTTTAACCAATCCCGAAACAAAGGACAATGCCGAAACGTGGGATGTAGCAGGTCTTATCCAAGAAAAAGAAGTGAGAAAGAAATGGAAAATGCCTATCTGAGAAAACCTTATGACACTCTTCAGGTATATAATAGCGCATTGAACATGTGTAAATTCTACTTCAAATGTGACGAATTGGCACAAATTCCCAATGAAAAGGGCAAAATCAAGAATAAATATAGAAAATCTAATTCTGCTACAATTTTAGCAGAACGCGGTAATCTGATCAATGGCGGTATCCAATTCTTTAATTTGGCCTCACAGAAAGAAGGCGATGCAGCCAATGAAGACAATAAAAAAGCATTAGATTTCTTTGCAACATACATTGATATTGCTATCAACCCGATGTTTGAAAAGGAAAATCTATTACAAACAGATACTGTATTACCCCAAATAGCATATTATGCAAGTTTAGCAGCTGCTAAGATGGAAGATTATCCTAGTATTTTGAAGTATGCTCCTTATGCGCAAGATGATAAAGAAGTTGGGAAATACGCAATGGAATTTATCTCTACTGCATTGAAAGCTGAAGGTGATACTGTTAAATGGATTGCTTCATTGAAAGAAGGTTTGCAAAAATACCCTCAGCATTCATTCTTCTTCGGTCATTTAATTGATTATTATAGCAATAACAATAAATACGATGAAGCCATGCAATTCGCTGATGAAATGTTGGCTAAAGATCCTAACAATACATTCTATTTGTATGTAAAAGGCTACCTTTATCACAATATGAAGGACTATGATAAAGCTATTGAATTCTATAAAAAAGACTATAGAAGTAGATCCTAATTATGCAGAAGCATACTCTAATTTAGGCTTGATTTACTGCTTACAAGCACAAGATTTCTCAGAAAAAGCAACTACAGATATTAATGATCCGAAGTATAAAGAAGACCAGGCTACTCTGAAGACTTTCTATGAAAAGGCAAAACCTTATTATGAAAAGGCAAGAGAACTGAAACCTGATCAAAAAGATTTGTGGTTAAATGGTCTGTATAGAGTGTATTATAATTTGCAAATGGGCCCTGAATTCGAAGAAATTGAAAAGTTGATGTAATACTTTCATAATAATAAAAGCCTAATTAAATTATTAATTAGGCTTTTATTATTGTTATATCATTAAGTAAAGAATGTTATTTCTTAAGTGAGGGAGAGAAGAAATTAAAATTAGATTAAATTATTCCAGCGCTATATTAAACATAATACTGATATTGAACAGAAACCATATTATCCATATTCAACACCTAATTCGGTCTTCCATAAATTACCAACAATGGTGTATCAGAATGGAAAATCATCTTTCTGGCAATGCCAGGGTTAAATAAGCGCGAAAATATATTTCTTTTATAAGAAGTTAATGTTATAATATCAATATGATTACTCTTGATATAACTGTCTAAACTACTAAGCAGATTATCGTTCTTTACCACATCATAGTGTATTTCCAATTGTGGATATTGTTTTTGAAAATATTCCTTAATACCAGCCAGTTTTATTTCATTCCATGTATTTTGAACATCTGAAAGATGTATCAGAGACACTGAAAACTTAAATGATTTCAGATTATTTATTAGCGAATCAAAAGCTATTAAATCACGCTGGTCAAAATTAGTAATGAATGCAATACGCTTAGCTTCAGAAAATTGCTTGAATGGAGTATTTTCAGGAATGGCCAATACCGGTACACGGCTACGTTCAATCACTTCAGCCGTTACACTGCCGATCAAATCAATATCCTTCTGACTTTTACCACGAGTTCCCATTATGATAATGCGTGGCCGATATTCCTTGGTATAGCGGAGTACCTCTTCTTCAGGAATACCTTCACGCAAAACACAAGTATATTTAATATCTGGAAACTCGCCGGAAGCTACCTTCTCTTTTACTTTATCAGATAATGCATTCAAATCAGCATGAACTTTTTGTAAGATACTCCTTACATTCTCCTCATCACTTAGCTGATAGTTAAATACGTCTCCGTATGGCAAAGAAGTTGCATATATAGGAGTAAAATAAACATGTAGCAAAACAACTTCTGCACCTATATTCTGAGCGAAATTGAAACCGAACTCGCAAGCCTTCAAAGAATAATTGGAAAAATCCACTGGAATCAGCACTTTATTACTAACCTTCTCCAGTTTAGGTGACTTCCCCCCCACTACCTCTTCAGATAACCACGCAGAACTTTCAGTAATTTTCAGAGCATGAGGTAAGTCACTCTCCTTAATACGTACACGTACGCCAGAAGAAACAACCGGTTGTATCTGGTTTACATTGTGAATATAAGTCTCAATACCTTCATTTTCAAGAACATTTTTCAATATTTGAGCTTTCGCGTACGTTAAGATTGCCAAAGTAACTAATTTATCTTCCATATATCATTGATTTTGAGATTAAAACAAACAAGAAATCCCAATTGTTGTCAGCAATTGGGATTCTATCTAACTTTCTCTTCTTAAGCTCGAACAGCTTCTTCAGTCTTACCTGCCATTTCATCTAAAATTTTTAAAGCTCGCTCTAAAACAGTAGTATCATCAATCATAACCAATCCACCATCTGGTCCAGGTTCCAAGTGAATCCCAACACTTTTCCCCTCCTTAAAATTGTGTCCGCCAAAAAAATTTCTTACAGTGTCAACATTCAATCCAAGTTCATCGGCTATTCTATGCATACTACCAGTAGGTAATGAGTCTTTAATCTTACGTAATTCATTAAATGTTATTGTTCTCATATTCATAAATTTAATGGTTAATACTCTGTACTTTTTATTATTACGCTATAAACTTAAGGAAAAAAAAAAGGATAAAACAAACTATTTCTTTATCTTTTTTCAAAAAGAATATTGCCTCTCCAAAAAATAATCATTTTTCAAGTATACAGAATTATAAGTACAGAGAAAAAGCTCCTAAAAATAGACAGAAACAGCTCGTATAAAGCAGAATTATCGGGTTTATACGAGCTGTTTTTAGAATACAGGGAAAATTTAAATACCTTCTATGGCAGAAGCTGGAACCCACCCTACTTTACCATCTTCCAAACGAATTTCTTTCCATTCACGCATAGAGTTGTCTTTTATCTCAACTTTACGTCCCTCATGAAGAATGAACAGACTTGTACCACTTTCACTGGGAGTACTACGCACTGTGACACTAGGTGCCAACACTATAGCTTCGTTACGTTCCATCAGTTCGCCTTTTTGCTGAGCAGCAAACACATTACTCAATATAACAAGAGCCAGGAATACTATTCCTGCAATAAATCCCACTTTCTTTCCCATAATCTGTTTTGAAAAGAAAAAGAGATAGAACGAAACGAGTAATAGTACAAAGAACACAATCCCCAACTTAGCCCATGCGTCTACGCTAAGACAATTAATCAACGATTTAGTCCAAGATACAAAGAAAACCTCAGGAACTGGGATTACCTTATCGATTGTCTTAGAACGTGCTATCTCCAAATTTGCACGAATATCAGCATTACCAGGTTCCAACAACAAGGCACGCTCATAATTCAATATAGCTCTTGCTATATCATCTGCCTTATAATAACTGTTGCCAAGATTATAATAGACCTCTGCAGCCTCTCCCTTCTTTAACAGATTCTCATATATTTGAATGGCAGAAGCATAATCATTCCGTATATAAGCGCTGTCACCTTCAGCCTTTGTCACATTGCTTTCTTGCCTTGCAGCAGAGAATTCCGCATGTGAACCGACGGATGTAGAGTCACTAGCAGTCTGTAATGTATCTACAGATGCAGAATTCTGCCCATAGGCAGTAATTGCCATCACTAGACTAAGAGTAAAAAACAATATTTTATTCATTACCATTTCCTCCTGATTAATGTTTTATCGAGTTTTCCATTTTACTGATAACTTCCAAAGAAGCTGAATATACCTTATCCATAGCCTGGTTATCATCGCCCGGAGCAAAACGGGCAAACTCACAATCATTCAATGCAGCCAGGAATTCCTTTATCAACGCATCATTCACACCATAATTACGAAGTTCCTCTTCGATATTATCCTTAGACAAACGGGATACCGGAATGTTCAGTTTATCACTGATATACCCCCAAAGAGCCTTCAAAACCTCATCATAAAACGCATCTTTCTTATTCTCAGCCAATAATTTACCAGCTTGTTTCATACGTTTCACCGCCACTTTATTGGCTTTCTTGGTACGCATCTTTGCTACATTTGCATTGGCTGCTATTTGCTTACGATAGATGATAAAGAATGTAATGAATGCAATACCCGGTATCAAATAAAGCAACCAATACGTCAACGAACCGAAGAAGAAATCACCTTTGGGAGACAGAGTAACATTATTCTGCTTGATAAAACGAATATCCTCGTTCAATACTTTCAACTCTTCCTTGCTTGTAAAGTTTGCAATAGTCTGAGCAGCATTGCCTGCTCCCTTTTCCACATGCAATTCATACTCTTCCGTAGTCAACGTTTTATACGAACGGGAATTAATATCAAAATAACTGAACTTTACGGCAGGAATCTTATAAGTTCCCGCATTACGAGGAATTGCCAGATACTCAATGACCTTGCTACCGGAGAGGCCCGAATTTGTCAGACGGAATTTATTGTCCACCTTCGGATCATATACTTCAAAATCCTCGGGGAATTTAACTTCCGGATTAGAGAGCAATTTCAGATTACCGGTACCAGAAATGACAAGTTTGACAGTAACAGCATCATTGGTCTTGACATTTGTACTATTGATAGAAGAAGTTATATTGAACTCTCCCACTCCTCCCGAAAAATCGGCTGGCTTACCTGCCGGCAAGGGCTTTACGTCAATTGTCAGTTGCGGAGTCAAAATTGTCTTTTTAACTTCTACGTAATTGCTTCCTCCATTGAAAAATGCCTCGAACGGATCAGCAACTTGTGTAGCCTTTGCAATGGAAGCATCAAAGCGTGCTGCATCAATTGTCAGCTTACCGGCTTGTTGCGGGAACAACACAAACTGACGATAGATTGTAGACTGATAATTTCTACCTTTATAATGCTCCAATCCCCATCTTCTGTCATTAGGCAATTCTACTTCCTGAGAATGGAATCCTTTGAAGTCAGGCAATTTCACATTATCAAACATACGTAAGTCCACCAAGGTATATATCTTGTATGTCAGCAGAAAAGCCTCTTGTTCATACACCGTCATCTTACTGGCAGTAGCTGTAATAAACAAATCACTATTCGATACAGATGTCCCGGAAGAAGCGCGGCTGGCAGTGCCCTCACTCTGTTTGCCACCATTTCCAGAAGCTCCATTAGCAGCCTGATCTGCCGGAAGAACCCTTACTTGTACAGAATTCGAAACCATTTGGTTACCATCAGCAGTGATAGTGGCTCCTGGAATGGTAAAATCACCTTCTGCAGTCGCCATTAAAATATAAGTGAATGTAATACTGCTGGTTGAAGTCGTCTGCCCATTAATCATCTGCACGCTACTCTGTTGCGAGCGGCTGGGCCCCATCAACACATCAAATCCCTTCATAGAAGGAGCACGAAAATCCCTTACCTTTTGTGTAGTCACCGTATACGACAGTCTGAACTGGTCTCCTACCGCCACAGCGTCAGGAGCGGACGCAGTAAACGATACCTTGCCATCGGCAAAGGCATTCATACTGACTGCAATCAGTGCTATCCATAAGAAAACTATTTCTCATATATTATTCCTATTATGTTTGTTACCAATCTTTTTCCAGACGACCTCCTTGAAGTACCTGCTGCTTTTTCACTTTATCCTGCACATCCTTCTCGTCTTGCATGACAGAGTTTAACAGCTGCTCGGCATTTTCCTTAGACATCTCATTATCTTTCTTTTCCGGCTGAGAAGGTTGTTGTTGCTGGTCTTGATTCTGTTGCTGGTCTTTCTGCTGATCCTGCTGTTTATCCTGCTCCTTCTGTTGGTCCTGTTTATCCTGATCTTGATTCTGATCCTGGTTCTGCTGCTGGTCTTGCAATTGTTTCTGTGCCAAAGCAAGGTTATAGCGCGTTTCATCATCTTTCGGATTATTGCGTAACGACTCCTTATAGGCTTCTACCGCCTTTGCATAATCCTTCTGAGAATGAAAGATGACTCCCATATTATGATAAATCTGTGCTAAGTTCGATTTGTCCTTTTCTATCTTGGTAGCTCCCACATATTGCTCCATCGCTTCCTGCAGCTTGTTCTGCTGGGTCAATGTATTTCCCAGGTTGAACATGGAAACCGTTGACTTCGGGTTTACCTCCAAAGCCTTCCGATAGTTCACTTCTGCATCCACATATACGCTATCCTTAAAAAAACGGTTTCCCTTACGGATATAATCGCGTTCCGCCTTCTGTGCAGAAGCTGAAACTGCCACTAACAGCAGCAAAACTATTCCAATATACTTTTTCTGTAACATACGCATCATTTCTTATTAGAGAATAAATGAATGTTGCGGAACAGAGGATTCTTGCGCTCCAATATCAACATCTCAGCCAGTAACAACAGCAGAATAATCCATGCCACTGCCTGAAACTGTTCATTGAATTCCGTGTACACCTGTGTTTCCACATCTGCCTTTGCCATCTTGTTGATTTCCTGACTAATCGCTTTCTGTGCACCGTTGGTATTGTCTACGCGCACATAAATACCATTTCCTGCCTGAGCAATTTCCTGACACATCTGCTCATTCAAGCGAGTAACGATTACATTACCTTCACGATCACGACGATAATCATTAGTACCCTCTATTGGAATGGGGGCACCCTCAGGCATACCTACCCCTAATACATTGACCTGGATACCTTTCTCTGCAGCAGCCTTAGCAGCTTCTACGGCACCACCTTCATGGTTTTCACCGTCGGTGATGACAATAACAGTACGTCCCACTCCTTCTTGAGGTGTAAAACTCCGGGCAGCCAGATTTATTGCAGCTCCAATTGCCGTACCTTGCTTGGAAATCAGCGAAGGGTCGATGGACTCCAAAAACATCTTGGCAGAAATATAATCACTCGTAATAGGTAACTGGGTAAATGCGTCACCTGCAAAAACAATCATACCGACCTTGTCATTCTGCATCTTATCTACCAACTGCGCCACCAGCCGTTTTGCCTTCTGCAAGCGGCTTGGCTGTACGTCTTGTGCCAGCATGGAATTGGATATATCCAACGCAATCATTACCTCTACTCCCTGACGCTTTACCGTCTCCAACTTGGAGCCAAACTGCGGACGTGCCAGCAATACAGCAAACAGTCCGATTGCAGCAAACACCAGCCAAAACTTCACATCCGGACGATATTTAGATACATCCGGCATCAACTGTGCCATCAGTATAGGGTCACCAAATTTACGAATGGCTTTCCTCCTCCGATAATTGGAGTACAGGTAGAAAGCCGCCAAGAAAGGCAACAGGAGCAACAGGTATAAATATGTAGGTTCTTCAAATCGAAACATCTTTCTATGTACAATTTAGTAATTTACAATTTACAATTTGGCTACGCAATGACTGATACACTAAAAGACATTCTCCGTTTTTACGGTATCTTCTTCAATATAGAGTTGCGTAACAGTACCTCCAGTAATACACACAAGAAAGCAGCCAACGCAAACCAGCGGTATTCTTCCTGGCGCTTGCTGTATTCCTTCACATTCAACTTGGTTTTCTCCAGCTTGTCTATCTCCTCGTACACTTCCTTCAACTTCGAGTTGCTGGTGGCACGGAAATAGTTACCTTCCGTTGTTCCGGCAATCTGTGTCAAAGTCTTTTCATCAATTTCGACGGGCATATTGACATATTGCACTGTTCCGCCTACCGGATAAGGATAAGGAGCCATACCATTGGTTCCTACCCCAATAGTATAAACGCGAATGCCAAAACTCTTGGCTATTTCAGCAGCCGTCAAAGGAGAAATATCACCTTTATTATTGACACCGTCCGTCAGCAGAATAATGACTTTCGACTTTGCCTTGCTATCCTTCAAACGGGTAACGGCATTGGCAATACCCATACCGATTGCCGTTCCGTCTTCAATCAGCCCACACTTCATATCTTTAAGCAAGTTCAACAATACGGCATGGTCTACTGTCAACGGACATTGCGTAAAGCTTTCTCCAGCAAACAAAGTTATACCTATATTGTCATTCGGACGTCCGTTAATAAACTCTGCCGCCACATCCTTCGCCGCTTCCAACCGATTAGGTTTCAGGTCTTCGGCCAGCATACTGGTAGAAACGTCCATAGCAAGCATGATATCAATACCCTCAATCTCACTGTTCTGCCAGCTATCGGTGGTTTGCGGACGTGCCAAAACAAGAATAATCAGTATCAAGGCAATTATCCGCAATACAAACGGTACATGCAACAAATAGTTCTTATAGCTTTTAGGGGTATGGGCATACACACGGGCATCCGAAATCTGAAGCGTAGCTTCACTACTCTTCCGCTTCATAATATACCATACTATATAAGGTATAAGCAACAGCAGCAAAAATAAATATTCAATATTGGCAAAAACCATATTTATGTACGATTTAACGATTTACAATTCAGCTTCGCTCCAAACATCCTTCATTTTTCACTCATGTATATCCGATTGAAGTCACTTTTCCAGCATTAAGCAAAATAATTATACAACTCCAATCCGATATATATCAATGAACAGGCAAGAGCTACAGCCAACACCACAATACCCGCTCCCAGCAAAATCTTGGTACGCAAAGAACGTTTCTCGATAATGGTAATCTCAGTAGGCTGCGGCTTGGCATTCTCCTCTTCTTTCTCCTTGGTTTCATTGATAAATTCGATGGCATTAATCAAGTTAGCGTCATTTTCGTTCATCAATGGATTATGCTTGGCAAATTTCACCAAATCAGCAGTCTGGAACAATTCACGCAAATCTGATATAGCTTCCTTATCTTTCATTTCAAGCAGCTTTTCTATAATCTCCGAAGAGGTCATTTCCAAAGCATTGAAACCAAAACGCTCTTTAATATACGTACGCAAAGTATCTGTCAATTCCGTATAATATTCCTTCGGTTCCCCTTTCTGCCATACCTTCTCATTCTTGATACGTTCTATCTCCTGCATAGCCAACTGATGGGGAGGCAGCTTAGGTTCTACCTTCACCTTACGGATAATAGGCTTATTGTCGAAGAAGCGCATTATCAGATAGACAAGTAATATCCCTATCGGGATAATCAGCGCACCACAAGCCATAAGACCATACCAGTCTTCCCAGGCAAAAGGCGCTTGCATCACTGTTTTGGGACCGAAGAACTGTTCCGGATTCTCCGGGTCTAACGGGACATTCACCGAATATACTTTCAAGGCCAACGCTTTGGAGCGATACTTCTCATTATCCACTGTCACTTCCATAGGCGGCAGATAATAAAGAGCCGAGTCGAAAGAGGTAACTGTATACTCTTGAGTTATCAATGCACGCCGGCCATCATTCAGCAGTTGCGTATCCAGCTTGGCCACATCAATAATTTCAACCCCATTCACCAGCGTATCGGTATATACCGGGAATATGGCACGCTTATCGGCATCCAGAGATACTTGAAGCTTTATCTTTGCCTGCTCTCCAATAAGAATCTGCAAAGAGTCAATCGTAGCATCTACCGTTACCGACTGGGCTACTACCCTTCCCGACCATGCTATCAATAACGCTATCAGAAATAGATATCTTTTCATTTTTCCGATTAATTTCGTTTCGCAAACAAATTCATCAATGCTTTGACATAGTCCTGATCGGTGCGTACCGACACATTGTCGACATTACTCTTGGTAAACGTTTCATTCAATTCCGCCTGCTTGTTCACCCACCAGTCGTGATGAGCACGACGAACAGCACGCGACGAAGTATCAATCCACTGCTCATGTCCGGTCTCAGCATCCCTAATCTTCATCAGTCCCACGGGTGGCAATTCTTCCACACGACGGTCGTACACCTGAACGGCAACCAGGTCATGCTTACGATTGGCAATGGTCATGGCGTTCTTGAAACTTTCCTGGTCGATGAAGTCGGACAAGACAAATGCCGTGCAACGGCGTTTCATCACATTCGTCAGATATTCCAATCCCAAACGGATGTTCGTCCTCCGGCTTTCCGCATGAAAATCTATCAGTTCGCGGATGATGTAAAGTATATGCTTACGTCCCTTCTTGGGCGGAATAAACTTCTCAATCCGGTCCGAAAAGAAGATGACACCAATCTTGTCATTATTCTGAATGGCAGAGAATGCCAGTGTAGCGGCAATTTCCGTCACCATATCCTTCTTCATCTGCTTCACCGTACCGAATTCCAAACTACCGGAAACATCCACCAGCAACATCACTGTCAATTCGCGCTCCTCCTCAAACACCTTGACGTAAGGCTTATTGAAGCGAGCGGTCACATTCCAGTCAATGTCGCGTATGTCATCGCCAAACTGATATTCGCGCACCTCGGAAAATGCCATACCCCTACCCTTGAAGGCCGAATGATACTGGCCGGCAAAGATATTGTTGGATAATCCGCGCGTCTTGATCTCAATCTGACGGACTTTCTTCAAAAGTTCTGTTGTTTCCATTGATTTATTTTAATAATCTCATTTAAGCACACAAGCGCAATTTAGTTTATAACAGAAACTTCCCTATGAAAAGGGGTGAGGTTTTCGGTACTCAACCCTAAGGTTTACCACGCTAAACCTCAGGTATAGGATTGTAAACCTCAAGTTTACGAAAACCTCTATTATGCGTTAGGGCACTTCAACCTTGTTCAGTATCTTGCTGACGATTTCATCAGATGTCATATTGCTGGCTTCCGCCCTCGTAAGTCAAGCCGATACGGTGGCGAAGTACGTCGTGTGCCACAGCGCGCACATCCTCCGGAATGACATAACCGCGACGCTTGATGAACGCGTAGCTACGGGCAGCCAAGGCCAAGTTGATGGAAGCACGGGGCGAACCACCGAAACCAATCATGTCTTTCAGTTCTTTCAAATCATATTTCTCCGGATAACGGGTAGCAAATACAATATCAACAATATAGCGTTCAATCTTCTCATCCAGATATACCTGACGAACAACTTTACGTGCTTCAATAATTTCGTCTGCCTTCAAAATGGGCTTCACTTCAAATTTATCACCATTGATATTCTGACGGATAATCAGTTTCTCCTCTTCCAGCTTCGGATAGTCGATAACCACTTTCAGCATGAAACGGTCCACCTGTGCTTCAGGCAGCGGATAAGTACCTTCCTGCTCAATAGGATTCTGTGTAGCAAGTACAAGGAAAGGTTCGGGCAACCCGAAAGTTTCAGTGCCGATAGTAACTTGACGTTCCTGCATCGCTTCCAGCAAAGCACTCTGTACTTTGGCCGGAGCACGGTTGATTTCATCAGCCAAAACAAAGTTTGCGAAGACCGGACCTTTTTTTACTTGGAACGTTTCATCCTTCTGGCTGTAAACCATTGTACCTATTACGTCGGCAGGCAACAAGTCAGGCGTAAACTGAATGCGGCTGTATTGCGCATCAATCAACGAAGCAAGCGTCTTGATAGCTAAAGTCTTTGCCAAACCGGGCACACCTTCCAACAACACATGTCCATCGGACAACAAACCAATTAACAACGACTCTACCAGATGCTTTTGTCCTACAATGACCTGGTCCATACCTGTGGTAAGATTGGTAACGAAAGCACTTTGTCTTTCAATCCGCTCATTCAGTTCGCGGATGTCAATTGTTTCAGCCATAAATCAATCTATTTTTTAATGTTTAATTTCTTCATTTATCCGGTTTTGAACCGGCAATTATTTTTTTCGCTCCCAAAAGTACGGGAATAAATTAACCATACCAACTAATTTTTATTAAAAAACTATGCGAAACCTTTTAGATTAAACTACTTTCATAGAGTTTAGTATTTAACAAAAAAGAAGCAGTAATTTTTTACTGCTTCTTGGCTAATTTCGGTATCTTGATAGTGGTACCATAAGGTACATTATCCGGATTCTTGATTACGCCGGGATTATGCTTCACGATATAAGGCCAAAGAGCTTTTGTCCCATAAAAACGAAGCGCTACCCTAGTCAGCGTTTCCCCTTCCTTGATGGTATAAGTGGTTTCTGTTCCCACAATCGTATACCCCACAGAATCCGGCTCAAACGGTGCAACTGTCTTTTTCTGCTCTTTTTTAGGAGCGGGAGACTGTGCCTGTACATTTTCCTTTGGAGTTGTTGTAAGCGCAGGAGTTGTTGTAGCAACAGTTTCTGCCACAGTATCTGTCCGGGCAGGAACTACAACATCTTTTGAAACAATGCTGTCTGTCAAGGCAATATTGTCTTGACCGACAGGGACATCCACCTTTTCAGTAACAGATTCCTTCACATCCGAGTCTGCAACCTCTTCTACAAGAGGCTTTGCAGTAAGTTTGTCAAGCAAGTCCGGATAATACATGAAAGCTACGGCACCACCACACAACAACACTACAAATACAACGATGCCTATAAAATATTTCATAGTCGAAGAATCTGCCGTATCTTTTATCACTGGCTCAGACGGTTCCGGTTCAACAGCAACTATATTTTCAGGCATTGCTTCAGGTTCAGTTTTTTCCGGTTTCTCCTCTTCAACTTCCGGTTCGGGCTTAACTAACGGCTCTTCGACTACAGTTTCCACCAAAGGTTCTTCTATCGTGGCTTCTTCCACTAAGGCAACCTTCTCCTCCACCTCTTGTTCCGGAGTTTTGATTTCAGTATCTTCATCATCTTCACTGTCATTTTCCTGCAGGGTGTCCTCAAGCACCGTAGCGTCATTCAAAACTACAGTTTCAAAATGCGAAAATGGTCTATTGATAATATCTTTCAAAGCCGGTTCCGGTGTAAACGACACTTTTGTATGCCCTTGTATCTCAAACCTTTCCCCCGTATTCACATTAACGCTTTCACGACTCCCGACATCTATCAGCTTGAAAGTCCCCAAACCTCGTATCTTCACATACTTGTCCTTCTCCAATGACTCCTCAATCAGCTGGAAGAATTCTTTCACAAAACTATCCGCATTCTTCTTGCTCATGCCATGCCTTTCAGCCAGCGTGTCAATCAGGTCTTGTATGTTCAGTTTCTCGTTCATAATACGGGAGATTTTTTTAAAAGCCGGTTACTTAAACTTATCCTTTAACAATGTACTCGGCTTATAGGTCAACACCAATTTGGGAGGTACCAGCATACGCTGCTTTGTAGTCGGATTCACAGATATACGCTCTGCCTTCTTTTTCACTTCGAATGTACCGAACCCTTGTATAGAGATAATATTTCCCTCCTCCAACTGCCGTGTCATATCTGCCAGCAATGAAGCAACCAGTTCAGAAGTATCTTTCAATGTGTACCCTAACCTCCGCGACAATTCAGAAGTAAACTCTTTGTTATTCAAAATGTAAGCCTTTAAATTGAACTACGGTGCTATATTAGCAAATCTTCTTCACATATGCAAGAAGATAAGGAAAAATCTTTAAATTATTCGTCCAAAAAGGTCGAAATCATCGGAATTTACTATCTCTACGTGGTAAAAGTTACCTATATGCAACGCCCTGTCTCCACGCTCAATCAAAACCTCAGGATCCACTTCGGGAGAATCAAATTCTGTACGTCCAATATAATATTCGCCTTCCAGCCGGTCAATGATTACTTTCATCTGCCTGCCTACTTTCTCCGCACTCAACTCCCCTGAAATGCCTTGTTGAATAGACATTAACTCATCCAAGCGCGCTTGTTTCACTTCCTGGGGAATAGAATCCTCATATTCAGCAGCGGCATACGTCCCTTCTTCTTCCGAATACGCAAAAGCCCCCATTCTATCGAAACGCACTTTACGGACAAACTCTTTCAGCTCCTCAAAATCGGCTTCAGTTTCTCCTGGATGTCCCACCATCAGTGTAGTACGGAGATGGATACCGGGAACCTCCTCACGGAATTGTTCTATCAGCTTATACGTCTCATCCTTCGTCACATGGCGGCGCATCTTTTGCAGCATATTGTCGCTGATATGTTGCAGGGCAATATCCATATATTTGCATACATTGTCACGCTCGCGCATCACACGGAATAAATCAGCCGGAAAATGTGCCGGATAGGCATAATGCAAGCGTATCCACTCCACTCCGGGAATATCCGAAATCCGCTCAACAAGCTCGGGCAACATTTGCTTCTTATATAAATCTACTCCGTAATAGGTCAACTCCTGGGCTATAACCTGGAATTCCTTTACACCCCGTGCAACCAGATACTTCACCTCGTCAAGTATCTCCTCCATCGGGCGCGACACATGCCGTCCCGTAATGATGGGAATAGCGCAATAAGAACATTTACGGTCACACCCTTCGGATATCTTCAAATAGGCATAATGCTTGGGAGTGGTCAATGTGCGCTCTATGTGCAGCTCGTCATGATAGGCCTTTCCCAAATCCTGCAACAACTCTCTCCAATTGAATTTACCATAGAATTTATCCACCTGGGGAATTTCAACGGCCAATTCCTTCAGATAACGTTCCGAAAGGCAACCCATTACATAAAGCTTCTCCAAGTTTCCTTCCTCCTTGGCCTGCGCAAATTCCAGAATCATATTAATGGATTCCTCCTTGGCGTCACCGATGAAACCGCAAGTATTGATTACGGCAATCTGTCCCTTCAGTCTTTCCGCATCATGTGTCACATGGAATCCCACTTCCTCCAACTGACGCATCAAATGTTCCGAATCCACCAGGTTTTTAGAACATCCTAAAGTGATGATATCTATAGTCTTCCGTTTCATGCATTCTCCCCGAACAGTGAATCAACAAATTCCTTTTTACGGAACACCTGCAAATCTTCCATTCCTTCACCCAATCCAATATATTTAACCGGAATTTTAAACTGGTCTGAAATGCCGATGACTACGCCACCCTTGGCTGTTCCGTCCAACTTTGTAACAGCCATTGCCGTAACCTCCGTTGCCAGAGTGAACTGCTTGGCTTGTTCGAATGCATTCTGTCCGGTTGAGCCATCCAACACAAGCAACACCTCATTCGGAGCATCAGGAACAACCTTCTTCATCACATTCTTGATTTTCGTCAGTTCATTCATCAAACCGACTTTATTATGAAGGCGTCCTGCCGTATCTATAATTACCACATCGGCATTATTGGCAGTTGCGGAACTCAGTGTGTCAAAAGCGACAGAAGCCGGGTCAGCACCCATTTTCTGCTTTACAACAGGCACACCTACCCGTTCACCCCATATCACCAACTGCTCCACAGCAGCAGCACGGAAAGTATCGGCAGCACCCAGATAAACAGACTTTCCGGCTTTCTTGAATTGATAAGCCAGTTTGCCAATCGTAGTAGTCTTCCCTACACCATTGACGCCCACTACCATAATGACGTATGGTTTCTTCGCAATCGGTGCTTCAAAGTCATCCACATCCTCCGAATTATTCTCTGTAAGCAACGCTGCGATTTCATCACGTAAAATATGATTCAGCTCAGTGGCATTCATATATTTGTCGGCTGCTGCACGCTTTTCGATACGTTCAATAATTTTCAGTGTCGTTTCCACGCCCACATCCGAAGTTATCAACACCTCTTCCAGATTATCCAATACTTCATCATCAACTTTTGACTTTCCTGCCACGGCACGCGCAATCTTGCCAAACACACTTTCTTTGGTCTTAGATAATCCTTTATCTAATGTTTCCTTTTTTTTCCTTGGAGAAAAAACTAAAAAATCCCATACACTAATTATTTTTATGCAACCTGTTTTCGCATTCCCTGCAAAGATAGTGCAAACCGGATGCAGAATAAAATGAACCCGTTCATTTTTTATGCTGAGGTACAGCCTATCTTCGCATTTTCAGCAAAGATATAACAAAACTGACGAATATTAAAAACTTCGTCCTCTTTTTAAAAAGAAATCCCCTTACCGGAAATACCGACAAGGGGATCTTTATAAGTCATCAGCGCTTTACAGCCACTGTATTTATCTTATTTCTTAAAGAAGTTCTGAACATCTTCATTACGGACCATCTGTTCATCAAAGATGTAAGCACCAGTCTTAGGAGACTTCACCATCTTGATAACCTTTGTATAAGAACGTCCTTCTTTGCTTCCTTCGTGCAAGGTTGCTACCGCTTTCTTTGCCATAAGTTATAGATTTATTATTTAATTTCTTTATGTACTGTCACTCTCTTCAGAATCGGGTTGTATTTCTTCAACTCCAATCTCTCTGTGGTATTCTTTCTGTTCTTCGTCGTAATATAACGAGAAGTACCCGGCATACCGCTATCCTTGTGTTCTGTGCATTCCAGAATCACCTGTACTCTGTTACCTTTTGCTTTCTTTGCCATAATCAGTATTCTCCTCTACTTTAGCCAATAACTTTAATGCTTTTCCAATCACAATAACCTTTAGCTACCGCATCTTTCAAAGCAGCGTCCAGTCCTTTCTTATTAATAATGCGCAAACCATTAGCGCAAATGCTAAGGCTGATCCAGCAATCTTGCTCTACATAGTAGAACTTCTTGTTAAACAAGTTCAAATCAAAGGTTCTCTTTGTTCTTCTCTTTGAGTGTGAAACATTGTTGCCAATCATGGCCTTCTTTCCGGTAATTTGACAAATCTTTGACATTTCTATCTTAATTTTATAGTTTTCTTTTTTGCCTATTTCAAACAGAGCGCAAAGTAAGCACTTTTATCGTTACCAAACAAGTTTTTCTTAAAATAATTCACTGTATGATAGCATTTTTTCCTCATTTCAGCTTCTCACAAAGCAACAAAAGGGCATTTTGAATTGCTTTTTCCACATTTCCCTTTCTTCCCTCGTCTCCCTCCTGCTTCATGGTAACGATTTCATTTTTATAGGCAGCGGCTATCCACACCGTACCCACCGGTTTTTCCGGAGTCCCACCTCCAGGACCTGCAATACCGGAAGTAGCCACTGCACAATCTGTTTTCAGCGTTTTCATCGCACCTTTCACCATTTCTGTAACAGTTTCGCGACTTACTGCTCCATGTTTTTCCAAAGTTTCGGCAGATACATGCAGCAAAAACATCTTTATTTCATTGGAATACGCCACTATACTACCATTAAAGTATTCCGAACTGCCGGGAACGGAAGTAATCAGAGCGGCAATCCCTCCACCCGTACAACTTTCTGCGGTGGAAAGGGACAATTTCTTTGCTTTCAGCAGCTCTCCTACCTTTTCTTCCAACTTCATACCTTATTATATATTATCCTAAAGTTACGCGTGAATAAGCAGGTGCTTCCATCGGACAAAAATCCTTATCCATATACTTGAAGTATCCGGTAATGGCAATCATGGCAGCGTTATCCGTTGTGTAGCTGAACTTCGGAATAAATATTTTCCAACCATACTTCCCGGCATGCTCACGGAAAGCATTACGCAATCCGTTATTGGCAGAAACGCCTCCTGCAACAGCCACTTCCTTTATTTTATATTGTTTGGCAGCTTTGCGCAACTTATCCATCAAGATATCTACAACGGTAGCTTCCAGTGATGCCGCCAAATCCGTCTTGTGATGTTCGATGAAATCGGGGTCGTCCTTCATCCAGTCGCGCAGAGAGTAAAGAAACGAGGTCTTAAGTCCGCTGAAACTATAATCCAACCCTGGAATATGCGGTTTGCTGAACGAGAAGGCTTTAGGATTACCTTGCCGAGCCAGTTTGTCAATAATCGGACCACCCGGATATCCCAATCCCATTACCTTCGAGCATTTGTCAATGGCTTCACCGGCGGCATCATCAATGGTCTGCCCCAAAATTTCCATATCGTTATAGGCTTTCACCAAGATAATCTGTGAGTTTCCACCGGAAACCAGCAAGCAGAGGAAAGGAAATTCCGGCTGCACATTATCTTCACCTTCTGCTTTAATGAAATGAGCTAACACATGACCAGTCAAATGATTAACATCAATCATAGGAATACCTAATGAACGGGCAAACCCTTTGGCGAAAGATACCCCCACCAACAACGACCCCATCAATCCCGGTCCACGCGTAAAGGCCACAGCACTCAATTCCTCTTTGGTTACTCCGGCGCGTTTCAATGCCTCATGCACTACCGGAACTATATTTTGTTGGTGCGCGCGGGAAGCCAGTTCAGGCACTACCCCGCCGTATGCTTCATGCACAGCTTGGCTGGCCACCACATTCGAAAGCAGATAACCATCTTTGATGACAGCAGCAGAGGTGTCGTCACAAGAGCTTTCTATTCCTAAAATTATTGTACTCATATCGTTATTTACGTTTAAACGCTGCAAAAGTAGTGATAAAAGTAGGATTGATAACGTATTATTTCATATTTTTGTTGGCTAATTATAAAAATTAACCGCCTATCAGAAAGCTAAAAGAAGACAGTTCGCTGGGTGCTCGGTATTGTATTGGGATTGTATATCGGTACCATATTGTTGCTGAACATTCCATCCGTTCAGCGACAAATGTCTGTATTTGTTGCCAATGAACTGGCTTCCATACTGGACAGCAAGATTTCCATTGGGCGAATAAACATAGGATTGCTGAACCGCATCATCATCGACGACCTGCTCCTGGACGACCAGTCTGGCAAGGAAATGTTGAAGGTGACCCGTCTTTCTGCCAAATTCGATATTCTCCCCCTATTCAGCGGCAAAATATCCATCAGTAACATACAATTGTTCGGCTTTAACATCAATCTGAACAAGCAGACTCCCAAGGATAAACCTAATTTTCAGTTTGTACTCGACGCATTCGCATCCAAAGATACGGTTCAAAAGAAAAACAACCTGGATCTCCGTATCAATTCCTTACTGATACGCCGCGGAAAGGTTTCATATGATGTGCTGTCCGAGAAAGAGACTCCGGGAAAGTTCAATCCACAGCATCTCCGCTTGCGTAACATTATTGCAAACATCTCCCTAAAAGCATTGCAAAATGATTCTATCAATGCTGCCATCAAGCGTCTGAGCATCGAAGAAGAACATTCCGGATTTGAATTGAAGAAACTAAGCCTAAAGGTTATCGGTAATGACCAACGGATGAAAATCGAAAATTTCGCCATCGACCTCCCCAACACCTCTTTGGCAATGGATACTATACACATGGATTATGACAGTCTGGGGGCGTTTGACAATCTTGCCCAAGATGTCCGTTTCTCATTCCATTTGCTGCCCTCTCAAATCGCCTTGCAGGATTTATCGGCTTTTGTTCCGGCTTTTGGTTCTTTTAAGGAAAAATTGCAAGTAGAGGTACAGACGGACGGCACTGTCAATCAACTGAATTGCCCGCACCTTTCCGTCTCTGTCGGAAATCATTTTTATCTGAGGGGAGACGTATCACTACAAGACCTTTCCCATCCGGAAAATGCTTATATATTCGGCAATTTGTCCAATTTGTACGCAGACCCGGAAGGAATTGCCTTCTTTGTCCGGAATTTCAGCAAGAACTATAATGGAGTACCTCCCGTCCTGCAACACTTAGGAACGGTTTCCTTCCGTGGAGAAGTATCGGGCTACTTCACAGACCTCGTAACTTACGGACAAGTACGCACCGACATCGGAACCATCCAAACTGACGTAAAACTAAGTTCTAACAAAGATAAAGGTTATTTTGCCTATTCCGGTGCAGTGAAAACCAAAGAGTTTGAGCTAGGCAAGATGCTGGGCAACAAGAAACTGGGTAAAGTAACTTTCAATCTGGATGTCAACAGCAGCCATTATGAAAAGCAATATCCGTCCGTACTGCTGAAAGGGTTGGTTGCCTCCATTGATTACAGCGACTACAATTACGAAAATATCACTCTGGATGGAGAATACAAGCAGGGAGGCTTCACGGGAAAAGTCGCCTTGGATGACACCAATGGTTCTGTTATTTTGAACGGTACCATCAATACCGCCAGTCGGGTACCGACTTTCAACTTTCAGGCAAGCATCGACAAATTTCGTCCTCATGCCCTACATCTGACACCCAACTATGAAGATACGGAAATATCAGTCAAAGTCAAGGCAGACTTCACCGGCGGTTCCATTGACGAGATGAACGGTGAAATCAACATTGACAGCTTATTGTTCGCAGCTCCGGAAACACAATACTTCCTGGACAACCTGAAGATATCTGCCATAAGAGAAAGCGAAAACCAGAAACGGCTGACCATCCAATCCAACTTTCTCCAAGGTAGCATAGAAGGCGATTATTCTTATCGTACCCTGCCTGCCAGTGTACTGAATATCATGCGTCGTTATATCCCCGCCTTGATTCTGCCAGACAAGAAACCCATAGAGACGGAGAACAATTTCCATTTCGACATGCACATTTACAATACGGAACTGCTCTCCACCGTCTTTCAGATTCCGGTAAAAGTATATACCCATTCCACCATTAAAGGATACTTCAATGACAAGGCACAGCGACTCCGTGTAGAAGGCTATTTTCCCCGTCTCCGCTATGAAAACAAATTCATCGAATCCGGAATGTTCCTTTGCGAGAATCCCGGTGACCAGTTCCATACACGCCTACGCTTCAGCAACCGCAAATCAAGCGGCGCTGTCAATATAGCTTTAGAAGCGCAAGCCCAGAACAACAGCATACAGACCACGCTGAACTGGGGTAACAGCAGCACTGTAACCTACAGCGGGAAACTCGCCGCCGTCGCCCACTTCATCCGTGAACAGAAAGAAGCGAATGAAAACAAGAGGAAACTTCCCCCCTTAAAAACCGTCATTGATGTCCAGCCCACCAACGTGATACTGAACGATACGCTATGGGATATACATCCCTCCCAAGTGGTACTCGACTCCGGCAAAGTGTATGTCAATGATTTCTACTTCAGCCATAAAGACCGGCACTTGCGTATCAATGGTATCGTTTCACCACATCCCGAAGATACAGTACGTCTGGATTTGAAGGAAATCAACATCGGTTATGTGTTCGACATTGCAGACCTCGGAGTCAATTTCAAAGGAGAAGCCACCGGTCCGGCTTTCGCCAGCGGAGTACTGGAAAAACCCGTCATGAGCACCGATTTGTTTATCCGCAACCTCGGATTGAACGAAGGCTTGCTGGGTGATGCCAACATACACGGAGAATGGCACCATGACGTGAAGGGCATCTATCTGGATGCCCATATCAGGGAGAAAGATATCGCCAAAAGCCATGTGTATGGCTATGTCTATCCCTTGAAGCCCACCAGTTCATTGGATCTCCAAATTGAAGCGGGCGGTACCAACTTGAAGTTCATACATCATTATATGAGCAGCATCACGCCCGAATTCAACGGACGTGCCACCGGCCATGTACATTTCTATGGCAAATTCAAAAGGGCTCACCATGGAAGGGCGTGTATTCGGCGATGCTTCCATGAAGGTAGACGTGCTCAACACCACTTTCTCCGTCAAAGACAGCATCTACATCGAGCCCGGCGGGTTGACCTTCCGCAACAACCGCATTTTCGACACGCAAGGGCATCAAGGCAGCATGAGCGGCTATCTGCATTATCAGCATTTCAAGAACCTGGAGTACCGTTTCAATTTCAATGTCAACGACATGCTGGTGATGAATACCAAAGAATCACCGGACTATCCCTTCTACGGCACCGTCTACGGTACGGGGAATGCCACTATTGCCGGTAATGCCCAAGATGGCGTTAACATTGACGTTGCAATGACTACCAATCGTAACACCACCTTTACCTATATAAAGGATAACGTATCTACAGCAGTCAGCAACCAGTTCATCAAGTTTGTGGACAAGACGCCACGCCGTGCCGTACAAGACTCTGTTCGCCTTTCCGACTACGAGATTGCCCAAAAGGAAATCGAGGAAGAGAAAGAGAGCGACACTGACATCCGGCTGAATCTCTTGGTAGACGCCACCCCCGACGCTACCATGAAGATTATCATGGACCCTATCGCAGGCGACTATATCAGTGGACGGGGAACCGGAAATATCCGTACTGAGTTCTTCAATAAAGGAGATGTAAAAATGTTCGGCAGTTACCGGATAAACCAGGGAGTCTATAAATTCAGTCTGCAAGAGGTTATCCGAAAGGACTTTATTATCAGGGATGGAAGTACCATTACATTCAACGGTTCGCCGCTGGATGCCACTCTGGACATAAAAGCAGGCTATACGGTCAACTCAGCATCCTTAAATGACCTGATGCCCAACGAGGCAACCTCCGGCTACATCAGCCAGACAAATGTAAAAGTGAACTGTATGATGGACCTTACCGGACAATTGACTTCACCCGATGTAAAATTCGACATCGAGCTGCCCAACGAACGCGATGAAGTGCAGGCCATTGTCCGTAACTATATTCCTACTGACGAGCAAATGAACATGCAGATACTCTATCTGTTGGCTATCGGCAAGTTCTATACCCCGGAAAACTTGGGAGCCACCCAGAATTCGAATATGATGTCCAGTGTTGTTTCATCCACCCTTTCCGGACAGTTGAATAACGCTTTATCGAACATTCTCGATGTTAATAACTGGAACTTCGGCACCAATTTCAGTACCGGTGAAAGAGGCTGGACAGACATGGAGTTCGAGACCATGCTTTCGGGGCAATTATTGAATAACCGACTACTTATCAATGGTAATTTTGGCTATCGTGACAATCCGATGGCAAATACCAATTTTGTGGGAGACTTTGAAGCAGAATGGCTCGTCAACCGTTCCGGAGACATCCGCCTGAAAGCGTACAACGAAACGAACGACCGCTACTACACCCGGACAAATCTGACAACACAAGGTATTGGCATTATCTTCAAAAAGGATTTCAACAAATGGAGTGAGCTCCTTTTCTGGAACAGATGGAAACTCAACCGGCTGAGAAAGGAACAAGAAATAAAACAAGATACTCTATCCTCTGATAAAATAAACACAGAACAGCAGATGCCCGAGGCACAATCAAAACGGAAAAGGGAGCAAAAATAAGATTGACGTCCTCACTGTCCACATTGAAGGTTTTAGAATAAGTAAATAGGCTCAAATACAGTATTTAACATGGCTACACCCTTTGTACCTAAAGGTGTAGCCATCACTCTACGATGGTATAGGCATTCAAGGCAAAGGGTGTAGCCATAAAAATACATCAGAAAGGTAATGGCCCGTCCGACCCCACACCTCCAAACGGGTTGTCCGTCTGTGGCGGAAAATCAGCAGCCGATGGAGGTGGCGGTGTTGCCGTACTTCCGATAGGCGCATTCATACGTGAACCGAATGTAGCTCCTCCACCCTCCGTCGGAGGTGGGATAACCATATCATCCTCCGGATTCTGGAAACGGGTGTACTGTCCGATAAATCTCAGACGCACATCCCCCACAGCACCGTTACGGTGCTTTGCTATGATGATTTCCGCCATACCGCGCAAGTCACTGCCATCGGCAGAAGTATAAATCTTGTAATATTCGGGACGGTGAATGAAGCACACCATATCGGCATCCTGCTCGATGGCACCGGATTCACGAAGGTCACTCAACTGGGGACGCTTGCCTTCCTCGCCTTCACGGTTCTCCACACCACGGTTCAACTGCGACAGAGCGATGATAGGAATGTTCAGCTCCTTGGCCAAACCTTTCAATGAACGCGAAATGGTACTAACTTCTTCCTGACGGCTACCGAAAGACATTCCGCTTGCATTCATCAGCTGAAGGTAGTCGATGATGATAATCTTCACTCCGTGCTCACGTACCAGACGCCGTGCCTTCGTACGGAGTTCGAATACCGACAAAGAAGGCGTATCATCCACATAAAGCGGAGCATCCAGCAAGTCACGCAGTTTGTAATCCAACTGCTGCCATTCATAGTCCGCCAACTGGCCACTCTTGATTTTCTCACTCGGAATCTCGCACACATTGGAAATCAGACGGTTCACCAGCTGCACGTTACTCATTTCAAGCGAGAACAGCGCTACGGGATTACGGAAATTCACGGCAATGTTCTTGGCCATGGAAAGCACGAAAGCCGTCTTACCCATGGCGGGACGGGCGGCAATAATAATAAGGTCGGAATTCTGCCAGCCGGAAGTCATCTTGTCCAGTTTGGTATAACCACTTTCCAAACCACTCAAACCATCGGTACGGGCAGCAGCTTTCTGAATCAAATCATAGGCTTCGGCAATAACAGGATTAATCTGTGTATAATCCTTCTTCATGTTCTGCTGGGAGATCTCAAACAATCTTCCTTCAGCTTCCTGCATCAAATCGTCCACGTCCAGCGTTTCATCGAAAGCCTTGCTCTGGATATTGCTGGTAAAAGTTATCAGTTCACGTGCCAATGCTTTCTGTGCAATGATACGGGCATGATATTCGATGTGCGCAGAAGATGCCACCTTACTGCTGAGTTGGGTAATATAGAACGGTCCGCCCACTTCCTCCAGTTCTCCCCGCTTGGAAAGTTGCTCCTTCACGGTGAGGATATCCACCGGTTTCTGATTCACAGCCAAGTCGGTGATAGCGGAATAAATCAACTGGTGCCGGTGCTCATAAAAAGACTCCGGACGAAGAATTTCACTTACTAACGAATAAGCGTCTTTCTCTATCATCAATGCTCCCAATACAGCCTCTTCCAGTTCCGGCGCTTGCGGCTGGATACGTCCGTAGTCATTTACGGGCTGTGGTGCCTTTCCTTTCGGAGTACGGGATGTTCTTCTTTGTTCTGCCACTTTAAGAATTAAAAATTGAAAATTAAAAATTAAATGAATTTCCCTTTTAGAAAGGGAAAGCAAAGATAGTGCAAACCGAATACATAACTTTCATGCTTGCATGAAAAAGTTATGTTGAGGTGCAGCCTATCTTCGCTCGTATGGCAAAGATAAGCGAATTTATTTATAAGCAGTAAATAAATCATTGTTAAGTTTTCAATCTACTATGAACAGAAATCACTAACTTTGTCTTCGGAAGCTGCACTCCAATAGCTTCTCCTTTTAATTTTAAATTATTAATTCTTAATTTTCAACGCCATGCTGACTTTTCCAAATGCCAAAATAAACCTGGGACTGAATATCACAGAAAAGCGTCCGGACGGATACCATAATCTGGAAACCATTTTCTATCCGGTTCCCATAGAAGATGCTTTGGAAATCAATATCTTGAACGAAGGAAACGGAAAGTTCCGTCTGCATCAAGCAGGTCTGGAAATTGAGGGAGAAGCAGAGAGTAACCTGGTAGTGAAAGCCTACAAGTTACTGGATGACCGGTTCAACCTTCCTCCGGTAGATATTCATCTCTTCAAGCATATTCCCTCGGGAGCCGGACTGGGTGGCGGTTCGGCCGATGCAGCCTTCATGCTGAAGCTTCTGAATAATAAGTTTGAACTCGGACTGCCGGATGACACTCTGGAAGAGTATGCCGCCAAGCTGGGTGCCGATTGTGCCTTCTTCATCAAAAACCGTCCGACTTACGCAGAAGGTATCGGAAACATATTTTCTCCCCTTCCCCTCTCACTGAAAGGATATCGGATATGGTTGGTGAAGCCGGACATTTTCGTCTCTACACGGGATGCCTTTGCAAAAATAAAACCGCATCATCCGGAAATGTCCCTGAAAGAAATTGCCCAACTTCCCGTAGAAGAATGGAACGGACGAATGGTCAATGACTTTGAAGAAAGCGTATTCCCCCAATTCCCGGCTATTGGAGAAATCAAGGAAGAGATGTACCGGCAAGGAGCTGTATATGCCTCCATGAGTGGTTCGGGGTCATCTGTTTACGGATTATTCAAGGAAGATGCCGTATTACCGGAAGTGGATTTCGGAGAAAAAACTTTTGTATACAAAGGCCAGTTCACTGATATTTAAAAATGCATCAACCAATATACTGATTTCCGGAAACAAAAATACAACAAGGTTGTTCTTACAGAAAACTCAAAACAACCTTGATTATGAAAAAGTTCAAATTCTGTATTCTGGCAGGACTACTTGCCTTGCTGTCGGTGTCCGCTTTTGCGGAAGGACGTCTTCCTGCAAATATACAAACAGCTTTTCAAACGCTCTATCCTCAAGCAACGGATGTGGAATGGGAGCAAATGGCCGGTTGCTACGTGGCAGAATTTATTGCAGATGGTCAGGAAATTGATGTCTGGTTCAATAAACAAGCGGAGTGGGTTATGACTGAAACGGATGTAGAGTCACTGGAAAAAGTGCCGGCTCCCGTGGCAGAAGCATTCATGAGCAGTACAATGACCGGCATGAGATTAAGGGATATAAGAATCATCACCTTTCCCAAACATCCCACAGTGATAATAATTGAGGTGGAACAATACAATTCCGATGAAGAATTCCAACTGTTCTATGCTCCGGATGGAAAACTATTACAAAGCCTCGATGTAACAGAACTTGGAGGAGAGATTTATCCCGGACTCTTTTTCAATGATTAATACTGACGATTGGTGATTTGTTGATGGTATCCATTCATCAACAAATCACCAATCATTCATCACTAATCATTAATATACCTCTACCCTATCAGCAATACGCTTCGCTTTGTCGCGCAGCGTGTCAAGATCACTGTCAAGAGGTGCATAACACAGCACTACACCCATACGGCGGTTTACGCGGGTAGTAGGCTTACCAAAAATACGCAGATAAGTATCCTCTTCTTTCGTAACCTCTTCCATGCCACGATAATTGGGACGTTCCTGACTGGCTATCGGAGAAAGGATGACAGCACTGGCTCCTATACGCTCCTGCTTGATGCCAGGGATAGGCAGACCAAGCACCGCACGACAGTGCAATTCAAACTCATTCAGATTCTGGGTTCCGGCCAGGGTTACCATACCCGTATCGTGCGGACGTGGAGAGAGTTCGGAGAAATAGACACCGTTCTCATGGCTGAGAAAGAATTCCACTCCCCACAATCCGGCACCGGTCAAGGCACGGGTCACTTTCTCTGCCATATCCTGCGCCTCCCTTAGATGGGCAGGGTCAATATGGGCAGGCTGGAAGCTTTCACGATAGTCCCCACCCTTCTGTACATGGCCGATAGGCGGGCAGAACAAGGTCGGACCATTCTTCTGTGTTACGGTGAGCAGTGTTATCTCACTGTCGAACTTGATGAACTCTTCAATGATAAGTTCTTTGATGTCTCCACGGCTACCATTACAGCCATACTCCCAGGCATGCTCCAGTTCGTCGGCACTCTTTACGAGAGACTGGCCTTTACCGGAAGAAGACATCAGCGGCTTCACTACGCAAGGAAAACCGATCTTTTCAGAAGCAGCTTTCAACTCATCCAGAGTTTTTGCATAAAAATATTTAGCAGTTTTCAGTCCCAGCTCTTTAGCTGCAAGGTCACGTATGGCTTTACGGTTCATAGTAAAGTTTACGGCACGGGCACTGGGTACCACCTGAATACCTTCCTTCTCAAAATCGTAAAGGCGTTCTGTACGGATGGCCTCGATTTCCGGAACAATGATATCCGGCTGGTGTTTGCGTACTACACGCTCCAATGCATCGCCGTCAAGCATGCTAAATACCTCACATTCATCTGCCACTTGCATGGCAGGCGCTCCGGCATACGAGTCGCAAGCAATGATATACTGGCCCTTACGTTGGGCAGAAATCACAAACTCTTTGCCCAACTCACCGGAACCTAACAATAAAATCTTTTTCATCAATTCTTTTATTTACAATTTTATATATTTACGATTTGACGACGTACGATGTACGATTAGAGTTACTTTAGACAATAAACCGCCACAAGCCAAAGCAATCCCAATCGTACATCGTAAATCGTCTAATAGTAAATCCTCTTATTGGTGTTGTTCTCTCAACAAGTCATTCACCGTCTTTACCGGATTGAATGTAGTCAGAGGCACTTCTACAAACACCGTGTTCCAATCGCTCATGGCACCGTTCCACAAACCGGGAAGTTCAAGCGCTTTCAGGTCCTTGCCGTTCTTTGATTTATAGGAGATGAACCCCGTCGCTTTATCCACATACTTCACAAGATTGAACTTATGTCCTTTATAGTCACGTACGGCGCAAACCAAATCCACCGGATTGAAATGGGTACCTTTTTCAAACATTTCCTTCTTTTCCGGGTCGTCCATATCAATCTGCGAACTTTCCAGAATCTGCAGAGAGATAGTACCGTCACTGTTGTATGCCAAGAACGGACCTCCGCCCGGTTCGCCTACGTTCTTCACCATACCGCAAACACGCATCGGACGGTTCAGCTTCTCTTTCAGATATATAACCAACTCGGCATCTTCCAGATTCTTTGTCTCCGGATTCTTGCAATAGAGTTGTTTCTGCAGGAATTGCAGAACTTCAAGAATTTGCTCGTGTGTATACTTCCCGCTGTCAAGCAACTGCAGATAAGCAAACGCTCTCTGCTGTAACGCTACCAGCACACCGGCAATCAGTTTCTTATATAATACGGTGTCACCTTTCAGCTTGTCGGGTACCACATTGTCTATATTCTTTATGAAGATAATATCCGCATCAAGGTCATTCAAGTTTTCAATCAAGGCGCCATGACCGCCGGGACGGAACAACAATTTGCCATTGTCGCGGAAGGGTTTGTTTTCCATATCGGCGGCAATGGTATCGGTGCTCGGCTTCTGTTCCGAAAAAGAGATGTTATAATCCACCCCATACTTCTTTGCATAAGCGGCAGCCTTTTCGTCTACCAAAGCCTTGAACAAGGCACGATGTTCGGGCGAAACCGTGAAATGCACATTCACCTTACCGTTCTTATTGGCAGCATACAATGCTCCTTCTACCAAGTGCTCTTCCAGCGGCGTGCGGCTACCGTCTTCATACTTATGGAACTTAAGCAATCCTTTGGGCAGAGCACCATAGTTCAGTCCGGCCCCTTCGAGTAAGGCAGCAACAACCGCCTTGTAGTTTCCAGCGGCAACCAAAGTCGGTATATCCTTTCCGGCAGTCCTCTGGCAAGCGGTATTCAAGTCATCATAGAAGGCAAACTTCTCTATTTTCTCAAAGAAAGTCTTTTCAAAGTTTGTCTGGGGAGTGTCATAGTCTGCCCCGAGAAATTCAAACAAGTTCTTGAACATACGGCTGGCAGCACCCGAAGCAGGCACAAACTTCACCACCACTTTATCGGTTTGTGTATATGCCTCCCAGGCATCCAGGTATTTCTTCTGTTCATCCGTATTCGGAGCCAGTATACCCTTTTCTACAGAAGCGGCGGCAGACAGCTTCAAGTATGGAAAACCTTTTTCGAAACAAGCCAACTGTTCGGCTATTTGTTCTTCGGAGATGCCTTTATTTTCGAGCAACTCTTTGTCTTGCGGTGTTATCATAATATCTTGTTTTATTAATTCATGCCCAAAAATACAAAAAAAGCAGAACTGCCGTCAAGAAAATGAAGAAAAAACTTACCTTTGAAGCATAAAATACGGACGATTATGGAAACTGATGAATTTTTCACTATCAAAGAGAAAGATTTACTCTTCTCGCTCTACCGCAAACTGTTGCAACTTTCCGGAGAAACCCTCCAGAAGGGGGACTGCAAAAAGCTGAAAACACATCTTGTCAATACTATACAGAACAACCGTATCCAGCGTGATATATTCGGTTTGAATCCCGTCATCAAAGATATGCAGACGGCTGTCATTGTAGCGGAAGAAATCGGAATGAAGCGTGCTTCTATCCTGGGGCTCATGCTGCACGACTCCGTGCGCTGCGGCACTTGCACCGCTCTGGAAGTGGAGCAAATCTATGGCGAGGATGTGGCAGGCATCATCCGGGGATTGATACGTGTAAACGAACTTTATTCCAAAAGCCCTACCATCGAGTCCGAGAATTTCCGCAACTTGTTGCTGACTTTCGCCGAAGACATGCGTGTCATTCTCATCATGATTGCCGACCGCGTAAACATCATGCGGCAGATAAAGGATTGCAAGAACGATGAAGCCCGTCGGCAGGTAGCCAACGAAGCGGCTTATCTCTATGCGCCCCTTGCCCATAAGCTGGGTCTGTACAAATTGAAGTCGGAACTGGAAGACCTCTCATTGAAATATACAGAAAAGGAAGTTTACTACCATATCAAGGAAAAACTGAATGAGACCAAGGCATCGCGTGACAAGTACATTGCCGCCTTCATTGCACCGGTACAGAAGAAGCTCGAAGAAGCCGGACTGAAGTTCCATATCAAAGGACGCACCAAGTCCATCCACTCCATCTACCAGAAAATGAAGAAGCAGAAATGCCCCTTCGAAGGCGTGTATGACCTGTTCGCCATCCGCGTCATCCTGGACTCTTGCCTGGAAAAGGAGAAACTGGAATGTTGGCAGGCCTACTCCATCGTAACAGATATGTACCAGCCTAACCCGAAAAGGCTACGCGACTGGCTGTCCGTACCTAAAAGCAACGGATATGAATCACTGCACATCACCGTGATGGGCCCCGAAGGCAAATGGGTGGAAGTACAAATACGTACCGAACGCATGGATGATATTGCCGAACGAGGCCTGGCCGCCCATTGGCGATACAAAGGAGTGAAAGGTGAATCTGGTCTTGACGAATGGCTGACTTCCGTACGCGAAGCCTTAGAGAGCTCGGACAGCAACGGACTGGAAACGATGGACCAGTTCAAACTGGATTTGTACGAAGACGAGGTATTTGTATTTACCCCCAAAGGTGATTTGTTCAAACTTGCCAAAGGCTCCACCGTGCTCGATTTTGCGTTCCACATCCATAGCAAACTGGGCTGCAAATGTATCGGTGCAAAAGTGAACGGCAAGAATGTACAGCTGAAGCAAATGCTGCATAGCGGTGACCAGGTGGAGATAATGACATCGAATACGCAGACGCCCAAGCAGGACTGGCTGAACATTGTAACCAGCTCCAAGGCACGTACCAAGATACGCCAGGCATTGAAGGAAATGGCTGCACGCCAGCACGCCTTCGCTAAGGAAACCCTGGAACGCAAGTTCAAGAACCGGAAGATAGAGTATGATGAAGGAACCATGATGCGCCTCATCAAGCGCCTCGGTTTCAAGATAGTGACCGACTTCTATCAAGCCATAGCCGATGAAGAACTGGATGTCAACGAGATTATAGACAAATACCAGGAACAGCAAAGACGGGAAAATGATACGCGCGACGATATTGTCTACCGCAGTGCTGAAGGCTATAACCTTCAACAAGGCATACCGGAAGAGATAGGTACCAAAGAAGATGTACTGGTCATTGATCAAAATCTGAAAGGATTGGATTTCAAGTTGGCACGCTGCTGCAATCCCATCTATGGAGATGATGTATTCGGCTTTGTCAGTGTGACGGGAGGTATCAAGATACACCGTTGCGATTGTCCCAATGCCAGTGATTTGCACTCACGTTTCGGCTACCGTATCGTGAAGGCACGCTGGGCCGGAAAGTCACAAGGTACACAGTACCCCATCACCCTGCGCGTAGTGGGACACGATGACATCGGCATCGTGACCAACATCACTTCCATCATTTCCAAAGAAACGGGTATTACTTTGAGAAGCATCGGCATTGACTCGCATGACGGGCTGTTCTCCGGAACACTGACCATCATGGTGAGCGATACGGGACATCTGGAAACACTTGTCAAGAAACTGAGAACAGTAAAGGGAGTGAAACAGGTTTCAAGGAATTAAGCAACAACTATAATCCATGAAGTACGACTTTAAAAAGCAGTTGCGCAGTTTCGGATATGCCTGGAAAGGTATCCGGTGTTGCATAGGAAAAGAACAGAACCTGAACTTCCATCTGATAGCTACGGCTGTGGTAGTCATTGCAGGATTCGTTTTAGGCATTACCCGCATGGAGTGGATGATAATCATTCTCTGCATCGGAGTGGTGATAGCAGCCGAACTGTTCAATACCGCCATTGAGAAGCTGGTCGACCTGGTGTCTCCCCAACAGCATCCCGTGGCAGGGCAAGTAAAAGACATAGCCGCCGGAGCAGTACTGGTATGTGCTGCAACGGCGGCCATTATAGGATTGATTGTATTTATCCCTTACCTCACCCGCTTCTTCTTATAATAAGGATAGGTCAGCAGTACAAAGAAAAATACGGCAAGCATAGCAGCAACAGACGCCACATGGTATATCTGCGCTTTGTCCATCAGGTGGCAAGCCACAGCCATGCCCACCAGCAGCCCTGCCTCCATGAACAAATGGCAAGTGGTGTTTGCCGTTCCACGCTGGCAATGGTGCGACAGCTTGACGAACATCTTCATGAACGGGACTGTAATGAACACCAATACAGCCAATGCCGCCAATGACCAGTAATCGCCCACAAACATCAGTGGCAGCAACGCTCCCGGTACAAAAGCAATCAACAGCATATTGATGGCAGGTACCCATGCACGCGGCAATAAGAAGCGGTCCATATTGCACAACGACACGCCTATCGGAGCACGGAAAGCCACATATACCCTCGATGCGAAAAATATGCTGGCCAGTCCGGCCGCTACAGACAGATAGGTCACCATACGGAAACCATACATCCTATACATTCCAATACCCAACACAACACCCACCAGCATGCCCAAGCGTGCAGCCCATGCATATACCATGTTTCCTGCGCTGCGGCGCGCGGAAGTCGTTATGTCGATGGCCACCGTAATGCCCGCTGTGGTTGCCAGCCCGAAACATGCTCCCTGCACAGCGGCAAGCAGCAGAAATTTCGTATAACCATCCACAAAGGCATATCCCAGAACAGCCGCCAGCATAATGAGTGCGGAGTAAAGGAGCACGTGTTTCCTTTTATATTCATCGACCAGATAGGCATGGAAAGGACCGACAGCAAACATGGCCACCGCAAAGACCAGAAACATGCTGCCCGCCTGCCCGACGGAAACACCCAACTGCTCTCCCATCACAAAAGGAAGCAAAGGGAAAAGCATATAGACGGATATGAACAGCAACAGATTTGCCGTACACATCCGCCAAAAATTGAGTGTCATGAGTTTGTTAGTACTGTTCTTTCTCATTCGGGAAATCTAAATTCTTCACATCGGATACATAACGGCTGATGGCATCCGTCATCACTGTATGCAGGTCGGCATAGCGACGCAGGAAACGGGGACGAAAACCGTTATTCATACCCAGCATATCCTGAACCACCAACACCTGGCCGTCCACATCGCCACCGGCACCGATGCCTATAACGGGTATAGTCAGCTCGCTTGCCACGCGGGCAGCCAATGCGGCAGGAATCTTCTCCAATACCAGTCCGAAGCATCCGGCTTCTTCCAGCAAATGCGCATCGCGTACCAGTTTCTCGGCTTCGGCATCATCCTTGGCACGGACCGTATATGTTCCATACTTGTTGATGGATTGGGGCATCAGTCCGAGATGTCCCATGATGGGAATACCGGCGCTGAGGATACGCTTCACCGTACCGATGATTTCCTCGCCTCCCTCCAGTTTGAGGGCGTCGGCATGGCTTTCTTTCATAATACGGATAGCGGAAGCCAATCCCTCCAGTTCGTTGCCCTGATAAGAGCCGAAAGGCATGTCGACAATGACCATGGCACGCTTCACACCGCGAACCACGGATTTGCCATGATAAATCATCTGGTCGAGCGTGATGGGAAGCGTGGTGACATTGCCTGCCATTACATTGGAAGCGGAATCTCCCACCAGAATCACGTCTACCCCGGCACCGTCCACAATCTGCGCCATAGTATAGTCGTATGATGTCAACATTGATATTTTTTCGCCTCTCTGTTTCATTTCGATAAGGCGATGTGTAGTCACTTTACGAGTGTCGTCTGAAATATAACCCATGATAGTATTTACAATTTGGCAATTTACAATTTACAATTACTCAATTTAATTTTCGGCGCAAAGGTAATCCTTTTTCTGATTACTTGTGCAATTGAGTTAATTTATCGTAAGTGAACCCTTGGAAATCATCTAAAACATAATGACACAACGGAGCTATGTCTTCACGGGAATTGGTGGTTGCCAACCCTATAACGGTAGCTCCTGAAGCCATGCCGGCTTTCAGCCCGTTGAAAGAATCCTCGAATACATATGTGGTGTCGGGAGTTGTGCCGAAAACCTCCATACCCAACAGAAAACAATCCGGTGCAGGCTTGGAAGCCGTAAACATCTCGGCCGTAAGGATACGGTCGAAAAGAGTCTTTATTTCGGGATGAACCCGATAGACAGCTGCCATCTTCGCTTCGTTGGAGCTGGTCACTACGGCAGTCTTCACCCCATTCCGGTGTAGGTCGGCAATGAAGTCAAGCACTCCGGGAATAAAGTCGAATGACATTTCCTGTTCAAAGCGGTTCAGCCGTTCGGTAATTTCGGCTTGTTCCTTCGCCATACCCGGAAAAAAGGTATCATAAATATAGACCAGCGTCTGGCCCTTCACCCTGCCTTCAATATCATCCATACCCAAATACTGCTTTCCCATTTCATGCCAGAAGTGACTGTACTGTGTTTCCGTGTCTACCACCACGCCGTCAAAATCAAAAAGTACGGCGGTTGCTTTTGTTGTGTCCATAAACTTTCTTTTACCTAAATCTGTTAATACCAAAACATTATAGTGTACAAAGGTGGGAATAATCTGCGAATCAAACAAATATTTTATACCTTTGTGCTCCTTAATTGACTCATATCAAATGAACAACGCGCATATATTAGGAACCGAACGTATTGGCAAACTGCTTGTGCAGTACTCCATTCCGGCCATTATAGGCATGACGATTACTTCGTTGTACAACATCATCGACAGCATTTTCATCGGTCATGGCGTAGGTCCTATGGGCATTGCCGGACTTGCCATAACTTTCCCTCTGATGAATCTGGTCGTGGCTTTCTGTACGATGGTATCGGCAGGTGGCTCCACCATTTCGTCCATCCGGTTGGGACAGAAAGACCTGGACGGAGCAACGGAAGTATTGGGAAACACACTGATGTTCTGCCTGGTCAACGCATTCATATTCGGCAGTGTTTCATTCATCTTTCTGGATGACATCCTGCGCTTCTTCGGTGCCAGCAATGATACGTTGCCATATGCCCGCGACTTTATGCAGGTGATATTACTGGGTACCCCCGTCACTTATACCATGATTGGCCTAAACAATATCATGCGTGCCACGGGATATCCCAAGAAAGCGATGCTCACGTCTATGGTAACGGTAGTCTGCAACATAATCCTCGCTCCCATTTTCATCTTCCAATTTGACTGGGGAATACGGGGAGCTGCAACGGCAACGGTCATCTCGCAGTTCATCGGCATGGTGTGGGTAGTGAGCCATTTCCTGCAAAAGACAAGTGTGGTACGTCTGCAACGGGGGTTCTGGAAGATGAAGAAACGTATCATCAGTAGTATATTATCCATCGGTATGTCACCGTTCCTGATGAACGTCACGGCATGTGTCATTGTGATTATCGTAAACAACAGCCTCCAACAGTACGGAGGCGATATGGCCATCGGGGCATATGGCATTATCAACCGACTGCTGGTACTCTATGTAATGATTGTATTGGGGCTGACGATGGGAATGCAACCGATTGTAGGCTATAACTTCGGTGCGCAAAAGCACGACCGTGTGAAGGCTACCCTGCGCCTGACCATCATTGCCGGAGTATGTATCACCAGTACCGGCTTCCTTATCTGCGAATTGTTCCCCCATGCCATATCTGCCATCTTTACCAGTGATGAAGAGTTGATAGATATTGCTTCCAGAGGCGTACGCATTGCCGTAGCCATATTCCCGCTGGTAGGCGCACAGATTGTCATTGGCAATTTCTTCCAAAGCATCGGGAAGGCGAAAATCAGTATCTTCTTGTCGCTGACACGCCAATTACTGTATCTGTTGCCGGGACTACTGATATTCCCGCATTACTTGGGGCTGGACGGCATCTGGATATGTATGCCGGTATCGGACTTCTTTGCTTTTGTGACAGCAGCGGTGGCATTGTGGATATATGTAAAGAGATTACCCACAGGAATTACCGAAAAAGCGAGGTGAAAGTGAATTATTCTACTGCAAATATTGCATTTTATGTTATAACAAACAAATTGTTCGAAAATATATCATTCATTCAGCCCAAACACATCATCTATTCGCCCCAAACAGATGGTCTGTCTACCCCAAACGCATGATGTATGTTGCGGCAACTTTATTCGCTCTTGATGCTCTTTACCGGATTTTCATTAGCAATGCACCATGCCTTCAATACCACGGTAGCAACGATAAACAACAGCAACAGACAACCTACAAGAATATATCCGCCTATAGGGAATGGCACAACATCAGAGAACTGGCTCGCCCAAAGCTTTCCGGCCCGGCATGCTCCCCCAATACCTATGGCGACAGACGGAATGGCCAGCCAAAGCACATCTCTTGACAATAACAGCAAAATACTTTCCGTCTCCGCTCCGTTCACTTTACGAATGGCAATCTCTTTTGAACGCAGGCGGATTTCATCATTCACATAGCCTATCAGTCCCATCAGAATGATAAAGAGTATGGTCAATGAAACCAGCAGGGTGACATCACGAAATACCCGTACAGACTCGGCATAACTGCGCATTTCCTGCTCCACCGAACGGAATACGAGGCTTTTCTGAGGATAAATCCGATGCATCTCTTCATTGAGGCGGGCGAGATTTTCATCCAATGGCTCTTTGAGGCGAACATGCAGGGTGGCAGCTGTCTTCCCCGTCCATTCCACCATCACCGGCAAATTATCGTTGGGCATATCGGCAAAACTGAAACTGTCTAACAGCCCGACAACAGTGCCATAATCATTCACCCGCTTGCCTATGGGGCTGTCTGTCCAATTCATCTTCTCACAAAAGACACTGTTGACAAGCAACTGACCTTCTCCCGTCAAGTTATGCCCCTCTTTCAGTCTCAGACCAATGAAAGGAAGAAAATCACTGTCGAACCAGGTATTACGAGGATAGAAAAGCTCGTTACCCTGATTGTCAAGAATTGGCTGGTTAGAACCGAACCACAATATAGGGCGTTCTGCCGAAGCAACCCCTTCCACATAAGGCAAACTGCCGACAAGACTACGCAGGCTATTGCCATCCACTTCCCGCTGGGTGGTATATGCCACACGTTCAGGACGCCAACCACGGTCACGCGTCGTTACATAACTGTACTGTGAAACGACCATCAGCATCATCCCCAGAATGAATGCCGCTCCGATGAACTGAACAAAAAGCAGTACCCGTTTCCAGCCACGACGCCCGGAAGTGTAGCGGCGGAACACTTGTGTCACCGGAATACGAGCGAAAAGCATGGCAGGCAGGCAACCACCTAAAATAAACAGTAACAGTATCACCGACAATGGTGCCCAAAGATTCTGCCAGTCAAAAAGAGCACTGAGAGGTACAGCTGCCAATTCTTCCATTTTTTCGTGGAAAATATACACCAGCAGTCCAATGAGCAGCAAGGCAAGCCCTACTACTATAGCAGTCTCTACCATGAACATGGAAAAGATGCTACTTCCCGAAGCACCGCTGCATTTGTGTACACCGATGGCCTTGGCACGCTGTGTCAGCGAAGCCACGGAAACGAGTACATAATTCAATGCGGTCGTAAAAAGCAGCACGATACCCAGGAAGAACATAATCCAAATCATCTTCCGTACTTGAGGAGTCTCGACATGCAGATTATGGATAGGGACAATACGTACGCTCAATTCTAAACCACTTTCCGGTGGAATATGACGGGCAATAGCTATGGACATACGCTCATTCAGCCAATCAGCATCCTGCGGACTGCGCAGCCTGAGATAACCGTCGTAGTTTCCGCCGCTCTGCCAACCCAGGTCCCACTTCAGATGCCGCCCTATAGTAGGAAAGGAAATGATTGCCTCTGGACGCCTCTCCAAAGAAGTGTTCAACGGAATATCGGCAAAGATACCCTTCACGAGCAGTGTAGTCTGATATCCCCAAAAATCATAACGCAGTGTTTTCCCTATCGGATTTTCGTCACCGAAGGCCTCCTTTGCTGACTTGGCAGAAAGGAATACGACATCCGGACCCGCCAAATCCTGTGGATTGCCTTCTATCATCTCCAAACCGAGTACAGAAAAATAAAGTGTATCTGCCATCACCGTGGACATATCTAATTGGCGCTCACCCAACTGGAAACTATTATCAAAAAGAGAACAGCTCACTGTGCTACTTTCCACTTGTTCCGGAAACTCTTCGGCAATGGCAGCCGGAATCGGAATGATGGTAAAGCGACTTTCGTTACCTTCCAACACTCCATTTTTCAACCAACCCGTCTTCACAATATAAAGGTTATCCGAATCATGATAAAAGTTATCAAAACTCAACTCGAATGCAATCCGTGCAAATAGAAATACAGACATCAGCAGTCCCAATGCCAAAGATACAATCTTAATGGCATTGGAACCTTGCTTGTGCAACAAGCTTTGTAATGTATAATAAATGTGCCGCCTCATAATTTCCTGAAGTTATTCTTTATTCACTCTTGATACTGTCTACCGGATTCTCATTGGCAATCCGCCATGCCTTGAATACTACACAACCGATGATGAGCAATAGTACAATGCATGCAATAAGCAAGAATCCGCAGATACCAAAATCCACTCCCTCCACAAACTGCTCTATCCAGACACCGCCTATATACCAGGCTCCCAGCCCTCCAAGAAAAACGGCCGGCAAGGATATCCAGAATATATCCTTCGAGAAAAGCCGGAGAATGGATGACGCTTCCGCACCATTCACCTTGCGGATGGCAATTTCCTTGCTGCGGCGTTGTATCTCGTCATTGATGTAGCCAATCAACCCCATTAACGTAACAAAAAGGATGGTTATGGCAGCCAGTAAAGCTGCATTACGGAAATCCGTGACGGTACTGTTCTGGTCGTCAATGACCTTTTGGAACGAGGAAAATACAATGTCACGGGTGGGAAACAGCTTCTCCATGTCTTCGTTCAAACGCTTGAGGTTATCGTCAAAAGGCTCTTTCAGACGTAATTGGATGTTTCCGGAAAATCGGTCAAGATAAGTTGCATACATAGGTTGCACCGCCACATAAGCGGCATTGGATGTGGCAAAGTCTTTCAGTACACCTACAATATTGCCCGCTATGCGATCGCCGTTGCGCACTTGCCTGCCTATCGGTTTATCTTCCCAATGCATCATTTTCAAAAATGTTTCATTGACCAATATCTGCCCAGGAGCATCCATATTCTTGCCTTCCGCAAATTCCAACTTCATAAACGGGGCATAGTCCTTGCCAAATTCCACCCAACGCATGCTCATCCACTGCCCGTTATCAGTCGTAACCCCTTCTCCACTCAATCCGTCTGTAAGAAGATTACCGCTACAAGCTCCATCTTCCACATAAGGCAAAGAAAGCATCACACTACGATTTGCATCGCTTTCCGCATCCGAGTCAAAGGATACGCCCGAAGCATAAGCCCCCCGGTGGTAATCGAATCCACGTTCTTTATTGGTGATGTAATGGCTCTGCATAAGCACCAGCCCCAACAAGCCGAAAATAAAAGAGGTACCGGCAAACTGCACAAACAAGAGCGGACGTTTCCAGCCTTTCTTGCCTTCGGTGTACCGGCGGAAAACCTGCGTCACCGGAATGCGGGCAAAAAGCTGCCCGGGCAACATGCCGCCTATCATAAACAAAATGACTATCACTGAAAGCGGTGCCCAAATGTTTTCCCAAGAGAAAAGACCGGCAAGACTAACGTCGAGCATGTCCTCCAACGGCTCACGGAAATTAAATAGAAGCAGCGCTACGAGCAGCAAGGAAGAAAGCATGATGACTCCGGTCTCCCATAAGAACATACCGAAAATAGTTCCCGTATTTGCCCCACTACATTTATGTACGCCTATAGCTTTGGCACGACGGTTCATGGCTGAGATGGAAATAAGCACATAATTCATCGCCACAATAAAAAGTATGGCGGTTCCCAGCGTCAACAGAATCCATACCATACGCATGGTACTGATACCAAATTCCATACGGTAGTCCTTTATCGGAACCAGACTGATAAACACATCATCGCTCTTGCGCACCTGCTCGGCAAGTTTCTCTATTCGGGTGTTCACATCGTCCAATTGCACCCCCGGGCGCAGACGGACAAAGGACATATAGCTGTCTCCACCTCCCCACCCCCAGTATCCCCAATGATGCTTGAAGGAGGTAGCCAGAGACATCACGACACCACTTCCATAGAAACTGGAGTTTTCGGGAAAATCTTCAAAAATGCCCTTCACGGTCATTGGCATCTGTTTGTTATAGACCACCGTCTGCCCGATGGGATTCTTATCGGCAAACATGCTGCCGGCCAGCTCCCTGCTGATGAAGACCACCTCCGGATTATTCAGCTCGCGAGGGTCTCCACTGACAACATCAATGCCCATAGTGGCAAAGAAACAAGAATCGGCCGTCATGGCATTGGTCTGGAAACGGCGTTCATTGGCAAACCAAGCCGAATTGCTCCACCATTGCTGGGTGACGGTAACACTCTCCACCTCGTCAGGCAGGTTTTCGGCAATGGTACCAGCCACCGGTCCAAGAGTTATATGCGAAGGATGATACTCGTTGTTGTAATACCATACTGTTTTGACAAGACACAAACGTTCATGGTCCTTGTAGCAGGTATCATAATTGAGCTCGAATGCCTGACGGGAAAAAATGAGGATACTGACTGCCAACCCCAGTCCCAAGGAAATAATCTTGATGAGGTTGGAGCCTTTTCCTCGTATCAGTGTCTGAAGAGTGTAATATAGTTGTCTCATGGAAGTTGTTTTAAAAGTCTGTTACAAATCCTGCGCTGCCACACTTGCCACCACACTACCGTCGAAAAGATGTATCGTGCGGTGTGCAAACGAGGCGTCGTGCTGGCTGTGGGTCACCATAATAATCGTAGTACCCTCTTTATTCAGTTCTGTCAACAGATTCATCACCTCAGCTCCGTTCTTGGAGTCCAAGTTACCGGTAGGCTCATCGGCGAGTATCAGCTTGGGATTGGTTACGACCGCACGGGCTATCGCCACACGCTGCTGCTGACCGCCGGAAAGCTGTTGCGGGAAGTGTTTGGCACGGTGGCTGATGTTCATCCGCTTCAGAATATCCTCTACCATGCGTTTGCGCTCACTTGCCTTCACGCCGAGGTACGTAAGGGGAAGTTCCACATTCTCGTAGACGTTCAGTTCGTCTATCAGGTTGAAGCTCTGGAACACGAATCCCAGCTTGCCCTTGCGCACACGGGTACGTTCCTTTTCCTTCAAGTCCGCTACTTCCTGACCGAGCAGCTTGTAACTGCCCTCCGTAGGATTGTCCAGCAGCCCGAGGATGTTCAGCAAGGTGGACTTGCCGCAACCTGACGGTCCCATAATGGCTACAAACTCCCCCTCCTTTACATCGAGGCTGACGTGGTTCAATGCTACTGTCTCTACTTCCGAAGTACGGAATACTTTGCTGATGTTGTTAATTTCAATCATGATATTCTATGTATTAATATTATTATCATTCGCTCTTAATGCTGTTTACCGGATTCTCGTTCGCTATCCGCCAGGACTTCCAAAGTACGCAGGCTACGATAATCACCAAATTGGCCATCACTACCAGTACGTATACTGCCCAACTGATGTGAATACGCTCCGCAAACTGTTCCATCCACATTCCGTTGACATACCATGCCAATACCGTACCGATGACAACTGCCGGAGCCGCCACCACAAGTACATCCCTCGACAGCATTTCCAAGATACTGGAAGCCTCTGCACCGTTCACTTTGCGGATGGCAATCTCCTTGCTGCGGCGGCGTACCTCGTCGGTGGTATAACCAATCAGTCCCATCAGCATGATGAAGAACATGGTCACTGCCGCCATCAAAGTGGCATTACGGAATACACGGACAGAATTATAACTATTCTCTATTCTTTTCTCATAGCCGGTAAAGTCAATAGTCTGGTCATGGAAAGCCTCGGCTACATCGTGGTTCAGCTTCTGCAGATTTTCGGTAAAGGGTTCTTTCAAACGGACATGTACCGTTCCATAAAAATTCTTGTTTCCCCGGGCTATGAAAGGCATCTTCTCGGTTCTGAAACTCTCTATCTGGAAATCCTTCAACTGCCCTACGACCTTGAATGTATTCCCTTCGGTATATACCGTACGGCCTACGACGTCGTCTCCCCAACGCATCATCTCGGCAAAGGTTTCGTTCACCACGACTTCCTCTTTATCGCGCGCCATACGTCCCGTCTTCATAGTCATGCCCATCAAGGCAGGAAAATCCTCGCGCATGAAATAAGAAGAGCGGCAAGAGAACAGTGCCTGCCCGCTCTCACTATGAATCATCGAACCGCTATATCCACTAATGGGTGTGCTGTTGGCGCTGGACACCGCTTCCACGTAGGGCAATCCCTTGAAGAACTGATAAGCTGCGTCACGCGTCGCTTCATTATCCCAGTAGGCATTACCTATGGCTATCTGCTTGGGATTATACCCCATATCCTTTTTCAGTACATACTGATATTGCGACATCACCACACACATCAATCCACTGATGAATGCCACGCCTGCAAACTGGACAAACAGCAACGGACGCTTCCACCCCTTTTTCCCCTCGGTATAGCGGCAGAACACCTGCGACACGGGAATACGCGCAAAGAGCCGGCCCGGCAACACGCCTCCCACTATAAACAGCAGAAGCACTACCGACAACGGTACCCAGATACGCTCCGGAGCCAACAAGGTGGAGAGCTTTACAACGACCGTGTCTTCCACAAAATCGCGGAAGTTGAGCATTATCAACGCCATCAGCAGCAATGCCGCCACAATGATGATACCCGTTTCCAGCAAAAACATGCTGAAAACCGTGCCACCGCTCGCACCGCTGCATTTATGTACGCCTACCGACTTGGCGCGGTAGCTCAAAGAGGAAATGGAAATCAGCACATAGTTCAACGCCGCAATGAAAAGAATGGCAAAACCAAGAATGCTCATGATGACACGCATCCGCTGCACATCATCATAATTGCGGTATGTATCACGGATGGGCTGCACAAAAGCCGTGTAACCGTACTCTTTCTTATCTTCTGCCGGGCGATATTTGTCTATCATGGCATCAATACGCGCATTGACAACAGATTTGTCGGCACCGGGACGGAAACGGATAAACTCTACCCAACTGTCTCCCCCGCTCCACGAGTAGTTATTCCAGTTGCGGCTCCACAAGGTAGGCATCGAGATAACCGCTTCCGGATTGATTGTGGCGTTCTCAGGCAAATTGGCATAGATTCCCTTCACCGTCAGGTCAAACTGATGGTCATAATTAAGCGTTTTCCCTATAGGATTCTCCTCACCGAACACTTTCCTTGCAAAGCGTTCACTCAAGAAAATAATATCCTTCTGCACCAAGTCCTTTTCGGGATTCCCGTTCAGGACGTCGATACCCATGGTACGGAAGAACAGCGAATCGGCTGCAATCTTCCTGTCGTCAAGACGCACGCTTCCATTGTAAAGGGGAGCAGATACCATAGACGTGCTCAAACTTACCGCCGACTCCACCTCTTTGGGGAAGTTCTCCAAAATAGCCCCTGCCACGGGACCGCAATTCCACTCCTGAGGCTCAAACTTCTCTCCTTTCACCGAGAATATCGACCATACCTGATACAAGTTATCATAATCCTTGAAGCAAGTGTCAAAACTCTGTTCATATGCCACGCGGGAGAAAAGCAGAATACTCATCGTCAATCCCAATCCCAAAGAAATGACCTTGATGATATTCGAACCACGTCCCCGCAGCAAAGTCTGAATTACATAATAGATTTGTTTCATTCCGTTTATCGTTTATTAGATATATTTTCTTGCTTTCTATATTGCAGAAAGCGTGCCAAAGAATGCACAAACCTGATTATCAGCACACATCTCATAATTAAAGAAGAAAAAAGTGTCTAATTTTTAGACACTCCCGTCTATTAGACAGAGGCCGAATCTCTGTTCAGCCTCATAGAACAAAAAAAAAGAAAATTAGAAAAGAATCCATAAGAATGAAAACTTTACCTTTGTACACCGTTTTCTATAGATAGAGTATAAACGTAAAATGAAGCACCTACACATGAAATTCCCCAAACTCTTATATCCTTCATTCCTATGCCTGCTCATGGCCGGCTGCGACATGATAGATTATCACCCTTACGATGTACACATCAGCGGTGAAACCGATGTCAATGCCCACAACATTGCCCAAATAGAGCAGAACTGCCAAAACAAGACAACAATCCGGTTCGTAACAATGGGTGACTCCCAGCGCTGGTATGACGAGACCGACGACTTTGTAAGCCACCTCAACAAGCGGGACGACATAGATTTCGTCATTCATGGCGGAGACGTCAGTGACTTCGGTGTAACAAACGAGTTCCTTTGGCAACGGGACATTATGAACAAACTCAAGATACCCTATGTGGTACTTCTCGGCAACCACGACTGCCTGGGCACGGGCGAAGAGACTTATCGCGTAATATTCGGAGACCCCAATTTCTCCTTCATTGCAGGACGGGTAAAGTTTGTCTGCCTGAATACCAACGCCATCGAATTCGACTACTCACGCCCCATTCCCGACTTTGAATTTCTTGCCGCACAGATAAGCGACCATGAAGAGGAATTCGATAAAACCGTTGTGTCCATGCATATACGCCCGTTCTGCAACGAGTTCAACAATAATGTGGCACACGTATTCCAGCGTTACATCAAAGAATTTCCCGGACTGCAGTTCTGTACATCCGCACACGAACACCATCGCTTCGAGAAAGACCTCTTTGAAGATGGGATAATGTATTACATGAGCGACTGCATGAAGAACCGCAATTACTATATATTCACCATAACCCCCGACGGATATGAACGCGAAGTGGCATATTATTAATCACCTGGCATGCGCCGTCGTCTTCTTGTCGGTATGCTCTTTTTCTGCTTTTTCACAAGAGAGAGATACCATCTTCATCATAGAACACGATACCGTATGGATGGACCTGCAACCGGATGCCGTCATTGAAAGCCAGACCAGAGAGAACCGTTATGACCGTCGCGTACACCGCTACCGCAGGCATTGGGAGGCCTTGATTCCGACGCACACTAAAATTCAGTTTGCCGGCAATATGGGGTTGCTGTCATTCGGTACCGGATGGGATTACGGCAGAAGAAACCAATGGGAAACAGACGTATTCTTCGGAGTATTGCCCAAATATGACTCCAAACGTACCAAGCTGACATTCACCGTCAAGCAGAACTACCTTCCCTGGAGCCTGCAAATAAAACAGAGCCGTTTTTCTGTAGAACCGCTGGCTTGCGGTATGTATCTGAACACGGTATTCGGCGATGAATTCTGGGTCAATGAACCGGAACGCTACCCTAAAGGATATTATGGTTTCTCCTCTAAGGTACGCATCCATGCATTCTTAGGACAGCGCATCACTTACGACATCGACCCGCAACGACGGTTCACGGCCAAAGAAATCACTTTCTTCTATGAAATAAGTACATGTGACCTATATGTAGTCAGCGCCTTCACCAACAAGTATCTGAAACCCAAGGATTATCTGAGCTTGTCATTTGGCATCAAACTGCAACTGCTATAAGTTCTTTTTTCAGTACCGCCATGAACTCTTACTGAAGTTGCTGCCAACTAATTTCTGTTTTACTTAAATCTATTCGTCCCACAATCGTTATATTATCGTCCGACAGTTGTTGAATTATCGTCCAACAGTTATCGGACGATAATTCAACAGCTGTCGGACGATTAATTCTTAGTAAGCAAAAATATAGAATAAAGCATATAATACAGATAAATCATTAACTTTGCCTGCAGAAAACAGAAATAGTTTATGGCAAAAAAAAATGGAAACATCCTGATTGTCGATGATAACCGAGGCGTACTTACCGCCTTGCAGCTTTTGTTGAAGCCATATTTTGAAGGGATAATCACACTTCCCTCTCCCGTAACCCTGCCCAGCGTATTGCGGGAAAGGTCATGGCAAGTGGTTCTTCTTGACATGAACTTCACCTCGGGCATCAACACCGGCAACGAGGGACTATACTGGCTCCATAAAATAAAGAAGCAATGTCCCACCCTGCCCGTAGTGCTGTTTACCGCCTATGCCGACATTGACCTTGCCGTACGGGGAATCAAGGAAGGAGCCACAGACTTCGTCGTGAAACCCTGGAACAACCAGAAACTGGTGGAAACCTTACTGAATGCCGTATCAGCTTCTGAAACAAAATCTCCGGCCAACGGCCCAAATGCCGGACGTACGGCAGAAAACAGCCACCCGCTTGCGGATATCCGCAACATGTATTGGGGAAACAGCCCCGCCATGCAGCAACTTCGCCTCCTGGTGGAAAAAGTGGCCTCTACCGATGCCAATATCCTTATTACGGGCGAGAACGGCACCGGTAAAGAGATGCTGGCACGCGAAATTCACTCCCTTTCACCGCGCAACCGGCAGGACATGGTAAGTGTGGATATGGGTGCAGTCACCGAAAGCCTTTTCGAGAGCGAACTGTTCGGCCACATGAAAGGCTCTTTCACCGATGCCCATGCCGACCGTGCCGGCAAGTTCGAAGCAGCCAGCCGCAGCACCCTCTTTCTCGATGAAATCGGCAATTTACCCTATCACCTGCAAGCCAAACTACTGACCGTATTGCAACGCCGCAGTATTGTCCGTGTAGGCAGCAACACTCCCATTCCCGTAGACATACGGCTGATTTGCGCTACAAACCGCAATCTGCCCGAGATGGTGGCAAAAGGCGAATTCCGCGAGGACTTGCTGTACCGCATCAACACGATACATCTCGAGATACCTTCGTTGCGCGAGCGGCCCGAAGACATCATCCCCCTTGCAGAGCTTTTCATCGCCCGCTTCTGCAAGCAATATGACAAGCCCCCCGTCCGCCTGACGGACGGCGCTTGCGAGAAACTTACGCTCCACCCCTGGTACGGCAATATCCGCGAACTGGAACATGCCATCGAAAAAGCCATTATTATCTGTGACAACGAAACCCTTCCCGCAGAACTGTTCCAGCTGGCACGGCGAACCGGCACTCCCGAAGCAGCCGCATCCACGCTCGAAGAAATGGAAATGCAGATGATACGGAAGACGCTCGACAAATGTAGCGGAAATCTCTCTGCCGTCGCCGCACAGCTGGGTATCACCCGCCAGACGTTGTACAACAAAATGAAGAAGTATGGCCTTTAATTATTCATTCCGCGTTGCCGTCAGTCTGGCAGTAGCGCTCCTTGCAGGGGTGATGTGGACTGTCGACGTATTCTGGGGCGCGTTCTGCACTGCGCTGCTTCCCATAGCCTTGTACTGGCAGCAGAAGCTATACCGCCATCATGTGCGGAAGGTGCTTTTCATGCTCGACGCCATCGAAAACAACGACAATGCCATCCACTTCTCCGAAACGGAAAACACTGCCGACGCACGCCTCGTGAACCGTGCATTGAACCGGGTTGCCCATATACTTTATAATGTGAAAAGTGAAACAGCCCAGCAAGAAAAGTACTACGAACTCATCCTGGACTGCGTGAATACCGGCATCCTCGTGCTGAACGACAATGGTGCCGTATATCAGAAAAACAGCGAAGCCCTCCGTTTGCTGGGCCTCAATGTCTTTACCCACGTCAGCCAGCTGAACCGCGTGGACCCGCGTCTTTCGTCCCTTCTTGCCAATTGCCGCCCGGGAGACAAATTGCAAATGCCTTTCAACAACGAGCGAGGCACTGTCAACATGTCTGTCCGCGTCAGCGACATCACAGTCCGTAAAGAGCATCTGCGCATCCTCGCCTTGAACGACATCAACAACGAGCTGGATGAAAAGGAAATAGATTCCTGGATTAGGCTTACCCGCGTACTGACGCACGAAATAATGAACGCCGTCACTCCCATAACCTCCCTGAGCGATACACTGCTGGGACTGACCGAGGCACAAGCCTCCAAAGAAGAAATCAGAAACGGCCTGCAGACTATCAGCAGTACAGGCAAGGGCCTGCTCTCTTTTGTGGAATCATACCGGAAATTCACCCGTATTCCCACCCCCGAACCATCCTTGTTCTACGTAAAAAGCTTTATCGAGCGGATGGTCGAACTCGCCCGTCACCAGTACCCCGATGTCCGGGTCACCTTTCATACGGACATCGCGCCAAGCGACCTTATTCTATATGCCGATGAAAACCTGGTATCACAAGTGGTCATCAACCTACTGAAAAATGCCATACAAGCCATCGAATCGGATAAAAATACAGATAAAGAAGGACATATCAACATACGTGCCTACTGCAACGAAGCGGAAGCCATACTGATAGAAATTTCCAACAACGGACCTGCCATTCCCAATGACATTGCCGAACACATATTTATCCCCTTCTTTACGACCAAAGAGGGCGGAAGCGGTATTGGATTGAGTATTTCCCGGCAAATAATGAGGCTTTCCGGCGGAAATTTATCCTTATTGCCTGGTAAAGAAACCACCTTTATTTTAAAATTCAATTGAACTATTTTAGATTTGTATTTGTTAAACACATTGCATATCTTTGTACTATTAGACATAAGAAACATCACATTTCAAACTATATAGCATAGAATTTATGATATTTACAGCAGGAAACATACTACTTATAGGTTCCATATTACTTTTCGTCAGCATCATTGTCGGCAAGACCGGCTACCGTTTCGGAGTACCTGCGTTATTGCTTTTCCTTGTCGTCGGTATGCTGTTCGGCAGTGACGGATTGGGATTGCAGTTCCACAACGCCAAGGAAGCACAGTTCATCGGCATGGTTGCACTCAGCATCATTCTGTTCTCCGGTGGCATGGACACCAAGTTTACGGAGATAAAGCCCATATTGACTCCCGGCATTGTTTTGTCAACTGCAGGAGTGCTGCTCACGGCCCTCTTTACCGGATTATTTATCTGGTGGCTGTCCGGCATGAGCTGGACCAACATCCACCTGCCGTTGATAACCTCCCTTTTGCTTGCATCCACCATGTCATCTACCGACTCAGCCTCTGTATTCGCCATTCTGCGTTCACAAAAAATGAACCTGAAGCATAATCTGCGCCCCATGCTGGAACTGGAAAGCGGTAGTAACGACCCGATGGCATATATGCTGACAATCGTGCTGATTCAATTCATCCAGTCCTCCGGAATGGGAGTTCCCCAGATATTGGGCTCTTTTGCCATACAGTTCATTGTCGGTGCCGCAACCGGTTATTTCCTCGGAAAGCTGGCCATCCTTATGCTGAACCGGCTGAATATAGACAACCAGGCACTCTATCCTATCCTGTTGCTGTCCTTTGTATTCTTCACCTTCTCCATCACCGACCTGCTGAAAGGCAACGGTTACCTGGCCGTGTATATCGCCGGAATGATGGTAGGCAATAACAAAATCATGCACCGGAAAGAGATTTATACTTTTATGGACGGACTGACCTGGCTTTTCCAAATCATCATGTTCCTCTGCCTCGGTCTGCTTGTCAACCCCCATGAGATGCTGGAAGTTGCAGTCGTGGCATTGCTCATCGGCGTATTCATGATTGTCGTGGGACGTCCTCTCAGCGTTTTTCTCTGCCTGCTGCCTTTTGGCAAGAGAATCACCCTCAAGTCACGGCTATTCGTATCGTGGGTAGGATTACGTGGCGCAGTACCCATTATCTTTGCCACCTATCCCGTGGTGGCTAATGTGCCCGGCGCCCATGTCATCTTCAACATCGTATTTTTCATAACCATCGTCTCACTGGTCATCCAGGGTACCACAGTCTCCTGGGTAGCCCGGCTGCTTGGCCTCTCCACCCCGCTGGAAAAGACCGGAAATGATTTCGGAGTTGAACTGCCCGAAGAGATTGACTCCAACTTGCACGACATGACCATTACACAAGAAATGCTGGAGCAGGCAGACACCCTGAAAGACATGAACCTGCCCAAAGGCACACTGGTGATGATTGTAAAACGTGGCGATGAGTACCTCATTCCGAACGGAACATTAAAACTTCATGCCGGTGACAAGCTGCTTCTTATTTCGGAAAATAGCAAGGAATAAGAATTACAGATAAGTTTCTATCCGTTCCAGGGTAAGAAAAAAGTGGAAACTATTTGCTTTGCATCACTATAAGACCTATCTTTGCGCAGTTTTAACTAAAGTGTGCAACAGCTGAATGGAACAAGAACAAGGGTTCATCGATTATATAGAACAAAGCATTATTAAAAACTGGGATCGCAACGCCCTGACAGACTACAAAGGAATTACACTGCAATACAAAGATGTAGCACGGAAAATAGCCAAATTCCATATCGTATTGGAAAGCGCCGGCATCAGGCCCGGTGACAAGATTGCCGTTTGCGGACGTAACAGTGCACATTGGGCAGTCGCTTTTCTGGCGACGGTTACCTATGGAGCTGTCATTGTTCCCATTCTGCATGAGTTCAAGGCCGACAATATCCACAACATCGTCAACCATTCCGAAGCCAAGCTGCTGTTTGTCGGCGACCGGGCATGGGAAAACCTCAATGAAGAGGCAATGCCCCTGCTGATGGGTATCGTACTGCTGACGGACTTCACTCCGGTAGTTTGCCGCAACGAGCAGCTGATGGAGGCTTTCGAACATCGCAACGTCCTCTATGGCACACGTTTCCCCAAGAATTTCCGCCCCGAGCATATCAGCTACCGCAAGGAGGAATCACCCGAAGAACTGGCTGTCATCAACTATACTTCGGGCACGACGGGATATTCCAAAGGGGTCATGCTTCCCTATCGCAGCCTTTGGTCCAATGTTGCATATTGCCATGAGATGCTTCCTGTACGTCCGGGCGACCATATTGTATCCATGTTGCCTCTGGGACATGTATTTGGTATGGTGTACGATTTTCTATACGGTTTTTCCGCAGGCGCCCATCTGTATTTCCTTACCCGTATGCCGTCTCCCAAGATTATTGCACAGTCATTCTCCGAAATCAGGCCACGGGTCATTTCGTGTGTACCGCTTATCGTAGAAAAGATTATCAAGAAGGATATCCTGCCCCGGATAGACAATAAAATAGGCAAGCTGCTATTGCGGATGCCCATTGTCAACGATAAAATCAAGGCTGACATGCGCAAAAAGGCAATGGAAGTATTCGGCAGTAATTTCGATGAAATAATCATCGGAGGAGCACCGTTCAATGCCGAAGTGGAACGCTTCCTGAAGCAGATAGGCTTCCCCTATACCATTGCATACGGAATGACGGAATGCGGCCCCATCATTTGTTCCAGCCGCTGGGAAACATTGAAACTGGCCTCTTGTGGCAAGGCAACCACCCGCATGGAAGTAAAGATAGACTCTCCCGACCCTCAGAACGTGGCAGGAGAAATAATCTGTAAAGGTGCCAATCTGATGCTGGGCTATTACAAAAATGCCGAAGCGACTTCCCAAATCATCGATGTAAACGGCTGGCTGCACACCGGCGACCTTGCAACGATGGATACCGAAGGATATGTCACTGTCCGCGGACGCAGCAAAAACATGTTGCTCACAGCCAGTGGTCAGAACATCTACCCCGAGGAGATTGAAAGCAAACTGAACAACATGCCCTATGTGTCCGAATCACTGATCGTATTGCAGAAAGACAAGCTCGTGGCTCTTATCTATCCGGATTTTGACGATGCATTCGCCCATGGTATGGAACAATCGGACATCGAAAAGGTTATGGAGGACAATCGGAATGAATTGAATCTGCAATTACCGGCCTACTGCCAGATAACAAAAGTCAAGATACACTTCGAGGAGTTCGAGAAAACGGCAAAGAAGAGCATTAAAAGATTTATGTATCAGGAAGTAAAAGGGTAAGGGGAATGTGTCAAAACCTTCTTTAACGCTTTATTTTAGGCGCGGATGACGCAGATTTCACGGATTTAGTTTATTGAATCCGCATTATTCCGCGTAATCCGCGCCTAATATTATAACATTATAAAAGTCTTCATGTGCTTTGACACATTCGCATCCTTTTTTGTTAACAAAAATAGAAGCAAAGGAATAAACGGCTAATAAGTGTTATAAAACATACTTTTTTAGTTGGATAATTTGCAGATTTATCAAAAGTCCGTATCTTTGCAATGTGTTTTTCATAGTATTAGATTTAAGGTTAACAAAGGTTGGAGTACAGCGGTACTCCTTTTTTTATGCCCGTAAATCAGATATTCCCGGAAAGCCTCTTCAGTCCCTTCAATACAGATTTATCTTTCACCTCCATGATGCTGATGGCATAGCCACCACCGGAAGCAGCTTTCAGTTTCAAGACCGTTTTGGGAGAAACGATACCTTTACGGATAACATAAGCTTGCGGATTTGTTTTATAATCGGCATCTTTTGCATCGGCATAGACGGTTGCAATATACTGCTTGTCTGCATCCAGGAAGTCCAGTTTCAGAGTTGAAGCATGTCCGTGCTCACTGCTGGTACAACCGATAAACCAGTCATTCGTACCTTTTGCCTTACGGGCAACAGTGATGTAACGTCCCGGCTCAGCTTCCAGATAGCGGCTGTCATCCCAGTCCAAAGCCACATCCTTAATGAACTGGAAAGCATCCATAAAGCGTTCATAGTTCTCAGGAAGATCGGCAGCCATTTGTAGAGGGCTGTACATAGTGACATAAAGTGCCAGCTGACGCGTCAAGGTAGTATTGGCATGCGTATGGCTGTTCGGATTCAACTTATTGATGTCCATTTCAAAGATACCGGGCGTATAGTCCATCGGACCACCCTGCAAACGGGTAAACGGAAGTACCGTTGTGTGGAAGGGCTTGTTACCAGCAAAAGCCTCGTACTCCGTGCCTCGGGCAGATTCATTGCCTATCAGATTGGGATAGGTACGGCATAAACCAGTCGGACGTACCGCTTCATGGGCATTCACCATAATCTTATGCTTGGCAGCTTCAGTCACGGCATATAGGTAATGGTTGTTCATCCATTGTCCATAGTGATGCTCGCCACGGGGAATCATATTGCCTACGTAGCCACTCTTTACCGAATTATATCCATATTTATTCATCAGACGGTAGGCAGCTTCCATGTGCCGCTCATAGTTACGGACGGAAGCCGATGTTTCATGGTGCATCATCAGACGGACACCCTTGGAATGAGCATATTCATTCAGATACTTGATGTCAAAATCGGGATAAGGAGTCACGAAATCGAAAACATAATCCTTGCTGTTACCGAACCAGTCTTCCCAACCGGTATTCCAGCCTTCTACCAATACCTGGTCAAAACCGTGTTCGGCAGCAAAGTCTATGTACTTCTTCACATTAGCCGTGTTGGCCGGATGAATGCCGTTCGGTTTCACCTTGGAATAGTCCGTATCATCCAGTTTCACAGAAGGGAGGTCAAAAGTATATGCCCAGGGCTTTCCCCCTGCAATCATTTCCCACCATACGCCTACATACTTCACAGGCTTAATCCAGGAAGTATCCTCATACTTGCAAGGATCATTCAGATTCAGTATCAGATTGGAAGCCAGCATTTCACGGGCATCATCACTGACTATCAGCGTACGCCACGGAGTGTGACAAGGAGACTGCATATACCCTTTATCGCCTTGTGCATCCGGAGTCAGCCAGGATTCAAAAACGAGGTTCTTGTCATCCAGGTTGAGATGCATGCAAGAGTAGTCCACCAAGGCTGCCTCGTGCAGGTTAAGGTACACTCCATCAGCTGTTTTAAGCTGTATGGAAGTCTGGACACCTGTCGGCGAAAAGACAGTTTGTGACGCATTGTCACTCACAGCTCCCTGCAGCAGTCCACGGATTTCAGAGAGTTTGGACTCCGTGTAATCATATTCCTGGGTATCATAATCTCCCGGAATCCACCAGGCGGTATGATCGCCCGTCATAGCAAACTGGGTATGTTCGTCCTTAATCACGAAGTAAACCAAATTCTTCTGTTGCGGAAACTCATAACGGAATCCTACACCATCATCATATACACGAAAACGGATATTCATAAAACGAGTGGTAGACGGTTGTTCAAGTTCTACCAGCAATTCGTTGTAGTGGTTGCGGATATCTTTTGTTTCCCCCCACACCGGTTGCCAGGTTTCATCGAAAGTGGAAGTAGAAGTCCTTACTACTTTGAAACCATCCATCAGGCTGGTAGCTCCTTTCAGTTCCAATCCCAACGTACTGGGATTGATGACAGGAGCCCCTTTATAATCCACCTGATAGGCTGGTCTCCCGTCTTTTGTCAGTTCAAAATCCAGCTTCACCATGCCCGAAGGGGATGAAATGCCTTCAGCATTCCCCGCCAGGGCAGAAAAAAGCAAAGCTGCGCTAAGTACAAATTTCTTCATAATAATGATATGTTTTTTGTGTTAATAGACAAACTCAATGATATGTTCCTTTCCATCATCCGGCAACCTCAGCAGGCAGGTCCCCTGCTTCTTGTCGGGACACCAGGCAGTTATCGTAAACTCTGTCTCCCGATTTTCTTCCAGCTTTCCGACATTCGTTTTCTTGATTTTCTGACCGTCCAGCAAAGCTGTTTTCGGCATCTGTTCCGTATAGATGCAGAACATCAGGTTTCGTTGGCCGGGTAAGCTATATTTCTCACCAGTCCGTGTACCTACTTTCAGCGTATAGCCTTTGTCGGTAGTCTGGCAAGTAATAGGAGTGCGCATGAACTCTCCACGCAAATATCCTAAATCAGTTCCTGCATCTTCATAAAGCGAGAAGGTAGTTTCACTGCCCGCTGCAGCAGGAAATATCTCAAACGTAACCGGATAGACCGGTTTCTCATCCGTATAGTTCATGACCGGCATTTGAGGCATGATACTTCCCTGCTTTACAAACATAGGAATAGTATTGAGGGGAGCATCCACCGTCATCCATTGCTCACCGCTATATGCTGTGTGTTTGTTGTTGTAGTCAATCCAAGTTCCTTCAGGAAGATACACATTCTTGTTTCGCGCTCCTTTCTTTACCACCGGAGCAACCAGCAGTTCGCTGCCAAACATGAACTGGGCATCCGTAGAGAACGTTTCCATATCTGCCGGATATTCCAGAAACATCGGTCGCATGAGAGGCAACCCCGTTTCGTGTGCTTCGCGGGCATACGTATAGATATAAGGCAAAAGACGATACTTCAATTCGATGGCTGCCTTGGCATTCTTCTCGGCCTCTTCGCCGAACAGCCACGGCTCCACAGCCACGTTGCCCTCATGATGAATGCGGCTCAGGGGATTGAAAGCGCCCATCTGTATCCACCGCGTATAAAGTTCAGCCATCGCAGGATAATCCTCTATATCTCCGCAATAACCGGTAATGTCACAAGTAGTAAAAGGAATAATTCCCAAACCGGCAGACAACAGTACCGGAATCTGATTGGCCATCTGTCCCCAACCCTGCGTCACGTCATCACCGTTTCCACAGTCACCGGTCCAGCCGAAAGTATAGCGTTGCAAGCCCGCAAAAGCGGCACGTGTCATCTGAAATACGCGACGGTTAGGATTCCGTTTTTCAAACTGCTCCTTCACCACCTTATCCCACGTAAGACCATAAACATTGTGAATCTCATCATGCATGCCCAGGTGGTGTTTCATTACAAGACGTTCCGTTTGTTCCTCATTGCTCCAGGCAGGTTCACCCATATCCGTCCAGAAGCCGGCAATGCCGTCATCTATCGGTTTCTGCTGATAAGCTCCCCACCAGTCCGCCACAGCAGGAAGGGTGAAGTCCACTACGCCACAATTACCGCCCCAGGGCCAGGGCATGTCATAACTCCTGCCGTTGGTGGAGTCCTTTACCAGATACCCTAACCTATCGGCTTCCTCCCATTGCCGCTTATTGGCTTGTGAAATGACCGGATCTTGCGAAACCACCACCTTGAAGCCCATATCCTTGAGGTCTGCAAGCATCTTTTTCGGATTCTCGTAGTTCCCTTTCCGCCACTCAAAATCCTGCAAATACTGTGTCCAGCCTATGTCCTGGTAAATAACATCACAAGGAATTCCGCGCTTACGATAGCCTTCAGCTATTTCATAAGACAATTTCTCGCTCGTCAGCAGGCCGCGGCATTGTGCAAAGCCCAGCGCCCACTTAGGAGGCATTATGGGTTTTCCCGTCAGGTCGACATATTGTTTCATGATTTCCTTATAATCCTTCCCGAAGATGAAATAATAAATCATCTCTCCCCCAGGAGCCTCGAAACTGTAGTAATCGCGGCTTTCCGTACCAAACTTAAATTCGGTTTTATACGTATTGTCCAGGAAAATACCATAACGATAACTGCTCATAAAGAACGGAATACTCTTGTAGAGCGGGTCCTCAACGGCACTATAACAAGGCTTGTCACTGTTCCACATCTTGTAGGCTTCGCCGCGACGGTCCAGCTTGCCGGTCTTTTCTCCCAAGCCGAAGAAGTGTTCGTCACGACGGAGGGTCTTGTATTCCAATTTGCGCTGCCCGTTACTGATATGCCCCTTGTCGGCATAGTCGCTGAACAAGAGCTTCTGATACTTGTCGAATATCTGTAAGCTGAACGGAGCCTTGTTGACGCGGATACGCAGTTTAGGCGTAAAAATCTCGTAGCAGGCATTCTGCTCGTCCACATGGACGGTACCGACATCCTCCAAGTCCTCATTGATGACGGCAAAGGAAGGATTACTCCGCTGGAAACTACCGTCGGGAGAAAACCATATACGTACCGTAGACTGGCTACACAGACGTAATTGTATGGCAGAACTGTCATTTAAATAGAAGGTCACACTCCGGTCATCACTGGTATAGGAAGTGCAGTCTCCGGTGCGGTTCTGTGCATTCGCATATACTGAAAATGCACAGACGGCAAAAAATAAAAATATATATTTCTTCATTACTATAATCTGTTTGTTCCTTTATTGGATACTCTTATTCCATCACAAGCATGCTCCAGTACTTCAGCAAAGGCAAGATAAAGGTAACCGTGCCGTCCTTCTGTTCGAATGACAGTTCCTGCGAAGCACCGGCATGGAAATCGGGCGATGCAACCCATATCTTGTTCACTTTACCGGAAACATTCATCTTCAACGGCACGTCGGACACCAGACGCGGTTCGGGCATTGTTCCGTTCAAATCCCTCCAGCTTAAGTTATCCGCATTGAGGAAGTTGAGCAGATGAATGACTTGCCTGCCATTTACATTCTTGGCATATACAGTGATGGCAGACTTCTGCGGCGGCCATGCATTCAGAGAAAGATTCCGCGCAGCATCCGTACAGTTCAGAGAAACGGAAATCTCCGCCTCCGTATCTTTATCACGAAGCAGGTTCTGATAAGCCGTCATAAAGTCATAATAACGAATCATGGCTGTTTTCAGTACATCGTTCATCTGCAAAGCCGTGCTTGGAAAGTACTCGCGGCATAGCATGTGGTCACCCAATTCCAAATGAGAGCCTCCCAAAGCAAATATCACAGCATCCGTCAGCAGCACACCCGGTGTATTGAACTCACCGGTACTGCTACCTGCCTTGTCATAGTTCATATATGCGGCAAACACCGTTTTCAAGGCATGGTTGCCATACTGGTCGTTCGCTTTGATAATGGTGTGCAGATCCTTGAAGCCTGCCTCATCGCCCCATACTTCATTATAAAGGAAATCCACTTTACCCGTACCAGCTATCTGGGAAGCTCCATAGCTGGAGACGGCATTCATCACCAAACGCTTGTCCGGATGCTTCTGTTTCATGGCTTCGATGAACGAGGCATATCCCTTAGGCAGATTTACCTTATTGCCATCATAGTCATAGCGGTCACCCCGGTTTCCCAGTTGGTCTATCTGATAACCGTCAAAGTCCAGATTGGCATAAACATCATCGTTTTTCTGGGCAATATATGCCTGCCATTCCGTATTGGTGGGATTGAGCAGGAAGATATTACTTTTCCAACTGGAGGGCAAGTCATGCGAATCCTTATCCATGCGTCCCGTGTTCTTGAATATGTACCATTCTTCCTTTACTCCGTCGGAAACGGCATCGTCCAAAGCTCCGAAACATAGATTGTAAAACATGGACTTCATGCCCAGGCTGTGTTGTGTAGAGATATACTTCTTCACTACCTCGGTATAGACCTCCCGGTTGGCAATGTCCTTATAGACCTCGTCCAGATGCTCACGCGTACCGCCCAACGGCCAATGATGCTTGTTGTGCCAATCCTGAAACTGTACCCCGTTAATGTGGCAACGGTTCAGGAAAGCCATCTCCTTCTCTATCACTCCATCCACCTTTTCGAAGCATCAAAAGTGGCAACGAAACCATAACGTGGAAAACGTGTCCAGTCACTGGATACATCTACGGCAATAGTACCAAGAATAACCTCTGTTCCATTCTCTTTTTGTACGGTATACATCCACCAGATAACCGGTATAATCGGTTGCCGGAGCAGTCCAAGTCCAAGTAGTACCGACAGCAGCCTGCTCCGATACAACCTTGTCCATTGTCCGGTAGCGGATTTTAGCTCCGGCAGGAAGGGCGTCAGCTGTAAAAGAAACACTCTCGCCCGGCCGGTAACATGCCTTGTCGGTAGTGAGATTGACCGTCAAGTCCGAGGTGACTGGGGTTACTTCCGTAACCCCTCCACTCTCTCCGCCTCCACCGGTACCGCTACCGGTATCATCACTCTCCTTGCTGCATGCAACCAGCAGCAAGGCTACCATTGTTGTATAAACTATCTTCTTCATCTATTGTAGATACCTATTGTTTCACGATTGAAATTGTCTCTTCCAGCTGATTCAAAGTAATCAGATAGGAACCTGCTGTCGTAATCTTCCACTTCTGGTCGATGCCGCCTACCATCACGTCCAGATATTGCGCTTTGAACGCTTCGTCTGATTTATCAAGGAAAAGCATCGGTTCTGTTTCTCCTGCAGGCTGTTTGTCTGCTACAGCCGGCATGAACCAAGCTCCATTCCAATCTTCCTGCTTATCACAAGTAAATTTCAACTCACCGGCATTCAGCGTACCTTTCCAAGTAAACACATACGGATTATCCGTTGTCTGCATCGGCGTGGCATCTCCAATCGTCCATCCGGCCGGCGCAGCATCCCCTACCATATAAATCATCTCATAAGGAACAAATTCGCTCATCATCATGCGTTCCTTACCACTACGGATATCCATGCAAATCTTGTAGGCCTTGCCGCATTCCCCGTCTTTCAGCACCCATTTATTGTCAGGGTCGAACCCTTTCACAAATACCATTTCCGTATCGGTGTAAGCGGCATTGGCATTCTTTGCCTTATACATGCTCTCCCAGCTTCCTTCCGAGGTTCCGAACTTGAATTCCCCTCCTTTGCCCACTTCAAAGAACTTGCCGAAGCGGAACAAGTATGGATCGAGCACATCTTGTTTCATCTTCACGAATCCCCAATCCGTAGCGTTACCCACAAAATAAAGCTGGTCGTAGGCAGGTGCCAACGTCTCTGTCTGGGTCAATGTAAGAACACCGGTAAACAGATTGGCTTCGACGATGTAATTATGGTCTTCTTCGACAACAAAAGGTTCATCCGGCTGGTCATCACTGCTACGAAGAACCAGCAATCCATCTGTTCCTTTGTTGTAAGAGGGCAGGAATGAGCCTAAGGTCGTGATGAACTTAAACTCACCGGCCACAAGCCGGCCCGTCCATGTAAAGATACCATTGTCCTTGCGGGTCATCTCTGTCGCATCATCGGCACTCCAGCCGCCCGGAGTGGCACTACCTATCAGATAAAGGGTGGATGTGAGCGGTTTATAGGCTGTAACACTGAAAGCAGTGGTAGACACCTGTTTTTCGTCCCGTTCTGTTACAGTAGCTGTCAAGCGCGCTTCCAACGAAATGTTCTCCCCGGCAGTTGCCCCAAAATGGTTGCGTAGGATGTCATTCAATTCCTCCACGCTCTTTTTCCATGAGTATTCTTGTACGGCATTCTCCACAGCTACATAAGAATCTGCAAAATCACTGCCGGTCTTGGTCAATTCCAGCGTATAGGAAATTTTATTACCCGTCCCATAATTGGTTCCCGTAGTCCAGGAAAGCTCCAGGGCATCATCGGCATGTGCCTGCTCATTCAAAACAACTTCCGTCTTGCTGGCCGTCAGTACAAGTTCATTCTGTCCTTTATCCAATTCCATGTAATCATCATCTACACAAGCAGATAAGGCTGCACAGCCCAGTAAGGCAAATACAAGGTGTGAAATATATTTCTTCATATTCTTCTGATTAAATTAATTAATAACCCGGGTTCTGCACCATTAAGGTATTAGCATCCATCTCCGTCTGCGGAATAGGGAACAGCAAGCGGTTCTTGTTCACGTTGCTCTTTCCAATGGAATGCAGGAATTTAATGGCATACTCTCCATTGTTGACACGAATCATGTCGAACCAGCGATGCCCTTCGAAAGCTAGTTCCATGCGGCGCTCATGGATAATCTTTTCACGCATCGTTTCCTGTGACAAACCCGAAACTTCCGGCAGTCCGGCACGCTTACGTACAATATTCAAAGGCACGGCAGCCTGGTCAGGGTGTCCCATTTCATTCAAAGCTTCGGCCTTCTTCAGCAGGACGTCCGCATAACGATAAATCACGAAGTTGGCAGGATTGGTATTGTATTCCGGAGAAACCGTTTTCGACACCAGAAACTTGCGTACATTGTATCCCGTATTGGAATAAGAGCTTTTGTAAGCCTTACCGTCAAAATCCGGACATCCGGCATAAAGCACGGTCAAATCCTTACGTTTGTCACCGCTCTCATATTGACCCACAAATTCTTTTGTAGGCTGGTTCCAGCCATAACTGCCGGCAACAAAGTCCGAATTACGGGGACCCATGAAAGTAGAAAGCCAGGAAGACTGCGGATTGTTTCCCCAAAAATCATATTCCGTATTGCCCGAATACTGGACCTCGAACAAAGATTCCGGCCCGTTATTGACCAATGCATCGAAATTATCCTCATACTTGCAGGAAGAAAGGTCATACCCCAAATTTGTTATCTCATCACACAAATCAGACACCTCCTGATAATATTCCGTATGATTAGGAGCCAGCGTCAGATAAATATCTGCCAACATGGCCAAAGCTGCATCTTTGCAGGCACGTCCCACGTTCTCGTCGTCGTAAGAAGACTTGGCAGGAAGCAGGTCAACCGCATTCTTACAATCGGAAATTATCTGAGCATAAGTCTCTTCGACTGTAGCGCGTGCAATGTCTGTCGGTTCTCCCGGATTATAAGGAGCCAAACGCAGTGGAACACCACCGTACAGACGTACCAATACATAGTAATAATGTGCACGGAGAAAATAAGCCTCTCCCAGACAGCGGTTCTTGATTTTCTCTGACACGGCTTCAGCCTCCAGAAGACTATTCAACACAATGTTGCATTGTCCTATCCCCACCCAGGGAGAACGCCACATGTACAATGCCATGCCATTGTCGCTCTGCGTTATGAAGTTAGAAGCTTGTATCGTTTCAAGGCCGTCGGTACCGCCACCGGCACCCACCAGACTGTTACCCGCCACAATATCCAGTGTCCAGATACGCTGGTTGTACATATTGGAAGACTGAAGGGTGCGATAGCAGGCATTGGTCAGAGCAATGGCCACATCATCGGTCACCGTCGTTTCCGGGTCAACCGTATTTTTAGGAGACTTGTCCAGAAAGTCGCTGCAGGAAGCCAGCATCAATACAGCCAGCACGTATAGTAAGTTTGTTATCTTTTTCATATCCAAATCAATTAAAAGTTAAAGTTTAATCCTACACTGAATGTACGGGAAATGGGATAACGGTTCTGGTCTATTCCGTTAATACCCACTTCAGGGTCGAAACCGGAATACCCGGTAATGGTAGCCACATTCTCACACAAGATAGGGAAAGGCGTGCATTCTCAATCTGGGCTTTCTGTAACCACTGCTTCGGGAAAGTGTATGAGAGTGTGATATTCTTCAAACGCAGATAAGAACCATTCTCCACAAAGCGGTCTGACACGCGTGTATTCTGATTGGGGTCGCCGAACACGGCACGCGGCATCGAATTGCTGGTCCCCTCTCCTTGCCAACGCTTCAGTACGTCGGTAGTCTGGTTATAGGCAGCTGCCATACCGGTATTGTCGATATTGTTGGCATTGTATATCTTATTTCCGGCTATACCTTGTAAGAAAACAGAAAGTTCGAAACCCTTATAGGAAAGGCTATTGTTCATGGAGAACAGCCAACTTGGGTTCGGGTTACCGATGACGGTACGGTCACTATCATTGATGACACCATCGTTGTTCAAATCCCTGAAACGGATATCACCCGGCTCAGCTCCCGGCTGCACGGCATGTGTATTCACTTCAGACTGGTTCTGGAAGATTCCGTCCGTAACATAGCCGTAGAAGACATTAATGGGATAGTCCTTTGCCAGCATCGTTACATAGGAGTTATTGATTTGGTTAATGTAATAAGGAACGTCGCTGTTCAAATCCTTAATTTTATTCTTGTTGTAAGTGGCGGTCAGGTTCGTTTCCCATCCCAGTTCACCGGTAAGATTGATGGTATGCAGACTCATTTCAATACCTTGATTACGTACTTTTCCGGCATTGGTATACGTGGTTGTAGTATCTTCAAATCCCGATGTGATGGGGATAGACGCCTTTACCAGCATGTCTCTCGTCTCCTTCAGATAAGCATCGAACGAGAACATAACGCGTGAATTGAACAGTGAGGCATCAAAACCGATGTTGGTTTGTGCCACCTCTTCCCAATGGATATACGGGTTGGCGAGAGTAGAAGAAACCAGCGCTGTCTGATTGCCGCTCGAAATGCCGAAAGGATATACACTGGTATTGTAGGATGCCAGATAGCTGTAGTTTCCAACACTTGCCTGGCTACCGGTCACACCGTATCCCGCACGCACTTTCAGGTCATTGATATAGTCGTTTTTTGGAAACCACTTTTCCTGAGAGGCACGCCATGCCACAGATACGGAAGGGAAAGTACCCCAGCGATGTTTCTTACCGAAACGGCTGGAACCGTCACGACGAATGGTTGCAGTCAGCAAATAGCGGTCTTCGTAAGAGTAGTTGACACGTGCCATGTAAGAGAGCAATGCCCACTCTGTCTCGTTTCCACCGATGGCATACATTTCCTCGCCATTATCCATTTCGTGCACATTGTCGAACATAAACACATTCTTCTGCGCATTCAGGTAGTCGTTGGTGTTCCATTGGGCAGACATACCGGCCATCAATCCCACACGATGTTTTTCTGCAAAAGTATGGTCGAATAGGAAATAGTTGTCCCACAAATAAGTGAACGACTTGTTATCGCTCTTATAACGTGAAGTCTCCTCTGTGGGAGTGGGTTTCCAGTTATACTTGGGCGTGAAGTTATCGATGAACCAGAATTTGGCATCGTAACCGAAAGTGCTCTTGAATTTCAGCCATTTGGTAAAAGTCAGTTCCGCTGTCAGGTTGGCAAGGAAGTTATATCCATCAGTCTGACTCTTGTTCAGTTCCGTCGGTCCAATGGGGTTGCGCGTGCTGCCATACCATTCCGAGTTACCATCAGGGCCACTCCAACTGCCATCTTCATTCTTCACCGGATAAATGGGGAGCGCTTTCAGCGCATCACCTATATTATAGCTGCCCGACTTCTTCGTATCGGCACTGAACGTAATGTTATTGGAGAACTTCAACCATTTCAAGACTTGCGCATCACTGTTGGACTGGAATGTGAAGCGACGGTAATTCACACTCTTCACGATACCGGACTGATCCAGAAAACCACCGGACACATAATAATGGGATTTCTCGTTACCGCCGGAATAACTTACCGTATAGTTCTGCATCACACCCGTGCGCAGCAATTCGTCCATCCAGTCGGTACCTGCACCCAATTCCGAAGGATTTGCCCAATTCGGGTTCGGGTTGCGACCGCTGTTCACCATCATATCATTACTCAACTCGGCATACTGCGCCGCGTTCAATAAAGAAGGTACGTTCGTAGCATTCTGGAAAGAGTAATTGGCAGATACAGCAAGTTTTCCTTTTCCTTCCGTACCGCGTTTGGTGGTAATCATCACAACTCCATTAGCTCCCCGGGAACCGTAGATGGCTGTGGCCGAAGCATCCTTCAATACATCCAAACGTTCCACATCGGCCATATTTAAGGAAGACAAGCCCAAGTCGGTAGGCACTCCGTCAATCACGACCAGCGGGTCGCAGTTGTTGATAGAACCCAAACCACGAATCTTGATGGATACATTGTCTCCCGGTTTACCGGCATCTACAATCTGCACACCTGAGATTTTTCCCTGGATGGCTTGTCCCAAATTGGATACGGGGGAATCCTTGATATCCTTGTTACCGATGGAGGACACTGCTCCTGTAAGGTCGCTTTTCTTCATGGTGCCATACCCTATCACCACCACTTCATCCAGCATTTCGGCATCTTCAGACAAAACTACCTGAAGCTGTTTCTGTCCCTTCACCTGCACCTCTTGAGTCTTATAGCCTACAAATGAAACGACAAGAGTACCGTTCGAAGACATGTTCAAAGAGAAATCACCGTCAATACCGGTTATTGTCCCATTTGTGGTTCCTTTTTCCATTACACTGGCGCCAATAACGGTTTCTCCGGTCTGGTCTTTCACTACACCTTGTACTGTGATTTGCTGTGCGAACATGCACATCGGAAGTAACATTCCTATCAGACAAACCATCATCCGTAGCCTGATTGGCATTTTGTACTTTTGCATAATATAAGAATTTAAAGTTAATAATAAAAACATAAATCACATGTGTCACTCTTTCCGAAGAGGAACAATGCAAATGTATCAGATAAGAGAAGCCAATAGTGGAGGAAAGAGTAAAAAAGTAGTGGTTTACATCATTCAAAAAGGCTTAAACCACTATATACCAATAATATATAAAATTATTACCCAACTAAAAAAGTAGTGAAAATATAAGCGTAAAAGAGACACTTCCAAGCTTCAAAACCCCTATTCTCAGTTCTTCGACTTGCCAATTGTCATCACTTCCTGTTCCAACAAGTCGCGGTCACCGGCAGCCTTGTTGCGAACCTTCGTACGATAGTTATAAATGGTGGTAACAGAATATCGAAGGAACTGGGCTATCTTCACGCTGTCAGTAATACCCAAACGTATCAATGCAAAGATGCGCAACTCTGTATTCATCCGTTCGCCGGCTTTCAAGGATATTTGCTCATCATCGGCAAGCAGGGCATTGAAGTCTTCTACAAAAGTAGGAAACAGCTGCAGGAAGGTATTATCAAAGTTGGTATAGAATTCCTTTAATTCCCCCTCTATGAATTTAGAAGACTTGATGTTCTTGTAGAGTTCCTCCACATTTCCGGTAGCGGCAATCTTTCCCAGCGACCGGCGGTAATTGTCCATCTTTTCCAAATAGACCGAGCACTGGTCCATATAACGGCCGATATACTCCTCCTTCAGATAGGAGTTTTCGGCAATGCTGTGGTTGGCCTCCTTGAGTTGTGCATTGGAAAGGTGAAGCTCATCATTCAGCTCCTTCAACCGTTTGTTGGCGTCAATCACTTCCCTGCGGGCGGCAGCCACTTTCTTCATCTGCTTGTATACATAAAATATGGCAAGCAACAGAAAAAGTGAAAGCAGGCTGATAGATACCAGTGCCCATTTCATCTGCTCCTGCTGCTTCTCCGTCTTTTGCTGGTAAGCATCATTAATGATAGGAAAGATTTCCAGAATCTCCAGCTTGCGCAACCGGGCATTGCAGGCGGCTGCATCTTCCATACATATCTTTACATAAGAATAGGCACGCTCGATGTCTCCTTCCTGGTAAAGCAGTACGGCGAGCTTGCGTAAAGAGATATATTCACGGACAGCGGTTTTCATATCCGCCATAGCAGAAACAATCAGGTATTCCTTTTCCTTCTCTTTGTCCCCTTTCAGCCGGTAAGACTCTGATAAAGTATAGGCACAAATCGCAACGTCGTGTTCATAGTCCTTCTGCAGCGCCAGATAATCCGTCAGCAAACGGATGGCCTTGTCATATTCATTGCGTACATTATACTGGTCGGACTGAATCAAGGTATGTATCAGAAGATTATCTTTATTGACCAACAGCAACGAATCACGATATTTGTCCGTAAGCTCCGTATAAAGCTTCTTTTCATATGCCGTCACGGCATAATCGGCCATAAGGCCATAGACCGTACGGTAGATATGGTAATAATATGGATGGATATCCACCGGTAACCGGTCTATATGGATATTCCGCATCAAATCCATAACTTCCTTATACATACCGGTCATTCCCAAAACATCTGCTTTATTCATGCGGGCATTGTCTATGTATTCCCGGTTTCCAAGACGTATGGCTATCTGTTCCCTTTCCTCGGCCATGTGCAATGCAGAATCCGTATTGAACGAACGGTACTCATCCAGCAATGTGCCAAGAATGGCAAAACGTTCTTCATCCGGTATCTGCCGATGCAACTGTCTTTTCAGTTCCACCAGTTTCAGCTCTTTCTGCTCCATGTATATGGGACGCTCCTTTATCGCCTGGTCCAGTTTCAGCAGCAAAGAATCCGCCCGGCTGCTGTCTGCAGCATGAAGGCGGCACATACAGATGGTACAAAGACACAAGAATATGATTATATTTTTCATCCGGCTTTCCGATTAGTTAAAGGCAATACTTTTTGAGAATCCTCATGCAAAAGTAATTAAAATACCATAAAAACCTATTCTACTATCATTAAAAGCTCGAAAGCAGAGTGATAAAAAGGCATACTGCAAGCAAAAGAATCAAAATATTGAATTACCTTTACGGAAAATCCAAAGAAAGACCATATCATAAATATCATCCGAGCATCATGGATATACACACATTTATTGCCAATTATCAGGAAGCTTTCGGCCAACACGCCGAACTCCCCATCGCCTTTTGGTATTCAGACCGAATGGGGGCATCTACAGAGAAAGTAACCGGTTGTCTCTTCAAATGCATGAAACAAGTCAGAGACGGCAAAATCGTCAGTCTCAGCAACGAAACAATTACCTGCGGAGGAGGCAAGTTCTATACCGGATTTACTGAAATGCCCGAGCGCGTCCCGGGGTTTGTCTCCTTGAAAGAGAAATACAAGAAGACTCCCGAAATGGTGGTAGATTTTGTCAATGAGCTACAGATTTCCAGAACTGACAAAGCCTATCTGCATTTTGCCCGCATAGACAAGATACCTTCCTTTGATGAAGTGGAAGGACTGCTGTTCCTGCCAACTCCCGACATTCTATCCGGACTGGCGACATGGACCTTCTTCGACAACAATGCATCGGATGCCGTGGCAGCCCCATTCGGCTCCGGCTGTTGCTCCGTCATTACCCAAACCATCATTGAAAACCGGAAACAAGGGAAACGTACTTTCCTGGGATTCTTCGACCCCTCCGTCCGCCCATACTTCGAAGCGGACTTATTGAGCTTCACTATCCCCATGTCCCGGTTCAAGGAGATGTATCACACCATGCGCGAAAGCTGTCTGTTCGATACACATGCCTGGGGAAAAATCAAGGAAAGGATACAGCTGTCCCAATCAGGAGACGTACATATCCTCCCCTCTCCCATTTCCTTCCCCATCCTTCCGGACATTTATCTGCAGGAAATCAGAATAGAAGATGCCGCAGCCATCTACCATGCCATCGACACACACCGGGACTACTTAAGAACATGGCTGCCATTTGTGGATAATATGCGCACAATAGCTGATGAAGAAGCTTTTTTACGTCAGGTACTATCTGCTCCTGCCGAACGAAATGAACCTATATTCGGTATTTGGAACCAGCAGCATGAAATCTGCGGACTGATAGGTTTCCATTTCTCCGATTTCGACAACCACCGTACAGAACTCGGCTATTGGCTACTGCCGGAATACCAGCATCGGGGCATCATTACTGAAAGTGTCCGCAAGCTGTGTCTGTGGGCCGTACAAGAAAAAGAGATAAAGCGGATACAAATTCGCTGTGCCGTGGGCAATGCAGCCAGCAACGCAGTACCGGTTCGCCTCGGTTTCATCCATGAGGGAACAGAACGTTGCGGAGAACTGCTGGCTTCTGGAGAATATACAGACATACATATATACAGCATCCTGAAAGAAGAAGTGCTGGCCAACCTCAAACGATAAAATATCAAATTATATATCAACTATTGAAATTATACATGGAACAACAACCTCATCTCAATGACCACAACAAGCAGGAGTACCCTCCTATGCATACAACGGAGCACATCATCAACCAAACCATGATAAGGTTATTCGGTTGCGGCCGCTCCATATCAGCACACATAGAACGGAAGAAAAGCAAGCTGGACTACCGTCTTGCCGCCTGCCCCACGGAAGAAGAAATAAAGAAGCTGGAAGAGGCCGTAAACGAGGTAATCGCCCGACAGCTGCCCATCACAACAGAATTCATTACGCAAGAGGAAGCGCAAGGACGTTTCGACTTGGAACGCCTGCCCGATGGTGCTTCGGAAACGGTACGTGTCGTGAAAGTAGGCGATTACGACGAATGCCTCTGCATCGGAGTACATGTGGAGAATACATCAGAAATCGGAACCTTCAAAATCATCAGTCACGATTGGAACGAAGAAGCCAAGCGTTGGAGAATGCGTTTTAAATTAGTCTGAAAATCTATCAATTTTAAATAAATAAGATAGCAAAATGGCATTAAACAAGCAAATAAGTCAGTTCTTCAATGACAAATAGTCAATAAAGTCAGTAAAAACCGGTTGGCATAAGGTTTGCGATATTGTTAGCGAACGACGGTTCAAGAAACGGACGGTGAAAACCCAAAAGGCAGACACCCGAAGACAAAGAACCGGAGTTCAAAACTAAACAGCATGTTTAACTTAAACAATAGGAGACTATAACTATGATGCCTGTAAGAAGAAACCAAAATTGGTTACCGAGTATTTTTAATGATTTCTTTGACAATGATTGGATGGTAAAAGCAAATGCCACCGCCCCTGCCATCAACGTATTCGAAACAGCAAAAGAGTACAAAGTTGAATTGGCTGCTCCCGGTATGACAAAAGAAGACTTCAACGTTCACATCGATGAAGAAAACAATCTGGTCATCAGCATGGAAAAGAAAACAGAAAGCAAGGAAGAGAACAACAAGGACGAAAAGAAGGAAGGCCGCTACTTGCGCCGTGAATTCTCATACACCAAGTTCCAGCAAACCATGATTCTTCCGGACGATGTAGACAAGGAAAAGATTGGCGCCCATGTAGAAAACGGCGTGCTGAACATTACATTGCCTAAGTTTACAGAAGCAGAAAAAGAAAAGGCCAAGAAATTCATCGACGTAAAATAACGCCCGGCCATTAAAAAGAAAATCTCCCGCTGCACAAGATAATGCAGCGGGAGATTTTTTATATCCATAGCCATACGGAACTATTTCTTCTTCCCTTTCAGAAAACGGTCTGTCAGCCACTTGCGCACCGGTTCGTCGTACAGTTTCAAACAAGCATAAGCAAGGACAACAGCTCCCACGAAAGTAAGTATCATATAAGGGATACCTTCTGCCATTGTAGCGTTATTGTTGCATACCCAAGCTGTATAAGTGTATACCAGCGGATAATGGGTGATATAAATCGGATAGGAAATATCTCCCAGGAACTTGCATACGGCAGTAGAGCGCTTACCGGTCACCTTGCCGCCGGCTCCCATCGAAACAATGACCGGGAAGATGCAGATAATACAGAAAGCCTCGTAAAGCCCGTTCATCCAGTAACCATCCTCACCTCCGATACGGGGAATGGAAAGAACCACCACAATCAGCAGGCTGCACCACCAGAAAGCACGCTTTTCAAGCCGTATCAGCCAGCCGAGGCGTGACAGAAGCAATCCGCCGAAGAACGGATACATCAGCCGGACCATACCCACATACTGCTGTTCCCAGTTCAAGGCCCAACCACCCACAATATCGCCGGCAGGAGCAGTCAGACAACGGTATACCGTAAAACACCCTGCCACAAATACCAGCACCGACAGGGCCACCTTATTGAACTTGCGTACAAACAACGCATACAGGATATTACCGATATATTCATAATAGAGCGACCATGCCGGGCCATTCAACGGATGCATTTCCGTCCAGCCGCGAATGTCGAACTTCAGCGGAAGAGGAAGCAAGGTACAGCCCAGCAACATCACCAGCAGCATTGTTCCGATGGACGTATTCTCGATAGGCGGAAAACAAGACGACTCCTGAAAATAGAAAAAGACAGCGCCCACAATGCTTCCCATAATCACCATAGGATGCAGGCGGATGATACGGCGTTTGAAGAAAGTGCCCACGGTCATCCGGTTCCAACGGTCATCATAAGCATAGCCGATAACAAAACCGGAAAGCATGAAGAAGAAATCCACTGCCAGATAACCATGATTGATAATTTGAGTAAGATGGCTGCCACCTGCATGTGCTTCAAAAAGATGGAAGATAATAACCATGACAGCCGCCACGCCACGAAGTCCGTCAAGAATCTCATAATGCGGTTTCGAGGCAAGATAAGTAGTTCGTGTATTCATTTTGGTATAAGATATTTATTTATTCGCGTGCAAAGATAAGAGTTTTTTCCAATAAGGGAACTGATAGATATCATATAAACTCTATCAATTAATTGACAAGTATAACAGTTGTCTTTATCATTAGATACATATCACTACTTGCACCTTTTTTTCCGCACAAAAAACAGCTTTTATTATCCATAATAAAAGGGCTACACCTTTTCCTTCTCATGGTGTAGCCTTAAACACAAAAGGGTGTAGCTATCCAAGGCAAATGGTGTAGCCCTTCTTCAAAAAAGAGAGCCAAATAGGATAATAATAAAGAAAAATCAGTTAACTACTTTTCTTATAACTTTTTACCGCCCACAGATTGAAGACCAATGCAAAGACCAACACGGCTCCCAGTTGCGGAAGCAGTTCGGCAAATCCGCCGCCACGGAGATAGATGGTACGCATCACCTCCACAAAATAGCGTAGCGGATTGATGCACGTAATCCATTGCGCCCACTCAGGCATACTGTGGATAGGGGTGAAAAGACCACTCATCAGAATAAGGATAAGCATGAAGAACCACATGACAAACATGGCCTGCTGCAACGTGGTCGAATGATTGGATATGACCAGCCCGAACCCCGACACCATCGGTAGAAAAAACAGCGCCATGCCGTAGATAGTGAGGAAATGTCCCGCCGGCAGAATGCCGTAAAGTACCCATGCCAGAACGAAACAGATGGTCAGCACCACAAAACCTATCAGCCAGTAAGGTATCAGCTTGGCGGCAATGAAAGTGAACTTGCCGACGGGGGTGACATTTATCTGCTCGATGGTGCCCACCTCCTTCTCGCCCACCACATTGAGGGCAGGGAGAAAACCGCAAATCAGCGTCAGCAGCATCACCATGAGGGCAGGAATCATGAAAAGCTTGTAGTTCAGCGTGGGGTTGTAAAGGTTCTGCGTAGTGATGTCCACCCGGGAAAGCGGCTTCCCGGCAAGCCCTTGCGAAGACGACTCCGAACCCAGTTCACGGGTATAGTCACTGATGATGGAAGACAAGTAGGATCCTCCCAGACTGCCCTTCGTGCCGTTCACGGCATTGGCCGCCACCAGCAGGCGGGGCGCCTCTCCCTTCACCCAATCCTTTTCGAAATCACGGGGAATCTCCAGCACGACATCTGCCGAACCTGCTTCAATGGCCAGCAAAGCCTCATCATATGTATCGGGAAGCGCTGTCAGGCGGAAATAAGTGGATGCACCGATTTTATCTACCAGACGGCGGGACAAGACGCTGTGGTCATTGTCCACTATATTCAGATTGATGTTCTTTATCTCCAGATTGGCGGCCCAGGGCATCAGTATCATAATCATGCACGGGAAAATGAAAATCAGCTTGGGCAGGAAGGAGTTGCGGAACAACTGCTTGAATTCCTTTTCAATGAGAAACTTTATCATAAGACGATATTTTAAAGATTTTAGACACAAGAACAAAAGAACAGATTTCCCGTATCCTTTTGTCCTTATGTTCTTCTGCCTGAATAATTAATACAAAATTCATATCCGCTCTTTACTCAAGCCGATGCTTGAATTTCTTGAAACTCACCGTTATCAGCAATACCGCCATCGTGGCAAGTATGCCGACCTCCATCAGCACAAGCGAAACATCCACTCCCTCAATCATCAGCTTACGCACCGCCTGGATATACCAGCGTGCAGGAAGCACAGCTGAAATGGCCTGCAAGATAACGGGCATACTCTCAATGGGGAATATCATGCCCGAAAGCAACATGGTGGGCATCATCAGCATCAGTCCGGACACCAGCATGGCGGCAACCTGCGTCCGGGTGACCGTGGAAATCAGCAGCCCCAGCGCCAGGGAGACAAAGATGAATAGCAGCGACACCACCACCAGCCAGAACAAGCTACCCGCCACGGGAACATCGAGCACATAGACCGAAAGCAGAAGAATGGTGGTCAAGTTGACAAACGACAGCACAAAATAGGGCACCGCCTTTGCCAGAATGATGAAAAGCGGTTTGACGGGAGAAACCAGCAGGACCTCCATCGTCCCCGTCTCCTTCTCGCGCACAATGGAGATGGAGGTCATCATGGCGCAAATCAGCATCAGAATAAGCCCCATGACACCCGGCACGAAGTTGTAGGCACTCTTCATCTGCGGATTGTACAGCAGCTTGAGCTGGGGTACGATGGCAGCGGCATGCACTCCCGGCAGAAGCATCTCCTGCCCGGCAGAGGAGATGATGTTTGCGGCATAGCCTGCCTGCATAGTCGCCATATTGGGGTCTGTGGCGTCGGAGACAAGCTGCACGCGCGCCTCGCCGGTATAAAGCTTGTCCGAGAAACGCTCGCTGAAAACAAGCGCCATGTCAATCTCCCCTCTTCCGAAAGAAGCCTCCATATCGGCGGGAGAATGCAGGCGGCGGATGACGGTGAAGTATTCGCTTGCATCCATGCGGTCGATGATACGGCGGGTAACTACGTCATTCGACGGGTCGAGCACCGCCACACGCACGTTCTTCACCTCGGTGGTGATGGCAAAACCGAAAAGGATTATCTGCACGATGGGCATGCCCAGCAGAATCAGCATGGTGCGCCGGTCGCGGAAGATATGGAAGAATTCCTTTCGGATGAAAGATATGAATTGTTTCATTGTCTATATTTATATTTAGGCTCGGATAATGCGGATTTCACGGATTTTCAGTCGGCGGTTCGCACAGCTTGACGAGCCAGTTGTTGGAATACATCGTCCATCGTAGTGGCATTGAACTGCCGTTTCAGCTCCCCGGGAGTGTCGAGTGCACGGATGACGCCGTCTACCATGATAGAGATACGGTCGCAATACTCGGCCTCATCCATGAAGTGGGTGGTGACAAAGACAGTGATCCCCCGGTCGGCAGCTTGATAAATAAGCTCCCAGAACTGGCGACGGGTAGCAGGATCTACCCCACCCGTAGGCTCATCCAGAAAGACAATCTTGGGACGGTGGAAGATGGAGACGGAGAAGGCCAGCTTCTGCTTCCAGCCCAGCGGAAGGCTTTTCACCAGTGTATCCCGTTCCTTTTCCAGCCCGAGGTGGAGGAGCAGCTCATCCGTCTTGGGGGCAATCTCCGCTTCGGGGATGCCGTAGATACCGGCAAAGAGGCGGATATTCTCCCACACCTTGAGGTCTTCGTAAAGGGAAAATTTCTGGCTCATGTAGCCGATGTTCTTCTTCACTTCTTCGGGTTGGGAAGCCACATCGAAACCTGCCACACATGCCTTGCCGCCGGTGGGACGACTAAGCCCCGTAAGCATGCGCATGGCGGTGGTCTTGCCTGCCCCGTTGGCTCCCAGGAAACCGAAAATCTCGCCCCGATGGACTTGGAAGGAGATGTGGTCTACGGCGGTAAAATTGCCGAAACGCTTGGTCAGCCCTTCCACTTCAATCACATTGTTTTCGTGGTTTTCCACCCGTTCGTGCTGCAAGCCCGGAGGGCAGAGGATGCCCGCAAAACGTGTCAGGATGCGGTCAGGGGTATCGACGCCTTTTATCTCCCCTTCGTTGATGAAGGCGATGCGGTCGCATTGGCGCGCTTCGTCGATGATGGGGGTGGAAGCAATGATGGTGATACCCTGCTCCTTCAGCCGGCAGAGCATTCCCCAGAATTCCTTGCGGGACACGGGGTCGACGCCCGTAGTGGGTTCGTCCAGGAAGAGGACATCCGGTTTATGGATAAGAGCACAGCTAAGGGCGAGTTTCTGCTTCATACCTCCGGACAAAGCTCCGGCACGGCGTTTGCGGAAAGGTTCTATCTGCCGGTAAATGTCGCGCACCAAATCATAATTCTCCTCGATGGCGGTGTGGAAAACGGTGGCGAAGAAATTGAGATTCTCCTCTACCGTCAAGTCCGGATAGAGGGAGAAGCGTCCGGGCATATACCCCACCCGCCTGCGGATGGCTTTGTAGTCCTTCACCACATCCAGGCCGCAGACCGAAGCCGAGCCTCCGTCGGCAAGCAGCAAGGTGGTGAGGATACGGAAAAGAGAAGTCTTCCCCGCACCGTCCGGCCCGATGATGCCGAAAAGCTCACCGGGAGCTACTGACAGAGAGACACCCCGCAGGGCTTCCACGCTGCCGTAACGTTTGGAGATATTAGTTAAAGTTACAGCCTCCATACATTCCTATTTTCAGCATCCCGTCATTCTTCACGGCAATCTTTACGGCATAGACCAGATTGGCGCGCTCGTCTTTCGTCAAGATAGTTTTTGGAGTAAATTCGGAGGTATCGGAAATCCAGGTGACAACGCCAGGATATTCTTGGCGCACATCCTTGCCATAATCCGCATAAACCTTCACTTGCTGCCCCAGCTTGATTTCGGCAAGCTGTTCGGAGGTGATGTAGGCACGGAGGTAAATCTGCTCCATATCCGCCATTTTGAAAAGAGGGGTACCGGGAGCAGCCAGCTCTCCGGCTTCGGCATATTTGGCAAGGACGGTTCCCGTCAGCGGAGAGGTGATGTGGCATTTGCGCAGCTGGTCTTCTATCTGCGCCACCTGGATGCCGACGGAGGAACTTTGCCAAGTGAGGCTGCGGTCGCTGTTGCGCAGGGTGGAGTTCTGGGCGTCGAGCTGCTTGCGGAGGACTTCGAGAAGGGACTCGGCATCATCGAGCTGCTTCTGGTTGGCGGCACCCACACGGAGCAGGTTGGACACACGATCGCGTTCGCGCCGTGCCTGCACAATCTGTTCCTGAGTGGCGGCTACTTGTTTCAGGATATCGGGCCGCTGGCCTTCCACGGACTTGACACTGGCCTCCAACTGGAGTTTCTTCAGATAGAGTTGGACGGTATCTATAATGCCCACCTCCTGCCCGTCTTTCAGTGTCGTGCCTTCCTCGATGTCGAAACTCAGCAGTTTTCCAGACGCCTCGGCAGAAACGATGACTTCGGTAGCCTCGAACGTTCCCGTCGCATCATATTTCGGAGCACCGCCGGTGCAGGCGGCAAGGAGAAATAAAAAAGGAAATAATTTCAATGATTTCATACTATTTCAAGTTATAAATTACGGATTATAGTCATTAATTGTTCAGCGTATATTTCAGCTGCCAGATGTTCATCAGCAACTGCACCTCATGCAATGCCTTGGTCTGTCGTGCCATACTTTCGTTGGTAATCTCCCGCAGCATATCGGTCACGGTCATTGTCCCGTTCTGCACCTTGGCCTCGGCTGCACGGCGGATATTCCCACGCAGACGGATAATCTCGTCATCATCCGCCATCTGGCGGCGCATGGATACAATGCCCGCATCCTGCTGCGTAGCCTGCAGGCGAATGTTGAAAAGGAACACATCCCGGCCGGTCTCTATCTGTTGGCGGGTATTGTCTATCCTGCGGCGGTCGTTCTTCAGTGTATACAGACTGCCGAAATTCCAGGACATGCGCACCCCCGCCATGTAATAGGCGTTGAATTCATCCTTCAGCATATTCAACCCTGGATTGCCGTATGCCCCTTGTACAAAAAGGCCGAAACGCGGCATCAACCGGGTGTTCAAAGCTGCCTCCTGCTGGCGGAGTTGCTCTCCCTGCGCATCGTACCAACGAAGTTCGGGGCGGTTGTTCATCTGCCGGTCTATGTTTTCTTCGGCAGCCGGTTTCAATAAAACCGTTTCGGAAGAGAGATCCTTGTCCGTAAAGGCAGCAAGCATGCTGAGGTATGCACGACGGGTGGTCTCCAATTCCACACGGTGCTGCCTGGTATTCAGTTGCTCTACGCTGACTGCATCCAGGTCGCTCGGGGTGGCGATGCCATTGGCTATGTAGTCGGCTACCTGCTTGTGGGTTCTGCCCAAATCTTCTTGCAAGAGGCTGTTCTGTTTCAGCTGTTCGTCCAGCAGCAGGATGCCGAAAAAGAGCTGGTTCACCCGGTCAGTCAAGGCATACATGTCTACATGCTGTTTTTCCAGTTCCACTTCCGAGGCGGCACGCGTCAACCGTTTTCTGGAACGTATATCCCCACCATCCCAGAGGGTCTGCTGCACTTCAAGCATCACCTGGTATTGGTCTTTCGGAGCAGTCTTGATGTCGAGATTAGGGATTTCGACCGGCAGCCGGGTGATGTCGCTCTGGTACGTGGCCTTGCCGGATAGGGAGAACTGGGGCAGGTAACCTTTTCCGGCATTGGAGAGGTCGTACCCGCGTGCCTTTTCTATCAGTCCGTATTGCCTGACCAACGGATAATTGTCTTGCGCCCGTCGCTGGCACTCCTCCAACGTGAGCTGGGCATGTGCCAGCATGGCAGCAAGAGAAAGGGTAAAAAAGAAAACGGTTCGTTTCATATCCATTCTGTTTCTTGTTTATTCTACATGGTTTTGTTCTATACACATGCAAAGATAAAGGCATAACCCTATAACCTTACAATCCATTTGTGCGCAAAGATGTTCTAATAGTACGACATTTCGTAGAAAAAGACAAATAATAGGAACACTTTATTATCTTTGCGGTGGAAATATACATTATTCATAAAGGGAAAGATATGGAAAAGAACAAACCGATAAGCGTCGCATTCGAGGACATCCGCAACAATCCGGATTTTATAGAACATTCCGAATACAGATTTATAAACGACGATTTGGGAATGGTCATCAGTTTTCAAGCAATGGGATTCAGGCTATTCCGCACCCAGCAACCTTATCGTGCCAAAGAAGGAAGGATTGTACGCATCATGCAAGGTAAGGGCCGAATCTCCATCAATCTTATCGAATATGAAGCTACAGCCCACGATATTATTATCATCCCTGACAATTCGCTGATAGAAATATCGGAAGTCAGTCCCGACTACGAATTCCAAGTCATCATGCCCACTGCCAATTTTCTGCCCGTACTACAGAATTCCATTCTTTCGGAAGCTTATACACGAAACGGAATCCGCCTTTCATGCAACAACGAGGAATGGGCACACATCAGCAGCTTCTTCTCTTTATTGTGGAATATACTACATTGTTTGCCCTACCGCCGCGGAGCTGTACAGCACTTGATTGTCTCACTTCTCTATAACCTTAAGTATATCCACGAGCACACATGCAAGTCAACTCCGTCACGCCTTTCACGCCAGGAAGAGCTATTCCGCCGCTTCATCGCTTTGGTGAACCAACACAGCAAGCACGAACGCAGCGTCAACTTCTATGCCGACAAGCTATGCCTGACACCGCACTATCTGAGTTCGGTGATACGTGAAACAAGCGGACAAACCGTGATGCAATGGATTAATCAAGCAGTTATCCTCGAAGCCAAAGTATTGCTGAAACACAGTAATCTACTGGTGTTTCAAATATCAGACGAACTGAACTTTCCCAATCCGTCGTTCTTCTCGAAGTTCTTCAAACGTATGACGGGGATGACACCGGCGGAATACCAGAAACAAACCTGACCTCAAAACAGCTGTCCTATACGGGAGCCTGACGGTCCGTCGCAAGAGTCCGCTTCCAATGCCAGCATCCCTTGTTTGGCTGCCAGTCCACCGGCATAGCCTATCAGCGTATGGTTGCTGCCCACCACACGATGGCAGGGGATGAGTATGGAGAGGGCATTTGCCCCATTGGCAGCCGCCACCGCACGTACGGCTTTCGGATTGCCCAGCTTTCGTGAAAGCTCGCCGTAGGACACTGTTTTTCCGTAAGGGATGTTCTGCAACTCCTGCCACACCGTCCGCTGGAATTCTGTTCCGACTGCAAGCAGTGGAACATCGAATATGGTCCGCTTACAGGCAAAATACTCATCCAACTGAATGATTGCCCTTGCAATCACTTCCGAAGTGCCTTCCTCATAATCGGCATGCAGCGCCTGCCGTATGCGCTTATCAACGGTTACTCTACGTTTCTCGTTCAGCATCCAGTCGCATAGGCAGAGTTTATCGCCGAAAGAGCCGAGGAGCAACTCGCCATAAGGAGATTGATAGTATTGGGTCAAAATTGTTTCCATCGAACTTAGTTTTCAGCAAAGATAGCAAATTAAATCATCATTTGTACTCCGCCCACGACTTGATAGCCAAATCATCCGGCGTCATCGTGCAGAATGCATTGATGAACGCACTTGCCAGACGGGCATTCGTTATCAACGGAATATTGAGGTCGATGGCGGCACGGCGTATCTTGTAGCCGTTATCCAACTCGCCTGCGGTGAGGTTCTTCGGAATATTGACAACCATGTCTATCTCCTTGCGGTGCAGCATGTCGAGTGCCTGTGGCTGGCGTTCGGGTTCGCTGGGCCAGTAGACGCGCGTATTCTCCACACCGTTCTCCGTAAGGAAATTGCTGGAACCACCCGTGGCAAATATCTTATACCCCTTCTTCTGAAGCATACGCGCGGCAGAAAGCATGTCCACTTTCTGCTTCGGAGTACCGGTAGAAAGCAGGATATTTTTCTCTGGAATACGATATCCCACGGAGAGCATCGCCTTGAGAATGGCGCAGGAAGTATCGCTGCCGATGCAACCCACCTCGCCCGTGCTTGCCATATCCACACCCAGTACCGGGTCGGCCTTCTGCAGACGGTTGAAGGAGAACTGGCTCGCCTTGATGCCTACGTAATCCAAATCGAACAGATTCTTGTCCGGCTTCTGTACCGGAATGCCGAGCATCACCTTCGTGGCAAGTTCAATAAGGTTTATCTTCAGCACCTTGCTGACAAACGGGAACGAACGGCTGGCACGGAGGTTGCACTCAATCACCTTGATGTCGTTCTCGCGTGCCAGATACTGGATATTGAACGGACCGGAGATGTTCAGCTCACGGGCAATCTCGCGGCTGATGCGCTTGATGCGGCGCACCGTCTCCACATACAACTTTTGCGGCGGGAACTGGATAGTGGCGTCACCGGAATGCACTCCGGCAAACTCGATATGCTCACTGATGGCGTACGCGATAATCTCTCCATCTTGCGCCACAGCATCCATCTCCACCTCCTTGGCATGCTCAATGAACTGGCTCACCACTACGGGATGTTTCTTGCTGACATTCGCCGCCAGCTTCAGGAAGCGTTCCAGCTCCTCCCGGTTGGAACAGACGTTCATCGCAGCGCCGGACAATACGTAGGAAGGACGGACCAATACCGGGAAGCCCACCTTATCCACAAAGGCGTTGATGTCCTCCAGGGAGGTCAGCGCCCGCCATTCGGGTTGGTCTACACCAATGCGGTCGAGCATGGCGGAGAACTTGTCACGGTCTTCGGCATTGTCGATGCTCCTGGCGCTTGTGCCGAGAATAGGTACCTTCTGCGCATCGAGGCGCAGGGCAAGGTTATTCGGTATCTGACCACCGGTAGAGACAATCACCCCGTGGGGATTCTCCAGTTCGAGAATATCCATCACGCGCTCGAAGGTGAGCTCGTCGAAGTAAAGACGGTCGCACATGTCATAGTCCGTAGACACGGTTTCGGGGTTGTAGTTTATCATGACACTGCGGTAGCCTTCCTGGCGGATGGTGTTCAGGGCCTGCACGCCGCACCAGTCGAACTCTACGGAAGAACCGATGCGGTAGGCGCCGGAGCCCAATACGACGATGGACTTGTGGTCGCCGAGGTAACGGACATCATTTGCCGTGCCGCTATACGTTAGGTAGAGATAGTTGGTCTGTGCGGGATATTCGGCGGCAAGGGTATCTATCTGCTTCACTACGGGCAGAATGCCTGCACTCTTGCGGAAATTGCGGACGGCAAGGATGGCTTCTTCGCCGTCCATTGCTTGTTCCAAGCCGAGGGCACGGGCTATCTGGAAATCAGAGAAGCCTTGTACTTTGGCTTTACGCAACAAGTCCACGGGAATCATTGGCAACTCTCCATCAGCCATAAAAGAGTGCAGTTCCCTGCTGGTATCCATGATGTTCATCAACTTCTCCAGGAACCAACGGTCTATCTTGGTCAATTCGTGCACCTGGTCCACCGTATACCCGGCACGGAAGGCTTTGGAGATGACAAAGATACGTTTGTCGGTAGGTTCGCGCAGAGCCTTGTCCAAATCGGCAATCACCAGTTCCTTGTTCTCTACGAAGCCGTGCATGCCCTGGCCTATCATGCGAAGCCCCTTCTGGATGGCTTCCTCGAAAGTACGGCCGATAGCCATCACCTCGCCTACCGACTTCATGCTCGAACCCAGCTCTTTGTCCACCCCGTGGAACTTGCCCAAATCCCAACGCGGTATCTTGCAGACCACATAGTCCAGGGCGGGTTCGAAGAAAGCGCTTGTAGTCTTTGTCACAGAGTTGTTCAAGTCGAACAAGCCATAGCCCAAGCCGAGTTTTGCCGCTACAAATGCCAACGGATAACCCGTTGCTTTAGAGGCAAGTGCAGACGAACGGCTCAAGCGTGCATTTACCTCGATTACCCGGTAGTCCTCGCTCATCGGGTCGTAGGCATACTGCACGTTACACTCTCCCACAATGCCGATGTGACGGATAATGCGGATAGCGAGTTCACGCAATTTATGATAGTCCGTATTGCTCAACGTCTGTGACGGGGCAATAACGATGGACTCACCTGTATGGATGCCCAGGGGGTCGAAGTTCTCCATGTTGCAGACCGTGATGCAGTTGTCGAAGCGGTCGCGCACCACCTCGTATTCCACTTCCTTCCATCCCTTCAGCGATTTCTCCACCAGCACCTGCGGGGAGAAGGAGAAGGCTTTCTCCACCAGCACATTCAGCTCTTCTTCATTGTCGCAGAAGCCCGAACCCAGTCCGCCAAGCGCGTATGCGGCACGGACAATGACCGGGTATCCCAGTTCCCGGGCTGCGCGACGGGCATCCGCCGCATTCTCCACGGCTTCGCTCTTGATGGTCTTCACATCAATCTCATTCAGTTTCTGCACAAAGATTTCACGGTCCTCCGTGTCAATGATGGCCTGCACGGGAGTGCCGAGAACCGTCACGCCGTACTTCTCGAAAATCTTGTCTTTATAGAGGGAGACACCGCAGTTCAGTGCCGTCTGTCCGCCAAAAGCAAGCATGATGCCGTCCGGGCGCTCCTTCTCTATCACCTTCTCCACGAAGTAAGGAGTGACGGGCAGGAAGTAAATCTGGTCGGCAACTCCTTCCGAGGTCTGTACCGTGGCAATGTTCGGATTGATGAGAACCGTGTAGATGCCTTCCTCCTTCAATGCCTTGAGCGCCTGCGAACCGGAGTAGTCAAATTCTCCTGCCTCACCGATTTTCAGTGCACCGGAACCGAGTAGCAGGACTTTCTTTATATTGTTTTCTTTCATTTGCATATCTGTTTATTAAAAATGTAATAGTAGTAATAAAACCTTATCTTTCTCTTACCTTACACAATCAGTCACTAATTGAATGGCATTCAGTATAGGACTGAAAGGTATTCACTCTGGGACTGAATGACATTCAGTATGGGACTCATTATACCGTCTTTTACATACTGATTATCAAGAGATTACGAACGCAATCATTCTTGATAAAATTCTCTTACTAAAGCAACTTCACAAAGTCATCAAAAAGAAACTCCGTATCCGTCGGCCCGCTGGCAGCTTCCGGATGGAATTGTGCAGAGAACCAGGGATTGCGTTTGTGGCGGATTCCTTCATTAGAACCATCGTTCATATTGATGAAAAGCGGTTCCCAGTCTTCTGTCAGCGTGTTGTTGTCTACGGCATACCCATGATTCTGTGAGGTGATGAAGCAACGTTCCGTACCCACCATACGCACCGGTTGGTTATGGCTGCGGTGGCCGTATTTCAATTTGTATATCTTGGCGCCCCCAGCTTTGGAAAGCAACTGGTTTCCCATACAGATGCCGAAGATGGGCAGTTTATCGTTCTGCATTGCCTTGCGGATATACTGCACGGCAGCATCGCAGGTATCGGGGTCGCCAGGGCCGTTGGAGATGAACAACCCGTCGAACTCCATCCCAGTATAATCATAGTCCCAGGGAACGCGAATCACTTCCACGTCACGTTTCAGCAGGCAGCGGATGATGTTATGCTTGACGCCGCAATCCACAAGGAGCACTTTCTTCTTACCGGTTCCTCCGTTGTAACGGATGACCTCCTTGCAACTGACTTTATCCACATAATTCACATCGGCATAAGAGGCCTCAGGCATTTCATCCGATTCATCATCAAAGGCGATACGTCCCATCATCACCCCATGCTCGCGAAGCACCTTTGTCAGTTCGCGGGTATCGATGCCCGTGATGCCCGGAATCTGTTCGCGCTTCAGCCAGTCACCGAGACTTTCCACCGCATTCCAATGGCTATAATTTTCACTATAATCGCTTACAATAATGGCTTCGGCATGGATATGCTCGCTCTCCATAAAAGTGGCAAGCCCATTCGGTTCGAGAGTAAAAGGCGGCACACCGTAATTGCCCACCAACGGATAGGTGAGCGTCATCAGCTGTCCGGCATACGAAGGGTCGGTCAGGCTTTCGGGATAACCCGTCATGGCTGTGTTGAAGACCACCTCTCCCGCTACCGGTTTTTCAAAGCCGAACGACTTGCCGTGGAAGCGGCTCCCGTCGTCGAGGATTAGAGTTACATTTCTCATTGATTCAATTAAAATTGATAAACTTGTTCTATATAATCAATAAATGCCTTGTTCAGCAGCTTCACACCGCCCGGCGTAGGATAATCGCCGCTGAAGTACCAATCACCCGGATGCTTGGGGCAGGCCTCATGCAGCCCCTCGAGAGGCTGGTAGACAATCTGCACTTTGGCTTTCGTCCCTTTCGGAGTAAGAAGCTCCACCATCTTGGCAGAGATTTCCTCATCAGTGAAAGGAGCATAAATCTCCTTCACGTAATTCACCATCTGTTCTTTGGGCAGGCCTACCTGCTCTTTGGACTTGCGGTAGGCGGCGGCAATCACATCGCGCATCTCACGCTCCTTCAGCAGTTCCACAGCAGCCTTGAAGGCGATGAATTCGCTCATCTTAGCCATATCGATGCCATAGTAGTCGGGATAGCGCACCTGCGGTGAAGAGCTTACAATGACTATCTTCTTCGGCTCCAGACGGTCAAGGATACCGATGATGCTCTGCTTCAGGGTGGTTCCGCGCACTATCGAGTCGTCGATGATGACCAGATTATCCACTCCCGGGACAAGGCTTCCGTAAGTGATGTCGTACACATGGGCGGCAAGGTCGTTCCGGCTGTTTCCTTCGGCTATGAAGGTACGCAGCTTGATGTCCTTGATGGCTACCTTCTCGCTCCGTATGCGCCGCGACAAGATATGTTCCAGCTCGTCGTGGCTGGGACTATGCCCCAAGGCGGCAATCTGCTGCACCTTCTCCTCGTTGAGGTAGTCGTCCAATCCCTGCAACATACCGTAGAAGGCGACTTCCGCCGTATTGGGGATGAAGGAGAAGACGGTATGGTCCACATCGTTGTCGATGGCTTTCAGTATGTTGGGTACAAGTTTCTCACCCAACAGTTTACGTTCCCGGTAAATGTCCACATCACTGCCCCGGCTGAAGTAGATGCGCTCGAAGGAACAAGGTTTCACCTCGCGCGGCTTGTTGATTTGCACGGTGCGCACCTTGCCGGCCTTGTTGATAAACATGGCTTGTCCGGGTTGCAGCTCCTTGATGGATTCGACAGGAACATTAAGGGCTGTCTGTATCACGGGACGTTCGCTGGCAAGCACCGCTATCTCGTCGTCCTGATACCAGAAGGCTGTACGGATGCCCCATGGGTCGCGTACGGCAAAAGTCTCTCCGCTTCCGGTAAGTCCGCACATCACGTATCCCCCGTCCCACTCCTTGCTCGAAGTGCGCAGTACGTTGGCAAGGTCGATGTGGTTTTCTATATAACGGGTGATGTCCATGCCTGCCAGCCCTTCCGCTTCGGCAAGGTTGAAGAGGCGCTCCACTTCGCGGTCGAGGCGATGTCCCAACTGCTCCAGCATGATGTAGGTATCGGCATATTTGCGCGGATGCTGGCCGATGGCGGTAATGCGTGCGAAGATTTCATCCACATTCGTCATGTTGAAGTTGCCGCAGAGGGCAAGATTCTTGGCACGCCAGTTGTTTCTCCGGAGGAACGGGTGCACGTACGAGATGCCGGACTTTCCGGTAGTGGAGTAACGCAGGTGTCCCATATAGACCTCCCCTGCAAAGGGCAGCACACGCTTGGCATAGTCCGCATCATGCAGCTGTTCCTTGGTCAAGTCCTTGAAGTGACCCTGCACCGTACCGAAAATTTCGGTAATGGCGCCCGAGCCGAGAGCACGCTCACGGAACATATATTCCTCGCCGGGACTGGCTTCCAGTTTCACGCAGGCCAGTCCGGCACCTTCCTGCCCACGGTTGTGTTGTTTCTCCATCAGAAGATAGAGTTTGTTGAGTCCGTACATCCATGTTCCGTACTTCTGTTCATAGTATTCCAGAGGTTTCAGCAGGCGTATCATGGCAACGCCACATTCATGCTTCAGTTCTTCCATCAGTTCATTTACAATTTACAATGTACAAAGTACAATTTTAAGTGTACAATTTTCTTTTCCTTATTATAGCATACAATTACCATTTACATTTACCCCTCCCAAGCGCAGCCCCATTGTACATTGTAAATGGTAAATTGTACATGTCCTCATTCTACAGTCACCGACTTCGCAAGATTCCTCGGCTGGTCCACATCCATTCCCTTGCACACGGCAATGTGATAGGCAAGTAATTGCAGAGGTACCGTAGTTATTAACGGATCAAGGCACTCCATTGTTTCGGGAAGCTCGATGCAAGTGTCGGCTATTTTACTGATGACCGTATCTCCCTTTGTCACAATGGCGATAACCCTGCCTTTACGCGCCTTTATTTCCTGGATATTGCTCAGCACCTTTTCATAAAGCCCATTCCGGGTGGCAATGACCACTACCGGCATTTCGGCATCCACCAGGGCAATGGGGCCGTGCTTCATTTCGGCGGCAGGATAGCCCTCGGCATGGATATACGAAATCTCCTTCAACTTCAAGGCGCCTTCCAAGGCTACGGGATAACTGTATCCGCGTCCCAGATAGATAAAGTTGTGTGCATAGGTGAATATCTTGGAAAGTTCCGCTATACGGTCGTTCAGTTTCAAGACCTCCTTCATCTTGTCGGGGATATGTCCCAATTCCTTGACAATTGCCAGGTATTGCCCTTCGTCCATCGTCTTTTTCTCTTTGGCAAGTGTCAGGGCCAGCATGGTAAGCACCGTTACCTGCCCGGTGAAGGCTTTGGTGGATGCCACCCCTATTTCCGGTCCCACGTGGATATAGGAACCCGTGTGCGTGGCACGGGGAATGCTGGAACCGACGGCATTGCAGATGCCGTATATAAATGCCCCACGGTTTCTGGCAAGCTCCACGGCAGCCAGCGTATCGGCCGTTTCACCGCTTTGCGAGATGGCAATCACCACATCGTTGCTGTCAATCACCGGGTCGCGGTAACGGAACTCACTGGCATACTCCACCTCCACCGGAATACGGCAGAAGCTTTCAATCAAATGCTTGCCGATGAGGGCGGCATGCCATGACGTACCGCATGCCACGATGACGAAGCGTTTGGCCGCCAGCAGACGTTCCTTATAATCAATCACTGCAGAAAGAACCACGTTCGTACCCTCCACATTGATACGCCCGCGCATGCAGTCGCGAATGCAGCCGGGCTGTTCGAAGATTTCTTTCAGCATAAAGTGCGGATACCCCCCCTTTTCCAACTGTCCCAGATTCAGCGCCACCGTCTTCACTTCGTGCGGACATTCCACATTTTTCAGGTTCACCACCTTCAGTTTCTCTCCGCGGCGGATGACGGCGATCTCTTCATCTTCCAAATATACGACTTTATCTGTATATTCCACAATCGGCGTAGCATCCGAAGCCAGGAAAAACTCATCTTCACCGATACCTACCACCAACGGACTACTCTTGCGTGCAGCGATTATCCCATCCGGATTGTCCTTGTCGAGCACCGCAATGGCATACGCCCCAATCACTTCCTGCAAGGCAAGTTGCACCGCCGTCAGCAGGTCAATATGGTTTGTCACCTGAATGTATTCAATGAGCTGTACCAGCACCTCGGTATCAGTGCTGCTTTTAAATACATAACCTTTGGCCTGGAGTTTTTCTTTAAGGACGGCGTAGTTTTCGATGATGCCGTTGTGGATGAGAGCGAGATGTTCGGAAGAGGAATAATGAGGATGGGCGTTAGCGGAGCAAGGTTCCCCGTGCGTAGCCCAACGGGTATGGGCAATTCCGATGTTACCGGAAATATCTTTTTGAGTAACGAAAGTTTCCAGTTCCGAAACCTTACCTTTCGTTTTGTAAACGTTCAACTGTCGGTTATCACTGATTAATGCTACCCCTGCACTATCATATCCGCGATACTCTAATCGCTTCAATCCTTTGATAAGAATGGGGTAGGCTTTCTTTTGACCAATATAGCCTACTATTCCACACATACTAATTAGTATTTGATTTTGCGCTGCAAATATACATATTCTTAAGAACATAAAGTTAATCTTTTCACTATTTATTTATCAAAAGAATAGAAAAAAGTTGTTTTTACATCAAAAAGTTAAAGAAAGTATTATTTTAAAAGCAAAAGGCTTAATTTATAAATTCAAATCAAACCGTCTGATTTTGATTTAGGATTAAAAGAAAACAGAGGGTGTTTTCTATCAATTCATAACTTCATCTTCTATCGCAGGAATTTTGCAAGAAAGAAGGCAGGAATACATATTAGCATTTTGCAATTAATACCATATATTTGCCGAACATTTTGAAACCACAAACAATATTATACAGCAATAAAGAAAGCTTATAATCATGAAACAAGAACTTTTTAACAACAAAACAAAAGCAGAGGATTACCAGCGACAGCCCAAACAGTTGGGCTTGTATGAGGCATCCCATGAGCACGATGCCTGCGGAGTAGGCATGCTGGTCAATATCCAGGGAGGAAAATCACATGAACTGGTAGAATCGGCATTGAAGGTGTTGGAGAACATGCGTCACCGGGGCGCCGAAGGTGCAGATAACAAAACCGGAGACGGTGCCGGCATCCTGCTGCAAATCCCGCACGAGTTTATTCTTTTGCAGGGCATTCCTGTTCCCGAGAAAGGAAAATACGGCACCGGCCTGCTTTTCCTTCCCAAAGACGGAAAAGACCAGGCTGTCATCTTGAGCGTCATTATCGAAGAGATTGAAAAGGATGGATTGACCCTGATGCATCTGCGCAACGTGCCCACTTGCCCCGAAATATTGGGAGAAGCGGCTCTTGCTAACGAACCGGACATCAAACAGATTTTCATCACCGGATTTACGGAAAGCGAAACCGCCGACCGCAAACTCTATATAATAAGGAAAAGAATAGAAAACAGAATACGCAAGTCGGACATCCCCACCCGCGAGGATTTCTACATCGTCTCGCTCTCTACGAAGAACATCGTCTACAAGGGGATGCTCTCTTCCTTGCAGTTGCGCAACTACTTCCCCGACCTCACCAACAGCTACTTCACCAGCGGGCTGGCATTGGTGCACTCCCGCTTCAGCACCAACACCTTCCCTACCTGGGGACTGGCACAACCGTTCCGCCTCCTGGCTCACAACGGCGAAATCAACACCATCCGCGGCAACCGGGGTTGGATGGAAGCCCGTGAAAGTGTGCTCTCCTCTCCCATTCTGGGCGACATCCGGGAGATACGTCCCATCGTGCAACCGGGCATGAGCGACAGTGCCTCGCTGGACAATGTGCTCGAGTTTCTCATCATGTCCGGCCTCAGCCTGCCGCATGCCATGGCCATGCTAGTACCGGAATCTTTCAATGAAAAGAATCCTATCAGCGAAGATCTGAAAGCATTCTATGAATACCACTCCATCCTGATGGAACCCTGGGACGGACCGGCAGCACTGCTTTTCAGCGACGGGCGCTTTGCGGGCGGCATGCTCGACAGCAACGGATTGCGTCCTGCACGCTACCTGATTACGCAGGGCGGCATGATGGTAGTGGCCAGCGAAGTCGGCGTGATGGATTTCGAGCCGGGAGACATCAAGGAAAAAGGACGCCTGCAACCGGGCAAGATACTGCTTATAGACACCGAGAAAGGCGAAATATATTATGACGGCGAACTGAAGAAACAACTTGCCGAAGCCAAACCATACCGCACTTGGCTGGCCGGCAACCGCATCGAGCTGGACGAACTGAAAAGCGGTCGCAAAGTCTCCCATAGCGTGGAGAACTACGACAGCATGCTGCGCATCTTCGGCTACTCCAAAGAAGACGTGGAACGGCTGATTGTCCCGATGTGTACCACCGGTGCCGAACCCATCAACTCCATGGGCAATGACACCCCGCTGGCAGTACTCTCGGACAAGCCGCAACTACTGTACAACTATTTCCGCCAGCAGTTTGCACAAGTCACCAACCCGCCTATCGACCCGATACGCGAGGAACTGGTAATGTCACTGACGGAATATATCGGCGCCGTAGGCATGAACATCCTGACACCCAGCGAAAGCCATTGCAAGATGGTGAGGTTGAACCATCCCATCCTGAACAACGCCCAGCTGGATATTCTCTGCAACATCCGGTACAAAGGCTTCAAGACCGTGAAACTGCCCCTGCTCTTCGAAGTGGCAAAAGGGTGCCAGGGATTGCAGGAAGCATTGGCAACCCTCTGCAAGCAGGCGGAAGAATCCGTCAACGAAGGAGTGAACTACATCGTGCTTTCCGACCGCGACGTAGACGCCACCCATGCCGCCATTCCGTCACTGCTTGCCGTGTCGGCGGTACACCACCATCTTATCTCCGTGGGCAAACGGGTGCAGACGGCACTGATTGTAGAAAGCGGCGAAATCCGCGAAGTGATGCACGCCGCACTGCTGCTGGGCTTCGGAGCCAGCGCACTGAATCCGTATATGGCTTTTGCCGTCATCGACAAACTGGTGAACGAAAAGGAAATACAGCTCGACTACGCCACTGCCGAAAAGAAATATATCAAGTCCGTCTGCAAAGGCTTGTTCAAGATTATGAGCAAGATGGGCATCAGCACCATCCGTTCTTACCGGGGCGCGAAAATTTTCGAGACCGTAGGACTGAGCGAGGAGTTGAGCAATGCCTACTTTGGCGGACTGAGTTCACGCATCGGAGGCATACGCCTGGATGAAGTGGCACGCGACGCCATCGCCTTCCACAAGGAAGGGATGGAGGTTCTTAAAAAGAAGGGGGAAGCGGAGTTATTGCCGAACCGCGGACTGTATGCCTTCCGCAAGGATGGTGAGAAGCACGCCTGGAACCCGGAAACCATCAGCACACTGCAACTTGCCACACGCCTGGGAAGCTATAAGAAATTCAAGGAGTTCACTGCCATGGTAGACAGCAAGGAATCTCCCATCTTCCTGCGCGATTTCCTCGACTTCCGCCGCGCTCCTATCAGCATAGACCGGGTGGAACCGGTAGAGAACATCGTACAGCGCTTTGTCACCGGCGCCATGTCCTACGGCTCCATCAGCCGCGAAGCCCACGAAGCCATGGCTATTGCCATGAACAAGCTGCATGGCCGGAGCAATACGGGCGAAGGAGGCGAAGACCGGGCACGCTTCATGCCGCGCGAAGACGGCACCAATCTGCGCAGCGCCATCAAGCAGGTGGCCTCAGGACGTTTCGGTGTCACCGCAGAATATCTGGTGAATGCGGACGAAATACAGATAAAGATTGCCCAAGGCGCCAAGCCGGGCGAAGGTGGGCAGCTGCCGGGCTTCAAAGTGGATGAAGTGATTGCCAAGACACGCCACTCCATTCCGGGCATCTCGCTGATTTCCCCCCCGCCCCACCACGACATTTACTCCATCGAAGACCTGGCACAGCTCATCTTCGACCTGAAGAACGTGAACCCACGGGCAAAAATCAGCGTGAAGCTGGTGGCAGAAAGCGGTGTGGGCACCATTGCCGCCGGTGTGGCAAAGGCAAAGGCCGATTTGATAGTCATCTCGGGTGCAGAGGGCGGTACGGGAGCCTCTCCTGCATCATCCATCCGCTATGCTGGCATCTCGCCCGAACTCGGCTTGAGCGAAACGCAGCAGACACTGGTGCTGAACGGCCTGCGCGGACAAGTGATGCTGCAAGTGGACGGACAGCTCAAAACAGGCCGCGACATCATACTGATGGCAATGCTCGGAGCCGAAGAATTCGGTTTCGCCACCAGTGCCCTGATTGTACTGGGTTGCGTAATGATGCGCAAATGTCACCAGAACACCTGCCCCGTAGGGGTGGCGACACAGAACGAAGAACTGCGCAAACGCTTCCGCGGACGCAGCGAGTATCTGGTGAACTTCTTCACGTTCCTGGCGCAGGAAGTACGCGAATACCTGGCGGAAATCGGTGTGGAACGCCTGGATGACATCATTGGACGCACAGACCTTATCGTCCGCAAGCCGGATGACGGAATCAGGAAACATCAGTTGATAAGCTTCGACAAACTACTGGCACGCGTAGACAACGAAGCCGCCATCCGCCACGTCACCGACCAACAGCATGGCATCGACCATGTGAAAGATGTAGAGATGCTACATGCCGCCGCCGAAGCCGTAGAGAACCAGAAGGAAATCTCGCTGGAGTACACCATCGCCAATACCGACCGTGCCTGCGGCGCCATGCTCTCTGGTGTCATTGCCGCAAAATACGGGGAAAAAGGGCTGCCCGAACATACGCTGAACGTGAAGTTCAAAGGCTCCGCCGGGCAGAGTTTCGGGGCATTCCTTGTCCCGGGTGTCAACTTCAAGCTGGAAGGCGAGGCCAACGATTATCTGGGCAAAGGTCTGAGTGGCGGACGCATCGCCGTCCTGCCTCCGGTACGGAGCAACTTCGAGGCGGAGAAAAACACGATTGCAGGCAACACCCTGCTTTATGGCGCCACAAGCGGTGAAGTTTACATCAACGGCCGTGCAGGCGAGCGCTTTGCCGTCCGCAACTCCGGTGCCACAGCCGTAGTGGAGGGTGTAGGCGACCACTGCTGCGAGTATATGACCGGCGGGCGCGTGGTAGTACTCGGACAGACGGGACGCAACTTTGCCGCAGGCATGTCCGGCGGTGTGGCCTACGTATGGAACCGGGACGGCAACTTCGACTATTTCTGCAATATGGAAATGGTGGAACTGAGCCTCATCGAAGAGGCCTCCTACCGCAAGGAACTGCACGAGCTCATCCGCCAGCACTACCTGTACACCGGTTCCAAACTGGCACGCACCATGCTCGATGACTGGCCACGCTATGCCGACCAGTTCATCCAGGTAGTCCCTATCGAATACAAAAAAGTGCTGCAAGAGGAGCAAATGCGGAAACTGCAACAGAAGATTGCAGAAATGCAACGCGATTATTGAATCGCGAATTAATAATGAAATAATGAAAGACTGAGGAAATTCCCCTTTCATTCTTTAATTCTTTAACTTTTTAATTTGTTCATCATGGGAGATCCAAAAGCATTCCTCAATATCCCCCGCCAAGAGGCGGGTTACCGTCCGATACACGAACGTATCACAGACTTCAGCCAAGTGGAACAGACACTGAACAGCCACGACCGCAAGCTCCAGGCCTCGCGCTGTATGGACTGCGGTGTACCCTTCTGCCACTGGGCATGTCCGCTGGGCAATAAAGACCCGGAATTCCAAGACGCGCTCTACCGGGGCAAATGGCGCGAAGCCTATCAAATACTGAACAGTACGAATGATTTTCCGGAATTTACGGGACGCATCTGCCCTGCCCTTTGCGAGAAGTCGTGCGTACTGAAACTCTCGTGCAACGAACCGGTCACGATCCGCGAGAACGAAGCCGCCATTGCCGAGGCTGCTTTTCGCGAGGGCTACATCACCCCCCTCCAGCCCGAACGCAACGGAAAGAAAGTAGCCGTCATCGGCGCCGGCCCTGCCGGATTGAGCGTTGCCGTACGGCTGAACGTCAAAGGTTACGAAGTTACCCTATTCGATAGCAAACCGATGCCGGGAGGACTGCTGCGCTATGGCATCCCCAACTTCAAGCTGGACAAAGCCGTCATCGACCGCCGCATGAAAATCCTCGAGGCCGAAGGAATCTTGTTCAAGATGGGAGTCCATGTCGATGTACAGAAACTGCCTGCCGGATTTGATGCCTACGCCATTTGTACCGGTACGCCCACCGCCCGCGACCTCTCCATTCCGGGCAGGGAGCTGAAAGGCATCTACTTTGCCCTCGACATGCTGGCACAGCAGAACCATATTCTGGATGGAGATACCTTCCCGAAAGACCAACTCGTTAACGCCCGCGGCAAACGGGTACTCGTCATCGGCGGCGGCGATACCGGGTCTGACTGTATAGGCACCAGCATTCGCCAGGGAGCCGTCAGCGTAACCCAGATTGAAATTATGCCCCAACCGCCCATAGGACACAACCCGGATACTCCCTGGCCGCAATGGCCCGTCGTACTGAAAACCACCAGCAGCCACGAAGAAGGCTGTACCCGTCGATGGTCCCTCGCCTCTACCCGGTTCATCGGGAAGAATGGCAAGGTATGCGGTGTGGAAGTGGAAGAAGTGGAGTGGCTTCCGGCAACAGACGGTAACCGCCCTACCATGAAATCTACGGGTAAGAAAGAGGTCATCGAAGCCGATATGGTGCTTCTTGCCATGGGTTTCCTCAAGCCCGAGCAACCGAAGTTTGCAGAGAACGTATTCGTGGCAGGCGATGCCGCCCACGGCGCCAGCCTCGTAGTACGTGCCTTGGCCGACGGACGACGAGTGGCAACAGAAATAGATCGTTACCTCGAACCTCTAAAAGAAAACAAGAAATGATTTCCCTTTCTTTAATTTTTAACCTTTAATTTTTAATTCTCATGTGTGGAATAGCAGGAATCTTCAACATACAGTCTCAAACTCCTGAGTTGAGAAACAAAGCGCTACGGATGGCGCAGAAAATCCGTCATCGCGGACCGGACTGGAGTGGTATCTACGTAGGCGGCTCCGCCATCCTCGCCCACGAACGCCTCTCCATTGTCGACCCGGAATCCGGTGGACAACCCTTATATTCACCCGACCGCAAACAGGTGCTTGCCGTCAATGGCGAGATTTACAACCATCGCGACATCCGTGCCCGCTATGCCGGAAAATACGCCTTCCAGACAGGTTCCGACTGCGAAGTCATCCTTGCCCTTTACAAAGACAAAGGCATCCGCTTCCTCGAAGAGCTGAACGGCATCTTCGCCTTCGCCCTCTATGATGAAGAAACGGACGATTACCTCATCGCCCGCGACCCCATCGGCGTAATCCCCCTTTATATAGGACGCGACAAAGACGGACACATCTACTTCGGCAGTGAGCTGAAAGCTCTTGAGGGTTTCTGCGATGAGTACGAGCCTTTCCTTCCCGGCCACTACTACCGTGGGAGCGAGGGCAAGATGCACCGCTGGTACACCCGCGACTGGATGGACTATGCCGCTGTGAAGGACAACTACACTCCTGCCGCCGAACGTAATGCCGCGCCGGCTTCGATAGGCCGGACAGCCTACAGCACACAAGTCACGGCTGTGCACGACGCACTTGAAGCCGCCGTACAGCGCCAGTTGATGTCCGACGTCCCCTACGGTGTCCTGCTCAGTGGCGGACTCGATTCTTCCGTCATCTCTGCCATCGCCAAGAAATATGCCGCCAAACGCATCGAGACAGACAACAAGGCAGATGCCTGGTGGCCGCAGCTCCATTCCTTCGCCGTCGGCTTGAAGGGTGCTCCCGACTTGATTAAAGCCCGCGAAGTGGCCCGTCATATCGGTACCGTGCATCACGAGATAAACTATACCGTTCAGGAAGGCCTCGATGCTGTCCGCGACGTCATCTATTTCATTGAGACTTACGACATAACCACTGTCCGCGCCTCCACCCCCATGTATCTGCTGGCACGTGTCATCAAAAGCATGGGCATCAAGATGGTACTCAGCGGCGAAGGTGCGGACGAGGTGTTCGGCGGTTACCTTTACTTCCACAAGGCGCCCACCCCGCAAGCCTTTCACGAAGAAACCGTGCGCAAGCTCTCCAAACTGCATCTGTACGACTGCCTCCGTGCCAACAAAAGCCTTGCAGCCTGGGGAGTGGAAGGACGTGTCCCCTTCCTCGACAAAGAATTCCTGGATGTTGCCATGCGCATCAATCCGGCAGTCAAGATGTGCCCCGGCAAGGAGATAGAAAAGAAAGTAGTCCGCGAAGCCTTTGCCGACATACTCCCCCAGAGCGTTGCCTGGCGGCAAAAAGAACAGTTCTCCGACGGTGTGGGCTACAGTTGGATTGATACGCTGAAAGCCGTCACTGCCGCTGCCGTCAGCGACGAACAGATGGCACATGCCGCCGAACGCTTCCCGATACATACCCCGCAAAATAAGGAAGAGTATTACTATCGCACCATCTTCGAAGAGCATTTCCCCAGTGAAAGCGCAGCCCGGAGTGTTCCCAGCGTACCCAGTGTGGCATGCTCCACCGCCGAAGCGCTGGCATGGGACGCCTCTTTCCAAGGAAAGAACGACCCCAGCGGACGAGCAGTAGCGGGGGTACACGAAGAAGCATACAAGGATTAAAAAAAGAGCTGCCGACAGATTTCCTGCCAGCAGCTCTTCTCATTTTTTATTTATCAAATCCTATCGGACTAAAACATCATTGTCTGTCCGCCAATCACACCTGCCACAGCACTCGCTACGGCAATAATAAGTTTCAAAATCACATTCCACGTTTTCTTCATAAAGATTATCCATTATCTGATTAATAATTCATAGCTACTGTTATCCCAGTGGATTCTCACCTTGGTCTCCATCCGAATCCGAACCTCCTCCTTCCGAACCGGAGCCGCCATCTGTAGAAGTCTTCCCCTTAAGATAATCATCCAAACTCACCAAATCCAGCCTTTCTCCAGCACGGGTAGCAGCCTTCGATATCTTCAGTTCCCTATTCGCCTGAAAACAGATACGGACGCTCTCCACACTCTTGGCTGTCACGTCATCAGCCTTTTCCTCACCTTTCGATTTGGCTGCCAGTATAAAGACACCCAGCCCGGCTATATTAACCGTCTTTCCTTCCAGCAACTGCTCTTTCAGCTTTTCCACAAAGTTCTGCATCGTACTCTTGATGTCACCGATAGACAGAGAAGAGCGGTCCTGCATCTTCTGTGCAATAAACGCCAAATCCACGCTTTGCCCCAATGTTACCAACTGCGGATAATACTTCTTGGGAGAGTTTTCAACCCTGGGGTCCGACGGTCTCTCCACCGTCCTGAAAATTACACTCATACTTTTTTCTTTAGAGATTTAAATTCGTTTTCCTATTCACACGTTTCGTTGATCAACGATGCAAAGGTGAGGATTAAAAACTATGTAGCCAAAGAAAAAAGGTGCTTGGGAGTAGTTTTTCTGAGAAAAGTGATAAAGTCTTAATTATAAGACGATTGATGCAAAACAAAAAGTCTCTTCATGAAACAGATATAAATAAGATACCTTATTTAATCACGTTTAAAAATATCTCTCGTATAGACTTTGTCAGCCACATCATCCAAACATGCATCATAGCGGTTGGCAATAATGGCCTGCGAGATACGTTTAAATTCCTCCAAGTCATTCACGATAAGCGAGCCGAAGAAAGTACTGCCATCTTCCAATGTAGGTTCATAAATCACCAGTTTGGCACCTTTAGCCTTGATACGTTTCATTACCCCTTGAATGGAACTTTGGCGGAAATTATCCGAGTTTGACTTCATGGTCAACCGGAATACACCAATAGTTACCTCCTTTTCTTTCTCCGCATCATATACACTGTTACTTCCGTATGCACCGGCAATGTGCAGCACCCTATCGGCTATAAAGTCCTTACGCGTACGGTTACTCTCCACAATCGCCGACATCATATTCTGAGGCACATCGTCATAGTTGGCAAGCAACTGTTTGGTATCCTTGGGAAGACAATACCCACCATAACCGAAAGAGGGATTATTATAATGTGTACCGATACGGGGATCCAGACCTACACCATTGATTATGGCTTGCGCATCCAGCCCCTTCATCTCGGCATATGTATCCAGTTCATTGAAATACGACACACGCAGTGCCAGATAAGTGTTTGCAAAGAGCTTCACCGCCTCTGCCTCTTTCATGCCCATGAAGAGCGTGTCAATGTTCTCTTTCAATGCACCCTCATGCAGCAGCCGGGCAAATATACGTGCAAGTTCTTCCGCCTCAGGATTTCCGATGGCACGAACTGCCGCATTCTCTTCCGCTGACACCCGGCCTTCCAAATCAATCATCTTCGGATAGCCAACGATAATACGCGAAGGATACAAGTTATCATAAAGAGCTTTACTCTCTCTTAGAAACTCCGGAGAGAAAAGCAGGTTAAATTTCTTTCCTTTCAATTCCGATTTATACTGGAACATTGGGGCATACTTCACATAAAGCGAACGGCAATACCCCACAGGAATGGTTGATTTAATCACCATCACGGCATCCGGATTAACCTCAAGAACAAGGTCTATCACATCTTCTATATGATGCGTATCGAAAAAGTTTTTCTGAGGATCATAATTGGTAGGTGCTGCTATTACTACAAAGTCAGCCTCCTTGTAGGCAGACCTGCCATCCAGCGTAGCTGTCAGATTGAGTTCCTTTTCCGAAAGATACTTCTCGATATATTCATCTTGAATAGGTGACTTCTTATTATTAATCAGTTCCACCTTTTCAGGTACCACATCCACAGCAGTCACTTTATGATGTTGTGCCAGCAGTGTCGCAATAGACAGTCCTACATATCCGGTACCGGCTACAGCAATCCGCAGTTTCTCAAAATCTTTCATGTCAGTTCAATTGGGTTATATAAATCAATGATGGATTATTTCATATAAAAGTCCTTATACCATTCAGCAAAATTTCTGAGGCCTTCCCGAAGCGAAGTATTCGGTTTGAAACCGAAATCCCGTCCCAAAGCAGTAGTATCCGCATAAGTCACAGGCACATCACCCGGTTGCATCGGTACTAATTCCTTATGTGCCTCGAAGTCATAGTCGGCAGGCAATACACCTGCCCTTATCAGTTCCTCCTGCAATATTTGGACAAAATCCAGTAAGTTCTCAGGATGATTATTGCCTATATTATAAACTTTATAAGGCGGTATAGGCAGACCATCTTCACCCATCCTACGTTCAGGAGCTTTTGCCATCACACGCATCACGCCTTCTACGATGTCATCCACATACGTAAAGTCGCGCTTACAGTTCCCATAATTAAATATCTTGATTTTCTCACCTTTCAGCAACTTATCGGTAAAACCAAAGTAAGCCATATCCGGACGACCTGCAGGACCATATACCGTAAAGAAACGGAGACCTGTGGACGGAATGTCATAAAGTTTAGAGTAAGCATGTGCCATCAGTTCATTACTTTTTTTTGTAGCAGCATAGAGGCTCACGGGATTATCCACCTTGTCATCGGTAGAATAAGGCACCTTTTTGTTCGAGCCATACACGCTCGACGAAGAAGCATAGACCAAGTGTTTCACCCCCTCCCTGCCCTCATCATACGAATGGCGGCAGGCTTCCAATATATTATAAAAGCCAATCAGATTGCTTTCGATATAGGCACCCGGATTCGTGATGCTATAACGCACCCCCGCCTGTGCTGCCAAATTCACAACAATTTGCGGCTGATACTCATCAAACAGCTTGTCGACAAGTGCTTTGTCGGCTATGTTTCCTTTGACAAAGACAAATCTGTTTCCAAACTTCGTCAATTGCTCCAACCGCCATTGCTTGATGTTCACATCATAATAGGTATTCAAATTGTCCAAACCCACTACAAGGGTATCGAGCTGTTCCTCCAGCAGGCGCATACAGAGATTGCTGCCGATAAAACCGGCAGCTCCAGTTACTAATACGTTCATGGTTATGATTGATGGATTAATGCGCTTTGCGCAACTACACTTAGAGAATGGCTTCCTTTATCTTTTCAACGATGTATTTCACATCTTCATCTGTCACCCACGGACCTGCTGGCAAACAAAAACCTACCTTAAAGATTTCCTCCTCCACTCCGTTGGTGTAAACCACTGCATCTGCATATACAGGCTGCTTGTGCATGGGCTTCCACACCGGACGGGTTTCAATCCGGTTTGCCGCCATAAACACACGCAATGCCTCCACGTTGTCATTGGGCTGACAGTCTGTCGTGGCACTCTCCACAGCTTTTATCACACCGGCAGCACCGCCTACGGCTGTTTTTATCACCTCTTTATAGGCATTCTCCTGACCTTGTACCCTCACATTGGCATCCAGCGTAGCCGTACAGAGCCAGTAATTAGAGTCATAACACGAATCGGCAGGTTGCCGATGGATATGCACGCCCCTCACCTCTTTCAACAGTTCCTCATAAAGAGCCTGCACATGCTTGTGATGGTCGATATGTTCCTGTACCACCGTCATCTGTCCGCGACCGATACCTGCACAAATATTACTCATACGATAGTTGTAGCCAATGGCCGTATGCTGATAGTAAGGATAAGCATCACGCGCCTGCGTGGCATACCACATGACGGTATTCTTGTCCTCCACGCTCTGACAAACCAAGGCACCGCCCCCCGAAGTCGTAATCATCTTGTTCCCGTTGAAACTCAGCACACCGAACTTACCGAAAGTGCCCAATATCCGTCCGTCAAACTTAGAGCCAAAGCCCTCGGCAGCATCCTCCACTACCGGAATATCGTAACGGTCGGCAATTTCCATAATCCGTTTGCAATCGTAAGGCATACCGTAGAGAGCCACCGGAACAATCGCCTTTGGCTTCTTTCCTATCTTGGCGATACGGTCTTTTATCGCCTCCTCCAGCAGCACAGGGTCCATATTCCAAGTTTCCGGCTCAGAACCCACAAACACAGGCTTGGCACCCAGATAAGTGATAGGATGCGAAGAGGCACAGAAAGTAAAGCTTTGCACCAGCACTTCATCTCCCGGACCGACACCGCAGACTATCAATGCCAAATGTACTGCTGCCGTACCCGCACTCAGTGCCACCACTTCATGTGTGTCGCCCGTAAACTGTTTCAAATCCTCCTCAAAAGCATTTACGTTAGGTCCTAAAGGTACTACCCAATTGGTATCAAATGCCTCCTTTACATATTTCTGTTCCAATCCGGATTCGCTCATGTGGGCGAGGCAGAGATAAATTTGCTTGTCCATAAGATATATATGATTTACAAAACTATATTCTTGATTACTTTACATCGGTTTCCTACCGCTAAAACCCCATCCGGAATATCCTTTGTGACAACTGAACCAGCACCTACAATACTCCATTTCCCAATCTTTACTCCAGGAATGACTACACTACCGGCACCAATCCATGCCCCCTCACCCACTTGTACATTACCGCAAAGTGTACAATGAGGAGAAATATGTACATAATCCCCAAGCCTACATTCATGATCTACCGAAGCACCTGTATTAATGATACAATGACTCCCAATACGACAATCTGACTGAACGATAGCCCCCTGCATTACAACAGTACCTTCTTTTATTATAGCCTTTTCCGAAATAATTGCCGAAGGATGAAAAACCCGGCCATATTCCACTTGTAGCTTTTCTGCTATCTTTCTACGAACACCATTATTCCCGATACTGATTATCAACGGACCACAGACTTCCGACGAACGTAATACGGGATAGTCAAAAAGAGTATGGATTTTTTCATTATCATCAAACAATGCTTCAATCGGTTCATTATTCGCACGTAGTATATCAATGATCACTTTGGCATGACCACTGGCACCATATAAATACATTTTCCAATATTAATTATTTCCAGTAAAAGCCTCCATCGTAACCGAAGTTTCCGAACTAATACCTTCGCGTACAAAGACCTTCTTTATTGTCATAAAAATGATTTTCAAATCGAGTAAAAAAGAGCAATGATTCACGTACCACACATCTAGTTCAAACTTCCGTGTCCAACTGATGGCATTGCGACCGTTCACTTGTGCCCAGCCCGTAATCCCCGGACGGACTTCATGACGACGCGCCTGTTCCTTGCTGTATAACGGCAGATATTGGGGAAGCAAAGGACGAGGGCCTATCAGGGCCATATCCCCTTTCAATACATTTATCAGTTGAGGAAGTTCGTCTATCGAGGTGGAGCGTACAAAGCGTCCTACTTTAGTCAAACGCTGAGCATCCGGAAGCAGATTTCCATCCGCATCCCGTTCATCCGTCATAGTCTTAAACTTGATTACTTTGAATATCTTTCCATTCTTTCCCGGACGTTCCTGAGTAAAAAAGGCTCCGGTACCCTTATTGGCAAAATGTAACCAAAGGGCAACAAGAAGCAGTATCGGCCAAATTAAAGCCAACACGTAAAATACGAGAATGAAGTCAATCACCCTCTTGAAAAAATGAAAATACATGATTAAAAAATAAGATTGAGGACTAACTAAGAAATTGTATCCCTTAAAAACTTACTCTCCAATAACAAAATGATAATAATCTTCAAAATCCTCATGCACGAAAGAAGAGTACCCCAAAGGAGAAGCCAATGCATCAAAATCCATTACAGTAATTATTTGATAGCAACCTATTTGATTACACGTATCCTTATACCACTTGTGAGAGATGTTATAAGGAACTTTGTGCTTCAAACAAAAGGACTGGAGGGACTCACCATGAGACAAAGACTCGGTCTGGTACTGAAAGTAAAAACTTTCTAAATCTCTGCTGCTATACATATATTTCTAATTTTGATTCGCTGCGAAGGTAAACATTTCAATTTTGAGCTCTAAATTGAGTGCTTACGATTCGACTTCAATCAAAATCAACAAATAAGATGTGTTCCTATTAATCATACTTCTACTTTAAAATTTTCTTATACAAATCCCCGACCAACGGCCACATTATCTTAAAATCATACCATTCCAACACTCGTTTACGTCCGTTCTCACCAAGCCGCTTGCGTAAGTCGGCATCAAGCATCAGTTCCATCCCTCTGCATATCCCCTCTGCCGACAAATTTATGTATTCACCTGTTTCATGCTCTACAATGGCATCAACACAACCATGTGCGCGACTATCAAGTATCGGTTTCTCCATAGCCGATGCCTCCAATACACACATTCCAAAGCCTTCGCGATGAGATGGAAATACAAACACATCAAGCATAGAATAATAATAAGGGATTTCACTCTTCTTTATCCATCCTGATACCACGATGTCTTTGCTATCCTTTATTGCATCCCTGGTAGCTTGTGGTAGAATGTCACGTTCATCCATAATACCTATCAACAATAATTTTGCTTTCAAATCAATATGTTTCTTTTGGAACATATTAAAAGCGTTAACCAATTCCGGTATGCCCTTGTCATTACATATACGTCCACAGAATCCAAACACAATATCAGGTTTGCCAATTCCAAGATTTGCCTTCAACCTCATGAATTTTTCATTATCAATCCATTGGGGGTTGAAAACGTCATAAGCATCAATACCGCCACACGTTCCATGCCCTATAACATTTTGTTTGGAAACACAATTCAGTCTATCAATAACAGCAAGCTTGGACAATGAATAGCTGACATTCACAACACTTGTTGCAAGCGAAGCTACAAATCGTTCTTCAGCCTTGAATATCGTGCGTTTCAATCCTTGCATTGTAGTGTAAATTACTCCATGCCGATAATACACACGGCTCTTCACTCCACATACTCTTGCCGCTATCATGGCACACAAAGCACCAACTGGAGTATGACCAAACACGGCATCCACCTTTTCCTCACGAATCAGTAAACAAAGTTTCCTTACCGCCTTAACTATTGCCATTGGTGATACACTTCTGGGAATATTGACAGGCACGAAGCGCACACCATTTCGTTTACAAACCGCCTCGGCATTTTGCGCATAGCTTGACACTACCACAACCTCGTAACCTTGATCTGTCAAGTACTTAAACTGACCGTCAAAAAAGCTTTCGACAGTAGCGAATATAGAAAAGACATGAATAAGCTTCATCTTTGTATTGCTTATCTCCCCAAACAAGAATCCTTTGAATAGCTTAAATATCTATACTTACCTCCGGCAACCATAGTTCCTTCGGCAGCTGCTTTCTTTTTCTCATACCCACCAAAAAATCCATTTTTCCTATAGCAGCAAAAAACAGATAAACAGCATCCTTTACATATGTAACTATAATTGATTTAAGATACCATGCAAATGATTTTCCATATTGCTTGTAACCACGATAGATATAGCGTTGCGCCTGATGAGCTTTCAGATTTTTCTTCAAGGACGGTATACCAAATTCACGGTAGAACAGCAACGGACGTTCTATGTTGTAAAAATTGCTGCTGCCTGCCGTCCGAAGCCAGAGTTCACAGTCTTGGCATCTACGACATTTCTCATTATACTTGTTTCTACGAAACCATTCTGTCCTCCCACAAACCGTAGGATGTATAAACCCAGTAGAAACACCGCTCATATCAGAGGAACGTATAATATTATTTTTATCATCAATTATCATTGCTGACGCCCCCACTACATCAACGTCCGGATGTTCCAACAGGTACTCCACTTGCGTTTCCACTCTGTCCGCAACCATAATGTCATCATCATCCATACGGACATATATCTCACCTTTGGCCAACTCTACACTTTCATTAAGACGAGAGGGAAGCCCGTGATTCTCGTTATCACTAACCAATCGTATTCTTTTGTCTTTTGCTGCAAATTTTTCAGCAATTTTACGTGAACCGTCTGTTCCGTTGTCATCCATCAGCAATAATTCCCAGTTTATATAAGTCTGGTTCACAACTGACTGAATGGCATCAGCAAGGAAACACTCAGAATTATAAAAAGGAATTGCTATGGTTACGAATATATTATGGTCTCTCATGCACAAAAAATCTTTTGATGCTGTTCTTTAATTTGAATTTCAGGTTTTTATATCGTAACTTAAAATATTGCGGATACATGTATCTGCAATATTTTGTATGTTTGCGAACAAAAGCCAAGTCAATCTTATTAGGGGTATCTATATACGCATTCGGTACGATGCAGAATCTGATGGTTTCAGAAACCTTATCCTTCATGCATCTCTTCTGAAAATGCACATAGCCTAATTCCCGAGATGTCAAGGAACCATCTTTATGAAGTATCCAGTCTGTCAGGATTCCTGAATTCCACTCGAAAACATGCTTCCCTTCAGATGGCCCTTTATATATGAAACGTTCATCGTATTTGCCTGTCACAAAATTTTTCTCAGAGGCTTTTATATCAGCGTACATTTCATCAAAACGTTTTATTCTCCATCCGTACTCCATGTATATGGTGTTTATACTTATAGGATTCAGCTCGTCAAAAGCCCAATTACGTTCCGACCCCAAAATTTCTTTTAGATTGTTTTTTCGGAATGACACGTCCTCAAATATTCTATGGTTCACTTCATCGGTGTTCCTATATATGGTCATATGGCCAAGATACAGGAACTTGTCCGCACCAGTAAGGAACTCGTCAGTCAAAAACTTACGCAAATTTCCAAAAATACAATCCGTCATGTCACAGTGTCCCCAATAGTCATAACCTTTGGTGTATTCAGGGAATATATAACCATAGGCCGGTTTATAGTCACATAATTTATATGGATGGTCAAGATATATAGGAAAGTCAAACATCTTTTGCACCTGTTGCTTTATAGCTTCCAAGGTTGTATAAACCACCTTCACATTTGACGGGTATTTCAACTCTTCCGTATAATCGTCCGTCAGTATCAACCAATTGATAGTAGGGTTCTTTTCGCATGACAACAACCACAACTTCATGTGAGCAATTGGCAGTTTACCGAAATACGGACATATAAAAAGTATTGTTTTCATATACGCTAATATTTGTTGCTCTTCACTTGTTGCTGCAAAACTTTGTGTATTATACTTTCCATTTTTTTCACAGCTGTACGCCTACGACAATTTTCAAAAGCATATTGCTTTCCTTCTTTACCCAGCCTGGCACGTTCTTTGTCATTACCTAACATTGCATCTATTGTCAAGTGCATATCACGTATGTCATCCACAACTATGCCACCAGGTAGTTGATGAGCATTTCCCACATTAGTACTTATAAACGGCAATGACCTTGCCATTGCCTCTATTACAGATATAGAAAATTCTTCATGTGTACTGGAAACCAAGTAGGCAGAAGCCTTGTCCAAGATGTAGGGAAAATACTTACGGTCTATTCCGGTAAACATAAAGACCGAACGCTCACCATACTGTCTGTCAAATTTAGCTTTTGCCTTTTGCAACTCATAGTAATAAGGAGTTTTCTTTGAACCTATCATGACAAGGGCGTATTCCTTGTGCTTTGATTTGTAGAACTGACGCATCATTTCTATCTGGTTCTTTACCACCGTATAATTGGCTATGCTAATCAGATATGGTCGTCCATCAGTAGGCAATTCATATTGTTCCTCTGCCTTCTCAAAAAATGCGTCATCAGCCGCATTACAAAGCACATAATTACTTTGAATATTCTTAGTGACATAATCAAATCCCGAATCGCAATCAGTCAAGCTAATGGATGCCGCAAAATATTTACATTGACGCTTGAAAGTATAGCCGTAGTAAATCTGCATACGCAACCAATTATATGTGCCGCCAATGGTATGCTTGAAGTCAGACTTTAAGCCGAATGGCTTACAAAGCAATCCCGATAAACCATGGGCGTGAAGAATGCACGGAACTTTTATCTGGCTCATTATGGGCAACAGAGCATCAGTTGTCATTGCCTGTCCACACTCTATTATAACAACATCAAAGGAACCGTTAAGTACAAAACTTCGGATACCCAATAAATCGCCTTTCACCCTCTTGGCTATGTTGTGCCACAGAAGAAAACGCCGGATATGCACCCCATTATATTCATCCCCGACAGGCAATTCTTCTGTCGGAGAAATTGATGTAGCAACAGTTACTTCATTATCAACCGCAAGACCTTCGGCCAGATATTTCACCACCATCGGCACACCACTTTGATATGGATAATAACTTTCGGAAACAAACAGTATTTTCATCTATTTTTGTTTTATTCTAAACCTGTCATGATGCGCAACACCTTAAAACGTTTCTCTACCAATAGAGCTATATACGAGAATAGCGTCATCAAAACAGATATTAACAGCCATTCTACATAGTGGCTGCATGGAAAATCAAGATGCAAGTGCGAAACGATTGCTATCGTCACCATTGCCGTTTGAATATGGTTGAGGTAATATTGCAAAGAATATTTTCCAAAATGAAAAATCCCCAGCTTTCCAAAGACCTTTTCATCCCCCCCCCATTAAAATCATAAAGTATTGTATAGCACATAGTTACAAACAATACAACACCTGCCATACGACCTATAAACATTTCTTTTTCTTCAAACATATAAGCCAAAACAAAGCCCACCAATGAAACAGCAAAAATTGGCAAACGATATTCTGATACAAACTTTCTGATTACCGAATAGTTTCTACGCATATAGATGCCTGCGATAAAGAATGGGGTATAAAGGAAATATCTCCACATATTGGTCGGCATATCGCTTATTGACAAACGGCATATCACAGCTATCGTTGCAAGCAGTATCAATCCCCCCTTAAAACTACGGAACAACCTTGTTGTAATCATTACCAGCAAAAGGTCGTAAAGAAACCAATAATGACCACCTGTAAATAAAGCCACTATCTCATCGGCAATATCGTAACCCCCCGACCTTGTGAATCCTGCAAGAACAGAATGAGTAAACTGCATGATGCACCAAAACGACACATAAGGTATCATTAGCCGCTTAAATTTCTTACTAAAAAAAGTCCTCCAATCCAACGTTTCTGAAAACAAAAAACCACTTGCAATGAAAAACATCGACATCTGGGGCTCAACGATTATATAGCGCAATATCGGGCTGATTTCAGTGTCTAAGTTTAAAACTGGAGTCAACGAATGCCCCATTATAACAAACAGAATTGCAATACCTTTGAGGCAGGTAATTTCAGGATAATAGGGTTTGGAATTTACCATAGCAACTGACTTTATGTATTATGTATAATTTTCCTTTTTTTATAACATTGAACAAATAGGAATACCAATAAAACGGCATAATCCCAACTTAAAAACAATATAGAAAATGAGCCTCTACAAAGGGAATGAAATTGTGAAAAGACACAAAATGAAAGAATTAAAAAATACGGAGACTTATCAGCCACAAAAGTTCCATATTCCAAATAGTGAATAAATCGACCTAAAAAAAAGAAAATGACTATAATTCCAAGAATTCCGAATGAAATATAAACATCTGCAATACATGAAGAGCCGAATCCCCATCCCCAATCTGGCATATTTTCACCAAAATACATTTTTGTTATCGTTTCTCCAGACGGTTCTGCAACCCCATGTGTAATTCTACTTAAACCAGGTACTAAAACCGAAAAACCATTAATAAACGAAGTTCCCCAATTATAATTTTGTTTAATAGGAACATTTGCTAAAACGAGATGAACCGTATTAACACTACCTGATAATTCAACTGTTAAAGGTGAAATTGTTTCCTTTGCAAAATGTTCTTTATTTGATGTAATCTATTGATTTGTAGGGTTTTTGATGTTTTATGCGTGAGTGAGAGCAACAAAGTAGCAACAAATTTGTAAAAGCACATTTTTTTTGTGTTGTTCTCAGGTCTCAAAGATATGGATTTTGTTGCTCTCCGCAAAATCATTAATCAAGGTTGGTTTATTCCCAATGACGTGTGTCATAAAGTCGCCCGTTATCTCTGCAAGGAAGAAGATGACTTCACGAAAACAGGGTGTCCGTAACCGTGAACACCCTGCCTGCTTATCTGAAAGTTATTTTCATCGAATTTTCTGTATGTGCCGCCTAAATCTTTTATCGGTGTAAATTATCATTGCCGGAATCATCGGGGCACATAGAACGCCATTCGGCTTTGCCTTTTATTGTCTTGAATAGTTTATCCAATTATCGTCTGTAAGCCCGTAATCTTTGAACTTGATTATATCATGGCTTTCAATTTTATAGCTAAGTGTTTCTTTCTTCTCGTTCAACTCTTTGTTATCACTGTTGTAACCATACAGAACTATGGCTGTTCTTAACGGTTCAACACAAAAGAAATAATCGTCAATGACTTCCCCGCCGACAGCTTTGTTCTGAACTCTGTGAACCGTTCCATGTACTTCAACTGTGCCGTCCTTGAATGTTGTCTTTTCAACGGGAGCAGCAAAGGGGAAGAATGTCAGCTTGTCTGTGCGAAACCATTGTCCCAAGAAATATTCTTCTCCCGAGAATGTCCCTTGAATTGATGTCAGTACATTTTCAACGTCAGGAGAAAACTTCTTTACTTCGGGTTCGTCATCATTTGAACAGCCGATAAATAAAATAACACTTAACAAACAGAATAGATAAAATAGTTTCTTCATGGTTATAAATATTTGTTTGCCGCCTCAATCAAAGTGTCAGCATAGTTATAAATGTCATTGATTGAATTTAACTTGTACATCTTCTCGCTTTTGTTTTCATCAATGATTGCAAGCCGTTTTCTTGTAGGAGGGTCAAAATAAAAGCGGCAGACGGTCTTCCGAACATTATTGTCTATGGAAACCCCGAAATAGGAACGTGTGTCTTTATAAGTGATTCGTTCAACCGGGAAAACGTTTCTCAGAAGTGATTTCACGATATAGAACGCTTCCAGTTCTTCCGCTGTGGTTACAATGCCGTTGTCGGGTTGTTCTTCATCTGTCGGCTGTTGAACTGTTGTGATGTTCTGTTCTGCTGGTTGTTCTTCGTCTTTTATGGCGGCTTTCAATCGGTCTGATATTATATCGCTAACATAGTTGTTGATTGTGCGTTTTACAAGCGTTGAGAACTGTTCAAGCACTTTAGGGGTAAATACCCCATCATACACTTGTTTCCCGAAGAACCGAACAAAATCAGGGGATGGGTTCGTGAACTCTTTCCCGATGACGGTTCTCAGTTCCCCCATATATTTAAGTTCACTCGCTGAACTCAAAATCATATCAACATCAAAATACGATTTGTGGAACTTTTTCAACTCTTCTATTTGCGTGTCTTTCAGGTCAAGCATATTGATTTCCAAAAACGGCTTTTCATCCATAATATTAGGTTCTGAAAGGTCTGTGTAGAACCTATATGTTATACCGTTTGTCAGGACACCGAATTTAGCCTTTGAGACGTTGAAGTAACGCAACAGTTGATTGTCATGCAGGTTTAGGTCTTGCTCCCAATGTTTACATTCAATAAGTATTATCGGCTCGCCGTCTCTCATTATGGCATAGTCGATTTTCTCGCCTTTCTTTGTGCCGATGTCACAACACATTTCAGGCAACACCTCCAAAGGGTTGAAGACATCATAACCCAATGCGTTTATAAAAGGCATAATCAAAGCCGTCTTTGTCGCTTCTTCTGTCGGAAGATTGGCTTTGAGGGTATCAATGCGCTCCGAGATTTGTTTAATTGAATCTTTGAAATCCATATATCTGTTATTTAACGGGTTCTCTTTATAGTGATTGCCGTTGTTCACAGATACACACAAAAAACGTGGGCATTCCTTGTCGGTAAGAGGCATCGCCAAACGCCCAGTAACTCTACAAAGGAAATGCCCACGTATATGACGTGGGCATTCACCATTGCTTTTGAGTTACTTAGAAATTTTGGCGATTTTCTTACCTCAAAACAATAGCAAACGCTATACTTTTCAAATATGTCGGTTCAAAGATAGCGATAATTGCCAAAATTCCGATATAATTTCCGATTTTATTTCTTTATAAGATAATCAGATAAGCCATTTTACAAGGGATAAAATCTTTTTCCTATAAACAATCACAAGAATGAAAAGAATGACCCAAAAGCCGTAAATCTGTGTTTTCTGCCACCAAGTAAGGTCACGGGGAACTTTTTCGATTTTCGTTTTTGTTACGGTCTTTGTCTTATAAATAACGCTGTCTTTGCGTTCAACGGGCTTTTCAAACTCTACTGGCTTTTTCTGCGGCTTAGTCTTCAAGTTATGGTATAAAGTTCCGTCAGGGTTTATCCGTGCGTCAGACGTTGCGTAATCGTTTTCAAGATGCGATGTACTATCGGCTGTTTCACGTTCTGACGTTTGTGCCGGTATTTCAATAAAGACAGTATCGGGTACGTATTCAATACGGGTTTCAACCCTAACGTCCACGCTGTCTTGTTGATGAACGTTTTCAGAAAGACGGCGGCTTGAAGCGCAGCCGCCTATAATGAATGTCAATAGTAAGAGCAGGGGAAGATGTTTCATTTTTCAGATTGTCTTTAAGTAGTTGATAATACCTTTGACATGAAGACAGACAATCGTTTCTTTTCCCGCTTCTGACAGAAGAAACGCCACGTCTTCTTTATTGTCTTGAAAAAGGTTCTCAGTCAGAACGGCGGGGCATTTTGTGTGTTTCAAGATATACAAATGCCCCTCTTTGTCGGGGTCTCCGTCCGTTGTGTCCTTTCTAATTTTGAAGTCTGTTTCCTCTGCCGCTTTATACAGACAGTCTGCCATTTTATCGGCGGCTGTCTGACCGACAGAAGTCCACGCTTCCCATCCACGTACGTTCATCCATTGAGAACCGTTTCCCGCTGCATTACAATGAATAGAAACGAGAATGACGTTCTTCGTTCCTATTCTGTCACAAATGGAATTTACACGCCGACACCGTTCGGATAGGCTGATGTCGTTTTCTTCTTTGACGATACGTTCAGCGTCAAAGCCTCGTTTCTTCAACTCTGATACAACTTTTTCGGCGATTTCTCTTGCGTATTTGTACTCTCTCAAAGAGCCGTCAGGGGAACGCTTGCCCGCCGTGTCAACCCCGTGACCGTTGTCAATTAGAATTTTCATACTCGTTTTTATTTATATTCGGGTAATAGGTATTGAATATTCATCGCAAATCGGTGCATAATCTCTCTCGCTTCATCTTCTGATACATGAATCGGGCGTGTAAACTCACAGAAAATAGAACCGACCCAATCATGCTTGTTATCATTTAAACGCTTTACCACAGCCGCCTCGCATCCGTAACTTGATAGGATTGATTTTGCGTATTTGTCTTGAACCTGTGTGTCTATATCCGTGATATACATAAACAGGTTTTTAACCATATCAGAACTGAATTTAGCCACGTCTGCGATACGAAGATTTTGTACATGTGGTTTCATTGGCTCAACACCTTTACGCTTTACTTCATAATAGATTGATAACAGACTTTCATTGCCCAACGGGTGGGGCTGAACAATATAAACTCTGTCAGCGTCAAGTTCGTGAAGAATGTTCCATAATTCCCCGTAAACGATAGAAGAATTATCGGCTCGGCGAATGCTTTTGATTTCTTCATCCTTTCTGAACTTCTCAATTTTTAAGTCCGTGAGTTTGTTTTTCGTGTACTGATTATAAGCAAACCATGCGGCGATGATTGTGCCTATTGCGCTGATAATAGCTGGTAAATATTCCATAAGTCTTTGATTTTTATTTACAAATATACACAAACTGATTATAATGTAATCACTTTTAAAGTTGTTTAATTATAATCTCTTTTAATTCTGTCTATTGATTATTCTCGCTGTATAGGTCAGGGGATAACCGCCTTTGCTGCCACCTTTACTTGAATCATATATAAGTAACACCGTGAGACTGTCACCTGCTCCCATTGCCAAACTATCCCAATGATCGTTGTCCCAATGTACCAGATTGGGATATTCAGACGTGTTCCACGGATAGGTGTTATCACTACTTTTCTTGCTGTTTCTTCCGTATATATCAAAATCCCTTGAATCAAGGTCTGCGATAATTGTGAATTCCACACAGAACTTAGTGCTGCTTCCTATACTAAGAGCGTACCTTACCTCTGAAAGTTTAGGCAGAGTGATGCCTGAATTATCCACGCTGCTATAAATTACCCATCGGTTATTATCTTTAAGATTTGAATAACCACTATAAATAGTATTGGCACTTGTCAGATTATATTTGCTGTATTTGTAACCTCCTATCCATCCGTCCAAATTCCCGTTTCCGCTTCCTAAAAAAGCATGGTTATAACGCCCGTTTTTTGCGGAGAACAAAGTTGCTATGTTCCTGTTCAATCCCCACCAATCGGACGTGTCCTCATTCTCAAATCTTGCTACGGCTCTCAATCCTGATGATGTCGGCAGCACGTTTCCTCCGATACCCGCAAAACATTTATGTGCGTCATTACGGAATATCACATACGCATCATTGTTAAACGGGGTATTTGTAAGCCCGTTTCCGCTGACACTGAACCCGGCTATCTTTGAACTCCCGGTAACTGTCAGGTGTTCCGCAACAAGTTCGGTCACTTTGACCAATTTGGCAAGCAAAGCCGCCGTGACAATAAGTTCAGCATTAATCAATGTCGTGTTGATTTTACCTCCTACAATGATGGTTTCATTAGCGGCGGCTTTCTTTTCCAAGTCAGCGAAATTTGTATATCCCAAGTCTTTCGCTATGGCGTTCTTTGCGCTCTCAACGGCGGCGTTGGCGGTGTTGAGAACCGAATCTGAATACCCCTTCAGCGTGTCTTGAATAGCTTTATTGGCGGCTTCTACGGCTGTGTTAAAGTCGGCATACGCACTGTTGAAAGTGGCATATTTGTTATCAACATTGTTTTTTTCGGTTACAGTGGTTCTACCATCGGCGATAGCGGAATTGATTGCGCTGATAAGGTTTTCAATACTGCCCATAAGCGTAACCTTGGCATTCAGAAGCCCGGTTTTTGCCGTTCCCGTAAGATAGGCGTTTGTGTACAGTTTGTTATACGCAGCTTCCACGGCGGCTTTCGTGTTGTTCACTGTGTTGATGTACTTCTCAATCGCTTTCGCTTCCGCTTCCGTAATAATGCCGTCAGCGAACGCACCGTCCACATAGTCGTTTAAATCTCCAACGGCGGTATTGGCGTTCTTTGCGCTCTCAACGGCGGCGTTGGCGGTGTTCTGAGCCTGAGTTATCAAACCGTTCACGGCTTCCCATTCATCAAGTTCATATAAGCCCGATGAACCTGATTTGAACTTTATTTGCCCGGATATGATACCTTTCAATAAATCAAAATAAGTGTTCCCGTCTGTGGAAACAATCCTGTCTGTCGTGATACGTCCCGGAAGGATTTCTGTAAAACCGTACAGAGTGACAAAACTCCGTTCTTCATTATATTCAGAGTTCAGGACACCGACAAGAAGATGATAGAAGCCTGAAACACCCTCTAATTTGATTGCATTTTCAGACAGGGTGAAAACACCTGTTTGTGCCGTCTTTGAGACTTTTGCATACAAATAATACTTCTTCTTACCGTCATCAAGCACTGCGCTTGTGTAGGCTGTCATATCCCAAAATTTATATTCCGAAACCTTGTGCGATGCACTGACCGTATTGATACCGAGGGTCATGTGTTGTATGATACCCGCTGCCGCTGTCAGTTGTTTCGTCTCATTGTCATAGACAATTCTGTGCGTAACCGGGACGGGGTTTGTCTTTGAGTTCACAAAACGGAATTGAAGACTTTCATCGCCTACAAGCATTGACATCGTTTGAACGGCAATCGGGTTGATTGAGTTCGTGAAATTGTCGAGCAATGCTTCTTCCAACATGCTGATTGTTTCCTTTGCGTCCCTAAACCGTCTTTTAGTGAATTGAATAGCGTCACGATGTAGGTCATCAACGATGACTTCCTCACTTTTCAGGTCATTCAATGTTGATGAAACACTGCCGCTTACCGTTGTGTTTGAAAGTTCAATCACGGGGCTGTGCGGTTTATTGATATAATCTTTTATACCCGTTATACGCACGAGAACGCCGTCTTTCTGAAACTGATCGTCAGAGAAACGGATATATCCCCCGAGTTTGATGCGCCCCCCGATGTTTACCCAATCTTTTTTCGACCATATCCCGTCAAGTTCTCCCGTAAAAGTGAATTTCAGGTCTTCATTATCAAACAAGCATTTTACAGCCGCCCGGAACATATCCCATGATGCGCCTGTTTTCGTGGCATTATCACAAATGTAAGCAGTGGGAAGCATACATTTGAATACGGCATACTTATCGCCCGATTTAGGGGCGAATGTGGTATTTGGCATAGTTTGCCCGTCTATGTCTGCGGGAACAATCTCAAAACGGCGTGCCGCCTTTCCTTTAACGGCATTATGGTAATATTTAACCTCAAACTCCCGTCCGGCAAGCATACCCGTCTGAAAAACAACGGTCATAGTTTCCCCCTCTATCAAGCATTCTTCATAATTCAGTGAAGATGGGATTGACGTGTCAACAATGTCATAAAAGTTGTTTTTCTCATCAACAACTACAACCGTGTTGACCGTACCGACACGTTTCGGGTAAATCTCAGAACAGTCAAGACTATCTTCGGCGAGTGATGACAGTTGTTTGTCATCACGGCGTATTGAAAGCCCTGCTTCATCAACGACATAACGGCGGGCGTTCTTGGCTATGAAGCCGTCTTCATCTTCAAAATGTTCGCCGTCATAAGCGAGTGTTTGGTTCTTGGGAAGAAGAAGCTCGGAAGAACCGTATTTTGACGGGTCTATATTGTCCGTACCGCCTTGAACGAACAAAATTTCCGTTGGCGGGTTGTCTCCCGTATTTGAACGTCCGACACCCGGCTTGAACCCGTTGCCACATCCATAAGACAGCGGGAGGGGGTTACTTTTGTTGTATTCAATCTTACGTAATGACACACGTTTTCCCGTAAACTCGTATTCTGTCTTGAACGTTGAAGCCATGCGGGTTAGAGCGTCAATACAAAAATCATGGTCATAGGCAATCAGGGTTTCAACACCGTCAATACATTCGCCAACCATCCATCCTTTGTCACGGCGGTTCATATTGTCAACAAACATTTGAAGATGTTCATGTGGCTTTGCAGTCAACGAAAATTTCAAACGTCCGTCAACCGGGTTTCTGAATTTCCAAACTTTTGCGTTTGCTTCGGGCGGGTCAAAAAGCACCGTGTATTCAAACAATCTTTTATGTTTCATCTTGAAATTCTCCGGGCGTTTGAGCGTGAACGTTTCGCCTTGAAACTCACAGTAAGAGCCTACTGGGATTTCAACGTGTTCAGGGAGCGAATAATACAACGTTAAACTATGGTCTCCCATGACAGCCCTATTGCGGTAACTGTTATCGTCAACCTCGATTTCAAGAACCTTGCTTCCGGTATTATTGTAAATTATCATACTACTAAAAACTTTGAGTTATTTTTCCCGAATTTCCCCGTGGTTGAACTTTCTTTTTAAAATGGTGTGATTATATTGTAATCACTTTTTGAGCGTTCTACGGGGCTAAAAAAGGCTTTTTCAAGAATAACCATTCTTCCCGTCACATTTTATGTTTGAATAACGTGACGGGAAGCGGTTTTTACAAGTTACAGAATACCGTATTCAAGGCAGTCTGCATCCACTTGCGCTTTCAGGGTAGCACGTTCGGATAGATAGGCTTTGTATGCCTCAATCTTTGCCTTGGCTTCCTCGCTTGACTTCGCCCCTCCAATCATACCGAGGTTCGCTGCGTTGAACTCATTCACAAGTTTTTGTTCCCGGTTGTTGTCCCATTTCTCCGTGATAACTGTTTCAGTTATCTTGTTTGAAGAAAGCGGAGCCCACACGGTAACTTCTTCACATTTCCATTGTTCCTGAACCGGGGCTTCATCGTCAGAAGCGAGTTCGCTTGGTTCAACGGTGGCGGGTTTTTCAACTTTCTGAATGTTGAAGCGGTAAACGTAACTTCCGTTTCCGACAGCCTCCAATTTGGTCGGCTGATTGTCATAAAATGCTATCATAATAACACGGTTTAATGATTGTTTTTAATAAATGTTTACTATCACTATGTTTCGCCCAACCGAGCCACGGGGCGACAGCCTGCTTATAAGCCTTTGCGTCAAGCGGAGGTTTGCGGCGGTTTAGCCGTGAGACGGTATGGCAGAAATTCTTCTTAATGCTCTTGCGGATAAGTTTCTGTTTCCGAAAGAACAAATAACCGACATAATCAAGCGCACGCCCATGTTTGTCATAACGGTTCTTTGCGATAGGGAATATCTGATAATTGCCTTTAATACTTAGTTCAAGTTCTTCCTCGATATATTCTTTTATGAACTTGAAAACCTGATGAAGAACGTCCTTGCTTTCAGCCAAGAACGGTATATCGTCAGCGTATTCAATCGCTTTGATATATGGCTTTTCTTTCAGGTTCAAAGCCTTTCTGACAAGTTCCGGCAAACACTCGTTTACCCAATGCATGAAATAGCATAAATACAGGTTTGCGAGATATTGTGAGAGATAGTTCCCGATTGGAAGACCTTGTGCGCTGTCTATGATTTCGTCAAGAAGCCACAACAGGTCAGCGTCCTTGATTTTACGGCGTATCAGTCTTTTCATCACATTGTGACTGATTGAGGGATAATACTTCTTGATGTCAATTTTCAGGCAATATAAGGGCTTTCCCTCAAACTCCTTTATTATCTTGTCAACTTGATGGGCGCACCCCTCTATACCACGTTTCTTGACACAAGAATAAGTATTGTGCGTGAATGTTTTGACCCATATCGGTTCAAGAACATTCATAATTGCGTGATGTACTATTCTGTCGGGATAGTACGGAAGACGGAAAATAAGCCTTTCCTTTGGTTCAAAAATCGTGAAGACATCATAAGGAGAGGTTTTGAACGTCTTTGTCAGCAAGGCTTCATGTAAGGCAAGAATATTCGCTTCACGGTTCTTGTCGTGAACCCTGACCCCGTATGTGTGCGTTTTACCCTTGCGAGCCTTTCTGTCAGCTTCCCGCAAGTTCTCAACGGAGATTATGGTCTTATATAAGTTTCCTATTCTTTTCATACTTCTGCTTTGCTTTTCTTAGTCAGAGTTTTCGGTAGCCCATACAACAGGCGTTCCTACCAACACTTTTAGGAGGTTTGCTTGAAATCTTTTGCCAAGTGGCAAGGCTGTCATTCTTTTATTTTGTTTCATATTGTCAAAACCAATTTTAAAGCATAGGTGAGAACCGATGTTCGCATTCGTATTCGAGGGGGTGTTATTCGAGTTCGCATAGGCGAGACCTGCATTCGCACTGTTATTCGCGTTACCGCTGAACAGGACACCACAAGAATGACCCACCTTTTATTTTGTTATCTCATTGTGTTCTCATTCAAAATAATACCTGTTTCCGTTCCCTCTCAAAGTAACCTTTCGGGAAAACTTATTCATTTCTTTGATTTTCTTCAAGACATAAAGAATATCGGATGAACCCGTGAAAAATTTCTTGGCATCTGATTCCAAACTGTCTTTGGATGGCTTGATTTTTACAAGCGTCTGACCCTTGACACCCTTAGCCTTGCTGAACCTTGTAGGAACTTCTTCAATGAAATCAACCACCCAAAACGTGGTGTTTACGAGTTTTGATTGTGTCGTTTCATCACAATTGAAACTCCTGCTGTTTTCATCTCTCGGGATATTAAGGAAAGCGAGGCTTCCGTCATCTTCTTTTGGTATGTTGTTCATTTCTTCAATCATTGTTTTATACTGTTATTATTTGAACCCTGCCCCACAAAGAGGCAGGGAAAAGGTTATCACTCAAAGCGTGTTACGCTGGCGTGGGGATAAAGCAAAGGCGAGAACCGACGAACGCAACCGTATCCGAGGGGGCGTAACTCGAGTACGCATAGGCGAGACCCGCATTGGCACCGTAAGACGCGCTACCGCCGAACAGGACACCACGTAACACTTCGCCTGAACTTGGTATGTTGGTATAGTGGTAATCACAGAAATAAGTCGTAGAACCGCCCCCGACAACATCAGGGATGATTTCGCCTCCCTCTCCGAAAATGACTGACTTCACATAAGCCTCCGTGCGGGCTTCATTGCCGACATGGGAATAACCCGTATAATTGCTGTCATTGAACTTCTCGGGGTCATCAGTGACAAAAACTTTGCTCAACCCTCCTGCGGCGGCTGACTGTATTTGAATGTTGATACCGTCCGTCCACTGCCAAATATGCCCAAACGGGTTTTCGATACCACGATAACGGCACACTTTGACTTTCTTTGAAGAAGTGTCATATTCAGTGGGCATGGTATATTCTTTTTCGCCTGTTCCGTTGCCGAGTTCATCCGTATAGCCACAAGGGATAAAAGGATAATAACCGTTGAACGTGTTCCATTTGCCGCTGTCAAGTGTTGTAACCCCGTCTCCGAGACCGCCTTGTGCATAGCCGTTGCTGTCTTTTGCGGCGTTGTACGCCTTTTGTGAGTTGAGTGTGGCGTATTCAACGGCAAACAGCCAATAAATGTCTTTCTGAATGTCGTATGTCATACAGTTCCATTCTTTTGTTGACGGCTTTCTTTTCCGGGCGTAGGCTCGGAAGTTGGTACGTGAAATAGACGTTGCGGGTCTTCCAAGTACGGAACGGTATGTGTTGTCCCAATCTGACTGATTGCCACCGCCCCTGTAATCCGCACCGTCATTCACAACTGAACATAGTTTGGTTGTTGAACGCTGTACGGAAGCCTCATAAGCCGAAACGTATTTCTTCTTCACTTGATGATAGCCGGGCAGAGGGTATTCAGAGAACTTCACACGGCGTTTGTTACCCTCTGTTTCAAACTTGCGATAATACATCGGCAGTTCAACCATGACTTGCCCACGTGAGCCGTCACGGGTCTGACCCGTCCAATCCGATGGGTTGAGATATTCAACCACGTTCCCGTTGTCATCAAGAAGACAGCCTTTCATGCGGTTGTGTACGGGTAGGGATTTATGAAGTGACATATTACCGATACGGGTAACGTCAGGGGATGATACCGTGACATCATATTCAATGCCGTACATACAGTTTTCTTCCATGTAGGGCAACATGGCTGCGAGAGCCGCTTTCTTGCTTTCCCCGTCTTCCAATACTTCACATAACAGTTTGAACGGGTTGTCGCCTGAAACGTCAGGCAGGTCACTCAATCGTTTTCCGTTTGTGAACGCTTCAATGATTTCCCTTACTTTGTTTTCTTCATCTGTTGATAGTGCCATAATTTAAAAGTTTTATTTGTTGAAAAATTATTTTAATTGAACCTGAATTTGCCATTTGCGGTCAGGCGCAAAGTTGATTTTGTACAAAGCCTGACAGACTGCGGAACGACTTCAATATCAATGGTTCGATAAATGCTTGTGTTTTCTGTCGGGATGACGTGTATTTTGCTTATGCCGACACTGTTCACGGTCAGAAAACCGTCAGGGGCAACGGAAACCGCTTTGTCATCGCCCAAGAAAAGGACATTGTTACCCGTTCCCGCCGGGGATAGGGTAGCTGTTACTCTCAGAATGTCTTTGTTCCCTTTGGTTATTTTCTTAGGAAACTCTAATGTCATTCCCGTTGGCTGTTTACGGTCTTTAGCCGTGATTGTCTGCTCCAATTCTTCCAAACGGGCGAGGGCGGCGTTCATTTCAGCCACACTTTCCGTTGCTTCTGCCGCCGCTTCTCCTGCGGCTGACGCTTGTTGTTGAGCGTTTGTGGCAGCGGTATTGGCTTGCGTTATTGCAGCATTCACACGCCCTGCCGCCGTATCTGCCGCCATAGCTTTCGTTTGCCAATGCTGCCGCATCGTTGGCTTTTTTTTGCGGCTTCTGTGGCTTTTGTGCCCCGTGCGAGGCATTTCCACCAAGCGGTTTCAGTGATGGCGTGTCCCTTGTTATTGTCTTGTAACGACAAATAGGAACTGTCTTCCGTGTCAACAAAGTCAAACCGCTTGTAAGTCTTTCCGGCGTTATAAGAACCTGCGTCCGTAAACGCCACTTTCCCTAAAGGTATCTTTGTCATATTCGTGTAACTTTAAGTTATCCAACATTCAAATAAAGTTCTCCCGTCTGTTCATCAAACTTGATAAGTTTGTCGCTTACTTCATCTTCAAATTCCATGTATAGAATCATGTCATCATCGTCTATGCTGAATGTCGGGTACAGCACGCCGCCTTTTGCGAGCACACCTGTATCGACATACTTTTTCTGAGCTTCATCCCATTTCCACCAATTTCCATTGTCTCCCATTTTGGGCGGGTTGTCAGCCTGTTCCTTTGCCCGGTCAGCTTGCGTGTCAGCGTTCCCCGCCGCCTTATTAGCTTTCGTTGCGGCATTGTTTGCAGAGGAAGCGGCACTGTTGGCTGAGTTGGTGGCGGTCACGGCGGCTTCCTTTATCTCTTCTAAATCTTCACGGGCTTTGTCCGCATTGGAAGCGGCGGTATTTGCCTTTGTTGCCGCATTGTTTGCGTTGGTTGTGGCGGTATTTGCTGCTGCGGTTGCCTTGTCAGCGTTTCCCGCCGCCGTGTTTGCTTTCGTAGCCGCACTGTTGGCAGAGGAAGCGGCACTGTTGGCTGAACCCGCTGCGGTGTTCGCACTATTGGCGGCTGTCTCGGCTTTTTTCGTTGCGGCTACGGCATTTTCATAGGCGGTCTGAATGTGTTCCAGACTGACCTTGACGCTCGTTTGAACCCCATTTATCAGCTTAACGCCGATAGTGTATAATCCTTTCAGATTGTCGGAAAGGGTTAATTCGCTGATTTTAATTCTTTTCAATCCCATAATGTCATATTCTTTTTCGTAAGTCAATCGCAAACTCCCCGTCTTCTGTCACAACCAAATCCCGTGTTTCCGTGGCAAGCACAAATTCATCGTCTTCAAGCCTGAATGAAATGAAGCATACGGTAACGGTAAATTTGAGCCATATTTTATCAGAGGCGTAAAACTCGGACACGGAACAGCTTTTATAATGGCAGGGGTATTCATATCCCGTTTCATCAGAGTATAACAGCCGTTGTTCAGGACGCACAAGGTCATACAACAGAGCGTTATAGTTGCGCCACAGTTCAGTCAGTGAGGCGGCTTTCATAAGGCAGTTTATCTTTACGTCCTTTGCCTTATAGGTCACTTTTTCCCCGTCATACAAAGCCCCGTTCAATTTGTTGATATTGCGCAGGAGGCTGGTCTTGACATTCGGCGATTTCTCTATTTCATTAAGCGTTCCCTCCAACACATGAACCCCATAAACTGAGAACGGTTTCCCGTCAAGTTCATAATAATCAGAGCCGGGAACAGTGCTTTCAGGTTCTTTGTAGGTGTACCCGTCCAAAGGGAAATCATCGGCAAGCTTTATCGTGATGAAACCGAGAAGCGTTGCCAAATCCGTGTTAGGGTTTGACACAAGACGAAGGCGGTAAGTACGTCCTATCTCCCTGAAATCAAACGTATGATAGGCTTTGTCTGACAATCGTTCTATGAAGCCTCCCCAACGGTAATCCATGCCTGAGAGAACAATTTTTAAGGAAAATTCCTTCGTGTTCAAGGTAGGTTCTGACAAGTCAGGTTCTATGCCGTCTTCTTCCTGCCAGTCGTTGCTTGTGACCGCTTTCAGAGGCGGGAACGCCACAAGTTCGTTGTAGCCCCCCTCCTGAACATAGATGCCGTACTCTGTGAACGCATCCTTACCGTCTATGTAAAATCGTCCTGACATCATAATATTACCGCATTTCCTGACACGTTACGAATTTGTTGGCAACCCGTTGACCCCTTGACGGAAACAACCGCCCAGCCCGAGGCGTTGATGAACGCTTTAGCCCCGTGAAGAAGAAAAATTTCATGGCGTTCAAGCGTGTCACAGTTTATCGTTGCGTTTGTACGCCCGATAAGAACCGCTTTTTCCGGGTTTCTCAGCGTGATTATACCCGCATCAATGTAAACACCGTACTTCTCGGGGTTGAACGGCTTGAACAGCCTGAAAGTCGCTATATTCGGGAAACGGTGTTTGATACAGAACTCCATACCTTGTGGGCTTGTGAACAGCCGTATAAGGCTCTGTAAATCTTCCGTGCCTTTGAACATATCACACATACGGTATTTCTCTGCCATATTTGGCAGGGAACGGCTATCGCACTCCTGCCGGGCTTGCTCTTTGGCAACCCTCCATTGGGCGTAAACTTGTCTAATAATGTCTTCCATACTTATATCATTTTTATGCCTTTCAAGGCGAAATCGTTAACTGTATCTTTTGTCTCTTTGACTGAGCTTTCAATGCGTTCAATGCGTCCTGCCATGTTTTCGGTGTGTTTCTCAATGTTCAATACTGACTGTAAAATCATGTTCACGACAGAAAGAATGATTTTCGTGTTCTCAGCGATTGAATACGTGTGCCCCTGAATGGCTGTCGCACGTCCGTTCAATTCATCAACACTTTCTTGCGAAGCTGTGGCAATACCTTTTTGAGAGGCTTCACGGGTTGCATCTGCCGTGACTTCAAACATTGATTTAACGCTTTCAGGGAGGGTTTCCCATATCTTGGCAAAATCAGCCCCAACAGCGTTCAGGTCAGAAGCGAAACCACTCATAGATTGAATAACAGCGTCAAGACCGACAAACTGACCGTCCTTGAACCATTTAGCCTTGTACTTGTCGAATATCTCCCCAAGAGGTTCTTCAAGAAACTTGGAAACCAACATTCTTTTCATCACGTCAGCCACGATGTCTTTGACCTTATCGCCCCATGCCTCGGCGTAATCTTCTCCCGCTTGAAACGCTTCAAAAAAAGCGTCTCCGAGTTCTTTGGCTATATCTGAACTTGAACCACCGATAATGTCTTCTACCATGTCGTTGATGATGGCGACAGCTTGTGAACCGAGTTCTTCAATTTTTCTGTTCCATTCATCAATCTTGCCATGATCCGTGTCTTTCTTATCCTCTTCGTTTCTGATTTGTTCTTGAATAAGAAGTTGCTGCTGGGCGAGGTTTTTAAGCTGCTCTTGGGCGTTACTGTATTTTTCACCCCCGAGAGCCTTGTCAGCCGTGTAAGCGATATTTGCATACGCCGTGGCGAGTTTCTCAGCGGTCTTTTGAAGCAGTTCAGCGTTGTTTGAAACGTTGCTGAACAGAAGTCGCCAAGCCCCCGCTACGTCATTGACAGCGATTTTGTTTCTCAGGAGTTCTTTGTAAGTCTCGGATAAAGCCCGTTTCACACGTTCAACCGCTTTCCCGCTGTTTTCTTGTAACCGCACAATATCTGCATTGTCAAGTTCCCATTGAAGTTGGTCTATTCTGTCCTGCAGGGCTTCAATTTCTTCTTGCTTCTTGTCATCATTGTTGAATAGGTTTACAATCTGCATTGCTATTGACATTGCAGCCGATATGATAGTCAGGATGACAGAAGCCTTTTCTACCGTTTGAATGGCTGTTGCCGCCGCTGTCGCTGTTCCCTTAATACCGGTTGCAGATATATTCACGAGCTGAACAATGCCGTTTATCATTGACAGAGAAGCGGTCATAATGCTGCCAGCCGTTGAAATGATTTCGCCTGCCACGCCGCCAACTGTGTCGCCGATACTCTCAAACTCCCGTTCACATTCTTGAAGCGTTTTATACAAATCTTCCCACTCTTTGATTGAACGTTTATCGGGGCTGACATCGTTTTTCGCTTGCGCTTTTTCCACTCCTTTTTTAGCCGTTGATACCTTTGCACGGGCAACGGACAACTTATCAGAAGAACCTCCGTTCTTTTCAAGTTCTTCAAGTTCCTTTTCCGCTTGCTCCAATACCTGCTTCAACTGTTCAAGGGTCATGTCGGCTATCTTCTCACACCAAGCATTATATGTTTCTTCACGTTGGGCGAACTGTTCATCAATTTTCTGATACGCCTCTGTTTCGGCACGGTTCAGTTCATCCACGTTCCCTTGTGTGACACCCTTGCGGAGTTTCTTATTCCCGTCTTTATCCGTTTCATATAGGCTTTCACGCTTCTTGGCGTATTCTTCGGCGATTTGCGCACGTTGCTGTTCATAGGTCAGAATGTCTTTCATCATATCGTCAAGGGCTTGTTTGTTACCTTTGACTTGAATCTGCCTTGCAACTTCGGCATAAGACTTTAACATCGCTTGCTGCTCGGAAGAAAGGTCAGCGGTTGTCAGGTTCAAGGAAGCCCGGTATTCAAGCTGTTGTTCCTTTGTCGCTTTCGGGTTCTGATTGAGCCATTCAAGCACTTTTTTATCTTTCAGGTCTTCAATCATTTTCTGCGCCCGTTTATCGTTCTCGGAGATAAGGCGGTCATAATTCAACTGCACCTGCGCAACGGTCTTTTCATAACCATCTTCAAGTTCGTTGATTTGAGCCTGACGGATGTCTATCTCGGCTTGTGAAACTGCTTCTGAAACCTTTGCTGAATACTCCTTGATTTTAGCCGTGCGTTGGGCTGTTTCATCGGCGATTTTCTGCTGTTCTTTAGCGAATCTCTTTTCCTCGTTCTTTTCCTGCGTTGTTTTCTGGCTTGTACCCGCTTGTTCAAACAGTTTTTGAAAGTCAGATGAAACAGAGGTCATTTTCTCGGCATACTTGTTTATACGGGCGTCTATTTCGTTCAGAACAGGGTCATTGGCGATTGTCTGTTTGAACGCTTCACGGGCTTTTCTCGCACCCGCCTCGGTGTAAACCCATGCTCCGCTGCGGTCAACGTATTCATAGCCTCCTTGTGTCGTGTGTGAATATCCCGGCACTTTGCTTCCCGCCTGAATCTTATCCATTTGGTCTTCAAGAGCCATTTGGCGTTCAACCCTCTTTGCGTAGGCTTCATCAAGACGGGATTGCCATGCGGCGGCTTCCGCACGTTTCTGAAAGGCTTTCATCATCAAGGAAGTGTTCTTGACAAAGATGTTTTCAGCATCATTGACGCTGTTGACGGCAATTCCCAGTTCTTTGAACTTCGCCTGACTTTCTTTTATCCACTCACGCTTTTCATGGGCTGACTTGCATTTCTTGTATTCGTCTTGAAGACGTTTATACGTTGAAATGGCTTTGCCCGCTGATTCGCTAACCTGTTTGTTGAACGCCTCGGCTTCCTCACGTTCCTTTTTCAGAGCGTCAGCGGCTTCGTCCGTTGATTTTCTGAAAGCAAGGAAAGCTGTCACGGCGGCTGCAAGAACAGACAGAACCAAACCAAGCGGATTTGCTTTTACAGCCATGTTGAAAAGCAACATAGCGTCTTTGGCTGAACGTATAGAGGTTGTTAGAGACAGAAAAGCACTAACAGTTCCCCAAATGTTCATCAATTTATGTGCGGCTGCGACAGCGATAACGGCGGCTTTATATGCCCCGTATGTAGCGATGATTGTCAAAAGGATGTTACCGACTGTTTCCCAGTTCTCAATCAGGGTTGAGACAAGACCAAGAGAGGTGTTTATTACCCCCTCCTGCGACTGACCTATGGCATTGAACATTGTGTCGATTGCGTCCTCAATGTTTGAAATCTGCCCCGTGATTGTTTTTGACTGAGCTTCCATAAGACCGCCGAATTTACTGCCCTCGTTGGTCAGGTTCTCAATGGCTTTCTGAACTTCGGGAAATCCTACTTTTCCGTCTTCAACAAGTTGTTTGACCTGATTTTCTGCTACGCCGAACTGTTTCGCAAGTTCTTCCATAAGAGGAATGCCACGCCCCAAAAATTGATTAAGGTCAGCCGTGTACAAACGTCCTTGAACCATTGTTGTTCCGTACAGATAGGCAAGGTCATTGATAGGGATTGAAAGCCCGGCGGCGATGTCCCCGAGGCGTATCAAAGTGCTGTTCACGTCATTTGCGGCGACACCGTAGGCAAGAAGCTGTTTTGCGGCTTGACCGATGTCTTTCAGACCGAACGGAGTTGTGGCGGCTGTCTTGACAAGCTGGGTCATCAAAACATCTGCCTGACCCGCAGAGCCGAGCATGGTTTTGAAAGCGATTTCAAGCTGTTGGAATTCTCCACGGACAGTCGCAACGTGCGTGATGAAATCTTTTATCTGAGACACGGCAAACACACCAGCGACAGTTCTGCCGATTCTTTTGAATGAATCGTCAATCCTTGCACCTTCGTCAACCGCTGTTTGCCCTATACCTTGGAGCAAACGCCGTGATTCGGCTGCGCCTACCCTTAACTGGGAGTTGTCAAGCCCGACACCGTAATTCAGTCTTCCTTTATCGTTGTTCATTGTTTCTGCCTTTAATCACAGGTTTCAAAAAATTTCCTTACTTCTTCCTTATTTCTCGGGTCATCTGCCTTGATAACTTTTTGTTCTTCATCCTTTTTCCCGTCATTTTTCTTTTTGTCGTATGTCGGGAGAATAGCCCCGTACATTATCATGTTCGTATAGCTGATATTGTACAGAACATAGTCAAAGGTCAGATCGTAGCCTTTTGCAAAACCGCCTATGACAGCCCAAATGCTGTCATTCAGTTCTCCACTTTCCTCGGATGAAGAAGATTGAGTTCTGTCAGGAAAGTGGTAAGCCCGAAAAAATCGGCTATCTGCATTCTTGATAAGATTTGGCTTACAATCAGGTTAAGTTCTCTCGGGGAGACATCTTCAAGAAGTTCTTTTGCAAGCTCCGCTTTCTTGTCAATGGTAATTTCAACTTCAATCGTGTATGGGCGGCGAATAAGCCCGCACAGATACCGTTTCTCTTTGATTTGCGGAACTTTTTTCTTTTCTGTGATGCTCTTTGCGCCAAGAATGAGAATAGCCGCTATATCGCCGAGAATGCGGCAGTCTTTCGCTATGGATAATGTTTCTTCAACGACCTTCTCCGTGTCAAGGGCAATATGTGGGAGTTGTGAAATCGCTTCTGAAACAAGTATGAGGGTTGCCGTACTTGCGGGGGCAACCTGATATGACTTTTCGCCTACCTTGACTTCAAAAGGCTGTTCAAGGATGGTTTCAGCAACCGTTTGTTCTATTGTCTTATTCATATCTGACGAATTTCTAAGTTATGATTAGAGACGGGGGTCGGAATCGAACCGACATGCAACCGGGAAAGGCGTTCAGGCTTCACGGCGGATAAACCAGTGTATCAACCCCGCTGAAAGTTTTCTTATTGCGCTTACCCTTTGGGCTTTGTATAAGGCTTCACGGTCTTGCCTGTCTTGGGTTTCAGGCAACGTGCAACGTAATGAAGCATTTTACCGTCAGCGGTTGAATAGCTTTCATCACAACGAACCACGGAACGGTCAATCTGTGCGCCCTCGCATTCTTCGTCTTCGGGAGTTATGCGGAAAGCATGTTCTCCTGCGATTAACCCGTCATTGTCTTCAAACGGGCGTTCCCCGCCTTTCTTGACAAACAGGTCAAATTCAAGCGTATAAGTATTCTTCCCGTAACGGACATCAACAAGTTCGCCGCCCTCCTCTGTGGCGGTCTTCTCAGTTCCCGCCGTGGGGGTGATTTTTGTTGTGTCTTCTTTCGGCGTGTCAAGGGCTTCCCAAGATTCCGGGGTGGTGGGTGCGCCATTTGTTGACGGGGTTGTTTCAATCTTACATTTACCCCATGATAAAACTGCCATAACTTATTCGTTTTTAATGTTCTACAATTTATTTGATATTCAGAGGCGCATCATCGCTGCCGAAGAACTCGTAATGAAGTTTCACAACGATGAAATGCTGATTGATGTCAGGTTCAGCCTCCGTGTAAATGGTTTGTTGAAGCCTGAATTTATAACAGGACTTATCGGCGGTCAGGCTGTTGACCCAATCATTGGCGAGACGCTCTATTTCTTCTGCCCGCTGACCGTCTTCAACGAAGACCCCGTTATCGTAAGGGTCAACATCTGGAACATAGATATTCACGGTTACAACACCCGTTTGAATGTCACCCGAAAGACCCGATGTGAATATCACAACGGCATCCTCCTTGCGACTGTCTCTCGGGCGATTGCTGGTCTTACCGTCCCCTCTGTAAACGTCCCCTGAAATCATCGAGGAAAGGGTACTGTTTTTCAGCAGACGGTACACGTCCCCTTGAATTTGTTTTGAAGTCTTAGCCATATAAGTTCTGTTTAATGAAATCCGAGTTGTTTCAACATTTGCGGTACAAGACGCTCGGCAAGAAGTTCTGAACTGTCAAGAACGTCAAGCCCTTTTGCGGACACATAAGAAGCGTAGTTCATACCAGCCACGACAATAAGGCAAATCCCCTGCGGGAATTTTCTTGCGAGGCTTTTCACATACGCTGCCCCCTTTGAAGAACCGTCCTTGCCTTGTTTCACGGTTTGGAAACTGGATGAATGGATTATTCGCCCGTCAACCGTGATAACATAGCCGATTGAACTTCTCAGGTTGCCCGTGCGGTCTTTGTAAGAATTGGTTGAACGTGCCCTGTTCAAGACTGTCTCCCCGATATACATCAGGTTTCGGATAAGAACTTGTTTCAGCCTTTCAAGCTGCTGTTCCGTGTATCTGTCAATCTCCGACATCGGTGTTAGTTGTGTGATAGGCATATTCTTCTCAGTTATTTTTTGCGAAATCGGCGCATGTGGCGTTTACTTTTCTTATTGGTATGTTTGACCGGGTTGAAAAAGAAAAGCCGACATACAGCCGCACATCGCTTTAGACCAAAATTCTTACTTCGCACACGGCTTCAAGCGGTTCTGCCTGAATGATTGAAAACGTGCCAATCTCTTTTCCTGACAAGTCTTTCAAGCGTAGCTGTTCCGATGGAACGGGCTGTTCTTCAATCAGGATTTCATAGGAAGCCACTGTGAAGTGTTCCCCCTTGATAATTCCGAGTTGGTTGAACTTCTTCGCCTTGAATTGACATGGAACAGGTTCGCCCCATGCCACGGAAGACGGTTTGACGGGATAACCCGTTTCAGGGTCAATCCCGCCCGCTGTCTTTGTCTTGAATTCGATTGTTCCGTTTTGAATAAGCATACATTTCCGTTTTTAAAGCCGAGAACCTTTATATCCGTAAATAGGTTTGTTTGCGCTGCCGCTGTCATCGTCAAATTCTTTGTACAAGGCTTTGGCATGATTGCGGAATTGCGTTCTCTGTTCGTCCGTGAATGAAAAGGACTGACCGCCCTGAGACACGTCAGGAGCGAAAGACAGCCACAGAAGTAAGTCTGCTTTGGCGAGGTTGTAGGCTTTCCCTTTCAGAACCTCTGCTGTCGCTTCCGTGTCAAGGTCAAGCCCCCGTTTGTCCGCTGTCTCAACAAGTGTTCGGAGCGGTATCGGGTAGGCGTTTATCCCTTTCAGGTTTTCGATAACTTTTGCCATAATTCAAGACCGTCTTTAATCCCAATCTTGTGCGTCCGTTCTCACGTAGATGTTACGGTAAGCCGTATCAAATACGGGAATAGCGTCAGCCTGACCGATTGTAACCTCGCTCTTAGGCTCAATCGTGCCGTACTTCTTCACGACTGTATGGGCACGCACGGCTCTCAGAATTGTTTCTTCATTTTCCTGAAGAATGTCATACTGCGTGGAACCGAGTATTTCACTTTCTGACAAAATCATACGGCTGTTCTCAAACGGGTTGCCAGAAGTCTGTGAACCGTCTGAAAATTCACGGGTGATGGTTTGGTCGATAACACGCAGTTGAATACCGTTCAGCCATGCTTGTTTTGCGAGCATGGTATTTACAGCAGCCAAGTCAGGTGTTTGAGAGATACCGAGGGCGTTGGCGGCGAAAGAAGCGCACTGTTTAATAATTTGTTCCGCAGAACAGATTTTGTACAGTTCATCCAAATTGATGAAAGCGTACTTCAAGTTCAGGTTATGATCCTTACCCAACTTCACGAATTTAGCAAGGTCGCCGATAATGTCAGCAGTTGACTTGCTGTTCCAATCAACGGATGATTTGGTTTTCATCTCATCATCCACGTCATAGTCAAGGTCAAATTCATTGGCATAGGTTGCGTTCGTGGTGGTTGTGAATTTAAGCACGCCAGCGTTTGAAGCGAGTTTCCATGCAATGTATTCTTCCTCAGACTGAACGCCGTTGAAACAGAAATCAACATCATTTCCCCAATACTCAACAAGTTTGGTAGCATCTTCATCCTGAGCGAAAGCCAAAGCCGTTTGATAATCTTTGATTTCAGAGCGTGAAAGTTCACGGCTGATAGAGATAAACGGAATATCTCCACGTGCGCTCTCGAATATCGGGCGGCGTTTACGCATGATAGTTCCGTTGTCAGTATGCAGGTCGGCGGCGACATTCTTCTTTTCAAGCTGGTTCGTTAAGGTTTTCCAGTTGAAGCCGTTGACTTTCTTAACGGGGAAGTGCTTTCCGAAAAGGAAGCCCGAAGCGTCAGCCGAATTCAGACGGGCTTGAACCATTTGTTCGGTCAAACCCTGAATCATTGTATTTACAATAGTTCCCATAAATTACTTACGATTAATAGTTTATGATACCTTTGAGGTGTTTCATCACGCATTCAGGAAGCGGGTTGCCCTTTGTCACGCCAATAAGCCAAGCGTCCGTGTCAAGGTTTGAGTTTTGCACGATGGGCTTGCCTGTTCCGACAAGTGAAAGCGGGGTGTATTTCAGTTTTGAGGTTTCCGCTGCCGATTCCGCTGCGGCTTCAATGATAAATCCGCCTTTCTCAATCTTCACTCCAAGAGTGGTCTTGACCTTGATTGTGTCGTGGGTTTTCTCTGTGGTTGTGATAGATGTGATAGCGTAAGCCTTGCCACCTTCATCAGCCATGATGAAATCGCCAACTTTGAAATTGTGACCTTTATTTACTTTGATGTCAGTTGCGGTTTCTGTCGCTTCTGCCGACAGAACGGCAATCTTCACAACGTGGCAAATGCCGTTGTCGGGTGCGCTCAATACTGCGCCCTCGTTCAGAAAATCGCCGCCGAGTTCAGAAACCTTGACCGAAACGCCGCCGCGAATATCCGCTGTTTTGTGCATGAAGACACGAGGTGTGCGTGTGTCTTTCCTGCGTGTTACTGTCATTCCCATTTTTGAATGATTTTGGATGTTAAACATTAGAACGGCTGACCGTCGGCGGGCTTGTTGTCACGGTGTGATATAGCCTCCAATTGCTCTTTTGTCAGTTCGTTCCCTTGACTTGATGAACCGCCGTTCTGTGCGGCAGGTCTTCCGAAAACAGCCCCTTTTGCCCGTGTGTCATTGACAATGCCGTCCACTTCGGTAGTGATTTCGCCGACAAGCGTGTTGAACTGTTCATCGGTTAGACCGTCAACAGGTGTGCGCTCGTAAGCCTTGCGTAGATTTTCAGGCAGTTTTTCAATGATTGTGGAAAGTTGTTGCTTGCGGGTTGCAGTTGTACGGTCTCCATCCATTTTGTTCAAACGCTCGGTTATCGTCTTGTTGCTTTCGATAAGAGCCTGTGCCCAAGCCGGAACTTGCTCGCCCCCTGCGGATTGTGTCTGAACGGTTTGCGTTCCTCCTTGCTGACCGCCCTGAGAGCCGCCCCCGTTATCAATCTTTTGCCCGTCTTTCAGACCGTATTTGGTTTCATAGGTTTGTACGGCTGTCTGTTGGGCTTCTGTCGCACGGCTGTCGCCGTAGCTTTCAATGATTTCGATGAACTCTTTTGTTACCCCTGCAATAGCAGTTGTTATTTGTTCATCTGTGGTTACAGTCTTGGCGAGTTTATCGGCAATCCTGTTCAATACATTTGCGTTGACCCCCGGAAATTTGGCTTTCAACGCCTCTAAAATCTTTTGTTTCATAATGAATGCTTTGTTTAACTGAAAAGTTTACGCAACAAAGGTATGCTTTATTTCTTAAAGTGATTACAATATACTCAGAAAAATAATGCTTCTTCTTGTTTGTCTCAGTTTTTATGCTATAAAATATGCTTTTAAGCTATTTTGAGGCTGTTTTTGAGATAATGGAGTTAAATACTACGGAAGTGGAGTTAAGTGGGGTTAAAAATAATCTGTTCAGTTAATTTTTATCCGAAAAAGTTGATTATTTCCAAAATACTTAACTTATATTTGCAACATGATTAAGATGTAATCACTTTTGAACCTCAAAAAAACAGAAATATGAAGACAGTGAGTTTAGCATACAGCACAAGAGAAATCAACCGTAATTTCAGAATTAAGGTTTCAGGCGTTGATGGCGAGGGGAACAAGGTTCACAAGCTGGTTGGCGTTTCAGGGGCTATCGCTCTTATCGGTGTTGAAATGTTCAATAAACTTTTGAAGCGGGCTTTCAATAACGTTGAAGACAAATGCGTATGCAAACTCCGCAGAGGTATTAAATTTTCATTTTATATCAAATAATCAGGAGGAAAAGATTATGGTAATCAATTTTAGAAAACTGAACCGTCAGGTTCTCCCTTTCAAGCCCGAAACGAAACAAGGATTTATCTTCATCGCCACAAACGAACAAAAGGAAAACGGTCTTTTCAGTATCGCAAAAGTTGGGAGCAAAAGAAGCCTTATGACTATTCTCGTTGATACTATCAATTCCGATGAAGACTTCAAACGCGAATTTTCAATCTGAACAGGAGGACAGAATTATGAAAGACAATATGAACAGTATTATCGAAGCGGCTTTTTGGGCGGGATTTGAACCAAGTTCAGATGACTTGACAGAAGCCGCCTTGTATGAGGAAGCAAAGGTATATTTAGAAAAATCAATTCAGTATTAACCCAAATAAAATTTTCAAGTATGGAAACAATGACAGTGACAAACGAAAAGACCCTGCAACAGGGTTTGAATGATGTTGTAATCAACAAGGTTCAGAGAATGATAGACGGTAAATCCGTTGGGGTTCAAGCTACAATGGAGCGTCTTATCAGCGAGGGAAAGATAGCGCAGGATTATATCGCCCCGATAGGCGTTAACCTGAGACAGAAAGACCACAGCCCCGTGATAACATTCAACGGGGGAGAACGTCTGATGATGAATATGCCTGACGGTCAGTTCTCGCTCCATGATAACGCCATAGGGCAGCTTGCTGACAGAATGGGAGTTCCGCAGCGTTATCTCAGACAGCTTGCGCAGGGGGCTGAGTGGGCTAAGAACCTTGCCGCCGAAATTCTGAACGAGCATAGCGGTTGGACGGAAAGAAGCCGTGTTCTTGTCAGAACCGTAGGGGAGCAGGTTCGGGGTGTTCTCTCTGACAGCTACCGCCGTCTGAACAGCGTTGAAATCCTGACGGCTTTTGTTCAGGAAGCGAGCAAGCAAGGGGCGGTAATTTCGGACGCTTATATGAACGACACAAAGGTTTGGGCAGAAACAATCCTGCCACAGCCAATCGTCATACCGACAGCGAAGAACGGCGATGTCATCATATTTGCGGGCGCACGGTTCTCAACCTCTGACTACGGGGACGGGGCGGTTGACATGCGGGCGTTTCTCTTGAACGGGGCTTGCCTTAATGGTATGGTTCGTGAAAGCGTGATGAAGCAGGTTCACTTGGGGTCTAAGCTGCCTGATAACCTGAAACTATCCAACAAAACGTATGAACTTGACACGAAGACCACCGTTTCAGCGGTCAAAGACCTGACGAAAGGGCTGTTCGGGAAAGATAACCTGATGAAGAAAGCCTACGAGATACAGGGGGCTTCCGAAATTGATGTTGACTTTGAGCATGAATTGAAGAACCTGACAAAGAACGGAAGTCTTCTGAAACAGGAAAGTAAGGAAGTTGAAAAGATTTTGATGCGCAATGACCCCGAAGATGGTGTTCAGGGAGGTTCAACCCTTTGGAAGCTCACTCAGGCAATCACGGCTCACGCCCGAGAACTGACTCCCGAAAGAAGCCGGGAATTACATGAAATTTCAGGTTCGCTTCTCAACCGTGTGAAATTACAAGCATAAATTAACAATCTCCCGTGAACCCGTCAAAAGCGGGTTTGCGGGATTAAAAATAGACTGCAATGAAAAAGACAGATTTGACATTTATCGGGATTGACTGTTGGGACAGACCCGTTTACAGAGACACCAACGGCAAATTATGGAAAGACATTACGCTTGGGAGCGATACGCCTGAATTATATTCAGCTTGCAATAATGACTTTGAGGGAGAGCCTGATATGCCTATTGAAATGACTTATCCCGATTTTGAATAGTTGACATGATGTTTAACCACGCCCGACAGAGAGCCGTAAAAGCCCTGTGTCGGGTTTAATAACTGAGAAACAACGATGACAGACGAAAAGAAATTTGAGTTCAATGAAGATATTGAAAATGATTGTTTAATGACATGGAAGAACGCCCGGACTTTGGGACGTTATAAGGCTCTCTGTAATGAACGTGATTCGGTTGACGTGAAGAAATACGATTGCTTCTTCGCTTTCGGTAATGAATCATTCGCAAGGGGTATGAAAGGAATACGCCCTTTGAATGACGGGGAGAAGATTTACAGTTTCGGCGCAGGGGGCTATGGTACAAAAGACGGTATAGAACGCCTGTTCAAGTTTTACGAAGACATGGAAGCCCGAATAAAGAATGAATGTGACCCGCAGGAGGTTTATTGCTATGAATACAATAACCATGAATGTTGCATTGCCTTTGACGGGGATATAGAAGCTATCAGGCTTGTTGCCGGGATATGGGGTGTCGAGACAGCGAAAACAATCAAACGGAGGTCGGCTTTTTATAGGGTTGAAGAGCTTTTCAATTGAAAAAGCAATGTTTTCTACGAGATAATATATGTTTTCTCGTAGAAAACTCTGTTTAATTAGTGTTTTCTGCGCAAGAAACCCCTAAAGGAGAGGAAAGAAAAGAATATAGAAAAAAATACTACTAACGTAGTATAAAAAAAGACCCTGACGGGTCAGGCGCACACGCCGTTTTTTGGAGGGGTTCGCCTGACACAAGGTTTGGGGCGTTAAACAGAAAAAGACTATGGCGAAAGAGCAAAAGACGATTTACCGGGTTCAGTTCAAAGAACCGCCATTGAACGATGACGAAAGAACAGAGTTCTTCTTCACGTCACTTGCGGCGATTTATGATGTCTTCACGGCAGAACAAATCGGCTGTCGGGTCAACCGCTTGTACAACATCGGTCTACCTGACGGTACGCCGTATGACGGGAAACGTTGCCTGATAACTCAGGAGGCGGTTCACAGTAAGGCGCAAAAAAGCCCGTTCACAGGTTGATGATGAAGACAAGCCCAAATAAGCCGATTTAAGACGTGATTTTAAGTAGGCTTATAACTTATACAAGATTGACTGTGAAAATTCAATAGCGGGGCTAAAAACGGGCAAATTGAGGGTGTTTGTGATTATGGTGTAATCATGTTATTCGGTTTACCCGTTTGAGGCTTTCAAAAAATATTCGCTTTTTTTGCGAACTCTCAGAAAAAGAACTTATCTTTGCTGCAGAAAAAGAACTGAATATGGAAATAATCTTCAATGAAGAATATCTTCGGGAAATGTATAATACCGGGCGAACGGATAAGAAACACCGTTTTCAGCCTCAAATTATACGGAAATATATTCGTGTGATAGATTTGATGAGGGACACTTCAAATGTCTTGGGGTTGATGCGATACAACGCATTGAATTACGAGAAATTGAAAGACGATAAAGCGGGTCTTTCTTCTGTGAGAGTGAATGACCAATATCGCATTGAATTCGAGGAACATACCAAAGACGGGGAAACCGTTGCCACGATATGTAATATTACAGATTTGTCAAACCATTATAAATGATTGATTATGATAACAATACCGGGAGTTGACCCTAAAATGATTGCTAACAATCTTGAACCTGCGTTTCCCACGCATCCGGGGGAAATCTTGAAAGAAGAAATCGAATACAGGGGGATTTCTCAACGCAAGTTGGCAGAACGGATGGGCATAGGCTATTCTGTTCTGAATGAGATATTGAACGCCCGCCGACCTGTCACTGAAAAAACAGCGATGATGTTTGAGGCTGCGCTGGGGGTTGAAGCTGAACCGTTGATGCGTCTTCAAATGAGATACAATGTGCGTATCGCTCAAAAAGACAAATCTTTCATGCAGCGTTTGGATAATATCCGCAAAATTGCCGCCGTTCTTTAGTGGCGTTGCGATTGCGCCCGAATGCCGGGCGATAATTCAGAACGTGAAGACTTACACCAATTTGGAAAGTAAAGCGTTTATACGTCAAATTCGGAGAAAATAACTTAACCAATCAGAGTATGGAAACAGTTTTTGATTATAACATAACAGACAAAGAGCGTGAAGACATCGGAATATCTGACAAGGAGCGTTATTTGGCTATTGTGGGGGAAGATACTGCAAATTTAGACCTTGCCACCCTTTTTCATACCCGAGGGGATAATGACAGGATGGCAAGGTACGCTGATAAACTTCCGCTTGATATGAAGTTGGATTTTTATCGGACGGTTACGCACCCTTGATTCCTCTTAGTGTTTCTGCAAATTCACTTGAAGACATTCTGAGATTTTTAACAAGTTCTTTTGCTGTTTTCAAGTCATATTTACTTTTCGCTTGAACAAACTTCACGATTTCCTCGTGGATTTCTTCATACGGGGTTTTCAGAATGATGTCTTTGAAATGGGCGTGCGCTTCTGCTTGTGTGACGTTTATATGCTTCAATAGGTTTTGAAAATTAGAAACGAAACGCCCATAACCATAACCCCGTTCAATGATTTCTTTAGTGTTGACCGCCTTCCCTCCAAGGCTTTTCACAAAGTCACGGTATGAATGACGTGCGCAGAACTGATTGATAGTTTCCATTGAACGGCTTCTTAAATCAGTTTTATTTCTCAAATTTTTCCAACCGATAGCTTGCGCATGGCGTATTTCATGCCATAGGCTTTCAAGGGCGTATTCTTGTTTGAATGTCATATCAATACCCGTGGATATGGCTTTTAAAGCCCCCTTGACTTCTTCAAGCGGGTTGAATATCTCGCCGCTGACAAGCTTAAATTCCCGGTTGGCAATCTTGATTGTGTTCCCCGCCATGTTATAAGCCCCTGTGGAGTTCAGATAAGACCGGGAGTTTGCCATAAAGAAACTTACGCCTTTAGCCCGTGTTATCACGACATCAGTCAACCCACCGAGGAATAAATCGGGGTTGTTCTGGGCAAAGGTCTTAATCGTGTTCTGAACCTCTTTGCCCGTGATATAGTTCGGGTCTTTGAGTTTCAGAAAGGCTTCTTTCAGGTTCTCAATAAGCCCCGCATCTTGACCGCCTTTCAGTGTTCCCATGTTCTGAATGAACCTTTCAGGAATAAACTTCACGTTATCACGAATGAAGTACGGAACAGATGACATACGTTTTGCCCGGTCTTCATTATCAGCAAGCCATTGTTTGAAATTATCGGGTACATCTTTGACCTCGTTCTTGCTCCCTTGAACGGGTTCTTCTCCCGCCATAATACGGCGGTTGTCCTCTGCCATTTCTTCCTCAGTCTTCAAGACTGTTTCAGCATGACAGCGGCAATGTGGATGCCATCCCGTGAACTTGAACGTTTTCGGGTAAAGCCCTTTCAGTTCATCGCAAATGTCCCTGAACGCAACGCCGTTCAAAGTGTGGTTATTACTCAGCTTGATTTCAATTCCGACAACGAAATCAAGGTCTTGCCAGCGGGTATAGTCTGCCGTTCGATAAGCGATGTTCGTTTCTGTGGCGGCGAGGCGGCGAGTGTTCTTGAATGAAGAACGGTAAACGCCTTGACCGGGATGAAAAGCCGCCGCCCGCTTGGATAACTGCAAAACCCCGTGTTCATCCTTGACACGTCTGAACAGTTTGTCGGGAAATTTCAGGTATTGACGCAGTTCTTTTGTCATGTCCTCGGCAGATACGCCGTTTCTCAAACTGACATCAAGCCCGAGTTCTATTTCCTCCTTGAACTGGTTCGTATAGTTCCATACACGGTCTGATAGCTTCAGCCCGTTTGTCTTTCTCTGAATGAACGCTTCACGGGCTTCATCGTTCGTGGAGAAATAACGGCGGTATTGAGCCTGAGAGAGTTTTCCCACGTTATCCCCGAAGACCCGACGGGCGAGTTCGTTGTTCTTGTTGTTTGATAGAGACCAAGCGGAGTTTATGCCGTTGACTATCGCCGCCGACAACCCGCTTTTTAGCCCCGACAACAGCTTTTCTATTCTTTTGCGTGTAATTGGATAGTCGCTGAAAGAAAAAAGCCTGTCGGGGTTAAAATCGCTTATGGTCGCACCGATACGTGCGGCTTCCTTGACAGCAGCCTCGTAAATCTGTTCTATGCGCTTGTCAAGGGCTGACAGGTCTTTCAAGTGTTGACGTTCCCATTTATTCAGCCTTGCCATTGTTTACCTCCCGTTTGATGAAGTGTTCGCACTGAGGGTCTGAAAGAAAGCGACAGAACTTTCCGTCCGTGTAGAACGGGCAACGGCACATGAATGGTTTCCCGTTTGCGCCTATCTCATGCCAATCATAGCTGTGCCCGCAGTCACGGCATTGAAATTTCGGTTGTTCTTTGGTCTTTGGCGGTTGTCTTCTTCTTGATATAGCCATAATTTCCCCCTTTCTTGTTATTCAGTCATTTCAAGGCTGTCATACATTTCTTCTTCCTTGATTTCTTTCAGCGTCTTGTCAACGTCATCAGATTGCCCGTAACGCTCAATGGATTCACGCTGAGACATAAGAGGCTTGCCACCGTTGGCTGTCATCAAGTTGTTGATGTCATCCTTTTCATCCGATATTGTGAACGGGGTAATGATGATTTCAGCTTTCAGAGCGTCAATGTCGGCGGCGTAGCTTTCCCCGAAGACAATCTTTGCGTAAGCCTTGATAACGTTTATTTCACGGTCGAAGAACTCAATCAGCGGTCCTTTTTCATCGTTGACTTTCAGTTGTGCGTCAATGAACAGTTGTTTCCGGCTCTCTCCTGACAAGGCGACTTGCGACATCTTCTCGTAAGACCAATCAGGGAGTTGAAGCATTGTGAAATAGAGGTTTCTCAACTCTGAGACGTGGAATTTCAGGTTCTCAACGGCTTGTTGCCAAGTGACATACTGCGCTGTTGAGCCTTTCGGGTATTGCATGACGGCACGGGCTTCCTTATCAGGGCTTTTTTCATCGCCGTAGCTTATCGCTTCATCAGCGAAGACACAGAACAGTGGCTTTGAGTTCTCACGGATGTAATTACCGTTACGGCTCAAAGACCATTCAATTTCGTAAACTGTATCTGACGTGAATTCCCAAATCGGGAAAGGACGGCAGGCGTAAATTGCGGGGATTTTCAAAAGCGTTATATCTTCATTCTCAATCTCCTGCCATGAACCGCTTTCAGAAGACCATTTGATGTGCTTGTTTGCCGTGTATGCGTCAAAGAACTTCACGGTCTTTCTCCCTTTCTTCCTTTGATAGCCGACTGACATTGCTATCATGTCGCCGTATTCATCGAAAAGGGGGTATAGGTCATCGCCGAGCATGGGGGAGAACGTGCGACAACGGATTTTCAGGGGGCTTTTTCTTCCGTAAAGCGTGTTGTTCTGTTCAAGGGCGTACCATAACGTCATAATCTCGCAGCCGGCAAAGAACCTGTTCACACGGTCTATGTCAACGCTGTCGATGCGGTTCTTGTCGAGGACGCTTGTGATGAATGTCGCCACTTCTTTCTGTTTGTCGTTCTCAGGCTTGAACACACGTTTGACAGGTATAGCCGTAACCAGTTCTGTCATTCTCTTTGATGCGAGTTTCTGAAAGCCGAGCGCAATGCGGGTCACGGGCTGAATCCCGTCTTCGTTCACGATGTCGGGGTATTTCTGTCTATCCATAACGGGATGAAACTTCGGGTTATACTCCATTTCAAGCCCTTTTCTGCCGCCCCAAACAGGGACGTTCACGGTCTTTTCACTCAGGGCGGCAATCTTCTGTTCTGCCGTCATGTCTGAATTTAAAATTTCTTCGATTGTCATTGTTTGATATTTTTTGAATTGAACATTCTGTTTGTTATCTCCGTATCATTTTCGCAATTCTGTTCACGTTGATAGGTTTCGCATACCGAACGGGATAGAACGTGTTAGCCAAAGCGTCAAACTTATCAGGGCTTCGCCCGAGGCGTTCTTTGATGTCTTCTTTCGGTTCAATATAAAGTTTGCCGTTTGACTTTACCGAGAACTTTATTTCCGTGGCTTCTTCGTCAAACTTGTCATCCGTCGGCAGCATGGCTCCCGTGTTGTTTCTTGGGTTCAGCCAATCACGGACAGCCCAAAACAGATAAGCACGCATATTGAAGAACTTGTTTTGCCCCGTGATGTCACTCAGTTCACGCCCGTTAGGGGTCTTTGCGCTCTCTGAATACTTGCAACTCAGGATATAATGGGGTTCGTCTTCAAGTTCAACGCAGCGGCTATAAACGCCCGCACCTTCGCCGATTGTGTCAATACTGACGTAAAGACCGATGTTCTGTCGGCGGGCAACCATGATTTTCCCAGCTACTTTCATGTGGTCTGCCACACCGCCTGAATTGTGTGTGTCAAAGGAAGCCACCCAGTTGTCACGGCGAAGAACATAACACGTTGCGTCACGCCCCATGCCCGCCACGTCAACACCGAGAATATTGAGGTCAGCCCGAAGCGGTTCACGCCCTTTTGCTTGTTTCCAACGTTCGTGCGCTTCTTCAAGCCATTGACGGGGAATAAGCGTGTCTTCATCGACTTTCGGGAACAGACCGAGGACTTTCTTTCTGAACAGGTCTTCCGGGCGATACCATTGCCCCTCGAACTCAAAGTCATCCATTTCTGATATGATTTCATCGGGGGATATTTTCTCACACCAATTTTCAAGTTTATCCAACACCCAATCGTAGTCAACCTGACCGGGAATAATAATCTTCTTGCTTGCGATATTCGGGGCTGTCAGGCTGTTCAGACGGTATTTGTGCCAACGGTCGCCTTTCTGAGATTTGGCTGCGTATCCTACTGTCGTATTGGGGTTGAAGACAATCAGAATACGGCTATCGCCCTGCAGGTTTCCCTCAATGGCGGCAAATGTGTCATCCCCTATACCTGTTGCCTCTGTGATGACGAACATTGTATGAACGGCGTGGAAACCTGACCACGCTTCATGGTTGTGTTCATCAGCCTTGAAACCCGTCAGGAACCATTCATCATTGTTTGTTCTTATGTCGTAAGCGTTCAGTTTGCCGATAAGTTCAACGCCACGGGCTTTTGCCCTGTTGAAAAGGCGGCTTATCTCAGGCATCATGATGTTCTTCACTTGTCGGTCTGTCGGGGCTGTCAAAGCGACCTTGGTGTTTTCAACAAGTTCTATTTCCCCCAAACTGTTCTTTCTCCAACGAGGTGTGAGATACAAGAAACAGATAGCGGCACAAGCCGCAACGAAATCTTTTCCTCGGGCTGTCCCCGATGCAACCGATGTTCGCCTGTTGTGTTGAACGCTTGACAGTATTTCTTGCTGTTCTTTGTCAAGGGTCACTCCGAGGGCTTCACGGACAAACCTGTTCCAGTCTGCCCGCCATAGGTTCATCAGTTCAAGACCTTTCTTGCGGAGAATATCTTTATTCTGTTTCTTCATTGAGTTATTTTTTGCTGATTCGCCCTGTGCCGGGCTTTCGTTTTCAAATGGTAATTTTATACGAGTGAATGATTTCAGAGCCACATTCGGGCGCAATCGGTGTTATTCTGCTTCGTCCTGCGTTTCGGGTTCATCCAACAAGCCGCTTTCAATCAGCAGAGAGGCGAAAGATACATTTCCGTTGATGTCTTTCTTTTCGGGAGCGTAAAGACCAAGCAGCTTACGCCGTTCTTCAAGTTGTTTCCTGATTTCGGCGATATATGACGGGTCTCCGAGCATGATAACCTCTGTTTCCGTCCTTTCTGTCTGATACGTCCTGATTGAAGTCTGCCCCGTCTCGTTGTCACGGGCGGGAGAGCCTTTCTGCTTGCGTTGTGTCTTGTTGTAATCAGTCTTTGACTTTTCCCACTGTTCCCATAGTTCCCGGCAGGTTTCGTCAATACGTTCAAGTTCAAGTGTCAGAGCAGCGTCCATGTCTTCAATTCTGTTTTCCCGCCATTCGTCAAGAAGCGTCTGCACGTCTTTGTGAACCGTGGCGAGGGAATAAGAAGACAGTTCAAGCCGCTTCACGACTTCTGATTGAATTTTTCTGAGGCTGTAACCCCGCTTGTACATTCCCGCCACGATTTCGAGACGGGCTTGTTTCAGTTGGTTTCTTTTCTTTTCCTGTGCCTTGCTCATAGTTCTTTTGTCATTGAAAGAAAGTTCAGATAAAAGTCAAGGTTGCAGCTTGACAGTTCGATGTATGTTCGCCCGAACTCAGGAAACGTATGAACGGCAAAGTGGCTCTCGGAAAGCAGCCATAAAGCCGTGTAACCTTGTGGGCTGAAATGATGTTCCGTGCAACTCAGAACATTGAAACCCGCTTTACGGAGAAGTTCGTCAAACATTCCCCGCAGTGCTTTCGGGTCGGTCTCTTTGACCCATTGGGCGTGATTCCAGATTTTTGCTTGCATGGTCTTATTCATTTTCAGTTGTTTCACTCTCAGAAGAAGTTTCAGTGGCTTCAAACTGAACCATGTCTTCTTCTGTGTACTCAATTTTCGGGTATTCTTTCTTTATGTCTTTCGGGTTGCCTTTGAAGAACACGAGAATGTGCTGGTGCGTCTTTGCGACCTTTCTTGTCTCCATATACCGGGCGGCTCTCAGGGCTGTTGAAACGGTTTGTTCAACAAGGATGATTTCATTATACAGAAGAACGCCCGCTTCTTTGAATATCCGCTTGATGTCGCCGCAGAAGTCATAATAAAAGCCCGTCTTCCGGTCACGGACATCGCCCACACAGATAACGGCGAAACGGTTATTTCTCAGACAGCCGACAGCCGCCGTGAAAGCGTTCTTCAATATCTGAATGAAGTCTTCATAGCTGTCCTGATTGCTTGCGTCATTCGGGAGGTCTGAATACTTTTCAAGGTCAAAATATGGAGGACAACTGAACAGCAGGTCTTGGCTCTCGGGGTTGATGTGCTTCGCCACGTTCTGACCGTCATCGCAAATGTAGCGGGCTGTCATATCAGCCACACGCTCGTTGTTCAGGCTCGCTTGCTGTTCTCTCAGTTCAATGCCCGTGAAGCTATTGCCAAGGTAAGCTGAAACAAAGCCAAAGACGCTATCGCCAGCGAAGCAGTCAAACGTCTGACAGTTCTTGAACCCGAACCAACGGCAGACGATTTCAGCCATAACGGGGTCAAGGATAGAAACGCCCTGAGCAACGATTTTCGACTGTTCCCGTTCAAGGTCTTCTTTTGGAACGTACTTTTCGATGTATTCTTTGAATGAAATACCAAGTTCTTTCCTGTGTTCACGGGTTCTTCGATACAGGTCTTTGTACTTGATTTCAAGGCTTGTCATAAGCGTATCATTACGGCTTTCTCCCATATCCCCGATGATGTCGTACCACTTCTTCTTGCGGTCTTGCCAATAGCCTTTACGGGTGTCAAGGATAGAGAACGGGGGTACGACAAAGCGGTCAAACAATGATGATTCGGGTGCGCTGTTCGGCAGGGAAGAAGAACCGTTCCTGCTTTCGCCCTCTGACTTGTCTTCCCACAGGTCTAAGCCCCAATCAACAAGTTCTTCCGTGTCCCATTCATTAGCGAGAGCGTCCATGTCCCACTCTCCATAACCCACGTTGTCTTTGATGATGAACTCCCGCTGTTCTGCGTCTGTCAGTTCAGAAGCCTTGATAACATGGGCTGTCGGTCTGTCAAGCCACTTTTCCCAATGACTGCGTAAAAGGTCTCGTTCTGCTTCTGTCTTCTGTGCGTATCCTGAACATTCCCCAAGCCGGGTATTTATTTCAGCGGGAGACATTTCAGCGATAGCGGACAAAGCCCGAAGACGCATATTCCCGCCAAGAACCGTGAACGTGTTGTCAACGACTATCGGGCGAAGTTCAAGCATCTTCGGGAGAATTAGAATAGACCTAATCAACTTCTCAAACTTGTCATTCTTGATTGTACGGGGATTCGCCCCGTTAACCTGAATTTGTGAAAGATGAATAGTTTCTGTTTTCATACTCTTTTTTGATTAGTGATTACATTGTACGCACAAAAGTATGAAAAAGCGAGTATAATATAATCACTTTTAGGCAAAAAAGGGGCTTTTTAAGGGGTAAAATCATTCAAAATGGCTGATTTCATCAAATCAAGGGTCTTTTTCTTGTACAAGTCATCAGGCGTTGTTCTGAACACACGCCAGCCCATGAGCGTAGCCGTATTATACTTCTCAATGTCTCCAAGAAAACCTTTTGGGGAAGTATGCCGTCCTCCCGTCCATACACCGCCCTCAACTTCAAGGGCGATTTTGTGTTCAGGCACGGCGTAATCAAACCGCCACTTCCTGACGGGGTGAAATTTGAACTCTTTTACACAATCTACTTTCAAATCGGTTTTGCAAATAACCGTGAAAACGTCACGCAGGGGCGGTTTTGCCGCTGTCTGTCGGCTTTTCTTTGTTTTTGCGATACTTTTATCAGCTTTCATGTTTTAACGTGATTTTTGGGGCTTGTTTAAAGGCGAGGAAAACAGAAAGGGGATTGCTCCCCTTTGTTTGTGTTTATTCTCATTTTATCAGAATGGCAGGTCATCCGTATTTTCCACAGCTTGCGCCCCGTCAAAGGTTGAACCGACATTCATCTGTGGGGCGGCTTTCTTCACAAGCGGTCTCATGCCGCCGATAATCGGGAGGGCTTGCCTCTGTTCTTCAGATAAGGCTTCGTATATCTCCTTGTCAAGTGACTGTTTGATACAGTGTGTTTCTTTATACTGCGGGTTCTCCATTTCTATGGCTGTCAGGTTCAGATAAACGCCTTTTTCCCCGACATAAAGCCCGCTGTCATCAACCGGGATGACAAGACAGCGTTTTGTTTCCGTGCGCCCTTTGAAGTTTGTTATGAACGCCCCTTTCAGTTTCAGGAGGTCTTCTTTGATTGAAAAATTACCCATAATTTCTTGTTTTTTATTCGATTAAATATCCGTTTTCTGTAATAAGTTCACTTCATTTGCGTTCAGCCTCTCAGACTTAATGATAGCCCTTTTTCTTCGGGTTGCTCCGGGTTCTGAGCCAATATGGTTTCCGTTGCCAGTGCTTCCGGGGATGCAGCCGTTCCCTATATGGAGGGTAGGGGTTACGCTCTGCTGGTTCAGAACAGATTTCATAATCTTCAAGGCTTATTTTTTTCAGTTCATATTCCAAGCTGCGTTCAATAACTTGCGCCATCAGACATTCAGCCCCGAGCCTTGATATTTGTTCGATAGCCCGTTCAAACTCAGCGATAGACATTCCTAAAGATTCCTGAGCGTTTATCAAAGCCTCTTTTAACTCTTTTACCGCTTCATCAAGGAGACCCAACTTTTCTTGAAGACGGTCACAAACGTCATTCAGGCTGTTTCCCATAAGTCAGCCCTCCTTTTCGTAAGCCCATCCGAGAAGACGGTCAAAGGGAAGCCCTATGCGATGATGCGTGTCTTTTCTTGAAAGGCAGAAATCCCCGTCATCGTCAACCTCTCCGTCCGTGCATCCTCTGTAAATTTGCCCGTTATTGAAAACGAATAATGCCGTGCGGTTGCTGTCAATGCTGCCGATGTCTTCCGGGTCTCTCAATGTATAACGCTGACCGTTTGAAAGCGTTATTTTACACCGTGTCACGTTTTTCATACTTGTTTCTCCTTTCTTGTTTCTTGTGTGTCAGATGTTGTTCTGTCCTCGTATGAAAGCGTGATACCTGTCAGAACCCCGTTATCGTCACGCTTGAACAGAGCACGTTCAAGGTATATTCCTCCCTGCTCAAACTGTTTGTTGGAGGCTTCAAGAAAACCCCTGACTTCTTCAATGTTTTTTTTCCTGTCCATTGTTACACATAGTTTGAACCTTGACATTCTCTGTTGCTTTTCCAACCCGCTTTTGATAACTGTATTGAACATCGCCCGTTCTGTTTGTGAAGTAAACGTAACGGTCACTGTCACGGAAACGATAAACCGTGATACCGTCAACCGTGAACAGTTTTTCAACGGGGTATGATTGGTTAGAACTCGCCTTGACTTCTTCAACTTGTTTTGATTCGCACGCTGTCAGGGCTAAGAGTGCGATTGAAATAATGATAATCTTTTTCATTTTGTTGGTATTTTAGTGTTAAACACGTCTTTCAGCCATTGCTTGTACGGGAGAATTGGTTTACCGTATAAAGTCATATTGGCTTTGTAGTTCTCATACATTTGTTTGCGAAAATCTACGGGAATTTGTTTTTTCTGATTTCTCAATTTCATCTTTGTATATTTTAAGTGAATAAACTCAGTTGTACGGGTCTGTCTTTGACCGTTCTTTCATATATCGGGCAGCGGTCTTTGTAAGAGCAACAACCGTTTTTTGCGGCTGAGAACCTTTCATCCCAAAGCCGCTTGTATTCATCTGTTCCCATTTCGGCTTCTGTGTTCAGAAACTGAACCAGCTTTATACAGAAGAAGCCCCGTTCTTCTTGCTTCTCATCGTGAAGCGGTATCAAGCCGTTTCCTTTCGGTCTCATGGTCTCAACTGTTTAAGAAGTCTTTCAAGACCCCGCCCGTCCTTTATGCTTTTTCCTGTTGCCCATCCACTGTACGGGAAGAACGTCACTGTTTGCCCTTTGTGAATGAACTGTATCTGAGTGTTGTCACGCTGAACAATCTCAAAGCCGATTTCCTGAATGCGGCTGACAGCATATTCAATGCGTGTCGGTTCAAGCCGTTTTTGCCTTTCAATGTCTAATCTTGCCATAACTTCGGGTTCTGTTTTTCGTGAATAATTCTTTGAACTCTCTCTATTTCGTCATCAATGATCCGTTCAAGCCTCTTGCTTTCTGTCAGGGCTGAATTTGTCTTGGTCTTGAAATATTCCCGCTGTTTTTCTCTCATTCGGACAACAGCGTCAAAAAATTCTTTCGGCTTCATCTTCTGTTGTTTTTAGTCAGTTTTTTTATAATTCTGTTCAGGTACGCATTTTCGCTTTCAAGGTCTTTTATTTCTTGTTTCAGAACCTTTATGGTTTCATTGTATTGTTCACGCTCAAATTGAGCGGGAGATTTTTCAAAGCGGCAGGTACAATGTTCGATACCCATAGCTGCCGTACCCATACAGCCGGGTATCAAAACCTTTTCGCCTGTTTCCGTGTAGATATAATGGCACTTCATAACTCAAATGATTAAAACGGGCATTCTTCATCGGATGGCTGAAAGTCATCCCAGTTGAATTGAGAGGCTTCAAAGGCTTCCTGCTCACGCCGTTTGATTTCTTCCTGTAAATGGTTGCTGTTATCCCAAACGGGTTCTGTGCCGTTGACAAAGGGGCTGTAACGCCCGTTGTTCAGGTTATATTTGAACAGAGCCATTCCGCACTCTCCGAGGTGTCTGAACTTCACTTTCTTCACGTAGATTTCAACCGTGTTTTCAAGTCGGTTTCTGTGAACGACAATACCGAAATCAGCCTTGTTGTAGAAGTTCGCTGAGCCGCTGATGTCATAAAGTGTCGGTATCTCAGGCTCACCGTCTTTGTTCTTCTGCATCTTTGTTGGGTGCGCCATAAGGATAACCAACACATCATGCAGCTGTGCGAAGTTTGTCAGTTTGTCAAGCAGCCTTGATATGTATTTCGTCTCGTTCTTGCCCTCGCTTTCATCTTCAAGCCTGTTATACGGGTCAATAACGAGAACTTTAATACCCTTGCGTCTGACAAGGAATTTCGCCCTTTCGAGAATAGCGTCAACCCTGAAATCGCTTTTCGGGGATATGAAAAAGAAATTTGTTTCAAGGTGTTGTTTCACTTGTTTGTACTCCCCGTATGTCAGGTGTTCTTTGTCAAACTGTTTGCCCGTGAACTTCTCAATCAGTTTTGAAGCGTGATATTCCAGCGGGGCGTTCTCCGGGCTGAAATAAGCGAAACGCCAGCCATAACGAATATTCAATCGTTCTGCAATCTCGTCAATAAATTCAGACTTACCCGAACTCGGAACGCCCGTGATGATACACAGACGCTTTGTTTCAAAAGAGCACAATCGGTCGAAGTTGTCATGCCCGATTGTTACCCCTTTCTGCAAGCCATGCTCAAACAGAGCGTCAAGGGATTGTTCAAAGTCTGACAGCGTGAAAACGCCCTCAATCTTTATCTCGGGAGCGTCAGCGATACATTTCAGAAGACTTTCACGCCCGTACTTCTGCAGGTGTTCGTTAGCGTCTTTGCACCCGTCCCCGTATTCAATTATCCGGCAGCGTTCAGCCCCGAAACGCCTTATCAGTTCTTCTTTCAGAACAACGCCTTTCGTGTCCGTGTCAGATGCGATGTATATTGTCTCTTTGTCATCAAAGTATTCTTCGAGATAGTCATCGAGGTAGTCAAGGTTTGAGTTCGCCCCGTTCGGAACGCTGACAACATCTGTCCGTCCGCATTCAAAGAATGACAGGGCGTCCATTTCGCCCTCTGTGATGATACATTCTTTCGTACCTTTGATGTTGTCAATCCCGTACGGGAGAAGTTCTGCGCCTGAACAGAGTTTGAAACATTTGTCTCCCGTTCTGAATTTCGTGTTGACAAGTTCCCCGTTATGGTAGTAGTTAAACTGAACCGTGTTCGCTTTGCCGTTCTTCTGCGGCATCCATTCAAGCCCCTCGGTTACTTTCATCGCCGTCAGGGTCTTTTCGCTGATGCCACGCCCCTTGAACCATTCAAGGGCTTTCCCAGAGATTGAAAAACAGTCCTGACGTGGGGCGGGTTTCTTGTAAACGGGTTTCTCGCGGCGTATGGGGGCGGCGTTGCGCCACGGGCGGTCTTCTTTTTCCCAAGGCTCTTTTTCCGCTGCACAGCCCGAGAAACCGCAGTAATGACAGTTGAACTCGCCTGTTTCAAGGTTGATAGAGAGACTTTTGTCACGTTTGTCGTGACGCTGGTCATGGCACTGTGGGCAGAAAACCTTTCTGTTCCCTGAACGCCCGTATGGGGCTTTTATCCCGTATTTTTCCCAATTTATGCTCATAATAAAATCCAAGTGTTTGATGATGAATCCCAAGCGTGTCTGTCAGACGGACGGGGTGGGGCTGTAGGAGGTATTATCGCCTTGCCTGAACCGTATGTTCTGTGCCCTGAGTTGTCATAGAACTCGCCGACACCGAGTTGAACCTTTGTGACTTTTGAACCGTTCTGAACGCCGCTGCCTTTATCGTTGTCGTAGTTGCCCTCCTGAACCTTTATCCAGTTTGAACCGTTCTCAAAAATCCAATCGAATGTCGCCGTCCACGCCCTTTTGTTGGATTGCCGCCCGGTCAGGAAGTCGGATGCTTGAACACGCTTGAAGATGTCTTCTGCGGTCTGTAGCCAAGTCTCACGGCTTTTGCCCCATTCGTCACAGCGGCATTTTATTTTTGCTCGCCTGTTGTCATTGAGTTTTTGAACTTTCGGCAGAGATACACAGATTGAGTTCCACAAGGCGCATATATCCTGATAAGGATATTTTTCTTTGCTCTCCTTTTCTTTGCTTTCCTCTCCTTTAGGGGTTTCTTGCGCAGAAAACCGTTCTTCATCCTGTGTTTTCTCGGAAGAAACTTTCTGTTCAGGCTGTTTCTTGTCTTCAAAACTGGGTTTTGACGGGAGGTTGGTGTTACGGGTTCTGTAAACATCTGAAAGGTTTCTGACAAAATTCGCAATCCATAAAACACGATGTTCGTTCCATAGCTCAATGTCAATTTTGTTTAGATTTATCAAGACGTTGATAATGTCTTTCGCCTTTTCCTCTGTGACACGTGTTTTGGCAAGAAGATACTCCCAATTTGAAGCGTTTGAACAATCATAGAAATGCCCCTCACTTTCCCCGAGAATTTCAAGGAGTTTGAACCAAAACGCATATCCGTCATTCCCGAACTTATTTTCAAGGATGAAAATCGTGCGCCCGCCCTTGACGAAGTGCGGGAAATAATCAACGGTTTGTTTTTTCGGTCTTGCCATAGCCTGATGGATTTATAGGGTTGTAAGAATTGATTTGCGGAGTTTCTCGTTCCTTGCGTTCCATTCAAAGGAGCGTATCATCCATTGACGGTAATCAAGGGGAATGTCCGCTATTCTGTTCCCCTTATATTTGCCGAAAGGCATGATTTCAATCGGGGCTTCTGCCCGAGCGTCTATCGCCCGTGTGTCTTCACGGGTGTAATGACCGATGTCCGAAATGGGTATGCCTGACAGAAGCCGCCCGCCCGTTCCGAACATTCGCCACATTTTACCCTGCTCAAACGTGATGTCTTCAACACGCCCGAAACGTTCAACATTGCCGCCGAGGTCAACAATCAAAGCGTCCGTTTTCTCGGGGTCAATACGTGTCGCACGTCCGATAATCTGATAATACAAGGCGATAGAAGCCGTAGAAACGCCTAAAACGATGCAGTCGATACCTGTATAGTCAAAGCCTGTCGAAAGCACTCTGACGTTAAATATGACCCGTATTTCGCCCGCCCTGAAACGTGCGATGACCTGAGAACGTTCCGTCTTATCCATTTCCCCGTAAATCACGGCTGAGTTTGGGTATTTCTTTGAAAGCGTTATGGCGTCCTCAACAGAGGGAACGAAGACAAGAATATGGCGGCGGTCTGAATGTCTGTCAAGGGCTTGAACAATCTGTTCAGATCCTCCGTTCGCATCATACGCCCGCTGAACGCTTTCTTCCGTGTATTCAGATTTTGAACTGTTGAAGACAAGAAGACTGCTGTCGAATCCCGCTGTCTCATATTGAAGCGGAGACCAAAAGCCGAGGCGAACCATTTCAGCCACCTGCCCGACATGAATGATGTCTTTGAAGAAGTTGCCTTTCTTTGAACGGGAGGTCAGCATGACAAGTTTTGAGAAGTTCTGCCCGTCCTTATCCCGGTTCGTTTGCAGCTTCACGGGGGTAGCCGTGATTCCGAGAACGTGGGTTATGCCGCTTTCTTTCAGGAAACGTCCGAGCATACTGTTAGCCTCACGGGGATAAAGGTGCGCTTCATCAATCAACATTTTTGTAAACCCGAGAGACTTGAATTTAGCCCCGAGGCTCTTTATTGAGCCTATCGTGGCGTAAGTTATATGGGCGATGTCCTTTCGCCCGAAACTTGCGCTGTAAATCCCCGCATTCAAGGCGAAATCCCCGCATAGCGAGCAATATTTCAAATAGTTTTGTTCGAGCAACTCTTTCGAGGGTTGAAGAACAATCATTTTATCGTTGCTGTTCTTTGCGACAAAAGTCGTCAGTATTGATTTCCCCCAAGCGGTCGGGAGAACAATCAAACTCGGCTTCGGTTTCTTTTCCGTGAAGAACTGAATAGCCTTGTTTATCGGCTCTGTTTGGTTTTCTCTGAGTGTTATCATATTTGAGAGAATAAAACTCCGTATTTAGGGCTAACCACGCATAACAGCAAGCGTTTGAAAACCTTTCGGATGTTCAACCCATGTACGGAGTTTATATCGTTGTTTAACTGTCTTTTCATTTCGGTTATTGCAAAGATAAGTGATTACATTGTACTCACTTCAAATCACGAAGATTTTTTTTAAGGCTCTCAGAAAGTTCAGGCTTTGAAAGCGGCTGTTTCGCTTTCAGTTTCTTCACAAGGATATTTGCGAGGCGAACCTTGTTATAAGTCCGGGTGTCCTTTTCTTCAACCTGAACCCCGTCTTTCCATGCTTCGATATAGCTGATTATATCTTCCATTTGCTTATTTGAAATGATATACATAACCGTCTGACCTTTCTTTGTTGATTGAACCTTATTTTAACAGGAAGCGGCGTGCCCCCTGAACCTCCCTTGAGAACTCGGAAACCATTTCAGGGTGTGCGGCTTTGAAAGCCTTGTCATCAAACTTCATTGACGGCTTGGGGGCTTTCCATGTGGCGAGCGTCTGACCTCCGTAGCTGATAGCCTCTGCGTCTCCGAAGCCGAGTTTAATGCGTTCTTCCAACTCTGTCTTGATTTCATCAAGTTTATCCATCTCTTTCTTGACTTCTTTCAACTTTTGATAGTCTGAGAAAATAGCGTCATTCACTTCAACGATTTTCCCGTCCGTGTGACGGTTGAATTTCAGCAGAATGTCTTGAACCGATGTCGCTTCGGGTTCTTTCTTCCCCTGAATGTTGTCACGCCAAAACTTTTCAACTTCTTCAACTATCCATGCGTAGAAGTCAGGAACAAAAGACAGGTCTTTATAGCCGAACTCACGTCCTGAACAGAGCCAAGCCAAACTGCCCTCTTTCAATTCTGCAACCCCGAGTTGATATTGAACCTGACAGAACCAATGCTTCGGCAGATCGTCAGAGGAAATTTTCATTTGGGTGGTCTTACATTCCAAAACACCTTTGTTTGAAGCGTTCTTCTTTTCTCCTGCGAGCCAATATGTACGGTCAGGGCTGACCTGTAGATAGGGGCGTTCATTATTTCTTATCAGCCAGTCCCCGGCTGATGACTTGATTATTTCACGTCCCGTATCGTCATGCCAAAACTGCGCAACAGCGTCTTCGAGATAATGACCCGCTTTCATAGCAAAGGTCTCTGTTTTAGGTTCATCAAGACCAACCTTGCGTCTCCAAAGCTGATAAGGGGTTTCCCACGGGTTCAACCCGAGAATGGTTGCAACCTCACTGCTCCCGATACCTGACTTTCTGTGTTCAAGCCATTCGTTACGGTCTTTCGGTCTGATAATCGTGTAGCTCATTTTCTTTCCTCCTGCTCTTTTGCGTTCAATATTGATTTCATTAAAGACTCAGCCATGCTTAAAGCAGCAGCCCGTTTTAACAACTCACGTCCTTGCGGTTGTCTCATGAATCCGGCTAAGGCGTAAACGGCTTCTTCTTCATTTCCCATGATAGACCCGGTTTGACGTGAGCCTTCCCCGTTTTCGTCAGGCTCAGAGGCGATGACAATTACGGCGTGTCTCTTATCAGACTTTTCGATAAACTCTTGCGCTTCATTCTGAAAAGCGTTTACTTTCGATAAAAATTCGCTGTTATTTTTCGTTTCCATAAATTGTTGATATTTGAATGTTAAACATTTGTTGTTACTCACTTGCGGATAAGACAGAAGTCTGCCCAGATGTTGATGAACTGTTTCCCGCAGTAAACGGCGAGCGTGTTGCTCTTTAAGCAAAGGCGAGAACCGAAGTACGCAGACGAATACGAGGGGGTGCAAGCCGAGCGCGCAAAGGCGAGACCCGCATAACCTGTTTGATAGTCGCCTGTTGACATTAAGCGGCGGTCTGTTTTTTCGTCTTCATCCATGTCTTTGATTTCTTTCTGAGTATAGAGCCAATACCAAGGATAATAACGCCATTCGTCCTCTGTGAATTGAGGCTCCCAGCCCTCGTTCAAGGCGGCGCAGATGATACGGAGTTTCATATAAGCGAGAATGTCTTCTTGGTCGTCAAACTCTTCATGCTTTATCCATGCGGTGTATGCGCTTACAAACGGGTGTTCTTCTCCAAGTTCACGGCAAGCGTCTTCAAAGGTTTTCACACGTTCTGTGATGTCTTTGGGCTTGAATGTATCTTCCCCGAAAACTTTGTGCATTTCGTTCTGAACCTGTTCTTTTGAAATAGCCGGGTAATTGGTTAATACCTGATAAAGTTCCCGCAAATCGTCTCTTTTGACTTCAATTACTTCTTTCATAATGTTTTACTTTTTAGATGTTGATGTTTTCTTTGACTTTTCTTCTTTGATTTCCCCCGTTTCAGGGTCAACGTTGGCGGGTATCTCTCCCGTTGCTTGTGCGATAGCCGCTGCCGCCTTGTCAGCCGCCGAAGCGGTCTTTTTATTGGCTTCTTCTTGTGCTTTGGCTTCAAGTTGTGGTTTGACAAAGGTTTCCTGAACGGTTGTCGTTCCCTCTTTGATAGCGTTCCAAGTGGCTCTAAGTTCAAACAGCTTTTCTTTGTCGATTTCTGCGATAGCCTTAATACCGAGATATTGGCAAATCATGGCTTCCGTCACACCCGCTTTTGCGAAGTTCGCCAAACAGTTCTTGCGTGATGTCTCAACGTCAATCGCCTGACCGAGCGCAACCTTTTTAACTTCATTGATGACACGTTTTGTAACGGCTTTCGGTATGACCGCCAAGACTGCGTTTCTGAAAGCGATTGAGGCGGCTGCGTTGCCTGTCACAACCTGCATGTCGTCACTGTATGTCTTACCCGTTTTCGTTGTTATCCGGCGGTCAACGGTCTTGCAAACGGCGAAGTTTGTTTCAAGGTCATGGCAGACAGCCTGAGCCGTGATTTTACGCCCGTCATTTCCGATGATGCGGGTCTGAACTCTCAGGTTTCCCCAAGCCCCTGCGATGATTTCTGCCATACGGATCGAAAGCCCTTCAATGGTGTTGTCATTACCGTTTGCGTCCTTTCTTCTGAGAACATAGAAGCAGTCTTCTGCCGTTTCCCTATCCATTGTGGCATAGGTGGCGATTTTGTTCAAGACTGTGTTCAGGTCACGGGGATATTGCTTCGCCGTGGCAATCTGAATGTCAATTTCTGACCGGGTAATTCCCGCAAGCATTTCAGCTTGTTTGATTTCAATAATGTCATTTTCCATAATGATGAAATTTGAAATGTGAATAATTTATTTAGTTAACTCTCAATGGCTTTGATAATACGATTTTGAACCATTCTTTGCCGTCAATCATAACGGGTTTCTCACTGACAAGAAAAGAGGCTGACTGTTGGGCTTTTGAAGCGTCAAGAATTTTGTTCGCGATGAACTTGTTGCTGAAATAAATCGTGCGTTCACAGTCTTTCGCATAGCCGCTGTTCTTTTTCTCTCTGAGGGCTAACCCGTTTTCTCCGGCGTTGAAGCATATATACCAATCTCCCGTCTTGCTGTCTTCGTCCTTTGCAAAATAGACGGTCTGTTCAACTGTGATTCCTTTCCCTTTTTTCAAGGTGTTTGAGAATGAAATATTCCCGGTTTTTCTGTTGATATAAACCGAGCGAACGCCTGTTCTTGCTGATGTCGTTCCGCTGTTGTTCTTGTCAAAAATTGTGAGTTTCATATTGCTGTTATTTTAGTTATGTTATTTTTATATTGATAAAACGTTAAGATATGTTATAAATGGGGGGGGTAAAACGTTGCTTTACAGCGTGTTTCATGTTATTCAGTCTTTTTGCTATTGTGGCTGAGCTTTGCCCCGTGTAGTCTATCAAGCCTTGCCAAGTCATAGCCTGAAAGAATTTCAAATGAAATATCAGGTAGTCACTGGGCTTGAAATTGTATCTCACATATTCATCAACTTGTTTCGCCTGAATGTTCTCTGCCGGGGTTTGCCCAATTTCTTCTGGGTTTTCTTCATCAGAACGGAGAAGAACAAAGAACAAGGGGTCGGGGTGGGAATATCTGAACTCTGTGCTTAACTCACGTGCTAACATACGTCTGTATAGCTTGATGAACACGGGTTCAAAATCGAGTTCAATATCCTTTATCGTCAGGGCTTCCCGCATGGTCAGGTATGTTTCCTGAAAAGCGTCATCATCGAACATGGTTGAAGAAGCGATTCTTTCTTTCAACCTGTTGTGTTGGTTGATAATCCATGCGTCAAATATGTTTGCTGTTCGGTTATTCATGGCGGTGTCATTTATGGGTTGCCAAATAAGTTGTCGCCTGACTTTGAATTTCATTTTTTGTCGGAATGCGCAGGTCAAGCATCCATTCTTCCAATTCAGATTTTTTGAAATATAGCTTACGGTTCTTTTTGAAATACGGTATCTCCCGGTTGCTTGTCAGGCGGTAAAGGTGTCCTTTGCTCAATCCCGTGAACAAAATCGTTTCTTCAAAGTCAAGAACCGTTTTTGAACTGATAAGCGTCAACCGTGAAAGGTTGTCTATCTTTTCATTGAGTTGTTCCAAAGTGATTTCCATATTCAATCCTCCTGTATGCTTATTTCCGGTAAAAGACCCTTTTTTGAGAGCCATTTCCCGCATAGAATGCAACCTGAAAAACTTGTTATCGCAAGGGCTTTAATCAGAAAGAAATCGCCCAATGTCATACATACCTCGGGGGCTTCTTCTCCTGCGAGAACCATGAATGAAACCATTCCCCAAAGACCGAGAACGGTCATCAGCCCCCATTGAATAATTTTCTTTTTCATAATGACTTACAGTTTTCGATGTCAAACATTATCGCTTTCAATCCCGTTCTTACGATGTCTTGATATTTAATCAAGAGTTTTTGAAGACGGGCGTTTTCCGTGTTTATGGTCTTGTTAGCCGTTTCAAGAGCTTTGATATACTGTGCGTCAGACTGTCCGTTCCGGGAGACTGTAACCTCCGTGACGTGCGGTTCGGGAAAAAGCCATTCAAAAAGTTCTGTTTCTTTGACTGTAACGGTGCTCACAGTCTTTGTCGTTCTTTTTGTTGTCACAGTCTTTGTCTTTTCTGCCGCCGCTTTGGTCTCGTTTTTTCTCTTTTCAGCTTTGCGCTCCCAATACCTTTCCATGTACTTTTTATTGTACTCGGTCTTGATTTTTTGCGCCTCTTTACTTAGTGCCATTTATACCCCCTTTCTGCGCTTCCAATTTCTTCTCCACACGGCGGCGAATCAAGTAAATAGTTCCTGCGCTGTGTATGTTATATTTCTTCATCAGGTGTTCTGTTACGAGCGTTTTGCTCTGTCCTTCAACGGCAATCAGGGCGTTATACTCGTTATAAATAGCCAAGTCACGGGCTTCCCGTTCTGTTTGGCAAGGTGTCTTAAAAATCATTGTTTCCATATCGTCATTTGTTTGAAATTGCTTTTCTGTATGTCACGTCTTCCATACCATTTGATAGGGATAAAATGCGCATGAGTTCTTCAAGGTCTATTTCCTTGTTGCTTGCCTCGTCATCATCATTAGGGGTGCAGTCAAAGATGTTGTGTTTTTTGACGAAGGCATAGAGAATGTCTTTCATCAGGCGTTTTTTCTCTTTGTTGAACTGAGACTTGAAGAACGCAACCATGTCGGATATTTCGGCATATTCCAAATCTGTCAGGTCTATGTAGATTGTCTTCTTTGAAGCATTGCAAGTTGCCCCCTTAAATGCTTCACTCTTACTGCCGAGAACCGATAAAAAGACTTGAATGATAATCGTGCGTTCTTCTTTGTTCCTATACTTGAATGTCCTGCGTGAAGTCTTGTTTTCGCAGATGTCTTCAAGCGTCATACCGTATTTTCTCAGGTGTTCTTCAAGAAGACGGCGGGCGTTCTCTGCCTCCCCACCGCATCCCCGTTCTGCGAGAGCGAGAAGTTTTTTGAGTTTGTCCGTAATTCTTTCCATATCAAAAATTTACTTATCAGTTTATTCCGATTTTATTTATTATTTCGTATATTTGTCCGCATACAAAATTGTATGACGGTGCAAATATAAACAAAGTAATTATTTTGAAAGAATAAATCGAAATTAAATTTATAATTTAACAATAATTATATTTACTAATGGAACATCTTAGACGATTGAAAAAAGTTATAAACTGGCTTATTTTCAAGGAAATAGCGGAAAATGAAAGGGCTTTGGCTGAAACTCTGGGATATACAAAGTCTTCTTTCTCTCAGATTGTTACGGGTAAAGTGCCTCTTTCCGAGAAGTTTATGAAGCGAATTTGTTCCCTTGATGAAAATATAAACTTTGTTTGGCTTCAATCAGGCGAGGGAGAAATGTTCCTTTCTAATAATCTGAACAGTGAAGACAGCGGGGTGGCTGTTCCTAAAGATGTTTGGGAAATTATCAAGCAGCAAGCGGAAAGCCTTTCAGCCCGTGACAAACAAATAGATGAATTAATGGAAATGCTGAAAGAACAGATTCAGGAGAACAAAAAAATCAATGCCCGCCGGGAAGGGAATGCAAGCTCTGCCGTTGCCGTATAGCGGTTGTCGGGAAAAGTGTTTTCAAAATACCTAAATATGGATATGAATAGAAGACTTCAAGATATTATAAAGTATAAGACTGGCGGGAGACAGACCGCCTTTGCAGCCCTTTTGAATTGGTCGCCGCAATATCTGTCTAAACTTCTGAAAGGCGTTGATTTCGGGTTGCAACCCGTAGTCTCAATCATTGAGGCTTTGCCCGAGATAAACGCCCGTTGGTTCTTGACGGGGCAGGGGGAAATGCTGAGTGATGAGAAACAAGCGGACTTGCGCCGTGAAGCCCTTGAACACGTTTATCAAGTCATGGAACTTGAACGCTTCATTCCCGTTATGACCCCCGATGAACTTCGCATGTTTGAACGTCAGGTCAGAGAGGGGGAGAAAGCCGATTTCAGCCCCGACACGATTCAATCATGGAGGGAACGCCTTAATGTCCGGGAGAGAGAAATTAACGTCAAATTTGCAACCGCAGCCGCAAAATCAGATGAATTATGCAGACAGAAGACAGCCAAAAGATAGTACGCCGTTTTTTTGAGGCTCTTTACCGCTTGAAAGATGACGGGAAAATAAGAGGTAAGCAGACTTTTACCCGTGAGTTTGATATAAATCGCTGGAATTTGAACAAACTTGAAAAGAACTTGGCAAGTGACATTTTTCAACCCGCTTGGTTGACTTATATAGTGAAAGAATACAAGGTTTCCGCACGCTGGCTTCTGACGGGCGAGGGAGACTTCTATGAAACGAGGACAGGGGCAAAGCCATGAGGCTGCCCCCGTCTCTTATTCCTTGTTGTCATCAGCCCCGAAAATATCGGGTATCATCGCAACCGCCTCCTGCTTTTTCTTATCAAGGATTTTCGCATAAATCTGTGTTGTAGAAAGCTCCTTGTGCCCGAGAAGTTTCTGAACCGTGTAAATGTCTGCGCCGAGGTCAAGCATGAGGACAGCGAATGTGTGCCGCCCTGAATGGAACGTGATGTCTTTTGTTATTCCCGCCCTGTTTGCCCACATCCTTAACTCAGCTATCATATAGGCACTGTATTTGAAACCGACAAAAACCCGGTCATCAGGTTCACGGCGAACCCCCATGTATTGAACCGCTTGTTTATTGATGTCAAGGTATTCTTGCCCGCCCGTCTTCTTCTGTTTGAAGATTATCCGGGTAAAGTCTCCTTGCTGCTGAACTTCACGCCAACGGAGTTTCTCAATGTCTGATTTGCGAAGACCTGTCAGGCATGAGAACATGAACGCATTTTTCAAGGCTGGGTATTTGCAATGGGCAGCAGCCATCGCCTTGACTTCTTCCAAAGTCAGATAACTTCTTTCTGTTTCAGCTTGTTTGAAACCCTCAATGCCACGAAGTGGGTTATGCGGTATTATCCTGTCTTCAAATGCTTGGTTGATGCAGGCACGGAGTTTGTTGAAGTAACTGACCTTGCTGTTTTGTGAAAGCGGCTTTGTCACTTCTTCCGTTGTGATAATCTTCCGTTTGTCTCTGCAACGGGCGTTCTTGTCAAGGTGTTCACGAAAACCGATTATCCATTCAGGTGTTATGTCCTTGAATGTGGTGTTAGGCTTGCAATACCGTTCAAGGTGTTTGAGGCAGCTATACCAATTACCCCAGTTTCCCCGGCTCTCGGGGTTGCCGTGACGTTTCTCACACATAGCCCGGTAATAGTCAAGAAAGTTCGTTTCAAGTTTGTAGGCGGCGTTAAAACCGTATTCTCCGTTTTGAAGTTCAACAACCCGCTTGGCTTTTATCGCCTCGGCGAGTTGAAGCGTCTGACGGTTCTTCTCCTTATCCTTTCTGTTCGTTTCAGGGATAAGATAGAGTTTCAAGTATTCATAAGACCTTTTCCCGTTCAGGTAGATGTCGAGGTATAACGTGATATTCCCCGAAGCGGTCTTTCTCTGTCTGAGCCTTATCGGTTCTTTCGATTTTCCCATAATTTTTGTTGCTTGTTGCTGTTTTCGATACGAGCAACAAAATAACAACCAAAAAAATAATAAAACGGGTATAATCAGAGAAAAATTTCATATCGGTTTATATGGTATGTAAAACATTGATTGATTAACTGTTATCTATCATTGATTACACCCGTTTTGTATGCCTTTTGCTTTCCGTTTTACTTACTTCACTTTCCTTTGCAGAAATCAACGAAGATATTTCATTCAATTTTTTTGTCTCTTGCATTCTTATGATGCCAATAAGAGTCATCGAAAAAGCCCCTATAATAAAAAGCACAAATATTCTCTTATAATTAACACCATCCTTTGCAATGTATACGTAAGATGCTAATAACATAAGACACACTTTTATTGCACCACCTCTATTACCTGTAGCAAAATATACAAAGAGATAAAATAAAATTAATGACAATGGAAATAAAAAATATAAAATTCTTATACTTTTTGCATTGACTTTATTCTTATACTCATAAGAATAAATTACTACAATTGCCAACAAGACAGCTTGAGCAACCATCAAAAAACCCATATTCTCATCTTCTGAATGCTTTGAAAAATCACCAATACCTGTCAATGCAACATATACGAATAGCAACCCGAATCCGCTTGTTACCAAAAAATACTTACTACGAAACTTATATGTGTATATACAGTCCTTCAACAGCCTTGGGCTATAGCAATGATACCCAAACAAAAAAGTACTTAAAGCTAAAAGAGCAAGAGCACTTGCTTTACTGACAACAGAAGGAACGTAAGCCCATATCAAATCGTATACAGAAATCGAATCCTGATCTATTATGCCTAAAGAAAAATCAGTAGCCCTTTGAAAGAATACAATAAAAAAAAATATCAGAAATATAGTAGAATGTCTTAAATAAATTTTCTTTAATTCTTTGTCTGTACAATAGCCTTTTATTTGTAATACAATTAAGAATATGGCTATTATTGTACAAAACCCCATAAATGGTCTTGACGGATAATTAGGGGCCGTATAAAAAAATACTAATGAAATTAATAACACAATTAGAGATATTAGTTTCATCTCAGAATATCTTTTTGATGTAATACCTCTTCAAACACACTTATCCACTTATCAGCAATCTTATCAGCAGCAAAACACTGTGTCTTCTTATAAGCCTCATCTGCCATATCATTCAACTTTTGTGGATTTTCCGCAAGCCACAACACCTTATCTGCCATTGTCTTGCAATCCACGTTTAGTATAAGGCAACCATTCTTACCATCGTCAACAATATCAAAAATACTTGAATAAGTACTCATGACCACAGGTACGCATTTATATTGCATAGCCTCAGTCAGAGTAAGCCCCCATCCTTCATAATCAGAAGTCATCAGGAATATTTTTGAACACTTATAAAAATCTATGGGATTCTTGAACCCATGAAATGTAACACGTTCCAAGTTAAGTTTGTCGGAAAGTCGTTTCAATCGGTCAAGTAAGTTGCCATCACCCACTACATCAATCGACCAGCCAGGCAATTTTTTATATATTTCCTTCCACACATACAAAGCCCTTTCCGGCCTTTTTTGAGTGGACACTCTGGCACAAAAAAGAATTTTATTATCCTTCGTACAATCTACATCTTTCCTCTCAAAAGATAGCATGTTGTTTATTGCACATAGTTTTTTAGTGTTTTTCAACCTGCCAACTTTTGCATACTCCGGAATGTTCCTTTCACTAAGTAGCACTACACGATTACTCTCTTCATACAATCTACGATAATGCTTTTTTACGTTTTTCATTGTGAACAAACAAAATGGATATTTATAAGCAATTCCCTTTAACAGACGAAGACAATTCTCCCTGAACGAAAACATGTTCCAGTCTATAGGATGTCTATATATCAAGTTTCTTATCGTTGGGCAAAAATGCAAGGCTGAAATATATTTTACAGATGTGCCTTGCACCACCTTCCATACGAGTTCGTGCGAAGCCAACGAATGGGCATCTTGATTAAGAACAACATCTATATTTTGTTCTGCCAATATTCTTTTAAACTCTTTTATATTGTTTACAGATGTAGCATCCTCATCCGGTAGAAAAAACATCGGTACTGGAGTCCTATACTCTATATTGTATTGTGATTTATGCACAGCAACAAAAATCACATTGACATCACGTTTAATCAAACTTCTTGTTAGGGATATTGACACGCGCTCAATGCCACCTATATACTCGTTAAATTCTTGATAATTATAAATAGCTATGTTCATTTTGTCTATGCATTTTGTCTTGTCCAATTAAAATTGAGCCACCGCATCACGGTCTTTATAGGTAGTATCACATCCAAGGCATCCAAATCCTCTGCATTAATGAATATTGGCGCAACACACAAAGCCACTAACAATGCCAACACACCCTCAACCAATAACGTAAACAGATTGGAAGCATTTATAAAGTAATCTATTGCAAAGGAAAGCCCAAACACCAACGCAAAATAAGCACAACACCTCCATAGTCTGACATATACTTTGGGCATAGACTGAGGATAGATGTGGCTGTATATGGCAATGTGAAGCACAGCCCCCTGCATAATTGCAGCTACAGCACCAATAATCAGGAACGCAGTCATATTAACACCAAGTTCCAATAATGCTACGCTTGTCCCAACATATATAACGGCAATAGCCAAACTCCACAATGCACTGCTTCTCACATTATTCCAAAGATTATAAATAATACTGTATGTAGACCCAAATGTGGTTATCGGGATTATAAACATCTTGATTACAAGCCATAACCAGTAATGCGAGATTTCATCGTTAAGCCATACTTTCAGAATGGGAACTGATAATCCCATAACTATGCCACAAAGCAAACTTGAAATCAGTCCAACAATATATGCCCCGTCAACAACAGTACGCACAAGATCATCATGTCTACCCTCAGAATAGGCTATAAGCATAAGCGGACGGTACAGTACACCTATAACGCCCGTTATACTTATGCAATAAGACCCGAATTCAGATATAGCCCCAAGAATACCTGTATTATATAGACCAAAATAATTATTTACAAGAATTGCATCAATCTTATAGATAAAAACTCCCGAAAAACTCATCAATGACACCCATGTCAGCATCTTGGCAATCGGCTTCATTGCTTTAAAACTAACGAATCGTCTGCCAAACTGTATTTCCTTACTTTTTGTTATCTTATAGAATATGATACTTATAACCAATACCAACAATTCAGCAAGCACAGATGCCAATCCTACATTCGACACATCTGTTGTCAAAAATGTAAATAGCGTAATATTGAAAACTAACTTTGCGAGATTCCTCAGTATTTTAAGATAGTTGATAAGGTCGAGTCGATTGTCTGAATAAATTGTAATATTGACACAGTTACTGCAAACTGCCACAAACAGACTTGCTACAGTGTAGGCAATCAATAGTCCAGCAGAATGAAAAAATTTATCCGGAATATGCAGCAAAGCTTCAATCTGCGGCAAAAGACAAAAAATAACAGGCAAAACAATAACAGCAAGCAATATTGTTATAGCTATAGCTGATGAAAAGTAAACCGATGCTTTTTTGTAATTCTTTTGCCTATACTCTAAAGAATAGAACCTCGTAACCGAACTTTGAAGTGAGTCGGTCAAGATAATAATATATTGATTTACCACCAATGCTATCGGTAACACTCCGTATGTGACTACCCCTAACTCCTTTACGAGATAAGGAGTGTAAAGCAATCCTACCAGCACATTAGCTATAAGGCACATCACATTGGTAATTAAGTTTTTTCGGATTTGTGTCATCTAGAATTTAAGATTTAGGTCATCTCTCCTTTCAGCCTCTTTTCTTCACAAAATTAAGGTCAATCCATTCCACCAAACGTGCAGTTCCATTTATCCGGATAGAAGTCATTTGTCCCATTATTTGTATAAAGTGTAATCTCACCAAAATATATTTTATCATTTACTTGATAGAAATCTACTCTTACGAAAGGGAAAGTTTATCGGTACTGTCCGATGACTTTAGAGAATCAACGGTTGGTGATATATCATCCATCTCTTCATCGCATGGAATACCGTCAACTTGAACTGAAACTATTTTATTACGCGTATCCTTATACCACTTATGAAAGAGGTTATAAGGGACTGCATTCTTAACACAAAAGGACTGGAGGGACTCCCCATGCAGCAAAGTCTCAGTCTTGTGCTGAAAATAAAACCTTTCTAAATCTGCGCTGCTATACATGTCTCGAGAATTGTAATTCGCAGCGAAGGTAATCCCTGCGCGTGAGCCACGTAACAAAGATGTTCAGTATCCGTTGAAAGCCAGATAAACCCAAAAAGAACCGGAGACATACATGTCCGAAACCACGTCAATGATTACAGACTGGCTGATGAAAGGGAAATAGCCTTCGTGGATTTTCCCTTCTAACGTCCATATGTGTAAGCAACAATACGTCATTTTTGAATCCAGCATCCCCCCATCCAAAAAGCGATGCAATGCCATCCGCATCCGGATTTCCTTTGCCGAAGGTATCGGCTGGCCGGCATTTATATAATTCATAAACTGCGGGACAAAGTCCGCGAGGGAATCTCGTACAGAGTCAGGCATCAGCATGTGCCATTCACCTTTAGCATCATCCTCGTATGTCAGCACAAGACCGAACTTCTGGAGTTTATAGAGAGTTTTGCGTATCTTGCGTACCACGTATGCATTGGCACTAGCCGTGACAAACACCTCGAGCAACTGATGTTCCGCCTTGCAAAGGGAACACATGATATTCACCGGAGCAGAAAGAATTCCCTCAGCCACCCGCCGGGCTGTCTCTTCCTTATTCAGGTTAGGACTTACATACAAGTCCAGTTTCTTCGCAATTCCAGCATCCGCTGCTTTGCCATGCAGTTGTAGATGGCGGCAAGGCTAATATTAGAACCGTATTCCTTATTTTTAATGGTAACCATATTTCCAATTTTAGAAAACACAATCTTCCACAATATATCTGTCTACATTCCGCTTTTCCTTACTGAAGTTCACCCCCACCTTGACAAGACGCCTCCCGTCCAGCGTATAAGGAATCAGATACCCTTTTTCGTCAATCTGCCGTAAAGCCTCCTCAGCACTGCCGTTCAGTTTAAACTCAAAAACATAAATGGTATCTTTCGTCTTCACCACGGCATCGGCACGACCGCGGGCACTACGGATTTCCGTTTCAACAAATTGTCCCATCAAAGTGAAAACCACATAAAAGATAGCCTGGTAGTGACGCTCCGTATTATCGCTCAAATCGTATGGCATACCGGCAAAGAATACTTTCAGGCGTTCCATGAATGCATCCACATCACCGGAACGGAGTTCACGCATAAACTTGGCTATGTGGAAACCGGTTTCATCATCAGTCACTTCTGTATAATAAGGTACCAGAAAATTCAAGAAACCATAGCGTACTTCGTCATTGGGAAAACCCAAAGTGTACAATAAAACATCCCTATCGTAATCCTTGATGGTCAGATAGCCACTTTGGTAAATCATGGGAAGCGGATTCTTTACTTCCGCACGATACTCAAAAAAGGCGGAAGCCGTCACTTCAACTCCCTCAATCAGAAGGCGCAAATCATAATCACTCTCTTTCAATAAATTTACCAAATAGGTAGGAGTACCGGTCTGAAACCAGAAATTATCCAAAATCTTCGACTTGCATGCATTCAATACACTGAAAGGATTAAAAACCCCTTCACAATGGGGGTAAAAATGATAACCGTCATACAGCTTGGTCATCTGCTCCAAAGTTGTATCAAAGTCCATTCCATTGGAAATACCCAAACGTTCTATCTCCGGAGTAAACGTTGTGAGCAGTTCTTCCTTAGTAATACCACATAAAGAAGAATAGTCGGGCCATGTACTGATGTCCTGCAACTGATTTAAATCACTGAACACGCTAATCTGCGCAAACTTCGTCACACCCGTCAAGAAAACAAAACGGAGATAACGGTCGGCACTTTTCAGCACTCCATAAAAAGCTTTCAATATCCAGCGATATTCTTCCGTCAACTTTTCATCTGAAAGAGCTTGAAGCAAAGGCTTATCGTATTCATCAATCAATACTACAACTTGCTTACCCGTCTGGGCATACGCCTGCTCTATCACATAGGCAAAGCGCTCTTCGGGACTACGCTCCTGCTTTTCTGCACCATATTTCAATTCCCACTTTTCCAGATATTGATTAAGCATGGCTACCAAATCTCCGGCTGTTTCATATTTACGGGCATTCAAGTCCAGATGCAATACAGGATATTCCTCCCACCGGGTTTCCAGTTTTTCGATGGCAAGTCCGTGAAACAAATCTTTACGTCCTTGAAAGTAAGCTTCGAAGGTAGATATAAGCAAACTCTTACCGAAACGGCGAGGACGGCTCAAAAAATAGGGAGTGGAATTGGATGCTATCTTATAGACCATTGCTGTTTTGTCTACATAAAGATAATTTTCTTCACGCAGCTTTTCAAAAGTCTGTATACCAATCGGCAGTTTACGCATCTGTTCCATCTTATTTCTCTTTTTTAGAAGCTATATGCAAATATACGTTTTTTCTTCAAAGAGAAATTCTATTTATACATTTTTATTCCATTTCCTCCCATGGATAAGGATTATCCACCACATTCTGAAACTCATCAACTGCTTCCTGCTGCTCGGCAGTCAGTGATGCAACACTCCAAGAAGCAATGATAGAACGGCCCTCGTCGGCCAAAGGCTCATCGAAAACCTCTCCATAACAAGCCGTAAGCAAACGGAGTTTCAACAAAGAGGAAGGAAGGGTATCAAGGGTATCCCAGCAACGCCTCAATACCTCCTGCACATGCTGTTGTTTTTCACCATGGTCAATGAACGAGGCACTATACCCCTTCAAGAGCGCAAGACATACATTTGCCTGCTCTTCCACCGTGGTGCCCCAAGTGCCAGAATTATACAAAGTTGTGGTCAAGCGATAGACTTCGCTGTTACGACGAGACAAGTCATCGCTATAGACAGGACTGCCGTCCATACCCAAATACATCAGATCGTGCGCGGCACGCTGAAGGAGGAGTGCTTCTTCTAAAAGAGACATGCTATTTTGATTTATGATTTCAGAGTTATGATTTTATCACCAATGACTAATCATTGATTATCGACGATTATTTGATTACTTCGATGAGGTCTGGATGGATGGTCGCCATGGCAACGGCAATGATACCTTGTATAGCAATCACTACACGACGATCACGGGCACCTTTTACCTTTAGAAAAACACCTTCTTGACCCTCGAAGTCGCCACCGGTGATACGGACTTTCGTACCTTTGGAGAGATTCAGTTCTTCGGGCTGGAAATAGAGAAGATGGTCATTATAGGTACCGGCAACGGCTATGAAACGCTGCATATCATGGTCGGGAATGATTATTTTCTGGCCGCTACGGGTATCAGTAATATATTGTAAATAAGTAATTTGAGACTTAAATCGCTGCACTTCGGAAGGACGTGCGTGGACAAAAACCAGATTACGGATGACGGGAACCAAAGCACGGACTTTCCTGCCCCTACGGATACTTATCTTATATTGCATGGGAATGAAACAGCCAAGATTTGCCTTTTCGAGAAGATGCATAGCTTCAAGCTCCCTGCGGTATGTGGCACGCATGGCAAACCAAACTTCGGTCTCTTTATCCATTTCTATTCTTGCTAATTTTACTTAGAAAAAGGTATTCCTTGGGGGCTTTGAACTACTATTACAGAACTGTAGTTCAATCACTTGCGAGCATTTTATGGGAAGTTTGACAAGCACTATGCCCTTCTTGTCAACAGATTCTCTGCGGTTGTTCATTACCTTTTGGTAAGAGACTATAAACGAACGTATTAGAAACAAAAAAAGCGTTTTTTAATCGTACGTTTAAAAAACACCTATTTCGAACTTATACAAGACATACTCAAAGAGCTAAAAATAAGAAGATTTTAACTGATTACACATATTGCATATACTGCTGAAATTCAATGTAATATACTTATCATTATTTATTATTAGGAACATTTTTCTATCAAACATTTTGCCATTACAAAAAACGTCTCTATCTTTGCGTTCATTAAACGTACGTTTTTTAAACAGCATATCATCTTATATATCAACCATTTACAACTCACCCTTCACATTTCCCTCCAAAATTCCCTTATTTCTCCCTCACTTTTTATACTTTCGCATTTTTTAACCAGAATAAAAAACAGTTAAACGAACAAAGAATTACACAAATGAAAGAACTCAAAAAAAGAAGCATCTCAACAGTAACGAACAGAGAAGCATGTCGTATCAATCTGATACACAGAAACTAAGAGCAACAAAAGTAAAAGAACACAGCTCCATAGTGGATGAAAAGCTATTGGCAGAACGGGTTTACTACGGAGACCAGACCCATGTTTATGTAGGTTACTTAAGAGCCTTTAAATCAGGCTATTTTGAAGGCACAAAAATTAGAAAAATAACGGATATAGCCAAACTGCTCGTAGCATCCGAAAACTTCACAAAGAGAGCCAGAGGAGAGCAAAAGCCTTTGACTTACAGTACGATAATCACCGAATTGGAGAAGGTATGGGCCATCATAAAACAGGAAGACACCACACTGATTGACCCATACGGATATGATGTAAGGATAAATCACTGATAGTTCAGTACCTGGAAAGGCAGTAATTTTGCCGCCGTCAGCAACCGGACAGAAGGGCTACACCTTTCTTGTCGGATGGTGTAGCCTCAACAAGGCAAGGGCATAGCCATCCGTACTGAAAGGAGTAGCCCTTTTTCATTGCTGATTATCATACATTTACTAACCCTAAAAACATAAAAAATGGGAAAAGAAAAAACTGAATTTGAGGAGAAATTTGTATCCAAAACAGAAAAAGCAAAAAAGCTATGGGAAAAACGGATTACGGAAAACACGACATTGAGCATGGAGTCTGTACAATGGATGGCACAACGCATAAATTCCCTATTGGAATACATGCGATACGGATATGCATTGATAGCCTACCGAAAGCAGGACGGCAGCTTCTACATGGGAAGAGGAACCCTTGTTTCCTACGAAAGCGACTTCAAAAAGAAACATGACATGACAAGCATTAAAGCTCACGTAGCCTATTGGGACGCGGAACAACAAGGCTGGCGGACTTTTCTGATTGAGAACTTTATGGAATGGAGACCGATAGTAAACTAACAAAAAACACCAATATCAAAAGCTATGGAGGCTTATTTACTACATGATGCCAATGCCGGCAGCAACCTAAAATTAATGATTATGATACAAGAAGAAGGTATGAAAGGATATGGCATCTACTGGACAGTGCTCGAATTCCTCAGATTGCAGAACGAATATAAAGCCAGCCTGAAAGTGATTCCCATACTGGCACAAAAAGCAAGGGTGACAACCGCCACACTGAAGCGAATCATCTATGACTATGCGCTGTTCGAGGTGAACGAGACAAGCTTCTCATCCCCCGGACTAAGCCGCCGCATGGAGCCATGGGACGCCCAACAAGAAGCTAAAAAGGAGGCCGGACGTCGCGGTGGACTGGTTAACCAGCAGAGAATCAGGGATGCCAAGACAAGCAGCGCTTTAGCAAATAAACTAAATAAAGAGAATAAAGAAACCCCCTCTCTATCTCCCCAAGGGGAGACGGGAAGAAGGAAGGAGGAGATTCTTCTGACTCCACCGGAGTACACGCTCAACAGACAGACGCATAATTACCAAGGCCTGATGGAAGAGCTGGCAAGGCAGAAAGTAACCGACATCCACGATTTGAATGCCATCCTGAGACTGACAGATTTTGGAAAACTGGGAGGGAAAATCTGGAAAATCCTATATGAGTTGAACAGCTCACCCCAACTGAAAGCCCGCATCGTGATGCCCGGAAAGTACATACTGAAATTACTCAGGGGTTAGATTTAATAAAAGAAATATAATACTTATCTTTGCGTTCAAAACAAAACACCCTAATCATTATGAATCTGAAAAAACTATTTTTTGCTTCTGCCCTGCTCTTTGCTGCATGCGGCACTATCCAGGCCCAGGAAGTCATTGCCCACCGTGGTTTCTGGACTACGGACGGCTCGGCCCAGAACTCCCTTGCCGCACTTGTAAAGGCTGATTCTATCCACTGCTACGGCTCCGAGTTCGACGTTTGGCTCACCACAGACAATCAGCTGGTTGTCAATCATGACGCCACCTTTAAAGGCGTGACTATGCAAGATGCCACAGCCAAGGTATGCACCGCCGTACAACTGGACAACGGCGAACAACTCCCTACCCTGCAACAGTATCTGGACAAGGCAAAAAGCCTGAAAACCCGCCTTATCCTCGAACTGAAAGCCCACAAGACTCCCGAACAGGAAACACGAGCCGTAGAGGGTATCGTAAAAATGATAAAGAACAAAGGGCTGGAGGACCGTACGGAATATATCACCTTCTCCCAACATGCCACCAAGGAATTTATCCGTCTGGCACCCAAAGGCACCCCCGTCTACTACCTGACCGGTGACCTTACCCCCAAAGAGTTGAAAGCATGGGGTTGTGCCGGTCCCGACTATCACTTCAGTGTCTTCCAAAAACATCCCGAATGGATAAAGGAATGCCACGACCTCGGCATGAAAGTAAACGCCTGGACCGTAAACGAAGCCAAAGACATGGAATGGCTCATCAGCCAAGGAGTAGATTTCATCACAACCAATGAACCGGTAGTGCTGGAAGAAATTTTAAAGAAAAAATAGCCGCTCCTTATACATTTAGAAACAAAAACCAAACAAACCGCTTCATTATGTCCGCAATGGAGCGGTTTCTTGTTTTCAAAAAGATAGCAATTAGTCTTATAAAAAATCTTTTTTCTTATTTTGAATCAAACTAAACTTTCACATGGATTACAATTTATATAAAAACAAAGCCATATGCTTTTAAATTGAAAGCCTGACAGTAGATATTCTCATTGAATGAAAGTTTCGCTAAAAAATAATAGAAAATAGATATGCTTTACAGTTAATTATAAAACAAAACGTCGTATATTTGCATCGAAATAAAACAAAAGGATATATTAACCAACTGATAAAGGACAAAATGACAAGCGCTATAAAATTCACCAAGATGCACGGTGCCGGAAACGACTACATTTATGTAGATACGACCCAATATCCTATCAGCCATCCGGAAGAACTTGCGAGGGCATGGAGTGCACCGCATACGGGAATTGGAAGTGACGGTCTGGTACTTATCGGTTCTTCGGACAAGGCCGATTTCAGCATGCGGATATTCAATGCCGGCTCGGAGGCCCGGATGTGCGGCAATGCAAGCCGCTGCATCGGAAAATATCTTTTTTGACTACGGACTGACCTCCAAAACAGAAATCGCACTCGATACACTGTCAGGTATAAGGATGCTAAACCTGCACTTGGCAGACGGAAAGGTCAACTCTGTAACCGTAGACATGGGCATACCTGCCGACGAACCGGCAGACTACGACGGCAAAGGAGCCAAACCGATGAAAGAACAGCCCATCGAAATGGACGGAGAACGATATGTAGGGACCACCGTATCCATGGGAAACCCGCATCTGGTAATCTTTGTCAATGATATTGAAGCCATCGACCTTACAGTCATCGGTCCCAAACTGGAGAATCACCCTCTCTTCCCCGGACGCATCAATGTAGAATTTGCCCAGATATTGGGAGAAGGAAAAATAAGGATGCGTGTCTGGGAACGAGGCTCGGGCATCACCCAAGCCTGCGGAACCGGAGCTTGTGCCACCGCCGTGGCAGCCTTCCTCACCGGACGCGCAGGAAGGGAATCCATCATCATCATGGACGGAGGCTCACTCACCATCCGATGGGACATCGCCACCAGGCATGTACTGATGACGGGAGAAGCCACCAAAGTATTCGACGGCAAAATTGAATTAATTGACTAACCACCAACTATCAACCAAGAAAAGATTATGGCATTAGTAAACGAACATTTTTTGAAACTACCGGGAAGTTACCTGTTTTCAGACATAGCCAAAAAGGTGAATACTTTCAGGATAACGCACCCTAAACAAGAGGTCATCCGCCTGGGTATCGGAGACGTTACCCGGCCACTGCCACCGGCTTGCATCGAGGCGATGCACAGGGCAGTGGATGAGATGGCTGACGCACGGACATTCCGTGGATATGGTCCCGAGCAGGGATACGACTTCCTGATAGAAGCCATCATCAAGCACGATTACCTTCCGCGAGGCATCCACTTCGGTCCTACGGAAGTATTCGTAAACGATGGAGCCAAAAGCGATACGGGCAACATAGGCGATATCCTCCGCCACGACAACAGCGTGGGAGTGACAGACCCCATCTACCCGGTATATATAGACAGCAACGTAATGTGTGGCCGTGCCGGAGTATTGGAAGAAGACGGCAAATGGAGCAACGTCACCTACATGCCTTGTACCGCCGAGAACGACTTCATCCCGGAGATTCCGGACAAGCGCATTGACATCGTCTACCTTTGTTACCCGAACAATCCGACGGGAACAACGCTGACCAAGCCCGAGCTGAAAAAATGGGTGGACTACGCACTTGCCAACGACACTCTGATTCTGTTCGATGCCGCCTACGAAGCCTTCATCCGCGAAGACGACGTGCCCCACTCCATCTATGAGATAAAGGGAGCGAAGAAATGCGCGCCATTGAGTTCCGCAGCTTCTCGAAGACTGCCGGATTCACGGGAGTACGCTGCGGCTACACCGTTGTGCCGAAAGAACTCACTGCCGCCACGCTGGAAGGCGAACGCATCCCGCTGAACAAGCTCTGGAACCGCCGCCAATCTACCAAGTTCAACGGCACCAGCTACATCACCCAGCGGGCGGCGGAAGCCATCTACACACCGGAGGGACAGCGGCAGATAAAGGAAACGATAGATTATTATATGGACAATGCCCGGACCATGAAGCAGGGCTTTGAAGCGGCCGGGCTGAAAGTCTACGGCGGTGTGAACGCTCCTTACATCTGGCTGAAAACGCCTGACGGAACAAGTTCCTGGCGGTTCTTCGAACAGATGCTGTACGAAGCCAATGTAGTGGGCACACCGGGTGTAGGTTTCGGCCCCAGCGGTGAAGGATATATCCGGCTGACGGCCTTCGGCAAGCACGAAGACTGCGTGGAAGCCATGAAGCGCATCTGGAAGTGGCTGAAATAAAAAAACAATTGAATTAGCGAGGTACTTGCTATAATCGAGTCGGACTGATCATCCGGAATTTTTCTAAACTTAAAGGTAAAAAGGTATGAAAACAAGAAGTGTAAAATGGGTAATAATGGCAATGGCGCTGTTATCAATGGCAATGCCTTTCACAGCAAAGGCTCAGGATAAAGTGGAAGCGTCGGCAGGCGTCGACCTCGTAAGCGGTTACGTGTGGCGTGGCCAGGATTTGGGAGGGGTAAGCCTCCAGCCGAGCGCATCCATCGCCTACAAAGGTTTCTCTCTGGGAGCTTGGGGCTCCGTAGGCATCGAGAGTTCGGACACGAAAGAGTTCGACCTCATACTGGGATATTCAACCGGAGGCTTCAGCGTATCGGTGACGGACTACTGGTACAATGTGACCGGAGATGGGGTGACAGCCAAATACTTCCAGTACGGTGCACACAATGCTGCCAACTCACATCTGTTCGAAGCGCAAATCGGCTATGATTTCGGCCCCGTAGCCGTAAACTGGTACACCAACTTTGCAGGCGACGACGGTGTTGACAAAGACGGTGACCGTGCTTATTCATCCTACATCTCCGTGGCAGCCCCCTTCACACTGGGCGGTCTGGACTGGACGGCCGAGATAGGCGCTACCCCTTGGGCCACGGACTTCTATGGAGCCAACGGATTTGCCGTATGCGACGTCAGCCTGGGAGTATCAAAAGACATCAAAATCACCGATTCCTTCTCCCTCCCGTTGTTTGCCAAAGCAACCTGGAATCCAAGGTCTGAAGGTGCCTATTTCGTAGTCGGACTAAGTTTCTAAGATGAAAAACCTATGATTTACACACACCGAACGGTAAATCGTAAATTGTCTAATCGTAAATTATTTAAGGTATGAAAAAGATTGAAGCTATTATCCGAAAGACCAAGTTCGAGGACGTGAAGGACGCGCTACTCGAAGCGGACATCGAATGGTTCTCCTATTATGATGTACGGGGCATCGGGAAATCCAGACAAGCCCGTATCTACCGCGGTGTAATGTACGACACCAGTTCCATTGAGCGTATCCTGATCTCTATCGTTGTACGCGACAAGAATGCCGAAAAGACCGTACAAGCCATCATCAAATCTGCACAAACCGGTGAAATCGGCGACGGACGTATCTTCGTCATCCCCATTGAGGATGCCATACGCATACGTACTGCAGAGAGAGGCGACATCGCACTCTACAATGCCGAACAAGAAAGATAACGGGCAGCTACAAACCACAACCAAGAAAATACAATACAACTAAAAGCAACAAGAAATTATGGATAAACTTATTTTAAGTGAACTGACCAACGGACTGAACACTGTATGGATGTTGCTTGCAGCCATGCTGGTATTCTTCATGCAGCCGGGCTTTGCACTGGTCGAAGCCGGTTTTACAAGAGTAAAAAATACGGCCAATATCCTGATGAAGAACTTCGTTGACTTCATGTTTGGCAGTCTGCTCTACTGGTTCATCGGTTTCGGACTGATGTTCGGTGCAGGCGGATTCATAGGAATGCCCCATTTCTTCGACCTCTCGTTCTACGACGGAGGCGGGCTTCCCACGGAAGGTTTCCTGGTATTCCAGACTGTATTCTGCGCAACGGCTGCCACCATCGTGTCCGGCGCTATGGCAGAACGTACCAAATTCTCCATGTACCTGGTTTACACCATCTTCATCAGTGTGCTGATTTATCCCGTTTCCGGTCACTGGACTTGGGGCGGCGGCTGGCTGATGAACGGTGAGGCAGGTTCCTTCATGATGGAAACATTCGGAACAACTTTCCATGACTTCGCAGGTTCCACCATCGTCCACTCCGTAGGCGGCTGGATTGCCCTGGTAGGTGCGGCCATCCTCGGCCCGCGCATCGGAAAATACGGCAAAGACGGCAAGTCAAGAGCCATTCCGGGACATAACCTCACGATTGCGGCACTGGGTGTATTCATCCTTTGGTTCGGATGGTTCGGCTTCAACCCCGGTTCACAGTTGGCAGCAGCCACTACGAACGATGCAAGGGCCATCTCGCATGTATTCCTCACCACCAATCTGGCAGCCTGCGCAGGCGGTTTCTTTGCATTGGCGGTAAGCTGGATGAAATATGGCAAACCCTCCTTGTCTCTGACACTGAATGGCATTCTGGCCGGATTGGTAGGCATCACGGCCGGTTGTGACATGGTTTCTTCCTTCGGGGCGGTAATCATCGGCACCATCTGCGGCATCCTGATGATTTATTCGGTGGAATTCATCGACCGGACACTGAAAATTGACGACCCCGTAGGGGCCAGTTCCGTACACGGCGTCTGCGGTTTCACGGGAACCATCCTCACCGGACTGTTTTCCACCAGTGAGGGACTGTTTTACGGTGCAGGCTGGAGCTTTCTCGGAGCGCAGGTATTCGGTGCACTCGTAGTAGGCGCATGGGCAGCAGGCATGGGATTCATCATCTTCAAAGGACTCGACAAAATCCACGGCCTCCGCGTTTCCAAACGTGTGGAGGAAGAAGGACTCGACATTTACGAACACGGCGAGTCTGCCTACGGTGCATAATGATTTTATATTTTATTAAACCAACAATTACAACTCTAAGGTATTATGTCAAAATTGAGATTCAGAGTAGTAGAGACGGCGTTTAAAAAGAAACCCGTTGCAGTGGCAGCCCCTGCGGAACGTCCGTCGGAATATTATGCCAAGTATGTGTTCAACAAGGAAAAGATGTTCCGCTATCTGCCGAGCAAGGTGTATGCCAAACTGACGGATGTGATTGACAACGGAGCTCCGCTGGACCGCAGCATAGCCGACGAGGTTGCCGCAGGTATGAAGAAATGGGCGGTTGAAATGGGGGCGACCCACTATACGCACTGGTTTCATCCGCTGACCGAAGGTACTGCCGAAAAGCACGATGCTTTTGTGGAACACGACGGCAAAGGCGGCGTGATGGAGGAATTCACCGGCAAACTGCTCGTGCAGCAGGAACCGGACGCTTCCAGTTTCCCTAACGGTGGTATCCGCAATACGTTCGAGGCACGTGGCTACTCGGCATGGGACCCCTCTTCTCCGGCTTTCATCGTCGATGATACGCTCTGTATACCGACCATTTTCATTGCATACACCGGTGAGTCACTGGACTACAAAGCACCGTTGCTGAAAGCCCTGCGTGCCGTAGACAAAGCTGCCGTAGACGTATGCCGTTACTTCAATCCGGAAGTGAAGAAGGTAGTTGCCTATCTGGGTTGGGAACAGGAATATTTCCTGATCGACGAAGGTCTGTATGCCGCCCGTCCCGACTTGCTGATGACAGGCCGCACGCTGATGGGCCATGACAGCGCCAAGAACCAGCAGTTGGAAGACCATTACTTCGGGGCCATCCCCAGCCGTGTGGCCGCTTTCATGAAGGAATTGGAAATCGAAGCATTGAAGCTCGGCATCCCCGTTAAAACGCGTCACAATGAGGTAGCTCCCAACCAGTTCGAGCTGGCTCCCATCTTCGAAGAATGTAACCTGGCTGTAGACCATAACATGCTCGTCATGGCACTGATGCGTAAAGTAGCCCGTAACCACGGCTTCCGCGTACTGCTGCACGAAAAGCCTTTCAAAGGCGTCAACGGTAGCGGTAAGCACAACAACTGGTCGTTGGGTACGGACACCGGTATCCTGCTCCACGCACCCGGCAAACTGCCCGAAGAGAACCTGCGTTTCATCACCTTCGTAGTGAATACGCTGATGGCCGTATACCGTCACAACGGATTGCTGAAAGCCTCCATCTCCAGTGCGACGAACGCCCACCGGCTGGGTGCCAACGAAGCGCCTCCGGCCATCATCTCTTCCTTCCTGGGCAAGCAGTTGAGCCAGGTGCTGGAACACATTGAAGAGAGTACCAAGGATGATCTCGTAAGCCTTAGCGGCAAGCAAGGCATGAAACTGGATATTCCGCAGATTCCGGAATTGTTGATTGACAATACCGACCGTAACCGCACCAGCCCGTTCGCCTTCACCGGAAACCGCTTCGAGTTCCGCGCCGTGGGTTCCGAAGCCAACTGCGCCAGTGCCATGATTGCGCTGAACTCCGCCCTTGCCGAGCAGTTGGTGGAATTCAAGAAAGATGTGGACGAACTGATTGAAAAGGGGGAGCCGAAAATCTCCGCCATCCTCGAAGTCATCCGCCGGTACATCAAAGTCTGCAAACCCATCCACTTTGACGGCAACGGTTACAGCGATGAATGGAAAGCCGAAGCAGCCCGCCGCGGTCTGGACTGCGAGACAAGTGTTCCCGTCATCTTCGACAACTACCTGAAACCGGAGAGCATCCGGATGTTCGAGTCCATCGGTGTCATGACGAAAAAGGAACTGGAAGCCCGTAACGAGGTGAAATGGGAAATGTACACCAAGAAAATACAGATTGAAGCCCGCGTGCTCGGAGATTTGGCCATGAACCACATTATCCCCGTAGCTACACAGTATCAGTCGGATTTGATTGACAACGTCTACAAGATGAAAGACCTGTTCCCCGCAGAGAAGGCTGCAAAACTGTCTGCCAAGAATCTGGAACTCATCGAAGAGATTGCCGACCGTACCGCCTTCATCAAGGAGCATGTGGATGCCATGATCGAGGCGCGCAAAGTGGCCAACAAAATTGAGAGTGAACGTGAAAAAGCCATCGCCTACCACGACAACATCGTACCGATGATGGAGGAAATCCGTTACCACATCGACAAGCTGGAACTCATCGTCGACAATCAGATGTGGACGTTGCCCAAATATCGCGAGTTACTGTTTATAAGATGAAAAATGAAGGATGAAGGATGAATCCTTAATCCCTATCTCATTCTTTTGTTGGTTGTTTTAAGTTTGCAGGGGGGAGAGGTGCCGCGAGGCAGTTCTCTCTCTTTTTTCGTCCATGCCAACTGTTGGCGGTAAGCGGGAAATAACCTATCTTTGCCCGTCAGATAAAACAATCCTGTCATCATGAAGAATTTACGTAACTACTATGCAGCGTTCCTGCTGTTTGCCTTGCTGTTCGTTGCGGCTGCCGCCCCGGCACAAACCGATCTGCAGCAAAAACTGGGTCGGATTTCCGCCATTACGGAAACCCGTCCGTTGGAGTCCACCCGGTTCTCCGAGAAGTATGTAACCTATTTCACCCAGCCGTTGGACCACCGTCATCCCGAAAAGGGCAGTTTCCGCCAGCGTGTGATTGTCTCCCACGTCGGCTTCGACCGTCCCACGGTGATTGTAACCGAAGGCTATGGAGCCGCCTATGCCCTCAACCCCAAGTATCGCGAGGAACTTTCAGAGTTGCTCGATGCCAACATGATTTTTGTGGAATACCGTTATTTCCTGGAATCCACCCCTGAGCCTAAAGACTGGCAATACCTCACCGCCGAGAATTCCGCAGACGACCTGCACGCCGTCCGCAACGCCTTTAAAAGCATCTATCCCGGCAAATGGATTGCGACCGGCATCAGCAAGGGCGGACAGACTACCCTGCTCTACCGCACGTTCTATCCGGACGACGTGGATATTTCCGTGCCTTATGTAGCTCCGCTCTGCTACGGGGTGGAAGACGGACGCCACGAGCCTTTCCTCAGGAAAGTGTCTACTCCGGAGGACCGCAAACGGATTGAGGACTTCCAGTTGGAAGTGTTGAAACGGAAAGCCGCACTGCTCCCCCGCTTTGAGAAATATTGCAATGAAAAAGGACTCAAGTTCCGTGCGCCCGTTGAAGAGGTATACGACTATTGCGTGCTGGAGTATTCTTTTGCCCTTTGGCAGTGGGGAACTCCCGTCAGCAGCATTCCTGCCACCACGGCCTCGGACGATGAGATATTTGCCCATCTGCTCGGTATCAGTAATCCCGACTACTTCATTGCCGACAGTCCCACAGCCTCATTCTTCGTGCAGGCCGCCCGCGAACTGGGCTATTATGGCTACGATACGAAGCCTTTCAAGAAGTATCTTTCCATCCAATCGAGCAAGGATTACCTGCACCGCCTCATGCTCCCCGAAGAGCTGAAAGACATGCCCTTCGACAAGACCCTAAGCAAGAAAATCACGAAGTTCCTGAAAGAGAATGACCCGAAAATGATATTCATCTACGGACAGAACGACCCGTGGACAGCTGCCGGAGTGACCTGGCTGAAAGGAAAGAAAAACATCCATGTATTCGTAGAGCCCGGCGGAAGCCATCGGGCACGCATCGGCACACTGCCCGAAGAGGAAAAGAAGCAAGTGATGGAGCTGATAAATGAATGGTTGAAACAATAAAAACGGATGGTCCGTGTGGCATGAACAGACCATCCGTTTACTCCTGACAGACCATCTGTTCAACCTCAACAGATGGTCTGTTTTTTTATTCTATAATTTGTGCATCCTCAATATCGTCCACTGCCTTTACTGAAGCATCCGGTGTCTTCGGGCGGCGACGCGTAAACTTGAACCAGTTCAGCAGTTCCGAAGCCGCATAGACCAGACTGCTGATACCGATAATAATAAATGCCGTGGAGCGTACTCCCGTAGGATTGAACAGCGCAACCAAGCCGGCAAGCAGAATTAATACCGGAACCACATAAAAACCTCCCGGTACCGGCATCCAGCGACGGGCAGCGGAAAGCGAGGCAATCTGTTGCACTCCTCCCATCACCAGGATAAATCCCAATACAAATGTCAGCAAATCGGCAAAGAAACCGGGCATGATAATCAGCCACAAGCCAAACAGCAGGCTGCCCACCCCCTCAATAGGGAAACGGCTGCGCATCTCCGTGCTCTGTGCAAAGTAGCCTATGATGCTGATAAGCGAAGGCACCAGAAAAATGACACCTATCGTAATCACAAAGTAATCACCCGCCTGGTCGGGAAACATCACCAGCACCAAACCGATAACCAGCGCACATATAGCACGCAAAAATGAATAACTTATTCCTTTCATGAGTCTATGTTTTTTTGCGAAGATACATCTTTATCCGAATAACTCCACACGAAAATCCCGAAAAATCAATTAACGTTCAGCCAAGCATTCATATCTTCGGCCACCAATAGCCAATAAAGTAACAAGAGAATAGCAATCGATACGCCAATGGCAACTAAATGTTTTCGCTTCATAGTCTGTTCCTTTCTTTTTTTGAATGAATATTCGTTTTTACTACACTTATAAGAACAATATTTCAAGAAAAATGTTCTTATCCAGAAAAAAAGTCATATTTATTTTGGCAGTTAAAACAAAGTGCTTATATTTGTCGCGAAAACGAAGACAGGCTGCACCTCAGCATAAAAAATGAACAAGTTCATTTTATTATACATTCGGTTTGCACTGTCTTTGCCCCCGATAAAACAAAAAAAGTCAATGAAAACAATGTTAGTAAATACATATTGGTGGTGGCACCCGTTACAACTCCGACAGTCGTAAGGGAGCAGCGCTCGTATGTATATATGTAATATATAGTAAAAAACAAAAAGAGCCCTGTCGCACCAAGCGACGGGGCTTTTTTCGTTTAAACAATAATGCGTTTTGATTTCTGAAATAGTAAATAGTAAATCGTCAAATAGTAAATAACATGATGAATTTCTTAGTTGACAAAGAAGGTTATTACGGAGAGTTCGGCGGGGCATACGTTCCCGAAATCCTCCACAAGTGTGTGGAAGAGTTGCAGAACACCTATCTCAAGGTGCTGCAAAGTGAGGACTTCAAGCGTGAATACGACCAGTTGCTGCGCGACTACGTGGGACGCCCTTCCCCACTCTACTTGGCACACCGCTTGTCCGAGAAGTACGGTTGCCGGATTTACCTCAAGCGTGAAGACCTGAACCACACCGGTGCCCACAAAATCAACAACAGCATCGGGCAGGTGTTGCTGGCACGCCGCATGGGCAAGCATCGCATCATCGCCGAAACCGGTGCCGGACAACACGGCGTAGCTACTGCCACCGTATGTGCCTTGATGAACATGGAATGCATCGTCTACATGGGTAAGACCGACGTAGAGCGCCAGCGCGTCAATGTGGAGAAGATGAAGATGCTCGGCGCCACCGTCGTTCCCGTCACCAGTGGCAATATGACGTTGAAGGACGCCACCAACGAAGCCATCCGCGACTGGTGCTGTCATCCCTCGGACACCTACTACGTGATAGGTTCCACCGTCGGCCCGCATCCGTACCCCGACATGGTGGCACGCCTGCAGTCCGTCATCAGCGAAGAAATCAGGAAACAACTTCTTGAGCATGAAGGACGCGAATGCCCCGACTACCTCATCGCCTGCGTAGGCGGAGGAAGCAATGCAGCCGGCACCATCTATCACTACGTCAACGACCCGCACATGCAAATCGTCCTCGCCGAAGCCGGAGGAAAAGGCATTGAAACGGGAATGACAGCCGCCACCATCGCCCTCGGCAAGATGGGCATCATCCACGGCTCGCGCACCTACGTCATCCAGAACGAGGACGGACAGATAGAAGAGCCCTATTCCATCTCTGCCGGACTGGACTATCCGGGTATCGGCCCCATGCACGCCAACCTTGCCAAGCAGAAACGTGCCATCGTCCTCGCCGTGAACGACGACGAAGCCATCCGCGCCGCCTACGAGCTGACCCGGCTCGAGGGCATCATCCCCGCATTGGAAAGCGCCCACGCACTGGGTGCGCTGGAGAAGATGAGGTTCAAGCCGACGGACGTGGTGGTGCTGACGGTGTCGGGACGGGGGGATAAGGATATAGAGACGTATTTGAGTGATGAGTTATAAGTGATAAGTGATGAGCTATTTGAAAATACGAGATGCAATGAAATAAAATACAAGATACAATGAAACAATATGATTATAAAACAGTCAGCCGCACCATGCTCGGTGACTTGCATACGCCGGTGAGCACGTATCTGAAGGTGCGTGACATCTTTCCGCAGAGCGCACTTATGGAGAGTTCCGACTATCACGGCAGTGAGAACAACCGTTCGTTCATCGCTCTGTGTCCGCTGGCTAGTGTCAGCATAGACCACGGCACGGCTATCTTCCGCCTGCCGGACGACAGCCGCGAAGAGCATCCCATAACCGATGCATACCGGGTGGAGAATGCCTTGAACGATTTCCGCGCCCGCTTCCGCGTGGAGGGCGAATACAGCAATTACTGCGGACTCTACGGATACACCTCCTTCAATGCTGTCCGCTACTTCGAGAATATCCCCGTGAAGGACAGCCGCGAAGCTACCAACGATGCGCCGGACATGCTGTACATATTATATAAGTACCTCATCGTCTTCAACGATTTCAAGAATGAGATGCTGCTCCTCGAGATGCTGGCGCCCGGCGAGACCAGCGAACTGGACCAGGTGCAGAAGGCCATCCATAACCGCAACTACACCGCCTACGATTTCCGCGCCGTCGGCCCCACCACCTCCCCACTTACGGACGAGGAGCACAAGGCGAATATCCGCCGCGGCATCGCCCACTGTCTGCGCGGCGACGTTTTCCAGATAGTCCTCTCCCGCCGATTCGAGCAGCGTTTCACGGGCGATGACTTCAAGCTCTACCGTGCCCTGCGCAGCATCAACCCTTCTCCCTATCTGTTCTATTTCGACTTCGGAGGTTTCCGCATCTTCGGCTCGTCCACCCGAGACCCACTGCCGCATCGAAGGCCGCCACGCCTACATCGACCCCATCGCCGGTACTACCAAGCGCACCGGCGATGCAGAGCAGGATGCCCTCAATGCCCGGTACCTGCACGACGACCCCAAAGAGAACGCCGAACACGTGATGCTGGTGGACCTTGCCCGCAACGACCTCTCCCGCAACTGCCACGATGTAAAGGTGGACTTCTACAAAGAGATGCAATATTACAGTCATGTTATCCACCTGGTAAGCCGTGTCAGCGGTACGCTCCGCGAAGATGGCCGACCCCATCAAAGCATTCATCGACACCTTCCCGGCAGGCACTCTGAGCGGTGCCCCCAAGGTACGCGCCATGCAACTCATCAGCGAACTGGAACCGCACAATCGCGGCGCTTACGGCGGTTGCATCGGCTTCATCGGGCTGAACGGTTCACTGAACCAGGCCATTACGATTCGTACTTTTGTCAGCCGCAACGGTGTCCTCTGGTTCCAGGCAGGCGGCGGCATCGTAGCCAAGAGCAACGACGAGTACGAACTGCAAGAGGTGAACAACAAACTGGGAGCACTGAAAAAAGCGATTGAGATGGCGGAGAAAATGTAAATTCATGTACAATGTACAATGTACAAAGTACAATTTGCCATGCGGCGTACATTGCGCAGCTAAATGGTACATTGTACATTGTAAATAGTAAATAAATAGATGAAAACAGTTATCATAGACAATTACGACTCTTTCACCTACAACCTTGCCCATCTGGTAAAAGAACTCGGCGCAGAAGTAGATGTGCTACGCAACGATAAATTCCGGCTCGAAGAATTGGAGCCATACGATAAAATCATCCTCTCACCCGGCCCCGGTGTCCCCGAGGAAGCCGGACTGCTGCTGGATGTCATCCGCACCTATGCCGGACGGAAACCCATACTCGGTGTCTGTCTGGGCGAACAAGCCATCGGACAAGCGTTCGGCGGAAAGCTGGTCAATCTGGAAGAGGTGTTCCATGGGGTACAGACGGAGATAAGGATGAAGGGGGAAGGATTAAGGATTAGGGATGAAGGATTAGGGGGGAAGGATTATGAAGGTATTTCTCTCGAAGAAGACTATATCTTCTGCGGTTTACCCGATAGGATTCCCGTCGGACGATACCACTCCTGGGTGGTCGATACGGAGGACTTTCCCGAAGCGCTGGCCATTACCGCCATCAGCCCCGAAGGACAAATCATGGCGCTGAAACATCGGGAGTATGACATACACGGCATCCAGTTCCATCCTGAATCGGTACTGACACCCGACGGAAAAACAATCGTAAAAAACTGGCTTTTCAAATGAGGCACTTCAGAAAAAGAGTAAATTCAATCGTCAAATCGTAAATCGTCAAATCGTAAATAAAAAGATGAAAGCAATACTCACCCGTCTCTTCAACCACGAAGAGCTTACTTCGGAAGAAACCAAGCAAATCCTCCTCAACATCACCAAGGAAATGTATCCTGAGGCGCAGATAGCAGCCTTGCTCACTGCCTTCCAGATGCGGAGCATCACTGTGGACGAGCTTATCGGTTTCCGCGAAGCACTGATGGAGACACGCCTTCCCATCGACTTCGCTCCCTATCGCCCCATCGACATTGTAGGTACGGGCGGCGACGGAAAGAACACCTTCAACATCTCCACCTGCGCTTGCTTCGTAGTGGCGGGAGCCGGCTACAAGGTTGCCAAGCACGGCAACTACGGAGCCACTTCCGTGAGCGGAGCCAGCAATGTCATCGAGCAGCACGGCGTACGCTTCACCAACAACCCCGACACACTGAAACGCAGCATGGAGGAGTGCAACATCGCCTACCTTCATGCCCAGCTTTTCAATCCGGCGATGAAGTTTGTCGGTCCCGTACGCAAGACGTTGGGAGTGCGCACCTTGTTCAATCTGCTCGGCCCGTTGGTGAATCCATGCTGTCCGGCATACCAGCTGCTCGGTGTGGCAGACCTCTCGCAGATGCGCCTATACACCAACGTATTCTATAAGCTCGGCATTGACTTTGCCGTGGTCAACAGCCTCGACAGCTACGACGAAATCTCCCTGACGGACGAGTTCAAGGTGATGACCCGCAACTATGAGCGCATCTACCGTCCGCAGGCCCTCGGCTTCAAGGATGCCCGTCCCGAAGAACTCTTCGGCGGCGTATGCAAGGAAGATGCCGCCCGCATCTTCGACAATATCCTTACGGGGCATGCCACACCTGCACAAACGCAATGTGTCATTGTCAACGCCGCCTTCGCCATCCAGGTGATGGAGCCGCAGAAAGAGATTGAAGAGTGCATCGCCATCGCACGCGAATCATTGGATAGCGGACGGGCGCTGGCGACACTGAAAAAATTTATCGAGATTAATAAATGAAGCAATGAAAGATATACTGTCCGAAATCATCGCCCATAAGCAAACAGAGATTGAACTGCAAAAGCAAACCGTCTCTCTGGAACAGTTGCAGGAGCAAGCCGGAATCATCATCCGGGAGAATGCGGCCCACCGCCGCAGCATGAAGCAGGCCCTTGCCGCTTCTTCTACAGGAATCATCTCCGAGTTCAAACGCCGTTCCCCCTCCAAAGGCTGGATAAACGAGGCTGCCCGGGCAGAGGAAATACCCGCCTCCTACGAAGCCGCCGGCGCCGGCGCCCTCTCCATCCTGACGGATGGGAAGTTCTTCGGCGGTACGCTGCGCGACATCCGCACGGCCCGTCCGCTGGTCCACATCCCGATCCTGCGTAAGGACTTCATCATCGACAAGTATCAGCTTCTGCAAGCCCGCATTGTAGGTGCCGATGCGGTGCTGCTCATTGCCGCCTGCCTCAGTCCGGAGCAGTGCAGCACCCTCACCGCCCAAGCCCACGAACTCGGGCTGGAGGTATTGCTCGAAATCCACAGCCCTTCGGAACTCTCCTATATAAATAAGGAGGTCGACATGGTGGGTGTCAACAACCGCAACCTCGGCTCTTTCGTCACCGATGTGGAAAACTCCTTCCGGATAGCCCGGCAACTGCGCGAAGCCACCCACGGACCGGCATCCCCGCTCCTTGTCTCCGAAAGCGGCATTTCCGACCCCGAAACCATCTGCCGCCTGCGTGCCGCCGGCTTCCGCGGTTTCCTCATCGGCGAAACCTTCATGAAAACAGCCAACCCGGGCGAAACCCTGAAAAAGTTCATCCAAGACAGTCTCTTAATTAATAATTGAAAATTGAAAGTTGATAATTGTAAATACAAAAGTCTCTCATACAGCGTTACATCGCGCAGCCAAATTGTAAATAGTAAATTGTAAATCGTAAATAAAATGTCTCCTCTCATCAAAGTATGCGGAATGACCGAAGCAGAAAACATCCGCGATGTAGAACTGCAAGGTGTAGATATGATTGGTTTTATCTTCTACCCCAAATCTCCCCGTTGTCTGTGCCAGATGCCCGGGTATCTGCCAGCCTGCGCCAAGCGCGTCGGCGTCTTTGTCAACGAAAGTAAGGAAAACATCCTGATGTATACCGACCGTTTCGGCCTGGACTACATCCAGCTGCATGGCAATGAAGCTCCCGAATACTGCCGTTCCCTGCGCAATGCAGGCCTGCACCTCATCAAGGCTTTCTCTATCTTGCTGCCCAAGGACCTGCTTGCCGTATCTGCCTACAATGGTCTGTGCGACTACTACCTCTTCGACACCAAGACCCCGCAGTACGGCGGTTCCGGCAACCAGTTCGACTGGAACCTCCTGCACCGCTACAACGGTCCCACCCCGTTCCTGCTTAGCGGTGGCATCAACCCCTACAGCGTAAAAGCCCTCCGGGAGTTCCGCCATCCCTATTTCGCAGGTATCGACATCAACAGCCGTTTCGAGACGGCACCGGGAATAAAGGATGTGGAACGCATCTCAAACTTCCTGAAAGAACTGAAGGGGTTTACTATTTGACGATTTACGATTTACCATGTACAATGTACAATTTGCCATGCGGCGTACATTGCGCAGCCAAATAGTAAATCGTAAATTGTAAAATTGTAAATCGTAACATGCAGCATATATTGCGCAGCCAAATAGTAAATTGTAAATTGTAAAATTGTAAATAGAAATAGTATGTTGAACCGCATTAACCAACTTTTCCAGGACAGCCCCAAGAATCTGCTGTCCATTTACTTTTGTGCAGGCTGTCCCAACCTCGACGGTACTGCCGACGTTATCCGTGCCCTCGAAAGAAACGGAGTCAGCATGATTGAAATCGGAATTCCGTTCAGTGACCCCATGGCCGACGGCATTGTCATTCAGAACGCCGCCACCCGCGCCCTGCACAACGGCATGTCCCTCCGCCTGCTTTTCGAACAATTGCGCGACATCCGTCGCGATGTCCGCATCCCCCTCATCCTTATGGGGTACCTCAATCCCATCATGCAGTTCGGCTTCGAAGCCTTCTGCCAGAAGTGCGTGGAATGCGGCATCGATGGCGTCATCATTCCCGACCTCCCTTTCCGCGATTACGAAGAGAGTTACAAAGCCATCGCCTCGAAGTATGACATCCGTGTCATCATGCTCATCACCCCCGAAACCAGCGAGGCTCGTGTCCGTGAAATCGATGAGCATACCGACGGCTTCATCTATATGGTGTCCAGCGCTGCTACTACCGGTGCCCAGAAAGATTTCGACACCCGGAAGCAAGCTTATTTCAAAAAGATAGAGGATATGCACCTGCGCAATCCACGCATGGTAGGCTTCGGCATCAGCAACAAGCAGACATTCGATGCCGCTTGCGCCCACTCATCCGGTGCCATCATCGGCAGCCGCTTCGTCACGCTGCTCAACGAGAAGGAAGGAGATGCGGAAAAGGCTATCAGGCAGTTGAAGGAAGATTTGAAACAGTGAGCTTATTCAAATTTCATACAATATATTTTTCGCAATGAAATAATAAAAGAGACAAAATCTGCAAAGACTTGTCTCTTTTATTTTCTCCCCATCTCATATTTCACTATCTTTGTGCCCGAAAAAAGCTCTAATACGAATATCATGAAAGTCGATTGCCCTTCCGTACTATTGATTTACACTGGCGGAACTATCGGAATGATAGAAAATCCCGAGACCGGTGCGCTTGAGAACTTCAACTTCGACCAACTGCTACAGCATGTTCCCGAACTGAAGCGCTTCAACTACCGCATCTCTTCCTATCAGTTCGACCCACCGATCGACTCTTCCGACATGGAGCCTTCCCTCTGGGCAAAGATTGTAAAAATCATCAACTACAACTACGACAACTTCGACGGCTTCGTCATCCTGCACGGTACCGACACCATGGCCTATACAGCCTCCGCCCTCAGTTTCATGCTCGAGAACCTTTCCAAGCCGGTCATCCTCACCGGTTCCCAGCTTCCCATCGGCACCCTGCGCACCGACGGGAAAGAGAACCTCATCACCGCCATTGAAATAGCCGCCGCCAAGCATCCGGACGGTACCCCTATCGTCCCCGAAGTGTGCATCTTCTTCGAGAACGAGCTGATGCGGGGCAACCGTACCACCAAAATCAATGCCGAGAATTTCAACGCTTTCCGCTCCTTCAACTATCCCCCACTGGCAAAGGCAGGCATCCATATCCGCTATAACGAGCACCTCATCCGACGCCCCGACCCGTCGCGCCCCATGAAGCCGCACTACCTTTTCGACACCAATGTCGTAGTGCTCACCCTCTTTCCCGGCATCCAGGAAAGCATTATCAACTCCGTGCTTCATGTTCCCGGCCTGAAAGCCGTTGTCCTCAAGACTTTCGGTTCCGGCAATGCCCCCCAGAAAGAATGGTTCATCCGCCAGCTGAAAGAAGCCAGCGAACGTGGCATTGTCATCGTCAACATCACCCAATGCCAAAGTGGCGCCGTCGAGATGGGACGTTACGAAACCGGTCTGCAACTTCTCCAGGCAGGTGTCATCAGCGGCTATGACAGTACCCCCGAATGTGCCGTCACCAAACTCATGTTCCTCCTGGGGCATGGACTGGACCAAGCCGAAATCCGCCACCGCATGAATTCCGACCTGGCAGGAGAAATCACCAAGATTTAGTAAAGCGGCAATACAGAGGGCATTTAGTAATATTGATAATTTTCAAGACAAACTTGCATTATCTATCCATACAAAATCGTTAAAAAGCGTTAACCAACACGCTTTTATCCCCCATTAATAAAGCTTATTAGTTTAAATAAACGTACTTTTGCTTACAATCAAGCAAAACAAATGTAAAATATGGGAGAAAATACCCTATACAAACGCTTTCTGCCGCTTGTTATTCTTACAGTAGGCATACTGCTGCAGGGTTGTAAAGACGATGTTTTTAACCCCGAAAAAGTGAAAGCAGCCTATCAAGACAGGTTTCCGGTCAAGAACATAGATCCGGCTATGGATTGGAAAATGACTCAGCAGGTCCGGGTCAATGTTTCTGTATCCGAAGATACCGGCATCGACTATACCATACGTATTTACGACAAGAACCCCTTAATCAGCCGGTCATCTGCCAAACTGCTGGCAGAAGGCACCGCCAATAATACAACAGTATTTACTACCGTCATGGACTGCCCTTCTGTGCTGACGAGCGCTTTTGTGTGCCGCACCGATGCACACAGCCGCAACATAGTAAAATACGTATCCATCCAAAACGGTCAGCTCCATGCCGCTTTCGGCAGTTCCCCCACAACTACACGTGCCGCATGGACACGCAGTGTCAGCATCGAGACCTATTCACCGGAAAAGTCTGAGGCAGAAATCACCGCAATGCTATCAAGTGCCGAAGAAATAAGGCCGAATACCGATTTTCAAAACGGAAAAGCCTACAAAATCTCCAAAGACAATATATATAGGAATAAAATCAGCAAGGACGGCATGGGAAGTGACAATCCGGCCATCATCATCATTGAAGGCAGCTGGGAACCCAATGGAAACAACATGACCGTTGAACGAGGCTTCGAATTCTATGTGATTGACGGAGGGGAAATCGTGATACCGGACGAGCACACCTTCACTTTAGTGCAATCCAGCCGGTTTATCGTCTACGCGGGTGGAACCATCAAAGGGAACGACATCGAATTGACCAATGCATCCGGAGGCAGCTACAACTACAATGCCGGCACTATGGAAATAGACGATTTCCATGTCAGCCAGGGAGGAGCATTCTATAATTGCGGTACCGTGCGTGTCGATGAAATGAATTTCGACAGCGGATGCAAATTCATCAACCAGGGTAAAGCCTATATCGGGAAAACCGACAGCAACATCACTATAGACAACGGATGCTATCTATATGCGGAAGAATTTGTAGGCACACTGAACATGGGAGACACCTCTTCTGCAGAGATAGAGGATTTCGGGGACCATAGCAACAATTACAACACCCAAATCACGATGGGTGACAACTCCATGATAACCGTACTTGATGAAGCAGAATTGTCACAAGCACAATTTATGGGTCCAAACAATGAATATGCACTGGTAAAAATCAATAAAATTGAAGATATAGGAAATTTCTCCAGCCAGGGAAACATTCATTATGAAGTGAAAGAAATTGACGATGATATCACCGAGGATATCTGGTGGGAAGCCAAATTCCTTGATGCTATCAAGAACACCGAAGGAACCATATCCAAATGGGGAGAATCCCCCATCACCATTCCTGCCGGAGACTGTACGGGCGAAGGCAATACTCCGGACGAGTCCGGCTCAGAAACCCCTACAGACCCGGTCTCCTATACGTACGTATTCGAAGACAACTTCCCGTTGGTAGGCGACTATGACTTCAACGACGTGGTCTTGGACGTGGAGACCTACTATCACCGCGAGAAAAAGACGAACCACATCAAGCGCATACAGCTCGACGTGACCCTTGCTGCAGCAGGAGCAAGCAAGCCGTTGGGCGTAGGGCTCCGGATTACCGGAATCAATAAATCCGATATCCGGGAAATCAAAACCGGAGGCGACGATTCGCGTTTCCAGGAGTCATTCAACAGCTCGTACAACAAATTCAGGTACAATAACGTTACTTATATGGAAGATTCCGATCCGAGTGTCGTAATCCCCATTGCAGGCGAAGTACACAATGTATTTGGAGTCGAACCGGGTGAGATGGTAAACACCGGCATTGGAGTAACCGCCAAAGAGTATACTTATGAAGTCATTATTGAACTGACAGACCAAACTCGGACAGAGCCCCTATTCTCAAAAGACAATCTGGACTTCTTCATCTGTTATCAATATAAAAGCATGGAACAACGCATGGAAGTTCATCTTTACGAATTTTGGGGATATGGCGCCACTGCCGCCGGAACCATACAGCAAGAGAATCTTGACTTAGCAGGCAACAACACGTGGGCAATCTGCGTGCCGTATGGCTTCCGCTATCCCAAGGAAACCATCAATGTTTCACGTACTGACATCCCCGAAGCAAGCGCATATCCGGAATTCATCTATTGGGCCCAAGACAGAACCCAGTATACGGAATGGTACGAACACCCGGTAGAAGAAAATGTATATAGATAAATATAGCAAACAATTATCATAAACAATGAAACAAATATTATTTGTAGATGACAAACCTGCCATAGGCAAGGTACTCTCGGTCTATTTAGGGAAAGAGAATGAGCTGGTTTATTTCGAAGATCCCGTCAGGGCCATAGAATGGCTGAATGAGGGGAACGAACCCGCTCTCATCATTTCGGACATACGCATGCCCAAGATGACCGGCAGTGAATTCCTGGCATATCTGAAAAGCAATTCACTTTTCAAGGACATTCCGGTTGTGATGCTTTCCAGTGAAGAAAGTACCACCGAGCGCATCAACCTGCTCGAAGCCGGAGCCGAGGATTTCATACTGAAACCTTTCAATCCTATGGAGCTGAAGGCCCGTATCAAGAAATTTCTCTAAACGACAAAATCAATGGATATGTTATATTATATCTACATAGGTAGCAACCGCGTCACCATCGACCACTTGAGCAAAATTACGGGAGGCATGTTCATGGCTGTTTCATCCTGCAACAAAGCGGCGAAAGTCATCGACGGTATCCGCGAACGGTACAACACATCCATTCTTTACGAAGAAAGCACCCCTCAAAAGGACAGCCAGAACATCACTTTCCTGCACAAGCGCTTCCCCCGTGTCTACATCATCCTCATCACCGAAGGACTGCAGAAGGAACACCGCAAGCTCTATCTGCAGGCAGGTGTCAACAACACCCTTTCCCCCATGGCCAGCGAAGAGAGCCTCCAGCAAATGACAAAATTCCTCCAACTGCGCAAGGAGCATAAGTTGCAGGAATTCAGCCAGTCACACCGTAAGATATTCAACACCTTCCACCTGCCTATGTGGAAGCGTATCTTCGACATCCTTTTTGCCGTTGCCGTACTGATTGTGCTGTCTCCCATACTCATCGCGACAGCCATAGCCATCCGCGTGGAAAGCAAGGGAAGAGTGATTTACAAGTCCCAGCGTGTGGGCAGCAACTACCAGATATTCAACTTCCTGAAGTTCCGCTCCATGTACACCAATGCCGACAAGCGCCTGAAAGAGCTGAACGCCCTCAACCAATATAAGATAGAAGAAGAGCTTACGGACGAGCAGCCCGATATCCGCTTCGACGACCTGACCGGCACTTCTGAAGAAGAGGCTACCCTGCTGATTTCGGACGATTTTGTCATCTCTGAAGAAGATTTCCTTAAAAAGAAGGCCCAAGAAAAACAGAATACGTTTGTCAAGATAGAGAACGATCCCCGCGTCACCCGCGTAGGCCGTTTCATCCGCAAGTACAGCATTGACGAACTGCCGCAGCTGTTCAACGTCCTCAAAGGAGACATGAGCATCGTGGGCAACCGCCCGCTCCCCCTCTACGAGGCCGAGCTGCTGACCAGCGACGCATATATCGAGCGCTTCATGGCCCCTGCCGGACTGACGGGACTGTGGCAAGTGGAGAAACGAGGCGGTGCCGGGAAGATGTCGGCCGAAGAGCGCAAGCAACTGGACATTAAGTACGCCAAAGAATTTTCATTCTGGCTGGACATGAAGATACTGTGCAAGACGCTGACAGCGTTTGTGCAGAAAGAGAATGTATAAAAATAAAGATAATAGGAATTATATGGCTTTAGAGATGATAAAAAGATATATCAAGTCCATCATTTACAGTGTAATCCTTTTAGGATTATTGGGGGTACCTTTGTCTGTGGCTGCGCAGCAGGAGTTGACACGGGAGGAGCGCATCAAGATATTGGAGCAACTCAAGATGGAGGATAAAAAAATAGAAGTCAACACATTGGGTTTAATCAGTCCGAAGACATCAATAGATATTGAGAAATTAGAATTGCCCCCTCTATCTGTTTTTCTTGATGCAGTGACAGAGAATGCGTCAGTAAAAAGAGCCCAATCCCAAGTAGAGCAACTCAAGAACCAATATCGCCTGGAAAAGCGGAACTGGTGGAACTACTTCAGACTGAACGGTAACTATTCCTACGGACGCTACAATATTATAGGCAATGCCAGTGACGAGTATACTCCTATGTACCAGACAACGATGTCAAGTGCCCAGCACAACTTCAATGTCGGGGCCAGCGTCGGCATCACCTTAGGAGACTTGTTCAACCGACCACTGAAACTGAAAGACTACCGCTATCAGATAGAGCAATTGCAGTACACGCAGGAAGGAGTTATGGAGGAGCGAAGGCTAAAAGTTCTGGAAGCCTACAATGCGGTTACCGAGCAACTGGCTACCATAAAGGCCAAAGCGGAAACGGCTGCATTGTATAACGCACAGATGAAAATATCTGAAAATAATTTCATACAAGGAGCCATTGATATCATTGCACTTTCTTTGGAACGTGCACGCCGCACCGGTGCCGTGACTAATTATGAGCAAAGCCGCGTAGCTTTACACAATTCAATCGTATTGTTAGAGATGCTGACTAATGTTAAAGTTATAACAGACAAGTAAAACTAATTATGAATATAGTACAATTTTTGGCAAGCTTCTTTTACCGCATCCGTTATTGGTTATTGTGGGGAAGCCTCCTTGTTACAGCATTAGTCATATACTTTACACAGTTTTTACCATACAGTTATACGGTAAACAGCAGTCTATATGCAGGTGTAACCAACAGCACCAATCTGGACGGAAGCCAGCTTATCAATATCAACAGTACCTTCGACAATATCATCAATATAGGCAAGTCCAAAAACACTTTGGCAAAGGTTTCGGTACGTCTGCTTGCAACCAGCCTCGTATACGGTGATGAGTGGAAAGACAACATGTACATTCAAGCCAAACATTATAGGCAGCTCGTCCAAATCCTTCCTAAAGAAGTGCTGGCTTTGGTAGACCGTTCCTCTTTGGATAAAACTACAAATAATCTGATGAATTACCGGAAAGAGAACAGCAGTAATTTTGTCTATTCCATATTCAACCGTCCCTACCCTTATTACAGTTATAGCGCATTAAGCACAATCACCATTAAACGACTGGGTACCAGCGACCTGATAGAATTGGTATATACCTCCTCCGATCCCGGTATTACGCAAAACACCCTCAAGATATTGGAAGATGAACTGTTAAAGGCTTATGAGCAACTCCGGTTCAGTGCCACGAACAGTGCTATCGCCTATTTTGAAGAACAAGTGCGCATAGCCAAAAAAGCACTTACTGCAGAAGAAGATGATTTGACAGACTATAGTGTTCAAAAACAAGTCATCAACTACGACGAGCAATCCAAGGCATTAGCTTTGACCAAATATGCGACGGACGACCGTATGGAAGAAGTGCAGCGAAACTATGGAAGCGCAGTGGCTTTACGCCAGATGTTAGAGAATAAAATGGACATACGTGCCAAGATTATACGCACAAATACTAATTTGTTGCAAGAACTGGAAAAAGTTAGTACCCTGAACCAAAGTATTCTTGAGCAAGAAATATTCACCACAGAACAGAGCCAGCAGAATAGTGATAAACTTCAAAGAGAAAAAGACGCTCTGCAAAAGGCAGAAGAAAAGATAAGCCATCTCTCCGATAATTTAAACGAGTATGGTTTCTCCAAGGAAGGGGTAGGCATTCAAGAAATGGTGACAGAATGGCTGACGGCATGCATCAATGAGGCGAAAGCCAAAGCTGAAGTGAAAGTATTGGTTGACCGCCAACGGGACATTATCGACCAATACCGGGAATTCTCACCCGTAGGCACTCAAATCAAGCGGAAAGAACGTGCCGTAGGCATTGCCGAAGACAATTATCGCCGACAAATAGGAGGCCTTGCCGAAGCACACCTCCGTTTGCAGAATATCAAGATGACAACTGCCAACCTGCAGGTCATAGCATCCCCCGAGTATCCGCTGACAGACAATGGCAGAAAAAGAATTATCTACGTCCTTGCCGCATTCTTCGGCAGTATGATATTCATAAGCGGCTACTTCCTGCTGATTGAATTGTTAGACCGCACTCTCCGCGACCCGGACCGCAGCAAACGCCTGACCGGACTCTCTGTCATTGCAGCATTCAACGGTGTAAGCAACTTGAAGTATCGTGGATTCCTCAAGGCCTGTAACCGGCTTGCCGCTGCCTATAGTTGCCGGCAATTGAACAACTACCTGCACCCGGACCGTCCTACTGTCATAAACCTGCTCAGCATGGAGAAACGTGAAGGAAAATCATTCCTTGCCAAATATTTCATTGATTACTGGGAAACTGAGGGGATAAAAGTGCGCCTTGTAAAATATGACCACGATTTCGATACCCAAAACAAGGGATATGTACAAGCTCAAGAATTGTCTGACTTCTGGGTTCTGAATGAAGCAGAAGAAATACCGGACATCATTTTAGTGGAATATCCTGCTGTCAGTACCGCAACTCTACCTATGTCGGTATTGAAAAAAGCAGATTTCAATTTGCTGATAGCCAACGCCGCCCGATTGTGGGGCAGAGATGACGACACCCGGTTGAAACCGTTAAAGGAAGAATTGGAAGGAACTCCTCTATTTATGTATCTCAACAATGCAGACCGCGAAGTGGTTGAAAGCTTCACCGGAGAATTGCCTCCTCACACCCCGGTTCACAGCTTCTTCAGCCGGTTGGCACAATTAGGTTTAACATCAAAATCAGCAGCTGTCAAATAAATGCAAACGGATATCAAAGGACATAGCATATCTCCCTTGGCGGTAACATTATTAGTGTTCATCATCGGACTGGGTGCACTCATCTATAGCATATTATTCAGTACTTGGGATATCACTGCATACGTTTGCCTTTCCCCTTTCTTCCTGATAATAGCAATACAAGCATTAAGAAACCCTTTTGCCGGTGTATGTTTCCTATTCACATTCAATTACTTTTTCATTCCCTGGTACAGATACACGCAGGGCAGTGGGTTGAGTGTCTGGTATGATGTCGCAACCGTCACCCTGCTTGTGACGCTCCTGATATATTCCTATCACCAACAAGGTAAGATTGCATGGAAATACACCAAAAACATTCTGACGTTCGGAGGTTGCATATGGGCCATATATACTGCGGCTGAAATCATGAATCCAACAGCTCTCACGGAAGCTTGGATTTACTCCCGTGGAATCATATACAGTACCCTTGTCATGTCATTAATTGGCGTTTTAACAATGACCTCCTACAAGCGGTTGCGCGTCATTATGCTTTTTCTGTCCATATTCACATTGACAGCCGTAGCCAAAGCTGTTTACCAGAAATATGCAGGTTTTGATGAGACAGAAACAACCATGCTGATTGAAACGGAAATGTACAAGACACACCTTTTATCCGATGTCACCCGATATTTTTCCTTTTTCACAGATGCCGGAAATTTCGGTTCCAACATGGGCTTTGCCGCCATTCTGTTCGGTATCTCGGCTATCTTCATAAAAGAACGTTCCATAAGAATCTATTATGCAATTATTGCCGTCTGTTCCATATATGCCTTGTTCATTTCCGGAACCCGCGGTGCACTGTTTGTCCCCATCGGAGGAATCATATTGTTAACTTTCCTCAGTAAAAATATCAAGCTCATGGGAGCTACAGTCTTCTTCGGATTGTTTTTTTATGTCTTTTTCGCCCATACCTATATCGGTGAAAGCAACACTTCCATCAGACGCATGCGTACAGCTTTCAGACCTACAGAAGACGCCTCATACATTGTCCGCAAAGAAAACCAAAAAAGATTGGCTGAATATCTAAAATACAAACCTTTCGGAGAAGGACTTGGTTTGGGAGGGGTAGAAGCCAGAAAATATGGTTCCCGTCTCACAACACTCATTCCCCATGATTCTTTTTATGTCAAGATATGGATGGAAACCGGCATTGTAGGATTAGTGCTTTTTCTTACCATATATGTCTGTACATTGTTAAGAGGTTGCTATCTTATCATGTTTCGGATTAAGAATAACGAGCTACGTGGAATACTCACGGCCATTGCTTGCGGTATTTTCGGACTAATGATAAGTGCCTATGGAAATGCCTTTTTCTTTCAATTCCCTACAGGATTTATAATCATTTTATTTTTGTCAGTCCTGATTAACGGGGAGCATATCGACCAACTGCTGACCCAACAAAAAATGAAAAAGAAATAGAAAATATTAAATAGAAAACATATATGAACGACATTTTTTCCATATTCAATCCCGACTGGTGGATGGACGAGAACAACAATGCCTTGCAAATGACAGACGCGGTTCTTTTCTTATTGCTGGCCATCCCCGTAGCCTACTTGTTTATCTATGCATTGGCCTCCTTGCGGAAATACAAGAATCCCTATCCACCGTCCCCCAAGCGACATCGGTTCCTGGTCCTCTTTGTTGTGCTGAAAAACGGCAAGGAAGTGATAGAGTCCATCAATCATTTCCTTGACACGCAGACGTATCCGAGAGAAAAATACGACATCGCAGTGGCTGCCACACAACTGTCCGAAGAAGATTTGGTTACGCTGCTCCAGATGCCGGTCAACATTGTCGTGCCCGATAAAGAACATTGCACAAAGATATATGCCATACAGCAGGTCATGGAGCGCTATTCTCCTCATGAGTACGATGCCATCACCATATTCAATTCAGACAACAAAGTTGTTCCTAACGCATTAGAGCTTTTCAACAATGCCTACTACTCCGGATGTGATGCCATCCAAGCCCACCGCATGACGGAAAACCTGAATACCAACATCGCCGTATTAAACGCCACCAGCGAAGAAATCAACAACCACCTCTTCCGCAAGGCACATACGGCACTGGGATTCTCCTCCGCCCTCATCGGTTCGGGCATGATGTTTGATTTTGAGATGTTCCAGGAAATCGCTCCCAGATTATCAGGAAGCGATTTGGCCAAAGCTACAGAAATGGAACTTCTGAAGGAAAACATATATACCGAATACATGGAAGAAATAGTCTGCTATTGCAAAAAGACGGACGATACATCGGGGTACAGCAAAGAACGCCAGCGCTGGTTGGGCTCACAGTATCGCAGCTCCATACTGGCATTGCAACAATTTCCGATAGCATTCTTACAAGGAAAGTGGGATTTATGCGAAAAATTATTCCAATGGCTACTTCCATCCCGTTTCCTGCTCATCTTATATATCACGATATGTGCCGTGGCAATGACGTTTCTGGAGTGGCCGCTTGCTACAAAATGGTATGCACTTTTAGCCGTTTTATTCATCACTTTTTTGATGGCCATGCCCGAAGGGGAAATCAGCCGCAAATTCCGGAGCGCTTTCTGGTCTCTGCCCATATTGGTAGTCACCTCTTCCATGAGCCACATCACAAGAATCTTTAAACGGAAAAAGAAAAGAAAGGCAGCAAAATGAGAATCGCCATCGAAGCCCAACGCATTTTCCGCAAAGACAAGCATGGCATGGACTTTGTCATCCTGGAGACACTGAAAGAACTGCAAAAGCGGAAAGACGGTAATGAATATTACGTATTCGTTGCTCCGGGGGAGGACTGGTGCCTGGAAGAATCGGAAAACCTCCATATCATTGAGCTTCGCTGCCCTACTTATCCTTTGTGGGAGCAGATAGCATTGCCCCAGGCCGTCAGGAAACTGAAAGCGGACTTGCTGCATTGTACATCGAATACAGCCCCGTTATGGTGTCCCGTCCCTTTGGTGCTGACGCTTCATGACATTATCTATTTGGAGCCGCGTCAGCATCGCAGTCCTTCCTTCTATCAGGAAATGGGATGGCATTACCGTCGCCTGATTGTTCCCCGCATCCTGAAGAAAGCAAGAAATATTATTACAGTTTCTCAGTTCGAGTGTACCCGCATACGCGAAGCGCTGCAACTTCCCAAAGAAGTCATTAAAGCCGTTTACAACGGCTACAGCGCTTACTTTACGATGCAGGAAACACCCGATGAGAGTATTGTGCAGAAATACATACCGCACCCAGACTTTCTTTTCTTTCTTGGAAATACAGACCCCAAAAAGAATGCGGCACGTACCCTGAAAGCATACGCGTTGTATCTGAAAGCATCCCAAACGAAACGCCCCCTTCTCATTGCCGATTTAAAAGAAGAATATATCGACCAGCTTCTTCAGCAAGAAGGAATCACCGGGATAAAAGAACATCTGTATTATCCGGGATATATCGGCAACAAAGATTTAGCAACCCTTTATAATGCAGCATTTGCATTTCTCTATCCTTCCTTGCGTGAAAGTTTCGGGATTCCGATACTGGAGGCTATGGCTTGCGGCACTCCCGTAGTGACGGGCAACGTTTCGGCAATGCCCGAAGTAGCCGGTAAAGGTGCCATTTTAGTCGACCCTCAAGAACCGCAAAAAATAGCAGATGCCTTGCTACGCCTGGAAAATGATGCGACACTCTATCAGCAACAAGTAAATTACAGTCTGGAACGTGTAAAACTGTTCTCCTGGAAACACACTGCAGAAGAATATGTAAAGATATATCACTGTATTCACCAGTAACCGGCAAACATCATGAGAGACTTCATCATCACCAGCCTGCAAACATGGGACATCGAAATAGGTAGTACCATCAAGAATACTGCATTGGAAATTTCAAAGCAGAACCGAGTGCTCTACATCAACACTCCGATGGACATTTCCATCCGGCTGAGAGGGAACAGACAATCTCCGTCCTACATCCGGCGCATGGCTGTCATCAAGGGAGAGACTTCACCGCTCCGGCAAATCAACGCCAACATGTGGGTGCTGGACTGTCCTTTCATGTTGTTCTCGGCCAACTTCCTGCCTGCACCGCTTTTCAATATCGTCAACAGAAAAAACAATGCCCGCATAGCCCGATGGATTGTAGAGCAGGCTGCCGCGCTCGACTTCAAAAATTACATCCACCTCATCGATACAGACATTTACCGCAGCCGCTATCTGAAGGAGTATATCCATCCGTCTGTTAGCATCTATTACCGGCGCGACTACGTCATAGGCGAAGCCTACTGGCGCAGGCACGGCACCCGTCTTGAACCGGAACTGGCTGCTTCGGCCGACCTTGTTCTGGCAAACTCCACCCGTTTTGCCGCAGAGTTGCAAGCCTACAATCCCCATACCTACCCCATCGAAACCGGCGTAAACCTAAAGCTGTACAATCCGGCCAAGAAATACGAAACACCCGGTGACATGCAAGACATTCCACGCCCTATCATCGGATATATGGGTACGATAAACAGTACCCGCCTTGACGGAGACCTGCTCTATCAAATAATAAGCCAGCGTCCCGATTACAATTTTGTGTTCACCGGACCGGAGGACGACGGTTTTCGCCAACACCACATCCACAGCCTGAAAAATGTGTATTTCACCGGGCAGAAAAAGGTGGACGAGTTGCCCGCTTACATCACAGCCTACGATGTCTGTATCAACCCGCAAATGGTGAACGACATTACCGACGGTAACTATCCATTGAAAATAGACGAATACCTGGCTATGGGTAAACCCACTGTCGCAACCAGTACCCACACCATGCGCCACATATTCGCAAATCACACGCACCTGGCCACCACCCCGGAAGAATGGCTTTCGGCCATAGACCGTGCTGTGACCGAAGCCGATGACGAAGAACTTGCCAAACAGCGCATAGCCTTTGCCGAGACCCACAGCTGGGGGCACAGTGTAAAGAAAATATACGACATAATCGATAATTTTTTGAAGGAGAAAGCTACATGAACTATCGTAACATAGACGACCTAAACCATTGCATCCTGCAACATCTCAGCATTCTGCCACGGGATTTCGACCTCATTGTCGGCGTGCCCCGCAGTGGCATGTTTCCCGCCAACCTGCTGGCGCTCTACCTGAACCTGCCGGTCACGGACATAGACTCTTTCCGCAACGGGCATATCTATCAGACCGGAGAACGGGGGAAAACTTTCAACATGAACAATATACATAATGTATTGGTTGTGGATGATAGCATAGCCACGGGAAAAGCCATGAAGAAATGCCGCGAGCTCCTGAAGGACATAGAACATTTATACAACATCCAATATTGCGTCATTTATGCAGTCCCACTACACTCCCATTCCGTAGACTATTTTTTCGAAATAGTCGATTATCCCCGTTTCTTCCAATGGAACATAATGAACCACTCCATCCTGCAAAAAACGTGTATGGACATTGACGGCGTGCTTTGCGCAGACCCCACTCCGGAAGAGAACGACGACGGCGAGAAGTACCGTCATTTCCTGCTGAACACTCCTCCGCTATTCATTCCCAAAGTCACCATCGGCACACTGGTCACTTCACGCTTGGAGAAATACCGTCCGGAGACGGAAGCCTGGCTCCAGAAGAACCATGTAAAATACAATAAGCTCGTCATGCTGAACCTGCCGGATATGGCTGCACGCCAACGGGCGAATTGCCACGCCTCCTTCAAAGCCAAAGAATACGGTTCATCCACAGACAACATGCTGTTTGTAGAAAGTTCCATGACACAAGCTGTCGAAATCAACCGCCTGACCAAGAAACCGGTACTCTGTACGGAAACGTTCCAGATGATTTATGAATCCAAATCGTTGTACTACAACCTGAAGTCGGGAGAAACATTCCCGTGGCTGCGGCGTTTTATGATAAGGATGCGCAACAAATTAAGCTCTCATTCAACCTCTTCCACCTGTAATAATGGCTGTAAAATGTGGAAAAAGTTTTTTCAACGAAGCGTATAACAAAAGATTAACAAGAATAATCACCAAAGGGCTAACAATATAAATAAGCATAAATTGCCAATCAGAAACGGGAGACATAAACTTAAACAGAATACGGACGAACATATTCAAGGGAAGCTGGTGACATGCATACACTAAAAAACAAGAGCTTATCAAAAAATAAGAAGATTTCCATCTTTCCCGTTCCACAAAGTAAGCAGTCAAAGCTATAATCGATACAATGCCCAATAATATGCCGGCATTGGCTACATATAGAAATCCATCTGCTCCTCTTACGCCAATTGTACCTATAGCAAAAAGAAAGTACAAGGCTACTCCCCAAGGAAAAAAAGATTTAAAGTCAGCAACAAAGTTACGTCCGGTAATACTAAACCATGCTCCCACAAAAAAGAAAAAGACAGCATCCATTCTTGGAATCTCCAAAGTTCCCCCTACCAGCCAAATACAACCAAACACTACCAATATATACCAACGAAAATAACGAAGACACCAGTATACTAATGGAGAAAAGGCCAACATGACCATTAAATCACGTATAAACCATAAAGCTCCATTTACCGGCATTCCATTAATATTCCAAAAACTAATCAGATAATCACAAACAGTATAATCGCTCACTTGTTTATAAGCACCTGATGTCAATTGTACCGGTGATAAAACTGTAACAATCCAATGTCCCACAAGTACTACAAAGTTCCAAAACAAATATGGTATTAATAAGGTTTTAATCCTTGACTTTAGCTTCTTTTTATAGACATCAACAGAAAAGGCAGTGCGAAAGAAAAAGAGATACCCTGAAATAAAAAAAAATAAAGGAACTGCCACTGAAGCCAAAATACGTGATATAAAAAAAGAAGTAGTATGATATATCGGTATCCCTGAATCCGGAATATCCAATCCCATAATACCTTCAAAAAAAGAATGCCACAGAACGACTCCAACAATCATAGGAAACCGCAGTACATCTATAACTCTTGATTGCAAAATATTTTTTTCCATTTGATTTAAGTAATCATGTACAAAGTTAATGATTTATAGATGTTTTACAAATTCTCCCCCATTTTTTTCGTGCACTTTTCTTTTTCGTATAGTAAATGGTAGAATACCAATAATTAAGTATCTTTGCCAAGATATTTTTTAACTAATAATGAACATAAAAAAACAACCTTGACCCTCCAAAGCGGAGGTCAAAACGCAGTAAGCATCGAAAAGAATACTGCACACAGTAGAAATCCATTATTGGATCAGTTGGAAATCATTGCAGAGGCAATTGGCGGCTTGCTGGAAGGGAAATCGTCTTTCTCCCAAAGCGAACTGCGCAGTCTGGCCCACATACGGCAGATGACACGTATGCACAAAACAAAGTCCGGAGAGTAATAGCCACTGTGAGTCAAATGTTTACGAATGTAACAAGTAGAAGGCCGCCTAAAGAGCGAGCTCCACCGGCTACTTTCTATAAAAAAATCACATATTTCACCATTGTAGGCTTCAGTTCCCCAGACGAAGGCCAGAACCCCCATACAATAGCTTCTGGACACGCCAAAGCATACATTAAGCCTACAAAAGTCCATTTGCAGGCTTATCCTATTATCCCTACCTTTGCATCACTAAACATAGAGAAAAATACTACGGAAAACGCCGTCGCCACAACAAGCAGCCCCGCTTTACGCACTACTTTTTCCCTCTAAAAAAATATATATGAAAAAGAATTTTTATTTCCAACACTCCTTAATGTCAATGTTCGACCCCAGAATGAAACACTTGGTAGACAACGAAGGACTCAGAGGACTGGGTGCCTACTGGATTATCATCGAAAAACTGTCAATCTTGCCAGAACCGCGCGCGCAACTGGATTATCTCCGTGCCTACTGCGACAGCAAGAAAATTACCTTATGCTACCTTAAGAAAATCATCCTGGAATACGACCTTTTTGAACTGGACGAAGACGGATACTTTATGCCCAAAGAGTTGAATCCCCTACACAAAAAAGGCGAAAAAACGGAAAAAACTACTCAGGAAAAGCCGGATTCCAAAGCAAAAAATGACGAAAAACAGCAAAAAGTATCGAGGAATAAAAGCAAAAAACAGTCTGATTTGTCAAGCAATACACTAAACAACAAGCATTTAGCTAAAAACACCACAAATACTAATAAGAAGACTATAGATATTAATAAAACAACAACAGCAACAACAGAAGAAAAAGAAGCTGCTGCTGCCGATGCACTTTCATCACCCCAAACAACACCCGCTCCCATCGAACCCTGGCATACGCTGATAGACAAACTCACCGAAGAAAGTGCCTGGCTGGACGTGGCCTGCATGCACAGCGGCTATGGCAGCTTGCTGAAGACGCACATCAAAGAGGCTGTGGAGGTATTCAGGCAGCACGTCATACTGCACGACAACGGCAATGTGCTGCTGAACATGAAAGACACCCGACAATATTTCGTCAACTTTGTAAGGGCCGGCCAGCGCACCTCGCAGGAACTGCATATGCTGTTGCAGGGCCTCGAAAAGCAGCAGTCCGCCGCTGCACCTCCCGACCCCTACCGCTACGAGCTGCTTGTGGACGGACGGCGCACCTACCTGGGCTGCCCCATCCCCGACGGAGCGCCACCCCGACCAGACAATACCGCCTTCTGGAACGAAACTGCCCGTTCGTGGACGTCGCAAACCCCGCCGCCTTCATCGAAAAAGCCGAAACAGAAACCCGGCTGAAACGCCACACTCCGGCATCCGGAATGCCACACGTCAGCGTTCCGAATGCCACATGTCAACGTTCCGAATGCCACACCTCAGCACGTCCCAAGTGTGGCATTTACCCTCGTGAAGTGTGGCATTCCAACCCGCTAAGTGTGGCATTTCAACCCCTCAGGCTGCCCTGAAACTAAAATCTGCGTCTAAAAAATTATCAGAAAACTACTAAAGCAAACCTATATGAGAAATTTCCATCAACACGGCATTGATACCCGCGGCCGCATCAGCGGCAAAATCAAGATCATCTGCCCGCAATGTAACGACACCCGCGGACACAAAGGCAACAAGTCACTCTCCGTAGACCTGGACAAAGGCTTGTGCTACTGCCACCACTGCGGCTACAAGCTCTACGTGCCCGACGACGCCGAAGAACGCCTCAAGCAGCAACGCCGCGACATGCACCGGAAGCCCGCCAGGTGGTGCGCCGCAAAGGGGTGCGCATCCTCGTCATCGACCCCATGAACCGCCTGGAACAACGTCTGGAACCGGGGCAGACGGAAATGGACTACATCACCGACACGCTGAACAAGCTGGGACGCTTCGCCACCCGCAACCAGTGCCTCGTCATCCTCGTGGCCCACCCCCGCAAGGTGAACCGCAACGAAAAGGACGGCACCCGGCGCCGTGTCGAGATGAACGACATCAACGGCTCTGCCAACTTCGCCAACATGTCCGACTTCTGCCTCGTGGTAGACCGCAACGACACGAAGCAGATAGCCACCATCTACATCGAGAAAGTCCGCTTCAAGCACCTGGGCAGCGCCCACACCGAGGCCAAGTTCGTCTACAACCACCTGAACGGACGCTACTGGCCCTGCGAGGAAGACATCATCCACACCCCCCAAGGAGAGCGACCGGGACCGGTGAACACGCAGTTCGACAATGAGAATTGGTTGAAAAATAATGAAGAACAAGGCAGGTTATTCGAGTAAAAATCCGTATCTTTACAAGACGGAAAGAAGAGAATAGGTGCAAGCATGTGCAAACTGTGCAATCACGTGTTATCCGTGCAATCACGTGTTATCCCTATTAAAGAAAACATACAACCTAAACTTTAAAGAATATGATGAAACAGAATGATTCCTTTGCAGAGCCACGCTTCCCCGTCCGCAGTTACGGGAAAGGCGAACTGGCCATGTACTACCTTCCGGGCATTGCCCAGCAGACTGCCGTCAACCGGCTGAACGAATGGATACGCACCGCCCCAGGGCTGGAACAACGCCTGCTTGCCACGGGCATGAACCCTTATTGCCGACGGTACACGCCCGCACAAGTGCAGCTTATGATTAATGTCTTCGGGGAGCCTTCTTAGAAGGTTCCCCCCCTTTTCACATAAATCCTCACCCCCACTCTGTCTATATGCTCACGCAATGCCTCGTTTTCAAGATTGGCATATACCACCACTTCACGCACTTCATCAAAACGAGCTAAAACAGCACATATCCTGATTACTGTTTTCCAACATATTCCATGTCTTTTTATTCAGTTTACGCACATCTATGCGAATACAAATATACCTCCTATTTGTCACAAATCCAAAACAAAAGAAACAATAACCTCCCTTATCCTCTCCCAACCTCCTCCTACCTCCCCCAACCTCCCTTCCTCCCTGCCCCATGTCCTATCTTTGTATCAACGAAACGGAGCAGAGGCCATCGCCGCGGAGACACCTCCTTTCCCCTTTCGGAATGAAACATTAACCATTAAACATCAAACATCATGTCAACAGCATTAGTAGTGCGCACACAGCGCCACAAGAAAATCGGGGACAGTAGCTCCCCCATGGTCTACACCCTGAAACGCAAGCCCCAAGATGCCAAAATCTTCGACCTTGCCCGTATCGCGCAAGACATTGAAGCACTGGGAGCCATGTCGGCCGAAGACGTGGAGCACGTAGGCAAAGCCATCGTACGACAGATGCGCCAGACGCTGACGGACGGCAACAGTGTCCGTCTGGACGGCTTCGGCATCTTCCACACCACCTTTAAATGCCGTGCCACCGAACTGGCCAAAGACTGCACCGTGAAAAACATCGAACGCGTCAATATCCGCTTCAAGGTAGCCAACACCCTGCGGCTGGTGAACGACAGCAACGCCACCACCAAAGGTGGAGCAAACAACCTCATCTTTGAGCTTGTAACTGCCGACAAGGATAGTACCGGCGGAGGTTCCAGCGGCAATAATCCCGATGGCGGAGGTTCCGACGGAGACCAGGGGGAGAATCCGCTGGGATAAAAAAGAGGGATTAAGGATTAAACATCAAACATCATGAGTACAAAATCATCAGCCTGGGACAAGATTCTGAAAGTAATCATCGCTGTAGCTTCGGCACTTTTGGGTGCATTCAGCGCACACGCCATGAACAGCGGTGGTCCCTTTTAGCGAACAGCCCCCAAAGGCAAACAGTAAAGAAAAATGAGAAAAATTGATTTGATTGTGATACATTGCAGCGCCACGTGCGAGGACCGTCCCTTTACCGGGCAAGCTCTGGAAGCCGCGCACCGCCGACGTGGATTTGATGGCACGGGCTATCATTTCTACATCCGCCGTGACGGACAAATCCTGACTACCCGCCCGGTCGAGAGGGCCGGCGCCCACGCCCGCGGCTACAATGCCCACTCTATCGGAATCGCCTATGAAGGCGGATTGGACCACTATGGGAATCCCAAAGACACACGCACGGAATGGCAACGCCACTCGCTCCGCGTACTGGTCCGCGCTTTGCTGATGGACTATCCGGAAGCAAAAGTGGCGGGACATCGCGACCTCAGCCCCGACCGGAACAACAACGGAGAGGTGGAACCGATGGAATGGACGAAACAATGCCCGTGTTTTGAAGTAAAAAAAGAGAAGTGGTAACCAAGAAAAGGGAGGTGACAAAGCATGACAAAAGCTTTGCCACCTCATTTTTTATTCATACATTTGTTCTAATTAAGCAAAATGCGCATCAAACAAAGTTCAGCCGTATGAAGTACCCTATTGGAATACAGAGTTTTGAGAGCCTTATCAATGACGGATATATCTATGTGGACAAAACCGCCCTGATTTATCAGTTAGTACATACCGGTCGTTACTACTTCCTGAGCCGCCCGCGGAGATTCGGAAAGAGTCTGCTCATCAGCACACTGGAAGCCTACTTCAACGGGCAGCAGGAACTGTTCAAGGGACTGGAAATGGAACGGCTCGAAAAAGAATGGACGAAATATCCGGTACTGCATTTGGATTTGAACACGAGTAAATACGATGAGAAGAACAGTCTTATCGACATATTGAACGATACCCTCTGCCAATGGGAAAACATCTACGGAGCCGTCTCCAGCGAAGTCAACCCCGAACTGCGCTTCAAGGGAATCATCCGCCGCGCCTACGAGCAGACCGGCCAGCGCGTGGTCATCCTCGTGGACGAATACGACAAACCCATGCTCCAGTCCATAGGCAACGAGGAACTGCAGAACGAATACCGCAACACGCTCAAAGCCTTCTACTCCGTAATGAAGACGCAAGACCGGTATATCCGTTTCGGATTCCTGACGGGGGTGACGAAATTCGGAAAGGTCAGTGTGTTCAGCGACTTGAACAACCTGATAGACCTCTCCATGGACCGACAGTTCCAGACGCTCTGCGGAATGACCGACAAGGAGATACACACCTATTTTGAAGAACCGCTGCACCAGATAGCCGAAAACTACGGTATCACCTACGACGAAGTCTGCCTGCGACTGAAAGAACGGTACGACGGCTACCGCTTCCGTCAGAACGGAACCAATCTGTATAACCCCTTCAGCCTGCTGAATACGTTCCGTTCCTTGGAGTTCGGCAGCTACTGGTTCGAGACCGGCACCCCCACCTACCTTGTGAAACTGCTGAAAGACAACAACTTCTGTCTGCCCGACCTTACGAGTGAAGGAGTGACTGCAGAGACACTGACAGACGTGGAGTCGTTCAAGGATAATCCCATTGCCGTGATTTACCAAAGCGGCTACCTCACGATAAAGGAATATGACGAAGAATTCAACATCTATCGGCTGGGATTCCCTAACAAGGAAGTGGCCGAAGGATTCATCAAATACCTGGTTCCCTACTACATGCCGATAAAGGACAGTGAATCCGTCTATTAATAGATGAACAACAATGCCACTTGCTAAAAATGAAGCCAGCGCTTCACCTTATCCTTCAGATTTATATTGACCATGAAGCCAACCAACCACTTTTTAGCGGCCATAGGCATCATATAGAACAGAAGAAAAGAAAGCAGCTTCATCAAATTTTTATCCAAATGCCAATGTGACGGATAAGAAAAATGGCGGGATAAAAGATTTTCCAGATATTGCCGCTTCTTCTCCGGCGAAATACATGCAGAAGCATATACCCGGTTGGCATGATAAAGGCTCATTTTCATGATGTCCAACATCAGTCCGTTATAGAAAGACTCGCCGGTCAAAGAGTGTATATACCCAGACTTCAACAACTGCGTACCAATATATTGTTCTGTCAAAAACTCTGAATACCCTTGCAGCTCTTTCAAACTGGTGACCGATTGAGGATTATAAGTAAAGAACAGTGTACAATCCGGCAACAAGCGGCAAGAACGGGCCCGCAATATCACTTGATACGTAAACCAAGGGTCATCAATCAGATAATGAGGAATACAACGAACCTCATTTTTGCGCAGAAAATCCGTCCGATAAAGCTTGTTCCAAGTAGCTACAAAGATATTCTGCCCCCGTCCGTAACGATATTTAGCCACTGCATAATCTCCATCAGTAATTAGAGTATCCTCGTACTGGCATCCACCGGGATACACTTTTCCTTCCAAATCACGCCGGACGAAGGATGCCGCCACAAAATCCACTGGATGTTCCTGCATCTTATTATACAGCAATTCAATGCACTCCGGTATAAGCACATCGTCGCAATCCATTGTAAACAGATATTCCCCCGTCGCCTTCTCGACAATGGTATTACGTGCCGCCCCCGTACCCTGATTGACCACTTGGTCGATAATACGGACAGCACTTCCGCGTGGATGTTCCCCGGCTACCCTGCGAACTATATCCATACTATCCCCTTTATCATCGACAAAAATAAATTCAATGTTCGGATACGTTTGGTTAAGGGCAGACAATAATGTACGCTCTATAAGACCCGCAGCATTATAAATAGGTATGCCCAGCGTTATAAGCGGAAGAGTATTCATCTTTTTATCCATCGTTTCATTGTACGTAAAAAACGTTGCACATCCAGTATCAACAGAGGGGAAAGCGAAGCCAGACATAAGACAGCATAATCAATGGACAACCGGAAAGGCAATCGCTCTAACGCCGACCTTAGAGCCAATCTCTCCCGGCCAATGAACTCGCCTTTCTCTTTTCTATTATCACAAGCTGTATCCAGCCAAATGTGTACCCGTCGTATATCGTGTACACAAACCCTCATCCAGAAATCAGGGGCCGGATGTTCTTTCACATAGTCACTGTGGTTTTCGAGCCCTTCCAATAAAGACTCTATAATTCTTTTCTGATTATCAACATGATGAGACACCGACTGACTACGCATCCGATAATAATAAGCATCGACCGGAAGTGAACAGACAGCATTGGCATGATAAAAACAAAGAGGATTCAGCACACAATCCTCTGCCTTATTCCCTGGAATATAACGCAAACGGTGCTTTATCAGCAGGTCACGGAGTATCAAGCGATTGGTCAGTACCGGATTGTAATAGAAATCCTGATAGAGCTCTATCCCCGTCTTTATCGGTGATTCAGGTACGTCAAATCCGACAAAACGCCTGCATTTGCCGTCTTCAAAAGCCACATTATTGAATATCAGCATGTCCAAATGGCTTTCGCGGGTCTTCTCATAAAAACGAGACAACAAGCCGGGAGCAATGAAATCATCGCTGTCAACAAACCAGATGTATTTGCCGACCGCCTTTTCAATGGCTTCATTCCGAGTTTCAGCCGCTCCGGAATTAAGATGGGTAAAAACACGGATATTAGCATAATCAGCCCCATATTTCTGTGCTATCCGCAGACTTCCGTCAGTAGACCCGTCATCATAGAGTATTATCTCATATAGCTCTGACGGAACATCCTGATTCAACAAGCTATCTACACATTCAGACAGATAATCTTCCACATTGTATACCGGAACAATAAAACTCAGCCATTTCTCCATAAATTCATTATTCAACCATTTACCTACAAAAATACACAAAAAAAGGGAGCATACTATTTTTTTGTGTACTTTTGCTGGTAATAACAAAAAACTTATGCCTCAGGAGTCACGCCTTAAAAAATCATTGCTCAATGCGCGGGTTAATCTCATTTTTTATTTCCTGAGTTTAGCCCTATCATTTTTTTCCAGAAAAATCTTTCTGGATGCATTGGGCGCAGACTTTATGGGGCTGATAGGTACACTGAACAATCTCTTGGGTTTTCTGAACCTTGCAGAATTGGGTATCAGCACAGCCATCGGCTACGTTCTGTATAAACCCCTCTTTGAACACGATGAAAAGAAAATCAATGAAATAATTTCCGTTTTCGGTTTCATCTACCGCCGTATCGGTTTTATCATTCTAAGTGCAGGATGTGCCTTGGCATGCTTCCTGCCCTTGATATTCCCCAATAATGTCTTTGATTTAGGCGTCATCTATTTTGCATTTTTCTCGTATCTGACCACTTCACTAATAGGATATTTTGCCAATTACAAGCAAACCCTTTTGGGAGCAGACCAGAAGAACTATGTAGTGACAGCCTATTTTCAAAGTGCCGTACTGATAAAGACTTGTCTGCAAATGGGATTAGTCTATTATACGGGCAACTATTACCTATGGATTAGCCTGGAACTTCTGCTGGGCATTGTCTATTCCATTATCCTGAACTGGAAAGTCAACCAGGTATACCCTTGGCTGAAAAGCGAAGTGAAACAAGGAAAGCTGCTTTTCAAGAAATATCCGGAAGTAACCCGGTATACCAAACAGCTCTTTGTCCATAAACTGGGCAGTTTCGTACAGTTCCAAACCACTCCCTTCCTGGTATATGCCTTCGTCTCACTCAAAACTGTGGCTTACTATGGGAACTATACGCTCATTATTGATAAGATAAGTATATTTATCAGCAACCTATTAGGGAGTACCAATGCAGGAGTAGGTAACCTGATAGCCGAAGGTGATTCCAAACGTATCCAGCAAGTATTCTGGGAGTTGATGGGTATCCGTTTCTTGATAGCCGGAACCATTTCATTTGCCCTGATTCGACTGACCGGCGCTTTTATTTCATTATGGCTGGGAAGTGAATACGTATTGCCCCAACATATTCTGTATCTGATTATCATCAACTCGTTCATCAGCTACACCCGAGGTGCCATAGACCAATTTACCTATGGGTATGGTTTATTTCAAGATACTTGGGCTCCCATTGCGGAAGTAATCATCAACCTGACTGTTGCCATCATTGCCGGACATTTTTGGGGACTGCCGGGAATTTTGATGGGCAACATAACCAGCCTATTTCTCATCATAGTCATTTGGAAACCTTACTTTCTTTATTCGCAAGGATTCAAAATACCCGTTCTTCACTATTGGATGGGCTACATCAAGCATCTGCTGATTATACTGCTGCCGGGAATAGTATGCTACCATCTCTATCCAAGCAATGACTTTACACCGGAAAGCTCTTTTACACATTGGATTCTCTATGGAATGATTCTGATTTCCACTTATGGGATATTGACCTGCTCGTTGCTCTATCTTTTCACTCCGGGCATACGTGCATTCGCTCACCGGATACTGAAAAGGCATCATTGACGAGCTGTTGATTTCAGTCGGTCAAAGGCATTTTCCCACTCGTCCGCCACATTCTGTATGTCAAAGCGCCTCACATACTGCACACAATTTTTTGACATCTCCCTGCGCAGTTCTTCATCTTTCATCAATGAGCCCAACTTCCGGGCAAACTCCTTATGCGAGAACGGAGGAACCAACAATCCGTTCTTCCCATCATCAATAATATCTGTGATAGCTGCATACGAATTGAACGCCACCGGAACCGCCCCGAATGTCATGGCTTCGGTCAATACCATTCCCCACCCTTCAAAGTCACTCGTCAGACATAGGATGCTTGCATCCCGGTAAAATGGTTCAGGGTCTTGCCAACCGGTGAAAACAACCCGTTCCATCTTTAAGGCTTTCTGTTCCAATGTCTGCCTTATCGGCCCGTCTCCCACAATGACCAACTCCCAATCGGGAAATTTTTTATATATACGCTTCCAGATATCAATCAGCCGTCCTACACGCTTCTGGCGCCACTCTATCCGGCCTACATACAATATCTGCTTCTTCTTGAGAAAATCTGTATTTTCTTGAGCAGGATATGTATTCGGATTGGGGATGGCAATCACCCGGCTCAAATCTTTTGAATATATCTGCCACAAATCAGGAAGAAATTTCAAGGAAAGTAAACATAATGCATCTGTATATCGAAAAATGCCTCCATAATCTGATTGTAATGTACGCTTGTAATCATACTTAAGCATGGGAATTTTGAGGATACGGGCCACCTTTCTGATTTTTCCCATGATTGTGTTTTTTCCTGATACCCACATTACGAACTCTCCCAAATGATGATATATGCCAAGAGGATTATAATGTATCACGGAAATAATATACACGTCCCGCAAGGTTTTAGAGAAGGAATATAATGTATAATAAGTCTGCGGGTCCTGGTCTATGACCATATCAATACGGTGCTCTTGCAGGAAACTACGGAAAAACAACCCGTTCTTTTCTACTTCCCGAACCTGATATGGGAAAAAATAAGAGGATGCAGGATATGCATAATCCATGCGGCTTTCATCCCGCACACTATGTAAACAAAGAACATGGTGTCCCCGTCTTATGAATTCACGGCACAAAAGGTCACTTACTCTTTCAATCCCTCCCCGTTGGGGATGGAACATGACAGGATGTATAAACAAGATATTCATAATGCCCTCCGTTATTTCGCTCCAAACATTTTCTTGAATTTTATACCTGACAAGAAACGCATCCACCCATCAAAAGCCGATGCCCCCACCCTGCAAAGCAAGAATTTGCCCAACACATCCGCTTTATACTGTGGAAGAAAAAATCGTCTTATCCATTCTTTGTCTGATAAAAGGACTTGATGTAAAAAAGACAACCGTTCCTGCCGGGTATACTTATGCTCTGGTTTATAGATGGCCAAAATCACTTTATGGAAAAAGACAGTCAATGAATTCCATGTTCTATCCAGTGAGCTATCCTCCAAATTAAATTTCTTTTGATACACATAGACCCTTTCCAAAAAATTGGAGAATGCTGCATATTCTGCCGGAAAGCTGTTTATACGCACAGACAACACATCTACAGAATACCCTACTCTATAAACGTAATTATTGTAATCACGAATAACCATAAAATCCGCATACATCAGGTAGTCCAACATAAACAGCATATCTTCCAGTCCGGAAACAAAAGGAACAAAGCCCACCCGGTATTGCTTGATAATCCGATGGTCGTATAGCTTGCTGCCTGCGTACGCAACACGCTTGTCTATCAAGTCTGTCAATATAAGATACATCTGTTCCGAAGCTATATCTTGTTCGGGAACGTGAAACGTTTGAAAGTCCCCATTTGGCAGATACGCATCAAGAGAACCGACTATTACCCCCTCCTTCGTTTTATCGGCAGGCAATGCACCGTACAGCCTTTCAAGATAACAAGGCTTTACATAATCATCTGAATCAATAAAGGTTACATATCTTCCACGAGCATTCATCAAACCAGTATTCCGGGCACAGCTCAATCCTGCATTAGCCTGATGGAACACCCGTATCCTCGTATCCTTCCCGGCATACTCTTCACAAATCTCCCCACAACGGTCAGGGCTCCCGTCATCTACCAGCAACAGCTCAAAATCCGTAAAGGTCTGTGCAAGAATACTGTCAATGCACTGGGGCAAGTACTCTTCTACCTTATAAACGGGTACTATAACGGATATTTCCGGAACATTATTCATATTCGCTCATTTTGCATGAAACACTGCCTTCATTTTTATAGACAACACCAACAAATAGTAGGCTGACTTTACAAAAGCCTTAAAATACAGATAGCCGGCATACGTAGGAAGCACATAATGGATGTTCTGCAGCATCAGCTTCCATTCGGGACGCAGGCCCGTCATCTCCAACAAAGACGCATACTTTTTGTTCCTGAATACCAAATAACTCTGATAATGAAAGGATGTGTCTTTCGTGAAATACAGAATACGGTCAAAATATTTCGCCTTCAGACTCTCAAAGTATATATATATCAGCCGGTTATCCTGCAAACACCGGGAAGACCGGATAAAGTCGTAGATATAACCAAGCACCAGCACACGACATTCCAAATTACGCATAGACGGCGCTCGCATGATGGAATCTGGCTGCATGGAATAATAGTAAGTGGTCTCATTGACGACATACATACTTTGAGACATACATGCCAACTTAAATGACCATAAATCATCCTCGTGTACAATGCCCTCCTGGAAGTAGAGTTTATGCTGCAAAACGAGGGGACGACTCACCAGCTTGTTCCATGCCATGACATACCATTTTCCCTGCACATAAGTGGAAAGTACAAGAGCATTCCCTTCATAAAACCCGGTGCCTAATGATAAAGGAGGAGCCCAACGTCTGGCGCCGGTCACCTCGTAATTGCCTATCACAAAATCCGGTCGCTTCTGCACCGCTGCATCCGCCAAAAGCTCTATTGCATTCGCTGAAATATAGTCGTCGCTATCCAAGAAGTACAGATAATCGCCAACAGACGCTGAAATACCGGTGTTTCTTGCAGCAGAAAGCCCTCTGTTCTCTTCATGTTCCAGACATCTCACCACCGTTCCGCGCGGATGCGAAGCCACCACCCGTCTGGCTATCTCCATAGAGTTGTCCGGAGTGCAGTCATTCACAAGAATGACTTCCAAATCCTGCCAAGTCTGGTCCAACACGGACAACAAACACCGTTCTATGTACTTGGCAACATTATAAACCGGAATAATAATGGAAACTTTCATGCTTTCAATCATATTTTCAGAATTTCACCTCATGGCCTTCCACAAACTCTTCCCACCACACAACAAGCGTCAACAGATTGAAATATTGCAAAGCCTTGTTCTGCCTATGCCAGAACCAACCACCCTCCTTCTCTGCAACTTGTTCATAATCTGTAAGAAACTTCTCCACTGCATCACGACGCAGATAGTTGTCCATAATGCCGGAAGCAAGAATAAATTCCTTAAAGAAAGCACGTCGGGCCCTATCACGGAAGAACAGTGGCATAGGTGCAAAACCGCCCTGCTTCTTCTTCAAGGTAATGGCCTCGGGAAGTAAAGGTTTATAATGGTGCTTTAACAGATATTTAGAAACGGAACGACCCCGCGCAATGTCCAGTACACTGTTGCCCCTGCACTTCAACCCTACCGGCAGCTCCTGCAGGAAATGGAAAAGCTCCAGGTCCATAAAAGGATACGTCAGATTGTTACCGAACATGCGTGCCATGCTGGAAGCCTTGAAAAGAATGATACGGTTGATTACAGTCTCCAAATCGGAAAGAATGGCATGCTGCGCATAAAGATGCTCGAAACTGTGGATATCGGGCCGTAGTGATTTTACCGGCTCAAAATCTTCTTTCGGATTTTGCAGAAGGGCACACAAGGCAGAATCGGAGAAGCCGAAACGCTCCCCTTCCAGAATATGAAGTATCTTATCCAAATGGAAATTGATGCGGGAAAGCTTTCCACCGGTATCAAAGGTTTCATGCTCCAGCAGACGGCTGATGCCACGTAGCAAGGGACGCAATCCTATGCGGGCGGATAGATAATGCAACGCCACTTCGCGACCGGAAGTACCGAAATACTGGTCACTGCCGTCACCTCCCAGAATCACGTCGGGCTTGTCATCGCCTATCATGCGCATGGCACAATAGTTTACCATCAGCCCGCCTTCCATAAAAGGCTCACCCAGAAAACGGACAATGTCGGGCAAGGCACTGGTTTCCGTACCGTCAATCTCGTACTCGTGGTGGCGGGTACCAAAGGTTTCAGACATCAGACGGGCCATGGGCAGCTCCGTCCAGGCATCTCCTTTAAAGCCCACGGAATAGGAGTCAATCTGGCCGTCGTAAATGCTGCGCAGCGCAGCAAGGTTTGAACCGGAATCATAGCCGCCACTCAGCAGGATACCTACCCTGCGGCTATGGCCGATACGCCGGCGGATGGCTTGCGCATGCAATTCTCCATAACGGCGGGAGTAGGTTTCTACATCCGGATTCCGTTCAGTCGCCACCTTGGGTTCATGCTCAAAAACGCTGTCGCGCTTCAGACAATAAATGTCATCTGCCACCTTTTCATATAAGCTGGGATTTCTTTCCTTCAGCGAATCAAACATGGAATGTACTTTCGCTTGTGTCTCTAACTTTACAGAAGCCCAAACCGGCATCAGATAACCAAGCTCTGTCAACATGTAGAACTTTTCGCCGGCACCTAAAGAATGAACATCGAATAGGGCGAAATTATTCTTCTTCAAAATGCCACGCTGAAGGAATGTACTCAATGAAACCAGATTAGGCTCGAAATTTTCTTTCAGTTGGTCCTCTAAAAATTGCCAGGAAGTGGCAAAATTACCATCAATGTGACAATAGACGGGATAATGCGTGCCATGATGGTCGCGCACCACTCCGCATTCATTTTCTGAATAATATACTATGGTGAACGAACCGTCCAGGCGTGAAAAGCCATATGCCGGATCGGATAGAAACGCATCAGCAGCAAGCTTGGCATTGGTATCATCCGGAGTTGCCTGCAAGATGTCCCGATTATACAAAGTTCCGAAAAAGAAAAGTCTCAGATTATAACTTTCAAAAGAAGATTCCGGCTCTTCTCCCTCTACACAGACTGTACGCCAATCTTCTAAAGTGATTTTTCCGTATATCATTTGTTTGCTTATAGACTTGTTTATTGTGTATCCCTTTCTATTTTTCCGCCACCCCATGCCTGGTATGTATAAAGGTCTTGTTTGCTCCCCTCAGCTTGAAGATGTTTCCTGCCATCAGCAGGAATGTATAGGGTATCTTTTGCAGGGCCATTGCCAGGCGGCTGGTGCAGAACCTTTTGGGAACGGCAACGAGCAGTGCGACAGCGAGCAACACCAAGAGCAGCCACCACTTCAGCCCCCATGTCCAGCGATAAACCGTAAACAACACGGAGAAGAGGAACGTGAAGCCCATCAACAGCAGGCGGGGAATGGAAAGCTGCTGGAAAAGCTTGTCGCAGAAGTCCCAGTTACGCGCAACAAGCGCCTTCCACAGAAACTTGGCGAAAGTCTGGCAGTAGTGCCATTGTGCCGACAGCCAGCGGCGGCGCTGACGGGAGAAATCGCCGGTGTTCTGTATCTTCTCATCGAACACAAAGGTTTCGGGCAGATAATAAAAACGCTTGCCGCGATAGAGCAGGGTCAGCTCCAATTCACGGTCGAAACCGCCCACAGCCTTGATGTCAGCCATCGTATCACGAAACAAGTCATAACGGAACGCCATACCGGAACCGATAAGGGCAGCCGACAAGCCCAGCTTGGCATGCCCCAGACGGAAAATGGTATTGTTGATTTCCTCACTGATGGCATCGAGCAGGGCCATGTCATTGTTCAGGTTCTTGGCACTCCGGTGGGTCTGCACAATCTCGACTTCCGGATTGGCGAAGAGGTCGTTAATATCACTCAGATAATCGTAAGGGATGACATTGTCCGCATCGAGCACCAAAGCGATGTCATAGTCATTGCCGATGGCAGCCATGGCGGCATTCAGAGATTTGGACTTGGTGCTTTTCTCAAAATGCACTTCAACCAGGCGGACAGGAAGCACAGCGAGGGAAGCGTTGGTTTCGGGCTGCATACGGTCTGAAATGACAACCGTATCAAAACAGTCGGCGGGATAATCCTGCTCCAGACATGAATGGACGCACTCGTGTATCACGGCATCTTCGCGGTAGGCAGGAATCAGTATGGCAAAACGCTTGTGTTCCTTGGCTGGAGGGGGCAGAGGCAGGTCACGCCGGCGTGACGCCAGACTGTAAACCAATAGATACAGTATGTTTATTGCAAACCATATGTATAAAAGCCAATCGAATATATTCAATATATGTTCCAAATTCAGAGCTATTTAAGCTTTAGAGTTGCTGCTTGTTTTTAATGGGTATCCGACACAAAGATACAAAAAAGAAGTAGAGTCCGGACAAAATATACAAAAAATGCGAAGAATATAGGAATAAAAAAACGAGCAAGCTCTCACGAACCCCTCGCCCCTGTAAGAAAAGCCTTAAAGGCTTTTCTTTTAAACTGCGTCAATGTTACCTAAAAATCAATCTTTCTCTTTACCTGAAAAATAAAACTTCAATTACCTATTCTGAAAACTTCAAAATCCAATTTTTACCTTTACCTAATTTACCTATTTATTCAAAACATTTAGCTTATGAAAAAAATCTATTTTCAATCCTTTTACCTAACAACTAATATCCTTTATTGAAAACTGTTTTTATTATTTATCAAATCCAAATGCAGTTTCCCAACTGCACTGCAAAGGTAAGTGTTTTATCCGCACGCGCAAAACGCCGGCATATTTTCGCGCGTTTTATAACATTGTTTTAGAGTTTAAGGGTACAGTTTACACTTATAAACATTTCATTGTTCATCGGGAGTATACTTTCCAGTAAAAAACAAGCCACCGAAGCGCCGAAACGCTTCGATGGCTGTCCCCTTTAAACACCTTTAAACAAAATGAATTTCTTATTTATTTTCTTGCTTCGGCAATATAACCTAACGCTTCTTTACATTTTTCTGTTACATAAGTCCAGTCTTCAGCAGCGACCTTATCCTTCGGGAAGAGTTTGGAACCCATACCCACACAGAACACACCGGCCTTAATCCATGAAGTCAGATTTTCCTGAGTAGGTTCTACCCCACCGGTCACCATCAGCTTAGACCATGGCATCGGAGCCAGCAAACCTTTCACGAGTTTGGCGCCAAGCACGTCGCCCGGAAATATCTTGCAGAGGTCGCAACCTGCTTCTTGCGCGAAACCTACCTCTGAAACGCTGCCGCACCCCGGAGTATAAGCTACCAGGCGACGGTTACAAATCTTAGCAATCTCCGGGTTGAACAACGGGCCTACAACGAAACATGCACCCAACTGCAAATACAGCGCCGCAGTAGCAGGGTCAACGATGGAACCTACACCCATAGCCATCTCCGGGCACTCTTTTGCCGCAAATTTCACCACTTCGGCAAACACCTCGTGGGCAAAGTCACCACGGTTCGTGAACTCGAACGCACGAACACCTCCATCGTAACAAGCCTTTACAACTTTCTTTGCAACTTCTGCATCCTTATGATAAAAGACGGGCACCATGCCGGTAGAACCAATCTTATTCAATACTGCGATTTTATCAAATTTACTCATCTTTTTATTTACGATTTGACGATTTACGATTTACGATTTACGATTAATATTACTTTACTTTATATCTATTCTTTTTATTTACGATTTGACGATTCAAACTTCCTTTGCTAACCGATTTCTTATAGTGACAATAGAACTCACTATTATTTTATACAATTCATGCGCCTCTTGTTGCAACCCAAGCAGTTTATTAGCAGGAATCATCTCACTTTCAGCAATAATTTCCAACCAGTGTATAGTTTCATCCAGTTCTTCCTCTACCATTTTCAGTTTATTCAGAAAATCCTTATCAGACTTTCCCAAACAAGCTGCCCTATAATTGGCAGCAGGTGAAGTCCCTGAACGCACTATTTGTTTAGCTATAGCCATTGACGAAATCCGATTAGGCATACAATCTACCATCTTGATTATTCTCAAAGAGAACACCTTCAATCGTATTTTCAATTCCTCCGAGTTCACTGTAGAAGTAATTTCAATCGTACATCGTAAATCGTCAAATCGTAAATGAGCTTAGCGTTGTACTCGTCCGCTTGCATCCCCTCCTGCCAGCGCTTCTACCTCTTCTGTGGAAACAAGGTTGAAGTCACCGTTGATAGTGTGCTTCAAGGCAGAAGCCGCTACTGCAAATTCGAGGGCGGCACCCTGGTTGGGCTTCGTCAGCAGACCGTGGATGATACCGCCGGAGAAAGAGTCGCCACCACCTACACGGTCGATGATAGGATTGATGTCGTAACGCTTTGACTCGTAGAATTCCTCGCCGTTGTAAATCATTGCTTTCCAGCCGTTGTGGGTAGCGGAGAAAGACTCGCGCAATGTAGAGATTACGTATTTGAAGCCGAATTCCTTCGCCATCGCCTTGAAGATTCCCTTGTAGCCTTCAGCGTCCGTCTTGCCGCCTTCCACGTCTGCATCGGGCTTGAAGCCCAGACAGAGTTCAGCATCCTCTTCATTGCCGATGCAGACATCCACATACTGCATCAAAGGCTTCATGATGGACTGGGCTTTTTCTTTGGTCCAGAGTTTTTTACGGAAATTGAGGTCTACCGACACCGTAACGCCGTGACGTTTGGCAGCCTCGCAAGCCAGGCGGGTCAACTCGGCGGCCTTGTCGGAGATGGCGGGAGTGATACCTGACCAGTGGAACCAGTCTGCACCTTCCATGATGGCATCGAAATCAAAGTCTGCCGCATCTGCCTCGGCAATGGCGGAGTGTGCACGGTCATAGATTACCTTACTGGGACGCATGGAAGCACCGGTCTCAAGATAGTAGATACCTACACGGTCACCACCACGCGCAATGAAATCCGTCTTTACGCCATACTTGCGCAATGCGTTGACAGCCGACTGGCCTATTTCATGTTTCGGCAACTTGGTTACAAAATAAGCATCATGTCCGTAGTTGGCACAGCTGACAGCCACGTTGGCCTCGCCACCGCCATATACCACATCAAAAGAGTCGGACTGCACAAAACGGGTGTTTCCCGGAGTAGACAGCCTCAGCATGATTTCACCTAATGTAACTACTTTCTTTCCCATAATCTTTCTATGTTTTATTTTAATATGAAATTAATTTGTTTCCTTTCAATTTATTATTTCAAGATATAAACAGAACTTAAACACCTGAAACTATGGAGAGTAAATCAAAATAATATTCGTTCTTCATAGTCTTCGTGTGCGGGCACAAAGATACAACAATTTTTGAAATACAAAAAATTATCATATATTTGTATCGAAAATATTAAGATTATAATTGTGTGCGAGCACAAGAAGATGTACGATGGGACGATTTACGATTAGACGATTGAGATTACATTGTAGAATCGTAGCCAAAGCAACATCAATCGTACATCGTAAATCGTTAAATCGTAAATATACAGATGGAAAGAGTCAGAATAAAGGATATCGCCAAGATGGCCGATGTATCCGTGGGAACCGTCGACCGTGTGATTCACGGGCGTAGCGGTGTGTCCGAGTCCAGCCGGAAGCGGGTGGAAGAAATCCTGAAACAACTGGATTACCAGCCCAATATGTATGCCAGTGCACTGGCTTCGAACAAGAAGTACGCATTTGCCTGCCTGCTGCCACTGCACGAGAAAGGCGAATACTGGACAGACGTGGAGACGGGCATACACAACGCCGTAGAGACTTACTCTGACTTCAACGTGGCCGTGCACCTCTCCTACTATGACCCGTATGACTATCATTCATTCGCGGAAGCCTCCGGACAGATTCTGGCACTGGAGCCGGACGGAGTGATGTTTGCCCCCACCGTTCCGCAATACACCAAGCCCTTCACGGATGAGCTGACGCAACATAATATACCTTATATATATATAGACTCCAACATAAAGGAAGAGCCCGCCCTCTCCTTCTACGGGCAGAACTCGCACCAGAGCGGATATTTTGCCGCCCGCATGCTGATGCTGCTTGCCGGAGAAGACGCGCAGGAAATCGTCATCTTCCGCAAGATAAATGAAGGCATCGTGGGGTCGAACCAGCAGGAACGCCGCGAAATAGGTTTCCGCGAATACATGCAGGAGCATCATCCCGCCTGCCGCATCTGGGAACTGGACCTGCATGCCAAGCGCGACAGCGAGGACACACTGATGCTGGACGAGTTCTTCCAAGAGCATCCTACCGTAAAGAACGGAATCACCTTCAACTCCAAAGCATACATCATCGGGGAATACCTGCTGAAGAAGCAGAAAAAAGACTTCAACCTGATGGGCTATGACCTGCTGCAACGCAACGTAGACTGCCTGAAACAAGGAAGCATCTTCTTCCTCATAGCACAGCAGCCCACCCTGCAAGGATTCGACGGCATCAAGGCTTTGTGCGAATACCTGATTCTGAAGAAGGAAATCACAAGGGAAAACTTCATGCCGATTGACTTGCTGACGAAGGAGAATATAGAGTTTTATTACAATAAATAGTTGCATGTACAATGTACCATCTACAATGTACAATTCGACCATGCGGAAGGGGACTAATACTAGCGCAGCGCAACCAAATTGTACATTGTAGATGGTAAATGGAAAATTTCAAAAGATGGAGGCAAAGTACCTGAAAATCAATCCTGCCGACAATGTTGCAGTGGCTATCACAGCACTTCCGGCTGGTGAAAAACTCACGGTGGACGGAAAAGAAATCACCTTGAATGAGGATGTTCCTGCCGGACACAAATTTGCACTGAAAGATTTTGCGGAAGGCGAAAACGTCATTAAATACGGATACCCCATCGGCCACGCCCGGAAAGCGCAGAAGCAGGGGGACTGGATGAATGAAAACAATATCAAGACCAACTTGTCCGGGTTGCTGGAATACACTTACAACCCCGTCAACGTAGACCTCAATACTACAACTCTAAACCTCAATACCGGCGCGCCAAACCTGACCTTTAGAGGGTACAAACGTAAGAACGGCGACGTAGGTGTGCGCAACGAGATATGGATTATTCCGACAGTGGGCTGCGTGAACGGAATCATCAACCAGCTTGCCGAAGGCCTGCGCCGCGAAACGGGCGGAAAGGGCGTGGATGCCATCATGGCTTATCCCCATAACTACGGCTGCTCCCAGTTGGGCGACGACCACGAGAATACAAAGAAAATCCTCCGCGACATGGTGCTGCATCCCAACGCGGGAGCCGTACTCGTGGTAGGCTTGGGGTGCGAGAATAACCAGCCGGATGTGTTCCGCGAGTTCCTGGGAGACTATGACCAGGACCGCGTAAAGTTTATGGTGACTCAGAAGGTGGGCGATGAATACGAAGAAGGCATGGAGCTGCTGCGCGAACTTTATTCCAAAGCCATCCAGGACCAGCGCGAGGATATTCCCTTAAGCGAACTGCGCGTAGGCCTGAAGTGTGGCGGTTCGGACGGTTTCTCCGGTATCACCGCCAATCCGCTACTGGGCATGTTCTCCGACTTCCTCGTAGCACAAGGCGGCACCAGCGTACTGACGGAAGTGCCGGAAATGTTCGGCGCAGAAACCATACTGATGAACCGCTGCCGCACCAAAGAGCTGTTTGAGGACACGGTGAAGCTGATTAATGACTTCAAGGAATATTTCCTCTCACACGGTGAACCGGTAGGTGAAAACCCGTCTCCGGGAAATAAGGCGGGAGGCATCTCGACATTGGAGGACAAAGCCTTGGGATGCACACAGAAATGCGGCACAAGCTACGTGGAAGGGGTACTTCCGTATGGCGAACGCCTGAAAGTAAAGGGACTGAACCTGCTGTCTGCTCCGGGAAACGACCTTGTAGCCGCCACTGCCCTTGCCTCTTGCGGATGCCACATGGTGCTGTTCACCACAGGACGCGGAACGCCCTTCGGAACCTATGTGCCGACCATGAAGATTTCCACCAACTCCACTTTGGCAAAGAACAAGCCGGGCTGGATAGACTTCAACGCCGGAGTTATCGTCGAGAACGAACCGATGGAGAAAACCTGCGAACGCTTCATCGAGTATATCATCAAAGTAGCAAGCGGTGAATTCGTGAACAACGAAAAGAAAGGCTACAAGGAAATAGCCATCTTCAAGACCGGAGTAACTTTGTAAATTGAAAATTAAGGGCTGATAGATGGAGGGCGGGACAAAACCATTTTGTGCCGCCCTTTGTTTTTGTTACCTTTGCGACGGAATTGATTTCACCACAGATTACACCGATTAACATGGAATTGATTGAAAGATAGAAATCTGTGGTGAAACATTAATCTCAACCAAACAATACAACTATGTCAGCAACAACCGATACAACCCCTAAACCCAAAGGCGGCTGGTGGGCACTCAGCCCGTTGGCGGTATTCCTTTGCCTCTATCTGGTGACTTCGCTCCTGGTGAACGACTTCTATAAAGTCCCCATCACGGTAGCCTTCCTCGCCTCGTCCTGCTATGCCATCGCCATCACGCGCGGCCTGAATCTGGAACAGCGCATCTATCAGTTTTCCGTGGGCGCCAGCAACAAGAACATCATGCTGATGGTATGGATATTCATCCTTGCAGGAGCATTCGCCCAAAGCGCCAAGCAGATGGGCGCCATTGATGCAACCGTAAATCTGACCCTGCATATACTACCGGACAACCTGCTGCTGGCGGGCATCTTCATTGCCGCCTGCTTCATCTCCCTCTCGATAGGAACAAGCGTAGGAACTATCGTCGCACTGACTCCCGTAGCCGTGGGACTGGCGGAAAAGACGGGCATCGACCTGCCCTACATGGTCGCCATCGTGGTGGGAGGCTCGTTCTTCGGAGACAATCTTTCCTTCATATCCGACACCACCATTGCATCGACCAAGACGCAGGACTGCGTGATGAGGGACAAGTTCCGCGTCAACTTCATGATTGTAGTCCCCGCAGCGCTTGTCGTGCTGGGCATCTACATCTTTCAAGGACTGTCCGTCTCCGCCCCGCCCCAAGTGCAGACCATCGAGTGGATAAAGGTAATCCCCTACCTCATCGTGCTGGGCACGGCCGTAGCAGGTGTCAACGTCATGCTGGTACTGCTGCTGGGCATCCTCTCTACTGGAATTATCGGTATCTATACCGGTACCGCCTTCTTCGACTGGTTCGGAGCCATGGGAACGGGCATCACCGGCATGGGCGAGCTCATCATCATCACCCTGCTGGCCGGAGGCATGCTCGAGACCATCCGCTACAACGGCGGCATCGACTTCATCATCTCCCGGCTGACCCGCCACGTCAGCGGCAAGCGGGGAGCCGAATTCAGCATCGCCGCCCTGGTCGGCATCGCCAATCTCTGTACCGCCAACAACACCATTGCCATCATCACCACCGGCCCCATAGCCAAGGACATCGCCCTCCGCTTCCACCTGGACCGCCGGAAAACAGCCAGCATACTGGACACCTTCTCATGCCTCGTGCAAGGCATCATCCCCTACGGAGCGCAAATGCTGATAGCCTCCGGACTTGCCGGCATTTCACCCATCAGCATCATCGGAAACCTGTATTACCCCTTCTGCATGGGAACATGCGCCATACTCGCCATTCTGCTGAGATACCCCAGGAAATACTCGGGAGAAGGATGAGTGACAAGTGATGAGTTATGGGTGACGTTGTGTGAACATTTAAAAAAACACCCCTCGTGCCAACAAATAACTCATAACTCATAACTCAAAACTCAAAATCTTTTCTTACCTTTGCACTCGCTATTACGAGATAGTAGCATAATTCAAATCATTAACTAAAAACATTTTAATTAAATGGCAACAAAAATCAGATTGCAAAGACATGGACGTAAGAGCTATGCTTTTTACTCTATCGTTATTGCAGATGTAAGAGCACCACGTGATGGTAAATTTATTGAGAAGATTGGTACGTACAATCCGAACACCAATCCTGCCACAGTAGATTTGAAGTTCGACCGCGCACTTGACTGGGTTATGAAAGGTGCACAACCGACTGACACTGTTCGCAACATCTTGTCACGCGAAGGCGTTTACATGAAAAAACACCTGTTGGGCGGTGTTACTAAAGGCGCATTTGGCGAAGCTGAAGCTGAAGCTAAATTTGAAGCTTGGAAGAACAACAAACAAAGCGGTTTGGCTGCCTTGAAAGCTAAAGACGAAGAAGCTAAGAAAGCTGAAGCAAAAGCACGTCTGGAAGCCGAAAAGAAGATAAACGAAGAAAAAAGCAAAAGCACTGGCTGAAAAGAAAGCTGCTGAAGCTGCTGCAAAAGCCGCTGCCGAAGCACCGGCCGAAGAGGCTCCTGCCGAAGAAGCCCCTGCTGCTGAAGAAGCTGCTGCCGAATAATAGTAAGCACAGCGTTATCGCTAAAAATGGGATTAAAACTATAAAAATCCTCTCCGGTTCATATCGGAGGGGATTTTTTATTACTATATTTGCAGCTATAATCATTCATTAAAAAAACAAACAATGAAAAAGTTTACTTATCTGCTCGCTGTAGCCGCTGTATTTACAGCTTGTAACAGTGGAAACAACGGTTACACCGTAACCGGAACTGTAGAGGGTGCAGCCGACGGCGACACCGTATATCTGGAAACCGTGGAAGGACGCCAATTCGTAAAATTAGACTCTGCTGTCATCAAAGATGGAACATTTACCTTCAAGGGTACACAAGATACTGCTGTCAACCGCTACATCTCCTACAAAGCCGAAGGAAAAGACGGCGCAGCCATCGACTTCTTCCTGGAAAACGGCAAGATTAAAATCAACTTGTCGCAGGAAAACAACTCTGCCACCGGTACTGCCAACAATGATGCCTACCAGGAAATCAGAGCCCAAATCAACGGTCTGAACAAACAAATGATGAGCATCTACGAATCCATGTCGGACACCACACTGACCGACGAACAACGCGAGGCTAAAGGCAAAGAGATGGAAAATCTGGAAAACAGCATGATATCCGCCATCAAAGCCGGCATCAACAAGAACATCACCAACCCGGTGGGTGTACTCCTGCTGAAGCAGAACTACTACTACATGGATGTGGCAGACCTCGACCCGCTGATGCCCCAAATCCCTGCAGCTTACGACAACGACGAAGCCATTGTCAAGATAAAGAGCAACGTTGAGAAGATGAAAGCCACTGCCGTAGGCCAGAAGTTTACAGACTTCGAGATGCAGACGCCGGAAGGAAAAACCGTGAAACTGTCCGACTACGTAGGCAAGGGCAAAGTTGTCCTCGTTGACTTCTGGGCAAGCTGGTGCGGCCCCTGCCGTCGCGAGATGCCCAACCTGGTGGAAGCTTACGCCAAATATAAGAACAAGAACTTCGAGATTGTAGGCGTATCTCTGGACCAGAGTGCTGACGCATGGAAAGAAGCTATCAAGAAACTGAACATCACTTGGCCGCAAATGTCCGACCTGAAATACTGGAACTGCGAAGGTGCCCAACTATATGCAGTAAGCAGCATTCCTCACACTGTATTGATCGACGGTGAAGGAACTATCCTTGCACGCGGACTGCACGGTGACGAGCTTCAGGAAAAGATAGCCGAAGCTGTCAAATAATAAACCGGACACACCGGAGACTAAAAGAGGAGTGCCACACTTCGTCAATCGAAATGCCACACTTCACGAGGCCCAATCAATGGCATTTGCCTCTGTGAAGTGTGGTATTTCCCTTGCTGAAGTGTGGCATTCGGAATGATGGAATGCGGCGTTTTTCAAGAGAAGATACGCGCAGCCATTTCCATCCCCAACCTTACGGTTTCCCACTGTTTCTCCTCATCGGCCTCCGAAGGCGAAAGAAGCGCATTGGCATCCGGCAGACATAAAGTGAAACGTTTCAAAGGAATATAGTTCAATACACTTTCGGTTTTTGCCTGCAATTCATCCAACTCGTCCTCCTGAGGATAATGGGACAGCACGAAACCGAACACCGCTTCCTTCTCGTGTATGAACCAGAGCAGACGGTTACGGTCGCACGCGCCACAGTCGTAATTCAGGAAATAAGCATCGGCCCCATGCAGTTGCACCAGCATGTCCGTCGGTGCATGGAATGCAACATACATCCCTGCAGGACACTCACGCAAAACCCGGTTGTTGAGCCGGATGGTATCTTCCATTATCACCGAATGTACCCCGTCGAACTGGACGTAGCGGCAGCCTGCATCATAAAGTTTGGTAAGCAAAAATTTGTAGCAGGAAGCAATATCATCCGTCAAAAGCCGGATGTCGGAGTAAACGGTTTCTATCTGAGTCCGCTCCACACGTTGAATAATCTGGGTCATAACCTCTGCCGGCGAAGGGATATGCTGTTTTTTCATCACCCCTCCGTCCACAATGGAATCAAGAAATGCGAATTCTTCCAGAATAGGATGCCGTAGCAAACTGAGCCGTCCTGTAATCTCCAAAGGAGAGCCTTCGGAGAAAGGCCGGCCGTCTTTGGAACAAATACCCTCCCAGCTTTCCAAAAAATCGCGACTTCGGAAACCACCATCGGAAACAACCTTCATGCCTCCCAGCTCCAGCCGTTCCACCAGACTGCGCACTTCCGCATCTTCAACAGCCTGCAATATCTGCCGGCTCACCTGCCCGTTCTGATATTGCTCGCGGACATCTTTCAATGCACGAGGTACACAAAAAGCCCCAGCTATATCAATTTTAAACGGAGGAAATACATTTGCCATGTTCATCCTTTCTTTGATTATTATAATAATGATACTTTTGCCCCAATACCATGAGCAGCAAAGCAATACAATCGAATGGCAACAAGAAGTATTATCAAGGACTAAAAACCTTAAATAAACCAATTCGTTGCAAATATAACTAAAAAAATCGAAGATTCACAATCTGCCCAAAAGATTTATCTTCATTTGACACTTCGAAATCAGATGATGCTTATGCATGCAATAATAATCAGTAATGAATAACTTTAAAAGTTATTTTTCATTAGAAGTTTTCCACTTTAAACAATTATATCATTAATAATCAATAGATTAACACTTTTTAAACTACAAAAAGTTTTCCAAAAAACAAAACCTATCAATAACTATAATATCTTTGTTTCCGCAATTAAACTAAAAAAGACAGTCACATTTAAGCATAAAAGGTTATGATACAGACAGTACTCAAGCGCGACGGGCGCGTCGTCGGATTCAACGAAGAAAAAATAGCAACGGCCATCCGCAAAGCCATGTTGCATACAGACAAGGGGGAAGACCTGCAACTGATACACCAGATTACGGACCGCATCTCTTTCAAGGGAGATTCGCAGATGACGGTGGAAGCCATCCAGGATTTGGTGGAAGTGGAGCTGATGAAGAGCAGCCGCAAGGACGTTGCCCAGAAATACATCGCTTACCGCAACCAGCGAAGCATTGCCCGCAAAGCAAAGACGCGCGACATGTTCCTGGAAATCATTAACATCAAGTCCAACGACATCACACGGGAAAATGCAAACATGAATGCCGATACCCCGGCAGGTATGATGATGAAGTTTGCCAGCGAAACCACCAAGCCTTTTGTGGACGACTATCTGCTGAGTGAAGAAGTGCTGGATGCTGTCACCCAGAACTATCTGCACATCCATGACAAGGATTATTATCCCACCAAGAGCCTGACATGCGTGCAGCATCCGCTGGACCATATTCTGAAATACGGCTTCTCTGCCGGACACGGCGAATCGCGCCCGGCCAAACGCATCGAGACTGCCAGTATCCTGGGATGCATCTCGCTGGAAACAGCCCAGAACGAGATGCACGGCGGACAAGCCATCCCTGCATTCGATTTCTACCTTGCCCCCTACGTGCGCAACAGCTTCATCGAGGAAGTCAAGAACCTGGAAGAACTGAATGGAAAAGACTATTCCCATCTCTATCAGAAGGAACTGGCCGACTATCTGCTACAGCCGTTGGACGGACTGACGGGCGAGGACCGCATCGTACAGCATGCCGTCAACAAGACCGTATCGCGTGTGCACCAGTCCATGGAGGCGTTTATCCATAACATGAACACCATCCACTCACGCGGCGGCAACCAAGTGGTGTTCAGCTCCATCAACTACGGCACAGACACCTCTGCCGAGGGGCGCTGCATCATCCGCGAGCTGCTGAAAAGCACCTATCAAGGGGTAGGAAACGGAGAAACCGCCATCTTCCCCATCCAGATATGGAAAAAGAAACGGGGTGTGAGCTACCTGCCTGAAGACCGCAACTACGACCTCTACCAACTGGCCTGCAAGGTGACGGCACGGCGTTTCTTCCCGAACTTCCTGAACCTGGACGCCACCTTCAACCAAAGCGAGGACTGGAAAGCCGATGACCCGAAACGCTATCAGCATGAAGTAGCCACCATGGGATGCCGTACGCGTGTATTCGAAAACCGTTTCGGACCGAAAACTTCAATCGGACGTGGAAACATCTCTTTCTCTACCATCAACATCGTCCGTCTGGGCATTGAGTGCATGAACATCGAAGACAAGGAACAGCGCATCGCCCGGTTCTTTGCCAAGCTGGATAGTATGCTCGAAGTGACCGCACGCCAGCTGCACGAGCGCATGGAGTTTCAAAAGACCGCCTTCGCCAAGCAGTTCCCGCTACTGATGTCTGCCTTGTGGATAGGCAGCGAGAAGCTGAAACCGAACGATACGATTGCTTCCGTCATCAACCAGGGAACACTGGGAATCGGTTTCATCGGATTGGCAGAATGTCTCGTGGCATTGCTCGGAAAACATCACGGCGAATCTGGCGAAGCCCAGGAGCTGGGACTGAAAATCGTGACCTATATGCGCGACCGTGCCAACCAGTTCTCGGAGCAATACCAGCACAACTACAGCGTGCTTGCCACTCCTGCCGAAGGGCTGTCGGGCAAGTTCACCCGCATCGACCGTAAGAAGTTCGGCACGCTGCCGGGCATTACGGACCGTGACTACTACACCAACTCCAACCACGTGCCCGTATACTACAAATGCAGCGCCCGCCACAAAGCGGAAGTGGAGGCTCCTTATCATGAGCTGACCCGCGGCGGACACATTTTCTATGTAGAAATAGACGGTGATGCGACACACAATCCTGAGGTCATCATGCGTGTAGTGGACATGATGGACCAATACAACATCGGCTACGGTTCGGTAAACCACAACCGTAACCGCTGTCTGGAGTGCGGCCACGAAAACTCCACCCCAAACCTGGAAGAATGCCCGAAGTGCGGCAGCAAGCATATCGACAAGCTGCAACGCATCACCGGTTACCTGGTAGGTACTACCGACCGCTGGAACAATGCCAAACTGGCGGAACTCAACGACCGTGTCATTCATAATTAAAAATTGAAAATTAAAAATTAAAGGGCTGCGCAGTGCAAAGCGGAGCTTCATTTTTAATGGTTAACGTTTAATTTTTAATGATTAATGTTCAGCTTCCTACCTGCGATGTTTAATTTCTAATTTTTAATTCCCTACTCATGCTTTCTATTCTCGACATTTTAGAAGATACCACAGTAGACGGTCCGGGCTTCCGGACCGCCATTTATGCTGCCGGATGCCCCAACGGTTGTCCCGGTTGCCACAATCCGGAGTCGTGGGACATCAACCGCGGGCACTGGATGAGTACGGAAGAGATTCTGGAAAAAGTCCTTGCCGACAACTTTGCAGACGTCACCTTCAGTGGTGGAGACCCGATGTTCCAGCCGGAAGGATTCACCCAACTGGCACATGCCATCAAGGAGCGGAGCCGGAAAAACATCTGGTGCTATACGGGCTATACTTTCGAAAAGCTACTGCGCAACCCGCGCCAAGCCCAACTGCTGAAGTACATCGACGTACTGGTGGACGGCAAATTCAAGAAAGAACTGAGGGATGAGGAACTCTATTTCCGGGGAAGCCGCAACCAGCGTCTGATTGACGTACAAACATCCCTGCAAAAAGGCGAAACCGTCATTTACCACTATAATCCGAAAAAGGGCATTTAAAAAAGAAGAAAAGTTTTCAAAAATATATAAGCACTTTTATAATGTTATAATATCAGACGCGAATTACACGGAATAACACGGATTCAATAAACAAAATCCGTGAAATCCGCGTAATCCGCGCCTAAAAGAAAGTGTTAAGAGTTTTTTGACACCCTCCACCTATATCACCATTCTATAAATTTCCCTCTTTCCCTGCGCTTCTGCAGCTCCTCCTGAAGAAAGCGCTGCCTATCCTTGGCAATATACCGGCGGGCAAAGATATTGGGCACCGCCACTCCCAGCGCTATGCAGAGAATAATCAGTGAAGCCGTGATGCCGTTGGAAACAACCGCCGTCACCTCGCCTACCACACCGTGCATATTGATAAGCCCGAAAAGTGCACGATACATCAGCACTCCCGGAATCATCGGGATGACAGAAGGAATCGTCAGTACGTGATTGGGAACATGGAACCAATGCACTGCCTTCACGGCTATCAGGCTGACAACCATGCTGCCCATGAACGAACCTATCACCGGTCCGTAACCCAACTCGAAATTGACAAAGTTACGCGTACAAACGGCAATGATACCGCCCACCGCAACAACCCACAACAAGCGCCGCTGTATGTTGAATATCATGGAAAATCCCATGGCAGCTATCGCCGCCGCAATGGCATACACCAGATAACTGTCATGAGGCACCATACTCAATTCGCTGAACTTCTTGTCAATCACGACATCCTCCACCGTCAGCAGGCGCATGGCTATTACAATGCCGAAGGCCATTGCACAGACCATCAGCACCGTATTCACAGCCCGCACAATGCCCACCTGGATATAATTGTCAATCATATCATCCACAAAGTTTATCAGCGGCACCCCCGGAACGATGAACAGTGCACACGCCAACAACGGATGATAGGGAGTTTCCGAGAGCCCGGCAAACGAAGACACATAGGCCAGACAGGTAGAAATCAATGCGGCAATGGCAATACTCATATAGTGATTGATGCCGAACTCCATGCAACGGGCACGGACGCGGAAGCCGGCAAAAGCGCAGATAGAGGTAAACAGAAACGCCATCCAGTCACCACCGAACAGTTTGCAGAAACCTCCGCAGGCAAAGCCGGCACCGATGGCAACAACGTATGGCACATAGTTCCGCTTCTTGTTTTTGATTCTTTCCAGTTCCTCCTCATACTGGTCGAGGGAATAGTCATTCTCAATAGCCCGCCAGGACAGTTTGCTGATTTCGGAAATGGCAGTCATGTTGATGCCATGCTTTTCGCATTTCTGGAATTTGGAGAACGAATGCAGGCCGTCGCTCACATTCACCACCAGCATGGTATAACTTACGTCGATGTGGAGCTTTTCTTCCGGCAGCCCCAGATAGGCGGCAACACGGTTCAGGTTACGAACAACACGGTTTGTATCAGCCGCACTCTCCACCAGCAGCTGTCCGGTACGAAGCAATAAATCGAGTTTCCTGCGCAGCAGGGCAATCTCTTGTTCAGTCAAAGTCTTATCCATGAATCTTTTTACCTATTTTTTTTGGAGGCACAAAGATAGACAAAATGTAGAAAACGATTTCATTCTTTCGGCAGAAAACTCTACCTTTGCGGCCGTTTTTTTAATGGACACAAATGGAAATATTCTGGAATACTATCGCACAATACAACGAGGCCACCTGGTGGGCACAGTTCCTCATCACCGCAGCAGGTATCCTGCTCACCACGCAGCTCTACCGGAAACCGACCTTATGGGCAAAGCGCTCCATGAAAATCTACATGGTATTTCTGAACGGGTGGATATCCATCGTGTACTACATGATGTATTGCGGAGCGCGCGGACACCACCATATACTCGCCATCTTCTGGGGAGTGATTGCAGTGTTGTGGCTATGGGATTTGTTTACCGGCTACACTCCGTTCGAGCGCAACCCGAAATACAAGGTACTGGTGGGGGTACTCTATGCAATGCCTTTCCTCTACCCGCTCCTTTCGTGGGCACGCGGAATGGAATTTCCCATGATGACCACCACCGTGATGCCCTGCTCGGTAGCAGTTTTCACCATCGGGCTGCTGCTGGCTTTCTCGCGCAGGGTCAACCTGCTCGTCATTCTGTTCCTTTGCCACTGGGCGCTCATCGCCTTTTCCAAAGTCTACATCTACAAGATTCCCGAAGACCTGCTACTGGCAAGCGCCACTGTGCCTGCCATCTATCTGTTCTTCAAGAACTACTTTGAACAGAACTTGCACAAGGAAACCAAGCTGGGCGCACGGCTCATGAACTGGTTCCTTATCCTCATCTGTATAGTGGTCGGGGTACTGCTCAGCATGACGCTGCTCCATGGGATGAGAGGATAAAGAAATAGCGCGCTTCCGCGCGCCAAAATTATTTCTTCTTTCCCTGATTGGCCACAGCCTCCATCAATTTCTTTATCTCCTCGGGATCACCCAAGAAATAGTCTTTCGTCAAGTTCAGCTCATCGTCAAACTCAAAGACGTAGGGCACCGCCGTAGGCAGGTTCAGATGCACAATTTCATCGTCCGAAATATGCTTCAGATGCTTGATAATACCCCGCAGGCTATTGCCATGAGCCACTACCAGCAATTCGTCGGCCGTCTTCAGATTCGGGAAGATCACACATTTCCAGTAAGGCATGATGCGTTCGATTGTATCTTTCAGAGACTCGGTACGGGGCAGTTCCGCATCGGGCACTTCTTGATAACGGTCCTCAAAACGCGGATTACGCGGGTCATCCTCGGCCAATGCATGCGGAGCCACATCAAAGCTCCGGCGCCATACCAACACCTGCTCGTCACCGTACTTGGCAGCCGTCTCTGCCTTGTTCAGCCCTTGCAACTGGCCGTAGTGTTTCTCATTCAACCTCCACGATTTCTCCACCGGAATCCAGTCCTGGTCGAGGCGGTCCAGCACACAATCCAGTGTCTTCACGGCACGCTTCAGATAGGAAGTATACGCCTTCTTGAAGCGGAATCCCTTTTCTGCCAGCAGCTCACCCGCCCTTACAGCTTCAGCAACACCTTTCTCTGTCAAATCAACATCCGTCCACCCCGTGAAGCGGTTTTCCTTATTCCATGCACTCTCGCCGTGGCGAAGCAAAACAATCTTTTTCATATAGTCTCCTTTCAGTTTTACCTATAGAACACCCGGCTACCTCCTCTTGTTCATGCAATAGCGGACCACATATACCAAAAGTATCAGAAACGCCACCCACACCATGCTGATGACCGGCAGGTAGCGGTTATACAAATATTCCCCTTCCTTCGGGACACGGTTGAAAGTACAGATTATGCAATTACAGCACGCATCGAGTGCATCATGCGAGAATACCGAAAAAACAATGATAGCCACCCCCGCAAGAAGCATCATCAAAGTCCCCCACACCAGCCACTTACCAGCCACGGAAGGATGGAATTGCGAATGAGTGGAATGTACGAATCTAACCATAAACACTTGTCTATTATTACCGGTACAAATGTCCTTCATTTTTAACAATCCGGCAATACCTACTTTTCATCAAAAAGAGAGTCTGCCATCCCAATTAGTAGGTAGCCGCGACCTCTATAAACCACGCCACAAGCTAACCCGAAATGGGGAGCGGCACAACACTAAAAGCCCTACATGTAGGTATTTCACGTTCTCCGGCAAAGCCTTTACTTTGCAGCAAACAATTTAATCACTTTATTTACAATGAAAAAGACTGGTGTTTTTTATGGTTCCAGTACCGGAACCTGCGAAGAGTTGGCTAACCAGATAGCCGAAAAGTTGGGAGTTTCCTCCACCGACGTACATAGTGTTGACAAGATGACCGCCGATAAAATCAAGGAATATGAAGTGCTGGTTCTAGGTACCTCCACTTGGGGAGACGGCGAACTGCAGGACGACTGGTATGACGGCGTAAAGGTACTGAAGAGCGCCGACCTTTCCATGAAGTTCGTAGCCTTATTCGGTTGCGGCGACTCCGACTCCTACTGCGACACATTCTGCGACGGCATCGGAGTACTCTACGAGGACCTGAAGGATAGCGGGTGTACCTTCTTGGGCAACAAAGTCAGCACGGACGGGTATTCCTTCTCCTCTTCCATCGCCGTGGTAGACGGTGCATTCGTAGGACTTCCCCTCGACGAAGTGAACGAAAGTAACAAAACCGCCGAACGCATTGACGCCTGGACAGCCGAAATAAAAAGCAAGCTCTAGAAAAGAAACAGACCATCCGTTTACTTTAAACGGATGGTCTGCCTGCATCATGCAGATGATATCTTTTATCTGAACAGATAATGTGTTCCGCCATATCCGCAGGCACATTATCTTTTTTTTATGCTCTTATACGAACCAACGAACGTAGCAGAAGTCCTGACGGTGAGGCAGGTCTGCATTCTTCGGGAACATACGGTAAGAAACCTTGAAGCTACCCGCATTTTCCATCTTGTGCTTAGCTTGGAAAGTATAAAGGTTACCTTCTTTCTTCACTACATTGAACGGTTCTACGGAGTAAACATGCTGTTTGCCATCCTGAGCCGTATAAGTAGTCACCAGTTCCAGACCGATAGCATCGTTCAAGCCCTTCTCGTCGATAACGTAAGTAATGGTGTATTCCTTACCGCTCTCGATGGAGCCTTTCACCAGGTCTTCGGTCTTTTCGCAAGACACCACTTCAATGCTGTCCCACTTCTCGGCAACTTCTTCCTTCCAAGCAGCTATTTCCTTAGCCTTGGCACAACCGTCGGCAGCCAGCATCTTGAAACGTTTGGCCTCCTTGATGTAGAACTTGTCGTAATAGTCATCCAGCTGACGCTTCATTGTATAGTGGGGAGCAATCTGTGCGATGGAGTTCTTGATAGTCTTCACCCAACCTTCAGAATATCCCTTCTTGTTGCGTGCATAGAACAACGGCAGAATTTCTTGCTCAAGAATGCTGTAGATAGTAGCGGCATCGAGCTGGTCCTGATGTTCCTGGTTCTGGTAAGTACGCTTTTCGGTCAATGCCCAACCAGCACCTTCACGATAGCCTTCCAACCACCAGCCGTCGAGTACGGAGAAGTTTACAACACCGTTCATCAACGCCTTTTCGCCGGAAGTACCGGATGCTTCGAGCGGACGTGTCGGAGTGTTCAGCCAGATATCCACACCTGAAACGAGGCGACGTGCCAACTGCATGTCATAATTTTCCAGGAAGATAATCTTGCCCAGGAACTCCGGACGACGGGAAATCTCGATGATTCTCTTAATCAAGCCCTGGCCGGCACCATCGTGCGGGTGAGCCTTACCGGTAAAGAGGAACTGTACCGGATAGTCGGGGTTGTTCACAATCTTGGCCAGACGGTCGAGGTCGGTGAACAGCAAGTGTGCACGCTTGTAGGTAGCGAAACGGCGTCCGAAACCTATCAGCAGAGCGTTCGGATTGATTTTGTCCAGCAGGGAAACGATGCGTGAAGGGTCACCCTGGTTCTTCAACCAAGTTTCACGGTATTGCTTGCGAACATAGTCAATCAGTTTGTTCTTCATCACCATGCGCGTCTTCCAGATTTCTTCGTCGGACACGTTATAGATAGCCTCCCAAATCTTGGGGTTGGACTGGTCGTAGAGGAAGTTCTCATCAAAATGCGCAGCATAGAGATGTTTCCACTCCGTAGCGCTCCAAGTGGGGAAGTGTACACCGTTGGTAACGTAGCCCACATGGCTTTCTTCGGGGAAGTAACCCTTCCAGATGGAAGCGAACATCTCCTGGGAAACCTTTCCGTGCAGCCAGCTCACACCGTTCACCTCCTGAGAAGTGTTGCAAGCGAATACAGACATACAGAAACGTTCACCCTTGTCGCCCGGATTGTTACGTCCGAGGTCCATAAGGTCGTCCCAGCTGATACCCATTCTTGAAGGATAGCCGCCCATGTACTTGCCGAAAAGGCCTTCGTCGAAGTAGTCGTGACCGGCAGGAACCGGAGTATGTACAGTATAGAGAGAAGAAGCACGTACCAGCTCGATAGCCTGGTCGTAAGTCAGACCTTCGGCCACGTAGTCACAGATGCGCTGTACGTTGATTAAAGCAGCATGTCCTTCGTTGCAGTGATAGATATCTTTCTTGATGCCCAGCTTCTTCAGCGTCAGAATACCACCGATACCGAGCAGGATTTCCTGCTTCAAGCGGTTTTCCCAGTCACCGCCATACAGCTGGTGAGTGATGGAACGGTCGAACTCGCTGTTCATTTCATTGTCAGTATCAAGCAGATAGAGAGAGATACGTCCAACGTTCACTCTCCACACATAAGCATGCACGTAGTAGTCCAGATAAGGAACATCCACTACCATCTGCTCGCCCTTCTCATCCAATACACGGTCGATGGGCAACTGGCCAAAGTTCTGTGCCTCGTAATTGGCAATCTGCTGGCCGTCCATAGACAATGTTTGTGTAAAGTAACCGTAGCGGTACAGGAAACCGATTGCACACAAGTCGGCGTTGCTATCGGAAGCTTCTTTCAGGTAGTCACCGGCAAGTACACCCAGACCGCCGGAATATATCTTAAGTACATGGCTCAAACCATACTCCATACTGAAATAAGCCACGGACGGGCGCTTGCTGTCAGGCTTCACATCCATGTATGTGCGGAACTTGGAGTATACGTCATCCATTCTGCGCAGAATAACTTTGTCATTTGCGAGTGCCTCGAGTTTAGCATAACTCATACGTTCCAGCAGAAGTACGGGGTTCTGTCCCACTTCTTTCCAGAGAGCAGGGTCAAGGTCTCTGAACAGTTCGGTGGCTTCATAATTCCATGCCCACCAGATGTTATGTGCCAGTTCAGACAGTTTCTCCAGTTCGGCGGGAATGTGCGATTTCACATTCACATCTTTCCAGTTAGGAGTGTTTACATTACTAACTTTAATCTTCATTGTATGATAACTAATTGATTAATAATTCTTTTATTTTAGTTGACGCTTCATGGCATTGCGCAGTGCAATGTCGTAAGCCTCGTAATAATATTGTATAAAGTGCTTCCACAAAGCCTGCTCTGCCACCTGGCCTGCACGCTTGCGTATTTCCTTGATTTCGGCTTCCGTCTTGGTAGAGAACAAGGCTACGGTGTCCTTGATGCCGTCTGCCACTTCGGAATAGTTATAGTCCGAACGGTGCAGCACTTCCACTCCGTCGTTTATGCCATGCTGGTTTTTCAGGCTGTTCACCCAAAGTCCGAAACCGGCAAGGTCGGTGGTGATGGTAGGCACCCGGAAAGCCACGCTCTCCAGCGGGGTATATCCCCACGGTTCATAATAGGACGGATAGACACTGAGGTCCTCGCCTAAAATCAAGTCATAATAATGCTTGTTGAGGATGCCATCGTGACCATCCTGATAGCAAGGTACAAAAATTACTTTCACCTTATCTTCGGGACGATTGCCCATACCGAGGTATTTCAGCATATCCAGCACCTGGTCGTGCGTCATATTGTGCAGCCAGTGGGTGATGAAAGGACACTGCAACGGTTCGGTGAACTTATCTTTGCTCTTCAAGCGCTTCTGCAAGTCCTCGCGGGGGTCTCCCACCCAGCTGGGCACGTTGACAAACGCCAATACTTTCTTCTTTAAATCTTTATCGCGGTTCAGCCGGTTCAATGATTCCAGGAACACATCGATACCCTTATTTTTGAACTCATAGCGTCCGCTGGTACCGATAATCAGCGTATCGTCGCCCAAGTCCTCACCCAGTAGGCAGTTTGCCACACGCAGCATGGTGGAACGGGCACGTTTGCGCTTGCCGGTAAAGGTGGCGCCTTTCGGTACAAAATCATCTTCAAAACCGTTCATCAGCACAACATCCGCAGGCTTGTCAAGCAATTCCCTGCATTCGTTGTTTGTGATTTCGCTCACAGTGGTGAAACAGTCCACATAGTGGGCCGTCTGCTTTTCAATGGAATGTTTGGACTGCATGTTCAGCTCCTCCGCCATCTGGTCGCCGTTGTAGGCGAAAAGATAATCGTAAAGCGGCTTGTTGTTGCCAGCTATGGAGCGGCCGATGGACGTGGCATGGGTGGTGAAGATAGTCCCTATCTCGGGAACGGCAGACTGAAGATAGAGGGCGGCCATGCCGGTCATCCACTCGTGTGCCTGGAACACCACTTTGTCCGTTTCCGTCAAATTATAGCGATAGAAGCTCTCTATCACCTTGCCGGTAGCGAAAGCAAACATGGATGCTTCGTCATAATCACCATATCCATGCAGTGAATCCACCTGATAGCGGTTCCACATTTCTGTATAAATCTCATTTTTTTCTGCAAAGAACGGTTGGAAATCAACCAATATAACAATAGGTTCTCCCGGAATGTTCCAGCGACCTACGCGGACGGAAAGATTGTCTTTCAACGCTGCATGTTTTTTCCACGCTGCACAAAGGTTATCAGACTCAATGAACAAAGGGTTCTCTTTTCCCTGCCAGAAATCCGGCCCTATAAAGAATAATCTATCGCGAAATTTAGTCTGTAAAGTATTTGCCCTTGTAGACAAAACTGTATAGATACCGCCTACTTTATTACACACTTCCCAACTCGCTTCGAAGATGTAATCGGGGGTAAGTAGTTCTTTAGTCATATTATGTTATAATCTCTTTATCTTAATTACGGCTGCAAAAGTACGTATTATTCTTTGAAAAATAGCCTTTTAATCGAAAAAACTGATTAAATATGCATAAACAATCGTTTGCGGAATGTCATAGTTTAGCCACAAAAGCCCCATTGGCTCGCCCATCCATGCATTTTTCGTCTAAAATTCCCGAAGTTTCAAAAAAGAATTCCTGGAGTTTTCAGTTGAAGCCCCAGGAATTTAAACAAAAAACCCCAGGGATTTCAATTGTAAATCCCTGGGGTTTATTTTCTTATAATCCGGATTATACCATCAATGCAGCTACCAGCGCCAAAATAGCATAGAATTCAGGAAGCGCGGCGTAAATCATTGTATTGGTCTGTACGTCGTGTCCCTGGGAAATACCCACAATACCGCTAGCACAAATCTGTCCCTGACGGATAGCGGAGAACAGACATACCAGTCCGACACCCAATCCGATGCCCAGCATCAAAGGACCGTCTGTCGCAAAATCCCTGCCCATAGACATCAGGAAAGCCACGAAGCCGTAAAGTCCCTGCGTAGCCGGAAGGGCCGACAAAATCATATAACTTGCTGACTTGGAAGGGTCTTTCTTCAACGCACCTTCTGCCGCACTACCGGCGATAGTTGTACCGAAGCAACTGCCAATTCCTGCAAGGGCCAACATCAGGCCCAGACCGAGATAACCTAAAATTTCATTCATAATGTTTCTATTTTTATTTGTTTTTTAATTTGTTTATTTCTTTACTACTGTAAAAGGTTTATAGGCTTCGCCCTTACCTTCGTAACCGGAATTCTTGAAGTATTCCACAAATGTCAGACGGAGCGGGTGTACAAAGGCACTCAGACAAGACATGGCAATGTTCAGCGTATGCCCGAATATCAGTATCAGACCGCAGAACAGCCATCCCAGGGCCGGACCTGCAGCATCGTTCACCATGAAGGCAAGCTGGTTGAACACGCCTCCAAGCATACCGCCTGCCAAGCCGAGGGCATAGAGACGGATGTAGGAAAGTATATCGCCCATCAATCCGGTTGCCATGTTATAGGTATCCCATACTCCGGCACCGATGTTGACAAATACATTCCGGTGGATATTGTTCAGCAGGTAGATACCGATGGCAGAAACACCGCCAATCACGATAAATGCCCACGTAGACACGTCTTCCGAAATTATTTTGAAGAAGGAAAGTCCGCCGGTGCAGATAAATCCCACCACCAGCAACAGCCATCCCCAAGCACTGAGCGACTCCTTGAAGCCGAAACGAACGGTCTGTCCCACGGCCTTCACCGTCATGGCAATGCAGATGTGCACCGCACCGATAATCAACGCCAGCAGCATTTGCTTGTCATAGGTAGTCTCACCTATCTTACCCACAATCATGAATTCCTTCAGTTTGGCGGGTATCTCCAGGTCAAAGAGGCTTACACCGAAGAAGGTTCCCAATATGGCACCGATGACGGACGTAAATATACCCAACGTAATCACCAGGTTCATCATGCCTTTCATGGACTTGGACATCTTCCTTTTCAAAATGAACCCGAGTGCAATCAGTACCAGACCGTAGCCCGCATCTCCCATACAGAAAGCAAAGAAGAGCGAGAAGAATGGCGCAAGTATCGGTGTCGGGTCGAACTCGGCATATTCGGGCATACCGTACATTTTGGTAAGCACTTCGTACATGCGTGTATAGGCGTTGTTTTTCAGCTTGATGGGAGCATTGTCCTCGCGCTTGGCAGCCCTTATCTCATAATAAGTGCCGCTTTCATCGAGAAGTTTCCTCACATCCGCCTCGCAGTCTTCGGGAATCCAGCCTTCCATCAACACTACGGCACCTTCTGCCATATGTTCGCTGTTCAGCTTGACTTTCAGCAGGTCTATCTCTTCCTGGAGCTGTAGGTTGTACTTCTCCAACGTGCAGTAATTCGCTTTGCAGAATTCTTTCAATCCGGCATGTGCCTGCACAAGGGCCTCTTCCGTATCGGCTTTCTTCCGGCTCAGTTCGGAGAGGCTGAGTGAAGGTAGACGGAGCGGTTCCACATCCAGTTCTACCGGTTGGGGAGTGACGGTCACGAAATAAAGATGTCCGCCGTTCTCTTTCACCACGATGGCATTGTAGTCCTCTGCCCACGCTTCGTTATAGTCTTTCTCCGGGCAGGTATAGAACTGCACGAACCAACCAGCATCTTCCAGCTTGCGGATGGCTCTCCAATCGAAATCGCCCCAGACTTCCATCTGCACCACATCCTTGTCGATGGCGGGAATCTGCTGGTTCAAGTCTTGTATCCGCGCCTGCAAGTCCTCGTAGAATTTCACCAGAGCATCGGCCGACAACTCTTTATGCACCTTTTCTTCCGGCTGTTTGTCTGCCAGGGTGTGCATGCTCTGAAGCATATTCTTGTAGAGCGTACGCTTCTGCATGAATTGCTGCAAGGTGTCGTCCATCTCGCCGCACTGCCTTTCCACAACGTGCACCACGCCCAGTTCCCGGATTTGTGCCAGAAATGCTTCGTACTCCTTATGATACACAAGGAACGTGAGCTTCTTCATTTTTGTAATCATGCTTCTGCCTCCTTCCTACTCTCTTGATGGGATTTCATGATTTTCTGCGATGACTTGGAGAGGTTCTCCTCGTCTTCCATGAAGCGCTTGATCTTTCGCAGAGCATCCTGATAGCCCGGAATCTGTACTTTCTCAAAAAGATTCACCTTCTGGGTGGTCTTTTTACGCGCATGTTCCAACAAGTTCAACTTGGCAACAGTAAATTCACGCTCGATGGCAGTATGTGCCAGTGACTTAAGCAAATGCAGCCCGTCTGCATACCATTTGGGCGCATTGAACAAGCTGTAAGGGCGTATCTCGAAATCTACATTCTCGAGCAACGGCACCCGTACACCGGCAATCTTCTTCACGCCGAGATGAACATCGCTGACCTTTATCAATGAGGAGTCAAACTCATTCCAAAGGGCGAACATCGCTTCGTAGGCCTGGATTTCCTTTTCCAACCTCGCGTCCAACGCGGCAGCGTCTCCCTTGCAGCGCTTCACTTCCATACGCAGGGCACTCTCCTTGTTCTTGATGATGGGGAGTGTACGCACGCGCACCTTCAGTTGCTTTTCGAGTTGCTGAAGCGAGGTTTTGTTATATTGAAACTTAATAGCCATTTTATTTACGATTTAACGATTTACGATTAGATGACTGAAGCTACTCAATTTCTCAATTTACAGATTTACAATTTCAGTAATATCAATCGTAAACCGTAAATCGTCTAATCGTACATTTATTTAGTTTGCTTTCGGCCAGAACTGGTCCACAAGCTCTTTCTTGATATTCACTTCTTCCGGACGGAAATACTTACCGAACAGGCTCCAAGCCACGTCGAGCATCTCAGTTGTATCGAGGTTCACATCGATGGCCAGTAGCTGGTTGGAGTAGTCCTTGGCAAAGGCAAGGGTACGTTCGTCGTAGTTCGTCAGGTCAAAACCGTTTTCAAGCTTGGTTTTGGCGTTGGCGGCATCGGCGTACAGACGTACGGCGGCATTCATCACCTGCGGATGGTCCTTACGTGTCTTTTTGCCCGTAACAAGCTGTTTCAGACGGGACAAGGAACGGAACGGGTCAACGATAACCTTACCGATGTCGCTGTCACGACGGAGGAACAACTGGCCTTCCGTGATATAACCCGTATTGTCGGGCACGGCATGCGTAATGTCGCCACCGGACAGAGTCGTCACCGCAATAATCGTGATGGAACCGCCGCTTGGGAACTGCACCGCCTTTTCGTATATCTTCGCCAAGTCCGAATAAAGGGATCCCGGCATGGAGTCCTTCGAAGGAATCTGGTCCATACGGTTGGATACGATGGCGAGCGCATCGGCGTAGGAAGTCATATCCGTCAGCAGCACCAGCACCTTTTCATTATTGTTTACAGCAAAATACTCGGCCGCCGTCAGTGCCATATCCGGAATCAGCAGACGCTCTACCGGAGGATTCTCGGTGGTATTCATAAAGCTGACGATACGGTCGAGCGCACCGGCATTGGAGAATACGTTCTTGAAGTAGAGGTAGTCATCGTTCGTCATACCCATACCGCCAAGGATAATCTTGTCGGTCTCCGCACGCAGAGCCACATTCGCCATCACCTGGTTGAAGGGCTGGTCGGGGTCGGCAAAGAACGGAATCTTCTGTCCGGACACCAGCGTATTGTTCAAGTCGATACCTGCAATACCGGTTGCAATCAGTTCCGAGGGCTGCTTACGGCGCACCGGATTCACGGATGGACCGCCAATTTCCACCTCCTCGCCTTCAATGGCCGGACCACCGTCGATGGGGTCGCCAAAGGCGTTGAAGAAGCGTCCGGCAAGCTGCTCGCTCACTTTGATTGTAGGAGCCTTGCCCAAGAATACTACCTCTGCATTGGTGGGAATACCTTCCGTACCCTCAAACACCTGCAAAGTCACTTCGTCGCCGGCAATCTTCACCACCTGGGCCAGCTTGCCGTTTACGGTTGCCAACTCATCATACCCTACTCCTGTTGCCTTCAGCGAACACGTAGCTTTCGTAATCTGAGTGACCTTGGTATATATTTTTTGAAATGCTTTTGTTGCCATCTATTTATTTACAATTTAGCAATTTACAATTTACTATTTAAATCTCTGCCATCCTATTCTACTATTTTCCTATCTACAACCTCCGTACACCTGCATCCGCAAGGCAAATAGTAAATTGTAAATAGTCACATAGTACATCCTTATGCTTTACGTTCTTCAATCAGTTCCTGCAACTGCTTACGGAATCCTTCATATTCTTCTGATTTGAACTTCGAGTAGTTCATCTGCTTACAGATATTGATCATTTTCTTAAAGTAATCCATTACTTCGTTGAAGTTGTCGAACTCAAATTCTGTATGACAGATTTCTATTACCATATTCAGAATCTCCTCCTGACGCTCCATCGGGGTCACGGCATCAATTTCATCAAAGGCATCCTGCTGCAGAATAACGAAGTCAATCAATTCCGATTTCCAGAAAGTCACGTGATACTCTACGGGCACACCGTCGTCACCCAAGATGTTGATTTGCTCGGCAATCTCCTTACCACGCTGCAAACGGGTCTTGATTTCATTCACCTTGCCAATCCACTCACCGTTGATGTGCTTGGTGATATACTCTTCAAATTCAGGGTATTCTATATATTTGGAATACGAGTCAATCGGGTTTACGGCAGGATAACGCTTCTTGTCGGCACGGTCTTGCTCAAGGGCATAGAAGCAGCGTGCCACCTTCTTCGTATTCTCGGTTACCGGCTCCTTCAAGTTACCACCGGCAGGCGATACCGTACCGATGAAAGTAATGGAACCGGACTCGCCGTTGTTCAGCTTCACATAACCCGCACGGCCGTAGAAGTTGGAGATGATGGAGGACAAGTCCATCGGGAAGGCATCGGGACCGGGCAACTCCTCCATACGGTTGGACATCTCGCGCAATGCCTGCGCCCAACGTGAAGTGGAGTCCGCCATCAGCAGTACCTTCAATCCCATGCTTCGGTAGTATTCTGCAATCGTCATAGCCGTGTAGACAGATGCCTCACGGGCAGCCACCGGCATGTTCGAAGTATTGGCAATGATAATCGTACGTTCCATCAGCTTCCGTCCCGTATGCGGGTCAACCAATTCGGGGAATTCTGTAAAGATTTCCACAACCTCGTTGGCACGCTCACCGCAGGCAGCGATGATTACGATGTCCGCTTCCGCTTGTTTTGAAATGGCATGCTGAAGCACCGTTTTTCCAGTACCGAACGGACCGGGGATAAAACCCGTACCACCTTCCACAATCGGGTTTACGGTGTCGATTACACGCACACCGGTTTCCAGCAATTTGAAAGGACGCGGTTTTTCCTTATAGTTGGTCATGGCGCGCTTCACGGGCCATTTCTGTATCATGTTCACCCGGATGTCATTACCTTCGCTATCCGTCAGCACTGCAATGGTATCCTCAATGCTGTAATCACCTTCCTTTGCAATTGATTTCACGGTGCACACACCTTTCTGTTCAAAAGGCACCATGATTTTCAGAGGTTGGAAGTTTTCGTCCACTTGTCCCAGCCAGGCAGCGGCTTCCACTTGGTCGCCCACCTTTGCCAAAGGCACAAAATGCCATTTGCTTCCTTTATCCAGCGGATAGGTATATTGCCCGCGTTTCAAGAAAACACCGTCCATCTTATCGAGGTCGTTTTGCAGACCGTCGTAGTTTTTCGAAAGCATACCGGGCCCCAGTGTTACTTCGAGCATATGTCCGGTAAACGCAGCTTCGGCCCCCACTTTCAGTCCGCGGGTACTCTCAAATACCTGCACGTAGACCTGGGTACCTACTACCTTAATCACCTCCGCCATCAACTTGTCTCCTCCGGTCGAGATATAACAAATCTCATTCTGCGCTACCGGTCCGTCGACGACGAGGGTCACCATGTTGGCTATTACGCCACTAACAGTTCCTTTTGTTGCCATATATTTTTGTTGTTTATTTTATCTGAATTCTGCGGGTATCTGCACCTCGTCTTTCAAGGCAGCGATAATGCTGCGGAACAGTTGGTTACCCTTCTCCTTATCCAACGAAATCCACCGTTCTATCATCTCCAGCTGTAGCAGGAAGACAAACAGACGTTCCACGGTAAAGTAATCGAAGAATGTGGCCTCCTCCATCCAGTCCCAGCGAAGCTGGTCCAGTTTCTTTTCCCGGTCCACCAGTTCCTCCGTCTCACTGATTTTCACCAGCTGCTCCAGATAATCCACCTCAGTACCCAGACCGAAGTCACGGGCATTGGAAGTACGCAGAGCCTCGCACACTTCCGTATCACCCACAATCAGCGGAGCAATGTCCAGCTTGAACTTACGTGCTGTGAGCGCCACCAATATATTATTGAGAGTGAGGTTGAAGCCAAACCAGGAAGACACAAACTGATTCCTGGATTCCATAGCATAGGCGTAATAGAGCGCTGCCAGGCGGTCTTCATACAAGAAACCGTCCTCGGCAGGCAGGCTGAAGTATTCGGAAATGAACGTAGAGAGATAAGATGGGAATACACTGTCAGAGACTTCGTCGCCATCCTTCAGTTGTGAGATATATTCCACCAGTTCCTCTGACGAATAGTTTCCGCGCGGGTCGATGGCAGCATCCTTATCCTTCAATAGTTTCAAGACATTCGCATTATCGAATTTCAGATAAAACAAATCTATCAACTTTTTATCATCTTCCGACAAGGCAGGATATAGTTCCGTCCTGAAATCGGCTACTGTATAGCTCAGTTTGCTATCCTCCAAAGTGAGTTCGGGCAAACCGGCTACCAAGTAGTAATAGTATTTACTCATATCCTGTGGTTTTAGAACAGCATTTCCACTAATTGCGGACGCAGGAATTCTTGAAGTAATTCATAAATTCTTCTTCACCGAAGTTTACTTTGTACGAACCATCGGCAGGCGAAACGGTGAACAAGGTTTTGATGCCATTCACTTGCTCAATCTTCACACCCTTGTCCAGCAGGTCTTTCGCCTTCGCTGCGAAATATTTTGTCAAGCCTTCCGCATCGGCAGTAGAGATAACGATAGGCTCGTTCACACTCCATTTGGAAGCTAATGCAACTATGAAGGCGTTCAGATAATCCTTATCGGCAGCAAATGCTTTCACATCCGCATTGACAATCTTATCCGTCACAAGTGTAGCGATTTCGGACTTCAGAGCATTCACAGCCTGACCGGCAAACAACTTTAATTCAGATTTTGTATTCTCTGCCAGTTCATCGGCAGACTTATGAGCGGTAGCCACGATAGAATCCGCTTCCTTGTGAGCATCCTCTATAATTCTCTTGGCTTCTTCCTGAGCTTTTGCGATAAGTTTCTGTGCCTCTTCGTTTCCTTTCTCTACGCCTTCGCGGTAGATCTTATCGGTCAGCTCTTGAATCTTGTTTTCCATATTTGCAGGAGTTATTATATGATTTATATTACAATATTAATTGCGTGATTTTTTCCCTTCCTATTAGATTCACGCCAAATTTACAAAAATCCATTTGATATTGAATAGAAAGAAAGGAAGAAAAGTTCTTGCTCTTCCAAAAAAAACTCATTTTACACCAACTTTGTTCTGTAATGATAACAAAAGAATGACAAAAGAAGCAGAAAAATACGTATGCAACAACGCATGACAGGGATTAAGGGGAGCAGTTCCGGAGGTATATAAACGAACAAAGCCTCCGTATCCTTATCAGACACGGAGGCTTCTTCTGAAAACGGCGACTACCTACTCTCCCACTGTTACGCAGTACCATCGGCGTGACCGGGCTTAACTTCTCTGTTCGGAATGGGAAGAGGTGGAACCCCGGTGCTGTAGTCACCTGAATAAGGCAGACATGATGAGAAAAAAGTAAAGTGTCCATACATTGCTGAACGTATATACCTCCATACACGGAAGGCAAAAAGTGGACGGGCAATTAGTAATGCTCGGCTATGACATCGCTGCCTGTACACCTGCATCCTATCAACGTTGTAGTCTACAACGACCCTGAGAAATCTAATCTTGTGGCTGGCTTCGTACTTAGATGCTTTCAGCACTTATCCAATCCCGACTTAGATACCCGGCAATGCACCTGGCGGCACAACCGGTAAACCAGAGGTCAGTCCAACACGGTCCTCTCGTACTAGTGTCAGAGCCACGCAAATTTCATGCGCCCACGATAGATAGAGACCGAACTGTCTCACGACGTTCTGAACCCAGCTCGCGTGCCACTTTAATGGGCGAACAGCCCAACCCTTGGGACCTTCTCCAGCCCCAGGATGTGACGAGCCGACATCGAGGTGCCAAACCCCTCCGTCGATATGAGCTCTTGGGAGGGATCAGCCTGTTATCCCCGGAGTACCTTTTATCCTTTGAGCGATGTCCTTTCCATACAGAAACACCGGATCACTATGCTCTAGTTTCCTACCTGATCGACTTGTAAGTCTCCCAGTCAAGCGCCCTTATGCCATTACACTCTACCGACGGTTACCAATCGTCGTGAGGGCACCTTTAGAAGCCTCCGTTACACTTTTGGAGGCGACCACCCCAGTCAAACTACCCACCAAACAGTGTCCCCGCAACAACGGGTTAGAACTCAAATAATCAAAGGGCCGTATTTCAACAGCGGCTCCACGGACACTGGCGTGCCCGCTTCGAAGCCTCCGGCCTATCCTACACATCAATTACCCAAATTCAATGTTAAGCTATAGTAAAGGTTCACGGGGTCTTTTCGTCCCATCGCGGGTAATCGGCATCTTCACCGATACTACAATTTCACTGAGCTCACGGTTGAGACAGCGTCCAGATCATTACACCATTCGTGCAGGTCGGAACTTACCCGACAAGGAATTTCGCTACCTTAGGACCGTTATAGTTACGGCCGCCGTTTACTGGGGCTTCAATTCAATGCTTCTCTTGCGATGACATCTCCTCTTAACCTTCCAGCACCGGGCAGGTGTCAGGCTGTATACTTCATCTTTCAATTTTGCACAGCCCTGTGTTTTTGTTAAACAGTTGCCTGGACCTATTCTCTGCGCCTCGCCGTTAAGCGAGGACCCTTTATCCCGAAGTTACAGGGTCAGTTTGCCTAGTTCCTTAACCGTGAATCACTCAAGCGCCTTAGTATATTCAACCCGACTACGTGTGTCCGTTTGCGGTACGGGTACCTGCAGGATTAAGTTTAGCGGATTTTCTTGGAAGTATGATTACACGCACTATTGGATTGTTCTAAGAACGCTCCATACTATCAGGTTCGACTCTTGCTCCGGATTTGCCTGGAACAATCAGCATCTACACCCTTCAACGGACTATTCCGTCAGTCCGCGGCGCTGTCACGACTCCGTCTCCACGTCACTCCCACAGGTAGTACCGGAATATTAACCGGTTCTGCCATCGGCCTCGCCGTTCGGCTGAGCCTTAGGACCCGACTTACCCTGATCCGATTAGCGTTGATCAGGAAACCTTAGTCTTTCGGCGAGGGGGTTTCCCACCCCCTTTATCGTTACTTATACCTACATTTGCTTTTCCACACGCTCCAGCAAGGCTCACGCCTCACCTTCGACGCCGAGTGGAATGCTCCCCTACCGATGATTTCTCATCCCAAAGCTTCGGTAGAATACTTATGCCCGATTATTATCCACGCCAAACTCCTCGACTAGTGAGCTGTTACGCACTCTTTAAATGAATGGCTGCTTCCAAGCCAACATCCTAGCTGTCTTAGCAATCTGACTTCGTTAGTTCAACTTAGTATTCATTTCGGGACCTTAGCTGTTGGTCCGGATTGTTCTCCTTTAGGACATGGACCTTAGCACCCATGCCCTCACTCCTGACATAGAACTGACACGCATTCGGAGTTTGTCAAGACTTGATAGGCGGTGAAGCCCTCGCATCTTATCAGTCGCTCTACCTCATGCCAGTATAAGTCAAGGCTGCACCTAAATGCATTTCGGGGAGTACGAGCTATCTCCAAGTTTGATTAGCCTTTCACCCCCACCCTCAGGTCATCCAGAAGCTTTTCAACGCTTATTGGTTCGGTCCTCCAGATGGTGTTACCCATCCTTCAACCTGCCCAAGGGTAGATCACTTGGTTTCGCGTCTACTCCTTCCGACTATACGCCCTGTTCAGACTCGCTTTCGCTTCGGCTGCAGATCTGAAATCCTTAACCTCGCCGGAAAAAGTAACTCGTAGGTTCATTATGCAAAAGGCACGCCGTCACACCAGAAGGTGCTCCGACCGCTTGTAGGCACATGGTTTCAGGAACTATTTCACTCTTCTGTTCGAAGTGCTTTTCACCTTTCCTTCACAGTACTGGTTCACTATCGGTCTCTCGGGAGTATTTAGCCTTACCGGATGGTCCCGGCAGATTCACGCAGAATTCCTCGTGCTCCGCGCTACTCAGGATACCACTAGGCTTCGGTTGGCTTCGCATACGCAGCTCTCATGCTCTATGGCTGTACTTTCCAGAACATTCTGCTCACCAACTTTCTTGCCACGGCGTGGTCCTACAACCCCACCCATGCCGTAACATGGATGGTTTGGGCTATTCCCCGTTCGCTCGCCACTACTGGGGGAATCATTGTTTATTTTCTTTTCCTGCAGGTACTAAGATGTTTCAGTTCCCTGCGTTAGCCTCCTGCAATGCAGGATGATACTTCTTCAAAGTACCAGGTTGTCCCATTCGGAAATCCGCGGATCAAAGGTCATTTGCACCTACCCGCAGCTTATCGCAGCTTATCACGTCCTTCATCGCCTCCGAGAGCCAAGGCATCCGCCATGTGCCCTTACTTACTTTTTGTCTTACCGATCACGTATGGTCGATATATACTTTCAGCTTTTAACTTTACTTTTTTTTGGTCACATCATGTCAAAGAACGGTGTTTCAATTATAAAACAATAATCAAAACGGAGTGGAGAATAACGGATTCGAACCGTTGACCCCCTGCGTGCAAAGGGTGCTCTAGCCAGCTGAGCTAATCCCCCTTCTTATAAGCGGAAAACGGAAAGTGGAAAGTGGAGAATCCGGAGAGTTCCCGATTTTCAGTTTTCAATTTTCAACTTTCAACTTTGAAGTAGTCCCAGGCAGAGTTGAACTGCCGACCTCTACATTATCAGTGTAGCGCTCTAACCAACTGAGCTATAGGACTGTCAGTCAAACCCTCGCCTTACGGCTCGGCTTCTACTTTTCTCGTATATTTTAATAAACAAGTACGCGCAGTACAAGAGGTTCTTATGGAAGCATAACTTCAAGAACCAACGATCGAGTCGAGACGTCACTCCAGAAAGGAGGTGTTCCAGCCGCACCTTCCGGTACGGCTACCTTGTTACGACTTAGCCCCAATCACCAGTTTTACCCTAGGGCGCTCCTCGCGGTTACGCACTTCAGGTACCCCCGGCTTTCATGGCTTGACGGGCGGTGTGTACAAGGCCCGGGAACGTATTCACCGCGCCGTGGCTGATGCGCGATTACTAGCGAATCCAGCTTCATGGAGTCGGGTTGCAGACTCCAATCCGAACTGAGAGAGGCTTTCGGGATTAGCATCACGTCGCCGTGTAGCTGCCTTCTGTACCCCCCATTGTAACACGTGTGTAGCCCCGGACGTAAGGGCCGTGCTGATTTGACGTCATCCCCACCTTCCTCACATCTTACGACGGCAGTCTCGACAGAGTCCCCAGCATCACCTGATGGTAACTATCGATAAGGGTTGCGCTCGTTATGGCACTTAAGCCGACACCTCACGGCACGAGCTGACGACAACCATGCAGCACCTTCACAACTGCCTTGCGGCTGACATGTCTCCACATCATTCAGTTGCAATTCAAGCCCGGGTAAGGTTCCTCGCGTATCATCGAATTAAACCACATGTTCCTCCGCTTGTGCGGGCCCCCGTCAATTCCTTTGAGTTTCACCGTTGCCGGCGTACTCCCCAGGTGGAATACTTAACGCTTTCGCTTGGCCGCTTACTGTATATCGCAAACAGCGAGTATTCATCGTTTACTGTGTGGACTACCAGGGTATCTAATCCTGTTTGATACCCACACTTTCGAGCATCAGCGTCAGTTACAGTCCAGCAGGCTGCCTTCGCAATCGGAGTTCTTCGTGATATCTAAGCATTTCACCGCTACACCACGAATTCCGCCTGCCTCTACTGTACTCAAGACACCCAGTATCAACTGCAATTTTACGGTTGAGCCGCAAACTTTCACAACTGACTTAAGCGTCCGCCTACGCTCCCTTTAAACCCAATAAATCCGGATAACGCTCGGATCCTCCGTATTACCGCGGCTGCTGGCACGGAGTTAGCCGATCCTTATTCATACGGTACATACAAAAAGGCACACGTGCCTCACTTTATTCCCGTATAAAAGAAGTTTACAACCCATAGGGCAGTCATCCTTCACGCTACTTGGCTGGTTCAGACTCTCGTCCATTGACCAATATTCCTCACTGCTGCCTCCCGTAGGAGTTTGGACCGTGTCTCAGTTCCAATGTGGGGGACCTTCCTCTCAGAACCCCTATCCATCGAAGGCTTGGTGGGCCGTTACCCCGCCAACAACCTAATGGAACGCATCCCCATCGATGACCGAAATTCTTTAATAGTTCTACCATGCGGAAGAACTATGCCATCGGGTATTAATCTTTCTTTCGAAAGGCTATCCCCGAGTCATCGGCAGGTTGGATACGTGTTACTCACCCGTGCGCCGGTCGCCATCAAACTTAGCAAGCTAAGTTCATGCTGCCCCTCGACTTGCATGTGTTAAGCCTGTAGCTAGCGTTCATCCTGAGCCAGGATCAAACTCTTCATTGTAAAAGTATCGTGACTGCGCAAATTAAAAATTAAAGTGCGACAGCTTAATTATCTGTTCAGGACGCTCGAATTCAAAAAGTTTATCTTTACCTATTTATATAAAACAGGTATTGACGGTTCTTTTGTTTTACCCAGGTACGACGCGCCTTAATCATTAGTTTCCAATTATTAATTTGCGAAGCACCTGCTCTTGTACTACTTGTATTGTTTATGTAAATCTGTTCAAAGATCGCTCGTTTCACGATTGCTGTTCTTTTCAGAAAGCGGATGCAAAGGTAAGAACTTTAAAGCATATCTTCCAAATATTTTCGGAAGTTTTTTTTATTTTCCCCCTTTCCTGTATTTTCAAATCCTTTAAACAAGGATAAGAAAAGCAAAACAAGAAAAGTTCTTTTTCTTTGCGAGTCGGACTGCAAAGATAAGGAGAATTATTAATAAGTTCCAAATGTTTTTCGAAAAATATTTTTATCTCTTTTTATTTCTCTGTGTCACCTTCCACACTTCTGTTTCAGTATTTCAATCTTACCACTTTCCTTCTCTTGGAAAGCGGGTGCAAAGGTATAGGATTTAACAATACAAGCCAAACATATCTATCATTTTTTTTAATAAAAATGAAACTTTTTTGTAACTTACTGATTCATAAATGCATTTCGCATGAACAATTTTGAAGAAAGGAAAAAGAGAGAAAATAGCTATACATTATATATATACGTGCGCGCGAAGAGCATGAAGAAAGAGAATAAAAACATTTTATAAGCATGCCGGATTGGGTGGTGGCGGTTCTGTCAGTATAGTCGCCGCATCAAAGCAGGGACATTGTTTCACCCATTCTTCCGGCTCTATCTCCCCGTTATGGTTCAGGTCGGGGCTCAGGTCGCGGTGACCGCAAAGCCGGGAACCGGGATAATCCTTCAGCAGCAGCAACACAAGCACACGCAGGGAGTGCTTTTGAAAAAGGGTGCGTGTATCGGCAGGGCGACCGCACTCGTCAAGACCGCCTTCGTAGCAGACACCGATGCTACCTGCATTCCAACCCCGGACATGGGCACCAGGCAGGGACAAGGGACGCAGGGACTTGATGTCACCGTTCTTGCGGATATAAAAATGATAACCTGCGCCGGAGAAGCCCCGGCGCAGGTGGTCTGTCGTCAAGTCGTGCTCCGTATAGCAGCGGTCGCAGCGGGTGGCGGAACAATGGACGACGATAAGATTGATGAATCTCATGAGAATTAAAAATTAGAAATTAAAAATTAAAAGTGAAGGAAACCCGCTACACTGTCATGGCATGGGCGCTCAGGGCACCAATAAGCGCGGAGGCTACAGCGATTATCACTTTCAGAATCTTATCCCAAACAGATGATTTTGTACTCATAAAATTAAGGATTAATAGTTAAGAATTAATGGTTAAGGATTAGTGATTAAGGATTAAGGGCTAATGATTAATGGTTAATCATTAGGGATTGATTAGCGATAAGCGATTTGCTTGTGTTCATTAACCATTAATCACTAACCCTTAATCATTCCTTCTTTATCCCAGCGGATTTTCGCCCTGGTTGCCGTCGTCGCCGGAGCCGCCTCCGGAACCACCGCCTTGATTGCCGCCGCCGGAGCCGCCCTCCTCGGGCTTGTCGAGCACAAAGCCCACATTCGCCGGGCTGCGGGTCACGGCGGTACTGCCGTTCACCAGCTTCAGCTCCTTGTCGGGGATAAAGCGGATATTCACCTTCGAGATATTGCGCACCGTACATTTGTCCGAGGCCTCCATGCCGGGACAGCGGAACGTCATGTGGAAAGTGCCCAGCTGGTTCAGCTTCACCTTGTCGCCGTTGGCAAGGTTGCCTTGAATCTCCTCCACCAGGGCTTCGATGACGTGCTTCACGTCGCCCTTCGTCATGGCACAGTTTTTCTGAATGGAGGCGGCAAGGACATCGATGTCCACGGTGCCGCAGGTCTTGGGTTTCTGACGGAGATAGTACAACATGGGCGAAGCCGGGTTGCTTACGATTTTACGGCGCTGGAAGCGCTCTACAATTACATCCATAAATTTGAAAAGTTAAGGTTTAAGTTAAGAAAAATGAGTTATAAGAGAGAAGTGGGTAAGGGAAGGGATAGGGCGCCCGAATCAATGATTATTCCTTTTCTTAAGCACATTACAAAGATACAACATTAAGAAGCGGAAGTCAAGTGTTTTGCCATTTTTTTTACTACAAAAAACACGGAGACACAGAGTTTTTCAAGCAATAAGAAAAATCTCCGTGTCTTTGTGTCCCTGTATTCTATAAATTTCCATCCATCACTTTGCATTCCTCGTCAGCCACTCCAATGGTGGTATGTAGTCCACCAGTTTTGTCATGCTTTGGTTATGATGGAAATAGACTTCACCGGTTTTGCCATTACGGTGCTTGGCTATGATGACGATACCCAGGCCATCGGTGGGATAAGTACTCTTCTTATCGACGGTCTTGCCGTAGAGGGCAGGGCGGCAAAGCAGCATTACCATATCCGCATCCTGCTCTATGGCGCCGCTCTCGCGCAGGTTGCTCAGGGTGGGGCGATGGTCTATGCTACCGTCGCTCGCCCGGTTCAGCTGGCTCAGCAGCAGTACGGGGATATCCAGCTCCTTGGCCAGCAGCTTTGCCTTGCGGCTTGCCTGCGCCACTTCCTGCTCGCGGTTACGGTTTTTCTGGTCACTCCTCATGTCACATAGTTGCAGATAGTCCACAATCACCATGTCACAGCGATTCTTGCTCTTCAGCAGGCGGGCGGAAGAACGCACGCGGTCCATGCTCGTCATCGGATGGTCGTCTATCAGTATGGGCAACCGCGACAACTCGGCAGACGCCTCATGCACCTGCCTCACCTCGCCAGGTGTGAGCTGGCCGCTACGCAGGTGTTGCGGGTCTACCCCCTCCGTAGCTGCAAGCAGCCAGCGGTCTCCCAGGCGCTCGCCTTGCATTTCGAGGCTGAAGACCACCACATGACGCCCCGCCATGGCAGCGGCACGGGCCAGGTGGAGGGCAAAGGCCGTCTTCCCCACCGACGGACGGGCAGCAAGGATGTTCAAGTCGCCGCGCTGCCAGCCCGCCGTAACGTGGTCCAGAGCGTCAAAACCCGTAGGGATACCCGTAATGCCGTTGCATCCGTGCTCCATACGCTGCTCCACCTCGGCCAGCGTGTCGTCCATCAGCCGGTCTATGGAGCGAAGGTGGTCGGCTACGCCGCTCTCGTCCTCCAGCCCCTCCAGCAGTCGATGGGCTTCCACCAGGATGTCGTCAATATCCATCGACTCGTCGGCACTGAACGCCAGCAGTTGCTGGAATCCCGTACGCATGATACGCCGCGTGTGCAATTGCCTAAGGATGAGCGCATGATACTCCAGATGAGCACTGGAGCTGACCTTCGAGCTGATGCGTAACAGTTCGTAAGGCCCGCCCACGGCATCGAGTTTGCCACGGGCTGCCAGTTCGTTCTTCAGCGTGATGGTATCTATGGACTTTGCGCTGCGATACATCGATTGCAGGGCGGCAAAAATTTCCAGATTCTTCTCCTCGTAGAACATCTCGGGACGAAGTTTGTCCGCCACCAGAGGCATGGCAGCGCGCTCTATCATGCAGGCACCGATGACAGCTTCTTCGAGGTCACTGTCGTGGGAAAAAGTAGTTTCAGTCATCATATTCATTTTCAAAAGATTTGTCCGCCAGATAGGTGGCGGCTTGTTTACAATATTTTTGGTTGTTCAGATGGTCGTAATATTCGTCGATGTTGTCCAGTGCCCGCTGTTTCTCGCCTGCCGTCAATTTTTTCCATTCGCGACGGGCCCGGCCGATGTTTACCTTGGGATGCTCGGTGATGTCATGAAACTTTTCCCAGAAGATGCAGAAGTCCTCTCCCACCCCAGCCACCGGCGCTGCCTTCTTCTTCCGCGGGGCTGCTTTAGGACGGGCATTGCCAGTAAGGAAATCATAATCGGGGATACGGATGTGCATCACGTAGGGGTTGGCCACCCGCTCCACGATGCCGGCGTCGAACATCTTGTTGAAGAAGTAGCGCGTACGGTTGCGAGGCCACCCCAATATCTCCATCCAGCGGGCCAGGGAAAGTACGGACTCGCCACGTACACAGTCGAAAAGGTGTCCCCTGACGTTGCAGGTCACCGTGCTGTAGTTGACGTGTGTCAGCACAAAGACAAAGGCTTCGAAGGCATCGGCGGCTTTCTCTCCGGTTTTCATATTCATTTGTTCCTCAAACAAGGCTTTGGGGAAGAGGAGATAGCCTTTCTTCAGCATCTCCGTTGTCATGGGTCTCATTTCTTTTTCCATTTTTGTCTATTCTTAATTCGATAATGCGACAAAGGTAAGGGACCAGCTAGGGGGATACAAATAAGCAGTTAGAATCGGCTAAAAATTAATGAAATACATAAGGTGGCGAGAGAGGGTTTCACCTCATCCTCCACCACCCTATATAATAATATACTAAAATAATCAGAATGTATTAGAAATACATTCTCTATTTCGCATATTTTTTAGAGACCAGAAGATACGGATTTTTCACGGCCATATCCTTCACGTGGTCGGGCATCCCCCAGTAGCTCAGGAGAATGCCTATCTGTACGGGGGTGAGGTGGGCAGTCCTGGCGGTATAGCCCTGGTCCGTCAGATCCTTCAGCAGGCAAGCGTGTTCCGCAATGGAACGGCGCAGGGCCTTTACGGCCGAGCAGGCATACGCGTAGTTTGGGTAATAGGCCACTGCCACATCTGCAATGCGATGGCATCCCTCGAGCAGCCATTCAAAACTTTGTTCTTTTATCATTTTACATATATTTATTAATAAAACATGTTGCAAAGTTAGAATGGGAGGGAAAACTGGGAAAGTTCGAGTGGCAATAAGAAAACTTGCTCAAGAAAAATGAATGTGTCAAAACGGTTGATGACACACCCTCACTGTCTTATTGATAAAAGCAACACTTTCATACTATAATAGGGAAGCACACATTTTGCGTATTTCATGTAACTTATCGGTCAGCGATTTTTCTTTAAGAGAGACAGCCATATTATATCTCGCCTGCCTATTAACGAGAAGTTCCGCACTAATCCCTAAGGCTGCTTCTACCATAAGAGCGAAGTCACTGGTTACATCTCCCTCTCCCTCTTGAAGTACCCCAGCACCGTGGCCGGTGTAAGACAGCAGCGTTCCACGCTTTTCAGGCGGCTCTGAAAAGTATATCGGGAGCATAGCACAAGGCAGAACCAAGTATAGTTCAAGCTACGGTGCAAGCGGTGCTGAAGGTGGTCGAAAAAACGGGAAACACGGGCAAAGAAGCTAGCGATACGCTCGCGGGGGACAAAACGGGAAGGCTGTGCGGCAGCATTGCGGGAGCGCTTGGCGGTACGTTCCATCTGTGCAAGGGTATACTCCAGTTGCTCGATGTCATTGCGGGTGTTCTCCATGGTTTGTTCCAATTTCTCGCGTCGTACCTGCTGCTTGGCATATCGTTCTTTTCTGTCAGCGATTCGATTTTTGAGGTCTTCTGCGGTGAGGTTTATTCCTTTGTTCTGGATTGATTTCATTATAAATGTATGTTTTATAGTTGTTTGTCTGTATATAAGTTCACGAAAACACATCATCCGTCTGCACCGAATGCATAATGCATAAAAGGCAAACGGATGATATATCAGGAGCAAATGTACGATGAATATTGCAGATAAAGTTCTTAATGACCATTAAGTCTTGTTATAAAACATGATATTATCTACTGCAAATTTGGAGATTATAAGAAAACACGTACCTTTGCAATGTGTTTTTCATAGTATTAGATTTAAGGTTAACAAAAGATTGGCTGTCTGGGATAGATAGCCTTTTTTTTATGCCCGCACCATTCGATTCATCCAATTAGTATCAATTCACTTTATACAACTTTTTAACCCACCAAAAGTGTTTTTAAACCCCAAAAGTTGTAGATTATAAATACTATGTTTATATTTGCAACATGAAAAAAGCGCTCGAGAAAATGTAGTATCTACAACTCGTCTGTGAAGTAGGTGGCGGTTGTGATATAGACAGCGTTCATAAGACAAACAAGCAAGCAATCTACAACAATAAAAATATGAAAGTTAGACTTATGACGAAAGTTAGTGCTGCAACCCTCATTTCAGCAATTGCCTGCAGCATATTCACGGGATGTACCGAAAAAGACCTATACAATCCCGAACGTGGAAAAACAGAACTAAAGCCGGAGAGCGAATACTTTGACTTTGCAACAACAGCCCAGGTAGCTTTTGACGTGAATTATGGAAAAATCGCAGGAGGCGCATTAATAGAGGTGTTTACAGAAGACCCCATCACCTATCAGACAAACAACCTCTACTCCATCAACGGCGAAGCGGTTTTTAAAATCTTTGCAGATGCAGACGGACGCTTCACCGGCAACGTAGAACTGCCCAAAGCGACAGAAAAGGTATATATCATCTCACAAAGTTGGGGAGCCCCCATGTATGTGGAAGCAGATGTGGAAAATGGCAAAGTGGTGGTAGATATGACCGAAAATAATGCCAACACCCGCTCAACTGCCATGACACGTGCAAAATCCAACCTGACTATCGACCTAAAGGATAGGAAGGAACGGGTATACTCCATCGTTGGATGGGGACAATCTCACGGTGAGATTATTGATAATAATGACATTGTAACTACGGGAAATTTCAATGACGGAACTTTAAAGCAGTTGCAACGCACGCTGTGGAAAGGCCATGACAGCAAACCCAACAATCTGGACAACAGAGATTTGGTGAGAGACACAAAGCACGTGAACACCACCATTGCCCAAGCATATATCAACAACCAGGGACAACACGTAACGATTACCGATGCAGAACTGTATCTGACCTTCCTGACCGAACGTGCCGGTTACCTGACTTCCATCGGCTATTATTACTACAAGACCAATGAAGTTCCCAACAGCCCTGACAAGGTAGACAAATTCATTATCATTCCCAATGCATCCATTGCAGGGGACGACCCATATACCAAACGGTTTGGAGGTGGTAACAAATATTCCCTATATGACGCTCCCATAGAAAAGAATACAAAAATACAACTTCTGTATCGAGACGAAAACGGTAACGTCTCCACCAAATTCCCGGCAGGATATACCATAGGATATTTCATCATCCCCGATGGATATACCCCCTATGAAGGTATCGACTACTCTATAAATTATATATATTCCAATAAAGAATGGAACAAGATATATGCAGACCAACAAGCCCGCTTTATCTCCCTCTCCGCCAGCAACGGCACGGTAGTCTATGGAGTAGAAGATGGCAATGATACCAGCTACGAAGACATACTGTTCTGTATCGATGCTAACCCCAATGAAGCCATTCAAGACCCGGACCGCCCGGTCATAGACCCGGAAGAGCCTACGGTGACGAGCTCTGAAACAACCTACCGCACGTATGCCTACGAAGACATCTGGCCCAATGGCGGTGACTATGACTTGAACGACGTGATTATCGAACACAAACGGGCCATTTCATTCAACAGCAACAATTATGTGCTGAAGGTGGAAGACACCTTTGTACCCGTACAGAAAAGTGGTGCCGCCACATACTCCAACGCATTTGCCGTGCAATATGTGGCCAGCCAGCGAGGCAGCATAGAACTGCCTGCCGGAGCAGTCGATGAAACAGAGACCTCTTCTGTCATCCTATTCCCCGATGCAAAGTCTGTGCAGGGCAACGAATTTACCGTAACCCGTACATTTGCAGACAACACATTGCCTAAGAAGAATCTGGAAACCGACTTGAATCCGTTCATCATTGCCCAGTATACAGCCGGAGCCGACAACCGGACAGAAGTGCATCTGCCCAAGAAGAAAGCGACCGGCAGAGCCAACGCAGAGCAAATCGGAGCCAAAGACGATGCCTACTACATCAACAAGGACGGCAAATATCCATTCGCCATCATGCTGCCAGCCACAACCGGCACGGAAGGCCCCATCCGGTTCACTCCGGCAAAGGAAACCGTACGCATCGACCTGGAGTATCCCGATTTCGCCAAATGGGTAGAGTCCAATGGTGCCACCAATAATGACTGGTATCTCTACTACCAGTCGTCCAAAGAGTGAAATCCTACGACATTGCTTAAAGAAGAGCCGCGCAAATGCAACTATTGCGCGGCTTTTTCATGCATGACCATTACCGTTATGAAATTATTTTTTCTACATTTGCATCCGCTAAAAGGAAACAAAACCGCATCAGGCTGAAAAAAAACATGAGGAATACATCACCCGCCGCACCTACCATCCGCTTCCGCCGCTGGAGCAGAAAAGCCTACGCTGCATTTGCCAGCATAGGACGGTGTGTCACTATCGGTTGCCTGCGCAAAAGCGTGGCAGACAGCTCTCTGTCCAAACAGAAGGCTGCGGGAACCGCCGGACATGCCGGATGCGGGGAAGAGAGTGCCTGGAAAGGGGAAACGGAAGGAAGAGAAACCGACACCGGCATTCCGCTGGGTAGCAGCAGCGCCCTGACAAGTATCCTCACGGAGCTGGGAACGAACCGGCACATTCTTTTTGAAACACAATTCATCCGCCCCTGCGGGAATACGGGCGGACAAGACACATATAGCCTGAAACAAAAGAGAACAAGAGGTACGGATTACCGGAAGCCATGCAGCAGAATGACGAGCTGCACCGCCCCGGCAATCCGTACCTCTGTCTTTATCCACGAACTTAACCCAAGAAAGATATGACCCTACAGAAGTTGAAGGAACAAGTGCTGCGCGGCAGCCACATCAGTAAGGAAGAAGCCGAATGGCTGGCTGTGCAACCCGACAAGGAAGCGCTATACGAAGCTGCCCACGAGATAACCCGGGGCCTGGCCTCGGAGGAGTTTGACATGTGCTCCATCATTAATGCCAAGTCCGGACGATGCCCGGAAAACTGCAAGTGGTGTGCACAGTCGTCGCACTACAAAACCCAGGCAGACGTGTACGACCTGGTGGACAAAGAAGAATGCCTGCGGCATGCCCGGCATAATGAAGCCCAGGGCGTGGCACGTTTCTCGCTGGTGACCAGTGGACGGAAGCCCTCCTCCAGAAACATGGAGAAACTGTGCGAAGCCGCCCGGCACATGCGCCGGCACTCGTCCATCCAGTTGTGCGCATCACTGGGACTGCTCAACGAAGACGAAATGCGGGCACTGCACGACGCAGGCATCACCCGCTATCACTGCAACCTGGAGACAGCCCCCTCCTACTTTCCCCAACTGTGCAGCACGCACACGCAGGAAGAGAAGCTGCGCACCCTGCAAGCCGCCCGCAATGTAGGCATGGACATCTGCAGCGGCGGCATCATCGGCATGGGCGAGAGCATGGAGCAACGCATCGAATTCGCCTTCACACTGCGCGAGCTGGAAGTACAGTCCATCCCCATCAACCTCCTGAGCCCCATCCCCGGCACACCGCTGGAACGGCAGGCACCACTCAGCGAGGAGGAAATACTGACCACCATCGCCCTCTTCCGCTTCATCAACCCGACAGCTTTCCTCCGCTTTGCCGGAGGACGCTCGCAACTGAGCAAGGAGGCCGTAAAGCAAGCGCTACACATCGGCATCAACTCCGCCATCGTGGGCGACCTGCTGACAACGCTCGGCTCGAAAGTGTCAGAAGACAAGGTACTGATAGAAGATGCCGGATACCGGTTCTGCGGCTCGCAGTTCGACAGAGAGCACCTATGGCACCCCTATACCTCCACCACCAACCCGCTACCGGTGTATAAGGTGAAGCATGCCGAAGGCGCCACCATCACCCTGGAAAGCGGAGAAACACTCGTAGAGGGAATGTCGTCGTGGTGGTGCGCCGTCCACGGGTACAACCACCCTACACTGAACCGGGCGGCAGAGGAACAGCTGGGCAAGATGTCGCATGTGATGTTCGGAGGGCTGACACACGACCCTGCCATTGAACTGGGCCAGTTGCTGCTACCGCTCGTCCCGCCGTCCATGCAGAAGATATTCTATGCCGACTCGGGCTCGGTGGCAGTAGAGGTAGCCTTGAAAATGGCCGTGCAGTACTGGTATGGCAAGGGAAAGGCGAAGAAGAACAATTTTGTGACTATCCGTTCGGGCTATCACGGGGATACATGGAATGCCATGTCTGTCTGCGACCCGGTGACGGGCATGCATTCGCTGTTCGGGGCATCATTGCCGGTGCGCTATTTCGTGCCGCAGCCGCGCTCGCGCTTCCACGGAGAATGGGATGAACGGGATACGGTGGAACTGCGGAAACTGGTAGAGGAGCATCACGAGGAACTGGCAGCGCTTATCCTCGAACCTGTGGTGCAGGGCGCTGGCGGCATGTGGTTCTACCACCCCCAGTACCTGCGCGAAGCGGCACAGATATGCAAGGAACATGGCCTGCTGCTGATATTCGATGAGATAGCCACGGGCTTCGGACGGACGGGAAAACTCTTTGCCTGGGAGCACGCGGGTGTAGAACCGGACATCATGTGCATAGGAAAGGCCATAACGGGCGGATACATGACGCTGTCTGCCGTACTGACGACGAATGAAGTGGCGGATACCATCTCCAACCATACACCGGAGGTGTTTATGCACGGACCCACCTTTATGGGGAATCCACTGGCATGCGCCGTAGCGTGCGCTTCGGTGAAGCTGCTGACCTCGCCCGAATACGACTGGCAAGGCAAGGTGACTCGCATCAGCCGGCAACTGCAAGAAGAGCTTGAACCGGCACGCCGATTACCGCAAGTGACGGATGTACGTGTGCTGGGAGCCATCGGGGTGATTGAGACAAAAAAGCCCGTAGACATGGCGTGGATGCAAAAACGCTTCGTTGAGGAGGGAATCTGGGTACGCCCGTTCGGAAGATTGGTATACCTGATGCCTCCGTTCATTATAGAGCCGGAACAGTTGAGGAAGCTGACGGGAGGGTTGATGAAAATTATACAGGAAATGAATTGAGAGGATAAAGGGAAAATTATTATATCAAGAATTTATGAACGTAACTAACTATATGCAGCAAGAGCTGCAAACATTGAAAGAACACAGCAACCTGCGCCGCCTGCCGCAACTGACACACGAGGGACGCACGGTTGTAGCCGATGGCCGGCATATGCTGAACCTTTCGTCCAACGACTATCTGGGTCTGGCTGCCGACCGCCAGCTGAAGGAAGAATTCCTGCAGACACTGACACCGGACACCTTCCTGCCGACTTCCTCCTCCTCCCGCCTGCTGACGGGGAACTTCGGGATTTACGAAGAGCTGGAGACGGAACTCGCTACACTTTTCGGCACAGAGACAGCACTGGTGCTCAATAGCGGCTATCATGCCAATATGGGGATTCTACCCGCCGTGAGCGATGCACAAACCCTGATACTGGCAGACAAGCTGGTGCATGCCAGCATCATCGACGGCATCCGCCTATCCACCGCACGCTGCATCCGCTTCCGCCACAACGACCTGGTACAACTGGAACGCCTGCTGGAACAACACCATGCAACATTCCGGCAATTGATTATCGTCACAGAAAGCATCTTCAGCATGGACGGTGACCAAGCCGACCTCACGGCATTGGTGCGTTTGAAAAAAAGATACTCCAACGTACTGCTCTATGTGGACGAAGCCCATGCATTCGGCGTAAGGGGACTGCGCGGTCTGGGCTGCGCCGAAGAAACCGGATGCATCCGGGATATAGATTTCCTCGTGGGCACCTTCGGCAAGGCAGCGGCGTCTGCCGGCGCATACATCGCCTGCTGCCGGACGATACGCGAGTATCTCGTCAACCGGATGCGAACCTTCATCTTCACCACGGCATTGCCTCCGACAAGTATTGCCTGGACACTGTTTATCGTGCGGAAACTTGCCGGAATGCAGAACCGCCGCGAGCATCTGGCAAGAATCGGCCGGACGCTGCGCGAAGCATTACAAGCCAAAGGGTACGGATGCCCCAGCGCAAGCCATATCGTCCCACTGATTATCGGCCCCAGTGCCGACACCGTGCTGTGTGCAGAGCTGCTGCAGAGGCATGGGTTCTATGCACTGCCGGTGCGCCCGCCCACGGTGCCCGAAGGAACATCACGCATCCGCTTCTCATTGACAGCGGACATACGGGAAGATGAGATTGGAGAACTGATCCCCCTTATTCCCCTAAAGGAAGAGAAGAATACTAACGCTATACGATTCTAAAAACAGATGAAACAAAGTTACATTATACACGAACATCATCCCCGGCTATTGCTGTTCTTTGCCGGCTGGGGAGCCGATGAGACTCCTTTCAAAATGTATCGTCCGGCAGCCAGCGACTTCATGGTGTGCTATGACTACCGCACACTGGATTTTGACGCCTCCGGACTGGAAGAATACCGCGAAATTAACCTCATCGGCTGGTCTATGGGGGTATGGGCGGCTTCGCAGACCGTGCCACAGCTCTCATCGCCAGGTACATCCGGCGAAGGTATCCATATGGCAAACAGCATCGCCATCAACGGAACACCCTACCCCATAGACCAGCATATGGGCATTCCACCCGCCATCTACCACGGGACATTGGACGGACTGACCGGGGCTTCACTGCACAAATTCCTCCGCCGCATGTGCGCCAACGGAGCAGCCTTCAAAGCTTTCCTGGAAATCACCCCCCGCCGTCCGCTGGAAGAGTTGAGAGATGAGTTGACGGAGATTGAGAAGATGTACCACACACTGCCTGCTGCCACCTTCCATTGGCAGCAGGCAGTAACGGGAGGCAACGACCGCATCATTCCACCAGCCAACCAGCTGCAAGCCTGGGAAATACTCGGCACCCCCGTACTGCAAACGGAGGATACCCACTACCAGGAAGAGTTATTCAGACATTACCTGCAAGACCTATGGACAAGCCACTGAACCCGATGGACAAACAACTGATAGCCGCCCGCTTTGCCAAAGCCCGGAATACCTATACCCGGGAGGCCCGCGTGCAGCAACAAGTCGCCGAGAAGATGATGCAGCTCATAAAGGAACCATACACACGTTTCCGCCGTGTCGTAGAGTTTGGCTGCGGAACGGGAAGCTACTCACGTATCCTCCTCCACACCTTGCAACCGGAAGCTCTGCTGCTGAACGACTTGTGCCGGGAAATGGAGGAGTGCGTCAAGGAACTTTGCGACGGCACTACCGTGCAGTTCGTCCCCGGTGATGCCGAAGCCATCGACTTCCCCGGAGAAACCGACCTGATAACCTCGTGCTCCACCCTGCAATGGTTCAACGACCCAGGTGCTTTCTTCACCCGCTGCCACCAAGCACTGGTGGCAGACGGCCTGCTTGCCTTCAGCACCTTCGGCGCCACAAACATGCACGAAATACGCCAACTGACTGGGCACGGGCTGGACTATCTCTCCGTTGAGGAGCTGCAAGCCCTGCTGTCTCCCGGTTTCGATATTCTTCATGCCGAAGAAGAGGTGATATCCTTGCCCTTCCCCACTCCCCAGGCAGTGCTGAAGCATCTGAAGCAAACCGGAGTCACGGGTACGGAAAAAAGGATGTGGACGCGTAGTCGCCTGCAATCCTTCTGCAAAGAATACACAACCCGGTTCAGTGATGCCGCAGGCAACGTAAGCCTGACCTATCACCCTATTTATATCATCGCACGAAAAAAAACAAAATAATGGAAACAAAAAACATCTACTTCATCAGCGGCATTGATACAGATGCCGGAAAAAGCTATTGCACCGCCTGGTACGCCCGTGAGCTTATGCAACGCGGCCTGCGCGTCATCACCCAAAAATTCATCCAGACCGGCAACACCGGTCATTCCGAGGACATCGACCTGCACCGCCGCCTCACCGGAACCGGCTACCTGCCGGAAGACAAAGAGGGGCTGACCATGCCCGAGATATTCTCCTATCCCTGCTCTCCCCACCTCGCCGCCCGCATAGACAAGCGCCCGATAGACTTCGGAAAAATAGAGCGTGCCACCAGGGAACTTTCCCATCGCTATGATACCGTGCTCGTAGAAGGCGCCGGCGGTCTGATGGTTCCCCTTACCGAAGATTTCCTGACGATAGACTACATTGCGGAGAAGCAGTACCCGCTTATCTTTGTCACCTCCGGAAAGCTGGGCAGCATCAACCACACCCTGCTGAGCTTCGAAGCCATCAAGAACCGGGACATCGCGCTCGATACGGTACTCTACAACCTCTATCCCACGGTAGAGGACAAGACTATCCAGGAAGACACGATGAAATACATCAAGCAGTATTTGTCCAAGCACTTTCCCGGAACAAAGTTTGAGGTAGTGCCGGAAATTGTGTAAATTTGCAGCACATAAACGTCCTACTGCACATGGAAGCATTTACATTAGATTCAACTGAAATTATCGTACTCGCTACGGCGGGTGGTCTGTTCCTTATTCAAATTATCTACTACCTCTGTCTCTACAACCGTATTCATGCGCGCAGCCGTGCCGTGAAGCAGGGAGACACGCACTTCACCCAGGAACTGCCCCCCATATCCGTCATCATCTGCGCCCGCGAGGAATCCGAGAATCTGCGCCGCAACCTGGGCGCCGTGCTGGAGCAGGACTATCCCCAATTTGAAGTCATCGTCATTAACGACGGCAACACCGATGAGAGCGAAGATTACCTGACCATCCTCGAGGAGAAATATCCCCATCTCTACCACAGCTTCGTGCCCGGTTCCTCCCGCTACATCAGCCGCAAGAAACTGGCCATCACTCTCGGAATAAAGGCAAGCAAATATGACTGGCTTGTGTTTACCGATGCAAACTGTCTGCCCGAAAGCAACCAATGGCTGCGACTGATGGCACGCAACTTCACATCACGTACCCAAGTGGTGCTGGGATACAGCGGCTACGAACGCGGCAAAGGCTGGCTGCACAAACGGGTGGCATTCGACAATCTGTTCACTTCCATGCGCTATCTGGGATTTGCCCTGGCAGGCAGCCCCTACATGGGCATCGGGCGTAACCTGGCCTACCGGAAGGAACTCTTCTACCAACAGAAAGGATTCTCCGCACACCTCAACCTGCAACGGGGAGACGACGATTTGTTCATCAACCACGTGGCTACCCCGGAGAACACGCGGGTGGAAACGGATGCCAATGCCATTGTACGCATGCAACCGCTTCTGCGTGCCAAGGACTGGAAAGAAGAGAAAATAGGTTACGCCTCCACAGCACGGCTGTATCATGGGATGCAACGCTGGCTGGCCGGTTTTGAGACCCTGACCCGCCTGGTATTCCACGCATCCTGGATAGCCGCGATGGTCATCGGCATTCTGCACTTCCACTGGCTGGCAGCAGGCGTCGCTTGTCTTTTGTTCCTGTTCCGTTTCACCCTGCAGGCCGTCATTGTCAACAAGACCGCCCGCGACCTGGAAGAACAACGTAGATATTACTTCACACTACCGGCTTTCGACTTATTGCAGCCGATACAGTCTTTACGTTGGAAATGGTACTGTCTGTTCCGCAAGAAAAGCGATTTTCTGAGAAAGTGATTCTCTTATTCGTAACGGATGGAAGTTGCCGGATGGATGCGTGTAATCAGAAATGAAGGGCCCAACAACATCAGGACTGAAGCCAGCAATGTACCGGCATTCAGTAGCAGGAACAGCCAGATATTGAAAGATACCGGAACAGTAGCCATATAATAGGTTTCAGGGTCGAGCTTGAACAAGCCAAACCAGCGCTGCACAAAATAGAATGCAAGGCCGATTATGTTCCCCCAGAGCATGCCTTTCCCGATGAGGAAGACCGAAAACCAAAGGAAAACTTTACGAATAGTAAAGTTGTTGGCTCCCAAAGACTTCAGCACACCTATCATGGAGGTACGCTCTATGATGATAATCAGCAGGCCGGATACCATGGTGAACCCCGCCACTCCAATCATCAGAATGAGAATGACCCAGATGTTGACATCCAAGATGCCCAGCCAGGCAAAGATTTGAGGATTGAGCTGCTCTACATTGCGGACGCAATACTCGGCGCCATAACGGTCGGGATTCCCGTCCGTATCGGCAGCTACCTCATAGGTGGTTTCTTCCAGCTTGTCATAATCGCGTATTTCCAGCTCCACGCCACTCACCTGGTCTGGCTCCCAGTTGTTCAGGCGATTCACCAGGTAGAGGTCGGTAAGCAGGAATAGGTTGTCGTATTCAGAGAAGTTGGTTTGGTAGATACCTGCAATCTTCAGGCGGCGGGCACGCACATCGTCCTGGATGAAGTAGGTGTCTATCTTGTCACCGAGTTTCAATTGCAGCTTGTTGGCAAGAGACTTTGAGATGACTACGCGGTTGGACGAAGCGGAATCGCTGAATTGCGGAAACTCCCCCTCCAGCAGATGGCGGTGGAAAAAGGTGCTGTCATACTCCTGCCCCACACCTTTCAGCACCATTCCCTGAAAGGCATCGGCGGTCTTTATCATCCCCGGCTTGGTGGAGTAGCGTTGTACATGCTTCACTTCGGGATAATCGGAAAGCGCAGCCATCATGCTGTCGCCCACCACCACCGGGCGCGTCTCATAAGAGCGTGCAGCATCCAGGTTGCCTATCTGGATATGGGCACCGAAACCCACGATTTTATCCCTTACCTCGCTCTTGAAGCCAACAATGACGGACACGGCAATAATCATCACCGCCAGTCCGAGAGCAATACCCACCATGGCAATAAGGACAGCCGGACGGGAAACTTGCTTGCCCGGCTCCGAGTTGCGATAAATGCGCAACGCTATAAAGCGAGATAAGTTCATGGGTCATTATTTTTTAGGCGCAGATTACACGGAAGATTTGAAACAAACGTCTTTATCTTAAGTTTTCCGTGTAATCCGCGTAATCCGCGCCTAATGAATTATTTCATTTTATTCGGTTCGTCCTGGATAGGCTTCCAATGCTTTTTGCAGAACAAACAAGGCGCGGTTCAAGTCGTCTTTCTTCAGTACGTATGCGATACGCACTTCGTTGCGACCGGAACCCGGCGTAGTATAGAATCCGGACGCAGGCGCCATGAATACCGTCTGTCCCTCGTATTCGAACTCCGACAGACACCAGGCACAGAACTTGTCCGAATCATCTACTGGAAGCTTTGCCACCGTATAGAATGCTCCCATCGGGATGGGCGAATATACGCCCGGTATACGGTTCAATCCGTCAATCAGGCATTTACGGCGTTCTACATATTCATCGTATGTGTCGCGCAGATAATCCTCATCGGCATCCAGCGATGCTTCTGCGGCAATCTGGCCTATCAACGGAGGACTGAGACGCGCCTGGCAGAACTTCATGACAGCATCCCGGATTTCCTTGTTCTTCGTTATCAGGGCACCGATGCGGATGCCGCACTCCGAATAGCGCTTGGACACGGAATCAATCAGCACCACATTGTTCTCAATACCTTCCAAATGGCAGGCAGAGATATAGGGAGAACCTGTATAAATAAACTCACGATACACTTCATCGGAGAAGAGGAACAAATCGTACTTCTTCACAAGGTCACGTATCTGGTTCATTTCACGGCGTGTATAGAGGTAACCCGTAGGATTGTTGGGATTGCAAATCAAAATAGCACGCGTGCGCTCGTTAATCAACTCCTCGAACTTCTCTACCTTGGGCAACGAGAAACCCTCTTCGATGGTAGTGGCAATGGTGCGTATCTTAGCACCGGCAGAGATGGCAAACGCCATATAGTTAGCGTAAGCCGGTTCGGGAACAATGATCTCGTCCACCCCGGATTGAGGCAAGCCAGGAAAGAGAACAACACCGCCTCCGAGCCGCCGGAAGTGATGATGATGTCGTCTGCAGTCAGATTGATATTGTACTATCATAATAGCCCACCAGCTTCTCACGGTAACTGCGATATCCTGCACTGGGACTATATTCCAGAACTTTCCGGTCGATATTGCGTATCGCATCAATCGCGACTTGCGGTGTGGGCAAATCGGGTTGTCCGATGTTCAGGTGGAATACATGCACTCCCCTTTGCTTGGCTGCGTCAGCCAGAGGAGCCAGTTTTCTGATAGGAGACGCGGGCATCTCCGTTCCGCGAATAGATATTGCTGGCATGAGGTTTATTTACTATTTGACGATTTATGATTTACTATTTAATAGAGTATTTATAGGTGATATTGCTATCACTTTATCATTAAAGTTGCAAATGTAGCGAATTATTTGAAACCAAAAGGAAGGCAAGACCATAAAAACTTTAAAAAACTTATCTATCGTAAAAACTCTATGATATGTAAACAGAAACTTGTATCTTTGAAAAAGCAAACGAGCCAAGTAGAATCAATTGTAAATAGTAAATAGTCAAATAGTAAATAACACCATGGTCATCAACCTTATAACTTTTGCTTCCATACTGCATAAACAAGCATCAGTCCGTAGCTCCCACGAAGTGATATTGACTGAATTGGAAAAATACTTTACCGTCAACTTCATTGATTACAAAGACATAGACAAGTTATCACCCGATGACTTCAGTATTATATTCATTGCCACCGGAGGTGTGGAACGGCTGGTAATCCAGCATTTCGAATCCCTTCCCCGCCCCGCCATCCTCTTGGCAGACGGCATGCAGAACTCACTGGCCGCCGCTCTCGAAATATCTTCCTGGCTGCGCGGCCGGGGAATGAAAAGCGAGATTCTTCACGGAGAGCTCCCCGAGACCATCAAGCGTATTTTTGTCCTGCACAGCAATTTCGTGGCACAACGCAGCCTTTTCGGCATGCGCATCGGCGTAATGGGCACTCCGTCCAGCTGGCTCGTTGCCAGCAATGTGGATTATCTGCTTGCCAAACGCCGCTGGGGTATCGAGTACACAGACGTCTCATTGGACCGCATTTATGAATACTACGGACAGATAACGGACGACGAGGTGGGCGAAGCATGCGCCGGACTGGCAGGAAAAGCGCTTGCCTGCCGAGAGGCAAGCCCCGAAGACATGATAAAAGCCATGCGGCTGTATCGAGCCATCAAGAGGATTGTAGAGGAAGAGCGACTGAGCGCCATTACCCTCAGCTGCTTCCGCCTGATAGACCAAACGGGAACCACCGGCTGCCTTGCCCTTGCCTTGCTGAACGACGAAGGAATCATTGCCGGATGTGAAGGCGATTTGCAATCCGTCTTCACCATGCTGGCCGTAAAAGTGCTGACGGGGAAAAACTCCTTCATGGCCAATCCTTCCATGATAAATGCCCGTACCAATGAAATCATATTGGCACACTGCACCATCGGCATCGCACAAACGGAGCAGTTCATCATACGCAACCATTTTGAGACGGAAAGCGGCATCGGTATTCAGGGAATCCTGCCGACGGGAGATGTAACCATCGTAAAATGCGGAAGCGAAAGCCTGGACGAATATTACTTGAGCACCGGCACGCTTGTTGAGAATACAAACTACATCAATATGTGCCGCACCCAAGTACGGATAAAAATGAACTCCCCTGCCGACTATTTCCTCAAGACACCGCTGGGCAACCACCACATCATGTTACACGGCAATTACGAGGATATATTGGAGGAGTTTCTGCAAGCCAATGCCTGCAAACGGATTGAATGATTATTCGTTCGCATCCGGTATCACCACCTCGAAACGCGTTCCTTTTCCCAACTCTGAGGAGACCGAGATAGAACCATGCAAGCGGTCTACGATGGTCTGGCAAATGCTCAGCCCCAAACCGGCACCCTGCGTAAAGCTGTCTTCTTTGTAGAAGCGTTCGAAGATATGTTTCTGGGCGTCTTCGGAGATACCGCTTCCCGTGTCTTCGACAAAGATGGTGGTATATCCTTCCCGGTTCGTGACATAGCCGAAGGTGATGCTGCCCGTTACCGTGAATTTCTTGGCATTGTTTATCAAGTTGTTCACGACCTGCTTCAAGCGGACGGAATCGGTGATGACCAATTTGTCTTCCCCTTCCGGAATCTCTATACGCAGCTCTACATCCCGAGGCATACTCAGACGCTGGGATTCATGGACCTCCTGCATGATGAACGCCAGGTTGAATGCTCCGAACTTAAAGTCCATCGTGCCCGATTCTATGCGCGAGAGGTCCAGAATATCGTTTATCAACGCCAGCAGCAACGTACAGTTGATGTTGATTGTTTCGACGAACTGCTTTACCTCTTCCGGAGAAAAAGCGTCCAAGTCCTTCAATAAATCCGAGAAGCCGACAATGGCATTCAGAGGGGTACGTATCTCATGGCTCATATTGGCAAGGAACGCAGATTTGAGCTTGTCGGCCTGCAAGGCACGGTCACGTGCGACAATCAGGGCTTCCTCCGTATCCTTGTAACGCTGGATGCTTTGGCATACTCCCAACACCATGTATGGGGTATCGACCGTCAGGCCGTCATAAGCGGTACTGCGAAACTCCCACCATTCATAGCTCCCGTCCACACTCTTCAACCGGAAACTTATCCGTGAATTGATTTCATTACCCAACAGAATGGCATCAAAATTCCTGCGCGTATGCGGCAAGTCTTCCGGATGTATAAGGGCATCCATCTCATCACGCGTCAGCAAGTCCGTATCACCTATATACCCGAAACGGCGCAGCAATCCACCTGGGAAATGGAAGCGGTTCATACGCATGTTGTACTGCCACGGATAAATGGAGCTTTCCTCCACCGCCATATTGAAGAAGCGTCTCTGCATCTCTTCTTCGGAGATATTGCGGCATACAATCGCCATTCCCGTCATCTTTTCATTGGCAAAGATAGGTACTACCTCGCCGGAAACGGGGAAATACGTTCCCTGATGGTTTTCCTGCATGAAGGCTTTCTCCGGAATAGAAATAGGTCTCTTTCCGGTACGTACTTTCTTCAACAAGTCCTGCAGGATGTTTTCTCCATTCATGTAAATCCTGAAAATGGAGCCGGCCATCTGCCCTTCATAGAAACGGGACGTATAGGTTTCGGAAGAAAGTCCCAACATCTGTAACAACGGACGGTTGACAAAATGGATGCGCAGGTCGGTATCATACGTAATCAAACCGTCGCGAATGGAACAGAAGATATTGTCGAACTCGTCGCGCTGCTCCACCAGGCGGTGCTGTATCAACAAGCGGGTCTGGGCATGTATGCGCTTACGCGACTCCCTGCGGTTGGCACGGAAAAGCCAGGCAACCAGCAGCACCAATGCCCCGACAATCAGCGAATAGAACAGAATGAACCAGACACGGTAACGCTCCATCAACGGTATATTCAAAATGATGCCCTTGCTCTCCGCACGGTTCGTGTCCACACGGAAAAACTGCAACTGTTTGTAATCGAACAGCAACTTGCCCCCAAAGTCCTTTACTCCCAATGAAGCGGGCGACTTGCCCTTCAAAATACTTGCAGCCTGCCGGCCGGCGGCAAAGGCATCCTCTCCGGGAACGGCATCGTACACACACAGAACACCGTTCGTCATAGCCAGGTTCTGGCTGGTAAACACGGGGGCCTTCAACTTCAAGGAAAGAAAGGGAATCCATTTGGGAGCAATGACAATATGCTTGTAGGCATTGTAGTCATAGCAAATGGAAGTGATGATAGAGTTCAAGGACTTGGCCTGCACATTCAGCACTTTCAACTCATGCTCCGGATAGTTGCTCTTTATGCGTTCCCAGGATTCCTCCACAGCCTTAACCCCTTTAAGGCTCAGGAAACTGCTGTCGGACAGACAGACCAACTCCCTGCGGGAAGGAAACATGCGGACAGCCGCATCCAGCAAGACATCGAAATCCGTTTTCGAAACATAGCCGGAGACGTTGGGCATTCTTTCAAAGACCCTCTCATCCGGGTATTTGATACCCGAAACCACTACCGGTATCTGATAAGGCAGGGAATCACCGCAATGGGTCAATGTGAAGAAAGCCTCATCGCTGGAGGTCACAATCAAGTCCGTTTTCCGTTGCCTGGCACGCTCGCAGATGCGGCGCATGATGAAGCACTCGGAAGCGAAAGACCAGTAATCAGCATTCAGATATTCAGTAGTGATATTGGCTTTAACTCCCCCCTTGTCCAGTCCGTTCTCCAAATTTTCTGTCAGAAGGCTGTGCCAAGGAGTATTTTTTGTATAGGACTGTATGAAAAGTACATTGTACGTACGTTCCGTAGCCGAAAGTGTTCCCGACATCAACCACAACAAGCCTGCAAACAATGGAAAGAAAAGGCGTTTCATCATAATATAGATTTTGTATACTCAACGCAAAACTCTTATTCGTCACGCAAATATACAAGTTATATTGAGAATGAGCACAGATTATTCAAAAAAAACTCACTCATCGTGCAATGCTTCGGCAGGCTGTACCTTCATGGCCCGTGAAGCCGGATACCAGATTCCTGCAATCACCATCAATGCCATCAATATCCAGACAATAGAAACGCATATGACAAATCTCCCCCAAGTGGCATCCGTGGCTTCCGTAAAAGTGACATCTGCCATAACCATATTGATACATATCATCAAAGCGGGGATGGAAGCAAGTGCCAACAGCAGCAACCCTTCACCCAGCAATTGCCAGCGTATTCTTCCGCGGCTGCTGCCCATGGCCATGCGCAAAGCAATCTCGCTGCGGCGATGGCGGGTACGGAACCAAAAAGTTCCCATCAGCCCGATGAATACATTGAAAACAAAGAATATCACAATGAGCCTTGCGCTGCGGATATACGGGGTGATTCCTTCGGCAGCATCCCGCTCTATCTTCTGGTCCTTATAGCTCTGTATGTCGAAAAGATAGAATGGAGCGACCTGCAGCTGCGACATCATATCCTGATAAAAACGGGCTGCAAAATTATCCGTATCCGCCTCCGGACGTATCCGTAGGGAGATGAACGGGAGGTACTGGTCCTCATAGAACCAACCGGGGAAAGGAGTCAGGACAAAAGGTCCGTAACGGGCATAGTCATCCGTCTTCTGCAAGGCACAGACTGCAGAGACACGGTAACGGAGACCTCCGCTGTAATAATCCAGAAACTCGCGGCCCACCGCCCCGGCACTTGTCTGAAAAAGACTGTCTGCCAAATCACGGGTCACCACGGCAGGCAGAGGACTGGCAGTGGAATTCCAATCCGAGACATTCCCCTGCAACAGCGGAATGCGCATGACGTCGAAATATTCGGGAGACACATAGCGCACTGTAGTCTCGACAACATGCACGCTGTCCGTCGTATACCCCTGGTAAACACGCCCGCGGGTATAAGTATCGGTACCCAGCCACGTGGCAGCACTTTCCACTGCAGGATATTGCCTGATACGCCGGAGCACTTCCTCCATCGGCTTGAACCAGAAGGTCTGCAGGCTGTCTTCCGACTTGCACGGCACTATCTGTGTGGGATTACAGGAAATCCTTATCTTATAGACATGCTCCAAATCATACCCCTTAGGCTGCCGTTCTGCATGGACAAAGCCATAGAGTACATCCACACAATACCACATCAATGTAAATACAATCAACAGCTCGGCAAACAGCCAGCCGTTACTGCGGCGCTGGTTCCATATCTGGTGTAAAATAGAATGTATCATACTCGTTACTGTTTTAATTGGGATTCGTTTATCCGCTCATTCTCCGCCAAGAACCTCGGCTATAGGGCGACGGGTGGCATGCCAGGCAGGAATAAACACAGAAAGCAGGTTGAACAACAGACACACCACCAATACAGCCACGAAAACCGCAGGACGGAGGAAGAGCCAGACGCTTACATCAAAATTCGTTCCGGGAGCACCATCGCCAAGCATCCAGTCCTTACCCAGCCATAGGAATATGCACGAAAAGAGAAAACCGAGCAATGCGCCGGCAAATGCCAAGGCCAGGTTCTCGCGGAGCAACTGCACCATCAAGGTAGAACGGCTGGCGCCGTATGCTTTCCTTACCGCAAGCTCAGCCATGCGACGGGACATTTGCGAAGATATAAGTCCGCTGACATTGATAGCGGGCACAATAAGCAATATCAAACCCAGGATGATGCAGGTTACGGCAGGACTCATCGTGTCATTACGGAAGAACTGCCGTTCCGTATAGGTGCTGAGGTCGGGAAGCTCCAGTTCATATTCGACCAGTATCTCGTTGAAGCGGGCAAGCGACTGTTCTATCTGCCGCTTGAGTTCCTCTCTGCCGACACCGGGCTTGACAAGGGCCACAGCCTCGAAATCTCCCCGTAGCCCTTCACTGCCCAGACCGGAATCCCGGGTGGAATAAGGCATCCACAACTCTCCATAGGCAAATGTGAACAGAGAGCTCACATCCTTGGTGACCCCGACAATGCGCTTAGGGCGAAAGTTGACAAAATAATTTTTGCCAATGGCTGCTTCGGCAGACCCGAAAGCTTCGCGAGCAAGCTGTTCGCCTATAACCACGACATCCCGGCAAGCATCGAACTCTTCGGTACTGAAAAGACGGCCCGCCACAAGAGGGATATCGTAGACACGCCAATAGTTCAAATCCACCTGACGAACCGTACGGCGCATTCCCCGCACGGGCGAATCCCCACAGTATCTAAGATAGGTAGGTCCCAGATAGGTGACAAGTTCCGCACCCGGAAGTTCTGCAAAAATAGCGTTGACAGCCCGATAAGACATGCCCGTATTGGAATTGCTGTGGTCGGACTTGCGGTAAGAGTATCCATAAGAAGAATATACCATGCTACTGCGGTGCGACTCGGGAGCCAAGTCAGCCGTCTGGATGTCATACACCATGTAAATGACCATGACAAAGGTTATACTCACTGCCGTACCGATGACGGAAACAGCACTGAAAAAGGGATTCTGGCGGATAAGAGCTAAAATTTGTTCCATAGCTTTCTATTCATCGTGCAATGCTTCGGCAGGCTGCACCTTCATCGCCTTGCGGGCGGGAATACCTATACCGATGACAATCATTAGGGTAATCAGCACAAAGCTGATGGCAGCACAGAGCAGCAGGCGGTCCCACTCCAACGTCGTACCGTTCCTCCAGGAATTCAACTCCAGGTGTGCAAGATTATAATCGATGAGCAATGCAACGGGGGTGACAATTGCCAACAACAATATCCCTTCACTAAGCAACCGGCCGAAGATGGCACGGTCTGTCGCTCCATGCGCTTTGTGCAGTGCTATCTCCGAACGGCGTTGCTGCGTACGGAACCAGAATGTTCCGAGCAAGCCGAGGAAAATGTTCAGCAGCAGGAATCCCATACCCATCACATAGTTACGGATGTCATTGGTCCATGCCTGCTGGTAGTTGCGACGAATATCCTTGAAAGAACGTATCTCCGAAATGAAGATATTGCCTATGCGGAACTGGCTCTCACTGTCTGCCTTCAGCCTCTCAATGAAGTCATTGTCCTGCCCTTCACGGACGCGGACACAAAGTTCGAGACCGATATAGTAGAAACTCTGCTTCACCATCATGGAATATGAGCTTCGCGCCTGGTCATAATCGTGATAGCGTACATTTTGCAGTGCAGCACCCAGTCGGTAGGTCTTCGTAGTATCACCAAAAAGATAGAACCGCTGGCCAACGAGATCTGTCATCCGGCGGTCGTATTTCCGGTAGAGGTTATCCGAAGCCATAAACTCCCCACGCTCCAACATTTCAGCCAATTGTTCGGGTGTCTCGCCACGCGTGCCCCGATAGCGGAATACACGGGGAAAGTCCGGTGTCACTAACCTGCGGATGGTCCAACCGGGAGAACGCAAAGTGTCATAGCTTACTTCAGCGCCTGAATTGCTTCCGTTGTAAGGATATGAATTCTGCGAAAGGCTGACCGCTTCTATCTCCGGCCGACGACGCAGACGCTCCAACAACTCGGCTATGTCATCGTGGGTCTGCTGAGAGGTATGCCCGGCTATGTAGTCGGGACTTTTGGGTGTCAGTTCCCCCAACTCTATAAGGTAGCAGTGCTCTATATTAAAGCCTCTCGGCTCCAGATAGGTGGCGGCGCGCGTGTAGAGATAGTCTACCACGTACCACATCACTACACTCACTACCAATAACTCCAACACCAACCATAGGTTTGAGAGCCATTCATTCTTTATCTGTGTAAGAAGTTTCTTAGTCATTTTCTTCAATGATTAATGTTTTGTGATGGAGTTATTTATGCAAACGTCCGCCCAATGCATTTACAATCCCTATTCTTGATGCACGCCATGCGGGAATACCGGAACTTAGTAAGTTCAGCACAAAGCAGAACAACAACGCCCAGCCAAAGGTGGAGCCATGCAGCAATATGCTTGCATCCACTGCCGGAGGACTCAGCGTCTGGCTGAATTCCTGCGCAAACAGCAGTGTATTTCCCAAATAAGCGAATGCTACACTCAGCAACAATCCCATCACCCCTGCCAGCAATGTCACCACCAGATTTTCTGCAATGATTTGCCCCATCAGTTCCAGTCTCGTTGAACCGAATGCCCGGCGCACACCAATCTCTGCCACACGCTGGCGCAGACGGCTCTGCGTCATCGAGCTGAGGTTGATGGCAGGAACAATCAGTAGAATGATGAAGATAATGAGACGCTGCCTGCGTGCCTGGTCCACGTCCGGTTCGATGTTGGCAGCCATTCCTGCGGCATTTTTCTCCTGGTCATAAGGACGGTTACGGTAAATCAACGAATAACCATTCTCGCCAATTACAGTGTCGTACTCCTGACGGCGGCGTTCCGTCTCCTCACGAATAGCGGGAAAATCATCACGGCTTTTCGCCAGAATGGTAACGCTCATCATCCCCATATGCTCATCACTCCATGTGCTTTTCGTTATCTCAGTAGAAGTATAGGGCACCCATACCTGCGCATAGGCAGTGTTGGCCAAAGTAGAAACATCCTTCACTACACCGGACACTGTATAAGGAGCATGGTTCAAAAGGAATTCGCGACCAACAGCCTCCGTTGTCTGGAATAACCTGCGCGCTACACTTTCCGTAATTACCGCTACGGGTAGTCCGGCATCGAATGTAGCCTGGTCATAAGGTTTCCCGGCAACAAAAGAGAAATCAAACACACGCCAGAAAGTATCATCTGTCTGCAACAGGTCGATACCCGTTGCAGGTTGTCCCGGCAGATTCACGGGGGTAGAAATGACCATACAGGTATAAATCGTTACTGCTTCGGGGGTCTTCAGCGATTTGAAGCACTCAAGCGCAGTCTTTATCCCCATCGGTCCGTTGGAACTGTTTCCCTCTCCCCAGCTTTTGTTGGTGATGCTCATATAATGCACATGTAGAAAGCGGTCGCGGTTGCTCTCCGGAGCAAACGGAGCTACCTTCACCTGCTGCATCATCACCACCAGCATGATGAGGAAGATGGCAAGTGCCGTACCGGCTATGCTGACGGCACTAATCATCGGTTGCTGCCGCAACTGTGCCCAGGCTTGTGTGAAGTATTGCTTTATCATATTGATATTTACGATTAGACGATTTACTATTTACGATTGGTGTTACCGCTACTCAACGGCCCACCTTCAGGTTACATGTATTCACTCCGCCTATGCCTCCTTTAGAAATGTCAGCATGCCCGGCAGTTCCGCTCAAAGTGACGTCACCCACACCACTCATTCTGGCAGTCAAATAATCGCAGACTACATGAATATCGGCGCTACCTACTCCGCGCAAAGCAACTTTCAGCTCGTCACACGTCAAATCGGATACATTCACTTCACCCACTCCCTTTACTTCAAATGACACCTCATCCAGTTTCAAGGGCTTCTCACAATTGAACTCCCCTACACCGGTAAACTCCACCTTCTTCAAATCAGGAGCCGAAATCCAAATGGTCACGCCATCTTTCTGATTTCTCATGCTCTTGTTTTTCCTATCCTTGAAGCCTATCAGCAGACAGCCGTCCTTCACTGTGGTTTCTGTATTCTTCACGTGCTTCTCCTTACCTTCAATCTTGAAAGAATAAGTGTCACTCTGTGTAAAATAAATTGTTCCCACAGACGTTATCTCAATGGACGAAAAGGCATCCACTTTGCGCACTTCACTCACTTTGGTATCTTGTGCATAAACACTCAGCATACCTACAAATGTCAATATCAATGCAATGATAATACCTACTATATTAGTTTTCATTTTTCTTCTTTTTTATTGTTAATCCTCTATTGTTTTTCATACTACTCTTCATGCAACGCCTCTGCCGGCTCAATCTTCATAGCCTGCCGTGCCGGAAACCATATTCCAATCACTACCATCAGAGCTATCAGTAACCAAGCCCCTAGAGAACCTGCAAGGAAGCGTATCACACTCCACTCTATCGGCCAAGTGGATATGAGAGAGGTACGTCCTATAGTAAATTCCGCCATCCCCACATTGTAGCATACAACCATGGCAGGCAATGTCACTAACGCCAATAACAGTAACCCCTCACCTATCAGTAAACGAAACACACCGCCACGCGTACTGCCCATCGCCATCCGTAGAGCTATCTCCGAACGGCGGCGGCGAGTACGGAACCAGAAGGTGCCTATTAACCCCAAAAATACATTCACCAGCAGGAAGAGCACCACCACAGCCTGACTGTTCACCTTATCCGTATCGCCATTCATCACCTCGAACTGCAACTGTTGTTCAGTATAGGGAGCGGCATCTGCCACAAACGCATTGTCCGTGTCCAGTTTAGGCGCTATTTCGCGCAGAAACTTCTCCCGATAATCCGGTCCGTCGGCAGCAGGCTTCACGCGGAAAACAATCTGCGACCAATTGTCGGCAAACTCTGCCTTAATCATATTCTCTCCCAAATGATAAAAGAACCAAGGTTCCTCAACTCCATAACGATAGGAACGGAAAGCACCGGTCTTCCCCATCTGCTTGATGATTGTAACAGAATCACCATTACCTAACGGCGTAGTCTGCGAAAACTCCGGCATTTTCTTACGAAAACGTTCAAAAGCGGCATTACTCAGTGTCACATTGTTCCATCCTGCGGGAGTGTCCCGGAACGGGTGACGCGGGTCCTCACTTATCCGGAAAACATCCATATATCCTCCAGTCGTATAAATACAGCGTCCTTGCACCCAGGAAGTATCTTGCACAACCAACGCATTGTAACTATTACTGCCACTCATCGGAAGGCTCCAATAACAAAGGGCAGCTGCCTCTACGGAAGGCTCTTGTTCCAATTTCGCCAATATACCCAGATATTTATCGGCATCAGTCAGACTCGTATCCCGACTTTCTCCACCTACAACGGTGGATAATTTATAGACATGTTCAATATTATAACCCAGCGGACGGTAGAAAGTATATTTCATGCATCCCAGTGAGTCACAGAGGAACCACATCACGATGAATACCAAGAACAATTCAGCCAATACCCAGCCGTTACTGCTGAAGCGTGCCTTTATCATACGTAAGTTATGTATCGTAAATTTCATATCAAGTACCTCCTTCTATTTATCATTCAAAGAATCTACAATAGTGCGCCGTGCCGCTATCCATGCAGGCAGTGCCGCACTCAACAGATTGATGACCACACAGAAAACAAATGCCAGCAGGAATACCCACGGACTAAACAGTGCCTCCATGTTCAAGCTGAACTCGCCCGACGTACCCACATTCTGATTATTGGTGAACAGCCACATACGCATGGCATATACTGCCAAATAACTGAAAAGCAGTCCCACTACTCCACCCAGTAATGTCAACATCAGATTTTCGTTCAGTATCTGCCGCACAAGCACACTTTTCGTTCCTCCAAAAGCCTTACGTACACCTAATTCGGTAATACGTTGCTGCATGCGGCTGTTACTCAAGCCACACAGATTGAGTGACGGTACCAACAAAATGATAAATAAAGCTACGGCATATTGAAGATAAAGCATTGTCAAGTCTGGCCCTACATTAGCCCATACGTGGTTGACGTGCGCCACGATATTGTCCGGCTGTTCCATGATGTCTATCTGTTTATTACCCAATCCGGCATTAACACGTTCCACCTGCTTGGCAATGCCCTCCCGGATGGCAGGAAAGTCATCGGATGTACGTGCCAATACAGCAATCTGCATGCCTCCCAAATAACTGTGGACTCCGGTAATTTTCAGTTCGTCGGCACTGTACATACCCCATACTTGTGCATATGCATCCTTAGCAGTGACGGAAACATCTTTCACCACTCCCACGATACGCGCAAGTTCCCGGTTCAGCAGGAATTCCTGTCCCACTACATCTGTACTTCCATACAGTTTCCGCGCTACAGACGCACAGACTACTACAGCCTTGCTTTCTCCAGCACGGTCGGCTTCGCTGAAGCCGCGTCCGGCAAGAAACTGCATGCTGAACACTTTCCAGAAGTCGGGATCTGTCCGCATAGCATCCACTTTCACCCGATTGTTACCGTCAGTCAACGAAGCCAATGACAAACCGGCTGGGGAAAATGCCGTACAGTATTCCACTTCGGGCACCGGCTGCACGCATTCTTTCATAAATGCCGCCGAAGGATTACTCCAATTATTATTGCCGTCCTTTTCCTTGTCGTATACGTGCATAGCGGAAAAGTAAAGACACCGACTGCGGTTCACTTCCGGCTCCAAGTCAGCATACTTCGTCTGCCAGGTAATCACGATAGCCATAATCATGGTGATGGCAAAAGCCGTACCCAATATGGAAATCGTACTTAGCAGCGGATTCTGCTTCAAGATTGTAAAAGCTTGTCTTACGGTTTGCATTTCATTAATTGATAGTTGATAATTAATAGTTGACAGTTGACTAAGCAGTAATTATTCCACCTGACGTCCGTCGAAGAAGCGGACGGTGCGTGAGGTCTGTTTGGCCTGCTCTTCATTGTGGGTCACCATCACGATGGTACGTCCGTCTTCCTTGTTCAGTTGATGCAACAGTTCCATGACTTCGGCACCCATCTTGGAGTCTAGGTTACCGGTGGGCTCATCGGCGAGGATTATCTCCGGGTTGCCGATAATGGCACGGGCAATGGCTACACGCTGGCACTGACCGCCGGAGAGCTGTGTAGGCATGTGGCGCATACGGTGGCTCAAACCGACCTTCTTCAATACCTCTTCCGCCAGATGATGACGTTCCTTGGCAGACACCTTTCTATAGAGCAAAGGCAACTCCACATTATCCAGCACATTCAGCGAATTAATCAGATGGAAAGACTGGAACACAAAACCCAACTTCCGGTTACGGAAAGCAGCCAGCTCCTTGTCCTTCATGCCGTCCACTTTCGTACCGGCTATTTCGATGGTGCCGCTGGTAGGTGCATCCAGTAAACCCATAATGTTCAGCAACGTAGATTTTCCACAACCGGAGGGTCCCATGATACTGAGAAATTCTCCCTTGTTCACTTCGAGGTTTACATTTTCCAATGCCACGGTTTCAATCTCGTTTGTACGATAAATCTTGTTGATGCCAGTTAACTTAATCATAATGGTAAGTATTTAATTGTTATTATTCTGTTCCGTTTCTATTCCGCACAATTTCTGTTTCAAGAGGTCAAAAGTTGTGCCAAAACCGTTTATTATTGATTATCTGCTATTTATACATGCAGTAAGGTGTCCGAAAATGAACACCTTGTCCGTTTTCATCTATTCGTCACGCAGAGCTTCCGTAGGTGGAATGCGGCTGATGTTGCGCGCCGGGATATAGATTCCCACCAACACTACCACCAGCAGTATCAGAAAGATGACGAGCGACACGAGCAGATAATGCGAGGTGAAATCCGACACCCAATAACTCTCTGTGCTCTCCACCCAATTCTGTCCTTTGGCCAGCCCTTCTTTCAGTGCATATTGCAAATAGAGCAGAAAACCAGTCAGTGAAGCGACCACGGTCAATACCGTGCCTTCGCCCATCAGCAGGCGGACAATGTCACTACGTGTAGCTCCGAACGACAGCATCACTCCCACTTCCTCGCGCCTCGTACGTGTCTGCAACCAGAAGGTACCGATGACACCCAGGCAAAGATTCACCAGGAAGAAAGCCGCCATCGCCAGATTACGGCGGTAAATCGGTGTGGAATTGCTGGCTTCGCTCTCCGTTATAATCTGCTCATAGGAACGGACACTGCGGGCAAACAGATTGCCCCGCCTCATCTCCTTCACCATCCAGGGACGGAAATCGTGCAGAAAACGCTCCATGCTGACACCTTCTTTGAGGCGTACCAAGATATGGGCACTTTCAGGGATATAACTTGTATCGATGGTAAGCATCGGCATAAATGCAACGGGGACGGGACGCCACTCGCTATACATCTTCATGGCTCCTATCGTACCGACAACCGGCATGTACAAGGTATCTCCATGGTCTCTGCTTACACAGCGTTTGCCATGCGCGTCTTTGGTATGGAACAACTGTTCGGCAGCATTCTCCGTCAGTACAATGTCATTCGGGGCATAGGCGTAGTCGGACAGCTGTCCGGGTGTCCGCCCCTTACCGGAACGGAAACCATACGTATCAAAAAAGTTTGTATGAGGCAGAAATTGTATCATCATAATAGATAAGGGAATCGTATCCCCTTCGGCAAACAATTGACTATTCGAACTTCCCGAAGAATTGGGATAACAGAATCCCAGCACGGGAGTGGCCGATTCCACACCGTCAAAGTCCTTGACATAACGCACCAAATTATAATAGTTGTCCACCAACGTAGCAGAGTCCTGCGCTTCGGCATCGTATCCCGGTGCCTGGGGCTGCAATGCGCCCAATGAAATGAGGCAAAGCCGCTCCGCATCATAGCCCAACGGGATATTACGATCGTGCGTGACCACAATCACCGGGTCCAATACAACCCAACTGATGATACTCACCAATATCAATTCGGCCAACAACCATCCGTTCTTGCGGCGGCGCGCCCAAAGATTCTTCCATATTAACTTAAACATACCAACCTCCCGTGTCTTATCGTTTTTCATTCAGTGAGTTCACAATCGGTTTCCGCAAGGAATACCACGCCGGTATAAGGGCCGACAACAGATTCAGCACGACGCACAGCGCCAATGCGGCGAGAAAAACCAGCGGAGCAAACAGCATTTCACCCGATACGCGGACCTCCACTCCTTCGGGTACCATATTCGGCCAGCTGTCGAATACCGTAAATATCCACTCGCGTCCCACGTAAAGTGCCAGCCATGCCAGCAGCAAGCCCAATGCTCCGCCCAGTGCGGTCAGCAGCAGGTTTTCCCACATCACTTGTGAAAGCAGTATCTTACGTCCGGCTCCAAACGATTTCCGCACGCCCATCTCTGCCAGACGTCCCTCCATACGGCTCGATATCATGCCGCTCAGATTCAGGGCAGGCACCAACAGCAATACGAGCAGGACAAGCAGAAAGTGGCGCACTGTGGCCCAAAGGTCAAACTCCATACCTGCATAAGTCTTGAAGACACTCAACAGATGGGAGGTGGGCTGCTCCCAGAAATCCACTTTCCATTCATCGGGATGCATAAGATTCTCCTTGCGGCAGATTTCCTTTATCTCAGCCCGCAGAGCATCTCCCTGCTTACTGTCCTGCACCAGAAAGGTAGCGCTGAAAGCTCCCAGATAGGGAAGGTTGTACTTGGGACTGCTGTAATCGGGCGACACCGTATAAGGTATGTAAAGCTGTGCATAGGATTTAGAGGTGAGGTAACTGGCACTGCACACCACCCCACAAACCCGATAGTCGATATAGTTCAGGCTGAACGAGCGTCCTACGACCTCTTCCGTCGTACCGAACAAGCGGCGTGCCAAATCATCGGTAATGACAGCAGTGGAAATGCCACTTGCCAGGTCGGATGCCGTGAATGGACTACCTTCCAGGAATTGGAAAGAATATATCTTGAAAAAAGCAGGGTCTGTCAACTTTACCATAACCGGAAAATCACCGCTGCAGTCGGCAGGCTGTATATAACTGTTTTCCGACAAATCATTATGCAGCTCGGCCGAAACGACAAGGGCATTCTCTACGGGATAGAACCAGTCTTGCAGTGCCTTGTAGGAAACAGCCCATTGCATGGTCCTGGTATTGTTGCCGCTTCCCTGCGTGAATTTTGAATTGCTGAGGTAAAGCGTATTCATGCGGTTTGCCTCCGGATAGACGGGCGCAATCTTCGCATAATACACCACCGCCATAATCATTGTCATGGCAATGGCCAGCCCCGTACCCACAATGTAGAGCATGCTGAACAGTTTATTCTGCTTCAACAGCTCCCAGGCTTGTTTCAAGTAAACCTTTATCATTTTAGCTTCAACTTATTCTTGTTCTTATAGTTACTCATATCGCTCACCACCACTTCATCACCCGGTTGCAAGCCACTGACCACTTCTACAAACTCAAAGTTGGAATCGCCCAGCTGCACCTTGCGCTTTACAATTTCCTTGTCGGAATTGCGTACAAAAAGTTCATACTCCCCACGTCCCACATAATAGCTGGCATTGGCTATGCGCATCACGTCTTCCTTCACTGCATTCATCACATAGACGTCGGTTTTCAGACCGGAACGCAGTCGGCGGTTGTTGTCCTCATTCAACTGCACGGTAAAGGAGATGACGCCATTCTTTGAAAGCGGAGTAACACTGCTTACGGAACCTTCCAGCTTTTCGCTGCCAATCTTCACAATGGCCTTGCCGCCGGCAGCCACACGGTCACCGTAAGTATCGGCAATCTCGCCTTCCACCTTGAAGTGACTCAAGTCGGAGATGACGGCAATCTGTGAGCCTTCGGGAACCTGGGCACCAATCTGATTGTTGATATAAGTAAGGATGGCCTTCCGGGGCGAACGCACCTGCGCATCGTCGAGCGTACGTTTGGTTTCGGCCAGTGTCTTTTGGAACATGCTGAAATCCAGTTCCTGCACTTGGTATTCTGCAGCCAGCACTTCCTTCTCGTTGGCATACTGCTGCTGTAATTGCTCGTATTCCAGTTGTGCTACATTGTAGCTCAGTTCGGCTTGGCGCACTTTGTCGGTGGTGCCCGAACCGAGGCTATCAAGGTACTGCTCGTTACGCAGTTCCACCTTCATGCGGTCCAGCTTCATGGCGGAGACTTTGATTTTCATCTGAAGGTCGGTCAGCTTGGTCTGGTTGTCAAGTTTCAGCTGTTTCAGCTTGTAGCTGCGCATCTGCTCTTCATCCAGCATCTTTTTGTAGTCGGTTTCGGCACTCTGTAAGTCCAGTTTCAGGATAGGGGTACCGACATCCACACTATCACCACCTTTTCTGTACACTTCCAAAATGCGGGTATTAATAGGCGAATTTATAATTTCCTCGAATGCAGGAACCACTTTTCCGGAGGCACTGACACTGACTTCAATCGTACCCTTGCCTACTTTGGAGAATACAAGGTCTTTCTCCTTCACTCCCGTACGCATCAATGAAATGAGTACACTGACCACTACGATACCTGCCACGCCGATAGCACCGTAGCGGATGATTTTCTTATTGCGTTCTTTATTACGCACTTCTTTCGGAATTTCTCTATCCATATCTTTAAATTTTATTGTTTGCGAACATAACGCTTAATATATACTAAATCCATGCCAAAATCATAACCCCCTGAAAGTAAGCGAAAAGACAAAAAAGAAGGGTGTCCGTTTTCGGACACCCTGTACATTTTCGGATAGCTTCTTTATCTTAATCTCAAGCGGTCTCCCACCTCGGGCACGTATTCCGCATCCTTACGATTCATCTTATAAAGGTTCTTCAGACGAATACCGTACTTTTGGGAAATGGAGTGCATGGAATCGCCGTCCTTCACAATGTAGACAGTATGGGGTTTGGCAGCTTTCTTGCGCTTTTCTTTCAAGTAGATGATGTCTCCCACCTCCAGTGTATATTCTTTATGGAGGTCGTTGTATTTCACCAGTTTCTTCCAGCTGATGTCAAACTCCTTGCCCAACACCTGGAAGGTGTCTCCGTCGCGCGCCACGACATAAGCTATATCGTTGGCAATGTACACCTGATGCGGATTGGCCAGCCAAGGTTTCTTTTTCAGTTCCTTCTCCCAACTGCGGACATCGTGTTTGCTCATGCCACGGCTGTCGTACTTATACAGTTCATAGTCCTCAATAATGGTTATCAGGCGGTTGGCATACGACGGGTCGGTAGCATAGCCGGCCTTCTTCAAGCCGCGCGCCCAACCCTTATAGTCCGTAATCTTCAGTTTGAAAAGAAAAGCATAACGTGCTCCCCGTTTCAGGAAATCGGAATGGTCTTCATAAGAGTCTTTCGGATTGCGATAAGCGCGGAAACATTCATTGCGGGCATCGTCATCATGCCTCACCGTCCGTCCGCGCCAGTTGCCTCCACACTTGATGCCGAAGTGGTTGTTGCTCTTACGCGCCAGCTCGCTGTATCCGGCACCACTCTCCAACAGCCCTTGGGCCAGCGTGATGCTGGCAGGTATCTTATGACGTTGCATCTGCTCCACGGCAAGGGGAGCATACTGTTTGATATACTCATTGTAGCGGGCATTCCGGCGTTGTGCCTGCACTGTTGTAATGGAAATAAAAAGAAATGCTATGATAGCAGTCAGTCTGAAAATCCGTTTCATGCTTAAAATGTTGAGTTCTGCACAAAAGTCCGTAAAAGAATTGAAATAACCAATCTCTTTTCTATCTTTGTAACATTAATTACAATATAACCCTTTGCCTTATGAAAGAATTAAATATCGAAATCGCCGTCAAGATATACGACTATGAAGAACTGGATGCCGCCGACCGCGAACTGATGGATGCCGCCCGCGAGGCTACCAACCGCAGCTATGCCCCTTACTCCCACTTCTCGGTAGGAGCTGCAGCCAGACTGGCAAACGGTATTGTAGTGACCGGCACCAACCAGGAAAACGCCGCCTATCCTTCCGGGCTGTGTGCAGAACGCACCACCCTATTCTATGCCAACTCCCAACATCCCGACCAGGCAGTAACCACCCTCGCCATTGCTGCACGCAACGAGCACGACGAGTTCCTGGAGTCTCCCATCCCGCCCTGCGGCGCCTGCCGGCAAGTGATGCTCGAAACGGAGAAGCGCTTCAAGCAGCCAATGCGGGTGTTGCTGTATGGCAAAAAGGGAATCTACGAGCTGAAGAATGTGGGAGAATTACTGCCACTCTCGTTCGATGCTTCGGCCATGAAGTAACAGAACCAATAAAGTATTAACATCGTGTCTGCAGGAAGTTAATTTCTTGCAAACACGATATTAACTTCTTGCCGACACGATATTAATATCGCAAAAAGCCTTTGTTATTCAGTGGAAATCATTACCTTTGCGCCCACTAACCAATTAATTCCACCGATGAGAATATCCGACTAAAGACAACACATTTCGGTAAACATCACTATCAACATGCTTTTTCAGACTGAACGCTGAGCATCACCTATATAGATGTTTAGCCAATACTGTGTTTGTCTGTACCCCTCCCCTTCGAGAATTTCAATTTCGGGGAATGCTTGCATCTCCCCTATCATTCTTACTTCTAAAAACACAGTAGAAACTTATGAGCTTTATCATTAAAGACCTTAGCTATATCCATGCAGATAAGGAAATCTTGTTTTCACACCTCCACTTGAGTATCAACTCCGGAGATAAAATAGCCCTGACCGGAAATAACGGTTGCGGCAAGTCTACCCTCATGCGTATTTTGGCAGGAGACTTGTCTCCAAGTTCGGGAACGGTGCTACGCCCCGAACATCTGTACTACGTCCCCCAGCACTTCGGGCAATACGACCGACAGACAGTAGCACAAGCTTTGGGAATCAGCCGGAAGCTGTCTGCCCTTCATGCCATCCTAAGCGGTGACGCTGCCGAAAAGCACTTCAATACGCTCGACGATGACTGGAACGTGGAAGAACACGCCCTGGCTTCTCTCGACAATTGGGGACTGGACGGTATCCCACTCTCCCGTCCGATGGAAAGACTTAGCGGCGGCGAAAAAACCCGCATCTTCCTGGCGGGCATGGAGTTGCACAACCCGACAGCCATCCTGCTGGACGAACCGACCAACCATCTGGACGCGGATGGACGGAAACGTCTGTATAACTTGATACGACGGACGTCGGCTACCGTGCTCGTCATCAGTCACGACCGCACGCTACTGAATCAGTTGCCTGCCATCTGCGAACTCTCCTCCCAGGGATTGACGTATTACAGCGGAAACTACGACTTCTACAAAGAACAGAAGGCCCTGCAACAGAAAGCCCTTACCCAACAACTGGAAGAGAAGCAGAAAGCCCTGCGCCTTGCACGCAAAGTGGCACGCGAAGTAGAAGAACGGAAGGCCAAACAGAATGTGCGGGGAGAAAAAAACTCCATTAAAAAGGGGATTCCCCGCATCATGATGGGAGCACTGAAAAACAATGCGGAAAACAGCAGCAGCAGACTCAGCAGCATTCATACGGAGAAAACGGAAAAATTACAGGCAGAAATGTCAGGTATCAAAAGTTCACTGCCACAGACAGACAAACTGAAAACAGACTTCAATGCCTCTCATCTGCATGTGGGGAAGGTTCTGGTCAAGGCAAAGGACGTCAACTTTCATTATCCCAGCCTCGCGGCTTCTCCTATGGAGACAACCCGTCCGGAGGCAGTAAAGGAGCTCTGGTCTTCCTCCCTCACCTTCCAGTTGAGAAGCGGCGACCGCCTCAGCCTGAAAGGAAAAAACGGCAGTGGAAAAACAACCCTGCTGAAACTCATCATGGGCGAACTGCACCCCACCGGCGGAGTGATGGAGCGTGCCGACTTCACCTCCGTCTATCTGGACCAGGAATACTCCCTCGTCCGTAATGAGCGCAGCGTACTCCAACAAGCAGAAGCCTTCAACCACCGCCACCTGCCGGAACATGAAATGAAAACCATCCTCAACCGTTATCTCTTTCCCCACGACGTGTGGAACAAGCCGTGCAGCAAACTGAGTGGCGGCGAAAAGATGCGTCTTTCCTTCTGCTGCCTGATGATTGCCGACAACACCCCGGACATGTTCATTTTGGACGAACCCACCAACAATCTGGACATCGAGAGCATAGAAATAATAACGGCAACGATACGCGACTACGCCGGCACCGTAATTGCCATCAGCCACGACCGGGAATTTCTGAAAGACACCGGCATCGAACGGGAGATACTTTTGGAATGAATCAGTAATTTAGGTAACAACAACCGTAATTTGTATACTGCCGTTCTCATAAAACCTGCCTATTTTTGTAGCACGTAATCATTTACTAACTAACGAACAACGAATATGAGCAAAAAAGTATTAATCCTCTCCTCCAGTCCCCGCAGGAATGGAAACTCCGACCTCTTGTGCAACGAATTCATGCGCGGTGCCGCAGAAGCCGGACATCAAGTAGAAAAGATTTTCCTGAAAGACAAGCACATCAACTACTGCACGGGATGTAGCGTATGCAGCATGTACGGCAAACCCTGCCCACAAAAGGACGATGCCGCCGAAGTGGTGGAAAAGATGATTGCCGCCGACGTCATCGTCATGGCAACTCCCGTATACTTCTACACCATGAGCGCGCAGATGAAGACACTGATTGACCGTTGTTGTGCACGCTACCTTGAAATAAAGAACAAGGAGTTCTACTTCATCATCGCCGCCGCCGAAGAAAGTGTCCCCATGATGGAACGTACCATCGATGGTTTCCGTGGCTTCCTCGACTGCCTGGAAGAGCCCAAAGAATGCGGCACCATTTATGGCGTGGGTGCCTGGAAGGTGGGCGAGATAAACGACAAGCCTTCCATGCACGAAGCCTACGAGATGGGAAAAAAGGTATAAAGAACGAATACTAACCGCTATACAATACATTTATGCTACGTACCATCAGACTGACCCTTGCCGTCATCTTCTTCGCACTCATCACGCTGTTGTTCCTCGACTTCACGGGAACACTGCATGCCTGGTTCGGATGGATGGCGAAGATACAATTCCTGCCGGCCGTGCTGGCACTGAACATCGGTGTAGTACTGTTTCTTGCAGTGCTGACCTTGGTATTCGGACGCATCTACTGCTCCGTCATCTGCCCGTTGGGAGTATTCCAGGACATTGTTTCCTGGCTCTCCGCCAAACGGAAGAAAAACCGTTTCCGCTACTCGTCCGCACTGAAATGGCTACGCTACGGTGTGCTGGGAGTATTCGTACTTGCCATTATCGGCGGACTGAACTCTTTTGTCGTGCTGCTGGCCCCTTACAGCTCATACGGGCGCATCGTTTCCAGCCTTTTCTCCCCACTCTACCAGTGGGCAAACAACGGACTGGCCTACCTGGCCGAACGTGCTGACAGCTATGCCTTCTATGAAACGGATGTATGGATGAAGAGTCTCCCTACCCTGCTGATTGCCACAGTCACTCTGGTGGTCCTCATCGTGCTGGCATGGCGGGGCGGACGTACCTATTGCAACACCATCTGTCCGGTAGGTACAGTGCTTGGTTTCCTCTCGAAGTATTCCTTGCTGAAACCGGTGATTGACACAAAGAAGTGCAACAACTGCGGACTTTGTGCCCGCAACTGCAAGGCATCGTGCATCAACATCAAGGCACACGAAATAGATTACAGTCGTTGCGTGGCATGTATGGACTGTATCAACAAGTGCAGGAAAGGTGCCATCACTTACACACGCCGCAAGCCGGCCTCCGCTGCTGTCTCCCAGGAAACCTCCGTGGCACCGGAGCAGGTAAACGACGCCCGCCGCGCATTTCTCTCTACAACTGCCGTGTTTGCTGCTACGGCAGCCCTCAAGGCGCAGGAGAAGAAAGTGGACGGTGGACTGGCTGTCATCGAGGACAAAAAAATCCCCGAGCGCGCCACTCCCATCACTCCTCCGGGCTCACTGAGCGCCCGCCACTTTGCACAACACTGCACAGCCTGCCAGCTCTGCGTATCGGTATGCCCCAACCAAGTGCTCCGTCCTTCTTCGGACTTGACAAAACTGATGCAGCCGGAAATGTCCTACGAACGCGGTTACTGCCGCCCCGAATGCGCCAAGTGTGCGGAGGTGTGTCCTACCGATGCCATCCATCTGACAAGCCTCGCCGAGAAATCGGCCGTCCAAATCGGTCATGCCGTATGGATTAAGGAGAATTGCATCTGCATCACAGACAAGATGGAATGCGGGAACTGTGCCCGCCATTGTCCGGCCGGTGCCATACAGATGGTTCCTTCAGACCCGGAAGACGAAGCCTCCATCAAGATACCGGTAGTCAACGCCGAACGCTGTATCGGATGCGGAGCATGCGAGAACCTTTGTCCGTCGCGTCCGTTCAGTGCCATTTATGTGGAAGGCCATGTGATGCACAGAACTGTCTGAAGCAGCTTTATCATCCAAATATCCATTTATAATTTCAGTCCTATCACAATGAAAGAAGACAATAAGAACAAGATAAACCGCCGCGATTTCTTCAAACTCGCCGGTGCAGGAACGCTTGCCTCGGCAGCAGCCCTGTACGGCTGTTCGGGCAACAAGAACAACGGGGAGAGCGAATCGGCCGCGCTGGGCGAGATACCAACCGACAAGATGACCTACCGTACCAATCCCAACACGGGCGACCGGGTTTCTCTACTGGGATACGGATGCATGCGATGGCCCACCCGGAAACGCGCCGACGGGAATGGAGACGAAATAGACCAGGAAGCCGTGAACGACCTAATAGACTATGCCATTGCCCACGGAGTGAACTATTTCGACACCTCCCCCGCCTATGTGCAAGGTCTGTCGGAGCGCGCCACGGGCATTGCCTTGAAACGCCACCCACGGGAGAAATTCTTCCTTGCCACAAAGCTGTCCAACTTCAGTCCCAGCACGCACAGCCGCGAAGAGTCCCTTGCCATGTATCACCGCTCCTTCCGCGACCTGCAAGTGGACTACATCGACTACCTCTTGCTGCACGGCATCGGCATGGGCGGCATGGAAGCCCTCCGCTCCCGCTATCTGGACAATGGCATGCTGGACTTCCTGCTGAAAGAGCGCGAAGCCGGACGCATCCGCAACCTCGGATTCTCCTATCATGGAGACATCGAAGTCTTTGACTACCTGCTCTCCCGCCACGACGAACTGAAATGGGACTTCGTACAAATCCAACTGAACTACGTGGACTGGCGGCATGCCAAAGAAGTGAATACCCGCAACACGGATGCCGAATACCTATATGCCGAGCTGGTGAAGCGCAACATTCCCGCCGTTATCATGGAGCCGTTGCTGGGCGGACGCCTATCCCGCCTGAACGACCACTTGATGGCACGTCTGAAACAACGCCGTCCGCAGGAGAGCGTGGCTTCCTGGGCCTTCCGATTCGCAGGTACTTTCCCCGATGTGCTGACCGTACTAAGCGGAATGACGTACATGGAGCATCTGCAAGACAACCTGCGTACCTTCTCCCCGCTTGTTCCATGTACGGAAGAGGAGTTTACCCTGCTGGAAGATACCGCCCAGCGAATGCTGCAATACCCCACCGTGCCGTGCAACGACTGCAAATACTGTATGCCGTGCCCCTATGGACTGGATATTCCAGCCATCTTGCTGCACTACAACCGCTGCATCAACGAGGGCAACGTGCCGCAGAACAGCCAAGACGAGAATTACCGCGAGGCACGCCGCGCCTTCCTGATAGGCTATGACCGCAGTGTTCCCCGTCTCCGCCAAGCCAACCGCTGCACCGGTTGCGGCCAATGCAACCCGCACTGTCCGCAAGGCATCGACATCCCGGCGAAACTGCAGGAGATAGACCGATTTGTGGAAGCGCTGAAGCAGGAAACCCTTTAACGGACTTACCTTCAACCCTGGTTGTCCATTTTAAGGATTACCAATCATATACAGATTCTTCTTTTTGTATAACTTTGCAAAAAGAACCATAGATAAACGATGAATAAAAAGATTTTAACCGCAATTTTAATAAGTATCGCCCTTCCGGGTAGTATGCTGTCCGCACCTGCCGACAGCCTCCGGCTGAAAAGCTACAAGCTTGATGAAGTCGTAGTGACCGGGACAAGAAATGAAACAGACATCCGCCACCTGCCAATGACCATCTCCGTAGTGGGCCGCCAGCAACTGGAACAGACCTACCAGCCCTCCATCCTGCCTGCACTGACCGAGCAGGTGCCCGGACTTTTCACCACAAGCCGCGGCATCATGGGCTACGGCGTATCCACGGGAGCCGCAGGAGGCATGAGCCTGCGCGGTATAGGCGCCGGAGTAAACGCAGCCGGAGGACCTACGACCAGCCTGCTGGTGCTGATAGACGGACATCCGCAATACATGGGCTTGATGGGGCATCCCATCGCCGACGCCTACCAGAGCATGATGGCCGAACGGGTGGAAGTACTGCGCGGTCCCGCCTCCGTCCTCTACGGGTCCAATGCAATGGGCGGGGTTATCAACATCGTCACCCGCAAGATGCAGGAGGACGGGGTGAAAACCAATGCGCAGATAGGATACGGTTCCTACAATACCCTGCAGACGGAAGTCTCCAACCGCGTGAGGAAAGGGCGTTTCAGCAGCGTGGTGACCGGCTCGTACAACCGTACCGACGGACACCGTGACGACATGGAATTTGAGCAGTATGGCGGCTATGCCAAACTGGGATACGACTTCAGCGACACCTGGAAGCTGTGGGGCGACGTGAACATCACCCGCTTCAACGCCTCCAATCCCGGCGAAGCCGACAATCCGTATATAGACAACGACTCGCGCATCACACGCGGCATGACCTCCTTCGCACTGGAAAATCGTTACGACCGTACTTCCGGCGCCGTGAGCTTCTTCTATAACTGGGGCCGGCACAGGATTAACGACGGCTACCACCCCGGAGAAGAGCCCCAGAAGTCGCACTTCAACTCCAAGGACCGGATGCTGGGCATATCGTGGTATCAAAGCGCCACGCTCTTCACCGGTAACCGCCTGACCGTAGGTTTCGATTACCAGCACTTCGGCGGAGAGTCCTGGAACAAGGTTGTCGCCATCGACGAGGCAAAACCCGGACAGCAGATTGGTGACCGCATCCCCGGCGTGGACAAGCAGATGGATGAATTTGCAGGCTATGTGGATTTCAGGCAGGACATCAACAGTTGGCTTTCACTGGACGCCGGTGTCCGCATAGACCACCATTCGCACGTAGGCACGGAATGGATTCCCCAAGGGGGACTGGCTTTCCATCTGCCGCGGCAGGCAGAACTGAAAGCAATGGTGAGCAAAGGATTCCGTAACCCCACCATCCGGGAGATGTACATGTTCCCTCCACAGAACCCCGATTTGAAAGCGGAGAGCCTGATGAACTATGAACTCTCCTTTACGGGGCAGCTTTTGGGAGGGCCCATGTCCTATGGGGTGAACCTCTACTACATCAACGGGGACAACATCATCATGACAGACCCTGCCCTGCGCAAGAACGTCAACTCCGGAGAGATAGAGAACTGGGGCGTGGAAACCAACCTTGGCTACCGCATCAACCGACACTGGCAGATGAATGCCAATTATAGCTGGCTGCACATGGAGAATCCGGTACTGGCGGCTCCCGAACACAAACTCTATGCCGGTACGGACTTTACACAAAGACGCTGGAGCTTGTCTACCGGTATACAATACGTGAAGGGACTCCATACCTCGGTCACCCCGGGCAAGGAGAAGCAGGAAAGCTTCGTACTCTGGAACCTGCGTGCCAACTACCGTCTGTGCAGTTTTGCCGACGTCTTTGTCAAGGGTGAAAACCTGCTGGCGCAACGCTATGAAATCAATGCAGGCTTCCCCATGCCGAAAGCCACGGTGATGGGAGGCGTAAATATCAACTTTTAATACATTACAACTACATGGAAACAAAAACAGTTAAACTCTACTCGCTGGATTACAATAATGTGAAGACGTATCTGGCAGCCTCGCTATTCATTCTTGGCAATCTGGCTCTTCCCCAGCTCTTTCATCTCATTCCCCAGGGAGGGATAACCTGGCTGCCAATCTATTTCTTCACGCTGGTGGGCGCTTATAAATTCGGATGGAAAGTGGGGTTGCTGACAGCCGTCCTGTCGCCCGTCCTCAACTCCCTGCTATTCGGAATGCCACTTCCCGCAGCACTTCCCGCCATTCTGTTGAAGTCTGTATTACTGGCTGTGGCGGCGGGCTGGGCAGCACACCGTTTCCAGCGCATTTCCCTGCCTATTCTGCTGGCAGTAGTTCTTTTCTATCAGGTAGCAGGTACTTTGGGAGAATGGGCCATGGTGGGCAGCTTCTTCCGGGCTGTACAAGATTTCCGTATCGGTGTGCCGGGAATGGGATTGCAAGTGGCAGGCGGATATTTACTGCTGAAATATAGCCTTCAATAAGCACGCTTTCAGGGCAAACCTTATTTCAGTAATTCCGCAAAGGGGTGTATTCCGCCCGATAGATGCGGTCGAAGAACGGCGTCCACTCATTGTCCGTGATGCCAATCTGCAGACCGTAGAAGTGTGTACCGGCTTCCCGACAGCGACGAATCTCCTCCATAAAGGCAGGTGAAGAGTGAGGAATCTTGAAGTCGCTGACCCAAAGCACATCGGCATTCATATACTCCTTGCCTTCTTTGAGCAGGTGGAACGTGGCTTCCAGCATGCGGGTGGAATCTGTATCCCCGCAAGCTGTCTTTGAGAAGAATTCGAGCAGCCTTGCCCGCTCTTTCCTTACGTCAATCGGATGAATGGAGACGGAAAAGGCTATCAGAAAGCAGTTCCGCCGTTGACGGTCGGCTATCTCCAGGAGCTTTATCAGCAGGGAGTGGGCAATCTTCTCCGGCTTGCCAGCCATGCTTCCCGAGGTGTCCAGACAGACAATCATCGGACCTTTGGGACGGGCGGGCTTGGTTTCGATACGCCGGGCAGGCTGCATGATTTCCGATTTATAGCGGAAGGTCTGGAGCTTGCGGGTGAGGTATTTGTAGACGAACAAATCTTCCAGTTCGCTGTCGGCGGAATGGGCAAGCTCAATGGGAAGCAGGGCATTGAGGTCGTTGCCGGTACTGATACCCAGGATGTCACATTTGGAGGAGTGCTCCATTTTGTAGACGTTTCCCTCGGCAACGCGGATTTGCTCACGTCCTTCGTTGTCTGCCATACGCCCCATCTTGCGGGCCACTTTCACTATCTCGGGGCAAGAGCGCTGGATGCGCACGATTTTCCGTATACGCTCAAAGTCGACAGTATTCCACAAGCCGCTCATCATGCCCCAGGTCTGGAAGAATTCGTCCTTATCCACCCGGTTCTGGCGGATGTACTCGGGGATGTCTTTCAGATTGGAACGGAGCCTGCGCTCGAGGGGCATCTTTGCGGAAAGCAATCTCTTTCTCCTTTTCTTCGTGCATCTTCAGTTGGAAGGCGTCTTCCCAGTCGTCCACCATTTTCTCCCAGACTTCATCGTCCGCATATCCTCCTTCTGTACCGAAGTAGCTGCGGTAGAAACGGGAGTCGAAGCCGTACTCCCGGTATTTGTCGGAAATCTGCTGGAGCAAGGCTTGCCAGCCGTCTTTCCGCTTTACCATGGACCATTCCAGCACGAGTTTCATCCCGGTCCGTTCCGACTGGCTTTTCCGGAGGTGGTACCTCTCCTTCTCCAAGTTCAATTGGATGAACTGAATCATGGTGTCGTAAAAGATACGTGCACAGACCTCATCGCCCAGCACCTGCACCTTGACCATGGAGTCGTTCATCACAGAGAGTAGATAGGCATACAAGGGCTCGGTATCCGTCTCTGCGCACTCTCCGGTGGCAACGAAACGGTCCAGTGCCTGCACATAGAAGGCGGTGTCATATCGGGTGACGGTGGTGTTCATCTTCTTCTTGGTTACTGGAGGATTATTCGTCTCCATATCTCAGTTTGCGCATGTCCACACGCGCCCAGGCTATCTCCTTGCGGACGATGGAGACGTATTGAGCTACGCTCTTTTTGTCTTCTTCGGAGACGAAAAGGTTGTCGGACAAATCTCCTACCAGGCGGTCTATGCTGGTGGCGGCGGCGTCCAATTCCGTCTCGTAGTCACGGTCGGTGACGGAGAGGTTTCCCAGCCAGAGTTGTTGCTCCTCACCTCGTTGCAGACGCCGCATGGGGAAGCGCACACCGTTGATGTAGAGATGCTTGTCGTCGCGGTAGAGGGTGACGCGTTCGGTGCCTTCCTCTTTCACGGCGCCGGTGTCGGCAAAGGCGCGGATGATGGTACGCTTGGGATTGATGGGGTCGGCATACATTACGCCCAAGGTGGGGGCATCTTTGGCGCTGTACTCCTTCAGATTTTTGTAGTCCACGATAAAGATGTAGGTGTTGCCCGTACCATGTTTCTCCACCTGGTAGTAGAAGTGTTCCGTTATCAGCAGGTCATCGTCCCTACGGTCGCCGGCAAGGCGGGCTTTGTCGAGGGCTTCGCGCACACGGCTGACTTTCAAATCGGATTTCAGCGAGGAGGCGATACCGGCAATCTGTTTTGTGTGGGACACGAATAAGGCACGGATAACGATGTCACGGATGGCAACGCTCTCATCAGGCTCACTCCATAGGCAGTGGTAGACGGGAAGCAGGTCGGTCATGGAGACTTCCGTGCGGCCGTGGACGAAGGCGGAGGTCTTGAGCAGCTTCACGATGTTCTTCCAGCGGCGGTCGCTGACGTAGACATTGCGGCGCAGGTCGGAGTCTTGCATCTCTACGCTTGTCAGTCCGTGGCGAATGGCTGTGATGCAGGAAAGAACATCGAGAGGCAAGGTTACGCGGCGTATCTCAGCTTGCCATTCGGCATACTCGCGGTCGGAGATTTGCCATTCGCAGGCAGTCGTTTCCGGATGGTCGGCAGAATCGTCCAGCAGCATTTTGTAGAAAGACTCTTCCTGCTTGACGCAGGTGCAGAGAATGCGGATAAGGAAGCGGTCCCATAGGGCTTCCAGTCCCTCGCCTTGAGCGGGCAGTTCGTTACTGGCAGCTACGAGCAGTTTGAGGGGGAGATGCAGTTCCTTGTCGCCATTGCGGAAAAGTTTCTCGTTGATGACGGTCAGCAGAGTGTTCTGTATGGCAGGGCCTGCTTTCCATATTTCGTCCAGAAACACGACATCGGCTGTGGGCAGATAGCCGTCGATGGCACGTTCATACTTGTCGGATTCTTTCAGTCGGCTAATGCTGACAGGACCGAAAATCTCGTCGGGCGTAGAGAAGCGGGACATCAGGTATTCAAAGGCACGGGCATCTGTAAAAGCCGACTTTAGCCGCCTGGCTACCATTGACTTGGCTACTCCCGGAGGTCCCAGGAGCAGAATGCTCTCGCCTGCCAGAGCTGCCAGCAGGGAGAGGTTTATTTCAGTTTCTTTTTCGTATACTCCCCGGTTCATTTCGGAAAGGAGGAGACGAATGCGTTGGGTTATTTCCACAATATGATTTATTTATAGTCAGTACTCATGTATAAAGAAAAGCGTGTAAAGATACCAAATAGTAGGGAAATCAGAGAGATTCTTATTAAGATTCACTATCTTTGGAAAACAAATACACACAGACACGCACACACACGTTGTGATTTGCTTTCATTTTAGTATCTTTGAACCATTGGAAACAGCTTCCGGAATTAAGGATGTGGCAAGTTCTTCGTTGTGATTTGCTTTCATTTTAGTATCTTTGAACCATTGGAAACAGCTGACTATTCATTATAATCTAATAATCAAATGGTTAAACAATCAATTTGAATCACAAAAAGCAAACAGTTTTCCACTAAAAATCCCACCAACAAGTGGGATTTTTACTTTTAGAAGGCAGTATCCATAATTTTGTGTAAATAGAATAACTCCAACTGTTGCCCCGGTGTATTCACATCTTGAACTTTTTTCCCATAAAAGAGCTCAATATTACCAAATTGTTTGTCCGTAATACATATAATTCCCACCTGTCCAAACTCCGGTAAGAAAGATTTAACTCTTTTTATGTGCACATCTGCATTTTCACTGCTGGCACAATGTCGTACGTAGATGGAAAACTGAAACATAGTAAATCCATCCTTCTGCAGGTTCTTCCGGAAGTCTGCATACGCCTTCTTATCCTTCTTGGTATCAGTAGGCAAATCAAATAACACCAGTACCCACATAATGCGATATTCACTAAAACGGTCCATTACATTTCCGGATATGCTATTTTACGCAACTCTCCATTAAAACATTTATAAAGAGAAGCTGTTGTTTGTCCCACTGCTATCATTAGCGGACTACGCTTACCTGAAATAATAACATCTAACGACGGAATCGTCAAAAGCTGTCCTTTCAGTTCCTTTGTCAACATCCCATAATCTCCTCCTTTTTTCATAATATCACAAACCAGTTCATCCACATACGGACGATAAGGTTCCATTATATCATCAGCCAAGCAATACGCATTATAACGATTATGATGATGAATGCCTAACGTAGGCAAAAGTCCACTCGATACCAACCCACGTGCCACAACAGCACGCAATATCGCATACCCATAATTCAACAAATTATTAGGTGGAATGCCCTCTCTATCTCTCGTGAAACCATCTATTTTAAATAGGTTTTTCCAATAGTAAGCTGCAGCCCGAGCTTCCAGATTATCAGAATCCCCACTCTTCACATCAGCAGCCCATGCTTTCATGCATCTTATTTCTTCCCCTGCACATTTTTTCAACACAGCTGCCTGATTCTCTATCTTTTGCTTAATGGTTTGTTGCCACAATTGTTTCATCAATGGAAGAGAAGCACCTAATTGTTGACGAAAACGTTCATTCTGAGTTGTATTGCCATACAAAGGAAGCATCAGGCCAACGGGCATACTTTTACTATCGCAGGTTATGATAGCGCAATTATTTTCAAGTAGAGCTTCCAGTACTCCTGAGGTAATCGTAATTTGCTTATTATCCAATACAACTACACCAATATCTTCTATTGGTTTTGTCACTTCTGCCTTTTGTTTAAATCCTCCCGTTAAAGTTTCATTTTTCACTACTTCCGGTAGTTTTATTACTAACTGTGCATTCTTTAAAGATAAATAAATTGGATTTCCAAAATAGAGTGTTTTCTTAATCATAGTACTTCAATTTTAGTGAATATTATTCATCACCTTCTTCAAACGGTAACTGAGGAGACACCCTTTCTGTTCATAAAGTTCTTTCATTCACTCTTGAGCTAATTCTGGGGTCTCAATTTCTTGTACACGATCATAGCCAATCTGGGCTGATCACAGTTTAAAAAGCTCTGCTTTGGGAGAAGGAATAGACTGAATGATACGAAAAAGTCCTTTTATATTTGCCGCTTGGATTTTCCTTCTTTTACCATCTTCAGCAGTCATTTGAACTGGGGTACAATTTGTACCCCAGTTCAAATTCAACATTTCATCTCTTGAACACATTCGCTTTGTATATTGCTTAGCATTGCATTATCTGTCAAAACCTGAACAACATCTAAAATAGAAAAATACCATTGTTGTTCTTCTTCATTCCAGGCGGAACGAATACTCTTGCCTTGAAACAATTTCAATTTATTCTCCATCTCAATATTCCCCTATCATAACAATTTGACCAATATGATTGACTCGGACTTTAATAATTCTGTTCAATATACTTAGAGAAGAAATTCGTTTCCAGGTAATCTCCTGCAATTCTTTCCTATCTGCAACAACTGTTTCTAAATGATGCCTAAACACATAATCTTTAGAGGCTATTTTTTGCACTCTAAACAAGTTTGGACTTATTAAAGCATAATTCTCAGGATTCAGCAAATCAATTTCTTTAGGGTCAAAGCCAGTCTTCTCATTTGGGAACACAAAATACTCGTTTTGCTTCATACTAAAAAGAAACTTCCAACCTTCACTTCTCTTATAATCTTTATCAATAATAGGTTGACTAAGATTTACCCGCGTCACTGCATCAAAGAAAGAAACTACAACCTCTTCAAGTTCAAACTTCAATTCACCATTTTCATCAAATACAGCCTGTCCCTTTTTGTCTAAAACTGGTTTACGATAAATTGCGACATGATGATTATTACCTGTATTAACAAAATCAACCGGAATCCTCCGACTGTCTTTATCTAAAATAAAATTACCATCCTTATCCTTCTTTTCATGAAGTGATTGCGCTTTACTGATACCAAAAACACTCACTCGCTTTATAGTTATACCTTTCTCTTTATTGAGCCATATCGGGTTTTCATCCAGATTGGCAAATGCACTCTTCGCATTACCGTATTCTTTTATGCGATCCTGCAAAAGTTTACGAATTCTCGCATCTACAACTTTATCTACATTCAATTTTTCATCAATAGGTTTTCGTACCGTATAAACCGTTTCAAGCATTACTGTTTTAACCTTTTCCGGAACACACTCGTTCTGCTTAGCATCTAACCAAACAGGTTGCTTGTCCAATGAATTCTTACCAGTAAAAGCTTTCTTCGAATCATTGCCATTTTCTTGCAAACGCCTCAATAATGCATCTCTATAAGCAGGTTTATTTACAGTGGCTATCTTAGCTGCATCAAACGAGGCATTCACTTTCTCCTCTTTAACCACATACTGTTTATGACTACCGTAAACAGTTTCCAAATGCAATTGCCCTCGTGGAGTTTGTTGCTGCTTTTTGTTTATTCCATTTTTCTTTTTTGTTCTATTGAGATTAATTGTAACTACCTTATTCTTGGTCTTAATAGAGATTAGCGTATCATTTAAATGCTTCTTTGCCTCAGCACGAAATTCATCTAAAGACATGGGAGGAATAGCCTTTCCATTTTGAAAATACTTATTTCTTATTGCAGCTTCATTCGTATCAGGCTTAAGACTAGCATTCTTATTATTAAAATACTGGATAAATACATCTTTAGTAAATGCTACTGTCAAAGCATCCATTGCATGATGGCGGTGATCGTTACGCTTAGTCCAATCTTTAATCCTACCTATCAACCTTCCATCATTATCTTCAAAATATTCGACTAATCCCAGTACTTTATATTTTTCCCAATTCAATTCTTTCATAACATCAACAAGTTGCCAATCTTCACGCAATTCATCAGTAATCGCCCCAGTAGTAGCAACCACTCGACGACAAATTTCATTCAACATAGAAAGAGCTTTCTTTGCAATGTACTGTGTATTCCGTAAATCCCTATCAATAAATCCTTCAGGGATTTCACTCTCCTGCATTTTCAATTTTCTAAGTTTAGTTTTCTTATCCCTGAACAGTACCTCGCAACGATTTAAATATTCCTGCAAACCTTGTTCGCCATATTTCTCCTCCACAAAATCATAAGCAGTTTTACTTCCTTTCTCAATATTTATACTTTTCACTTCCAATGTTTTGTTAGAGAAAGAATCATCAAACAAACGAGCCTGTGGAATAATATGCTCAATATCAAAATCCTTACTGAACAATTTTTCTTTGGGAATATAGGTATTAGAATACAAGGTTTTATAACCATTATCTTTCAACTCTTCATACAATTTATAACGAATTATTGCATTACGGCTTACATGAGACATTCCGAAATCATTTTGCAGAATAGCTCTTATCCCTTCGTGCGTTTTTGTTGTATCCACAATAGATTTCGTCAGTTCTTCTCTCTCTTTTGCATTTTTCTTTAATTCGCGAGCCAGTTCAATACGGATTTCATCCGGTTTGCCATAAGTAGTAATAATCGCATTAATCACATTGACCATCTGATTCAGTATCTTCTCAACAACCGGATTACGCAAACTATTCTTAGGAAGAAGCTCTAATTTATCTTTCAATACCTTGTTCTTAATTTCTTCTTTCTTTAATGAGGATTTTGAATGTTTATACCCTGCATATTCACAAGCAACATCATACTGATTTCCATCTTTTAGATGAGGTAATATCTTACGAATTGTTTTTGTACTCAAACTACCATAATCTTCTTGAAAAGTTATATTCGCCAAAATTGAAGCATAATCTTTTTCAAAACCACATAAATCTGCTATCTTTTGAATCAGATTTCCATCTCCGGTCGGCGTACTATCACCCTCAAAAGAGTACAATAAATGCCAAAGTTTAAAGTAAGGTTGCTTGTCCAATTCTTTTTCCGAATCAAAACACAAAACTTCCGTATTCCAACCCAAAGCAGAAAATATCGTTTTTACTTGTTCTACAATTTCGTCAGCTGATTTTTTGAAATTAATAGACTCATGACCAGATATTTCAAGAATCTTACTAAATGCCTGATATAAGGCACTTCCTGTTCTATTTCCATCAATATTTTTAAAATTCAGATTCAGATTCTGAGGATTATTAAATAGCAATTTCAGCACATCTGATTTAGTCAGCTTATCACGGATAAAAAGTTCTTTAGCAAGTAAGCTTTTTTCATCAGCATCCAGAGGACGGCTAACATTCAATTTCAAAGAATCAATATTTTCGGCAGAATCGAGCAGTGTAGTAGAATTATCATCTTGCTTTTTACGTTTATTTTTCACACCAAGCACCGACACCTCTATATCGTTTAAAGTCTGCCATATCTTAAATTCCTGGAATAGAGGTGAAGAACGAGGAATAACCCGACTACCAATAGTTTTAATCTTTTTCTTACCATCTATTTCCACCTCTATCTGCCGCCTTTCAAACTCACAAATATTTATCAAACCTTTCTGACTTTTCAAACGACGTTGATAAAAGATAACGATATCCCGAATTTCCTTTTTCAAATCTTCCGTCAACTCTTTATGAAATTCAGCCTGTTTTTCCCATATCGTATTAAACTCATCCAAATAATCCTGCCTATAAAACACCATATTCCGCAAGCCTATATTAGGATTGTTATCCAAAACAGCCATTTGATACTGTCCAACAGTTTGTCTATTGAAATATAGTTCCTTGCTTCGATCACTAATTGCACCTAAATACCCACTCGAATTACTAATCTGCTCATTTATCTCTTGCAAAACGATTGCAAGTTCTTCAGGATTCATCCTCTCGGAAAGTGCTTTTACTCGCCATTGGAAGTTTTCAAGTTTCAATTCCTCTCTCTTTACTCCCCTTTTAATTCCCACAAGTCTGTATTCTTTTTCTACTCTTCTAGTTTGGGCTTCTTCTTCATTCCAACTATTTTCAACTTCTTTCCATACAAAATACTTCGCTAATATAGCCCAAGTCTGTGACTTATTCTTTCCTCTTACTTCGTCTTTGACTTTATCAATTAAGGAATCTGGACACTAGTGTCCACTAAAAATTTTTTGGTCACTAGTCGGTTAAAAATTAAATAAATTCGATTCACTTGAATCATTTAGCTCTTTGATATTTTTGAAATTCGATTTGTCGAACAAATCTCTAAGATGAGTTTTATCGGTTAGCGAGATGCCGAGTATTTGCAAGGTTTCGTAGATGCTTCGCTCTAACTTCATATCGTGTTGTACTATCGCCACAAGGCAGTAAGTAATTATGGCACAATATATTTGTATGCGTACAGCATTCTCCGAAGTTCCCCAAAACCTCTTTATCTTAAGGTGTTGTTTAATCCATTTGAAAAACAGCTCCACACTCCATCTATTTCGGTATAACCGAGAAATCAGCTCAGCCGAAGCGTCAAGATTGTTCGTCAGGAAAATGTATCGTGTGCCACTTTCGGGGTCTTCAACAATGAGCTTTCTAAGTTCATCGGGGTAATCCTTGGAACTTTTATAAACCGTAAAACATCCGATGACATCAGAAATGACACCTTCAGGCAATCTTCGCTTCCACGTTTTGGGCTTGATGCGTACATTGGTTTTGGCTCGTACAACGAAGAAAGCACCTATGCGGTCTATCGTATACAAGTTGCCAAAATCGTTGTAACCACGGTCAAATATATAATGCGCACCACGTTCATAAGGAATCACAGACATCGCTTTTGTATCGTGAATATTAGCAGGAGTAATATGCACAAATGCAGGAACTTCCGCTTCCACATCGTAGAGCGTATGCATCTTGATTCCGCCTTTATGCTTGCGGAATTTAGCCCACTCGAACACTGACAGACAAAGGTCAATCGTGGTGGAATCAAAAGCATAGACATGACCGTCAAGCTCAAAGATTCTTTCGATTCTACGCTTGCGCGCTTCGGCTATCATGAAGGTTGCATATTCCTGGAAGATGCGATAGTCACGTTGCTCGTTAGCCTTGCTAAGATTGCTTCGTGTTACGGACTTGCCGATTCCCAGATGATAGAGTTTTCCGGTGTGAGCCTCCAGTGACACGATGAGGTCTCTTAAACTCTCACGGTTGGAAAGTTGACCGAACATCATCGTAAGCAACTGATTCCAACAGGTATAGCTTTTAATGTATTTGTTGCCTTCATACTTCTTGACGATACGCAAGAACTTGAACTCATCAAGAAATGTGACTAATTGAGAAAAAACATATTTGTCTTTATTCATAACAGTCTGATTCAGACTGCAAAAGTAATTTCAAATCGTTGCGCACCAAATACCATTACAACAAACTGAATTTCAACAATTTCAAAGAACGACTATGATTTTTTAGTGGACACTAATTTTCAAAAGTCGTTCTATTACCATTTTCAGACAATATCGTTTCATCGGTAATGAAATTATATTCTTTCAAGACCTCAATCAGATTTTCACGCCGCAGTTTATAGCGCTGCAAATTACGTCGCATACTTCGACCTGCTGTCCTATCTGCATTTGTAGTGATACTCTTCCCCTTTTCAAAATTCTGCAATTCGTCCACCGTTAAAGGGTTTACTCGCACACCAAGCTTAATTATTGACGATTTCTCTTCGCTCGTTTCTGCCTCATTAACTAATGCCCAGCCAATGCTACTGGTCCCCAAATCCAACCCCAATATTTTTTTCATAACAATAATTTAAAGTTAATTTCCACAAATGTAAAAAAAGCATTTGAAAAGATTGCAGGATATATCATTTTTATTCTTATCTTTGTCGTACTAAAATGAAGCAAATCACAATAAGGATTATTCCGTTGTGAAGACATTAGGTTCCCTCGTCCTTAACGGGGGATTTTTTATTTCAATAAACGAGTTTTTCCATCAAAGAAACTACTTTTTCTTTCCTTAAAAAACTTCCTGCCTACTAAAACTTTCCTCCCCAAACACTACCCTTCGTATCACAATATTTTATACCTTTGTTCACTAAGAATTAATCGTCCCATACCCATTTCTGTTTCGTCCGACAGCTGTCGGACGATAATTAAACAACTGTTGGACGATAATGCAACAGTTGTCGGACGATTAGTTTTTAGGAAGAAGAAAATTAATCTGCTTAGCGACAAAAATAATTCCCCGAAGCGACGAGAACTGTTTATCGCTATAAACAAAAATAAATATCTTATGAGCGCGTATTACGACCTTTACGAAACGCCTTCGCCCGACGGGAAAGAAGACAAGAAATCACTCCATGCACGTATCTGCCCGAAAAGGACTTATACCCAAAAGGAGTTTGTGGAACATATTGCAACTTTCCAACATCTGCCCAAGAATGTGATAGGGGCAGCATTGGATGCCTGCATTGACGAGTTGTGCGACCTCCTTGCCAACGGAAACATCGTGGAGCTGGGAGAACTCGGATTCTTCAGCACTTCACTGAAATGCTTGCGCGAGACCGACGACGAGAAAAAGAAAATCCGCTCCGAATCCGTCCAATTCCAAAACGTACACCTGCGCATCAGCAGCACGTTCCGCAACAACATCAAGAAGAAAATGACGTTGGAACGTGTACACTCCACTACCAAGAAATCGAAAAAAGTAGTAGAGACCACCGAAGAAACAAGAAAAACCGAACTGGAACTGTTCCTCAAGCAGAATGTATGTATCAACAAGAACGAATACATCCAGCTAAGCGGACTAACCAGACATGCCGCCATAGACGAACTAAACAACTTCATCCGGCAAGGGTTCCTGCGCCGCCGCGGAATGGGAAGGTCAACGGTCTATGTACGACAAGAAAAAGACACAGCAAACGAAATTTAGGGGGGAGGCGAACACAGAGATACAAAGACATAGAAATTAATGCTTTATCTCTTTGAAAAGAATCTCTATGCCTTTGTATTTTCGTGTTCATCCCCCCCAAATAATAAAACAACAAACAATGGAAAAATCAACAGAACCCCAACCCTCCACGCAGTGGTTCGTCTTCTTCAAAGACCAACTGCTGCTGAAAAAAGGATATACAGACAAAGGAGAAATAAAATACAGCGTACCCGTCAGTATAGAGCCTCCTCTGACACCGGAAGCCGGAAGTAATATACACGAAGTGTTCCCCCCCAACGGCAAGCAAGTACGTGCATTCGCCTTGGAACAGCCCGTGGCCGAAACCGACGAATGGGTCATGATAGGCCTGCGCGCATCGTACGACTACATCTCGCCGGACGAGTACCGTTCTGCAGGAAAGGCCTTCCAGATACTCTATTGGGACGAGCACAGCCACTTCTGCCCCGTGTGTGGCACCGCCATGGAGCACCAGACCCCCATCATGAAGAAGTGTCCCAACTGCGGCAATGAGATGTACCCTCCCGTTTCCACCGCCATCATCGTACTGATACGCAAAGGAGACGAAATCCTGCTGGTGCATGCCCGGAACTTCCGAGGAACCTTCTACGGACTGGTGGCAGGCTTCCTCGAAGCCGGCGAGACACTGGAAGAATGTGTGGAACGGGAAGTTTTTGAGGAAACGGGGCTGAAGGTAAAGAACATCACCTACTTCAGCAACCAGCCCTGGCCCTACCCCAGCGGATTGATGGTGGGTTTCATTGCCGACTACGAAAGCGGGGAGATAAAACTGCAGGAAGATGAGCTGACCGCTGCCGCCTTCTATTCCAAAGACAACCTGCCCGAAATTCCACGAAAACTGAGTATCGCAAGAAGGCTGATAGACTGGTGGATGGAGAACAATTAAAAATTAAAGAATTAAAAAGAGGGGGGGAAGAAATTTTAAAAAGCAGATTGCGGAAAACACACACTCACAAACGAACAACTACGAATGAAACGACTCTCATTCACATCAACCAATCGGTGTGTAACCGCAATCTGCCTATACTTAACTTCCCTGCAAACGTTTTGTTCATCAACCATCGGGTTTAAGTCTTTATTTAAGTTTTCTTTCAACACAGAAGCAAAAGGAAGAGGCGCAGCCCTCACGGGTTACGCCTCTCCGAACACTATATACACATTTTTTCCTCTTTCCTATCAAATGCCGAGTGACTTGCGCACTGCCTCCACTTTCTTCTCAGCTTCGGCATCGGCGCTGGTATAGCATTTCGGGCAACCCATTTCGCCCTTCACCTCGATATAGAACTTGATTTTCGGTTCTGTACCCGACGGACGAACAGAAATCTTCGTGCCGTCTACAGTGAAATATTGAAGTACATTGGAAGTCTCGGGCATATCCAGCTTGCTTACGTTGCCCTGGGCATCAGTAAGTTCCAGCGTCTTGTAATCCTTAATCAGACTGACAGCCGAACCGCCGATTTCCTTCGGAGGATTGGCACGGAAGTTATCCATCATGGCTTTGATTTCATCCGCACCGCTCTTACCGGGTTTCACCACATTTACAGTCGTTTCCTTAGAGAAACCATACTCTACATAGATTTCCATCAATACGTCATAGAGCGTCTTACCCTGGTCTTTGGCCCAAGCACAGATTTCGGCCAGCAAGGAGCAGGCAGAAACCGCATCTTTATCACGAACAAAGTCTTCGGCCAGGAAGCCGTAGCTTTCTTCACCGCCACCGATATATTGCTGCTTGCCTTCGCTCAAACGGATTTCACGTGCAATCCATTTGAAGCCGGTGTAGCAGTCGCGCATTTCAATCTTGTTCTTGTCTGCCACAGCCTTGATGAGTTCAGTGGTCACGATGGTCTTCACGATGAAGTCGTTTGGCTGCATCTTGCCCATTGCAATACGGTTCTTGATGATGTAGTACAAGAAAATGAGACAAGTCTGGTTACCATTAATAAGCACCCACTCGCCCTTATCGTCCTTGCAGGCCATACCGACACGGTCGGCATCCGGGTCACTTGCCATCACGATGTCAGCGTCAATCTTCTTGGCCAGCGCAATGGCCATGGAAAGGGCTTCGGCATTTTCGGGATTCGGAGAAACCACCGTCGGGAAATTGCCGTCCTTCACCATCTGTTCGGGCACGCAGTTGATATTCTCAAATCCCCACTCCTTCAATGAGTCCGGAATGAGCACGCGGCCTGCGCCATGAAGCGGAGTATACACAATGCTGAGGTCTTTCTGGCGACGGATGACTTCGGGGTCGATGGAGATGGAGTGAACCATGTCCAGATAAACCTTATCCACTTCCTTGCCGATAATCTGAATCAAGTCCTTGTTGCCGTTGAACTTGATGTCGGCCACCGTCACCTTATTTACCTCGTCTATGATGGCTGTATCGTGCGGAGCGAGCACCTGCGCACCGTCATCCCAATAAGCCTTGTAGCCGTTGTATTCTCTGGGGTTGTGGCTGGCTGTAATGTTGATACCGCTCTGGCAGCCGAAGTGGCGAATGGCAAATGAAACTTCGGGCGTAGGACGAAGGTCATCAAAAAGATATACCTTGATGCCGTTTGCAGAGAAGATGTCGGCAGAAATCTTTGCGAACTTGTCGCTATTGTTGCGGCAGTCGTGCCCCACAACAACGGAAATATCCTTCTTTCCGGCAAAACATTTGTTCAGATAGTTGGACAAGCCCTGTGTTGCGGCACCTACGGTGTAGATGTTCATGCGGTTTGTACCGGCACCCATGATGCCACGCAGACCACCCGTTCCAAACTCCAGGTCTTTGTAAAAACTGTCTATCAATTCGGTTTTATCTTCATTCTCCAACATGCGTTTCACTTCCGCCTGAGTTTCGGCATCATAAGCCGGGGTGAGCCATCTCTGGGCTTTCTCAGTTACCTGTTTGATAAGTTCCTGATTTTCCATAAGACTGTTATTGTTTTAAGGGTTAATATAAACTTTTTTGTAAGACACAAATGTAGAAGAATAAGTTCAAATATCCTAATTTTATTCAGGCATTTTATATCTGTCTCCCGTCTGCTTAACATACTCTTCAAGGAACTCCTTCGGGTATCCCGGGCGGATTACGCCTGCCGGCTGGCCGATGGAATTACGTTCGAATTGACCGTTTTTCATACGTTTGACAACGCCGTCATTATACTTTACGACAAGAAACTCGCCAAGACGTTTCCAAGTATCGAAAGTGCTTTGGGCAGTCATGTTCGTATAGTTGGTAAGGAATGCCTTTGCTTTGGCAGGGTCTTTTTCCAGTAGTTTGGCAGCAGCAGCCTCAACGCCTTCCTGCGCTTCGTTGAAGGTTGTCTCCAACTCTGTCTGAGTGGCACGCACGTCGCCCATCATCAAGTCATAACGGGGATAAACCATATTGGCCACCCAGTTGAAAATCCAGAAAGCGGAGTTCCAGGAGAAAGTGATGTAATCGGCGCCGTCCACACGGGTGTAGCATACGGGAACCTTGTCCGTACAGCAGTATACGGGCGTAAATACCGTCATGTTGGCATCATCTGTGCCGAACCACAATACTCCACCGATAGGATCGGGCAACTCGGAGCGCATCTGTGCCACGAATACGAAACCGCTCTGCTGGGTGGAGATGGGACGTTCATTGAAGTATTCCTGGTCACCCACCTTGAAAGAAAGCGGGGAAAGGCGGTACGGGGTATGATACGGGCCTGCGCCGAAATCTTTGCTGATGTCGAGAGGAGTACCTTCATAATGGTCGCGCATGGCGTTCTTCACATCCTGCACGGAAACCTTGCGGTTGGGCTTCACAAACAGAGGCATCGGAGTGTTCGTCTCACCTAATATATAAGGCAGGAACTCGTTGCCACGATCGGTAAACATATTGAAATAGCTCCATACGCGGGCTTCGCAATAGCGACGCGCACCGAAATCCAGAGGAGCATACGCATCAGCAAAGCTGAAATCCTTATTCACACCGTCAAAATAGCCCTTCTCGCGTGCAAAGGAGATGACGTCGGCGGAGTACATACAGTTCTCCTTGTCGTTCATGTTGAACTGATGAATGCGGCTCTGGTTGGCATGAGCAGAGATACAATCATCGGGCACGCGGACAGCCACCCATACGGCACCACGTACACCAGGACCTTTACCTATCATTTCCATAATCCATATTTCGTTAGGATCGGCAATCGTGAAAGACTCGCCACTGCTGTAATAGCCGTATTCCTGCACCAACTCCGTCATCACCTTAATGGCCTCGCGGGCGGTGCGTGAGCGTTGCAGACCGAGGTAAATCAGGCTGCCATAGTCGATGATGCCGGTGGTATCCACCAGCTCGGGACGTCCGCCGAATGTCGTCTCACCGATAGTGAGCTGGAACTCATTCATATTGCCGATGACATTGTACGTCTGGCGGGCCTGCTCTATCTGCCCGAGGTATTTGCCGGTGTCCCACTCGTGTACATCCATCAGAGTACCTTTCTTATGTACGCCGGCAGGATAATGGTATAACTCACCGAACAACCCGTAGGAATCGGCAGAATAGGAAACGATGGTAGAACCGTCCGCAGAAGCGTTCTTGCCCACGATAAGATTGGTGCAGGCCAGCGCATTCGCCACGGCTGCCACAACAAACAAGACGGAAAGAGTCAGTCTTTTACTTTTCATACTTCTAAATTATAATGTTACTAAATATTTCAGTCTTTACCATACAAATTCAAACTGTCCGGTGGTACGGTTGCCACAGCCATCCGTCACCGTCATCTCCACCACATGCTTGCCGCCTTTCTCCACATGTTTCGGGTCGAGCTCGCACACCAGGTTACCACTGATGGAATTGGGCTTTCCAAACAAGGCATACTTCCCGTCAATCGTACCCCGATAGGTATTGATGCCGGTTTCCTTGTCCTTGGCCTTGAAGATGATTTTTCCCGTACGTCCCCATTGGGCTTGGTTTAGGGGAGTTATCACCGGCGGAACCGTATCCACCGCCACGGTATAAGTCCCCAAATCCCGTATACGCACTTTCATGACACCATCCTCATACTTACCGCCAATACGATATTTTCCACCGCGTGCCGTTACGCCCGCCACATAATATTTGGCCATATCCTCCACCGGACGCCGGCGCAAGCCGATACGCAAATCGCAGGTACCGTGCATAGGAATACGGGTATCGTTCAATTGATAGGTGAAAGCGATGTCGCCACTATCAGCCCGCACGGAGTAGTTCAGCAAGACGTCATCGTAGAGCATTCCTTTCGGGATAACCAACTCCAGCCCCGGCTCCTGCAGATAGTTCACCTTGTCCCATTTGAGGGCGTATTTCTCACGATGTTCCACCGGAGCAATTATCGTCTTCTGTCCCTGCACTGTGAAGCGGACCTTGGAGATATTTCCCAGCGCATCTCTCAGCGTATAGACAAACCGGTAAGGGCGTTCTTCGTTGATGTCCACCAGTCCGCGATTGCCGTTGGATGCCTGCAGCATGCGAAGGCGGTTGCCCGGCTCTATGAAAGACTTCATGTACTGACCGTGTGTCCACGAATTGATATAGCGGTTCTCCTCATAGGCAAAGCGGTCTACCGTACTGCGGAAGACTTCCTCGCCGTCCACTTCGAGAATCACCGCCTTCACGCCATATTTATTCTGCACTCCGTCCATATAATCGTAGGCACGGATGCCAGCACCAATCAGTCCCCAGGCGATAATGGGTTTCGTAGGATGTGCCGGAAAAGCCCGTCGCGTCTGCTTGCCTTCCACCACTCCTTTTCCCGGCTGAGGAAACAGCATGATACCTTCGGCACGCGGGGCAGTCTTGTCCTTCACCTTGTCCATGAAGAAAGGCAGCGGGTCTATATATTCGTCCGTAGCCGTCTCTATCATATCCAGATGCAGGTGCGGACCGAAAGAGTATCCGGTGTTTCCGCTCAAAGCTATTATCTGACCGGCCTTCACGGGATATTCGTCGGGTTCGGGAGTAATTTCCACCTCCCAACTTTCTTTCTCGTACTGCAAGTCTTCAACCCGGCGGGCCACATCGCCCACAAAGGCACTCAAATGGCGGTTTATCGTCGAATAACCATTGTCATAAGCCACATCGAGCACATAGCCCGAACCGTGGGTAACGCGGATACGCGAAATATATCCTTCGGCCAGGGCATGTACCGGTTTGCCGATGGTTCCTCCTGTTTTGAAATCCAATCCGCCATGAAAGTGGTTGGCACGTATCTCACCGAAATTCCCGGAGAAGGTGATGGGGAAATCAAAGGCGGGGTGAAGGAGGTCTTGTCTGTATCGGTTTCTTGGGCATAGCCGCTTTGCACACTACCAATAAAGAACAAAAGAGAGAAAAATATAGGATATTTCATATTTTGTACAGTCAATATTATTTTAAATGCATGCAAATATAAAAAGAATAGTTCTCTCTACCTACAGAAAGGTGCAATTATCATTGATTAAAACATGCATAAAAATTCTGTTGAAGAACATAGATACACCGATAACACCCAAGCCGGGAAATCGCTATATTGCGCCATGTTTAACCCCCCAATTAAAACTTTAAGGTTATGATTATCGGAGTACCTAAAGAAATCAAGAACAACGAGAACCGCGTGGGCATGACCCCTGCCGGAGTAGCCGAGTTGGTAAAAAGAGGTCATACGGTGTATGTGCAGGCCACGGCAGGCGCAAACAGCGGTTTCTCCGACGATGACTACATCGCCGTAGGTGCAAAGACTTTACCGACCATTGAAGACACGTATGCCGCAGCCGACATGATTGTCAAGGTAAAGGAACCTATTACACCGGAGTACAAACTGATTAAAAAGGGTCAAGTGGTATTTACCTATTTCCACTTCGCCGCCGATAAAATACTTACCGAAGCCATGATTGAAAGCGGTGCCGTCTGCATCGCCTACGAAACCGTGGAAAAAGAAGACCGTTCACTTCCGCTGCTTACCCCCATGAGCGAGGTGGCAGGACGTATGGCTACCCAAGTAGGAGCCCGCTTCCTTGAAAAGCCACAAGGCGGCAAGGGAAAACTGATGGGTGGCGTGACAGGCGTACGTCCCGCACGCGTACTTGTCCTCGGAGGCGGTATCGTGGGCACCAATGCCGCACAGATAGCTGCCGGAATGGGTGCCGAGGTGCTGATTGCAGACATCAACCTCCCTCGCCTGCGTTACCTGAGCGAAGTGATGCCGAAAAACGTAAAGACACTCTATTCTTCCACCCATAACATCAAGATGGAATTGCCGAACATCGACATGGTAGTAGGTTCCGTCCTCATCCCCGGTGACAAGGCCCCGCATCTCATCACCCGCGAAATGCTGAAGATGATGAAACCCGGCACCGTACTCGTGGACGTAGCCATCGACCAGGGCGGTTGTTTCGAGACCTCCCATCCCACTACGCACAGCGATCCTACCTACATTGTGGATGGAATTGTGCACTACGCCGTTGCCAATATCCCCGGCGCCGTACCCTTCACCTCCACCATGGCACTGACAAATGCCACCCTGCCCTACACCGTTGCCCTGGCATGCAAAGGCTGGAGACAAGCCTGCAAGGATGACCCGGCTCTGGCGCAAGGATTGAACGTAGTGGAAGGCAAAGTAACATACAAAGCTGTAGCCGACGTCTTCGGGCTGAAATATGAGGCGATTGAGTTATAAGTTATAAGTGATGAGTGATTTGTTGGTATTTTCCTTTCAGCATGGTAGCGCAGCACAATTACCAACAAATCACTCATCACTCATAACTCCCCCCCAACAAAGAATCCTTCTTCCTCGCATACTCCCACCACATAGCGAGCAGTGTGATGCAGAGGTTGAAAATAAACGGAAATTCCTTGGAATTAGTGTGGAACAAGGTCTGAAAGAAGTCTGTAATGAACGGGGACAATAGAATCGCCAGATAATTCATTACCATTACAAAGGCCAGTGCCAAAGTTGTTTTTTCCGGTATAGCCGTATCTACTGTCTCGTCATAAATCAGCGGTTGAATGACACCATATCCCAAACCAACCAACATACATCCCGGTATTATCAGCCATTCTTTAGGCGAAATCCATATCAAAAGCAAACCCGCTGCAATGGACAAAAGGCTGTAAAACTTTGTGTGTTTCCCCATCCACTTCACGATATGCCCCAGGAAGAAACCCGGAGCCATAATGGCAAGGAAGAATAAGGAGATCATCAATCCGGAATTTCCGCTGGAGAAGTGATGGGCCTCCATCAAAAAAGGCAAGTCAAAAGTAACCGCCAGCACTACATACGTAGTGACGCCATAAAACAGCATCAACTGTAGCAGATGGCGGACATGGATGCCGTATTTACCGGGAATCGCACGCTTGGATTCCTCCGGAACAACGGTAGCCGTATCTTCTGTTTTCTGCGGCTGACCGGTATCTCCCTTCAAATACCCGACAAGCAGCAGAGAAACCAACGGAAGCAGATATACCACGAAAGGCAAGTGCCAGTTTACCTCTGCCAGATACCCAGTCACCGCCGTTGCCACAACCAGCGTCACATTGGTGATGGCAGAACTGTAACCAAACTGCTTTACCCTATACTCCCCCGTGAAATAACGTGAAACCAAACCGGTAGACAACGGGATTATCAGTCCCGAGCCAATGCCGAGCAAAGCACTGACCACCATCAACTGCCACATTTTGTCCGAAAAAAGATAAAGTACCCCACTGGCGGCAAACATCCAAAGTCCCACTTTCAGCAGACGCACAAAGTCACGTTTCTCGGCCAGCTTGCCCGCCAATAGCACAAAAGGAATTATCAGCAGCGAAGGCAGGGAGGTAAGCATCTGTATATCCAGTTCTGTGGCATATGGAAAAATGGTAGTAAGCTGTCCCAAAATAGGTGATACGGCCAATCCCGGCAAGGAAGTCAATGCAGAGACTGACCAAATGCCGACAAGCGTGATAAGGGGGATTGTACCCCTTCCGGTATTGATTTTCATATAGTAGTATATTAATTAAATGAATAATGTGGGAACAACAAACCTACCTTCAGAATGTTCGTTTTTTTAAGATTTTACTACGCTGCCCTTTAATAAACGCCAAATAATGCAAAACCCCGGAACTTTCATCCGCAAACCCCGTTGTTGTGGGAAATTCGACGGGGAAAAGCCCCGCCGCCTAAACCTTTAAAAAACTTATTAATATGGAAGATTTGAATTTCAGAAAAGGAGATGCAAAAACTGAAGTATTCGGTTCAAACCGTATGTTACAACCCTCACCCGTAGAAAAGATTCCCGACGGACCTACTACCCCGGAAATCGCCTATCAGATGGTGAAAGACGAGACCTTCGCCCAAACGCAGCCTCGCTTGAATCTGGCTACATTCGTCACTACCTATATGGACGAATATGCAACCAAGCTGATGAACGAAGCCATCAACATCAACTACATTGACGAGACCGAATATCCGCGCATCGCCGTAATGAACGGTAAATGTATCAACATCGTGGCCAACCTCTGGAACTCTCCTGAAAAAGAAACCTGGAAAACCGGCGCACTTGCCATCGGTTCCTCGGAGGCATGTATGCTGGGTGGTGTGGCAGCCTGGTTGCGCTGGCGCAAGAAACGTCAGGCGCAAGGCAAACCGTTCGACAAACCAAACTTCGTTATTTCAACCGGTTTCCAGGTGGTATGGGAAAAATTCGCCCAATTGTGGCAGATTGAAATGCGTGAAGTGCCTTTGACACTGGACAAGACCACGCTCGACCCCGAAGAAGCCTTGAAGATGTGTGATGAGAACACCATCTGTATCGTACCTATCCAAGGCGTTACATGGACAGGACTGAACGATGACGTCGAAGCCCTTGACAAAGCCCTCGATGCCTACAATGCAAAGACCGGCTACGACATTCCTATCCACGTGGATGCCGCCAGCGGTGGTTTCATCCTCCCGTTCCTCTATCCCGAAAAGAAGTGGGACTTCCGTCTGAAGTGGGTACTCTCCATCAGCGTCAGCGGACACAAATTCGGTCTGGTTTATCCGGGTCTGGGCTGGGTTTGCTGGAAAGGCAAGGAATATCTGCCCGAAGAAATGTCATTCAGCGTAAACTACCTCGGTGCCAACATCACTCAGGTAGGCCTGAACTTCTCCCGTCCTGCCGCACAGATTCTGGGTCAATATTACCAGTTCATCCGTTTGGGATTCCAGGGTTACAAGGAAGTACAGTACAACTCCCTGACCATCGCCAAGTATATCCATGACGAAATCGGCAAGATGGCTCCGTTCGTAAACTATTCCGACGAGGTTGTGAACCCGCTGTTTATCTGGTATTTGAAACCGGAATATGCAAGAGCTGCCAAATGGACTCTGTATGACCTGCAGGACAAGCTGTCACAACACGGTTGGATGGTACCCGCCTATACACTGCCTTCAAAGCTGGAAGACTACGTCGTAATGCGCGTCGTTGTTCGCCAAGGATTCAGCCGCGACATGGCAGACATGCTGCTGGGTGACATCAAGAATGCCATCACGGAGCTGGAGAAACTGGATTACCCGACTCCTACCCGTATGGCACAGGAAAAGAACCTGCCGGTGGAAACCAAAATATTCAACCACGGATGCCGTACTCATAAAAAATAAATTAATTTACGATTAAACGATTTACGATGTACGATTAGAGTTTCTCTTGATACGGACTACGTTTAAAGGAGTAATTTCAATCGTAAATCGTACATCGTCTAATCGTACATCACAACGTGTTTATGGAAAAGAAAATATCAATTTCACAAATAAAGGAGGTTGCCCAAGAAGCCTACAATGAGGTGAAGGGCAGCACAGGAGGCAAGAATGCGGATTATATTCCCTACCTTGCCAACATAGACTCCAAACTATTCGGACTCAGCATCTGCCTGATGAACGGGCAGACCATCAATATAGGTGACACAGACTATCGTTTCGGTATAGAGTCCGTCTCGAAGGTACACACAGCCATCCTTATCCTGCGCCAATACGGTGCGCAGAAAGTGCTGGACATGATAGGTGCCGATGCCACGGGACTACCGTTCAACTCCATCATCGCCATCTTGCTGGAAAACGACCACCCTTCCACTCCATTGGTAAATGCCGGTGCCATTTCCGCCTGTTCCATGGTGCAGCCAGTGGGAAACTCCGACAAAAAATGGGATGCCATTGTACAGAATGTCACTGAGCTGTGCGGCTCTGCCCCACAACTCATCGACGAACTGTACAAATCGGAAACGGCTACCAACTTCAACAACCGCTCCATTGCCTGGCTGCTGAAAAACTACAACCGCATCTACGATGATCCGGATATGGCACTCGACCTCTATACCCGCCAGTGTTCTCTCGGCATCACGGCCCAGCAACTGGGCATTGCCGCAGGAACCATCGCCAATAACGGTGTGAACCCCGTCACCAAACAAACGGTGTTCGAAGCCAGCCTGGCACCGAAAATTACGTCGATGATTTCGACCGTAGGCTTCTACGAGCATTCCGGCGACTGGATGTACACCGCCGGCATACCGGCCAAAAGCGGTGTAGGCGGTGGTGTAATGGCCGTATTGCCCGGTGTCATGGGAGTATCGGCCTTCGCTCCTCCCCTAGACGAAGCGGGAAACTCCGTAAAGGCCCAATCGGCAATCAAGTTCATCATGAACAAGCTCGGCCTGGGTGTGTTCAACGGTGATAACGTAACGATTACAGAATAAGTTTCTCTTTTTAGTTATGAGTTATAGGTTATGAGTTATTTGTTGGTAGGCACCGTAATCAGCAAATGACTTATAACTCATAACTTATGACTTTATAATGGACTTCATCATGAAAATGGCTCTATCAGAATTTGTATTGCGGGAAAAAGGTATCTATGGCATACTGCATGTCATTATATTGATACTGTCGCTATTTTTAGTTATCAGCATCTCTGTCGACACGTTCAAGGGGATCCCCTTTTACGAACAGTCGGTCTACATGAAAGTACAGTTGTGGATATGCGCCCTGTTCCTGGCAGATTTTGTATTGGAATGGTTCCTGGCAGAGAAGAAGGGTCACTACGTGGCCACACATTTCATTTTCCTGCTGGTAGCTATACCCTATCAAAACATCATTGCCTATATGGGATGGACTTTCTCACCCGAGATAACCTATATGCTGCGTTTCATCCCATTGGTGCGGGGTGGTTACGCCATGGCTATCGTGGTGGGTTGGCTGACGTACAACCGCGCATCGGGACTGTTCGTTTCCTACCTTACCATGTTGCTGGCCACTGTCTATTTTTCCAGTCTGGCCTTTTATGTCATGGAGCATGGTCCCAATCCTTTAGTCAAAGGATATGGAGACGCCTTATGGTGGGCATTTATGGACGTGACGACGGTGGGTTCCAATATCATAGCAGTCACTCCCACCGGACGGGTACTGTCCGTACTGCTGGCTGCGCTGGGCATGATGATGTTCCCTATCTTTACAGTGTATGTAACGAGCCTGGTCGAACGGCGCAATAAGGAAAAAGAAGAGTTCTACAAGAAAGTTGCACAGAAGCCCGCGCCCAAAGCCGACGCTTCCTGAATAGTTAAAACCTGAACTTTCACTTATCCGTTGGGAACAACTCTCCCCAAGTGTTGTTATAGACGCTGATTTTGAATATATTTTTCATCTAAAACCTTAACTTATGGCAAATATTAAACAAACAGTGAAGCTGGGTGTGTTCACCCTCGCAATCATGAATGTAACGGCAGTAGTATCCCTACGTGGACTACCTGCCGAGGCCGTGTACGGAATGAGTTCGGCCTTTTACTATTTATTTGCAGCTATCGTATTCCTTATACCGACGTCACTTGTCGCTGCGGAATTGGCTGCGATGTTCCAGGACAAACAAGGTGGTGTGTTCCGCTGGGTAGGAGAAGCCTACGGAAAAAAACTGGGCTTCCTTGCCATCTGGGTGCAATGGATTGAGAGTACTATCTGGTACCCTACCGTATTGACATTCGGTGCTGTATCCATCGCCTTCATCGGCATGAACGACGCACACGATATGTCACTGGCCAACAACAAGTATTACTCGCTCGTTGTTGTCCTCATCATCTACTGGCTGGCTACGTTCATCTCCATGAAGGGCATGAGCTGGGTAGGTAAAGTGGCAAAGGTCGGCGGCCTGGTCGGGACTATTATCCCTGCCGCACTGCTGATTATCCTGGGTATTATCTACCTTGCCACCGGCGGACACTCCAACCTGGACTTCCACAGCAGCTTCTTCCCCGATCTGACGAACTTCGACAACGTCGTACTCGCCGCAAGTATCTTCCTCTTTTATGCCGGTATGGAAATGGGCGGTATCCACGTAAAAGACGTGAACAATCCCTCCAAGAATTATCCGAAGGCAGTGTTCATCGGTGCGGCCATTACGGTTATCATCTTCGTGCTCGGTACTTTCTCACTGGGCATCATCATCCCGGCCAAAGACATCAGTCTGACACAGAGTCTGCTTGTAGGCTTCGATAACTATTTCCATTACATCCGCGCCTCCTGGCTGTCACCCATCATCGCCATTGCTCTGGCATTCGGGGTGCTGGCAGGTGTATTGACATGGGTTGCCGGTCCGTCCAAAGGTATTCTTTGCCGTAGGAAAAGCAGGCTACATGCCTCCGTTCTTCCAGAAGACAAACAAACTAGGTGTACAGAAGAACATCCTTTATGTACAAGGCGGTGCAGTAACCGTACTGAGCCTTCTGTTCGTAGTCATGCCTTCCGTACAGAGTTTCTACCAGATTCTGTCACAGTTGACCGTAGTCCTCTACCTTATCATGTATATGCTGATGTTCTCCGGAGCCATCGTGCTGCGTTATAAGATGAAGAAGCTGAACCGTCCGTTCCGTATCGGCAAGAATGGCAACGGATTGATGTGGCTCATCGGTGGACTTGGTTTCTGCGGGTCATTGCTGGCATTCGTACTGAGCTTTATCCCACCCAGCCAGATTTCAACAGGCAGCAACACAGTATGGTTCTCCGTGCTCATCATCGGTGCGCTGATTGTAGTCATTGCCCCATTCATTATTTATGCTTCCAAGAAACCGTCCTGGGTTGACCCGAACAGTAGCTTTGAACCGTTCCATTGGGAAGAGCAACCTGCTGTGCAGACAGCCGGTAAAAGTGCAACAAATATGGCTACCGGTAGCGCCACTGCCAGCAGCAATGGCACAAGTAATTCCGCCACAAGTGGAAATACGGCAAAAGACACAACCAATATCCCCAAAGGATAAAAGGTTATAAGTTGAAACTAAAAAAGGAATATCCCCGAAATCACCGGGAATATTCCTTTTTTATTGTTATATGATACCAGAAGAGGGAATATTCAGAAATCCAATTCCTGCATTCTCTCCCACGCCCTTCTGCTCTCCTCCACCAACTCTTGCATGACCGACGCCACAGACTGCACTCCCTTTCCATGCAGCAAGGCAGATACCTGCCCTATTTCCAGTTCCCCTTCTTCCAAGTCACCTTCAAAAATACCACGTTTGGCACGGCCACGCCCTAAAAGGATACGAAGTTCTTCCTCTGAAGCTCCCACAGCCTCAGCAGCCTCTACGGCGCTGCGAAAGTTATTGCGCACCAGACGCACCGGAGCCAATTTCTTCAAAAGCAGACGGGTATCCCCTTCTTCCAAATGCAAGCAGTAATCCTTAAATACCTCGTTTGCAGAACTCTCTGCCGTCAAGGCAAAGCGTGTACCAATCTGCACACCTTCCGCACCCAGCACCCGGGCAGCCAGCATGGCCTCACCCGTTGCAATGCCACCGGCGGCAATCAGCGGAAGTGTAGTAACTGCACGTACAGCTGGTATCAGGCACAGGGTGGTAGTCTCCTCCCTCCCATTGTGCCCACCGGCTTCGAAGCCTTCGGCAACTATTGCATCAACACCCGCCTCTTCTGCCTTCACGGCAAAACGCGAGGACGAAACAACATGCACCACCGTGATGCCACGCTCGTGCAACCAACCAGTCCATTTCTTCGGGCTGCCGGCAGATGTAAATACAATCTTCACTCCCTCGTCGGCCACAATCTGCATTATCTCTTCTATCTGGGGATACATCAAGGGAATATTCACACCAAAAGCATGATGCGTAGCCTCACGGCATTTCCTGATATGCTCCCGCAACGTTTCGGGATGCATCGAACCTGCGCCGAGCAAGCCCAGCCCTCCCGCATTGCTTACAGCAGCAGCAAGTCTCCAGCCGCTACACCACACCATACCACCTTGAATTATCGGATATCTTATTCCAAATAGAGAAGTCACTCTGTTCATTATTACTTTTTTTAAAGGTTTACTAATGAAAACAAGAAGAGGAGAAAGAAAGTTCAAAATTTGACAAAAAGTGATAAATTACTGTTGTTCCAAAACAGTTATCGAATCTCCATACGCCTTCAATACTTCCAGCGTACGGGCACGGCGCTTGCGGCCTTTGAAATTCCAAAACTCACGGGTAAAAGGTGTCATCAGGTCTAAACCGGAAATTCCACCGCCACTGGCACCCTGCCAACCGCCCACAGCCATATTATTGGCCCGCTCCGTCACCCGGTAACGCAAACCGGTTGCTTCAATCTGCTCCACAGTCTCACGCGGACCGGCATCAAACGGATGTTTAGCCCAGTTCGTAGGAATCATCAGAATCTTAAGCGCATAGAATTCATCTCCTCGCCAAGTATCCTTGTCTACCTTGATTTTTTTCTGATAAATGGGGTCCCAATTATATTTGGTATTGGCTGTATAAGGACGTAAGATAAGCACCACTTTTTTCTCGGGCGCTTTCGGCATGACGGGCAATGAATTATCAAAATCCATCCACGACTTGTCCATCACCGCTTTCGGAGTACCCAGAGAATTGTTCATTTCCAATTCCTGCAATACCTCCGGATTCAGTTTTACCTCCCCCTCGCCCTTCAGCAACCGGTTCAGCCTCAACGAGTCCTGAGGGGTCCAGTTTTGGGCATAGCAAGGGAAGGCTACTGCACAGAGCAGCCCCATTACAAGTATAAATCTCTTCACCTGACAGTTTGATTACTTAATACCTAATCCTTAATCCCTAAAAACAGGTCACCACCACATATATCCGCTGCCACAAAGCGGTTCGTCATAGCAGGGATCAATCGTCCACATAGTCCGTGGATACTTACGGGTTTCCCACCAGCGGCGGTAGCGCGAAGCGGCATCCAGCACCTCTTCGTCCGAAAGGAAATAGATACCTTCATAATTCTCCGCATCCGTATGTACCATCTTGCATCCCATCGAAGCATTGTTCCCGAGGCGGATAGTCTCTACCGTCCACAGGATGCATTCGCCCAAACGCAGCTTGCCACCTGCCGAATAGGATACCGGAGCCAGGGGGAAAGAGGGAATGACCGTCAAGTCCTCGGCATACTTCAGCAATTCCTCTATATCTTCGGAAGTGAACTTGGGCATGTTACTCAATCCATCCGGACTTTGGGTAGAATATTTGCCAGCCTTCAACTGCTTGACAAACAAGTCTACATCCGGATGGTTGTAGTCCAACGTTTCTTTGCTGCAAGAGCTCAAAGAGAGAACAGAAAGAGTAAAGAATACGAGCAGCATAGTCTGCCCGAATATATGTAATTTATTGTATAGAGTCTTCATATTTGTATGGTATTTAAGATTAATAAGTCATGCGCACGCCGCACAACAGATTCAGATTGGTGGGCCGTTCCGTACGCAAGGTTCTTGTCTGCGAGTCCGTATCGAAATGATGGGATACAGACGGCTCTGCAAACAAGGCAAAACGGTTGTTCATTTTATAGCGTACCCCTACTCCGGCAGCAACCGACAACTGTACCGGCTCTGCACCGAAACCATTGTCCGGAGCACCAGCAATGCATTTCTCGGCTGCTCCACCTACCATAGCATAGAAATCCACTTTCGGCGTACTGGCCAGCATCATGTTCAGCCTTACCGGAACTTCCAGCGTATGCAACGTATGGTCACCATCCAAGCAATTATACTGAAGACCGGCTTCCAAGGAGAAATGCTTGTTCAAACAACGTTCCACGCTTACCCCGGCCGTGAACGGCATATGAAAATTCCCTTTCGGCAGGGAAGTGCCGATGCCTGCTTTCAATGCCCAATTACGGGGCTTGGATGGCGATACAGCCACAGAGTTTGCCGGTTCTTCCTCAGAAGATGGCAGCATTCTATCTATATCAGCATCCTTATGGCCAGGATTTGAATGGTAGTTCCCGTTTCCGGCCGGAGTTCCGTTACTGTAATAACCGTTTCCCGGCTGCTGCTGGTTTCCGTACACCCGTTGGGTAATCCGAATGGAAACATGGACAGACACGGATTCATCCTCATCGGCCTGCGCCGTCAATCCTGCCGGAATGCCGTTGGCGGGATGCTGTGTACCGGGCTTTTGTGCCATGGGGTTGGCCTGATGGATAGAGGGAAAACTTTCCTGCACCACATCCCCGTTCAAGTTACCTTCCGGCGTCATGGCCGCCACTTGTGTAAAGGCCTCCTTGATTTCCTCTTTCGGAGAGAAATACCAGAAAGCGGCAGAAGCAGCTCCCAGTACAAATACAACAGAGGCGGCTGCGGCTACGCGGTGAAACCTCGGAGAAAGAAAAAGCGGCCTCCTGCCTTTTGCGGCAACCGGTGACGGCAAGTCACGTTGCAACCCTTCCCAGAAGTCCTCCCGCACTGTCATCTCTGCGCCGGCAAGACGACTGCGGAACAAACCGGTTATTTCATCATTTTCTCTCATATTCAGTATATTCTTTAATTCTTTTTATCAACAAACACTTAGCACGATGCAACTGCGAGGTAGACGAATGCTCTTTGATGTGGAGGATTTCGGCTATTTCCTTGTGCGATTTCTCCTCAAAGACGTATAAGTTGAATACAGTACGGCATCCATCGGGAAGTTCCGCCACGAACGCCATCAGCATTTCTTCGGAAATACGGCCTCCGGTTTCGGCAATGCCTGCTTCATCCGGAATGTCGGGCAATTGTTCCTCATTCACCACCAGTTGGCTGAAACGTTGCTGTTTCCGCAGGTAGTCTATCGCCTGCGTCACCATTACCCTTGTCACCCAGGTACTCAATGCACATTCGCCACGGAAGGTGAAGTGGGTGAAAATTTTGATGAAGCCATCGTGCAGTACGTCATGGGCCGCATCGACATCGCCCGTATAGCGGTAGCATACCGCAAGCATCTGCTTGGAATAAAGGGTATACAATTCCTTACGTGCGGAATCCTTTCCTGCCCGGCAGCCCTCTATCAGTTCTATTTCATTTTCCAATGTCAGTGCTATTTTTTACGGACGCCTCTTCGCGTCGTTTGTTAGTTAGACGCAGCTTTCCGTAGAATGCTGCAATGTTATATCTAAAAAGAAGTTAAAGAATGGAGATTATTTATACTTTGCTTTCAAAGTCTGTATCTGCTTGTCAAGCATTTCATCCAGTTCATCAAATTCATGCCAATACAGAAAACCGGGAACCATGTTGACGTAATTGATAAATTTCTTATACTGCACAAGAAACAAGGCCTGGTCCCGAAGACCGTCGCCACCGTCAAAAACATTCGCCCACTCCCTGGACATGGCAGCACTCATAAGAGCATCTGTTTTCGTTGCATAGTAATCACTGACATCCTTTTGTTTCCTGCCCAACTCAAAATAGGTTTGCAATACATCCTGCAACAAACGCTTGTCAGAAATATACTGCATCAATGAAGAACCTTTCAGCACATCCAGCGCATCTGTCCTATAAGAAAATTCATCCATATTATTGAAAAACTTGCCATACTTCCACAGAGTATCTGTCGGTATCTTGGATACATCCATATCATGTTCCCTCAACAACAGACTCATGTGTATGTCAATATCCAACAAGTGCTTTATATTACGGAGCTCCTGCCTATTATATTCCAACTCTTCCGTTACCAACTGCATCGTAGCACGCACTTCCTTTTGGCGGGCATTCTCGGTAATCCGGTCATTTCCCCAGAAAGTGACAATGATGCCCGCAGCCACAATACTGAACTGGCGGAAATAATCACCTATGCGCCAACTTTTTATCTTATGGTTCAACCTGTTAAAGCTTGTCTTTCCCATATCTTTTCATTCTAAATGATACTTTTTCTCAAGCGCTTGTATTGCCTCGTCTATACGTTTTCCCACACGTTCTACATAGTCCGGCGTAAAATAGTTCCGCGCTACCCTGACAAAGTTCCGTACCGACCTGTCCGACAAGTAAATATCCCACGCCTCATATCCTCCACGATTTATCTGGTCCGTCTGTTCATCAGTCAATGCCAAATGGAAAGGAACCATAATTTCGTCCTTCATATCGTAATAGCCATTCATAGTCGCCCTAAATCCATCCAATACCTCATAGATTCCGGTCAACTGCAACAGTAGCTCTTTATCTGAAATCTTCTGCATCAACATGGAGTTTTTAAGTATATCCAATGCATTCTGACTATAATAAAAACTGCGGATATGCCCCATAAGAAAGCGGAACTGTATCAATGAATCTTCTGGTATCGTCCGATGCTTTAAGTCATACTCCACCAATAAGCTGGAAAGACGTTCATCCTCTCTAAACTCTGAAACGATACTCTCATAATTCTCCCGGTTGCTTTTCAGTTCATCCCTAATCAGCGACATGGTGGCTTGAATATCTTTCTTCTCGGAGTTTTGAGTAACCAACTCACTACCGGCAAAGGTAATCAGTACACCAATCACCACAATGGAAGTCTGCCGGATGTAGTCTCCCACTTGCCAACCTTTGACAGTTGTTTTTACTTTATTCCATGTTATGTTTTTCATACCTTCCTACGCTATTTATCCATTGAAACACATCATCCGTTACAGCCAAACGCATCATCTATCTGCCCCAAACAGACCATCTGTTTCTCCCAAATACACCATCTGTTTTTCCGGGTGCCATTACTCTACCGGTTATCAAGAGAAAGCCTCTCATAAATCTGCCTTAATGCAGCATTCTTTATGAGAGGCTTTCCTTATTATTCTGCAATAACGCGTTCTGCCTTTGTCAACATGCTTTAAAACTCATATCCAATCCCTTCACAGAATGGGTCAGCGCACCGACTGAGATAAAGTCTACACCGCATTCGGCATAGTCGCGGAGCGTATCAAACGTGATGCCGCCGGAAGATTCCGTTTCATAGCGGCCGCCTACCATCTCTACGGCCTTCTTTGTCATTGCCGGCGTAAAGTTGTCGAACATGATACGGTCTACACCGCCCAGGTCGAGCACCTGCTGCAATTCGTCGAAGTTGCGCACTTCTATTTCTATCTTGAGGTCCTTGCCTTTTCCCTTGCAATATTCCTTCGCACGGTTGATGGCCTTGTCGATGCCTCCCGCAAAGTCCACATGGTTGTCTTTCAGCAAAATCATATCGAACAAGCCGATACGGTGGTTTACACCGCCACCGATTTTCACTGCCATTTTCTCGAGGATACGCATGCCCGGAGTAGTCTTGCGGGTATCGAGTACACGGGTATTCGTACCTTTCAGTTGCTCGGCATACTTATGTGTCATGGTGGCAATGCCACTCATGCGCTGCATGATGTTCAGCATCAGACGCTCCGTTTGCAACAAAGACTGTATCTTGCCTTCCACAATCATGGCCACATCACCAGGCTTTACGGCTGTACCGTCATTAATGAACACTTCCACCTTCATGGTAGGATCGAAACGGCGGAACACCTCCTTTGCTATCTCGATACCGGCCAGGATGCCCGGTTCTTTTATCAACAGTTTGGACTTGCCCATTGCCGTAGCAGGAATGCACGAAAGGGTTGTATGGTCTCCATCGCCTATATCTTCGGCGAAAGCCAGGTCTATCAGCCTGTCAATCAATTCTTCTTCCTTATTCATTCGTTTTATCTATTCTTATTTGATGTATAACATATTTGTTCTGTACTTTTCTGAAGAAACAATTCACCCGAAAGTTTCCATTTGCGGTCATCAAGGTACCGATGACGAAACCGGACTCATCGCGCTTCCCCTGATGGTTCACATTAAAACTGCCGACCTTGTGGTTGGAAAAGAAAGCAGCCATTGTGCCCTCTGCCGTCCGCTTGTCGGCGTGGGTCGACTTATTCTGAATGATTAAATCGACCTTGTCACCCAGATACTTGTTGAGCTCCTGAGAGTTTCCTTCCTTGAAGGCTCCAATCACTCCCTCGGGAACATTCTGAGCCAGCAGCACAGACGTCCAAATGAAGAGACCGGTCAACAAAAAGATTACCCGTTTTTTCATTTTCACAAGTATTTATGATAGGCAAAGGTAAGCATTTGTCTCAAAATACAATAAAAAAATGCTAAATTTGTGCGCTAATCAAAACAGAACCAGTATGAAAACTACTCTGCTCGTTGTAGGACGAACTGTAGAACAACACTTTATAACAGCCATCAACGACTATGTGCAACGTACCAAGCGTTATCTCTCATTCGAGATGGAAGTCATCCCCGAACTGAAAAACACCAAGAGCCTCTCCATGGAAGTGCAGAAGGAAAAGGAAGGGGAACTGATATTGAAAGCTCTCCAGCCGGGAGATGTGGTCGTACTGCTGGACGAAGGTGGAAAAGAAATGCGCTCCATAGAGTTTGCAGACTATATGAAGCGCAAGATGAATACCGTGAACAAACGGCTGGTATTTATTATCGGAGGCCCTTACGGATTCTCCCCCAAAGTGTACGAAGCGGCACACGAGAAGATGTCCCTCTCACGCATGACCTTTTCCCATCAGATGGTGCGCCTCATCTTTGTGGAGCAACTCTACCGGGCGATGACCATACTGAACGGGGGGCCGTATCATCATGAATGATGAATTTCAGCTCCGCGACACCTGGAATCCCTTATCCGAGAGTGACATTTCTACGAACCTGGCTCTCGGATTCGGTACATTCAGCGTCAAGGTCTCACGGATGCGCAGGGCTGCCTGCGGATCCTTAGCCACCATATACAGATAACCTCCCCCACCGGCTCCCGGCAGTTTATATCCTAAGGTATAGTCTTTTATCTGACGGATGATGTCCTCTACGGCAGGAGGATTTGTTCCACTGTCCAGTGCCTTCTTCTGCATCCATGTCTTGCCTACCAGTGTTCCGAAACTCTTGAAGTCATTCCGTTGAATGGCTTCGGCCATATCCAAGGCATGTGCTTTCATCTCTTCTAATAACCCCAGGTGCAGGGAAGAGTTGAGGAACATGGAGCGTACTATTTCTGCAAGGATGCCCTTGGCTGTACGCGTAATGCCCGTATAATACAGCAGATGGCAATCGCGGTATTCCGGATGGGTAAACAAATGCTCGGGCAACCAGCGTACCAATGGCTGCTGGGTAAATCCAGCCTCCGTCTGCAACAGTTTGATGCCTTGCAGTACCCCACCGTATTGGTCTTGCCAACCGCCACCGGTCGTCAGCAACTGTTCCAGGGCAAGCGTACGGCGGCATATTTCGTTCTTATCCCACATCAGTCCGCAAAAGTCACTCAATGAACCCAAGACAGTAGAAGCCAAAATGGAGCTTGTGCCCAGACCGGAACCTGCAGGTATGGCAGAAAGCAATGTAATCTCTATACCTGTGCCGAAGGCTTCCAGTTGTTTTTCCAGCGAAGGATAAGCCGTTTCTGAAAAAGCCGGAACAAACCCGGCCAGCGCCAATGCTGCTTTGGGAATGGAAAAGGGGGAACCTATCATGCAATAGGATTGCAATTCCTCAAAAGTATTCACCACCTCCATGGCTCCCATATCAATGGAGCGCAACACGATGCGATGCTCCGCGCAAGGTTTGATGTACACTTGTAAAGGCGGCTGCCCGTTCAGTTCAATGGCAATATTCACCACACTCCCACCGGCAAACAAGGAGTAAGGCGGAGTGTCCGTCCATCCTCCCGCCATATCTATGCGTACGGGGCTACGCCCCCATACAATCTGGTCACTATACACATTCAGGCGAGGACTACTCTTGCGTTCATACAAATCAGTCAGCAATCCTTCGCGCAACAAGTTGAATGCGGCCTGCTCGTCTGCCTTGAAGTCCCTTCCGTCCAGCTTCTCAATCTGTGCACGCAGCATCCGGTTATGGATACGCTGCATCAGCGAGGCATCTGTCGGCAACACTTCCGGCTTGTCAATGCCGAATTTATGGAATTCACCGGCCACATCCATCAAGTCGAGTTGATAGAATACACTCTTTGCATGGTTGCGTGCCAGCACTTCCCAGTTTCCTTTGCAGAAGCTCTCCCGCTGTGCATACAGCAGACGCAAGTCGGCTTGTGCTGAAATTTCGTCGGCGGACAACCGACGACTTTCCAGCCAGACAGCCTTTCCTTCCGTCAAGCCCGGTTCGGAAACCATCCATCGAAGCACTGTCCCCATCTGCTCTTTATCTTCCACAACCGGGAAGATGGCAGCAGCCTGCAGGTCCTCTTTTCTGCCGGTGATGTCTTCCACCGACAATTCCCGTTCAGCCAGCCATTCCGAAAACGACATTCCAAGGAACAGTGTCTTTTCATCCCGAATATCCCCCTTAAAAGTATCGTCAAAACCATAGGGGCGTACTGCCCAGCGCTGGTCGGCAAGCGGAACTATATCAATGCAGATACCGTCTGGAATGGTCAGCCTCCAGTCATTCTTGGGAACACCCGTGATAATCTGCCGTGCCCCCAGCCGCCAAGAAGCCCCAACAAAGCTATTTTCAATCCAAAGACTGTCGTTCTTCGGAGTAAGGGGGAGATGCACTTCTGCATTCTGCACAAAGATGGCCGGATTGGGCTTCAACTTCCGGTGCATAATCTGGCGCTGGTCGTAGACCTTATTCTGTAAGGTGACGGTTGAAGACAACAGTTCGCGGCTTGTTCCATAATGGTAGAATTCGCCTCCGGGCAAAGGCAATATGGCGACGGAGAGGCTATTCAGCTCTTCATCCTCAATACGGGGATGATTTCCTAAGGACAAGCCAAAGTCAGCATACAAGTCATAGTATTTCAAGTCGGAATATGGCGTATCCACGTCCAAAGCCCCATCTGCCTTCTGCGAACGTTTCATCAGCAAGTCAACGGCCCGGTCGCTCAATAGCCAGATGCCGATATCCATTAAAAAGAGATGTGTCTTGGAGAGGTTTTCCAATTCTTCCAGAGAGGGTTTCTGAAGCATGAAATCCAAGGATTCCGGTTGATTCCGGTCCGAGATAAACACACCATGATGTGTGGCGAGCAACGGGTCTACCCACAGTCCATAGCACACCACATCTGCATCGGGAATCTCTTGAAGCGGCTTTTCCGCACGGATATATACGTCACCACTGGCAATCAGCGTACGCAGTCTTTCGGGAGCCCGCTCCATTATCTTTTCGTAAAGTGGGAGTTGAAGGGATAATAAATTCTGTCCCAGTTTTTGTCCACGCGCCCAGCGAAACACCGGAATCGGGGTCAATATCTTGCCCGACGGTGCATATCCCGGTAAACGACGGCTTTGTCCTCCGGCATGCAGCAGAATACGCTTCTCTATTGGAATGCTTTTCTCTGTTGGAATGCACTTTTCTGTTGGAATACGCTCCTCCGCCCAATACTTCCTATCCCGTTCCTTCTGCCATTCTCTCAAGAGCCAGGTAGTTCCCCCACCCGAGCCAAGTTTCATTCCCACCGGGTCGGAAGTACAAAACCATTCCGTACGGTCTACATTTTCCAGTTCATAGAATGCCGACACCAGATTAGGCGGCAAAGACAATAATTTCTGCATATCAATCGCTGTATTGCTTACTATTTGACAGCAAAGTAAAATAATATTAGGCAATTGACATAGAAAGTTTCAATTTATTTCTTTGGTATCAAGCTTGTGTTCCTTTACGGAAATACGACTGAGTATATAGGCGATTCATAAAGAATGGCTTTTCCAATCAAGTTCATTTTTAAAACAGAGAAAAGAATTGATTAAGAGTTAAGAAATTGTCGAAAGAGACATTATTAAAGATTCTTAGTAAATTTCTCAGTAATAAAAGATAGAAATACACACGAACAGATACAAACAATTTATAGCATGCAATACACGATACTAACAACATGTCGTGCAAGAAGTTAATAACGTGTCCTACAAAAAACAAATATCGTGTCCGCAGGATATTAACTTCCTGCAAACACGATATTAATTCGCTTTTACACAAAACTATACGAGGCTAACTACCTGCTGCAACAACCCCGACAATTCGAAAGTAGCATTCTTAATATCCGAAATCCGGTTCTTGCCTTCTGTCGTAAGAGAAAAACGCATCTGACGCTTATCTTCCTTACCTATCAGACGGGTAATGAGCTTCTTTCCCTCGACAGAGCGAATGACCTTTGAAGTGTTGGAGGCAGACAAACCCAGTGCCTCGGCTATCTCACTGGAGGTAAGCTTAGGAGTATTGAGCAGCGTGCACAACAGCATTCCTTCATTCAGCGATAAATCATACATCTGCGTAAACTGCACCTCGAACTCGGCAATAGCCCGATAAACATCACGGATTTTACATAAAGTCTCCATATCTTGTCCTCCTATATAAATAAGTTCACATTTGCCTTGTCCGCACGTTCCATATAGGTAGCCACGCCGCCGATGGTTACTTCATCCAGAAGTTCTTCGTGCTGGATGCCCATCATATCCATAGACATCTGGCAAGCAATGAATTCCACTCCCTGCGCCAATGCCTGCGAGCGCAACGACTCCAAAGAATCCACTCCCTTGCGCTTCATCAAGAAGCGCATCATGCGGCTGCCCATGCCGAACATATTCATCTGCGACAACTTCAGTTTCAAAGAGCTGGACGGCAGCATCATGCCGAACATCTTGCCGAAGAAGTCCTTCTGCACACTGGGTTTCTGCACTTTCTTCAAGACGTTCAGTCCCCAGAAGGTGAAGAAAATGGTTACTTTCTGTCCCGTTGCCGCTGCTCCGTTTGCTAGTACGAAGGTTGCCAGCGCTTTGTCCAGGTCATCACTGAACAGAATCAGCGTCTTTCCCCTCCCCCCGGCTACGGAAACATTGGAAGCAGATGTACAAGCCGGAGCACCTTTCTCGATGACTACCGTATAGCGTCCTTTCTCGTCATGCTTCTCTATCAATTTATTTCCCGTCGTATCACACCAGGCAGAAGCATCGCGTGCAAAACCGGCATCGGTTGCCACAATCTCCACACGCTCGCCCACAGCAATGCTATCCATCGCCTTTTTCACCTGCATGATAGGTCCCGGACATTGCAAACCGCAAGCATTTATCTTCAACGTTTCCTTCTTGGACACTGATGCATCCGCAGGAACATCATCAGTAGCAGCCTCTACCGAAGAAGAAGAAGAAGAGCCGCCTGCCGGAGCAGATGGAGACGGCAGAGGTGCTGTTGCCGTGGAGTAGGTCTTATAACCACCTATCAGATTGCGCACATTGCGATAGCCGCGCCCCATCAGGATGCGCAGGGACAGATAACCGCGCAGACCCACAGCACAGAAAAGCACTACCGGCTTGTCTGTAGGTATCTCTGCCAAATGCTCGCGCATTTCGTCCAACGGAATATTGACGGCTCCCGGAATGGTGCCGAAAGAGAATTCCTCGGGCGTACGGGTATCTATCAGCATCACTTTATCCTTCTCTTCCACCAGCTCGCGCCAAGAGATGACGGGCATTGCACCGCTGATAATGTTCGATGCTACATAGCCGCCAATAGCGATGGGGTCTTTGGCCGAGGAGAAAGGAGGCGCATACGTGTGCTCCGTCTCCATCAAATCGTAGACTGTGCCACCCCGCTTGATGAGTCCGGCTATCTGGTCGATTCGCTTGTCCACTCCCTCGTAACCGATACATTGCGCACCATAGAGTTTACCGGTTTTGGGATGGAAAGTCAGTTTCAAGGTCAAAGGTAGGGCATCCGGATAGTAACCGGCATGAGATGCCGAGTGAGTCACCGAGCTTTGATATTCCATGCCCCACTGCTTCAAGCGTTTGGCTGCAAGGCCCGTAGAGGCTACCGTCATGTCGAATACTTTGGCAATGGAGGTGCCGATAGCTCCTTCGTAGGAAACAGTATTGCCAAACACCATATTATCAGCAACGATACGTCCCTGGCGGTTGGCAGGATTTGCCAGATAATTGAGCCAGGGCTTTCCGGTCAGCGGATGAGGATATTCGATGGCATCGCCCACAGCATAGATGTCTTTTTCGGAAGTCTCCAAGTGTTCGTCTACCCAGATACCGCCCATCTCGCCCAGTTTCAAGCCGGCTTGTTGCGCCAATGCAGTGGCAGGACGCACACCGATGGAGAGTAACACCATATCGGCAGGAATGGCCTTTCCGCTTTTCAGGAATACGGTGATTCCGTTGTCCGTACGCTTGAAATGGGTTACTCCTTCTTCCAGATAGAGAGAGACGCCTTTCTGCAACAGATGCTGATGAATAGGTGCCGCCATAGAGAAGTCGATAGGTGCCATCACCTGATTACCCATTTCGACTACAGACACATGAACACCGGCATGATGCAGGTTCTCCGCCATTTCCAATCCGATGAAACCGGCACCTACCACCACGGCGCGTTTCACCTGCTTGTCCGAGATATAAGCCTTGATATGGTCGGTATCTTCTACATTGCGCAACGTGAAGATGCCTTCGGAATTAATGCCTTCCAAGGGGGGCTTCACGGGGTTGGCACCGGGAGAAAGCAAAAGTTTGTCATAGCTTTCGTCGTACTCCTTGCCTTCCACATTGCGTATGGTAACGGTCTTGTTTTTGGGATGGATGGCGATTACTTCATTCTGCACACGCACATCAATGCGGAAGCGCTTGCCGAAAGATTCGGGTGTCTGCACCAGCAGCTTCTCGCGCTCTGCTATCACTCCGCCTATATAATAAGGTAAACCACAATTAGCGTACGAGATGTAAGGGCCTTTCTCCAATAAGAGAATTTCAGCCATTTCGTCCACTCTTCTTAGTCGGGCGGCTGCCGTGGCTCCACCTGCTACACCGCCAATGATTACATATTTCATAATTCTTTGTTTTTTTAAGTTTGACGATGCAAAGAAAAGAATTATTTTCAATAAAACATAATTTCCATAAGAAAATATTGTTAAATAACTAATTTTCAACAAGAATAGGCATAAAAAGAAGGGGTAAAAGTACTCTTAATAGATATATTTTAGGCGCGGATTACGCGAATTACGCGGATTAGTTAATCGAATCCGTGAACTTCGCGTAATCCGCGCCTAAAAATAGATTATGAGAAAGCACTCATATACTTTTTCCGGACACAGCCTTATACAATATGTAACTTTGAATAGCCTTACCAACCCAGCTTGGAAAGACCGGCAGACTTATACCAATCCGTGGAACGAAACGCTGCGGCAGCCGCCTGTTTAGACAAAGACGGTATATAATGGGAAACACCGCTTGAACCTTCCATAGAAAACATGCCGGTATAACCAGAATAGTTCTTGGAAGTAGTCTCCCAATAGGGTACTGCCATATCATAAACCTGCTTCCAAGTAGCAAAGCCAGAAGCATCAGTTAACTGTTGCATCAGCTGGACAAAATCATAATAACCAATATTACTACTTTCACGACGTTGGTCGTAATTAAAAACAAGAGAACGCAATTCCTCACTATCAGCATTCTCTGACAAGACTTGCTTGGTAATACTTGCCAAAGACTCTAACACTGAACTCTGTAGCGCACAAACGGAAACACCGCCTGTCCAATTCGTATTGGATATTCCACTCCCTCCATTATAAATTTTCTTGTAAGGCTCGTAATAAGCGGCAGCTACCTTCAACGCCACTTCACCGTCCGAAAACAACGCAGGAACAAGTACATCATAGCGTGCCCCCGGTCCAGGTATTTCTGTAGGTGAACCAATATAATAATCAGTAAAGTTGCGCAAGGCATAAGCCACTTCAATGGACTGCATAAAGCAGGCATCGAACAAGACAAAATCAAAATGAGGAACAGCATCAGCAGACAATATTGTAACCAAATCTTCAATATTCATGTAATGAGTGCCCGAACCTGTGTCTTGCCCTACCCATCTGGTAGAAGGAAGTGGATTAGGAATCCAACCATCTCCATGCGACCAATAAATCAAACCATAGCTTTCAGCTCTGTATTCACTGTTTTTAAAGACATCATTAAAGACTTCCAAAGTCTCAGCCACACCCACAGAATTACGATTTTCATAGGTCTTTACCGTTGTTTCCTGCAATTTACCACCTTCATTTTTCAACTCAATGAGACGTGGAGAAGAATCAGTATCAATATAAACTAATAGGCGCATATTACTACTATTGTTCACTTTTGCCATACCCAATCTCATTTCCTCCAAATCTAATAAGGCTAAAGAAGACAAATTATTAAGTGTACCACGATGATCTGCCGCAAGATATGCCAGTACCGTGCGGCTACCAGCAACGGGAGGTTCCGGTATGGGATCCTCGTTTTCGCATGCTGTCAGTAAAACCGAGCAGCACATCCACAATAGTAGAAAGAGTCTGGATTTCATCATATGTATATTCCCTAAATTATTCCTGCGGTTTTGTAAATGTGAAAGCTTCAGGCTTCACCACCTGCAAAACCATATTCTTACTCTTCTTATACTTACCTTTTACCTTTACAGCCTCTTTTTCCAACTTTTTCCTGTTTTCAGAGAAATAAATCATACAAGTATAGTCCGGCTTCTTCAGATTGTACTCCAGATAGTTCTTGAGCTGGTAAGTGTATAAATCACGCTTGGGCAAGAATCCATTCTTATCCAGCTCTACGCTGTCCAATACCTGGATGTCTGTATAATATACGATGGAGTCATTGAAAGAAGCCGCCACACCAAAAGCATATACAGCCTTTTCCTTATCTTTCATTGTAAAAGCCGAGCACAATGCAAAAACCAAAGCTACGGCACAAAGTATACGAACGTATTTCATTGAGTTATGAGTTATAAGTTATGAATTATCAATGGGGGCAAAGATATAAAAAAAACCGCACGCCTACTAAAGACGTACGGTTTTTTAATTCCTTCTATTTGTCGGAAATTGATATTTCTTACTTATCCTAAATAAGACTTGAGCAATTTACTACGATTACTTTGTCTTAATCTTCTAATTGCTTTTTCCTTAATCTGGCGTACACGTTCACGGGTTAAACCGAATTTGTCGCCGATTTCTTCTAATGTCATTTCTTGTTGTCCGATACCGAAAAACATCTGTATGATTTCTTTTTCCCTATCGGTTAACGTAGAAAGTGCTCTATCAATTTCCCTCGCAAGAGACTCGTTCACCAAAGAGCGATCCGCCATAGGAGAGTCGTCGTTCACCAACACATCCAGCAAGCTGTTGTCTTCTCCTTCTACAAAAGGTGCGTCCACCGAAATGTGGCGGCCGGACACCTTCAGCGTATCAGAGATTTTGTCAACAGGGATTTCCAGTTCATCGGCAAGCTCTTCAGGAGACGGACGACGTTCGTTTTCCTGTTCGAACTTGGAGAATGCTTTACTGATTTTATTCAGCGAGCCTACCTGATTCAACGGAAGACGCACGATACGCGACTGCTCTGCCAAAGCCTGCAAAATGGACTGACGTATCCACCATACTGCATAACTGATGAATTTGAAACCACGTGTTTCATCGAACTTTTCGGCGGCCTTGATCAGTCCTAAATTACCCTCGTTAATCAAGTCGGGCAAACTCAAACCTTGGTTCTGGTACTGCTTGGCCACAGATACAACGAAACGCAGATTGGCACGTGTCAACTTCTCCAGTGCGATACGGTCACCCTTGCGGATGCGTTGAGCGAGCTCTACCTCCTCCTCGACAGTTATGAGGTCTTCGCGACCGATTTCCTGCAAATACTTGTCAAGAGAAGCGCTCTCTCTGTTAGTGATACTTTTTGTAATCTTAAGTTGTCTCATTCTTCTAAAACAGATTTGGGTTGCAAAGTTACGACAAATTATTTTGTTACAATAATTTCATCCCAACTTTTTCACCTTATTTATATCTTATCCTATATAACAAAAAGGATGCCGGTATGTATTGTACCGACACCCCCTTTTTCGCTATTGTTAGCTAATATTACAATCTTCTTACCTAACTATCCCTATTTTTTATTCTTGAGTCAAATCAACGGCATACATTGCACGTTTTCCTGACGGGAACATACCGGTGATGAACAAACCTTGCTCAGGAGACTTTCTTGCCTCTTTCATCGCCTTTTCCAAATCGTCCACCGTCTTCATCGGCACTCCGTTGGCTTTCAGAATGATGAAGCCCTTGCGGATACCTGCATCGGCCATCTTGCCATTGGTAACCCCGGTAACTTCCAGACCGTAACCCAGGTTCAACTGCTTCTTCAGCTCGGAAGATACGGGCTTGAAGGCTGCACCCAAGATTTCCATTCCGGCATCCTTCACTACCTTCGTAGTGCCTTGCTCATTCTTCAGCGTGATTTCGAATTCCTTTTCCTTCTTGTCACGAACCACTGTTACCTTCACTTTGTCGCCCGGACGGTGTTTTGCCAGCATTTCCTGCAAATCCGAGAACTTGTGAATCTTCTTGCCGTTCAATGCTATGATTACATCATTTTCCTTCAAGATGCCGGCAGCGGAACCACCTTCAACAACTTCGGCCACATAGATACCCTCTTTCACACCAAGTTCGTCGGCCTTCTTCTTCAGTTCTTCGGTCCAGCGTTCGTCCATCTGCAGGTCTGTGCTCAAATCACTACCCTTGATGCCAAGGAGCGCGCGCTGCACGGTACCAAACTGTTTCAAGTCGGCTACCACCTTTGTCATAATGCTGGTAGGGATGGCAAAACCATAGCCGGAATAAGCACCCGTGGGTGAGTAAAGCATGGCATTGATACCAACCAGCTCGCCTTTGGCATTCACCAACGCACCACCACTATTACCTTGGTTGATGGCAGCATCCGTCTGAATGAAAGACTGGATGTTTGCAGCTTGTCCATTGGAGGCAGAAGAGCCAATGGAACGGGCTTTTGCACTGACGATACCAGCTGTTACGGTAGAGTTCAGGTCGAACGGATTACCTACTGCCAATACCCATTCTCCCACCTTCAACTGGTCGGAGTCACCAACCAGAATTGTCGGGAAGTCATCCCCTTCAATCTTAATCAATGCCAAGTCCGTGCTGGGGTCAGTACCGATGATGCGTCCTTTCAGCTCACGGTCGTCATTCAGTTTCACAGTGATTTCATCAGCACCTTCCACCACGTGATTGTTCGTCACAATATATCCGTCTTTGGAGATGATGACACCCGAACCGAAACCTACACGCGGCTGGGTCTGTATCTGGCGCTGGCGTCCACGACCGTCTCCAAAGAAGAAGTCAAAAATATCCGGCTGTTCTTGTACCGTCTGGGTCTTACTCAACTGAGTGGCACGTATATGCACTACAGCATGGAGCGAACTCTCCGCTGCTTGTGTCAAATCCACAGGCTGGGCATCCGTTGCATGGAAAGCCGCCGGTAGCAGATTATTGGGGTTCTGTTGGAACAACTCGCTGAATGCGGCAGGCTTTTCCTTATTCAGCATCTTATAAGTGGTCAATCCAGCCACTCCAGAGCTCAGGAGCACGATAGCCGCAACTCCAAGGATGTTTTTTGTTGTCTGTTTCATACTATTCTTCCTATTCTTTAAATTGTTAATATTCAAGTTTCGTTTAACATTACGACGTTAAAATAACGACAAAAAACGTTCAGTTATTCCGCTTGTCACTCTTTTTGTTCTCTTTTAACAGAGGATATTTAGGGCTTAACAGCGGTTAACGGCAAAGACTGACAAATTAGCATTTATGTACGATTGCTGACTGTTAAAGAACTGACAGATAGGGCATAAAAAAGACGCATCACCCGTTGCGGCCGAAACGGATGATGCATTTGGGGTAAACAGATGATGCGTTTATACCAAACAGATGATGTGTTCGGGCTGAACGCATCATCTGTTTTTAGAGAGCAGATAGCACCTTAATAATTCAAGTAATCAATGTCCATGTGGTAGTCCCACTGCGGGAAGTAGAGGTTACCTCCCTCCCACTCCACCTCGCCACGCTGGAAGTCGACGGTCTCGCTGCGGGGATACTGCTTTTCGGGCTGTAGCGGCATGCCGTAATCAGTGTTCACAATCATGCGCCAAGAGTCTATACCACCCAGGAAGAAATATTCTTCGTCGGCATTGCGGGCAAAGGCAGGAATGCCGAATGACTGGTCGACAGGCACCCAACCCACACCCTCGAAGTAGACTTCTGCCCAATCGTGCAGATTCCATGCACGGGGATGCATCATGAAGCCGCTCTGGAAATGTGCGGGAATTCCACTGATGCGGCAAAGCGTAATGAACAGCAGGCTGACTTGGCCACAGTCTCCGTGACGGTTGTCCAACACATATTCCGGGATATTCTCAATGGTGGAATATTCGCGTGCAGAAGCCCAACGGGGAAGTTGTCATTCACCCAACGGAAGATACGTTTGGCTTTCAGGTAGGGGTTGGTTTCACCGGCTGTCAATTTGGCAGCAAGTTCGCGCAAGCGCGGGGAAAAGACGATATGCTTCTCACGCTCGGCAGTATATTCCTTATAAAGGGCGGTCGTCGTATCATAGGGCTGCACGTCTTCCGGCTTCAGATTATGCCATTCGCCGTTGGCGGTAAACTCAAAGGTTTCGGAGAATACGGTCGGTTCGCCTTCGACAGCACGTTTCTCCATGTACAATGTACTGTGACGGCACTCGGGCGACGAAAAGGTGTATTGCGGTTCGCTGGCCGAAATGAACTTGACATCCTGCTGCCGGGCCTGGTCCTGACGGGGATAGGGTAACCAGCAACGGATGATTTTCCCGGCAGGCACGGCATTGGTATCTACGGTCAACGTGTAGGTGACGCGCATGCGCTTCGGCGCAACAATGGCCTTGCCCTCTTTCTTCACAGCAGAAATGATTTCGGGCAGGTTCTCCATATTCACTTTCTCGCTGCCACTCGGCGAAGTGCCTTCCTTGGCTATCTTGATGTCATAGCAAGTGGAGTCCACACGAAACAGATTAGGTCCGGCATTGCGGAAATAGCGTTTCTCTCCATCCAGCATCATGCACTCCAAAGCTTTGGAGGCTTCCCACTGGCGCATCTGCTCATCGGTCACGTCGGGAATATACTTGCGGATATAGTCCTTCACCTGGGATTCCGTCATACAGAAATCCGTAAGCAGACGTTGGTACAGGTCGTCCTCCCAATTATAGGGCTTGCTCTCGGGCTTCGTGCTGCATGCAGAAGCCATCACAAACAGAGCGACGGTATACAATAGCTTTCTCATAACTTTACCACTCCAATACCCGGCAAATCGGGCAACGTTATCTTACCTTTCACAACCTCCATACCCTTGAAACGGTCGTTCGCAATCAGCAGACTACCGTCCAAGTCGGCAAAGTCCACTGCCGGAGAGAATTGGGAGGCAGCGGTAATGGCACAAGAGGTCTCGGTCATACATCCTACCATCACTTTCATGTCCAATGCACGTGCCAAAGTCACCATCTTCCAGGCTTCGCGCATGCCGGTACACTTCATCAGCTTGATGTTGATGCCCGTAAAGGCACCCTTCAAGCCTGCCACATCCTTCAGACGCTGAATGGACTCATCGGCAAATATGGGCAACGGGCTTTGCTGGGTGACCCATGCAATATCGTCCAGTTGTTCCTTGGGCATCGGTTGCTCTATCATGACAATTCCTTTTTCGTGCAGCCAATGTATCATATCGAGCGCATGATGTTTGTCCTTCCAACCCTGGTTGGCATCAATGGCAATCGGAAGGTCCGTCACCGAACGGATGGTCTCTATCATTTCCTTGTCGTTCTCCCGCCCCAGCTTCACTTTAAGGATATTGAACTGGTCGGCACACTCTTTCGTCTTTTCACGCACCACGTCGGCCGTATCAATACCGATGGTGAAAGTTGTAGAGGGAGTCTTTCCTTGTCCAACCCCCATATCTTATACCAAGGGGCTTGCAACAGTTTGCCCACAAGGTCGTGCAAGGCGATGTCCACAGCAGTTTTAGCAGCGGAATCCCCTGCCGAGAGGCTGTCTATATAAGCCAGTATATCTTCCAGCTGAAAGGGGTCTGAGAATTGGCCGATAACATCCTGCACCTTCTTCAGAAAAGCCAGTACACTGTCCATCGTGCCTAGTTCGTGTTGCAGGTACGGGGGCATGGAGGCTTCACCATAACCGATAATGCCATCATATTCTATCTCGACTTGAACGTCGGGAGTGGTAGTACGCGAGTAGGTGGCCACTGTAAAGACATGGCGCAATTTCAGTTCATAGGGGAAGAAACGCAGTTTCATTTTGGGGGTTACACCTGCCCTACTGTTCACGTTGAACAAGGAAGGAGCGTCATTTCCTCCGGCAAATACATGATTGATTGCCATGCCTGAGCCGAGTGCGGCAAAAGCGGCGGTTTTCAGGAAATCTCTTCTGTTTGACATAATTGTGTGTGTATTAAATGTGCCAATATGCTAATGGGCTAATGTGCCAATGGGCTGCGCTATGTATATGCTACGTTATGTTTGCACCGTCACGCCGCAGGTCATTGGCATATTGGCACATTAGCACATTATTACATTGAATAAAATGGATTCGTTTCCGTTGTATTGAGCGACGCCTCCTTATTTATATAAGGTAACACGCGCGTAGCGAACAACAGTCTACCGAGGTTGTATTCATCGAACAGCTCGTCATCGGGGCTGAAGCTATTGACGCGCACATCGCCTTGCGAATGGATGAAACGCTTGTTGCCGATATACATGCCGACATGTACCACACGTTCCTTGCGTTCCGGCGTCACCTTGCGCCCGAAGAAAATCAAATCGCCCGGCTGGAGGTTACTGAAATCAGGAGTGATATCGATATGCTCGCCCACGTATGCCTGCTGGGAAGCATCCCGCGGAATGATGATGTCGTGCATGAAAAGAACGGTGCGCATGAAGCCGCTACAATCCACCCCTTTGGAGGAAGTGCCAGCCCAAAGATAAGGGATGCCCATCATGCTATGCGCCGTGGCTATAATGCTGGCGGCATCCTGCTTCAAGGTGGCACGCCATTTCTTCTCAGGCATGGAGATGGATTTGGAGATATATCCCTGACGGCCGTCGGGATAAGCCACCTTATAAAAGGCACCTTTTGTCCCCTCCCACTTCAGGCGGTTTCCTGCAGCAACATCAGAGACGGTCTGCGATGCCTGGCTGGGCTGTGAGTAGACAAAGCCATAATGCGAAGTCACCACTATTTTCTCTGCATTGTTCCAAGCGGTCAGCTCTTCCCGCGTGACGGGATGTATGCCTACTCGGTGTACCCATGCAATGTAGTTGTCCGGTGTCTGGATACGGTACCAGCCGTCGCGCTGCAACACCCGCACCGGCATACCCATCAAGCCTTGCGTCATCATTTCTGAAGAGAAATCCGGGGCTACCCGAAGATTGCACACAGACACATTGACAATGCCATACGTCTTGCCTTCAAGTCCGGCCTCATCCGGAAGCACTTGCAGACAATCCATCACCGCATATCCTTTCTTTGCCAAACCATCCAGCAAAGCCGTCTTTGCCTCTGCCGAAGTGGTGACACCACGCAACATCACATTCTTTCCGGAGAAAGAGTAATCCACATCGAACAAAGCCACGCGCTTGTCCGGTGCAAACTTTTGTTTCAAACTGTCAGCGAGTTGCGCCACTTCTGCAGGTATTGTACGGTCACCCACTTCCGAAGCGACAGCAAAAAGCGGGATTAACAGAAATAAAGAAAAAAGAGAGGATAACTTTTTCATTGGCCAAAAGGATTTGGGGGTTATTACTAATAGCAAAGCTACGAATTTATTCCGAAATAGATACATGTTTTTAAGATAATTAAGGGTAAAGAATGAAGAATGAAGGATTCATCCGTACTGCATCCGCACACTGCACAACAAATTCTTCATCCTTCATTCTTCATTCTTCATTAATATTCCGTATCTTTGTACCCTATAAAGCAGTTGGTCGGTCTGTCGCTTACGCTTCGGCGTATGAGGAAAGTCCGGGCAACACAGAGCATCCTACTTCCTAACAGAAAGCTGTCCGTGAGGGTAGAGTAACGTAGAAGAAAATAACCGCCGGTGTCCTTGGGCATGGGTAAGGGTGAGAAGGTAGGGTAAGAGCCTACCAGTCTTGTGGTGACACAAGGGCTGTGCGTCTTGGGAGTTGTAAGGTCATGTAAACCGACGCTATGAGAGCTGCTCGCTCCATGTCGGAGGGTAGACCGCTAAAGCCTGTATGGTAACATGCGGCTCAGATAAATGACAGACACTTCTTTAATGGAGAATGGATAATGAAGAATGGATAATTCCTAATTAGGCTTTTTCAGAAACAGAAGAACAGAACCCGGCTTACAGACTGACTGCTTTTTTATTGACAATGGATAATCGAGATAATAGCATGAACAAGCGTATTGCTGCCCTTTGGAAATTCCTCACCTACGACATCTGGCGTATTACGGAAGATGAAGTCACGCGAACGACCTTTTCCGTATACAATATCATCAAGACGATTTATCTTTGCATCAACCGCTTCACCAAAGACCGGATAGTAAACAAAGCCTCGGCGCTGACTTACAGTACGCTGCTTGCCATCGTGCCTATTCTTGCCATTTTGTTTGCCATAGCCCGCGGTTTCGGATTCGATAATCTGATGGAAAGCCAGATTGTCAACGGTTTCGGCGGTCCTACGGAAACCACGGAAGTCATCCTGCAATTCGTGAATTCGTATTTGTCTCAGACCAAGAGTGGAATATTCATCGGAGTGGGTCTGATTATGTTGCTGTGGACAGTCCTGAATCTAATCAACAATATGGAAATCACCTTCAACCGCATCTGGCAGGTGAAAAAGGCGCGCAGCATGTACCGCAAAATAACGGATTACTTCTCTATGCTTCTGCTGATGCCCATTCTGCTGGTGGTGTCCGGTGGTCTTTCCATCTTCATGAGTACGATGGTGAAGAACCTCGAAGACTTTACCCTGCTGGCTCCCGTCGGCAAGTTTATGGTGCGCCTCATCCCCTTCGTGCTGACCTGGTTCATGTTTACAGCACTGTACGTCTTTATGCCGAATACAAAGGTCAAGCTGAAACACGCACTCATATCCGGTATTCTGGCAGGTACGGCACACCAGGCATTCCAATTCCTTTACATCAGCAGCCAGTTGTGGGTTTCCCGTTACAATGCCATCTATGGTAGTTTTGCCGCCCTTCCGATGTTTCTGCTATGGTTGCAGGTATCCTGGACCATCTGCCTATTCGGTGCCGAACTGACCTACGCCGGACAGAATATCCGGAACTTCAGCTTCGACAAGGATGCGCGCAATATCAGCCGGCGCTACCGCGATTTTATCTCCATCCTGATAATGTCTCTCATAGCCAAGCGCTTTGAACAAGACGTCCAGCCCTATACAGCCGAAGAGATATCCGAAGAGTGCCAGATTCCCATCCGGCTGACACACGAAACCCTTTATGAATTGCAGGAAATCAACCTCCTACATGAAGTGGTGACCGATGAAAAGAGTGAAGACATCGCTTACCAGCCTTCCATGGATATCAACAAAATGAATGTGGCCCTCCTACTGGACAAACTGGACACGCACGGCTCAGAAGATTTCAAAATTGATAAGGAAAATGAATTCAACAACCAATGGGGAGCATTGCTGAAGGCACGGGAGGAATACTACAAGAATGCAAGCAAGGTGCTGCTGAAGGATTTGTAAGCACGCGGAAGTCTTTCCGGAAACTCCGTATCTGCTTTCTTTTTGATTATTTTTTAGACGCGGATGACGCGGATGGGAATATTAAAAAAATCCGCGTCATCTGCGTCATCTGTGTCTAAAAAGTAAATCACCGATATTTCTCAGGCTCCACGGCACGAGTCATATCATAGGCACGGTCACTCTGACGGGATGCCACTAATTGCAGGAAATCGTCCATAGTGCCGTTACCTTATTTATATTGTATCATGCGGCTGATGTACTTACCAATGATATCGAACTCCAGATTCACCACACTGCCCACTTTGAAAGCATGGAAATTGGTATGCTCAAAGGTGTAAGGAATAATGGCCACCTGGAAAGTATCGTCGGTGGGATTGCACACGGTCAGGCTGACACCATTGACAGTTACCGAGCCTTTGTCTACCGTGATGTAGCCGCGCTTTGCCATCTCCTTGTCAAAAGCATACCGGAAAGTAAAGTAATAGCTTCCTTCCGCATCCTTTATATCGATGCAAGTGGCAGTCTGGTCCACATGTCCTTGAACGATATGGCCATCCAGCCGGCCGTTCATCATCATACTACGCTCCACATTCACTTCATCTCCCACCTGCAACAAGCCAAGATTGGAACGGTCCAGCGTTTCCTTCATGGCCGTCACGGTATAGGTATCATCTGTCAGACTGACTACCGTCAGGCAAACACCGTTGTGAGACACACTCTGGTCTATTTTTAATTCACTGACGAATGAACACTTGAAAGTAAAATGTACATTCTCCTGGTCTTTGACCATCGCCACCAATGTGGCACATTCTTCTACTATTCCGGAAAACATGGTTCTATATACTTTTAGGTTATACGCGATTTATTATTAATATGCGCAAAGATACAAAAAGCCCTTCGTATAGGTACAAAAAAAGGAAGCTTTTCACAAAGCCCCCTTTTTCAGTTTTCAATAGGTATTAGTTTTTTTTAAGGTAAAAAGATTGTTTTCAGGATAACGATGCAAATATAGGCGCTTTTCATGATACTAACCAAATTAAAAAACATGTCTTATAACATCTTTTTGAGAAATCATTTAAGTTTATTATCATTTCAAAGCATTTTTCTACACCTGCAATCGTTTTCAATGGACAAATATAAGGCTATTTTCCATGAAACACTGAAATTATCCTAAAATTTTGTTTATTTCTTATCATTTAAGTAGTGTTCGTCTGTCTGCCCGCTATGTTTTAACACTTTCGCATCGATAAAGAAGACTATTTCTTCGGCAATATTGGTAATATGATCGCCGGAACGCTCCAATTTGCGGAACACGCTCACCAGATTCAGACAAGAGAGTGCACTCTCCGGATGCCGGCTGATGTAGTCGGCAAGAATGGCAGTGGCCTCCGCATTGATTTCGTCCAGCATATTGTCCTTTGCAAACACAGCGGTAGCCAATTCTTGGCTCTCCTCCTGAAGTGCCTGCTTGGCAAGCTCGAGCATGGAGAGCACCTGGGCTATCATCTCTTCGAGACGGAGTTGCTTGACCAGCTCAGTATCCAATGCCGGTTCATGGCAGTTGAGGGCAAAGCGGGCGATGCCTTCTGCAAAGTCACCCAGACGCTCCAGGTTCGTATTGATTTTGAGCATGGCAAGCACAAAGCGCAGGTCGATGGCAACGGGGTTGTAAAGGGCAATGATGTCCTCCACGTCGCTGTCAATTTTCAGTTCGAAAGCATTGACGCGACGTTCGCGCACCAATACCTGCTGGGCCAGTTCCCGGTCCAGCGTAAGCACGGCATCACCTGCACGGTCGAGCTGATTATATACCAGGGTCCACATTTCGTCTATTTCCTTTTTAAGTAAGACGAGTTCCGATTCGATAAACTTTACCATAAATTTCTATTTTAAGATTACTTTTGTACAACTTATTTTTGCTTGTATGGAACAATCCGCTACCCGAAGCGTCCCGTGATGTAGTTCTGCGTCTCCACCTTATCGGGATTCGTAAATATCTTCCGGGTATCTCCAAACTCCACCATCTGCCCCATATAGAAGAAAGCCGTATTATCACTGACACGCGCTGCCTGTTGCATGTTGTGGGTGACGATGACGATAGTGTACTGCTTCTTCAACTCGTGGATAAGCTCTTCCACCTTGGCGGTGGAGATGGGGTCGAGGGCGGATGCCGGCTCGTCCATCAGCAGGACCGAAGGAGACACCGCCATGGCACGGGCTATGCAGAGGCGTTGCTGCTGACCGCCGGAGAGGGCGTAGGCGGAGACTTTCAGCTTGTCCTTCACCTCGTCCCAAAGGGCGGCGCCTTTCAGGGTTTCTTCCACCCGCTGACGGATGAAGGCGTTATCGGTGATGCCATTCACACGAAGTCCGTAGGCAACGTTCTCGAAGATGCTTTTTGGGAAAGGATTGGGCCGCTGGAACACCATGCCCACGTTCTTGCGGAGTTCGTCCACTTGCACTCCTTTTCCATAGATGTCTTGTCCGTCAATGCGTATCTCGCCGGTCAGACGGGTGTCGGGAATCAAATCGTTCATGCGGTTCAGCAGGCGCAGGAAGGTAGACTTTCCACAGCCCGAGGGACCGATGAAGGCTATCACAGACTTCTCCTCAATGTCCATGCTGATGCCTTTCAGGGCATGGAAATCGCCATACCAGAAGTTCACGTCACGGGTTTCTATCTTGTTCTTCATACCTATTGTATATGTTTTCAATTCGTCTTAATCTTCTTCTCAAAGTATTTCCGCAGGGCGTTTGCCAACAGATTCACCAGGAGGATAATCAGTATCAGCACCAATGCTGTGCCATAAGCGATGGGAAGCTGCGCTTCCATATCCGTACCGCTGGTAGAGATGACATAGAGGTGATAAGGAAGCGCCATGCACTGGTCGAAGATACCGGTCGGCAGTTGCGGCAGGAAGTAGGCGGCACAGGTGAAAAGGATGGGTGCCGTCTCGCCCGAAACGCGCCCCAGCGCCAGAATCAGTCCGGTGATGATATTGGGCATTCCCATCGGCAGGATGACATGCCAGATGGTCTGGAGCTTGGTAGCTCCCAACGCGCGGCTTCCCTCGCGCATGCTGTCGGGGATGGCTTTCAGCGCTTCTTCCGTGGTGCGGATAACCAAAGGCAGACTTAGCAGACCCAGCGTCAACGAACCTGCCAGGATGCTGTCTCCAAAATCCATATAGTTGACAAACAGCGCCATGCCAAACAGACCGAACACGATGGAAGGGATGCCGCTCAGATTATTCGTCATCATCCGTATGAAGCGTACCACCCAGCCTTTCGGCACATACTCATTCATATAAATACCGCTCATCACTCCCACCGGAAAGGCAAATAAAGCACTGCCCGCCATCAAGCAGAACGTACCTACAATGGCAGGAAGGATTCCGCCGGCAGTCATACCGTTGGTAGGAGCCGTAGTGAGGAACTCCCAATCGATGACTCCTATACCTTTATATATAATGAAGCCGAGGATTGCAAAAAGAATCCCCACCACACTCAGGCTCAACAGACGGAACAAGCCGAATGCCACGTTTTGCGAAAGATGCTTTCTATTGACCATATCTACCTTCTTTTATTTTCGTCTTGGCGAAACTGCTTCCACCGTGAAGTTTATCAATAAACTGATGAAGAACAGCACGACACCCAGCAGGAACAATGCTTCGTAGTGAGCTCCGCCGGCAGGCGCTTCGCCTAGTTCGGCGGCAATCGTTGCCGGAATGGTGCGCAGCGGTTCCAGGATGGTATGGGGAATGACGGCGGCGTTGCCCGTCACCATCAGCACAGCCATCGTCTCGCCCACCGCACGGCCGATGCCCAACACCACTCCGGAGGTGATGCCCGAAATGGAGTAAGGAATCACTACCTTATATATAGTCTGCCATTGCGACGCTCCCAGTGCCAGACTGGCTTCACGCATAGCACGAGGGCAGTTTCTCATCGCATCTTCCGTCACCGTAATGATGGTGGGCAGCGCCATAATGGCAAGCACAATACTGCCCGCCAGCCCGCTCTCGCCTACCGGCAAGTTGAACACCTGCTGCAAAAACGGCACAATGACAATTAAGCCGAAAAAGCCGTAGACCACCGACGGTATGCCACTCAGCAACTCAATGATGGGCTTCAGCAGATTCCTTACCCGGGAATTGGCTACCTCCGACATATAGATTGCCACCGACAGACCAAACGGCAATGCAAAGAGGATGGCAAACAGACTGACCCACAGCGTCCCCGTAATGAGCGGCAAAAAGCCGAACTGCGCAGCAGGTGTTGCCGTGGGAAACCATTCGGCACCGGCAAAGACGTCCTTCACCGAAATGGTGTTGTCTTTCAGCAGATGCACCGAGTCCGGACGGACAATGAACTGCTGCGGTACAAAGGCTATAATGCCAGGCGTACGCTCCACCAGCTCCGTAATGCAGGCACCTGCATTTTCGTAGGAAGCGCCCAACTGCTCTTCCGTATAATACAGTGTGATGTCCTCCAAACGGAAAAGGCGGATAGGAAGGTCCTCCCCTCCCACTTCGTTCCAGTTTGTCAGCTCTTCATCAAAGACATTCTTTATCTGTGCCGGAGTCAGTTCGCCCACCCGGTTCTCCTTATTCAAGGCCAATACATACCCTTCTTCTATCACCTTGCTGCTGAACAAGCCCAGCGCTTCGGAAAAGAGGAACACGACGATAAGTACGATGGTAAGACTCGTCACAAAGCCGCTACAAGCCAGTATACCTTCTACAATCTTCTCAAAAATCTTTTTCATGTTGCCTATTGATTTCTGTATGCAAAGGAACGGGCCGGATGTTAAGGCAGTGTGACTAACGTTTGAAAGAAATGTTTCAAAGGTGTTACAAAACTATTACAACGACTCAAAGCACATTCCATGTAACACATTTGTAATATCCATTACCTTAATTTGCATCATGTGTTTACCCTATTTGCACCATGTGTTTTATGAAGACAAGAAAATTACTCCTACTCCTCGCCCTGGCAGCTGCCACCACTGGCATGCAGGCGCAACGCATCAAAGGCAGCGATACCGTGCTCCCCATAGCGCAGCAGACCGCCGAACGCTTTATGACCCTGAACCCCTCTGCCCGTGTCACCGTGACCGGCGGCGGAACCGGTGTCGGTATTTCAGCCCTGCTGGACCAGACCACGGACATCGCCATGGCTTCCCGCGCCATCAAGTTCAGCGAAAAGATGAAAGCCAAAGCTGCCGGAGAAGACCTGGCGGAAGTACCCATCGCCTACGATGCCCTTGCCGTAGTGGTCCACCCTTCCAACCCCGTGAAACAACTGACACGCCAACAACTGGAAGATATCTTCCGGGGAAAAATAACAAACTGGAAGCAAGTGGGTGGAGACGACCGCAAAATCGTAGTCTACTCCCGCGAGACTTCCTCCGGTACCTACGAGTTCTTCAAGGAAAGCGTACTGAAAAACAAGAACTACATGAGCAGCAGTCTCTCCATGCCTGCCACGGGAGCCATTATCCAATCCGTCAGCCAAACTCGCGGAGCCATCGGATATGTGGGTCTAGCCTATGTATCGCCGCGTATCAAGACGCTCGCCGTTTCATACGACGGGCAACATTATGCCGCTCCCACGCTGGAGAATGCCATCAATAAGACTTATCCGATAGTACGCCCGCTATACTATTATTATAACCGGAAAAACGCTTCGGTCATAGCCCCTCTGCTCGATTTCATTTTGTCTGCCGCAGGACAGAAAATCATCAAAGAGAGCGGATATATCCCGGTACATAACGAATAAATCTTCATTCTTCATTCTTCATTCTTCATTTTTTTACCCTATCTTTGTCCCCACGATACGAAAATAGTAACATTATGGCAGAAATAAAGAGCGAAGAAACAAGCGAAAAAAAGAGCTTGAACTTCATTGAGCAAATAGTAGAAAACGATTTGAAAGAAGGTAAAAACGGGGGAAAAGTACAAACACGCTTCCCGCCCGAACCGAACGGTTACCTCCACATCGGACACGCCAAGGCCATCTGCCTTGATTTCGGTATTGCCGCCGCACACGGCGGTGTCTGCAACCTGCGTTTCGATGACACCAACCCCACCAAGGAAGATGTGGAATATGTAGAAGCCATCAAGGAAGACATCCAGTGGCTGGGCTACAAATGGGGTAACGAATATTACGCTTCCGACTATTTCCAGCAATTGTGGGACTTCGCTATCCGCCTCATCAAAGAGGGCAAAGCATACATCGACGAACAGACTTCCGAGCAGATTGCCGCCCAGAAAGGAACTCCCACCCAGCCCGGTGTGGAAAGTCCCTACCGCAACCGTCCTATCGAAGAAACACTGGACTTGTTCCAGAAAATGAACAGCGGCGAGATTGAGGAAGGTGCCATGGTGCTCCGTGCCAAAATAGACATGGCAAGCCCCAACATGCACTTCCGCGATCCTATCATTTATCGTGTAGTGAACCATCCGCACCATCGCACGGGCACCACTTGGAAAGCTTATCCGATGTACGACTTCGCCCACGGGCAAAGCGACTTCTTCGAAGGCGTGACACACTCGCTCTGCACACTGGAGTTTGTGCCCCACCGTCCACTCTACGATCTCTTCGTGGACTGGGTGAAGGAAGGCAAAGACCTCGACGATAACCGCCCTCATCAGTATGAGTTCAACAAACTGAACCTCAGCTATACCCTGATGAGCAAGCGCAACCTGCTGACTCTAGTCAAGGAAGGCTTGGTAAACGGTTGGGACGACCCCCGTATGCCGACTATCTGCGGTTTCCGCCGTAGGGGATACTCTCCGGAGTCCATTCATAAGTTCATCGACAAAATAGGATATACAACTTACGATGCCCTCAATGACTTCGCCCTGCTGGAAAGCGCTGTCCGCGAGGACTTGAACGACCGCGCCACCCGCGTATCTGCCGTACTGAATCCGGTGAAGCTTATCATCACTAACTATCCCGAAGGGCAAGTGGAAGAGATGGAAGCCGTCAACAACCCCGAGCATCCCGAAGAAGGCAACCACGTCATCGAATTCAGCCGCGAACTCTGGATGGAGCGCGACGACTTCATGGAAGATGCCCCAAAGAAATACTTCCGCATGACACCGGGACAAGAGGTACGTCTGAAGAACGCGTACATCGTGAAGTGTACCGGCTGCAAGAAGAACGACGCCGGTGAAATCACCGAAGTATATTGCGAATATGACCCTGATACCAAGAGCGGTCTGCCCGGAGCCAACCGTAAGGTGAAAGGCACCATCCATTGGGTAAGTTGTGCCCACTGCCTCGAAGCCGAAGTACGCCTCTACGACCGTCTGTGGAAAGTGGAGAACCCACGCGACGAGCTTGCCGCTATCCGCGAAGCTAAGAACTGCGACGCACTGGAAGCCATGAAAGAAATGATCAACCCCGACTCCCTGAATGTGCTGCCCTGCTGCTACATCGAGAAGTACGCTGCCGGCATGCAGCCCCTCTCCTACCTGCAGTTCCAACGTATCGGTTATTTTAATGTTGACAAAGATTCTACGCCAGAAAAAATGGTATTCAACCGTACTGTAGGTCTGAAAGACGTTTGGGGTAAAATCAATAAATAAGAATATGAGTAAAAAAAACCTGCTGTCCGGAAGAGACAAAGAACTGCAAGAAATGGCAGAACAATATGAAGCTGCCAAAGCAGAGAACAGAACCATCTATCTGGACGCAGACGACTTAGCCGACCTCGCAGACTGGTATGCCGTGCATCATAAATATGCCATGGCTACCGAGGTCGTAGAGTATGGCTTGGGAATACATCCGGATAATACGGCTCTGCTGGTGGAACAGGCATACTTGTTCCTCGACACCCAGCATAAAGAGCAAGCCAAGGATATATTGGAACGGATTGCCGAAGAATCTTCCGAAGTGAAAGTGCTGAAAGCCAACCTACTGTTGGGCGAAGGCAAAGAAGAAGAAGCAGAAGCGATACTCGACAGCATAAACGATAAGGACGACCTGGCCAATATCGTCGATGTATCCTATATGTACATTGACATGGGATTCCCGGAAAAAGCATTGACATGGCTGACGCGCGGACTCGAAAAATATGCCGAAGAAGAAGCCTACCTTGCCGTCACCGGCGATTGTTACTATGCCCAGGGACTGTTTGAAAAAGCCACCTTCTTCTTCAATAAGCTGATTGACAAGAATCCGTATTCGGCTCCTTACTGGTTTGGACTGGCCCGTTGCTACTTTGACCAGCAGATGTTCGACAAAGCAATCGAAGCATGCGACTATGCCACGGTGGCCGATGACGAGTTTGCCGATGCCTACCTGATGAAAGGACATTCCTTCTTCCAATTGGGAAATGAGGAAAGTGCCATGGAAAACTACCTGCAAGCCGAAAAGTTCCATCTCGTCTCCCACGGTTTCATCAACACCTTCATCGGCCTGAACAAAACCTCCAAAGGAGAGTGGAAAGAAGGATACGACTATCTGGAAAAAGCCATAACGGCCGAAGACAGCCATGACTTCGCCTTGCCCTCCCTTTATGCCAATGCGGCCCTATGCCTGCACAAGATGGGAAAAAAGCGCAAAGCACACCAGTATTGTAAAAAAGCATACGACTTGGCACCCGAAGAGATAGACCCGTACCTGATTGAGGGACGCATCTACATGGAAGAAGGTGAGTATGAGAAAGGTGTGAAGAGATGGGCCAAAGCCTTAGAGTATGCCCCCTATGCGGATACCTGGCACGAAATAGGCATGTGTAGCATGGAAATAGGACAACTGAGCTATGCCAAGCTGGCCTTTGAACATGTCAAAGAGATGGAGCCGGACTTTGAAGGTATCAACGAAAGGCTGACCTCTCTGTATATGCTGCTCAAAGACAAAGAGAACTTCATGAAGTACAACCAGCTGTGCGAACATCCGTTCAGGCTGGAAGAGCTGGATAGATTACAGCAGATACTACAAGAAGATAATCAGGAAGAGCTGGCCCTAGTGATGAAGAATATTTTCAATGCATTACAATAACAGTAATTATATACCACTAATCTAGCAAATGGAATCAGTAGCCTTTATCCAATGGTGTCTCGACCACCTCAATTACTGGACCATCACTTTATTGATGGCCATTGAAAGTTCGTTTATTCCCTTCCCTTCGGAAGTTGTAGTCCCTCCTGCCGCTTGGAAAGCCGCCAACAATGACAACATGAATATATATCTGGTGGTATTGTTTGCAACCATAGGGGCAAATATCGGAGCATTGATAAACTACTATCTGGCAAAATGGCTGGGACGCCCCATCATTTACAAGTTTGCCAACAGCCGTTTCGGGCACATGTGCCTCATCGACGAAGCCAAAGTGCAGCATGCGGAGGAATACTTTGACAAGCATGGAGCCGTATCAACCTTTGTCGGCCGCCTGATACCTGCCGTACGCCAGTTGATATCCATCCCTGCCGGTCTGGCACGCATGAAACTGGGAACTTTCTTGCTGTACACCACCTTGGGTGCAGGCCTTTGGAATTCCATCCTGGCTTTTATCGGCTATTACTTGTCCACAGTACCCGGCATCGAGAACGAGGAACAGCTGCTTGCCAAAGTAACGGAATACAGCCATGAGATAGGTTATGTATTTATCGGCATCGGCGTACTCATCGTGGCATTCTTCATCTATAAAGGCATGAAGAAGAAATAAAAAAAACGGCATGATAATAAAAAAGCGGTGGACAGCATGATAAATTCTGTCCACCGCTTTTTATTGCTTATCCCAAATCCAAACTTTCTACTTTACAGCTGCAATAGCTTTATCATAGTCAGGCTCTTGTGTAATTTCAGGTACCAATTCCGTATAGGCAATCTTACCATCTTTGCCGATAACCACTACCGAACGCGCCAATAGACCTGCAAGCGGTCCGTCGGCCATGCGTACCCCGTAGTTTTCATCAAAATCGGAAAAACGGAAATCAGACAAAGGAATCACATTCTCAATACCCTCCGTTGTACAGAAACGTGCATGTGCAAAAGGCAAATCCTTGGAGATTGCCAACACTACCGTATCGGGCAGGCCGGCAGCCAGTTTGTTGAACTTACGTACAGAAGTAGCGCACACACCAGTGTCAAGGCTGGGGAAAATATTCAAAATAACATTCTTCCCGTTCAGTTCCTTCAAAGAGAATGAAGACAAATCTGTTTTTACCAATTCGAAATCGGGGGCAACAGAGCCCACCTTTATAAATTCACCGATAACCTTTACCGGTTGTCCTTTAAATTTTGTTGTAGCCATAGTTTTATCAAATTATATGTATACATAACAAATTACATACAGAAAAAGTTCACCCGAAACTTTTTTCCAGATAAACTGTTATTCTACGGACGAATTAATGATAATCACTTAAAAAATTAAATTCACATGAAAACTATTTTTGACGAACTTCAGCAGGAAGTAAAGAATTGGTGGATTTCACTCATTCTTGGTATTCTTTATGTAATAGTGGCTATAAGCCTGATGTTCTCCCCTCTCAGCGGGTATGCGGTATTGAGCATTCTGTTCAGCGTCTCCATGTTGTTCAGCGGTCTGCTGGAAATATCTTTTGCAGTAAGTAACCGTAAAAGGGTATCCAGTTGGGGCTGGTATTTGGCCGGAGGTATCATCGACATGATATTCGGATTCTACCTGATAGCCTACCCGATGCTCAGCATGGAAGTCATTCCGTTCCTCATCGCCTTCTGGCTGATGTTCCGCGGCTTCTCATCCGTAGGCTATGCCATGGACCTCAAAAGATATGGGACAAGAGACTGGGGATGGTACGTTGCTTTCGGTATTCTTGCCGTCATCTGCTCGCTCATCATCTTGTGGCAACCGGCAGTAGGCGCCCTTTACGCCGTGTACATGATTTCGTTTGCATTCCTGATTATAGGTTTCTTCCGTATCATGCTGTCATTCGAGCTGAAAAACCTGCACAAGCGCGGGAAAGAGTGGAAGGAAAAGAAAGAAGTATCAGCCGAATAAGTAGCCCACACGAAGCGTGTCAAAAGGAATCCCACCTTTGACACCTTCGTTTAGCTGAATTGCTCAATAGTGTCTCAGAAAACGGAACATCGTAGTCCGTGACACTCCCATCTGCCGGGCAAGCTCAGCACACGACTCTCCTCTTTGGTGCTCCCTTACAAGCTTCCTCTTGTTCGCATAGAGTATCTTCATTTTGGGTGTGTCTCCTTTCTTCCTGCCCAGATGTTTTCCCTCCTTCCTCCGTCATTCCAGTGCTTCTTTTGTTCGCATGGAAATCAGATTACGTTCTATCTCTGCCATCAGTCCAAAAGCAAAACCCAGCACTTTGCTGTTGATGTCATTCTGGAACACATACCCCTCTTTGGTACTGTACAGCACCACTCCCCTTTTGATGCAGGAGTTAAGAATGGTCATTATCTCCAGCAGTGTCCGGCTAAGCCGTGAAATCTCCGTTATAATCAAGGAGTCTCCCGGTTTCATCCGGTCCAACAAGCCCGCCAGTTTACGCTCTTTGCTACTCACTTTTCCGCTGACCGTCTCCATGTACCATCTGTCGATGCTCAACCCATTCTTTTCCGCGAAGCGTATAATTTCCTCGCGCTGATTCTCTAAAAACTGTTTTTCTGTACTTACTCTTAAATAAGCTACTACTGCCATAATTGATAAACGTTTATTGGTTATTATTCACCACCAAAGAACGGTTATTCAAGTAAGAGTGGCAACACGCAACTATGACTCTCTATCACAGAGGATCACATTATGGACATCCCCCCGAAGTCAGGGAAGACTTCTCGGTAACCATCTCAAATATGCCTATAAACAAAGAAAACAGCCCCACTGAAGCTGTTTTCTGAAATTAGTTCATAAAAGATTGATACTATGTAGTTTCATAGTATACTCTTCTTCATTTCATTCACTATGTATCTCACATCCTCATCCGTCACATAAGGACCACTCGGCAAGCAAAGACCACGTTTGAACAAGCCCTCACTGACACCATTCACATAGGCAGGATTAGCCGCATAAACCGGCTGGAGATGCATGGGCTTCCATAAGGGACGGCTCTCGATACCGGCTTTATCCAAGCAAACACGCATGGCCTCTACATTACGGTTAGGCTCACAAGAAGTATGGGCACTCACTGACTCATGCGTAACACCGGCGGCACCACCTACGGCGCCTTTTACTGTCTCACGGTAGGCATCCTCCTCACCTCTCATATGCAGATTCCCGTCAAGCAGTACCGTGTTCAGCCAATAATTGCTGTCATAGCGTCCGGAAGGATTCTCATGAAGCGTGATTCCCTCCACATCGGCCAACAGCTCACGATACAGACCGCACAGATGCTTATGGTGCGCTATGTGTTCATCCACTACTGTCATCTGACCGCGACCGATTCCGGCACAAATGTTACTCATCCTATAATTATAGCCTATACGTTCATGCTGGTAGTAGGGATAGGACTCACGGGCCTGGGTAGCATAGAACATAATCTCTTTCTTAGACTCCTCATCAGGGCAAATCAAAGCACCGCCACCGCTGGTGGTTATCATCTTGTTGCCATTGAAAGAAAGCACACCATATTTGCCAAAAGTTCCGAGAACTTGCCCGTCAAACTTGCTTCCAAAGCCTTCGGCGGCATCCTCTATGACCGGAATATCATATTTATCTGCCACTGACATGATTTGGTCTATCTTGTAGGGCATCCCATATAGGGCTACCGGAACAATCGCTTTGGGTTTCCAGCCGGTCTTGTCGATACGGTCCCTGATAGCCTGCTCCAGAAGAACCGGGTCCATGTTCCATGTATCAGCCTCAGAATCCACGAATACCGGAGTGGCACCGAGGTAGGCCACCGGATGGGAAGAGGCACAGAAGGTAAAGCTCTGTACTATCACTTCGTCACCCTGACCAACTCCGCAAGCAAGCAGGGCCAGATGTACGGCCGCAGTGCCCGCACTCAAAGCCACCACCTTTTTATTCTGCCCCACAAAACATTCCAAATCCTGCTCGAAGGCATTCACGTTCGGGCCGAGCGGAACAACCCAGTTGGTATCAAAGGCTTCTTGTATGAAGCCCATCTCCTTGCCGCTCATGTGGGCGAGGCAAAGATATATTCTCTTATCCATAAAATTACGTAATTTACAAAACTATATTCTTGATAATCTTACACCTATTCCCTACAGCCAACACACCATCCGGAATATCCTTTGTTACAACGGAACCGGCACCTATAATACTCCACTTCCCTATCTTAACACCCGGAATAACAACACTGCCGGCACCAATCCATGTCCCCTCGCCAACTTGCACATTGCCACAAAGCGTACAATGGGGAGAAATATGCACATAATCAGCAATCAGACATTCGTGATCCACCGAAGCACCGGTATTGATAATACAATGGCTGCCAATACAAGCATCCGACTGCACAATTGCCCCCTGCATAACTACCGAGCCTTCTCTTATCTCAGTTTCTTCAGATATAATTGCAGAAGGATGAAAAGCTTTGCCATATTCAACCTTTAACTCCTTGGCAATCTTCCTGCGAATACCATTATTCCCAATACTGATTATCAATGGTCCGCAGACCTTCGACGGACGTAATACGGGATAGTCAAAAAGACTATGAATTTCCTCATTATCATCAAACAACGCTTCAATCGGTTCATGATTTGCACGCAATATATCAATGATCACTTTGGCATGACCACTGGCACCATATAAATACATGTTTTGATATTAGTTATTTCCAGTAAAGACTTCCATTGTAGCCGAAGTATCAGAGCTGATACCTTCCCTTATAAATACCTTTCTTATTGTCATAAAAACAATTTTCAAATCAAGTAGAAAAGAACAATGATCTACATACCACACATCCAGTTTAAATTTCTTTGACCAACTGATAGCATTGCGCCCGTTAACTTGCGCCCAACCCGTAATCCCCGGACGGACTTCATGACGACGAGCTTGTTCTTTACTATAAAGCGGTAAGTATTGAGGCAATAAAGGACGGGGACCTATCAAAGCCATATCCCCTTGCAATACATTAATCAGTTGTGGAAGCTCATCGATCGAAGTAGAACGTACAAAACTTCCAACTTTTGTCAAACGTACAGCATCAGGCAATAAATTTCCCTCTGCATCCCGTTCATCGGTCATGGTCTTAAACTTGATAACTTTAAAAATCTTTCCATCCTTTCCTGGACGCTCCTGAGTGAAAAAGACTCCGGAGCCCTTATTGGCAAAATGCAACCAAAAAGCGACAAGAAACAGTATCGGCCAAATCAAAGCCAATATGCAAAACACGAGAAGGAAGTCAATCACTCTCTTAAGAAAATGAGAATACATGCTCTAATAATTATGTACCAATATGAAGTCGTATCTAATATCCTTAAAAAAACTATTCTTCGATAACAAGACGATAAAAATCTTCATTTTAAAGAAATTACTTCCTCCAAGAATGAAACGAACTTATCCGCTAATGATTTTCTTGAGAAATTAGCTTCTGCAAATGCCCTAGCCCTCTGCCCGCATTCTGTTCTGTATGTATCATCGTCCAATAAAGAAATCAAGCCTTCGGCAAAAGCATTTGCATCCTTAGGAGGAACAACAATCCCTAACTTATTTTCTTGAATCATATCAGCAAGCCAACCTGGATAATTGTTTAAGACAGCCAATCCTGAAGATATATAATCAAAAAACTTATTAGGTGAAGTTCCATAGTAAAAAGCCGGAACATCAGCTAATACCATCAAACCCAAATCTGCTGATGCAACAACTTTATTTAGTTCCTTCTTAGGCATCGGATTATAAAAACGACAATTATCCAATTGCTCTTTTCGAGCTCGTTCCATCAAATGCGGTTTCATTTTACCGTCTCCTATAAATGCCAACACAATATCCGTCCGTTGCTTTGCCTTCAGCACTGCAGCAGCATCCAACACTGCGTCCAAACCATTGGCAATTCCATGTGCACCAGTAAAAACCGCCACTTTATCTGTTTCGGAAATGCCCTCCAACGAAAGATTATCACGTGAAGATGGCTTGAATATCTCCAAATCACACCCGTTCGGAATCATCGAAATACGCTTGCCTGGCTGGCTCCTTCTTTTAATTCCTTCACAAATTCCAGGAGAAAGACCAACACAAGCATCCGCGCAATGATAACTCAACCACTCCAAAATATTCATCCCCCACAATAAAAAAGGATTCTTCATACCTAAGGCCTTAGGTAATTCAGGCCACAAATCACGAACTTCAAAAATAAATTTTTTCTTCCGGAACAACTTCATTACTATGCCTGGAATACCAGCTGTCAAAGGAGTAGAAGTTGCAAACAACAAATCATAATCTTCTTTCAATGCTATTTGAATACCTTTCCATCCAAACTTCACGAAAGTCCATGCTCTTTTGGCGATACCATCCTTATTAGAGTAAGGTAAAGCTATCTGAATCACATCTATACCATCGACCACTCCTCTATGAACATTTTTCATCGTTGTGTTCGGCAAATCCAGCTTGGCCGTTTCACCACAAACCACGCAAACAGAATGACCTCTGGCAACCAGATGTTTTGCTAATTCATAAGAACGTGTCCCCCCCGCTTGGGTGGGAATGGTAAAATGTTGATGAAAATAGAGTACTCTCATTTTATAATTATTACTTAATATTCACTACTACCTTTTATTTTCTCTGAAAAGTGCCTTTTATTTGATATAAAAAAGAAAGCCAAAAGCTACAATCATTTTTGTATTTATTATAATGAGTTATAGTAAAATAGGCAGCATAAATGCAAGCCCAAAATTTTCCGAGAATCATTTTATTACTCCACCCTTTATTAAAAAAATATTGTCTTGTAAATCCTTTAAACCACTGAGATTTACTACCATCTTGAATAGAAGCTATAATAATAGGTACATACCAAATAACAAGACCAGCCTTCAAACAATCAAAAAGAAATTTAATTTCTTCCCCTCCTCCATTTCCTGTTCCAGAACCCATCTTTATATTGAAAGACAACCGATGCTTTTGAATTTTCTTTCTCCTAAATGCGATTTGAAGAGAGGACGTTTTCATTGCCTCTACGTATTTTACTTCTTTTTCAATATTCGCAAATTTCTTTTCACCATACCTCAACGCAAAAGTTATTATATCTGCTTTAGGATGTCTTTCAAATGCTTGCAATATATTTTTTGCGCAATCAGGCATCAGAACCTCATCATCATCACAAATTAAACATATATCTGCTTGAGAATTATTTATTGCCATATTGCGACTTACAGACAAGCCTCTTTCTCGTGTTGATATCATTCTAACTCTATACCCATTAACCATAGATTCAGAATAATCATCCTTATTACATTGATTTATAACAAGAACATCACATTGAAGTTTATCCTCTGTTACAATACTTATATCGTTCTGATACATACAGGAAATAAGCAATTCGATTGTCATAAACTATAAATAAAATTGTAAATTGAGTTATAACTATATTCACCTTTAGGGAACAATAATACTTTCACACAATAAGATAATATCAATATACAATATACTAAATACACTTTTTTAGTTTGTCTTGTTTTTTGCAAATATCGAAGCAAATAATAAATCGGAAATATAGATAATAGCATAAAATAAAATCCGATACGATTAGTAACAGAAGACACCAAACAAATATTTTTTAAAGAGTATGCTATAATCCCCACAACAAATAAGCGATACTCACGAGTTGATAAAAAATTTGATTTTAGAACAACTAAGCTATACAAATAGATAGGAAGAAGGAAAACTTTTGTTATCTTCCCTAAAAAAGGTACCTCAGCCAAATATTCACTTTCTGCATAATGCGAATAATTCGGTAATAATAGAGTAAGTTCTCTTACTAAATTTTCGACTGGCAAAAATATAAAAACAGAACTTAATATTAGCAATAATAAATATGTTGAAGATTTATATTGCTTCCATATTAGAAAAAAAGAAGGCAATAATAATATAAATAGAAGGACACTATTATGAAATGTAAAAGCAATCACGATTAAAAGCACAAATTCTTTCCAACGTTTATCTATCAAATATAAAATAGATAATGTAACAAAGTAAACAGCAATAGATTGCCTAACTGCATTCATTTGATTATGAAAAAGAGAAGACAATACAATATAAAGCAATATGAAAATTTCTGGATTATTTTTATCAAATTTGATGCAAATTATAAAAAAAAGTACAGATTCCAGCAATGTTATTACAACAAAAACACCTTGTCCCGTCACACCTATATTGTGACAGAACTTAATTAAAAAATAAAATCCCCATTCTCCTTTATCGCTAAAATAAGATAAAGAATATGGATTATCAAAATAGTACAAATAAGTAAAATAATCCGTTCCAACATTATATTGTCCACCTTGCACTATTGTCCATAAAATTATACAAAAGACACTTGCATAAATATAATTGGCAAACGACTTTTTACCATGAACATATAAAAATGAGAAAGAATAAACAGAAAAAATAAGAACAATAAAATAAATCATGTCATAAGAGAATTTTGTTGCATATACGCTCTGATGACTTATTATCTATAAATTCATTAAAAAAAGAATTCACATAATGCCTCTTCTCACAATAATTATCTGTCCCCTTTATCAATACTTCATTTATATAATTCAACAATTCTTCAGATGAATATATCATTGTACCAGCACAAAAGTTTTTTATTGGAGTAAAAGAAAAGCCGCGTGTTTCACTATATTCTTCAAAATCATAAAAATTGAAAACAACAGGTTTATCTAATAATAGAAAATCAAAATAAGCAGATGTATAATCTGTTATTAATACATCGCTCACTGCCATTATATCATATAATCCTAAATAATCTATGGGAGTCCATACAAAAATATTATGAAACTCCATTGATGAAAATACATTAACATTTTGAAAGGGATGCAATTTCATCAATAATACACTATTATTTTTCTCCAATATACGGGATAGCTTATAAAGAAATAACTCGTCATCATATCCAAATAATCCTCTTTTTTTTAAAACACTTTTTTCATAATCCCTAAAAGTCGGTGTATACAAAACAATTTTTTCAAATTGGCATTTCAAGAGATTAGACAATTTCTCTAAAATAACCTTCTTATTTTCAAAGTTCAAAAGGTTGTCGTTTCTAGGAAAGCCCAAATTAAGAAATTTGGAATAGCGAATGCCTGAATCTATTGATATAATCCGCGAAGATAAACTTGATGTAGAGATATGATAATCAAACGATAAGTCTATTTTTTTACGAATATTCTCATAAAACTTATTTCCTAAATGATAATCATCTTTAAATGGAGTATAATAACCTAAGCACACCACTTTTTGTTTATGCTTTTTAAAAGAGAAATTGTAATAAAAAGTATCTACAAATACATACATTGAAGAAAAAATGAACAGATAATTCCTTATAATTTCTCGTATTTTATTATTCCAAAGAGGTCGTTTTAGCCTTGTTAAGAAATAGACTTTTTGACTAATATTCTTTTTCAAACAATACTCCTGATATTGACAAATTTTACTATTATTATCTATTTCTACACACAACTCATATTCAGTATATTTTCCACTTTCCAGTATATAATTAAAAAGAGACAATACATTATCAGATGTATAATTTATTATATCATATTTATCTGTATCACAATTATTATGCGGAATAAAATATATTCTTTTTCGCATAGGAATACAATAATTTATCAATTTCAAGAAAAAAATCATCAAAGTCATTAGCATATACTATCTTTAATTTTTTCACATGCTAATAAAAACATTTTATCTTTAAATAAATACAGTCCTATTATATATGTAATAAGAGATAAAAAACAAGAAAAAAATATGACTACAAAAGCCGATGTGAAAAACAAATGAATTACATAAATCCATAAAGGGAATAATATAGATAACAATAAATATAACAAATGCGATTTCTTTGCATAAGTAATATACAATCCTATTTTTGTTCTTATATAATATATACACAATATCTGAAAAACAAGTTCACTTACCAATGTTGTCAATATTGCCAGAAAGGGATTCAAGAATGAATATAAAACACCATTTAACCCTAAATTAAGACATCCACATAAAGCATTTAACTTGAGTAAATCTTTCTCACGACGATATAAAAATATTATTTGATTATACAAAACAGCTTCCAAGACAATAACCACAATTCGTATTGCAAATATCTTTAAAGATGGAATAGCCTCTAAATAATTTTCACCAGCAAATAATATAACAATCTCTTTTGATAAGCAAAAAAATAAAGAGGCAATTGGTAAAGTTAATAAAAATAAAAAACTTATCAAATGATTTATATTCTCCAAATATCTTTCTTTATTTTGATTTAATTGTAGAGACATTCTAGGTATAGTAACAACTACTACAATTGTTAAAAAAGCTTTTAACATGTCTGAAAGCTTCTGCCCGACACCATAATATGCCACATATATATCACTTTTAAGCCCCAACATAAATCGGTCTAATAATGTATAAAGCAAATTTGTATTATTCAATAATAATATCAAGAATAAAGCAAATATTATCTTTTTTATAAAATTCCAGTCAACTTGTACAGATTCTATAGGTAATTTCTTTTTTACATATAAATAGCTAATAAAATAATTAATAAAAACTGTGATAGACAATATCCAAACATATGTCTTATAATCATTCGATGATGTTACTAATCCAAATATAGACAAATATCCTAGGCCACGTACCAGTATCGTCTTCAATGTTATGAAAGAATATCTTTCAAACGCCTCATTAACCCATTCTACATAAAAAATCTGAGAAACAATTAGCAGTAATTGTATATAAACAATATCTTTTACTAATTTATCCATGAAAAAAGACAATAGCAACAGACATGTTGCCGAAAATATATTTGACAGAACTCCAATCGTAAATAATTGTCTATACAAGAAAGCGCATGAGTTTAAATTGTTACGAATCGAGCTCATTTCACGTAAGCCATAATTATATATTCCCAACATTCCAAATATTGAAAAATAAGTAACAATAGCTGTCGCATATTCTATCATTCCCAAATCATGAGGATCCAACACCCTATATATGTAAGGCATAACAGCTAAAGGAAGTATTAAATTAAAAATTGTCAATCCCCCCTTTGCCAAAACATTATGAATAATTTTCAAACCCATGTTAAATATGAACAGTTATCTATATTCAACAAAGTAACATCTATGGACCTTCTAAAGATTCTATTTAAAAAATATTTCAGCATAAGCTAAATCCATCAGATCATCAATTTCATACCATTTCAATCCCTCTACAACTAAAACAAAGAGAGGTAATGTACTCATTGAAATACGAAGTAGTTCATATTCATATCCAAGTTTAGGCTGTTCAGAAAGAATCCGGCCATAATCTTTACACATTTCTTTGAAAAAAGTGCTAGATATTTTATGAATTCCTACCAATTCACCTTTTACATTCAGATTCTCTTTTTGAGTAGAACAAGCTGTCAGATGATGTTTTGTATCAAATTCCACATAATATTGGTCTTGAAATTTTGTAATAGGAGTTGCTAACATGACATCAGGTTTTCCACAATTCATCAATTCAGTAATAGCCTTCGTTTCAAATACTAAATCCGATTCTAATAATAAGAAATCATCACTACCTATAAGTCCTTGAGTATTATAAAGTGTATACATACTATTAGTTTCAGCATAAAGAGGACTAAAGCAAGTTTCAATCATAGGATATTTCTTTTTTAGAAAATCATAAACTTCGTGTTTATATCCTGTGCCAATTACAATACGTTCTATTCCACAAGATATTAAAGTTTCAATACTACGTTCTATCATTGGTTTACCACACACTTCAACAAATCCTTTAGGAATCTGTTCTGTATATTTCCCAAAACGAGTTCCCATACCTGCTGCCATAATTACTGCTGTCTTTATCATTCCAATATGGTTTTAATAAAATACATTGATATTAAAATGTTCTAAAGCATCTTTCAAAACAGAAAAAAAAGACTTAATATCCGATTCATCTATTGCTCCTAATGCACAAAGTCGAAAAGTATTTGTTGTAGTTATTTTTCCCGGATAAATGGTAAAACCACGTTCATAACAATAATTATGTACTTTGTCAAAATTCCAATTTGGATGATTAGGATAAAGAACAGACACAACCAGCCCTGATTGCCATTGCTTATCAATAACATATTTAAAACCTAATTCTTCTATGCCAGAATGAATCGCATCAAACACCCTTCGATGTCGTGCAAATTTATTCTCTTCGCCCTCTTCAAAATACTCTTTCAAGGCTTGGCAAGTAGCATAGATTGTCTGAACAGGAGGAGTAAAATGCATTTCACCCGTTTTCTCAAAATATTCATATTGCATATAAAGATTACAATAATAAGAACGTTTAGGATATTCTTTTGACTTACATATAATCTCTTCATTGCCAACTATAAAAGAAAGTCCCGTCATCGATTGTAATCCTTTCTGGGCAGAAGCCATACAAAAATCAACATTATCTTTCTCTATATCAAAAGGAATCATACCTAAGGAAGAAGTCGTATCTGTTATAAATACACAACCATAACGGTGAGCAAGTGCACCAATCTCACGAATAGGATTCAACAAACCAGTGCCAGTTTCATGGTGAGTTGTATAAACTAAAAAGATATCAGAATCCTTTTTTAATATGGATTCAATCTCATGCAGATCAGGACGTTCATACACCGAGAATCTCAAATTAATATGAGATAAACCATAATATCGACAAACTTCCACAGCACGATCACTATAAGCACCATTATTGATAATCAGCACTTTTTTATCCTTAGGTAACAAAGAGTTCAAGCAAACATCAATATTAATAGTACCTGAGCCACAAAACAAAACAGCAGTATGTTTACCAGGTATACCATGGGCAACTTTTAACAAATTTGTTCGCAATGTTTTCATCATTCCTACAAACTCCTTCTCACGAGGACAAATATCAGGAACAACCTGAGCCATTTTCACAGTATCAGTGGTCGTAGCAGGCCCTGGATTCAACAAAATATTTCTTTTAATCTGCATATACTTATTTATTTTTTAAGAACTCCATAAAATGAAACTTATTTTCAAGAGGCGTAGTCGTAGGCCTTCCTAAATCATCACGAGAAGCAACTTTTACTTTCAATTCGATCAAAACCGGTCCTTCCATTATCTTTGTTTGCTGCAAAATCTCCTTTATCTCATCCTTTGTCGTAAGCGAAAAAACAGTTCGATATCCACATGCCTTTGCAATAGCCGGTATATCTAATTGAAAACCTATTGTAGGTTGACCACCAACAGATTCATGCGAACCATTGTTGAACAGAATATGAAAATAGTTTTTGGGAGACAAATAGCCAATATTGCCAATAGCTCCCATGTGCATAATAAAAGCGCCATCACCATCTAAACAGAAAACTCTTCTCTCTGAATTAGCAAGTGCTATACCTAAAGCAATAGAAGAGCTATGCCCCATTGAACCTACAGTAAGAAAATCGCATTCATGCCCCTCTCCTTCTGCTTCACGATATTCAAACAATTCACGAGACAACTTACCTGTAGTAGATACTACTAAATCTGTAGCTTCCAAATAATCAACAACTAATTTTAGGGCTTCTTCACGGGATAAAGGACAATCATTTTTTTGTTCATTTAGAAGTTTATATTTTCCAAATATATTTTTTCGAATTATAATTGCATGAGGAATGGATTTATCTTTAGCAGAAATAATAATATCATGTATCTGCCTCAATGCTTTATCCTCTTCTGCATTAAGAATTACAAAAGGAATTTGCATTGCATTCAACAAGTCCAAAGTCACTTCACCTTGTTTTTCATGCTGTGGTTCATCTTTTACTCCAGGCTCTCCACGCCAACCAATCATTAAAATTATCGGTAAGCTATAAACCTTTTTATCTGCAAGTGAAAGCAAAGGATTTACCGCATTACCTATTCCCGAATTTTGCATGTAAACCAAAGACAAATTTCCTGAGGCTAAATAATGTCCTGCTGCAATACTGACAGCTGTACCTTCATTGGCAGCGATAACATGTTGCTCCTTAAAAGTATGATCCGTTATATACGCACAAATATCTTTTAAGAGCGAATCTGGAACTCCTGTAAAAAAATCAATTCCGTTTGCTAAAAGAGCATGATATACTTTCTCAACGTTTACCATATAATCTATTTATTTAGTTCCTGGAATAAGTTCCAATATTTCTTTAATAGGCATACACAAAGGACGCACCTCTTTCGCACGCTCATTCTCTAAAATAGTTTTTGCCACCTGCAGCATTGCAGGATATGCAGCACGAAGCATATGATTAGCATAGATAACCACATTTACCCCCCACGTATGCAATTCACTTTCATAAATATGGTCGTAAGTAGTGGGAACAACAACAATAGGGACATGAGCATATTTCTGACGGAAAGTTATACAGAATTCTTTTATATCTTCACCTGACTTATTTTTACTATGGATCATTATGCCATCAGCACCAGCCTCTACATAAGCATACGCGCGTTCAAGAGCATCACACATAGATTTACCGGCTATAAAACTCTCAATACGAGCAATTATCATAAAATCATTGGTCACTTGCGCTTCTTTTCCCGCCTTAATTTTGTTACAAAAACCTTCAATTGTATCTTGCGTTTGAATTGCATCGGTTCCAAAAAGTGAATTTTTTTTCAAGCCTATTTTATCTTCTATAATTACAGCAGAAATTCCATGACGTTCTAAAGTACGAACCGTAAACACAAAATGTTCAATTTTGCCTCCTGTATCGCCATCGAAAATAATAGGCTTAGTAGTACATTCCAATATATTATTCAAATCCTGAAGACGAGTAGTTAAATCTACAGCCTCAATATCAGGTTTACCTTTGCTCGTTGAGTCTGTTAAGCTACTGGACCACATACCATCAAAAACCTCCAAACGGTCACCTTTTTGAATTTCCAGGTTTTCGATAATTAAGCCACATAAGCCATCATGAGCTTCCAATATACGCACTATAGACTTGGCATTTATCAAACGACGAAGAGTCTTCATTCGCACATCAGGAGTAGTACCAATAGACTTAATATCTCTATTTAATGAAGAAGAATTTATCCCTTGTGTATAAGGTATTTCTATCACTGTCCCACCTTGTTTATTCATCACATCATAAACTTGTTCTCGGATTTCACACAGAACTCCCGTCTTCCAATCATCGCCATGAATTATATAATCTGGTTTCAAACGTTTCAAATTATTGATATAGCTCCACTCTTCTTGAGGAACAACTTTAGAAACCCCTTTGATATTCTCAACAATTTTTTTACGCTGTTCATAAGTCAAATAAGGTAAACGTTTGTGTTCAGCAATAGCTTTATCTGTTAGAAGCCCTACTATTACATCACCAAATTTTGTAGCCTCATTAATTATATTAATCAAGCCGGGATGCATGATATCAGCAGTCATCCCTATGTAAATTTGTTTATTCATTTTTATCTATTTATACAAATAATACATTATCTCTCAGACGCAAAAATTCAATTTCAATAATATTCTAATTAGAATTATTTCATTCTAAAATATTTACAATACGAACACATGCCGTCCCGTCTCCATAAGGATTCACCGCCTTGCTCATCTCCTCATAATGTGCCTTATTATCCAATAGAGCAGAGACCTCCTTTACAATTTTATCATAATTTGTTCCCACCAATTTCACCGTTCCAGCTTCCAGCGCTTCCGGACGTTCTGTCGTATCACGCATTACAAGTACCGGCTTCCCAAGTCCGGGAGCTTCTTCCTGAATACCACCGCTATCTGTCAAAACTATAGTGGATTTCTCCATCAGATAAACAAAAGAAAGATACTCTAAAGGCTCTATGAAGAACATATTCCCTAAATTGGATAAATCTTCGCCAAATACCTCATAAATTGGTTTACGAACATTGGGATTTAAATGCATCGGATAGACAAAATCAACATTTGGATATTTCTTTGTAAGAGTCTGAATAGCCCGGCACATAGAAACAAATCCGTCACCGAAATTTTCACGACGATGACCTGTTATCAAGACTAATTTTTTTCCATCTAACAAGCGGTTGATGTCATAACCGGCAGTTTTCAAAATGCCTTTCAGCTCTTCATCAAGCCTCTTATCACTCTTTATCTTATCTACAACCATGTAAAGTGCATCTATTACTGTATTACCAGTCACTGTTATAGCTGATTCCCTTACACCTTCATCCAACAGATTCTGACGACTCAAAGGAGTTGGAGAGAAATGATAACTGGCAATACGCCCTGTTATCACTCGATTCATCTCCTCCGGCCAAGGGCTATATATATTATGAGTTCGAAGTCCCGCCTCTACATGTCCCACTGGAATCTGCTGATAAAAAGCAGCCAATGCCGAAGCCGTAGAAGTGGTTGTATCACCATGAACCAAAACAACATCTGGCTGTACCTCTTTCAAAACATCACGCATACCTATCAAAACACGAGCTGTCACATCATACAAATCCTGTCCTGGTTTCATAATATTCAAATCATAATCAGGAATGATTTCAAATATATGCAATACCTGATCAAGCATTTCGCGATGCTGACCGGTAACACATACGATTGTCTTGAACTCCTCCGGATATTTCTGAAATTCTTTCACCAGAGGAGCCATCTTTATGGCTTCGGGACGAGTCCCGAAAACCAACATAATCTTCTTCATGCTATAAGCTATTTATTATTTCTTGTAAATTCCGCAAAAGTCAAGAATTACTTTCCGATCATTATATGGCAGGGATTTAAATACAGAATGAGCAACCAGAAAAACGACGATATCAGCCTTCTCATAGGCTTCTTTATAATCTGTAAGTTTAAATACATTGTGTTCCTGCACATTAGGTTCCACTACTAAAATATCTGCATTATTACAGCTTTGCATCACTTTAGTAGTAATATACTTGGCAGGAGCTTCACGCAAATCATCAATATCGGGTTTAAAGGCCAATCCCATCATGGCAATGGTAGGTTTACGATGATATTCCAATTCAAACTTCAACATAGCATTCTGCACTTTCTCTGCACACCAGAATGCTTTATAGTTATTGATTTCACGAGCGGTAGATATGATTTTAGATTCCATAGGAAATTCAGCCGTAATAAAATAAGGATCAACCGCTATACAGTGTCCTCCAACACCACAACCAGGTTGAAGGATATTCACACGGGGATGCTTGTTCGCCAAGTTAATCAATTCCCAGACATTGATTCCTGCTTTATCACAAATCAGAGAGAGTTCATTGGCAAAAGCTATCTGTACATCACGGGAGGAGTTTTCTGTCAGTTTACACATTTCTGCCGTTTTACAATTAGTGCGATGGAGCGTTCCTCGTACAAACTTACTATAAAACTCAGTAGCCCTATCTGTAGAAGCTTCATTCAAACCGCCAATGACCCGGTCATTATGAACTAACTCATAAATGACGTTCCCAGGAAGAACACGCTCCGGACAATAAGCAATATAAATTTTATCTCTCAATTCCGGACGTAATCCAAATATCAAATCACACATTTTATCAGTAGTACCTACCGGTGATGTAGATTCTATGACATACAAATCTCCCTCTTTCAACAAAGGAATTACGGCACGGGTAGCAGCTTCCACGTAAGAAATATCAGGCTCATGATTTCCCTTAAAAGGAGTAGGTACCACCATAAAATAGGCATCACTCACTTCTGGAGTTGTTGAAGCCTTCAACTGACCGGTAGTAACGACTTCTTGAAGAAGCTCCTGCATACCTGGTTCAATGATATGCAACTTACCCTGATTAGTCATTTCTACAACTTTGGGATTAATATCAACCCCGATAATCTGAATTCCGTGTTTAGCAGCAATAATCGCAGTAGGCAGGCCAATATAACCCAACCCCATAAAACATGCTTTCATATCAATAAAAGTTATCTATTTTTTATGATTTCTTTATCACACTCAAATCCTATTCTACTTCCTCAAACGGGTATGGATTCTCTTCGATATTTTTCAATTCTTCAATGATTTCAGTTTGTTCCAAAGTCAATTCATCTCTATTCCAACCTTCAATAATCGCATGAGCTTCCTGAAGCAAAACTTCCTCATAAATTTCCCCATAACAATAAGTTAGTAAACGGACTTTAAGCAAAGAAGCAGGCAACTGCTCCAAAACAAGACAAATCCGATTCAATACCATTTGTTTCTTTTGCTCCTTATCCCCATCATCATAAATAGTAGCATTATATCCCATCAAAAGAGCCAGACACAAATTCGCCTCTTCCTCAACATCGGAACTTTGAGCAGAAAAAAGAGAATCGGACTTAACAAGCACTTCCTTATTCAACCGGCAAAAATTGTCGGAATAGACCGGCTCACCGTCCATACCAAGATACATCAGCTCATGAGCTGCATGCTGAAGCTCAAGAGCACGGGAAGTTAAATCATTCATTATTATGATATATGATAAAAATATAAGATTATACTTATTTAGAAGTCACCCGATTATTTTCAGATAGGATTTGGGGACTTTGATACTTGCCGTCAAAAGGTCTTTAATACGGATAACGACGTATGTTTTATTGGCTTCGATGGCAACCTCACCTTCAATACCGCTGAGTTCGCCTTTGATAACTTTTACTTTATGCCCAACAGTAAGAATTTCGCTATCAAGGCTGACACCGTCAGGGTTCAAATCCATTACGAACATAAAGTCCTCCATTTGCTTATCCGGTACCACTAGCATGGAATGCGTGGCAAGATCCTTCATATAAAAAAGGGGGACATTATAAATGTTGGAAATATCGCAGGCTGTCTGCTTGGTGGAATGAACAAACACCAAATTACGGATTACTGGAACTTCGCTACGCTTACGGCGATACTTCAATTGTGAAATGACAAAACGCGTGGGAAGATAATAGTCAAGGTCCAAATGTTCTTCCGATTTAAGTCGGTCCAGAGATTTCCGGACTGTGAATTCCTGCTTGTCACGGGTGCGGGCTGCAAACCAATATTTCTGTTGTTCAGTCACTTAGGAATTTTCTTTCGAATGAATCAGCTCAGTTCCGGGTGCGCTTCGCGGTTTGAACGAGACATTTTCCCACCCAAACCGTATTGTACACTTTTGCAATGATAATAAGCTATTAAAGAAGATATTAGACTCATAAAAGTGTCCAATAAACGTTCGTTTAATGGACGCAAAGATAAGCCGTATTTTTTGAACTAACAAAATGTTTAATAAAAATATTCCCAAAGTGATTTCTGTTTTATATTAATATGTTGAATTGCAGCATTGTACGTCTAATATTTAACATATTAAAGTTCTGTTCCTTTTTAACTTTTATGCCTCTACTTATTTTCTTAAAAATAGACGTTTATTAAACGAACGTTTAAAAAACACCTCATCATTTCCAATATATCATTCTACATTCCAATATCTTACCCTCATAAATGTATTATTGAAGTTTCGTAAATATACCTACTGATAAATGGGAATTTATCGCACAGAACGCAAGTGAAATAAAAGCCCACTTCCATAACCTATGGAGAGAGTGAAAGCCCATGGATTTCTATCTAAAACACAAGCATTCCTTTGCTTTTCACCCTTGCTTGGTCTACTGTTGCATAAGGAGTTAGTGACGCCTAACGGCCATGAACAACCCTGCTAATGGCCATGAAGCAATCGTTTAACGACCATAAGCAGGGTTGTTCATGGCCGTTAGGCGTCACTAACTCCAAGGCTTTTACAGATGAAGTACGTAGCCCGCGCCTATTGCGCACAAGGTGCAAACGTATTGTACAGCAACTTAAAAGACATCAGACTCCACTATTCATAGTCGGGCAAACTCGAAAATGCAGGAAAACTACACTGACCGATTTATGTAACCCACGCGCGGTATTATATTAAAGAACAATAAGTTACGACAAAACTCAGACGTTTTCGGCAGGTGGAAGCAAATTTTGCTTCCACCTTTTCAGGTTGCTTCCACCGCAGGGTAAATGCCGATGGATAGGGAGATGCAGGAGGCGGGTGGAAGTGTGGAAGCAAAGCAGATGCAAATTTATGTTTCAGCACCACCACTCAAGTTTTAAAAAAGATGTAGTATAAAGACATAATATATAATAAGTGTTATAAATACACACTTTATACCCCGTTACTCTTGCAAATGTCGAAAAAGTCCGTACCTTTGCAATGTGTTTTTCATAGTATTAGATTTAAGGTTAACAAAGGTTGGAGTACAGCGGTACTCCTTTTTTTATGCCCATACGTACCGTCCCGGTTCTCCAATAAAATTTTCACGTAAAATGCAAGGCAACTTTTTATATCCATTTAGTTTTTGGCTATCTTTGCACTGCTTTTGGTGGGCATAGGCACGCATAAAGCAGCTTAACTAACAATAAATCAATAATTAAAAACAGAAAATTATGGCAATGCATACATGGTTTGAATGTAAGATCCGTTACGAGAAAACAATGGAAAATGGAATGAACAAGAAGGTGACCGAACCGTATCTGGTGGATGCACTCAGTTTTACGGAAGCGGAAGCACGCATCATCGAAGAGATGACGCCGTTCATTTCGGGAGAGTTCACCGTATCGGACATCAAACGTGCCAACTATAGCGAATTGTTCCCCAGCGAAGAGGAATCTGCCGACCGCTGGTTTAAATGTAAACTGGTTTTCATCACACTGGACGAGAAAGCGGTGCGGAAAAGAAAACCTCTACCCAGGTATTGGTGCAGGCTGCCGACCTGCGTGATGCAGTGAAGAAACTGGATGAGGGCATGAAAGGCACAATGGCCGACTATCAGATAGCATCTGTAGCGGAAACCGCCATTATGGATGTATATCCGTACAGTGCAGAGCCCGACGACAAACCGGAAGTTTAATTTGAGTGATGAGTTATAAGTTATGAGTTATTATTGCGACCCATAACTTATAACTCATAACTCATAACTCAAAAAAAACGATGATTGCAGAGAATTTAAAACAAGTACTGAGCGAACTGCCTGAAAAGGTACGGCTGGTGGCTGTTTCCAAATTTCACCCCAACGAGGCGATAGAAGAAGCATATCGTGCCGGCCAGCGTGTGTTCGGAGAAAGTAAGGTGCAGGAAATGACCGCTAAATACGAAAGTCTGCCCAAAGACATAGAATGGCATTTCATCGGGCATCTGCAAACAAACAAAATAAAATATATCGTTCCTTACGTAGCGCTGATTCATGGCATAGACTCCTACAAGCTGTTGGCCGAAGTGGACAAGCAGGCTGCCAAAGCCGGAAAAACCGTCAACTGCCTGCTGCAGCTGCACATTGCCCGGGAAGAGACCAAGTTTGGATTCAGCTTTGACGAATGCCGGGAAATGCTGGCAGCCGGTGAATGGAGAGAGCTCAAGCATATCCGGATATGCGGATTGATGGGCATGGCCACGAATACGGACAATGACGAACAAATCAAAACTGAGTTTTGTTCTTTAAGTAGCTTCTTCAATGAAGTGAAAGCCAAGTGGTTTGCCGATGCAGAGTCATTCCGGGAACTGTCCATGGGGATGTCTCACGACTACCACGAGGCCATTGCAGCCGGGAGCACTTTGATACGTGTAGGAAGCAAGATTTTTGGAGAAAGAAACTATTAACCATAAAAAATCATTATCATGGCAACATTAGAAACTACTTTTGCAGGGCTGAAACTCAGAAACCCCATTATCGTCAGCAGCTCCGGACTGACAGACAGTGCCGCCAAGAACCAGAAACTATCTGAGGCCGGCGCAGGTGCCATTGTACTAAAATCACTCTTTGAAGAGCAAATCATGATGGAGGCTGACTGGCTGGGAGACCCGAATATGTATCCCGAAGGCAGCGACTATCTTGTAGGATATATCCGTGAACATAAGTTAGGCGAATATCTGAACTTGATTAAGGAAAGCAAGAAGGTGTGCAACATCCCCATCATAGCCAGCATCAACTGCTATCAGAATGCCGACTGGGTGGAATTTGCCGCCAAAATAGAAGAGGCCGGTGCAGACGCACTGGAAATCAATATCCTTGCACTGCAGACGGATGTACAATATGCTTACTGCAGTTTCGAGCAACGCCACATCGACATTCTGAGCCACATCAAGAAGACGGTCAAGATACCCGTCATCATGAAGCTGGGTGACAACCTGACCAATCCGATAGCTCTGATAGACCAGCTGTATGCCAACGGTGCCGCCGCAGTAGTGCTGTTCAACCGCTTCTACCAGCCGGACATCAACATTGAGAAAATGATACAAGTATCCGGCAACGTATTCAGCAACGAAGCCGATTTATCTAAAGCCCTGCGCTGGATAGGCATCGCTTCGGCAGCCGTAAACAAGCTGGACTATGCCGCTTCCGGTGGTATCCACTCGCCCGAAGGCGTTGTCAAGGCAATATTAGCAGGTGCTTCGGCCGTAGAGATATGCAGTGTGCTTTATCAGAATTCAGCTACCATCATTGAAGAATACATCCGCTTCCTCAACTTGTGGATGGACCGCAAAGGTATGGAAACCATCAGCCAGTTCAAAGGTATTCTGAACGTAAACGACCCGAAGGGAGTCAATACTTTCGAACGTACACAGTTCTTGAAATACTTCTCTTCACATGAATGAGACAAAAGGCTGACAAGAAGACAATAAAAATGAAAGGGTGATAACACTACAATGACGTTATCACCCTTTCATTTTATACTATACCGCTATCTTTTTATTTCTTCTTATCCAGCGCCTCAAAGCAGGAATTCTTGCTCACGAATTCCGGAACAATATCCTTCATGGCAGCAACAATTTTCATCTGGTCATAGGTGTAACTTACATCAATCAGCTTCTGGATACGCTCCTTCACCTCGTCATAGTCATACTCACGCACCGTGGCAATCATAATCTTCTCATGGTAGGTGGGTTTTGTAAGCTCCTTCACATTCAAGAGTTCCTCGTAGAGCTTCTCGCCATGACGGAGACCGGTAAATTCAATCTTCACATCCGTACGTCCGGAAAGGCTGATCATACGCTTGGCAAGATCCACAATCTTCACCGGTTTACCCATATCAAAGATATAAATCTCACCGCCATTCCCCATGCTACCGGCTTCAAGTACCAGGCGGCAAGCTTCGGGAATAGTCATGAAGTAACGGATTATCTCAGGATGGGTCACTGTCACCGGGCCGCCACGCTGAATCTGGTCACGGAAACGGGGAATGACAGAACCGTTGGAACCCAGCACATTGCCGAAACGCGTAGTGATGAACTGAGTGGCATGGCCTCCCTCCTTCTGCAACTTCTTCGCAAGAGACTGCACATAAATCTCGCAAATACGCTTGGAACAGCCCATCACGTTTGTAGGGTTAACAGCCTTGTCCGTAGAAATCATCACAAACTTCTCGGCACCGTATTTCACGGCAAGATCGGCAACGGTGCGCGTGCCGAATACGTTCACCTGGATGGACTCGGAAACGTTGTCCTCCATCATCGGCACATGCTTGTAGGCGGCCGCATGGAAAATATACTGGGGCTTGAACTCCCTGAAGATATCCTCCATGCGCGTGGCATTGGAGATGTCGGCTATGATGGTCTCGGCATCGATGTCGCGCCAACGGTCCTGAAGTTCCAGACGGATGTCGTGCAGAGGGGTCTCGGCCTGGTCCACTAAAATAAGTTTATAGGGATTGAACGAAGCCACCTGGCGCATGATTTCACTGCCGATGGAGCCGGCGGCGCCCGTAATCATCACACGCTTGCCCTCCAGATGAGAGGCAACCTTATGGATATCTATCTCGATAGGATTGCGCTGAAGCAGGTCCTCAATCTGAATTTCCTTCAACTGTGTGCGGCTCAGCACCTGACCGTTCCACTCGCTCAAAGGAGGCGCGGTCATCAGTTTGATGTTGTGCACCAGCAGGCGGTCAGCCATGTCGGACTTCTTCAGTTCCTCCATCTTGGCAGGAGAAATGATGATGGTCTGCACATCGCGGTCGTTCAGCACATCAATCAGCGTATCATCGTTGGGGAACACCCTGACACCCATCATCACCTTGTTGATAAGCTCAGGTTCGTCCGCAATGAATCCGCGCAGACGGTAGTGGTTGCGCAGATTGACACGCAATGCCTTGGCAATGTTGACCCCGGCTTCCTTGGCACCGTAAATGAACACATTGGCACTATGGGTGCCGTCGAAGTTCAGCGCCTCGAAGAAAGTCTTGACAATCACACGGGAGCATGCCATCATGGCAAAGCTGATGATATAGGACATGAACAGCACGCTGACCGGAGCCAGGTTGAACTCCAAATAGCTTTCCGTCAGGACGCTCGTTATCATCAGCAGTGCATACGACACCGTCAATGACACAAAAATGCGCATGATATCCACAAAAGAGGAAAAGCGCAACACATTGGAATACGTACGGAAAACACGGAAGAAAATCAGGTTGACAGCAACCGTCCATAAAATGGTCTTGTCAATGGTAGATGATTCCAGAAAAATGCTTCTGAAATCATATCGGAGAGCATAGGCCAACAGACTGGATATGACGATGATAAATACATCAATTAACAGAATAGTCCATATCGGAAGCACTTTCGCGGAAAGATACCGATGAAAAAAATTTCGCTTCATTTCGCTTGACAGTTTTGTTTTAGGCGAGGCAAAGATACACTATTTTAGTCAAAACAGACAATAAATCGATAAAAAAATGTTATAACAATTATTTATCGTCTATAAAGAAACCATCCCACCTCCCCCGTTTTAACAGTCAGAAAGCGGGATAGAAATAGTTTTGCCCCGGAAAATGCGGTATCCGCTACATCAGATTACTTGCCAACTCGCTCAACTGGCTGCGCTCCCCTTTCACCAGATTGACATGGGCAAACAAATTCTGGTCTCTCATGCGGTCTATCATATAGACAAGCCCGTTGGACTGACTGTCCAGATAGGGTTGGTCTATCTGCTGAATATCACCGGTAAACACCATTTTTGTACCTTCGCCGGCACGGGTGATGATGGTCTTAATCTCATGTGGGGTCAGGTTCTGGGCTTCATCGATAATACAGTAGGTTTCGCTCAAGCTGCGCCCACGGATAAAGGCTAATGCCTCGATGACCAATTGTTCACTTTTTTGCATATCCTCCAAGCGTTTCACTTCAGAGGAATTGGCAGCGAACTGATGCTTGATTACATTCAAATTATCGAACAAAGGCTGCATGTAAGGAGCCACTTTCTCATTGGCATCACCAGGAAGGAATCCAAGGTCTTTATTGGATAAGGCCACGATGGGACGTGCCAGAAGAATCTGCTTGTAGTCGGTAAGTTTTCCCAATGCGGCGGCCAGTGCCAGCAGGGTCTTACCGGTTCCCGCCTTACCGGTCAGGGCAACCAGCTTGATATTCGGGTCGTTCAGCACCTCAAAAGCAAAGCTCTGCTCGGCATTACGCGGTTCAATGCCATAGTTCTTTGTCTTGTTGACCCGGCAAATCGAATGGGTAAAGGGATTATAACGTGCAAGCACACTGCTGCGGTCACTCTTCAGCACAAAGCATTCGTTGGGACGAATGATGTCCTTAAAATCGAACTCGTTGATGTCCAGTCCTTCTTTGGAAGAATAAATGCGGTCTATCAGCGCAGGGTCAATACCCTCGAACACTTCATTCGACTTTTCGAATATATCCACATTGATTACCTTATCATTGATGTAGTCTTCGCACAGCAGACCGATGGAACGCGCCTTCATGCGCAGATTCACGTCTTTCGTGACAAGGATGGTTTTCATTTTAGGCTTTTTGGTGGAAAGCCAGTCCACTACCGACAGAATCTGATGGTCGGGGATGCGTTCGGGAAAGGAATCACGTACCCGGGGAGAGTCCACCATGCCTGCCACCACAAACAGACGGCCCAAGCCCTCTCCCAATGGCGCCCCTTTGGTGAACAGATTGTCATCGGTAATCAAATCTAGCTCACGGACAAACTCACGCGCATTGAAATTAATCTGCTCATTACCTTTCTTGAATTTGTCCAATTCTTCAAGAACTACGATGGGAAGATAAATGTCGTTCTCTTGGAAATTCTTAAGACAGTTATAGTCGTGAAGGATTACGTTCGTATCAATCACAAAATTTTTCTTAGCTCCCATACACGTTAGATTTAAATTGTTAATACCTTTGCATAAGCTTAAGATAAGCTACACTGCAAGCAATTTCAAGCAAGCTTGATTGCGTTCGGTCTGCATTATCTTTGTCGCTTTTAAAGATAACAAATTAATAGGGAGAAAGGATTGCTTCTCCGTTAAATATTATAAAAGATGGATTATCAGGACACTTTAACTTACTTATATAACAGTGTGCCCATGTTTCAGCAAGTGGGCGGCTCAGCATACAAGGAAGGATTGGAAAACACTCTGACCCTGGACGCACACTTCGAACATCCCCACCGCAGTTTCCGCAGCATTCATGTGGCCGGTACCAATGGAAAGGGTTCCTGCTCGCATACGCTTGCCGCCATACTGCAAGAGGCAGGATACAGGGTCGGGCTCTATACCTCGCCCCATCTGGTGGATTTCCGGGAGCGCATCCGGATTAACGGACAGCCTATACCCGAGGAATACGTCATCCGTTTTGTAGAGCAGGAACGTGGCTTCTTCGAACCCCTCCATCCCTCTTTCTTTGAGCTGACCACCGCCATGGCCTTCCGCTACTTTGCCGATGAAAAGGTGGATGTAGCCGTAATCGAGGTGGGACTAGGCGGACGCCTGGACTGTACCAATATCATCCGTCCGGATGTATGCATCATCACCAACATCAGTTTTGACCATACCCAATTCCTGGGGGACACCTTGGCAAAATCGCAGGAGAGAAGGCAGGAATCATTAAAAGCGGTATCCCCGTTGTAATCGGCGAGACCACTCCCGAAACGAAACCGGTATTTCTGGAAAAAGCACAGACAACGGGTGCTCCCATCTACTTTGCCGAGGAGAATGACCGTGAAGACTATCCCGGAATAGAATACGAACTGAAAGGGCTCTACCAGCAGAAAAATGCCCGGACCATCCTCACCGCCCTCCCGCTACTGAAAGAAGCCGGCTACCGGCTGGACGAACAAGCAGTGCGCAGTGGCTTTGCCCGTGTGGTGGAACTGACAGGCTTGATGGGACGCTGGCAAAAACTGCAGGAGTCGCCCACCCTGATTTGTGACACCGGCCACAATGTGGGAGGCATCACCTACATTACAGAACAACTGAAACAGCAGGCTTACCGCCAGCTACACATCATCATAGGCATGGTGAATGACAAGGATATACGGGGGGTACTGGCCCTGCTGCCCCGGGAAGCGACCTACTACTTCACCAAAGCCAGCGTGAAGCGAGCATTGCCCGAAAGCGAACTACAGGAGCTTGCCGAAGCAGCAGGTCTGGAAGGACATTGCTATCCTGATGTACCTGCCGCCGTGCGGGCCGCACAAGAAAAAAGCCTCCCGGAAGATTTCATCTTCGTGGGAGGCAGCAGTTTCATTGTGGCCGATTTGTTAGCGAACCGCGATGCACTCAATCTCCACTAAAGCATCTTTCGGCAGGGCTTTCACTGCAACAGCCGAACGGGCAGGGAAATCACCGTCAAAATAGGTGGCATATACCTTGTTCATATCAGCGAACAAGGACATGTCTGCCAGAAAAACGGTTGTCTTCACAATATTCGCCATGCTCAGACCTGCCTCTTCCAGGATATGCTTTATATTCTCCAAGGACTGGCGGGCTTGCGCTTCCGTACCTTCAGCTATCACTCCGGTAGCTGCATCAATAGGCAACTGACCTGATACAAATACCATTCCACTGGCTTCGATAGCCTGGCTATAAGGGCCTATGGCGCCCGGTGTCTTCTGGCTGCAAATCACTTTCTTCATGATTGTCAAAGTTTGTTTTTATTAATAATCGAGTCTATTTTCTTTTTTGAAATAAAAAAAATCCGAAGTATATGCAGTATTCCGGAAATCCACGCATTTTATAAATAAAACAACGTAATTTCACTCATAACCTGTTATACCTAGACTTAACTCATTTAACACGGGGGAGTTCCCCAAAACAGAGGCTCTGCTTGCGAAAGCAGAGCCTTTATTCTATCCCATCCCTTTACTTGCAATGCTTCTCAATCAAAGCATCCACATTGGGGTCACCCAATTCCTTTGCCTTGGCAAAGCTGGCACAAGCTTCCTTGTCCTTCTTCATCTGCAGCTGGGCGATACCCATCAGACGGTAGGCCTCGGCATACTTAGGGTCTTTCTCCAGAGCAGCCTTCAGCACATTCAACGCCTCTTCGTAACGTCCCACGCGAAGATTCACCACTGCCAGTTCGGCACGGTAAGTCAAATCCTCCGGATTCAGTTCGATGGCTTTCGCCATATCGTCCAGCGCACGCTGGTACTGCTTGGCCTTCAAAGCGGCCTGCTCACGGTAATAGTAGAACATGTCGTTCACTTTACCGTTCACGGCATTGTAATAGGCGTCATAATCCAGCATGGCATTACGCGCCTGGTCTGCATTCATACGGGCTTGGGCACGCTCCAACAAATAAGGGGCGGCCTCCTCCGTATAGGGCTGGGTAAAGCGGGCCACACAACTGTCCATCAAAGCCAGTACCTCCTCGGCAGGCGCCTGCATCAATTCCTTGGTCTTGGCGGCACTGAAGAAGGTGGCCGGAGAGGCCAGAATGGTCTTATTCACTTTATCATAGCTGGTAAATGCCGACGGATAGTCCTGCTTGGCAAACTGGATGTCACCCTCCAACTGGACATAAACCGGAAGCTCGTCAATGGCTATCGCTTTCCGTACCTCGTCCAAAGCCTTGTCGAGCGACCAGTCCTTATAAACTTTCTCGGGCTTGCCCAATGCATAATTATAGATTATCTTGGCCCGGTTGTAATACACATCATCTTTCTTTGCGGCAACCTCCAAAGCCTTATCCATATCTGCGGCGACCTTATCCATGGAAGCATCTTCACGGGACATGAACAGATGCTGGGAAGCACGGCGCAGATAACCGTCGGCACTGGCAGGATATTGTGCAATGAAATCGTTCAGAGTCTCCATATACTTCTCCGGAGACAGTTGGGAAGAAGCCATGTAGAGGAACACCAAAGCCTGCTCTTCGGTATCGGGCAATGCCTTCTTAATACCGATGCCCTTCAATGACATATCTCCATAAGACAATGCGGAGATATTCTGCGACATGGCGAAATTGGCATCAATGGCATAGCAGATGGTAGCCGTGTCTTGTCCGGAGGACTTCTGCGCAAGGCCGAAGACCTGCCCGTCCACAGTCATCAGCGGACAACTCACCATCTTGTCCTTCAAACGCATATCAAGTGTATAATAGGAATAGTTACCGGAAATCTTATCAGCTTCCTTTACTTTCCCGGCAGTGAAGGAACGGTCCTTCTGGGTGGAATAAGGCAGCAGATATACATCCGCACCGACGGCCGGAGCCACAGCAGCCAAAGTGAGTGCCGTGACTTTCTTTCCGGGGATGCCGACACGGAACTTGACAACATCGTACATGTCATCAGCTCCCATAATGGCCTCCACCGGCATCTGTGCCCCGTCCGAGCTCATCACAACGGCGCGCCGGGCACCTTTGAACAAGGTGTAGTCAGAAAGCGCAACGCCATCTTCAGTGACAAAAAAGCCGTTTCCAGTATTCAGTATCTTATCGTCCTGGTCGTAGGTCACCACCGAAAAAACGGCACGTTTGGCTTTGTCTACCCACTTCGGGGCTTGTGCCACACTCCACTGAGCCAATAAACAGAGAGTGAGCATCAACAGCAATTTCTTTTTCATATCTTAGTTGGTTCTTTGTTTTACCGCTTCATAAATCAAAATGCCGGCTGCAACGGAAACATTGAGGGACTCGATGGTTCCCAACATGGGAATCTTCACCCACTCGTCACACAACGCCAGGTTGTCATAGGACACCCCCTTGTCTTCGGCACCCATAATGATGCACATCGGACCGGTATAGTCGGCTTTGGTATAGTCGTAATCGCCTTTCTCCGTGGCTGCCACGATATGGAAACCACTATTCTTGAGGAATTGCAGGGTCTCTTTCAGGCTGTGTTCGCGGCAAACGGGCAAAGTGTGCAAGGCTCCTGCCGAGGTTTTCATGGCATCTGCGTTGACAGATACACTGTTCCGTGCAGGGATAATCACGGCATCTACCGCCGCACACTCGCAAGTACGGGCAATGGCACCGAAATTGCGGACATCCGTGATGCCGTCGAGCATCACAAACAGAGGATTCTTGCCCTGCTCGAAAAGGAAAGGTACCAAGTCCTCCGTCTTCTGGTAAGTGACTGAAGAGATGAAGGCAATCACTCCCTGGTGATTCTTCCGCGTCACGCGGTTGATGCGTTCCACCGGAACGCGCTGTACCGGTATCAAAGTCCCTTTCAAGACAGCGAACAGCTCTTTTGACAAATCACTCTGAATGTCCTTCTTTACCAATATCTTGTCTATCTCTTTTCCTGCCTGAATGGCTTCTATCACGGCACGAACGCCGAAAATCATTTCACTGTTATCAACCATATATGGGTATTTACTATTTGACGATTTACTATTTACTATTTGATACTTCCAGCAATGCTCTGGCATTGTTCAGTGCGGCTTCGGTCAGCTTAGCACCACTCAGCATATGGGCTATTTCTTCCACACGTTCATCGTCGGTCAGACGACGGATGTGACTGTTTGTTTCCGTCTCGTTGTCCTGCTTGTACACCTTATAATGGGCGCGTCCGCGGGCAGCAATCTGGGGCAGATGGGTGATACTGATTACCTGGCGGTCCTGCTCGCCCATCTCCTGCATGATATCCGCCATGCGGTCGGCTATCTCGCCGGAGACTCCGGTATCTATTTCGTCGAATACAATGGTAGGAAGCTTGACGGCACCGGCTATCATTGCCTTGATGGAGAGCATGACGCGGGCTATTTCACCACCCGAAGCTACGGAGGAGACGCTTTGCAATGCCCCGTTCTTATTCGCGGAAAACAAGAAGTTCACAGTATCCGCCCCGTGTATGCCCGGCTCTTTGCGGGCACCTATCTCTACCTGGAAACGGACATTGGGCATGCCCAACGGAACCAGCCGCGCAGCCATCTGCTTCTCCACTTCACGGGCAACGGCAGTACGCGCCTTGGTGAGGACGGCAGCCTGCTTTTTCACCTTATTATATAAAGCGTCGCAACGCGCTTTCAGTTCCTCGATGTGCTCGTCGGACGAAGTGATGGCGGAGAGTTTGGCGGCGTATTCATCCGTCAGCGCCAGAAGTTCACCGACAGTGGAAACGCGGTGCTTCTGTTGGAGCGTATAAATCAAGTTCAGACGTTCGTTCACTTCATCCAGACGTTCGGGGTCGAACTCTATTTCATCCTCCTTACCCGACACTTCCTGCGAAATATCCTTCAGCTCGATATAAGTGCTTTCCATGCGTTCGGCAAGTTCCCCGGCAACCGGATAAACCCTCTGCAGGCCAAGCATCGTGTTCAGGCATTCCTTCAGCCCGGACAACAAGCCTCCTTCGTCCGAGTAGAGCGTCTGCCCTACCCGATAGAGTCCGGCCTTTATCTCTTCCGCATGGCTCAGCGTATCTGCCTCTTGCTCCAGCTCCTCCTGCTCACCGGCAGACAAGTGTGCCTCTTCCAACTGTTCCAGTTGGAAACGGATATAGTCTTCGTCCGACTTATCCTGATTGGCACGGGCAACAAGGGCCTCCAAATCCTGCTGTGCCTGCTTCCATGCTCCGAAGATATGCTGGTAAGCAGACAAGGCCTCTTCGTTATGCGACAAGATGTCCAGTACATTCAACTGAAATCCCTCCTTGTTCAGCAAGAGGTTTTGATGCTGGGAATGTACGTCAATCAGCTGTTCTCCCAACTCCTTCATCTGAGCCAATGAAGCAGGCGTGTCATTGATGAATGCCCGGCTCTTGCCCGAAGCGGACACCTCGCGGCGCAGGATGCATTCTTCCTCGTACTCCAACTCATTCTCCTCAAAGAAAGGCTGCATACCGTAAGCGGAAATATCAAAACGGGCCTCGATAATGCACTTCGAAGCTCCTACACGAATGGCTTTCACGTCGGCACGCTGTCCCAGCAGCAGACCGATGGCACCCAGAATAATGGATTTTCCAGCACCGGTCTCACCCGTTATCACCGAGAAACCGCTGCTGAAGCTGATATCGAGCTTTTCAATAAGCGCATAATTCTGTATGTAAAGCGAACGCAACATAAGGATATTGACAATTTGACGATTTACTATTTACTATTTAAATCTTTCACCAGACGGTCTACGATGTCGGCAGCCACTTCGGCTTTGGACTTCAAGGGGTAGTCCGTCTTTCCCTGGTGGTCTATGATACTGATTTTATTGGTATCGCAACGAAAACCGGCTCCCTTGTCGTTCAGGGAGTTCAGCACGATGAAGTCCAGATTCTTGCGGTTGAGCTTGTCTTCCGCATTCATCTGCTCGTTATGAGTCTCAAGGGCAAAGCCTACGAGGAGGCGCCGTTGGTGCTCTGTATCGTTCTTCAGATTGCCTAAGAAAGCGGCTATGTCGCGGGTAGGTTTCAAGTTCAAACTCATCTCCCCGGTCTTTTCACGTTTGATTTTCTCATCGGCAACTTGTTCGGGAGTATAGTCTGCCACAGCAGCCGTCAAGATGGCGGCATCGGCATGGACAAAGGCTGCGGATGCAGCATCGAACATCTCCTGCGCCGACTCTACCGCATGGTACTGGTGCATCGGGAAGTAAGTGCCTTGCTGCACCGGACCGGCAATCAGTATCACCTTGGCCCCTCTGGCGGTACATTCATCTGCCAGGGCAAGTCCCATCTTACCGGAAGAATAGTTGCCGATGAAGCGCACCGGGTCTATCTTCTCATAAGTAGGTCCTGCGGTTATCATCACTGTCTTGCCCACCAGGTCGCCCTCTTTGGCAGCAAAGTACATTTCCAGGTGGCGGATGATATTCTCCGGCTCCTCCATACGGCCTTTCCCCACCAGATGGCTGGCGAGTTCTCCCGTAGCAGGTTCTATGATGTGGTTTCCATAAGAGCGGAGTGTATCCAGATTCTTTTGGGTGGAAGGATGGGCATACATGTCCAGGTCCATGGCAGGCGCCACAAACACCGGAGCTTTGGCGGAAAGATAGGTGGTAATCAGCATATTGTCTGCCACGCCATTCGCCATCTTGCCGATGGTGGAAGCCGTAGCCGGGGCTATCAGCATGGCATCTGCCCACAGACCGAGGTCCACATGGCTGTTCCAGGTACCATCGCGTTGGGCAAAGAACTCACTGATAACCGGTTTGCTGGTCAGGGCAGAGAGCGTGATAGGGGTAATAAATTCTTTTCCGGCAGGCGTAATGACCACCTGCACCTCTGCACCACGCTTAATCAGTCCGCGAATAATATAGCATACTTTATAGGCGGCAATGCTGCCCGTAATGCCCAATACTATTTTCTTCCCTTTCAGTATATTTGCCATTTATTTCTGAGTCATTTCACGCAGACGTATCTTGGTCAGCGTGGCTTTGGTATTCAGGGTAAAATCACTGTTCAGAATCCAGCTGTAATAGCCGGGATCGCGCTTCAGGACATCGGATACCGACATGCCCTTGTACTTGCCGAAGTTGAATACTTCCACACCTTTGTCATCGTAGACCATACGACCGGCAAAGTCCACATTCTTGTTGAAGCTGGAATAGTCGGCAAGGAAAGCCACGTCATTCTGCAACTCCGGATAGCGGTCCAACTGCGACATCAGCACTTCGTAGGTGGCACGTGTATCAGCCTCTGCCGTATGGGCGTCTTCCAGATTCTTGCCGCAATAGAATTTATAGGCAGCAGACAGCGTGCGTTGCTCCATCTTGTGGAAAATGACCTGTACGTCCACAAACTTGCGGCGGCTCAGGTCAATATCCACACCGGCGCGAAGGAACTCTTCCGCCAGGACGGGGATATCAAAACGGTTGGAGTTGAAGCCCGCCAAGTCGCATCCTTCAATGTCATTGGCAATGTTGCGCGCCACTTCCTTGAATGTGGGGCAGTCGGCTATATCGGCATCGTAGATGCCATGAACGGCAGATGCTTCGGCAGGAATGGGCATTTCGGGATTGATACGCATGGTTTTGGACTCCTCATTCCCGTTGGGATATACCTTGAGGTAACAGATTTCGACAATTCGGTCTGAGTTGATATTGGTACCCGTAGTCTCCAAATCAAAAAAGACTATCGGATTTTTCAGATTCAATTTCATTGTTTTTTCGTTTTATAAGCTCTGGCTATGAGCTATAAATTATAAGTTTAACTTACAAGCCACGAGCTACAAGTACCGTGCGGCATAATTGCGCAGCCACTTGTAGCTCGTAGCTCATAATCCGATTGCTAATATTCATCAGTCATTCAGCATCATCGGCATCAGCAGCATCAGCAAGTCTTCGTTCTCTTCCTGCTCTACCGGAATAATGACACCTGCACGTGAAGGATCTGCCAGTTCGATAACGATTTCATCGGCAGAAATGTTATTCAGAATGTCAATCAGGAAAGTGGACTTGAAACCGATGCTCATCGGATTGCCCGCATATTGGCAAACCAGTGTTTCTTCGGCCGATGTAGAGAAGTCGATGTCCTGTGCGGAGATGACAATCAGATTCTCCTGCATACGGAGCTTGATAAGGCTGCTTGCCTGCGAGGAGAAGATGGACACGCGGCGCAAAGCACCGAGCAGTTGCAGGCGGTCTACCGTCACTTTATAAGGGTTGTTCTGCGGAATCACAGAGTTGTAGTTGGGATAGCGTCCTTCGATAAGACGGCACACCATGCGGTAGCTTTCCAGTGTGAACACAGCGTTGCGTTCGTCGAACTCGATAGTCACCATGCCTTGTTCTTTCGGCAGCAGATTCTTCATCAGCGAAGCCGGCTTCTTGGGCAGGATAAAGGCGGCACGTTCGTTACCTTTGGCGGCCAGTGTCTTGCAGCGCACCAGCTTATGACCGTCTGATGCCACCATCGTGATGTCCTCCGTTGTGATATCGAAATAGATACCGTTCATCACGGGACGAAGCTCGTCATCAGCCGTAGCAAACACGGCACGGTTGATACCACCCAGCAACACTTGTGCATCCATTTCCACACGTACGGCATTGTCACCCAACATGGCAGACTGCGGGAACTCGTCCGCATTCTGCCCCATCAGGCTGTATTTACCGTTCTGATACTGTACCGTGATTTCAAGGGAATCCGTATTGATTTCAAAAGTCAACGGTTGTTCGGGAATTTCCTTCAAAGCGTCCAAAAGGGTTTTGGCTGTGACGGCAAAACGACCGTCCATATCACTTTCATTCACTTCGACTGTAGTGACCATCGTCGTTTCACTGTCGGAAACAGTTGCAGACAAGGTTCCGTCTTGCAGTTCAAAGAGGAAACAATCCAAAATAGGCAACGCATTCTTCGAATTAATCACACGGCTGATAGCCTGTAAATGGCTGGAGAGCGCAGTACTCGAAACGATAAATTTCATATCTTCTGTATATTTAAGTTTTATTTTGCTAACGTCTTAGAAACCGTTTTTATATTTTTCAAACTGACGGACAAAGTTAAAAAAAGAATTCCCTACGACAAAGAAATAGCAAGAAAAAACAGCCGAATATTCGTCTCATATTCCTAAAAAATTGTAACTTCGCCGCATCATTTAAAAAGAACGCAATGGAATTTACAGGAAAAATTATCGCTATACTCCAACCAAGAGGCGGAGTGGCAAAGTCAGGTAACGAATGGAAAGCACAAGAATATGTGATTGAAGACCATGGCCAATATCCGCGCAAAATGTGTTTTGACGTATTTGGAGCGGACAAAATCGAACAGTTCAATATTCAGATGGGCGAAGAGCTGACAGTATCTTTTGATGTAGACGCACGCCAATGGCAAGACCGTTGGTTCAACAGTATTCGCGCATGGAAGGTAGAACGCGTAAGCACTGCCGCACCCGCTCCGGGCGCTCCCGTTCCACCGCCGGCTCCCACTGCCGCACCGGAATTCCTCGCAGGGGATGCAAAGGATGACCTGCCGTTCTAAGAATATGTTATAATTCACCACAGATTGCACAGATTAACACAGTTTATTCTAGAATTTTGATAATCAAGAATTTTTAGCTGTTTTAATCTGTGCAATCTGTGGTGAGTGTGTATTTTGACTTTCCTCGTGCTTATTTTCCCTCAGCACTCTACAGAATGACCGATTAATCACCCTTTATAAAGCAATACGATATTCGGATAAACCACCCCTTCTGTACAAGTGAACTGTACTGCAAGCATGAAATGACGGAAGAAGTTGGATTGACGGAAGAAGAAGTTCGGTATCAGACGCACATAAGTTTCAGGCTGGCTCAGCATCATCTCCATATCCACCATCATCACAAAATTATATATGGGTGAAAGACTGCCTATACCCTCTTCGTACACCGGTGTTCCGTCTAACACATCTCCACTCTCCACCGCCTCAATATAGGCCGAAAGGCTCAGTGCATCGGGAGCCAGCAACAGACTACCCCGATAGAAACAGGCAAAGGTATAAAGGGCAGACTCCGTGATGCCCGTCAGCTGGGTGAGCAGCGTGTTACGGGGCAACACATATTTAGGGAACTTCCTTGCTTTGGGATACAACGAATTATTTGAAACCACCTTCGGCATAAGCGGAGCATCCTCTTCCTTGGGGGTACTGTAAAGCAGAGACTGCAAGCGGCGTTCCGCTGCCAGTTCATCCTTGAGAGGGATACACATCACGGCGCAAGGCAGCTTGTCCAACGTGTCTTTAGACTGGAACAAGCAAGACATCACGCTCTCGCCCGCATGCTCATTCAAGTAAGCAATCCACTCCTCGTCGCGCTGCTTGATATAGTCTGAATAGGTGGCCTTGGCATACTCCTGACTGGCAGTAAAGCCAAACCAGGAATTTCTGTCAGACATTGCCCAGCGATCGTAAAAGAAAGTGGAAGACGGAAGCAGAGCCCCGGAAAATCCGTCCTCTACCGGCTGCTGCACCCGCAAGGCATTGATAAACGTCTGTGTGGAATCCGACCCATGGCTGATGCCGGAGCAATAAATGGCATCTTCATTGAACTTCATGTCAAACTCCGCCCAACTGCCCAGCTGCGTCTGCGAACGGATACCGTCCGTAGGCTTCCCCATATCCACTCCTTTCATACGCACATAGACCGTGGCAGCCACGTTACTCTGCTTGCCCGCGTACATAGTGCGGAAAGAAGGGAGGTTCATCAGGGACTTTTTGCTGCGCCGCGCATCAATCACATGTTCTATCAAACGCTTCTGGAAACTTACAACCAGAAAATCGGGAGTGAAGTAGGCAGCCAGGAAACGACCGTCTGCCATGGGATAGATACGTATCTCCTCTCCCTTGTAATCGAAATACTTGGAAGGAAACGAACTGGAGCAGTACTTCTCCACAAAAGACTCCACCAACTCATAATCACCCGAACCCAAACTACAATACAATACTTGGTTCATCGGTGTATCCGGCTCGTGAAAGCTAATCAGCATCTTGTTCATCTGTTTACTCAGTCCATGCGGAGTATCCTCCACCAAAGTATACAAATACTTCTTCAAGTAAACAAAAAGCTCCGATACGTATAGAAAATGATTGTCTTTGCTGCAATTCAGTTCATTGATATCTTCCACGAGGTCTGCCATACGGTCGGTTTCGAGTATGGCTGTGGCATCTTGCGGCACCAAAGTATAAAGATTGAAATCCTGCCGGTTCTCCACCGAATTCAACCGCAGGAAGGAATACACGCCAAAACCGGTACATAGCAGCACTATGGACACAACGACAGCTATCTGTATGAGGAGTCGGAGTTTCATGGCATTTATTCATCAACTTTTGGCAAAAATAGCATTTTCTACTAATAAAACAAAACAAATGTTTCAAAAAGTTTAGAAATCTATTTCAAGTCCATCGTAGGCAAAGTGTACATGGGGTGGCAGCTGCTTTTCGATGTCGGCATGAAGCCCTGCATGATGGCTCATATGGATGAAATAGGTCTCTTTGGCACCAATACGTCCGGCAGCCTCCAACGCCTCCGAAATACTCTGGTGCGTAGGATGCGGCTTTGGCCGTAAAGCATTCATTACCAAAACGTCCAAGCCCTTCAATTGTTCATAAGATTCCTCAGGCATCATGTGCATATCCGTGATATATCCCAGCCGGCCGCCAATGCGGTAGCCCAGGATGGGAAGCCTGCCGTGCATCACCCGTAAAGGCAGCACTTCCGTCCGGTTGATGTGGAACACCTGCCCCGCCTCCACTTCCTGCAGATAGATACGCGGAACTCCCGGATATACCTTATCGACAAAGCAGTAAGGCATCCTTGCCCGCAGATGGGCAGCAGTGTAGGCATCGGAATAGATAGGGATATCGGCAAAACGACCGAACGGGCGCAAATCATCCAGACCACCCACATGGTCATAGTGTTCGTGTGTCACCAGTACGCCGTCTATCTTCTCAAAAGAAGAAGCACGCAGCATCTGTTCCCTGAAGTCAGGACCACAATCTATCAATATCACCGCATCATCCGTATGCAGCAGGGATGACGCACGCAAGCGGTTGTCCCGCGGGTCAGTGGAAGTGCAGACCGGACAAGTACAGCCTATCTCAGGCACACCGGTCGAAGTTCCACTTCCTAATATTCTGAGTTTTCCCATTGACTAAATCAAATAAATTTCTAAAATCAGGTTATATACAACAATGTTTGGGTGTGTCAAAACTCTCTTACTATTTTATCAAACAAACTTCCGGGTGAATATCAATGCCGAATTTCTCGCGGACAGAAGCCCGCACGGCATCCGAAAGAGCGACAATATCCGCTCCCGTGGCACCACCCGAGTTCACCAGCACCAACGCCTGCCGGCCGTGCACCGCAGCAGGCCCCAGCGCCTTGCCTTTCCAGCCACACCGGTCTATCATCCAGGCAGCCGGTATCTTTACCCGACCGGCATCCACATCATAGTGGGGCATGTCCGGATATTCCCGTTGCAAAGACTCGAACTGCCGACGCGGCACGATGGGGTTCATAAAAAAACTACCCGCATTGCCCAGCACCTTCGGGTCGGGCAACTTGCTTTGACGGATGTCTATAATCACGCGGCGCAAAATTTCCAGATTCAGCACCGGATATTTCTCCAGCTCCTGCCGGATAGTACCGTAATCCAATGTATAATGTTCCCGTTTACCCAGGCAGAAGTTCACGTAAGTCACAAACACGGTCTTCATCTCCGGTTGCTTAAACAAGCTCTTTCTGTAGGAGTAGCCGCATTCGTCCACCCCGTAGATACGCTTCTCCCTTGCCATGTTTATGGTTTCCACGGATGTTATCAGGTCCTTTACTTCCACACCATAGGCACCGATATTCTGTACTGCGCTCGCCCCCACCTCACCCGGTATCAGCGAAAGGTTCTCGGCACCATACCAATGCCGCTCCACACAGTAGGCCACAAAATCGTCCCATACCACACCGGCGCCCACACGCACCGACACGTGCTCCTCATCCTCTGACGTCACCTCCAGGCCACCGATACGTGAATGCAGCACCGTGCCTTCATAATCCTTAATAAAGAGCAGGTTGCTCCCTCCACCGATATGCAGCCAGGGCGCAACGACCTGTCCTGCTGCAATCAGCTCCCGCAGTTCATCCTCCGAACCGTATTCCAGAAATCTTGCAGCAGTAACGTCAATTCCAAATGTATTGGGTATCTTCCTCAAACCTTTCCTCCTTTATTTTAAATGCTCGTGTCTTCATATTTGTACAGCTCCCATCCCTTACTGCGTTTGCGGAAATAGAAGATATTGGAGTATCCGTTGCCTATGCCATTTACCTTCAGTATTTTGGTATCCGACAAGTCCTCATTCTTCTGTCCGTAATTGATATTAGACAATCTGTCGGTAGGCATTACCGGACGAAAGGCATACCACTGGTCCACATCCAAAGTAGTTTCCAGAATAGAAAACTCGTCATCAGGGTCTATGGTGATGAATTGTAGCGGATGCCTGATATGCTTGCTCTGATAGACACTGTCCGTCACAAAACGGGTATAGAATTCCACGAAGTCCTCATTTTCACCTTTCTCCATCTCGCGCAGGTTAATGGCCTCGAGCATCCACATTCCCCGCTTCCGCTCAAAATAATAACGCTTCACCATACGCGTTTTCAAGAAAATCCACTCCACTTGCACCGATGTCAGCGTAGTATCGCCCACCATGTCCATATCCTCTTCCTTATCAAAAAGCAAGGTGTAATAGTTCTGCTTGGTAAACAGATAATCATGCTTCCAAAACTCTTCCTCTATCTTTGACGGCGTGTCACGATTGTAATAGGGCAAAGGAAATACCGTCCTCTGCCTTTGCAGGGCATCATCCGAAGCATAATTGAAGATAAAATCATCAAACAGCTCGTCTGCCTCCATCGGCTTCGGTTCTTCCTTCACTTCTGCTTCCAGCAGCGTATCGGCCTTGTGACCGGCCGAATCCACCATTTCCGTAATGGTAGCAAAGGGATCCATTTTCGCCTTTTTGTTTCCGCACGAAATCAAAAGGTGAACAACAAAAATCCCAATAAAAGTTTTTTCATTCTTTACGGACCGCTTACGGTCACTTGTTTAATTTAGCTCTTAATTTCTCAAGCATGTCTACGGTCATGGACTCCAGGTCGTACTGCGGCATCCAGTCCCATTCCTCGCGTGCACAAGAGTCATCCAGAGAGTCGGGCCAGCTGTCGGCAATGGCCTGCTTCAGCGGATCAATCTCGTATGCCATCTCAAAATCAGGCATATGCTTCTTAATTTCCTGATAAATCTGTTCCGGGTCAAAACTCATGGAGGCGATGTTGAAAGCGTTGCGGTGCTTCAGCCTTGCCGGTGCCGCTTCCATCAGCGAGATGGCCGCGTTCAGTGCGTCGGGCATATACATCATATCCATATACGTGCCGGCCTTCACCGGACATACGAATTTTTCTCCCTTCACGGCAGAGTAGAAAATATCCACCGCATAGTCCGTAGTGCCGCCACCCGGAGGGGTCACGTTCGAAATGATTCCCGGAAAACGTACCGAGCGTGTATCCACACCATATTTTGTATAGTAATAGTCACTCAACAATTCAGTCGTCACTTTTGTCACCCCATACATGGTACGCGGACGCTGGATAGTGTCCTGCGGTGTCTTCACATGAGGCGTAGCTTCGCCGAACGAACCGATGGAACTCGGAGTAAACACGGCACAATTGTACTCACGTGCCACTTCCAGCACATTCCATAATCCGTCTATACCAATTTTCCAAGCCATGGCCGGGCGGCTTTCGGCAACCACCGAAAGCAAAGCTGCCAGATTATAAATCGTATCAATCTTGAATTGGCGCGCCACCACTTCAATAGACTGACGGTCGGTTACGTCGGCAATAGCAGAAGGCCCCGATGCTTTTAATTCTCCTTTAGGCATAGCACTCGGAATGTATCCGGCTATAACATGGTCATCTCCATAACGTTTACGCAATTCCAATGTGAGTTCCGAACCTATCTGTCCGGTTGCTCCAATTACCAAAATATTCTTCATACGACTTATTTATAAGGTTTCGTTATTATATATGGTGCAAATATACATACTTTTTTTTCATATTTCTGCCATATTGATATTGTTTATTCCAAGAAAAATGATGTTCTTTGTGGGAAATGTAATGACAACGTATTACCTAAAAAATAAAATGCTATGTACGGTAAAATGAAAGAACACCTCAGCAAGACGCTTGCTGAAATTAAAGAAGCCGGACTCTACAAGGAAGAGCGACTGATTGAGAGTGCACAACAAGCTGCCATCAGCGTAAAAGGCAAAGAGGTGCTGAACTTCTGTGCCAACAATTACCTGGGACTGTCCAACCACCCGCGGCTGATTGCCGCCGCCCAGCAGATTATGGAACGCCGCGGATACGGCATGTCATCCGTACGCTTCATCTGCGGAACACAGGACATCCACAAGGAGCTGGAAGCAGCCATCTCCGACTACTTCAAGACTGAAGACACCATTCTCTACGCCGCTTGTTTCGACGCCAATGGCGGTGTGTTCGAGCCCCTCTTCACCGAGGAAGACGCCATCATCTCGGACTCCCTGAACCATGCTTCCATCATTGACGGTGTACGCCTGTGCAAGGCCAAACGTTACCGCTATGCCAATGCCGACATGGCCGAACTGGAAAGATGCCTGCAGGAAGCCCAGGCACAGCGTTTCCGTATCGTGGTTACAGACGGGGTATTTTCCATGGACGGCAACGTTGCCCCGATGGACCGGATTTGCGACCTTGCCGAGAAATACGACGCGCTGGTCATGGTGGACGAATCACACTCCGCCGGCGTGGTAGGCCCTACGGGACACGGCGTAAGCGAACAATACGGCACCTACGGACGCGTGGACATCTATACCGGAACCTTGGGCAAAGCCTTTGGCGGCGCTTTGGGAGGATTCACTACCGGACGCAAGGAAATCATCGACCTGCTGCGCCAACGCAGCCGTCCGTACCTCTTCTCCAACTCATTGGCTCCGGGCATCATCGGCGCCAGCCTCGAGGTATTCAAGATGCTCAAAGAGAGCAATGCCCTGCATGACAAATTAGTGGAAAACGTTAATTACTTCCGCGAAAAAATGACTGCCGCCGGGTTTGACATCAAGCCTACACAAAGTGCTATCTGCGCCGTGATGCTGTATGATGCCAAACTTTCGCAGATTTACGCCGCCCGTATGCAAGAAGAAGGCATTTACGTCACCGGATTCTATTATCCCGTGGTTCCGAAAGACCAGGCACGCATCCGTGTACAGATCTCTGCCGGACACGAAAAGGAGCATCTGGACAAATGTATCGCTGCATTTATTAAGGTGGGGAAAGAGCTGGGAGTGCTGAAATGAGTGATAAGTTATAAGTTATTTGCTTGTGCTTTCCCTTGCGGATATAAGCCCTTCATCAACAAATAACTCACAACTTATAACTCATAACTAAAAAAAATCCCGCGACTAAAATTAGCCGCGGGATTTTTTTTAGTTTCTCTCTTATCTACGTTCTCCCAGTTTTGAGTCAACGAAGAAGATTCCGGCATCACCGGCTTTCTTTATCATATCTACAATGCCGTCGGCAGTAGCTTCTTCTTCTACCTGCTCGCGCACGAATCCCCAAAGGAAGTCTTGTGTAGCCTTATCTTTTTCGGCAGAGGCAACATCTACCAATTCATCAATCATTTTGGAAACACGGCGTTCGTGCTGGGCTACCTGCTCGAACACTTCCAGTGGAGTACCGAAGTCATTGGGAACAACATCAATCTTGTCCAGTTTGGCCTTACCGCCACGCTTGATGATATAAGAAGCCATTTCACAAGCATGAGCTTTTCTTCAGAAGCCTGCTTCTTCAACCAGGAAGCCATGCCGTTATAACCTTCTTTCTCCATATAGAAAGACATTGCCAGATAAAGGTTGGAAGACCACATCTCAGCCGTAATCTGCTCATTAATTGCATTCTGTAATTTTTCTGTAATCATAATCGTATTTATTTAAATTGAAATCATTACAAAAGTAACAAGAAACCTTAAAAGTTGTTCACGCAATAACATTTTTTATATAAAAACAGAAGCCTTGGTATAATAAATGCTTCGCCATTCATGCAACGCATCTCCAGCCTCTCTATACCAGCTCGTCCGACGTATATCCTTGAGGCAGCTCACGGCAGTTATAGCCCGAAGCCATAATTTCGCCATAAGCCCCTGCCGAACGGAGGGCGATAAGGTCGCCACGCTTCACCCCATTCAAATCAATAGCCTTACCGAATACATCAGAAGACTCGCAGATGGGCCCTACGACATCATAAGCCTGAACCGGCGCATCCGAAGTGATATTCTCTATCTTATGGAACGCTTGGTAGAGTGCCGGACGAATCAAATCCGTCATGCCGGCATCCAGAATGGCAAACTGCTTGTTGGTGCCCTGCTTCACATAAAGCACCTGCGAAATCAATGAACCGCATTGTCCCACTACCGCACGTCCCAGCTCGAAGTGGAGCGTCTGGTGGGGACGGAGTTTCAGATGGCTGTTGTAAGTCTCGAAGTAGCTTTTGAAGTCGGGTATCGGCTGACGGTTGGGGTGACCGTAGTCAATGCCGAGTCCGCCCCCCACATTGACGTGCTCGATGCGGATATGGCGAGCTTCCAGCTTATCCTGCAATTCGTTGACGCGGTTACACAAAGCCACGAAATCGCCCATATCCAATATTTGGGAACCGATGTGGAAATGCAGTCCGATGAATCTCAGGTTCTTCATATTCTGCGCAATGTCTATCACATGGTCCATATCCTGCATGCTGATACCAAACTTGTTTTCGGCCAGCCCAGTGGTAATATTGGCATGGGTATGGGCACCTACATTGGGATTGATACGGAAAGCCACATTGGCCACCTTACCTTTAGCGGCAGCCAGCTCGTTGATAATCTCCAGCTCGGGGACAGACTCCACATTAAAGCAGAAAATGTCATAATCCAGCCCCAGATTGATTTCCCAATCAGCCTTGCCCACCCCTGCAAAAACAATCTTGCCAGTGGGAAAACCTGCCTTGATGGCTGCACGGATTTCACCGCCACTTACACAGTCGGCACCCAAGCCGTTCTCGCGGATAATGGCAAGCACCTTGGGATTGGCATTGGCCTTCACAGCATAATGCACCGAATAGTTGCCATATCGGGCAGCTTCCGTACGGATGCACGAAAGTGTGTCGCGCAAGACCTTTGTGTCGTAGTAATAGAAGGGAGTACGCAATTCGCGGAATTTATGGATAGGGAATGTTCCTTTCATATAATAATCGTAATCTTTGTTTAGTTTAAAAAAAGGAAGATGAAAGAGGTGTCTACAAATAATTTTTCAGACGCAGATGACGCAGATTACACAAATAGGAAGCAAAAAGAATCTGCGTCATCTGTGTAATCTGCGTCTGAAAAATATCAAGAGTTATTCCTCATTGAACAGCGCATCACTGAGTGACTGCAACGCTGCCTTCTTGTCGCACTCGCGGATGAGGAAAGAAATATTATAGTTGCTACCACCGAAAGAAATCATACGTACCGGTATGTCGCGCATGGCATCCAATGCCTTGGCTTCGAAACCGACGTTTTCCCATTCGAGGTCGCCCACCACGCAGATGATGCACATGTCCTTGTCCACCGTCACTGTGCCATACTTCTTCAAGTCATCCAGAATTTCATTGAGATGCTTCACATTATCGATAGATACGGACACACCCACTTCTGAAGTACAAATCATATCGATGGAAGTCTGGTAGCTCTCGAATATCTCGAAAACCTTACGCAAGAATCCGTGAGCAAGCAACATGCGGCTGGATTTTATCTTGATGGCCGTAATGTTGTCCTTGGCAGCCACCGCCTTAATCTTACCCTTCTCCGTATCGTTGGAAATCAGCGTACCCGGAGCAGTGGGGTCCATCGTATTGAGCAGACGGACGGGGATATTGGCATACTTGGCAGGCTGGATGCAGGTAGGGTGCAGAATCTTGGCACCGAAGTATGCCAGCTCGGCGGCCTCTTCGAAATGCAGATGACGCACCGGCGCAGTCTTGTCCACAATACGGGGGTCGTTGTTGTGCATGCCGTCGATATCCGTCCAAATCTGGATTTCGGAAGCGTTGATGGCAGCACCAATCAGCGAAGCCGTATAGTCGCTTCCGCCACGCTGCAGATTGTCTATCTCGCCGTAGGCGTTGCGGCAGATGTACCCCTGAGTGATATAAATCTCAGCATCCGGATGCAGTTCCAGCTGAACCTGGAGCTTGTCCTTGATATAGACCGGATCGGGCTCGGCATTCTTGTCCGTACGCATGTATTCTAAAGCCGGAAGCAACACAGACTTCACGCCGCATTCCTGCAGATAGTAGTTCATCATGGCGGTGGAAATCAACTCGCCCTGAGCCAACACCACTTTCTCCTCAAACAGAGTGAAGAGGTCTTTGGTATAAGAACGGATATAGTCAAAATGTGATTTGATGAGTTCCAGGCCTTTCTGTTTATACTCCGGAGTAGCAAAGAGTTCATCAATGTGCTGGCGATATTTACTTTCCAGTTTGTTGATAATCTCGTTGGCACCTTCCGGATTCTTCTTGTACAGATAGTCCGAAATCTCAACCAATGTGTTTGTGGTACCCGACATGGCAGAGAGAACCACAATCTTACGTTCACCATCGGTAATCAATTTGGCCACTTCCTTCATTCGCTGAGCCGAACCTACTGAAGTACCTCCAAACTTTAAAACTTTCATTTTCGTTCCTGTATTAATTAGTTTATAGTTACAAGCTACGAGCTACAAGTAGGCAGCTGCGGAGCTTTATCGTTAATTTCTGTTCTTTATAAGAATCAGTAGTTAGAGATAACTACTTAACTACTAATCATTGGTTATTGCAGGGGCGTATTCTGCTGTAACATCAGTCATCAGATGGTCTGCGCACCGGTACACCTTGCCGGGAAACTCTCGCAGCAGCTGCAGGTTGTGCGTGGTCATCACCACCAGTGCGCCGGCTTCACTGATGCCGTGCAGAAGTTCTGCAATGGCATGTCCGGTTTCCGAATCCAGGTTTCCGGTAGGCTCATCCGCAAGGATTATCTCCGGAGAGTTGAGCACTGCACGCGCAATCACAATGCGCTGTTGCTCACCACCCGACAGTTCATTAGGCAGCTTATATCCTTTGTTGCTCATCCCCACCAGGTTCAACACCTCTTCTATTTTGTCCTTAATCTCCCCTTTGCTCTTCCAACCGGTAGCACGGAGAACAAATTCAAGGTTGTCGTACACCGTACGGTCTGTCAGCAACTGGAAGTCCTGGAATACGATTCCCAGCTTGCGGCGCAACTGCGGGATGTGCTTACGCTTAATATGGAGCATGTCATACCCCAATACTTCAGCCTCGCCCGATGCAATATCCAGTTCGCCATAGAAAGTCTTGAGCAGGCTCGTCTTGCCGGAGCCCACTTTACCTACCAGGTACACGAACTCCCCTTTGTGAAGTTCCAAATTCACATCGTTCAGTACGCACAACTCCTGCTGGTGTATCTCTACGTCCGTATATCTTATCAGCGCCTCGCCCACCCCCATTTTAATTATTAATTTTTAATTACTTAATGTTTCTTCCACGTCGCACTGTGACGTTCCTCCAATTCACGCGCAAGGTCTTCAATGCGGTATCCTTTGGATGTGAGCAGCACGATGAGGTGATACAACAAATCAGCTCCTTCATAAATCAGGCGTTCGTCCGTACCGTTGCAAGCCTCAATGACGGTTTCCACAGCCTCTTCGCCTACCTTCTGTGCCATTTTGTTGATACCGGACTGGAAAAGACTGGTCGTATAGGAACCTTCGGGCATTTCATCATAACGCTTACAGATGAAATCCTGAAGAAGCTTTAGAAACATAACCGGCTGTTCGTTCTTCTCACCCCAGCAAGTATCTGTACCGGTATGGCAAACCGGGCCTACGGGATGTACCTGCACCAGTAACGTATCCCGGTCACAGTCTTCCTTCATGGAAACCACATTCAGGAAGTTGCCACTCTCCTCGCCTTTCGTCCAAAGACGGTTCTTGGTACGGCTGAAGAAAGTCACCTTTCCAGTTTCCACCGTCTTGTCATAAGCCTCCTTGTTCATGAAGCCAAGCATCAGCACCTTAGCGGTATCTGCATCTTGTATAATCGCCGGAACGAGTCCGTTCATCTTGTCAAAATCCATTCTATTTACGATTTAGCTATTTACTATTTACGATTGATATTACTTTAAGTGACTGGAGACTTATGATTTGCTTGAGTAATCCCAATCGTAAATCGTAAATCGTCCAATCGTAAACTCACCTTCATCTTCTCATCGCAATTCCTTGGGCACAAAGATACGATTTTAATTCGGGAATTTTGATTTCTCCGAAATGAAAAACACTGGCTGCCAGGGCAGCATCTGCTTTTCCCTGCAAAAAGACGTCACGAAAATGTTCTTTGGCACCTGCCCCTCCCGATGCAATGATGGGGATGGACAATCCGTCGGCAAGGCTGGAAAGCGCTTCATTGGCATAACCGGTCTTGACACCGTCGTGATTCATGCTGGTGAACAATATCTCGCCCGCACCACGTTCCTGGGCTTCTTTTGTCCACGCAAACAGTTCCTTATCCGTTTCCACACGACCACCGTTCAAGTAGCACCGCCATCTCTTCTCTGTCTGTTTGGCATCAACTGCCAGTACACAAACCTGAGAACCGAAGTTCTTCGCAATCTCGTCTATCAATCCGGGACGGCGGATAGCTGAGGAATTGATGGAGATTTTATCGGCACCTGCATTCAGTAGCCTATCCACGTCACCCAGTTCATGAATGCCTCCACCTACAGTAAAAGGAATGCTGATATTCGCAGCTATGCGTTTCACCAATTCAGTGAAAGTCTTACGGCCTTCAAAACTGGCTGTGATGTCGAGAAAAACCAGTTCGTCGGCACCCTGCTCACTATAAGCACGCGCCAGTTCTACCGGGTCGCCGGCCTGGCGGAGGTTCACGAAATTGGTACCTTTCACTGTCTGCCCATCTTTAATGTCGAGGCAAGAAATGATTCTTTTTGCTAACACGGCGGTTTGAGTTATAAGTTATGAGTTATAAGTGATTAATTTTCAATTTTCACCTTTCAACTAACAAAGTTTTCCAGTTCTTTGAAGGTGATGCGGCCTTCGTACAGAGCCTTACCGAAAATAACGGCAGGTATGCCGACAACTTCCAAATGGCGTATATCATCGGCACAGCTTACGCCTCCACTGGCTATCAGATAGAGTTCAGGATGGTGCTCCAGTATCTCCTTATACAACGCTATCGATGGTCCTTGCAGCATTCCGTCACAACTGATATCAGTACAGATAACCTTACGGACCCCCTTCTCTACATAGTCTTTCAAGAACGGAAACAGTTCGCAGCCACTCTCATCCTTCCAACCATTGACGGCTATTTTATGCTCTTTCACATCAGCGCCAAGAATAATTTTCTCGGAACCATACATTTGAAGCCATTTGCAGAACAATTCGGGATTCTTCACAGCAATGCTGCCACCGGTCACCATCTGCGCACCGTTCTCAAAAGCTATCACCAAATCTTCATCACTCTTCACCCCACCTCCAAAATCAATAATAAGAGACGTACGCACAGCTATCTGTTCCAACGTACGGTAGTTTACCACATGATGGGAAGCCGCACCGTCCAAATCGACCACATGAAGTCTGCGGATACCATGAGCCTCCAGCTCCAGGGCCACTTCCACGGGATTTTCGTTGTACACCTTCTTGCTGTCATAATCGCCTTGGGAAAGGCGTACACATTTTCCGTCAATAATGTCAATAGCGGGAATCAGTTCTATCATTTTATTTACAATTTGACGATTTACAGTTCCAGGAAATTCCGCAAAATACGCTCTCCCACACTTCCACTCTTTTCCGGATGGAACTGTGTGGCGTAGTAATTGCCTTTATGCAAAGCGGCACTGAACGGATGAATGTAATCCGTCACGGCTGCCGTACAATCATTGACTGGCACATAGAAACTATGTACGAAATAAACAAACTCTTCTTTAGTAAAGCCTTTAAAAAGTCCGCTATTCGTCCGGGCAATGGTATTCCATCCCATATGAGGTACTTTATCCTCGTGCCTCTGCGAAATGAAACGTTTCACATCAGTATCAAAAATACCCAGGCAATCCACATCCCCCTCTTCAGAGTGGCGGCACATCAACTGCATGCCCAGGCAAATGCCCAATACCGGCTGGCGTAACTCCTTTATCAGCCTATCCATACCACCGGCACGCAAAAAGTCCATAGTGGTTTCCGCCTCTCCCACACCGGGAAAGATAACCTTATCGGCAGCACGTAGCACAGCCTCATCCGCCGTAATCACTGCCTCTACTCCCAGACGCTTCAAAGCATAATCCACCGAACGGATATTGCCTGCATTATATTTGACAACTGCAACTTTCATTTTTTTTTAATTGAGAATTGACCATTGAAAGGTAATAATTGAAAGGTAATGACAAGTTCCCCACCATCAACTATCAATTATCAACTATCAACTAATTAAATATTACCGTTTTGTTCTTATATGCCAACACCTTGCGTTCAATATGCTTCTGAACAGCACGAGAAAGCACAATCTTTTCCAAGTCCTTACCCTTGTTCACCAAATCCTGCACAGTGTCCTTGTGTGTAATACGCACCACATCCTGCTCTATGATGGGACCGGCATCCAACTCTGTGGTAACATAGTGGCTGGTAGCTCCAATAATCTTCACTCCACGTTCAAACGCAGCATGATAGGGCTTCGCTCCCACAAATGCCGGAAGGAAAGAGTGATGGATATTGATTATCCTATTGGGATAAGCGTTTATCATTTGCTCGGAAATGACCTGCATGTAGCGCGCCAGCACTATGAAAGTTATCTTATGCTTTGCCAGTAACTCCATTTCCTTCTTCTCTTGTTCCTCCTTTGTCTCTTTGGTAATGGGGAAAAGATGGAAAGGAATACCGAAACGCTCGGCCACATGCTGCAAATCGGGATGATTGCTTATGATAAGAGGTATCTCCACATTCCACTCACCAGCGGTGTAACGCGCCAACAAGTCGAACAAGCATCATTTTTCAAATAATGGTGCGTTAGTTCAGTTGGTTAGAATACATGCCTGTCACGCATGGGGTCTAAACAGTTGTTAAATTTACTTTTTTTCTTATTTTTCCAATCTTCTCAATATGAGGATATAAAGCTCCAATAGCCCACATACCCCCTCCAGCAGTTGGTTGTACAGCACTTGAAAGAAATATTGTTATCTTTCAGATATAAATGCAAAGGTTCCGTTGTAAGATAATATTCTTTATTATTATAAACTAAATGTTCTCTTCTTTGTGCAGTCATAAGGTTCTAAATCTGTTTCTTATAAAGGATTTATTTGGTTTTATAATTGCGATATTTGTCAATAAGGGGTTTTACATCCATCCTTCCTAATTCGTAGGCTCTTTCTAAATGGGAGCAAGCATCTGATACTTTATTAACTTTTATTTCTTGAAGTGCTAAATTTACAAGAGTTGACTGTAAATCAAAACCTAATAGCATCGCCTTATTATAAAAGTTGATTGATTGTTCATGATTATCTAGTTGTTCATAAATATATCCAAGATTGTAATATGCTGCTCCAAAATTAGGATTGATTTCTATACACTTTTGGAAAATACTTACTGCATCCTTAAATTGCAACATTTCTATTAATATAGCTCCTTTCATATTATAATATTCAACCTCTTGCGGATTGATTGCAATAGCTTTAGATATTGCATCTATTGCTTCTTTATTCTTCTTCATATCAGATAAAATATGTGCATAATTATATTGAAATTCATCATTGTTAGGTATCAATTCAACAGCTTTTTCTGCATATTGGCATGCTTTTTTAGGGTTTCCAGCTTGATTTTCCATTATTGCTAGATTGATGTAAGCAGATGCGCTTTGAGTTGATTGTGATTCCAACTTAATTGTTCTTTCAAAATACTTCATAGCTGAATCCGGATTATTCAAATGATGAGCATATATTTGACCTATATTAAAATTATTAGATGCATTATATGGATCTATATAGAATGATTTCTTTGAATCGGAAATAGCCTTCTCTATATCCCCCTGTTCTAAATAAATCGTCGCTCTATTTGCTAAAACCAAAGCATTATTTCCATCTATTTTTAAAGCCTTATCCAATAGTTCCAATGCATCTTGCGAATTATCCGCCAAATTAGAGAGACCTACATATATCAAAACTTTATCTTCGTTAGTAGCATTAAACAATGCCTTAGAATAAAAATATTTGGCTTCATCCTTATTATTTAGTTGATACAAAATTGATGCTTTATTAATATAAGCCCCAGTTAAATCAACATTTAAAACTTTTTGCCGTGAGATAAAGTAATTGATGTCCACTAATGCTTCCTTAAATAATCCTAATTTTGATTTCACTGTTGCTCTTTGATAGTATGCAATCATAACCTCTTCTCTATTTTGGTTAAGTTGTATAATTCTATCTAAATCTTTCAGTTCTTCATCGTATCTTGACATTATTTCGTAGATTCTCATTCGTAAGAAATAGAGGCTACTGCTATCGGGATATAACTCTATCGCATTACAGATTTCATTCAAAGCGAGTTGGAATTGATTATTATCCCAATATTCTAACGCTTTTTCTTTTGACGCTTGATGTTGACACGATGCTAATAAAAAAATACTCCAAATAACTAAATATCGTTTCATTACATGTACTCTAATTTGTGATTAATTAATCAAGATGAAATCAATCTAACATGAATTTAATTACGTGCCTTTCCACCACCAGCAACAATGCCTAATAATACCCAAATAAACGTAATCCACCACCAAACATTATAACCCGTAGTGTAGTAATTGGCTTTACAAAGCACATCACTATAAAAAAAGGATCTAATCCAATTGGGTATGCAAAACAAACCATGCCATATCCCTGAATACCAAGTATAGGTTTTATCAGGTTCAATATCACATAGCCACGCCGCTAAAGCACAAGTTATAGCCACAGGAATAGCGAAACAAATAACAATAGATAAGCATCCAAGTAAATTTTTCATAATTAACTGTAGTAACTTTCTAGTTCCTTGAAAGTGATTATAATAAAACATGAAAGCGTGGAACTGCAATGCTCACATCTTCAATCGGAGGCCCTAGGAAAGCCTATACAAACAGATGTACCAATAGCAGCCCACGCTATAGCGTGAGAACCACTATGCTATCATCGTTTGTATGTCTGGGAAATTTCCTAGGTTTCCGACTGAACGATAAGCATAACGCTTCTAAAAATTCTAATATGTTTTGGAGAGAGTTTTGCTCAATCCGATGCAAAAATATGAAAAATAATTAAATAACCCCAACTAAATATATTTGAATTTTCTCATTTTCTTGTGTTTTATAACCTGAATCCCCTTTTTGGGGTGTCCTCTTCTTTTTGGGTGTGGATTACACTCAGTTTTTCTTTGAGTTCCTGAAACTTCATCCTGAACCATTCGAGTATGGGCATATCGTCAATGCACAGCCGGAACTTTCCTTTCTCCTGCGGATTTCTCTCTACGGTTGCTGTCGAGTGGTCTGTCTTGAACTTTTCCCGGTGCTCTTTCGAATAGAGCCTTCCCTTGAACTCTACGGGTTGTAGGGTGACGATTCGCCTTGTCAGTTCCTCGGTGAACCCCACTTCCCGGCATTGTTCGGCTATGGGCAGCAGTTCCGTTACGATAGGGAAATAGGTGTCTATCTGTTCCAGTCTGTTGTCGTATTCCCTGATTTTTTGCTGGTAGTTCAGGTCTATCTTGTTTATCTCGCTGTTGTGGCGGTGCTCCATTTTTGTCTGTTCCCTTTGTTCGGCTTGTACTTGTCTTTGCAGATTGGCTATATTCTGCTTTAAGCCCTCATTCTCCGCTTCCAGCCTCTTGACCTTACTGCCGCCCAAAAGAGAACTCACCCCGTCCGCTATGGCTGTGGTTGCGTGCACCGCCGCACCCTTCATCTTCTGCACGTTGATTTCCCCCTTGACCTTTTTCAGTTTCTTCTGTGCCTCCTCTTCCAGCCCCAGCAGGGCTTCTATGTTCTCCTGCAGGCTGTCCTGCCGTTCCACCAGTTCCTTGTAATATTGTGAGGTCGGTATATGTTTTGCCAGTGAACCGTCTATTCCTCTTTGCAAGCCGTATTTGCTCATGGCTTGTGCGTAGGTGTCCTGATAGTGTTTCAACTTGTGCCTTGCCATGACGTCATCGGCACACAGCCGCACATCCTGCGTGTTCTTCTTGCGGTATTTCTTTTTCCCGTTCTGTTCTTCCTTTCTGGCTTTCCTGCGCTCCCCGGTCACTATCGGTATGATAGTGGCGTGTATGTGCGGCGTCTTCTCGTCCATGTGCAGGACTGCCGACACGAGGTTCCGCTCCCCGTATGTTTCCCGGAGCCATTTCAGGTTGTCGTTGCACCAGCCGTCAAGTCGCCCGTCCGTTTCCATTTGTTTCATGTCCTTGTTGCTTCCGGTGAGCAGCACCCGGATTGCCTTCACCTGGTTGGTGCCCACCTTGCGTTTGATGCCCGCCGTCTCTATCCGGTGCGCTATCGCCTGCGTGCGGTTCCTCACCCCTTCGGGAAACTGCACCAGTTCCCGGTTCAGGTGCGTGCGCTTTCTGTCCGCGTTCTTCGGATGGACGGTGCGCTCTATGTGTGTGGACATTGCGCCGTCCGCACCCTTTGCCTTTTCCAAATGCAAAACTGCATATCCCATAACTGTAATACATTTTTTCGGTTAATACTTCCCCTGCCTTGCTTCCATGCCGTATGGCTGCGGGGTTTCAAAAGGGGCGGCGTCCCTTTTGCTCATTGGGGCTTTTTTTAGCGATGCGTGCATTGCGTGAAGAAAAAGCCCTAATGAGCTATGGCTTTTTTCAAAGCCTTCCGTTGGCTGTACGGTTACATCCTGATACCTTTGCCTTTCCTCTCCGGTTGCTCTGTCTTCTGTTGGCTTTTCTCCGGTTCCGGTTTCTGCTGCTGATGTTCGGATTGTCCGTTCTGTTTATCCCGCAGGAAATCGTTCAGGTCGTTGTAGCCTCCGTATATGTGAGATGCGTCCCGGACGCGCAGCCCGTATTCCTCCCGCAGTTCCTGAACAGCTTCTATTCCCGCCTTGTCGTTGTCGAGGAAACAGTGGATGCGCCCGTAACCGCCCAATGGTCGGATTGCCTTGGAGAGGTTGGAAGTCGAGTTCAGTACGATGTAATCCTGCCCGTCAAGGTCGGGACGGTCAGGACACCTTTCCAGCCGCAGGGTGAGGAAGGAGAGGTAGTCCATGAAGCCCTCGAAGAGGTAGCAGGTCTCCTTCGGCTGTTCCTGCCGTATGTGGGTGATGTCCTTCGGTGCTATGCAGCCCTTGAAGAGCTTGTTGCGTATCTCGTAGCCTCCCGAACGGTTGGGAAAACCAACGGTAAAGTAGGGTTTGCCGCCGGTCAGATAGCGCACCTCCCTGCATTCTCTTTTTGCCAGTTCCGTATTTATCCCCCTCTGCCGCAGATAGGACAATAGGGCGGGGGAAGAAAGCGGCACCACTTCCAACTGCTGGAAGCTCGGTTTTGAGAGTGGTTGCCCGCCAAAAGAGAAGGAGACCGGGCGCACGCCGGGTGCCTGCTCCGCTATCCGTTCCAAGAGGTAGGGCAGGCTGTCGGATGCGTAGAGTTCCCGCGCCAGTGCGATGATGTTCCCGCCCCTGCCCGCGCCAAAATCGTACCATAGGTTGCGTTCCATGTTCACCTTGAAGGACGGTTCCTGCTCGTCCCTGAACGGTGACTTGTACCATAGGCTGTCTCCCTGCCGTCTTACCGGGTTGTAGCCAAGACTGTGCAGATATTCCTCTATGCGTATCTGCTTCGCTTCATTCGTATTCATGTAGATTTCTGTTTAAGTGGATATTGTTTTTTCTTTTCGCCCGTACATGTTTGCGGTACGGTCTGTATATATCCGCTTCACTTCACTTCCGTATATATAGGTACGGGAATGAAGTGAAGCGGTTTTTACCATATTCCGGAATATTCCACTTCACTTCACCATATATATACCCCGGTTGACGTGAAGCGGTTTCCAGTCTGCGCCGCTAATAGTGGAAGTCCGGCTTGAAGGTGTATTTCCTTCCGTTCTCCTGCACTATCATCCGCTTGTTTTTCAATACGGTGATGAGGTCACGCAGTCTGTGGTCACTGAGTTTGACACCGACAGAGGCGTATGCTTCCCGCAAAGCCCCTTCAAGTTCCTTGTAGCCGTATTCGTCTTTCAGGGTGAATGCCGCTTCCAGTGCGATGCGGTGCTGCTGTTCAGTGATGTCCCTATACGGGTCGAACTTCCCTCTATTCCCTTTTGTCTCGTCCTTGTCCTTGAACTGGTAGTCCTCCAGCAGTTCGGGCAATGCCTCCCCGTTGATGCGAAAAGCAAATGGCTCGAAGTCCACTGCCCTGATATGTGCGGTTTTGACTGTGCTTACACCGGGGTTCTTCTCGTCCTTTTCTACTTGCAGCACCGTTTCCGCCTTGTTGCTGAGTTCGGTTCCGATGTGCCCCCTTGCATGCTCGTCCCCCTTGTTCTGGTGCAGTATGGTGTGAATGTGGATATTCCTTTCACCCGTCCATGTCATCAGCAGGGAGATTACCTTCGTGGACTCGCCGGAACTGTTGATGTCATACACCATGTCCCGTATTCCGTCGATGACTACCAGCCCAACATTCTCGGTACGGTAGATTGCCTCCTTCACGATTGCTATGCGCTCTTCGGGCGTGTACTTCCGCAGGACGAGGAACTCGAGGTTCTCATGGTTACTGTCGGTCGGCAGCCCCGCCATGCGAAGGCTGCGCCTTGCCACTATCTCACAGTGATAGGTGCTCTGCTCGGTGTCCACATAGAGTATTTTCCGTTTGTTTTCGGGCAGTTCCGCCGTATAGTTCAGTACCGTCCCGTTTTTCAGCGCAGCCGCCACGATTGCGGAGACGTTGAACGTCTTCTTGCTTTTGGCTTTTCCGATTGACGCGCTGAAATTTCCCAGTGTGCCGATGACGGAGCCCTGCACTTTCAGGATTTCAGGCGCCTGCTCGTGGCTTTTCGAGAGGTCAAGCCGCGAGGCATGCCATAGGATTACCGCCTCTTCGGGTGTGATGTTTCTTTCCTTGTTTTCCATACCGCACCTCCCTATCCGCGTCCCCCGCTTTTGCGTCCTGCCAGTTCCAGCGCCATGTCCGCATCGACGATGATTTTGCGCCCTATCTGCGTAATGGCTCTGTCTATCCTCCCGCTTTTCTTGATGCGGTTTGCTGTGGGTATACTGCACCCGAACAGCCGGGCTATGCCGCCTATCCCGTACACGTATTTTTTGTCCTTGTCGGCTGCGGGTTGCACCGTTCTCACTTCATTTTCCTGCAAGGCGTGGCGGTTCAGGAGTATAAATTCCTCGCCCGTCATCTGCCATACGGGTTTTGACAATAGGTTTTTCACTTCCATTTTCTTGATAAGATTAAGGTAAGCATTCGATAAACTCCCCCTTTCATTCTAAAAATGTGATGTTACTTTTGTAATCAAAGTAAAAAAGCTCAATTGTTATGTCACATCAATGGACCATGGAAGATTTTGAATCTATTTATTCCCGTTTCAAGTCGAGCGGACTGTCAGTTATGGATTTTTGTTCGAATGAATGTATTCGTCCCAAACGTTTCTACGAGTGGCGTTCCAAGCTGTTGCGCAAAGGCGGCTTTATCCCGGTAAAGGTAAACAGTAAGGGTCAGGTCAGTCTTCCCCATAAGGAAAAATCCCTGCTGTCTGCACCTCCGGTCAGCCCGTCGCCAATTTCCCAGCCGCTATGTGAGATCTCCTATCCCAATGGCGTCACAGTCCGCTTGAACAGCCCTTTGTCACCGGAGGTATTGCAAACCCTGATATTTTTGAATTCAAACCGTTAGCCTATGTTTTCTTTGAATGAATCCAACAGATATTATCTTTACCCGTATCCGACAGACATGCGTAAGAGTTTTTATACGCTTAGCGGCATCGTGACCAACCAGATGGGAAAGAATGTACGGGACGGTGACGCTTTCATTTTTATCAATGCGAATTGTACCTGTATGAAAATCCTCCATATGGAATATGGTGGTCTGGTAATATACCATATGAGGCTGGAACAGGGGCACTTCCATCTGCCGGTCATAAATACGGAGGAAGGTCGGATTAAAGCGATTGAAACCTTCTGGAATGACCTTGTGATGATGGTTCAAGGAATGGACGGCAGCAAGGTCAGGCGTTATAAAAGGAGTGGTTTCCATGGGTTGTAGTTGTAACAAATTATAACATATACAATGCCGTATTCCGGCTGTTTTTTAGTATCTTAGCATCATATTTAAACGATTATGCCAACCGATAAGGAATTACTGATAAAGGATCTCATGCACAAATGCGATGTGTAGAGAAAACAGCCGGTTGAAGGAGATGGTGTCCACGCAGCCCCTTAAAGCTGCGGACAAAGAGGTGTATGAGGCTTTATTGTCTGACAAGGATGCCATAATCGCCCAAAAGGAAGCAAAAATCAACAGTCTGGAGCAACGTGTATCCTATCTTGAACGGCAGTTGTACGGTAAGAAGGCGGAAAAGTTCATAAAGCCTGACGCCCAGGACCGCTGGCTGGATTTTGAAGGCTTCGACATGCTTCCCCAGGAGGCTGAAGCCGCAGAAGAAGCAGAAAAGGAGTTGAAGGCTACCAGAGAAGCGATCATCGCCCGTAAAAAAGCGAGGAAGCAGCATCCTGCGAGAAAATCCCTTCCGGAGAATCTTGAGCGTGAGGTGGTCCATATATATCCCGAAGGGTATAATCCGGAAGAGTGGACGCTCCTTCCCGGAGAGGAAGTGACCGAGATCCTTATGCACGAGCCCGAGAAGTTCTATATCCGCAGGATAGTGCGCCATACAGCCAAACGGAAGGGTACAAACGAGTTCAAGACCGGCCCGCTTCCCGTCATGCCAATAGCAAAGAGCTATGCCTCTGCCTCATTGCTGGCAGACATGATGATAGGGAAATATGTGGATCACATACCGTTCCACAGGCAACTGGAACAGTTCAAACGTGTGGGGGTACATCTCCCCGCGTCAACGGTCAACGACTGGTTCAAGGATGTGGCGGATTTGCTAAGGCCCCTGTACTTCCGATTATGGGAGTTGGTGATGCAGACTGACTACATACAGTCGGATGAAACGACAATCCCCGTGATGAATGACGAGAGACACAAGACGGTCAAAGGTTATATCTGGCTTGTGCGCAGTGTCATGACCGGACGTCAGTTCTTTTACTATGACAAGGGTTCCCGAAGTGGAAAGGTGGTGCTGAAACTCTTCGGCAAGTTCCGGGGAGCCATACAGACGGACGGATACGAAAGGTACGAGATGCTGGACGCCAAGAAAGTATCCTTCTTGGCTGTTGGGCCCATGCACGCAGACATTTTTGGGAGGCAAGAAAGAATGACATGCAGCGTGCCGACTATGCGCTCGCACAGATACAGTTGCTTTATGACGTGGAGCGTAAGGCTGACGATGAACGCCTGACTTACGAACAGAGGGCTGAACTTAGGGCACGTCTTGCATATCCCATACTTGTGCGCTTCGAGAAATGGCTGGTCAATGAATATCCCAAAGTAATGAAAGACAGTCCGATCGGAAAAGCCATAAAATATACATACGGAAGGTTCGACAAACTCTCCAGGTACCATCTGGACGGTCGTTACAGACCGGATAATAACGAGATAGAAAATAAAGTGCGGCCTGTCGCGTGCGGCAGACGTAATTACCTGTTCTGTGGCAATAATGATGCCGCTGAAGATGCGGCGGTGCTCTACTCGTTCTTCGGCTGCTGCAGGGCTGCCGGGGCTGACTTCCGCACGTGGCTGATCTACTTCCTTGAACATATACATGATTATGATGATGACTACTCGATGGATCTGGCCGAATTGTTACCGGACAATCTGTTATCCGAGGGCAAGATATTATCCGTTACGCAACCGGAATCCCCCAAGAAAGACTCCTGATACCTTCGTAAATCCCGCCTAAACACGGGAAAACTACCGTTTTATGCCAATCAAGACGGGAAAATAGGGAATAAAGTGCCGGTTTTATCTTCATTATCCCCGATAAATAGGGAAAATAAGGGAAAGAATACCCTTTTATACCAATTATGGCGGGAAAGTAGGGATAAAAATATCGCTTTATCACATTTATCACAGGAAAATAAGGGGAAAAGGGGGAAAACTTCCTTTTATCCGCTCCATTAGTAGAGATAATATCAACTTCTATAGAACCCGCACATCTTTGGGTTGAATTGATGTAACAATAAATCATAGAACGATAAAATGAATAAACGACATTATGAACATACGTTACCCAATATACGAGGGAGCGTTGGCATTCCATCGGAAAGACCGCATTTCCCCGGTAATATCCGTTTGTGACTTCCATCTGTCTGTCAATACCCCAATCAAAACGGCTTTCATGCTGTCGGCAGACATATCCGGTATCGAGACAGTTGAAAAACTCCTTGCAGGTGTTGTAAGTCGAGATGTTGCTTTCAATCTCACGTTTCAGGCTGTTCAGCAATATGGAGAAGTGCGCGGCGTTCATTTCAAGCATGAGGCTGATAAGTGCCGTCTCAAAGGTCTGCGTGTCCCCGTACTCTCTGTAAAAATCAGAGATGAACTGCTGCTTCTCAAAAGAGAAACTTCCGCCGGACATTATTTCGGTGTATATCTTGTTGAGCTTCCCGTAGCGGGGTATCATTGATGTTATTCTTTCTTCCATAGTGTGATAGTTACAGTTGGTTGAATTTGCTCATTGCGTTTGCCTTCACGTCATCGGCTATGTCTATGTAGGGCTTCATCGCCTTGTAGTCGCTGTGCCCCGTCCATTTCATCACCACTTGTGCGGGGATGCCCAATGCCAAAGCGTTACAGATGAATGTCCGTCTTCCGGCATGGGTGCCCAGCAGCGCGTATTTGGGTGTAATGGTGTGTATACGCTCACTGCCCTTGTAGTAGGTCTCGCTTACCGGCTCGTTGATTTCCGCAAGTTCTCCCAGTTCTTTCAGGTAGTTGTTCATCTTTTGGTTGCTGATGACCGGGAGCGCCTTGTGTCCTTCAAACTCCACGTCCTTGTATTTGTCAAGTATCGCCCTGCTGTGGTTGTTCAGTTCGATGACAAGGCGGTCAGCAGTCTTTACGGTGGTGATTTCTATATACCCGTCCCGAATGTCGCTCCGTTTGAGGTTGTACACGTCCGAATAGCGCAGCCCACTGAAACAGCAGAACAGAAAGACGTCCCTTACCCGTTCGAGATATTGCTTGGTCGGGGGTATCTTGTAATCTTTCAGTTTGTTCAGTTCTTCCCATGTGAGGAATATCACCTTCTTTTGGACGCTTTTCAGCTTCGGGTTGAAGCTCTCGTAGGCGTTGTTCATGCAGTACCCTTTCTTGGTGCACCACCGCAGGAACCATTTCAGGTAGGCTATCTGCTTCATGGTGGACGTGTTGCGCAAGCCTTCCACGTCCTTGAGGAAATTCACGTAGCTTGTCAGCTTGGGTTCGTCCAGTGCCTCGAAGGTCAGTTCCTTGTCGAACTTCTCAAGGTGTTTTCTCACTGCGGCGAACTTCTCATAAGTGGCGTCAGACCAGCCGTTCTGTGTCCCACATTCCTTGATGAACTCCCCGAACACCTCCATAGGTGCGAACGTCAAGGGCTTCTGCTGTTCCTCCTCCCTCTTTTCGCTATGCAGGTTGTTGAAAGCCTCCTTTACTTGTGCGGTGGTAGGCATGGTTCCCTGAACCTCGAACTCCTTGAAGATGTTCTGTATTTCCGTATAGTAGCGCAGCAGGTCGGTGTTGATTTCGGATGCGCTCTGTTTCAGCTTGTTGGTGCAGCCCGGCTTTACACGCTGTTTGTCGGTGTCCCATTTGGCTGCATCGATGCGGTAGCCCGTTGTAAACTCGATGCGCTGGCTGGCAAATATCACACGCATACGGATAGGCACATTCTCTACGATTGGTACGCCGTTCTTCTTCCGGCTTTCCAAAGAAAAGATGATGTTTCTCTTGATATTCATATTCGGGTGTAATTAAATTAGCACCCAAATATACACCCAATTATCGAGATAGCAAAAGATTTTTAGTGATATTTTACGGTATGAACCAATCGTAATAAGCTGTTTATTAGTAGATAGTTGCGATATTATGATATTTTGAAAAACAATAGGTTAAAGTACCGTACGCACCGCGAAAGCAAATAGCAAACTAAAGCAAAGCTCTGAAATTCAAGGATTTCAGAGCTTTTTCTTTTTCTCGCTCCGGCAAAAATGGGGACCCGAAATATCCGGTGCATAAGCAATTTTCGAGTTTCAGCTTTCTCAGACTTACATCACAAGAATAAGAAACTGAGCAGCAATGAATGGGCAGACCGTCCTCCGGATAGGGACAAAACTGGAAGAAGGTATAGGCAGAATCCACGTATGTCCCATGCTTTTTATTATGAAGGTTCATGTAAACCCTCGTCCCACGCACGTGGGCTCGACAGTTCACGCAGGCAAACCGGCGAGCACACATGCGTGGGACGAAGTTTTGTAATAAGGTTTCGGGAATTATGCGCCAAGCTTCTCTGCATTACACACAGGACATGAAGGGAAAAAATGCCCATATACGGGGAGCAAAAGCCATACTTCCGGCACTATAGACAACGGAGTTCGCCCCTTAATCACCATATTTGCACAAAGAAAACGGAAAATAAGCCCGAAATAGACATTAACAAATATTATTTATTATAAACGAGAAACGAAAAAAAACACGTGGTTAAATTCTTGCTGTCAGATAGTTAAAGCCGAATATGAGAAGAAAAAGTAGTGCTGGCAAAAATGATGATTTTTAAAATCGGGGTCTGACTTACGAACTACAACTGCATGTGTAAAATAGGATATTCTTTACCTTCTCCGTCCAAATCGGACCTTTTGTATACGCTAAAGCCTATATATTTATAAAAACCGACAGCTTGAATATTCTGCTCGTTCACATCGACTTTCGTTACCTGCAAATGATTTATGGCATAAGTAACCAGTTTTTCCCCAATTCCTGTGCCTCAATAATTATTGGTAATAAACAACATTTCAAGATTTCCTTCTGCAATTCTCATAAATCCGATTAAGATTCCCTCCTGTTCAAACCCGAATAGAATGACATACTGAAAATATACCGGAAGTTGTTCCTTATAGTATAGAAAATCTTCCTCTTTAAGAAAATCATGTGTACTCAATACTGCACTTTCCCAAATTTCCATCAAACGTGGATAATCCGTAACTTTAATTTTTCTAATCATACTTGTAATTGCAATTTAAAGCCGCAAAGTTCGTTACTTATACATTCAAAACACTGAACCCAAGTTAAAAAATACGTTTACGGATTTTGCTTAGTACTTGTGGCATGATACCCAAATAAGAAGCTATATCTTTGAGTGGTATATAGTTTAATGTAATGCCATATCCTTCAATCATCTGTAGATAATACTATTCAGGAGAATATTTAATCAAGTCGATATTTCTTTTCAAGAGTTTATTCAACAATATAGCATTTAAATCTTCAAATACAGTTTTTACTTTAGGGATAGCAGTATACAGTTCATCTACTCGCTTCTTGTCTATTCGGTAAATAACGCTATCTACAATTGTCTGCACATTAAATGCAGATCTTGTTTGTAATGTAAAAGATATGTTCGACATTGAAAACGTACCCTCTTTACAAAACCAAAAAATTTGCTCTTCCCCTTTATGATTTAAAAGCCAACAACGTAACATCCCATCATAAACGAAATAACTATATCTTTCTATTTCTCCTTCCTTAATCAAAAATGTATCTTTACCAATCAATATCCGCTCAAAATATCGGTCAAATAACTTAGATTCCTCCAAATTAAAAGTATTGATGCTAAAATTAAATTCTTTAAGCAGTTTTTCTAAAAGCATAATATTCACTGACTATAGTTTTCATAAGTTTTGACAGCCGATTTTTATTCCACAATACCAAAATGAACCAGAGCGTTCCGGATACCATGCTCATCCACCGTCTCCGTTATATAATCGGCAACGCTTTTCACAGCCTCGGAAGCTCCTCCCATAGCTATTCCCATCCCGGCTGCACGAATCATGGAAATATCATTCCCGCCATCACCAAAAGCGATGGTTCTTGAAACATCAAATCCATAATAGGAAGCAAACTCATTGATACCCATAGCCTTGTTTACTCCCGCCACATTGACATCCGCAAAGAAAGGGTTCCATCTGGAAACAGAAAGTCCGGGAAGTTGTGCCATTACTTCTTTTTCCATTTCTTCATCACAATATATGCATAACTGACAACATTCGCCTCCCATAAATTCCTTTTCAATGTCTGCCACCGGCGGTGTAGGGTGATTGACCAGCCTGGCCAATTCGATGACGGTCGGGTTGAGTTCGTTGACAAAAATACCTTTATTCGTTTCGATAGCCAGAGCAAACCCATAATGTTGAGCCAATACCAGTACCCTCTGAAAATCCTTTTCGGGAATCTGTTTACGAGATATAGGAGTGCCATCTCTCAGTACACAATCGGACCCATTCAAAGCTATCACTGCATCGTATGGAATCTCTTCAAGTTCGTGAAGATCGGTAAACGCCCTCCCAGTTGCTATTATGATTTTTATACCGGATTCATGAACTTGCTGCAACGCTTCGATAGCCGACTGCGGAACGCGGTGAGTGTCGAAACTCACCAATGTTCCGTCTACATCTAAAAATATAGCTTTGGTCTCCATTATAAAATATTTTGGTCTAATAAATTCATTCTATCTGCATCATCTCAATTTTGTGAATATCTATATTCATTCGGTGCAACTCCCGTTGCTTTCTTAAACACCAGACTGAAATATTGCACACTCGGATAGCCCAGCCGACGCGCTACGGCAGCAGGTGTATTACCGCCTTCCGACAACATCTTCCTGGCCGTGTACAAGCATTTGAGCTGGAAATGTTCAGCCAATGTCTTGCCGGTTTCAAACCTCAGCAAATCATCAAAGTAAGCCGTCGAAAGATTCAGTCTTTCGGCACAGCATCCGGAAGTGGGCAGCTTCCCCTCCTGCAACTTTCCGGAAGTGATATATTCGTCCAATATCCCTTCCATTTTCCCCAGAATCATCTTGTTCTTATTCTCACGGGTGATGAATTGCCGCTCATAGTAACGTGAGCAATAATCCAGCAGCAATTCGATGTGACGGGACAAGATGGTATTGCTATGCGTATCAATGGAATGATGAAGTTCATCCTCGATATTCTCAAGGCAACACGTCACTTTGGCTGTTTCGCGCTGTGACAGATGCAACGCCTCCTCCTTGCGGTAGAAAAAGAAAGTATAGTTGTCGATATGATTCTTTAGCGTAGTACAAAGCAATAAATCGGGATGAAATGCCAGCAACCAGCCTTTGTCCGGAAGCGTATTGTTCTTGTTCATCCGGAATATCTCGCCGGGAGTAAGAAATACCATCGTAGCATTGGAATAATCATAATATTTCCGTCCGCAGCAGTCACAATCCCCTTCACAGTCCTCAATCAGTAGGATGGCATAGAATTCAAACTTCACAGCATCCTGATACACACTAGGATTTTCCAGATTAATAATGCTTACCTGAGGATGCAACGTTTTACATCCCAGGCACCGGTTACATTCACATACGGTCTTTATGTCCAATGTATTGTCTTTCATCACCTATAAAGTCATTCTCATTATTGTAACTTCAGATATATAAAATCTTAAGGATATGTTTTCCACACCTTCACAATATACCAATTACAAAATTAGAGGAAAATCCAGACATCTTCACTACCCTTATTACGGATTATATAACCTTAGTTACTGTTTTTATATCTGGCTACGTGACTTCATCTCCAGATACTTGTTTATCACGTCCACAGAAAGATTTTCCGGTGTAGTCAGCACAGAACTGATGCCGTGCTGCTTCAAGGTGGAGACTATCAGCCGTTTCTCGAATACAAATTTCTCGGCAATGACATGGCGGTAATACCCTTCCGTATCCCTCGCAGGAGTGGCGACGTACTCTTTCAGAGCGGCATCTTCGAAGAAGATGACCAGCAACCGGTGCTGGCGGTTCAACTGCTGCAAATAAGCCAACTGGCGATTCAAGCTGCCGATGCCGGAAAAATTGGTATACAGCACCAAAAGACTGCGTTTGTTGACGCGCTTGTTCAAATGTACGCACAATGAGGAAAAGTCGGTCTCCCCAAAAGTAGTCTGCTGGCTGTAAAGGTTCTCCAATAACGCCTGCATTTGTCCGGGCTGTCGGGAGGCGGGGATAAATGTATCAAAGTGCTCATTAAACGTTACCAGTCCGGCTTTATCCTCCTTCCGCATGACAACGTACGAAAGAACCAGGGAGGCATTAATAGCATAGTCCAGCAAGGTCATCCCGCGAAATGCCTGCTGCATAATCCGCCCCTTGTCTATCACGTTATAGATTTGCTGGGAACGCTCGTCTTGATAGACATTTACCATAAGTTCGTGCCTCCGGGCGCTTGCTTTCCAGTTTATCGTGCGGTAATCGTCGCCTTTCACATACTCCTTTATCTGTTCGAACTCCGTATGATGCCCCACCCTGCGGATACGTTTGATGCCCAATTCCGTCAAGTTGTCGCTGATAGCAAGCAACTCATACCGATGGAGCATCAGATAGGACGGATATACCTTGACATCCAGCGGAGCATCGCAAGTATATCTGCGGAAAAGCAATCCCATTCTGCCTGCCACAAACACCCGAATCCGTCCGAAAGAGTAAATCCCCCGCCGCGTAGGACGCAGATGATACGTAATCGTCCTGCCCTCATTCGCCTGGAGCCTCATCCGGAAATCAATATTCCGCAACTGGAATGCAAAAGGAATCTCATCCACCACTTCCACAGCCACCGGATGCGGATAACTGCTCTCCACACGTATGTTCACGGTGTTTTCATCTCCGTTGGAGAAGCGGGTAGCACACTGGCGGAATGCCCGGATGCCGCGAATGCGATAGAGCATCACCCCATCCACCAGCGCCGACACCGCCAAAACAAAAAGCGCCCACTGCCCGATTGCAAAGAATGGAGCAAAGACGTACCCGATACCCATCAGCAGGACTATCAGAACAAGAGCAATATAGAATCGGCGGCCCAGTCTCACTTCGGCACTTCCACCTTATCAATCAGACGTTGCGTCACCTTTACCGGCGAATAGCCTTCCATCTCGGCTTCCGCTGTCAATATCAAGCGATGCTGAAGCACATACGGAGCAACGAACTTAATATCCTCCGGTGTCACAAAGTCACGTCCCTGCAACAGTGCATATGCCTTGGAGGCCTGCATCATTGCCACGGACGCACGCGGAGAAGCTCCTAAATATACAGCCTTGCTGGTACGCGTCTGCTGTACAATCAACGCGATGTACTGAAGCAGCGTGCGGTCTACAAACACGTGTTCCATCAGCCTGCGCAACGAAAGCAGTTCTTCTTTTGTGAGCACGGGCGCCAGGCTCTCCAACTTCACCAACGAAGCATTGGCGTGGTGGCGCTCCAGGATGTCCACCTCCTCCTCCAATGAGGGATATCCCATGGTTATTTTCATCAGGAAGCGGTCCAGTTGCGCTTCAGGTAACTTATAAGTCCCCTCCTGCTCCACCGGATTCTGGGTTGCCAGAATCGTATAGAGTTCTCCCATCTGATGCGTGGTACCGTCAATGCTGACCTGCCGTTCTTCCATAACCTCGAACAAGGCTGCCTGCGTCTTGGCGGGAGCGCGGTTTATCTCGTCCACCAGCACGAGGTCGGCAAACACCGGTCCTTGATGAAAGCCAAAGTCATTGGTTTTCATGTTGAAGACCGTAGTACCCAACACATCACTCGGCATCAAGTCCGGAGTAAACTGAATGCGGCTGAAGTCCGCCTTAATCAAGCGTGCCACTAGACGGGCAAGCAGTGTCTTTGCCACCCCCGGCACTCCCTCCAGCAACACATGGCCGTTTGCCAGGACAGCCGTCAGTACCAGGTCCACTATCTGCTCCTGCCCCACTATGACCGTAGCAATCCGGTCCTTCAACGCTTGTATCTTCTCGGAAAAGAGAGTCAAGTCCACCCGTTTTTCTGTGTTCTCTTCCATAAATATCTTCTTTATATATGATTGATTATTTCATTCATTTTATCGACAAGCCGTTTCATCTCCTTCTCAGAGATGCTGCGCCCTCCGTACACCACCGGCCTCACCTCGCGGATGAACGCGGCTATTTCCCCCGCTTCCATACCCGTCTTCCGGGCAATCCTGCCGAAAGAGCGCTCATCCTCTGCCACTTCCTCCACATCCACTTGTATTTCCCTCCTCAGTTCCTCCGCAAAATAGAGATATTTCTTGCGGACTAAGTCAGCATGGTCCTTCTTCTGATAATAAAGAGTACCTATCAACTCTGCAAACTCCAAAGACTTATTTTCCGGTTCGCGGATAACCGGAATGGCGCGCTGCTTCCTGCGGGCTGTAAATATCATAAAGAGCAGGATGGAAACCATACTCAAGTACAATGCCCAGCGAAGCGGCGGCTGCGAAAGGAAATAGCGAAAAGGAGACATCTGTACCTGGGCTGTTTCTTTCATATAGCCTTCGGTACGGACAATGGGAAATCCACCCATCTGGGACAATATACGAAAAAGATAAGCCGCATTCTTCCCATCCAGCACACCATAGTTCGTAAAAAGCAGGGGAGTGGAAGCCAGTATAACTTCCCCCTTTCCCCAAGAAACCGACATGGCAACCGGATGAGCAGCTTCTCCGGTAACAGTTTTTTCCGCCAACACTTTACTAGAAATGGAATCTGCAAAGAAATAAGACTGACAAAGTTGGGGATAGAAACAGAAAGTCTGCTGCGGATAAACCGCCGAATCCCCCACCCAGCACAAACTGTCTTTCGAAAGCAATGCAGTGGCATATTTTTTCAAAGCCGACGGACTGAAATAGGAATAGCTGCACTCAAATCCCAGCGTATCTTTCAAAATACGGCTGAAAGAGCTCCCCACCAGCATAATCCGGTCTCCCCGTCCCGCCATCTTCAACATCGCCTCCACATCTACATCCGTCAAATGCAGGTTATCGGTAACAACCAGTATTCCGCGGCGGAGCGTCGTATCTTCCTGCTCCAGTTCATAAAAAGTCTTTCTCGACAACGAATATCCCTTCGGCAACGATGAAGACAGCAGGCTATCGAACACGGCACAGCCGAACGGTTGCTTGTCATAATGGCTGAACGTAGGGTTCCAGACAAACTTCTTTGGCAGACGGCACTCTATCGCAAACATCAACACCAGAAAAACAATGATACCGGCTATAAACCAATGGTTCCCCTTCATGCCGCCCCTCCTTTCTCCACTTCTTTCTGCAAATCCCGCATCGCATGGAACAAAGTTTCGGTCGCTTCAAAATTTCCGTAACGTACTCGTAGAAAATGGTTGGTCATTTGGCGGAAAGCTGGCAGACGGACTTCATAGATATATTGTGTTGGCGTTTTATATAACTGCCAGTCTATACGTTTTCCATCGCTGAGCTGTTTCAGCGTCTGCAGATAGAGCAAACGCACCGCCTCCCGATAATCCGTCCGGGCAAGCGCATCGGCAATTCTTTCCGCAAAATCCACTCCATAGATGGTATCCTCCCCCACTGTATAGGGCAGGGTACTCTTGCGCGAACGCATGAACAGTTCCGGACGCTTCTTGTACACAAACCAAATGACCAATACCAGGATAAGAACGGCAATGCATATCAATACGACCTCCGAATATTCTGCCACCAACGTATTCCCGAATATCTTGTCCAGCAGCTTGCCGAACCATCTGCTGAACCACTCAAGTACATTAATTTCGGGAGCTATCAACTCACGACTGTAAGCAAACGCCGGGTCAGACTGCCAAGCGGCAACCTGTGCAGTATCACAAACCAGTGTATCAGCCGGAGCCATATTCATAGTCCGTTATCAGAGTTTATCAAAATTGTCAATATCACTCTCCACCATCACATAATCTATCTTTTCCGAAGCATGACCGTATTGATAAGCCAGTCCCAGCAATGAGAAAATCATGGACATATAAACGCCGAATGCCTGGACCACCGCCAGCAGATAAAGCACAAAGCTATAGGCTGCCGATACAGTGGCACCGCCACCTGCATCAGTCATTGCAAAGATATATTTCACAATAGTCCCGATATACCATGGAATCATCGTCACTCCCTGCAAGATGGCGGCGATGAATCCCATAACAATGGAAATCAGTACGATACCTCCCCAGGTAGCGAAACCCAGTCGGTAGGCCTTCTTCAAGGCATCTATGATATAGATATCTTCGAACAGATAGACTGGAGCCCAAATAGCAAGTGGCACAGACACCACCACAACGAGCAGAACGAACAAGAACGCAATCGCCATGAACGGAATGACGGTGGCTATAAAACCAACAATAAGCCCTACAAACAGCACCAAAAGCACACCGATAATCATTATCAGAAATACCCTTCTGACATTACGGAACAACAAGGGCTTCAGCATCCCTAACGTCACTCCCTCCAAGCGTTCTTCCCGTTCATTGTAAGTACGGACCAATGCGTAGACCAAAGAGGTCAGCATGACAGTTCCTAGCAGATAGAGAACGGCATACAGACTGTAATAAGTCACCAGTGCCATGATGGACGCTCCGACAACAGAAGAGTCGAACGAGCCTCCGGTCATATCACCCAGAGCCATTGTACCGCTCATCAGCCCGTTCAGGCTCAGTCCCTGAAGCAGACAAAGCGGCAACATCAGATATGTGGTGAATTTCATCAACGGCTTCCAATTCTCTTTGATAAAATCAAAGGTAGCAGTTAGTTTCTCTCCAAAAGAACGTTGTACATACAGTGCGATTTTAGGTTTCTGTGCTTCCATGCTTCTTTCTGTTAGGTAAATAAATATAATAAAAAAAGATAAACGACAAAGAGAGTAGAATAAAGCCGAACCTCAAAGCATCCGGAAGTTCGGTATGGCGGGTAACGAATCCTTCTATAAATCCTGCCATGATGAATACGGGTACCGTACCCACCACTATTTTCAATCCTTTTTTGGCTCCCCGTTTGAAAGATTCCAGCCTTGAATAGGTTCCGGGAAAGAGCCATCCGTTGCCCAGGGCAAGACCGGCGGCACCGGCTACAATAATCGCCCAGATTTCGAGTGTCCCGTGCAGCCAAATGGCAAGGAAGGACTCCCAAAGCAAGTCGTGCTGATAAAAGAAGGTTTGGAAAGCCCCTATCATGATACCATTGTTAAGGAGCATGTATCCGGTGCCAAAACTGGTCAGCAACCCCATGGCAAAGCAGTTGAAGGAGACCATGATATTGTTCAGCGTGATACTCAGAAACATGGGGAACTCGGAGGAACCGTTATATACAGCCATAGGTTCACCATTAGCGATATTGTTCAAAGTCATATCCACATAGGAGTTTCCTAAAATCAAACGCACAAAATCGGGGTCTCCGGCAGCGGATACCACTCCTATCAATGCGCTGACCACAAATATAATGAAGGAAGCCACCAGCTCACGGCGTGCATCGTGCATGGCCGAAGGCACTTCACGGGTCCAGTAGGTGATAATTCTTGACCATTTCTCGCGCTTGTTTCTATAAATGCGGTTGTGCAATGCCGAGGCAAGATTGTTCAGATAGATAGTGATGCGGGAAGCGGGGAAATGCGTTTGGGCAAAAGCCAGATCTGCCGTAAGCTCCGTATATGCGTCGGCAAGTTCATCGGGAGACAGACTTTCCGCCTGCTTCACCATTGTTTCTGCTCGTTTCCATTTTTCGATGTTCTGCCGGATAAACGTCACTTCTTTCATACCCCATGACTATTTCAGAGAAGTTTTGTCTGAAATAGGTAACAAAAATAAGAGAATAATGATATATTTGCAATGAAATACTAAAAATGTTTTATCAGGAATGGCAGAATCTACAATTATCACCGGACAATTTGTCCGCATCAGTCAAACGCCTGCCAGTATCGGTGAGCGGCTCATTGCACTGGCCATAGATTATATTCTGCTCGGATTCTATGTATTTTCTACTTTGGCCTTGTTTTCACGGATTCATCTACCCTCTGATTTCACGATGCTTTTCTTTTTTGCCATTGTCTACCTGCCAGTCTTGCTTTATGCATTTCTCTGCGAAATGTTCAACCAGGGACAAAGTTTCGGCAAGCGGCTGATGAACATTCGTGTCGTAAAGGCAGACGGCTCCACGCCCGGCATAGGCTCGTACCTGCTCCGATGGCTTCTCTTCCCTATCGACGGACCGGTGACCGGTGGTCTGGGACTTCTGGTCGTCCTTTTGACCAAAAACAGCCAGCGAATGGGAGACCTTGCCGCCGGCACCATGGTAATCAAGGAAAAGAATTACCGCAAGATACACGTCAGCCTCGATGAGTTCGACTACCTGACCAAAGACTACCGACCTACCTATCCACAAGCTTCCGACTTGTCATTGGAGCAAATCAACGTCATTACCCGGACCCTGCAATCGGGTAAGAAAGACCGTACACGCCGCATTGCCTCCCTTGCGAAAAAAGTGCAGGAACTTCTCTCCATCACTCCTCATGACAGTAACCCGGAAAACTTTCTTCAGACCATTCTCCGGGATTACCAGTATTATGCCTTGGAAGAAATTTAATACGAACTTCCAACAAAACCAAAGAAGTGTTAAGTCTTACGCTTATTTAAGATTCAAGCTGCATCTTTTTGGTTTTTCATTTGTTAATTAACCAGAAGGTCTTAACTAAATAACAAAGAACAATTATGAAACGAATCATTACATTAATCACACTGGTGTTGGTAAGTGCATCGACCCTGATGTATGCACAGAGTAGCAGCGAAACACGCCAAGCAGAGCGTAAAGCCCAACGCGAAGCCCAGAAAGCACGCGAAAAAGCGGAAAATGAAAGGAACTATGCCATTGCCGTCCAGGCATTGAAAGAGGGCAAGTTTGTATTGGAAGCAGACCAGCTGGTGTTCAAGAGAGGACGGAGCGCATTTGTTTCATCGACAACAAACTTCGTTCTGATGGACGGTGAACACGCATCCGTACAAATAGCTGCCAACAATGCCCTTGCAGGCCCCAACGGAATAGGCGGCATCACAGTGGACGGCAGCAGAAAGGAAATGAAAATCACGACCGACAAAAAGGGAAACGTGAATTGCAGCTTCAGCGTACAAGGCATCGGAATATCCGCACAAGTGTATATCACACTGACCAACGGCGGCAATAATGCATCGGCAAGAATCAGCCCGAACTTCAATTCGAATACCCTGACGCTGAACGGAGTCCTGGTTCCATTGTCCCAGTCAAACGTTTATAAAGGGCGGGCTTTATAAAACACCCCTTTTGTCCGTACAAAGTATAAAGAAAAGAAGATATTCATATCGTGTTCGCAGGATACGAATATCGTGTAGACACGATATTAACAGAATGCGATACAAGGAATTAATAAACTGTTATACAGAATATTAATTCCTTGCATCGTACATAAAGGGAGCTAACAGAATGTGGACATTTATTCTTTTATCTGTTGACACGTTGGGCAATAATATACCGAACCACCCATATAAGCCTCTTTTATGATGGTACTGCCACAACGGAGACAAGGATTCTTCCATGTTTTGGCAGAAAGAATGGTTTTGTAACCTCCGGCGTTGCCATAAAGATCTGTTTGCGTATCGCGTCCGCCCTCGAACGTCATATCCACCAATGTTTCTTTTAGAGCATTAAAAAGAACGTCTTTCTGATTATCCGACAGAAGTAGCACTTTCTGTTTGGGATTTATCCGTGCATTGAACAGAATATCCTGCGTTACGCCGTTACCTACACCGGGAATACGCTGATTGGTTGCTAATAGAGCTTTAGCAGAGAGGGTCTTCTTTGCTTCGGCAACGAGTTTCTCAAATTCCGCTTCGGTGTATTTATCGCTCAACGGCGAAATGCTTTCCCGACTCAATTTATAGTACTTATTGTCGATATAGCTATCAGGGTAAACATTGATAAAACCATACATTGCAACCGTGAAGACAAGGAATGAATCATCATTAAACGTCAGCAACAACTGGTAATTGGCAGGAATCTTATCTCCCGCACTATAATAACGGACACTGACTCCGTCGCCTATGTTCATGATCACATTATCCGAAAGATTGAAATTGACAAACATGCCATATCCTTCGGATGAAAGGATGGTTTTGCCTACGAGCAGTTTACCATACTCCGACGGATCGCCGTTATAGAACGTAAACTTATGCGGTTTGGTGGCATTGAATACCTGCGTGATTGTTTTACCGCTCAAGGCGTTGTTCACTTGTTTGCTCAGGGTGATAACTTCGGGTAATTCCAACATATTATCTTACTTTTATTTTCGATAGGGATATATATTTCCGTTAATAACTCGTCAATAGCTAAATAATCAATATCGTTCATTATTTTAACCGGACCACTTCCCCTATAATAGGCATCAACACGTTCAAAGAGTCTTTCTCTTTCAGATTCATGGCATTCTTCAACGGTTCGTCCCAGCGGTGTCTAGCCAAAGCATATTTGGAATGATGGACAGTCAGAAGCTTTTCCGCATTCAAGTCCCTGGCCACTTGTCCCAAATATTGGGGCATGGTATGGATATATTTCCAATCTTCGTTATACTGCCCATTCTCCAATATGGCAAGGTCAATGCCGGGATATTGCTTGCCTATTTCGGCAAAATGCGTATCATATCCACTATCACCGCCCATATAAATCTTCTGCGAAGGGGTTTCGATAAGGAAAGAGGCCCATAGTGCCTGATTCGCTTTCAACGAGCGGCCCGAAAAATGCCGGGCGGGCAAGCAATGAAGCAGAAATCCCTTATCCAGTACAGTATCTTCAAACCAATCCAGCTCAACCAGGGATGATTTCTCAAATCCCCAATACTCGAAATGTTCACCTACCCCCAAAGGACAGACCACCTTATCTACCCGATTTTTCAGCTGCATCACCGTTTCATAATCCAGATGGTCCCAATGGTCATGTGATATCACCAGATAGTCAATCTCCGGCATATCGGCAGGCTTGTAGGCATCTGCCCCCTTGAACGGCTTGTTTACAAACGAAACCGGAGAAGCCCCACAAAATACGGGGTCTACCAGTATACGCTTTCCGTCTATCTGGATAAAATAGGATGAATGTCCGAACCATACCAATACATTCTCGTCCTTGCTTATCTTGCTGAGGTCCGTCTTTATAACCGGAATCTCTTTTTCAGGACGTAAATCGGTTTCTTGCTTAAACAAGAATCCCCAGAAAGCTCCCAAACGTCCCTTTTGGGAAGTCATCATCATCGTACTGTGCAGATTCCGGAATTCTCCGTCTTTGTAATGAGGCGACTTCTTAATCCTCTCCAACCGTTCTCCTTGAGGAGCCCTCCCGAAACTCGGCTGATTGACAAAAACGAATCCCACTATGACCGCAACAGCCACAATACCCACTATAATGCCAACTATCATACGTACTCTTTTCGTTTTTAATGAATTCATATTCAATGAGGCTACATTTACAGCTGCAAATATAGTCGAATTGTTATTAAATCACTATCTTCGCGCCCAATTTACGGAATCAATACAATAAAGCAATAAAAAGCCAACAAAGAAATGAACACACACAGTCTATGTTGCATCGGTTATATTACCCAAGATAAAGTCGTAACCCCTAAAAATACCATATATATGCCGGGAGGCACCTCCTTCTACTTTGCACATGCCATCAAGCACTTGAATGCTAACGATTTTTTATTGGTAACAGCTTTGGCTGATACTGACATGGGCATTGTGGAAGACATTCGGAAAGAAGGTATTTCCGTCAAAGCCTTGCACAGCACACATTCCGTCTGTTTCGAGAATATTTATGGAGAAAACCAGAACGAACGTACACAACGTGTCACGGCAAAAGCAGACCCTTTCACCGTGGAAGGTTTGAAAGATACCGATGCACGGATTATCCACTTGGGCAGTCTGCTTGCCGACGACTTCTCTTTGGAGGTCATCAAGTTCTTGTCCGGCAAGGGACTCCTCTCGGTAGACGTGCAAGGATTTCTCCGCAAGGTGGAGAATGAAAAGGTGCTGGCCGTAGACTGGCCGGAAAAGAAAGAAGCATTGAAGTATATCCATATCCTGAAAGCCAACGAAGCTGAAATGGAAGTGCTGACCGGATGCAGTGAACCGCACGAAGCTGCATTGCTGATTGCAGACTGGGGCGTGAAGGAAGTGCTGCTGACCCTGGGAGATAAAGGTTCGCTGATATATGCCCAAGGAGAATTCCACGAAATACCCGCCTATCCGGCCCTTCAGATAACAGATGCAACGGGATGCGGAGACACCTATATGGTGGGGTATCTGTATATGCGCAACAAAGGCGCATCCCACCGGGAAGCGGGATGCTTTGCCGCCGCCATGTGTACCATAAAACTACAATCACACGGGCCATTCTGCGGAACGGAGGAAGCGATAAATAACGTGATAAAAGGATAGTTTCAGTACCCTTTCATCTATAACCCGAATTTCTTCAAATCATCTTCCACGCTACCGATACCTGCAATATGGAACATATCAACCAGTACCTTGACGACATTTGGAGAAAGGAAAGCGGGCAATGTAGGTCCTAAGTGAATATCCTTCACACCGAGGCTCAATAATGCCAATAATACAATAACTGCTTTCTGTTCGTACCACGCTATGTTGTAGACTATGGGAAGTTCATTAATGTCGTTCAGCTGGAATACTTCTTTCAGCTTCATGGCTATTACCGCCAGTGAATAGCTGTCATTGCACTGTCCGGCATCCAATACACGGGGAATGCCGTTGATATCTCCCAAACCAAGTTTGTTATAGCGGTATTTGGCACAACCTGCGGTCAGGATAACGGTATCTTGCGGCAAGGCCTTGGCAAATTCCGTGTAGTAGTCACGGCCCTTCATACGTCCATCACAGCCTGCCATTACGATAAAGCGGCGTATGGCCCCGGTCTTCACGGCATTTACCACCTTGTCTGCCAGTTGCAGCACCTGGTTATGAGCAAAACCGCCGATAATCTCTCCATGCTCTATCTCCACCGGGGGCTGGCATTGTTTGGCAATCTCTATGATTTCAGAAAAGTCTTTCCTACCTTCAGCATCCTTATCAATGTACTTGCAACCCGGATATCCGGTAGAGTTGGTGGTAAACATACGTTCTTTATACACGGCATTTGCCAGAGGAGGAACGATGCAATTGGTGGTAAACAGAATCGGTCCGTTGAAGGAAGTGAATTCTTCGCGCTGTTTCCACCAGGCATTACCATAATTGCCTACAAAATGGGAATATTTCTTGAAAGCGGGGTAATAGTGGGCAGGTAGCATTTCACCATGTGTGTACACGTCTACTCCCGTGCCTTCAGTCTGTTTCAATAATTCTTCCATATCTTTCAAGTCATGGCCGCTGATCAAAATTCCCGGACGGTTCTTCACACCGATATTCACCTTTGTAATTTCAGGATTACCGTAAGTACCGGTATTGGCCGCATCCAATAGAGCCATTGTCTTTACTCCGAACTCACCGGCTTCGAGAACCAGCTTCACCCACTCCTCTGCCGATAGAGACTCAACCGCAATGGTAGCCAGTGCGCGTTGCATGAAAACATGAACCGTATCATCATTGAATCCCAGACGCATGGCATGCTCCAGATAGGCTGCCATACCTTTCAAGCCATAGACAAGCAATTCTTTCAACGAGCGGAGGTCTTCATCTTGTTCACGCAGAACACCTACTGTCTTCGCTTTTTCGGCATAGTCATCACGCGTTCCCTGCCAAGTCAGTTCATCTACTTTGGGTAGGAACACTTTGTTGTGTTCCGCTTCTTGAATCAATCCATTACGCATGATGATTCCTTTATCCACCCGCTTCAAGATGCTTTCATCGTCGAAATTTGCATTCGTAATGGTGCAGAACAGAGCATCCGTCACAAAAACATTCACTTCCTCAGAGACCGGACAATCTGCCTTACGTAATGTATCGGCAACAACAGAGATGCCCCTGACTACAAACAGTAACAAGTCCATTGCTTGAGCCGTATGGCTTTCTTTTCCACACACACCTTTCAATATACAGCCAGTTCCTTTGGCAGTCTCCTGACATTGATAACAAAACATGTTTGATTCCATATTCCTATTCATTTAAAAGTTTACATTATCTTTCCATAAAAAGAAGCGGCACCTTAGCAATAAAAATAAGCAAGCTTATTTTCTATTACTTTCGGTTTGCATTATCTTTGTGCAAAGATGAGAGTTCTACAACGCGAAAACTGTCACGAATGTTACATCGAATCACAAAAAAGTAAAAAAGAAAATGGAAATCCATACATTATTGAAAATGCCTCCTTTCCAAGGCATAACAGAAGAAGAATTATTATCCCTCATTCTGGCACCCGAACATGCACGCAGGCAATACAAACCTGCTGACTTTATTGCCATACAGGGAGAAGCATACCGTTCTCTATTCATATTGTGCAGCGGCAGTGTACGTACCCAAATGGTCAGTGCAGAGGGAAAGCAACTCACCATAGAAACGCTGAAAGCCCCGCAACTACTTGCCCCGGCTTTTGTCTTTGCCTCCGAAAACCGCTTCCCGGTAAATATCGAAGCAAAAGAGAAATGTGAGATACTCATCATAAACAAGAATGTTTTCCTGGAGTTCCTGCATCGACACCCCACTGTGATGCGCAACTTTCTGCAACTGGTATCGGACAGAACTCTGTTCCTCTCCAAAAAGCTGAATGCCTTTGCCCTGCAAAGCCTGAAATCGCGCATACTGAACTATCTACGCATGCATGGCACGATACTCAACCAGCAGGAAGTGGCACAAATACTGGGAGTGGCGCGTCCCTCGCTGGCACGTGCCTTATCGGAGCTGGCAAGCGAAGGATGCATCCGGATAGAAGAGAAGGAAATGCGGATAAATGAAATCTCCGCCCAAAAGTATTTATAAAAAAACGCCCACAAAACACGCACGCCTGCGCATCTTGCGGACATCTTCATCCTTTTATAAAACTGCCTGCTTTTTCTAAGCAACTTTCTTTAATTGCATGTTCGCTTTCCTACTGCCTTTCCGCCCCAATCTGCGAATCCAAAGATAATAGCCCGTCAGCGGCAAACTTGCACCTGTCAAAGCGGCAAGGAAACTCAATATGCGAGTGGCGAGTCCTCCCCAACTGCCTACATGAACGGAGAATATCCAGCCTCGGATTTTCCCTGAAATGTCGGTATCTTTATATAAGGTAGTCCCGGTGATTTCACCGCTACGGAGATTGAACGTATAGCGGTCGGCAGCACGCTGGTTGCCCAACCGATTGAAAGATACCGTAGCAGAGCCTTTGGATACGGTTATCTGCCTATAATCAGGATTGAGTTCCTTCAGTTCTTCGTAAACCTTCTGCCAGTTTGCAAAGGGAGAGAAGGGCTTTCTTTCACGATTCTCAGTTCCCGGTCTGCCATCAGACCGACCTTGTCCCCCATCTCCTCCGTGGGCAGCAGTTTGTGCCGGAGCACCGTGTCCCCCACCTCCTTGCGCAGTTTCCACTCCGAAGACCTTGTAGAAACCGGTACGATACCAGGAGAAAGACCATGTCAGTCCCGTAAGCGCCATTGCCAGCAGAAAAATCAGCGTGTACATACCGCCTGCCACATGCAGGTCGTAGCAGAAGCGGCGCCAACCTTTATTGATAACAATCTTCAGACTGTTCTTCAAAACTTTCTTTGTACGGGGCCACCAAATGACAATGCCCGATATCAGGACAAAGACAAACATCAGCGTGGCAGTGCCCACAATCATTTTCCCCCAGAAGATGCCTCCATCGGGCTTCATGCTGTCCAGCAACCAGCGATGCAGGCGGAACATGGTCGTGAAAAACGGCGCACGCTCATACTTGCCCTTTATCTCACCCGTATACTGGTCTACATAGACGGAAGCACGACGAGGTTTGGAAAGGTTCACCTGCCAGGCACGCTCCGGAGCAGACGAGGCTGTGACACCCGTCACAGAAACACTATCCGGCAGAGTAGCGGCCACTTTTTCGGCCACCTTGCCCATGGGAAGCGGTGCCGGCCCGACTTTCTCCACATAGTAGAGGTCGCGGTGGCAGAGCTCCATCACCTCCGTCTCGAATACCAGCATGGCTCCGGAAAAACAGATAAGGGTAATCAGTAGCCCGAAGGGGACTGAAAGCCATAAATGTATCTTACGAAAAACTTTCTTCATAGGAGCTTTATTCCAGTTTACCTACACCGTTCAGTTGGGTTGCATTGACAACCAGACCTTTGGTAGCTGTTGCATTGGCAGGGTCTACCTTATAGATGGCAGGATAGCCGGAAGAGGTAGTGACTGCCACATATGCGTTGCCATTTTCCATGTACGGGGTATTACCAAAGCCAGAGACATCGCTTGGAAGGCCGTTCACATAAGTCAAAGCTCCAGTGGAGGCATTGAAGACGGCAAGTTGGTTGGCAACCTTGTCTGATGCCGTAATTGCCTTATCATACATCAGCAGCAGGAAATAATTACCTGAAATATACCAAGTCCGCAAGAAAGAGGCGCCATTGGCTTTCTCTTCAAGATTATAGTAATAAGCGGCATCAAATTCTTCTGCTTTGGTATCGATGCGTACAACTCCAGCAGGCAATGTAGTCTGCTGACGCGAATCACTCATGGTCTTGGCATAGCTCGGAGAAAATACATATACATAGCCGTCGTCGGCAAGCCAGTTCATCTGGTAGTACTGTGAACGGTTACGTCCGGCAGCATAACTGATTTTGTCTGTAGTGATGACCTTATGAGAATTCAGTGTCTGATCACCAAAGATAGCGATATGGCATTCATTAGGATACTGGGTCCATTGCAATTCGTCCTTCTCATAGGCACCGCTACCCTGCCCGCCGGATTCTGTCTTTATTAAATCCTCATTACCGGAAAGCACCCACTTGTAGCTACCGTCTTCGTTCTTCTGCATGCAACCATACTGGCTAAGCCCCATGGGAATGGCTGCTGCATAAACCTTACTGCCCACTTGTTCTATACCGGCCAGTGTTACGTATTCACCATTTTCAAGGAAATTTTCGGCAAGAAATGGAGTATCCTTTGTTACCGAGTTCTTTGTATAAGTCTGTTTCTCGACATCCAGATAGGAAATCAAAAAAGATTGGGGAGTATATCCATTTGCATCATTCAGTTCCGTAGGGCCGTCGCCGGTAGAAGTCGTCATTATAAATTGGTCATAATAGCCGTAGGTAGTGAAACGATTGACGTTATACTCCTGGCTACGTTTTTCCAGTTCACCGTTTGTATTCATAATGAACGACTGGGTAGTGCCTGCATTTCCCTGGTGATAGTTCAAGGCATACAGATATTTGTTTCCGTAGAACACCCAGTAAGTAGCCCCATCGTTCACAAGGCCATTGCCGGCAGCAGTAATTTCACCGCTTTCCAGTGACTCGGCTGTCAGCAGGACAGGAACGGAGCTACCTGAAACTGTAGCCGTGGCAGCTATCACATAGTTACCCTTTGAACCGGAACCGGAGCCCGGTTCGTCTGTGTCTGTACAAGAAATTAAAGCCATTCCGGTCATTGCCATTGCCAAGAGGCCGGACAAAAGATAATTCTTCTTCATTTGTTCTTCTTATTAATTACACCTATTAAAACCATTATATTTATTAATCACCAAAATGTACACGTACCTTGCCATAGAACGCACGCCCGGCTTTCTGAAGACTGAAATTGTCGTACAAATCCTCGTTCGTGAAGTTGCGGCATTCAAACGAGATATTATAGCGGCCATTCTTCAGACTATAGCTCAATGTCAGGTTATGGGAGAACTGGTCGGGTACCATGAAATCCTTGTTCTTGCTACCGATGGCCTGCGAATAGTAGGAGAAGCTGTGCATGTACTGGTTGTCGTAAGTCACGGACAGCATATTCCCTTTCTTCCAGAGGTCGCGCCAATAGAAGTTTACGTCAAAATCAGCAAACTGATAGGGCACATTGGGAATGCGTGCCTTGTAACCGAGATTTTCCACAGAGTTGCCGGTACTGCCGATTTGCATCTTCTCATTGTCACGCACATTCATCTGCGTGAAGTTGCCGCCCACACTCAGCCAGCGTCCGAAGCCATAGCGTGCCGATACATTGTATCCCTTCGTCAGCACCTTGCCGTAGTTGGTATAAGTGGCCCCTTCTTTTCCTCCGCTCAAGTCCTGGATATTGCGCTGGATATAATCCTTCGTATTGCGGTATACCACACCGCCTTCCACGTAGACAGAATGTTTTCCAAAACTCCGGGAATAACTCAGGTTCAAGTTGATGTTGTCACTTTTCTCGGGACGGATGCCGATGTCTCCACTCTCCAGGTCTTCGTCACCAAACATCTCTTCGATAGTGGGCAGGCGGTAAGCTTTTTCATAAGAGAGCTTCGCCTGCAAGCCGGGCAGGATGAAGTAGGTTCCGGCAGCACCATATCCCCAAGAGTCTACCGTACGGCTGGTGCGTACATAATTACTACCGGTATCATCCTCGGCCATAGGTCCTGCCACATACTGGCGGTAGTATTTGCCGAATGCCGAGAAGTTCCACTTTTCGGAAGGCATCAGGCGGTATGACAAACCGGAGATATTCTTGCGGGTCTGCTTGGCAATGGCATCCGTCTGTTCTTCCACCGCCAACAGTGAAGTATTATCACGCTGGAATGCACTCAACACATGATTGAAAGTCAGCATGTGGACTCTGGCAATGCGGTAATTCAAGGTCAATGTACCGTTCCAATTGTCATTATCGGCACGGGAATACTGGCGGGACTGTTCGCCGGGACTGTTCAGCGGATGTTTCTCACCAAGCCAGTTGTATTCATAGCGGGCAGTATCCACATTCGTAGTGGCATTGCGATTGTAGTTGGCTGTCAACACCATATCCAGCCCCTTGATTATCAAGTTGCGTTTGCTGTATTCCATCGAAGGCATTAGTGAATGGCCGAAGCGGTGCTTTTCTCCGAAGACTGTCTTCTGGCGTACACCGGTCTGTATGTCCTTGTACATGTGCGAATAGGTGAAACCGAACATCAGCCGGTCTGCCCAACTTTTGTCCACAATACCCGCTTTGGCCACAATGGCTTCGTTGTGGTAAGTATCATTGAAACGCTTCACGCGCACCTTCTCACTTTCGTTGAAACTGCCCGTCTCAAAATCCTTTACCGGCGCATCTACATGATAATCGTTGTCCGAGTAGTTTTGAAAGGCATTGATTTCATAGCTGAAACCGTTCTTGAAAGTCTGTCCGAAGTTAACGTATGAGCGGTGGGTATTGAACGAGCCGTAAGAATAAGAAGCATCCAGGAACCAGTTCCGGCGTTTCTTGTTGGTAACAATATTGATGACACCGCCAATGGCATCCGTACCGAAGCCCACGGGAACTACACCCTTATATACCTCTATACGGTCGGCAAAGCTCACCGGAATATTGTTCAGGCTGAAGGAGCTTCCCACACCTTCCTGCGGCACACCGTCAATGAACACCTTGACGTGCTTTCCGCTAAAACCGTCCAGCATCAACTGCATATCCGAACCTACCCCACCCGACTCACGGAGTTTCATGCCCGGAGCCTTGGTCAAGGCATCGCTCAGATTCTTCGTGGTGTTCTGGAGTTCCTTTGTATCGACTGCCACAGCATTGAATGCCGACCTCTTCACCCGGCTTACTCCGGTAGAAACGATAGTCACCTCGTCCAGCTGTTGCGTTTCGGGAGCGATGGTTATGTTCAGCTTCATCCGCTCATCATTGACCAGTTTCACCTTTTTCTCCACCTTTGTATAACCTACGGCAGACACCACCAGCGTATAGTCGCCGGCAGGCGCCTTGATGTGATAGAGGCCTTCCTGATTCGTGGTTCCTCCATAACTCGTCCCTTTCAGATAAACAGTCGCAAAATCCACCGTTTCTTTTTCCGTAGAAATGATTCTACCCGAAATCATCCCTCCTCTCCTCTGCGCATGTACAGACAGAGAAGCCAACAGAAGGAAAAACAGCAGCGAGAATTTAAGTGTATATGCTTTCAATTTTATAATAATTATAATGTTGTTAGTAAACCGGTGCAAAGGTCATTATTAACAGCCAGCTGTGCAATCGCTTATTGTAGGTAATTATATGGAGTGGATTTATCGTATATATCATATTACGCAATCACCATTGATGGGTATTATCAATAATAAATCTAAAAAAAGAGGAGCCGGGAAATGAAAAACCCCTATTTATAGGTATTGCCCAATATGCCTTTTTGTACGACCTTTGCTGCAAATTAAAACAAGACAACGGACAATAAATTATTAAAGTTTAAGTATGAAAATTGAAAAGATTGTAGCCCGTGAAATCCTTGATTCACGCGGCAATCCCACAGTAGAAGTGGACGTTATTCTGGAATGTGGTGTTATGGGACGCGCAGCAGTGCCTTCCGGTGCTTCTACCGGCGAGCACGAAGCGCTGGAACTTCGCGATGGCGACAAGCAACGCTACGGTGGTAAAGGTACACTAAAAGCAGTAGAAAACGTCAACAAGATAATCGCACCGGCACTGATTGGCTGGTCATCACTGGAACAGCGTACCATCGACCACAAGATGCTTGAGTTGGACGGCACGCCTACCAAATCCAAGCTGGGTGCCAACGCCATTCTGGGTGTCTCACTGGCAGTAGCCAAAGCCGCTGCCAATTATCTCGATATACCTTTATACAGATATATCGGTGGAGTAAATACCTACGTAATGCCGGTCCCGATGATGAATATCATCAATGGAGGTTCACACAGCGACGCTCCTATCGCTTTCCAAGAATTTATGATTCGGCCGGTAGGCGCCTCTTCCTTCCGTGAAGGCCTGCGCATGGGAGCCGAAGTATTCCACGCCTTGAAAAAAGTGTTGCACGACCGCGGCCTCAGCACTGCCGTAGGTGACGAAGGCGGTTTTGCACCGGCACTGGCAGGAACAGAAGATGCGCTGGACTCCATCATGAGCGCCATCAAGGCTGCCGGCTACGAACCGGGCAAGGATGTGAAAATCGGTATGGACTGTGCCTCATCCGAGTTCTTTAAGAACGGTATCTATGACTACTCCATCTTTGAAGGCGAAAATGGTAAAAAACGTACTGCCGACGAACAAATAGCTTACTTGGAAGATTTGATTAATAACTACCCGATTGACTCCATCGAGGATGGCATGAGCGAAAACGACTGGGAAGGCTGGAAGAAGTTGACCGAACGCATCGGCAACCGTTGCCAGCTGGTTGGCGACGACCTGTTCGTGACTAACGTGGAATTCCTTGAAAAAGGTATTGCCATGGGCTGCGCCAATTCCATCCTTATCAAAGTCAATCAAATCGGTTCACTCAGTGAAACGCTGGATGCTATCGAAATGGCACACCGCCACGGTTATACCACAGTGACTTCTCACCGTTCCGGCGAAACCGAGGACGCCACCATTGCAGACATTGCCGTTGCCACCAACAGCGGACAAATCAAGACCGGTTCTCTGAGCCGCTCCGACCGCATGGCGAAGTACAACCAACTATTGCGCATCGAAGAAGAACTGGGTAACCTTGCTGTCTATGGCTACAAAAGAATAAAATAACCCTTTGTAGTGAATAAGTCATAAAGAGGGAATAGCGTCTTTGGGAAAAGGCGCTATTTTTATTAAAGAATCGTCTATATCTTTGCAAAAGTCATCCCCTACTATCCTCTATAGGAAAGATTCTTTCCAAGATGGTAGCAGGTTAATGTTTCATTGACTAAAGACTATTCGTCCGACAGTCGTTACATTATCGTCCGACATATGTTTAATTATCGTCCGATAGCTGTTGGACGATAATTAAACATATGTCGGACGAATAGTTTTTAGTAAGCAAGAATATAAAATATAGCGGCGCAACAATCATTTGCTCCCAAAGCCTCCCTTTATTATTTACGGAGGCCTTCAAAAACAGTCCTCATTCACGGTTCATCAAACGATGCTCTGCCATCTGCTCGAACTTCGTGCCGGGACGTCCGTAATTGGCATACGGATAAATGGAGATGCCTCCGCGCGGGGTGAAGATACCCGTCACCTCAATATACTTAGGGTTCATCAAATGAATGAGGTCTTTCATTATGATGTTCACGCAATCCTCGTGGAAAGCACCATGATTGCGGAAGCTGAACAAGTAGAGTTTCAAACTCTTGCTCTCTACCATCTTGACATCGGGGATATAGCAAATACGGATTTCCGCAAAGTCCGGTTGCCCCGTGATGGGACAGAGGCTGGTGAATTCGGGGCAGTTGAAACGCACCCAGTAGTCATTGCCGGGATGCTTGTTATCAAATGCCTCCAATACTTCGGGGGCATAGTCCTGACGGTATTCTGTCTTTCTCCCCAAAAGGGAAAGTTGGTCTTTCAATTCTGTCATAGCCATATATTTTTAGTGATACAAGTGTGCCTCATTTAGTAGAAGCCAAAAACTTTTCCAATCCTTCTCTGCGCAACGTGCATGCCGGGCAGTGTCCACAACCATCTCCCGGGATACCGTTATAACAAGTCAGCGTTTCGTGACGTATAAGTTCGAGCACTCCAAGCTCGTCTGCCAGCGCCCAGGTCTCCGCTTTGTCAATCCACATCAGTGGTGTGTGCAGTACGAATTGCTCGTCCATAGCCAGGTTCAGCGTCACGTTAAGCGACTTGATGAAAGCATCCCGGCAATCGGGATAACCGCTGAAATCGGTCTGCGACACCCCCGTCACAATATGATTAATCCCCCGCTCGCGGGCGTAGACGGCGGCTATACTCAGGAAAAACAGATTGCGTCCCGGCACAAAAGTATTCGGAAAGCTGTCTGCCGGCTTCTCCTGGTCCATCTCCATGCCGGCATCTGTCAATGAGTTATGTCCCAGGCGGCCGATAAAGGAAACATCCATTACTTCGAACTCCACACCTGCCTTACGGGCAATGGCCCTCGCCAAGTCCACTTCCTTCTGATGTTTCTGTCCATACAGAAAACTCAGCGCATACACTTTCTTAAATTCACGTTTTGCCCAAAAGAGGCAAGTGGTCGAGTCCTGCCCGCCACTGAATACCACCAAAGCAGTGTCCCTATTCATCTTGTTAAAAGCCTCTCCCCTTGCCCTCCCCCGTAGGGAGGGAAACAGAGAGGGCATTGCTAATTATTTGTTTGACATAATAACTGATTTCCCCTCACTACGGGTAAGGGGCTTTAAATATCGCCTATTTTCCATACTTTATAGGAGATGCCTTCATCATAGACATCACTACCGTCTATCCGCTTAATAGCTTTTACCACACGGATAGTCACAGGCAGTATCAATACCTCGTACATGGACTTCAGCAGAATCTGGATACACATCATCACCAGCAACTCCCGCCATGCAATGATTCCTCCGAACGCCACCGGAAAGAAAATCAACGAGTCTGCCGTCTCACCAACCACCGTCGACCAAATGGCACGTGCGGAGAAATTACGCCCGTTGCTTGCCAGTTTCATGCGGCTCATTACGTAGGCATTCAGAAAAGAGCCCACCAAGAATGCCGTCAGACTGGCTATGACAATACGGGGCGCCATTCCAAAAACAAAATTGAAATGCGCGGCACCATCCCAGAAAGGGGCGGCAGGCAACGCCACGGCTATCAGTCCCAGCATTACCACAAAAAAGTTCATGGCAAAACCGCTCCAGATAATCAGGCGGGCTTTACGAAAGCCCCAAACCTCGGCTATGCAATCGTTGATAATATAAGAAATCGGGAAGACCAGCAATCCGGCTGTTACGGTAATACCAAAAACCTGGATAACTTTAGTCTCAAGAAGATTGGCTGCAATCAAGCATACATTGAACAGAATGCCCAGCAACATAAAAGGTACAGATACTTTTTGTTTCATACTCCTGTTTTTTACGTGGTGTTCTAGAATACACGACCGCTATTCACGGCATCATACATTTTAAATCCGGTTGCAAAGGTACAACAAGTTTTGCAAATGAACAAACAACATATATTTTAACTAAATCCCAAGCAAGACAAAGCTCCTTTTTTTTATTCGAAGTAATTACAGACAGTGCATATTTAGTTAACGAGACTTAAATAAGATTTCCCAAACCAAAAATATTATTTACAATAGTTTTAAAAAACATAAACCAATAGCATAAAAATCAATATATTAACTGATTTTAGCACAAAATCAAAAACATGCAACCAAGTTTGCTCTCAAACAAGATTTCATTCACGCAAATTTCTTAAGCAAATAAAATAATGGACAACATATTTTAATACATACGATTCTATATTTTAAATAATGAAAATTAGGATTATATTTGATAACAACAATCCGGAAGCTCTGGAAAGCACATTGATATTAACCAAGAATATACCATATTATATATAGTAACCTTAGAAAAACAATGAATGCCTATGATTTACCCGAAAGCCCCAAGACACTATTAGTGTCATCTTCTATTCAACCTATTTATTTTGAGATCCATTAGCTTAAACAAAAAACATCTATTATGAATGAAAATCGTAAACGAGGAACATCGAACAACAAAATCCTCACAGCAATTGCCATCGCCTCCCTATTTATAGGAAGCAGCAAAATCATGGCAATAGAGACCTACTCGGAAAATTCATTCGGAGTGACAGAACAGATGCAGGCACAAACAGCCCGCGGTATTGTTGTCGACCAGAATGGAGAGCCTATCATCGGAGCAAGTATCTTGGAAAAAGGTACTACCAATGGAGTTACCACCGACTTATACGGTAAATTCTCGCTAAACGTAAAAAGAGGTGCCACCCTGGTCATTTCCTACATCGGTTATAAGACGCAGGAAGCCAAAGCAGATGCCAACATGAAAATCACCCTTACAGAAGATTCCGAACTACTGGATGAAGTAGTTGTTGTCGGTTACGGTGTACAGAAAAAGAAACTTGTCACCGGCGCCACTGTACAAGTGAAAGGAGAAGACATAGCCAAGCTGAACACTGTGGATGCCCTGGGCGCTTTGCAGAGCCAGTCACCGGGTGTCAACATCACGCAAAACAACGGCTTCCTGGGTTCGGGCTTTAAGGTGAATATCCGCGGTATCGGTACTACCGGAACCTTCTCCCCGCTTTATGTGGTAGATGGAGTTGCCAACGGTAGCATCGACGGGCTGAACCCGAGTGACATTGAATCTTTGGACGTCTTGAAGGATGCCGCTTCCGCCGCCATCTATGGTGCGCGTGCTGCCAACGGCGTTATCCTGATTACCACCAAACGAGGTAAAACCGGCGTTGCCGAAGTCAGTTACGATGGCTATGTCGGTGTGCAGAACCTCTACAAAATCCCTACTATCCTCAATGCCCAAGAGTACATGATGATGCAGGATGAAGGCCGTGTAATGGACGGATTGAGTCCGTACAACTGGGCGACCTATATTCCGGAAAGGGATTTGCAGGCCATACAGAACGGAACATGGAAAGGGACAAACTGGCTGAAGGAAGTGCTGAATGAAGATGCATTGGTACAGAACCACGCAGTCAACATCACCGGAGGAACAGACCGTTCCAGATATGCCATAGGTATTTCATACACCAACCAAGAAGCCACCATGGGAGTTCCCGGCGAATTTCCAGAAATGAACCGCTACAACTTCCGCGTCAACTCGGACCACGTAGTCATGAAAAAAGGCAATCTTGACTTCCTGAAAGTAGGCGAAACCATCAACTACAAATATTCGCAAACGCAAGGTTCATTCGGAACCGGCGGCATTTATTGGAACGGAGTGCACAATATGCTCATCATGAGCCCGTTGATGCACCCTTACAATTCAGACGGGGGCTACTACCTCTATGCAGACCAGGAAAAGGATAACTACAAATGGGATATCTCCAACGGAGCCAATAAAAACCCGATAGCTTATCTGGACTACTATATGAACCAGAACCTAAGCAAGTCCCATTACATGCAGAGCAGCTTCTATGCAGAACTGCAACCCATCAAGAACCTGCGTATCAAGAGCCAGTTCGGTTACATCATGGGAGCCTCCAGTTATCGTTCCTATTTGCCGAGATTCGATTATCTGAGTGCGTCACTCAACAACGCAGAAGACAAGGTTACCCAATCCATGTCTATGTATAACCGTTGGTCATGGGACAATACAGCCAACTACATCTTCAATATCGATGACCACAACATCGACGTCCTGGTAGGTCAGAGTATTGAAAAATGGGGTATGGGAGAAGAAATGAGCGGTTCAGCCATAGGCTCAAACTTCTATGATTTCAAGCACGCTTATTTGTCCAATGTTCCATTGACCGCCAACAGTGTGTCCTCCTTGACTGGCAAGCCTAACGGGGAAGGTTCCATCGCCTCCTTCTTCGGACGTGTCAACTACAACTATCAGGAGAAATACATGGCTTCTGTCATCATGCGTGCGGACGGTTCCTCCACTTTTGCCCGCGGACACCGCTGGGGATACTTCCCTTCAGTATCCGCAGGATGGGTTATCAGCAACGAGTCCTTCATGTCAGGAATCAAATGGCTGGACTTCTTAAAGCTACGCGCTTCCTGGGGGCAAAACGGTAACTGTAATGTATCTACTTTCCAATATCTTTCACTGATAACTTCCAACAACGGATATGGCGGTTATACGTTCGGCGACTCCATGGACCTCATCAGTACCGGTTCATACGCCTACCGACTGACCAACCCGGACCTTACCTGGGAAACACAGGAGCAATTGAATTTCGGTATCGATGCACGCTTCTTGAACAACCGCCTGGGCTTTGAATTCGACTGGTATAACAAAAATACCAGAGACTGGCTGGTTACGGCTCCGGTACTCTCTTCCTTCGGTGCCAATGCAGTGTCCGTCAATGGCGGTAATGTAAAAAACACGGGTATTGAAGTAGGACTCCACTGGAACGACAACATCGGAAAGGATTTCCAATATGGAGCCAACCTGACCCTTGCTCACAACAAGAATGAAGTGACCAAGATTGCCAACAAAGACGGAATCATCCACGGTAGCGGCAGCGTTCTGTGGGAAGGAGCCGAAGAGTGCTTCCGTGCTGAAGTAGGCAAACCCATCGGCTACTTCTACGGCTACAAGAGTAACGGCATATTCCAGAACCAGGAACAGATAGACAACTACAAAGGTCCGAAACTGAACGGCGACAAGACACAGCCGGGTGACGTAATCTGGGCAGACACCGACAATAGCGGTACGCTCGATGCCAATGACCGTACTATGATAGGTAACCCGAATCCCGACCTGACAATGGGACTTTCCCTGAATGCCAGCTGGAAGGCCATTGACTTCTCAATCACTACTTACGGCGCATTCGGCCAGCAGATTCTGAAGTGTTATCGTGACTTCTCCTCCTCACCCTTGAATAACTATACAGCAGAGATATTCCAACGCTGGCACGGCGAAGGTACGTCCAACAAGTTCCCGAGACTGTCCAGCGCTTCCAGCTCCAACTGGAACAGAGTATCAGACATTTACATCGAAGATGGAGACTATCTCAAGATAAAGAACATCACTGTGGGATTCGACTTCAAGAAAGCATTCAAGAAGTTACCGGTACAACAGCTGCGCCTGTATCTGACCGCACAGAACCTCTTTACCTTCACCGGCTATTCCGGTATGGACCCGGAAATCGGTTACGGTGGCGACGATTATGGTTGGGCATCAGGCATCGACCTGGGCTACTACCCCAGTGCACGTACCTATATGATAGGCTTAAATGTAAAATTCTAATTAACCGAAGAAATTATGAAAAAGATATTATTCATAGCATCAACAATACTGATTCTTCTTTCAGGATGCGAAAACTTCCTCGATTCGGAACTTTTGACCGAAAAGACAACCGCCAACTTCCCGGAGACAGAAAAGGATGCCCAAGAGATGGTGACGGCCATATACGCCCATCTGTTGTTTGAAAGTCCTGAAACCTCTTCCCAGTATTACATTGCCCAGTTGGCAGGTGACGACTGTCTGGGAGGCAACCTCTCCTACTCCAACAACTGTGCCACCAACTTCCTTATGTACAGTGGCAATCTGAATACATTTGCCGGCATCTGGGACCGTTGCTACACCCTTATCAACCGTGCCAACAATGCCATCAACACAATGGAGAATGTGAAATCATGGTCCAGCGAGAGCGAACGTAACCGACTTTTCGGTGAGTCCTACTTCCTGCGTGCCATGGCTTATTATGAGCTGGCACAAGTTTTTGGCGGAGTTCCTTTACGCACCACACTGGAAAGTACCAACCTGCCGCGTGCATCCGTAGACGAAATCTACGCCCAGATTGCAGCCGACTTGAAAAACGCCATTGAAATGATGCCGGCAAAGATTTATCCGAAAGGCTCAGACATGACCGGACACGCTACAAAATATGCTGCCGAAGCCATGATGGCACGTGTATTCCTTTTCTATACCGGACGCTACGAAAAAAACGAGCTCCCCAACGGAACTACCAAAGAGGAAGTCATCTCTTGGATAGATGACTGTGTAAACAACTCCGGTCATAAACTGGTGTCCGACCAACGCAACATCTGGGCCTACACCAACGATGCTACCGAAGACAATACCGAAGGGTTCCGTTACCAATACGTTATCAACCATAACCTGAAATGGGAAGGAAACAGTTCCGACGAAACTTTATTCGCCAACAAGCATAACCTGAAATCCGACTGGACCTATACCTGGTTCTCCAACACATGCGCGCAATTCTATTCACCGTCTGCCGACAACTATTCCAACAAAGACAGTTATCCCTTCGGCACCGGTTGGGGAGCTGGCCCTGTATCTCCGGCTATGGTCAACGAATGGAAAGACTGGGCCGCCAAGCAGACCTATACGGACGGTTACAAGGAGGATCCCCGTCTGACCGGTTCCATATGGTCGTACAAAGCACTTGATCCGAATGTTGCCGGCAATGTACTGATGGACTGCACCATGGACGAGGGTGAACCGGAATATACCGTATCCTATCGTTACTATGAACAAACCGGCTATTTCCAGAAAAAATACATCAATATCAATTCCTACAATGAAGGCAAAATCGAACCTTTCGGCAAGCAGATGTTCCCCGGAATATCTTCGCAGACATCCCAACAGCTACTCCAAATTGCCGACTTGATTCATATCCGTTTTGCCGACGTTCTGCTCATGCAGTCCGAGCTGAAACAAGACGCTACGGGTCTGAACAAGGTACGTGCCCGCTCCCACTTGGCTCCGGTGGCCTACTCCCTGGAAGCCATCAAGCAGGAACGCCGCTGGGAACTTGCATTCGAGTCCATCCGCTGGTGGGATATCCTTCGCTGGTCGGGTCCTTCGCTTGAGGAAGCCGGTGACATACTCAACAAACAGACCGGGTTCAATATAATAAATGCCGCTACGGTGGTACCGATGGTAAAATTCGACTATAAGAAACGCCTACAAGCAACCCAAGGCTACTGGCCCATTCCGCAAGACGAAATCGACATCTCCAATGGAGTCCTTGAGCAGAATCCAGGCTGGGATGCATCTGCCCAGTTCTCGGATTGGAACAATATGTAAGAGTATTAACCTATAAATAAAGACAATATGAAAGTAACAAAAATATTGATAGCAATGCTTGCTTCAGCCTTCATCGTTACTGCATGCGATCCTATCGAAGACGAAGACTTGCGAGACAAATATGTGACTGATGCCGGTACACCCATAACCAAAGAGGCATTACAAGCCGCCATATCCATTACCCAACCCTTCCCCAACCAAGACGGAGTAGTGGAAGGCGACCAGTATATAGCCCTGAAAAACTCCCGCCCGGACATTGGCGGTTCATGGCACATAGAATGGGGGGGCGAAGGAAGTAAACAAAGTAAGACTCTGGTCACGGACAACGCTACGGTCATCATGGAGTCCAATGCGGACTATTCCATCTACTATATGGGCATTTCCGCCAATCAGATTATCAAGACAGATCCGGTTGTAGTGACTGTGACCAATGTATTCGACGATTGGTCCACTTACTTCACCGGTGCAACCGACAAGAGTGACAAATCTGCCAAGAAGACCTGGAAATTCCGTGAAGTCAGCTGGGGTTCCGTCTGCAATATGGGGGCTCATGGAGGCTGGAAATATACCAGTGCAGGCTATACTCCCGAATCAAATTTTGCCTGGTGGGCCAATGTCACTGCCGCCGAAGCGGGAGACCAGTCCATGGTATTCGAATTCGACGGAAACAAGATGAAAACCTATGATGCCAGCGGAAACCTGAAGGCAGAAGGTACTTTCTCCTTCACACACGAAAAACCGGAAGACGGAGTACTGGGTGAACTGATAACAAGTATCCCCACCATCGGAGGAAATTATGACGACAACGGACAAAGCGTAGGCAGCAACAAATTTTGGCTGCTGACACTGGATGAGAACTATATCACAATCTATCATCCCGGCAAGTATAGCGGTGGTGTGGATTGGGACGACAGCGGCTGGTATGCTTATTTCAAGACTGAAGCAGAAACCGATTCTGAATAATATGCACTCTCTATGAAAAGGAAACTGCTATTTATAATAGCTACTGTCTTTCTAGTAGCCGCATGTCACAATGACGACTACATGCCCGGACTGCCAGCTCCGGGAAATGAAGACAACGAGACCGAAATGGCCGAGCAGGTTGCAGGCCGGGTTGCATTGGGCTACGTCACTTATTATGGCACATCCATACCCGATGCCAAATACCTGACCCACATAAACTACGCTTTTGCAGAATTATATGTTAAAAACGGAATTTATGAAAAGTTTGGCCTGCAAGGTGATAAATCCCGTTTTGATAAGGTAAAGAAAATAAAGAGCCAGTATCCACATGTGAAGATATTACTCTCTTTTACCAATAGCGTTTCCAATACTGACAATTCCCAGGACGGAGGTTTCTCCGCCCTGGCGAAGAGTCCGGAAATGCGCAAGCAATTCGCACAAGACTGCAAAGCCTTTGTTTCGAGTGAGGGCATAGACGGTATTGACATTGACTGGGAATTTCCCGGTATGACCTTCGGCAGCAATGCCTATGACGAGTTGGTAGATGTGGAAAACTTCACCCTATTGATGAAAGACCTGCGTGCAGCGTTGGGGCAGTCCACCCTATTGACCTATGCAGGTTATTGCATGGACAAGCGTCCCCAAGGCGAAGGCTATAAATATATTGATGTAAAGGCCGTAGACCCGTATGTAGATTTCGTCAATATCATGGCCTATGATCTGGTTGATGCCCCCCAGCATCAATCAGCATTGAACAAGCCAAGTAATTACTGGGACTGCCAGCGTTCCGTAGACGAATACCTGAATGCAGGGGTATCTGCCGACAAATTAGTGTTGGGAATTCCGTTCTACGGAAGAGCCGATTTCAATGCCGGCGGCAGCATCAATTATCGGGATATTCTCAACCTGAGTAAGGATGACGGCTATGTCATCGAAAATTGGGATACAGAAGGCAATGTCCCCTATGTCACCAAAAACGGCAGTTTCTACTGTGGTTACGACAATCCCCGCAGTATTGCCGCAAAAGGTGAATGGATATTAAAAAATGGCATGAAAGGCATGATGTTCTGGGATTATGAAGGCGATGACACCATGGGAACTCTACGCAAAGCGCTGTGGAATGCCGTCATGAAAAAATAAGTAACTTAACACACATTCTCAGGAGGTTATTCCGGAAATTAGGGTAAGGGTAATTTTGCATACGATCTTCATTCAAGGCAAGAATACTGACGGAATAACCTCCTTTCCTCCTCCAAGACTACAAAACCTTTTTTCATTTAAGTTGTTGAAAGCACATTCATCAAAACCTAACTTAAATGAAAACAATCTTAAAAGCAATGTTTCTGTTGTGCGTAGCCGGACTTCCCTTGTCCACTATCCATGCACAAAAAAAAGAGATCATCGATGACGAAGCCCCCAACGGCATTGTCATAGTTACCATCGACAAAGCGGGCGACGAGATTATCCGCATCATGAATGAGTCACAATTGCCTTACATCCATGACCCGAAAGCTCCCCGCTTCCTATTGATGGACAAACAAGGCAAATTCGCCCTGGGTATCGGAGGGTATGTCCGTGCCACCGGCGAGTATGATTTTGGAGGTATTGTGGATGATATTGACTTTGTTCCTGCCAACATTCCAAGCAGTAGTAAAATCAAAAATCAATTTCAAATGGATGCCAGTACGGCCACTATCTTTCTGAAATTAGTCGGACACACCCGGCTATTGGGTGACTTCACAGTCTATACAGCCGGAAATTTCCGAGGAGGAGACAAAACATTCCAGCTACGGAATGCTTATATGTCATTCCGAAATATAACGGTGGGATATACTTACGGCGGTTTCATGGACTTAGGCGCCCTCCCCTCCACCATTGACTTCCAGGGGCCCAACGGTGCCACGTTCTACCGCGCTACACAATTGTCATATACTTATAAAGGGCTGAAAGACTTTCGTTTCCAAGCTTCCATCGAGGCGCCTGCCGTTGACGGCACAACAAGCAGCCAATTCGAAATTGCCCAGCAACGCATGCCGGACTTCACAGCTTCGGCACAATACAGTTGGAACAGCAGCAGTCATTTGCGTGTAGGAGGTATCATCCGCAGCATGACATATACCAGCACGGAAAGGGACAAGGCTTCCAGCGTCACCGGATACGGTGTACAAGCCTCAACGACCTTTAACCTCGGTAAAAAATGGCAGGCATTCGGACAAATCAACTATGGTAAAGGTATCGGGCAATACCTGAATGACATCAGTAATCTGAACGTCGATATTGTCCCCAATCCCGAAAAGGAAGGCAAAATGCAGGCATTGCCCATGCTGGGCTGGTATGCAGGTCTACAATATAACATTTCTCCAAAGGTATTCCTTTCAAGCACTTACAGCATGTCCCGCCTTTACTCTGAAGACGGTTATCCCAACGACCTGCCAAGTACCTACCGCTACGGACAGTATTTCGTAGCCAACGTATTCTGGAACGTAACCCCGAACATGCAGGTAGGCGCTGAATATCTGCGTGGCTGGCGCACCAACTTCGACAATTCCACCAACCATGCCAACCGTATGAACCTGCTTGTACAGTATTCTTTCTAATCCAATATAAAATAAGAAAGAAGCCGCCTCAAATCGATATTTGAGACGGCTTCTTAATATATAAAGGTAGGATTGTGAAATCAGAACTTATAGTCAACACCAAGACCAAACACTTTATTAGTACGGCTATAAACATTCTTGGTGGTTTCACTTATCTTCTTTGTATAATCATCATAGTTTGTCCAAAAATAGGCTATATTCATAGTCAAATGCTTTGTCATTTTGATGGCAGCACCAAACCCCAGTGAATAAGAGTCACATGAAAAACTTATATCACTCTGAAAATCATCAGCCAAGCCATAATCTGTACGCTGATAACCACCACTGATGGTCAGCTGTTTAGCTATATCCCATTCTGCACCAATCAAAATTTCATGTGTGCCATGCTTCAACGCTTTCTGCTTATCATTGGCCATCCCTGCCGCTTTATCAAAAAAATGGTGATATTCCAGCGTTGCACGAAGCGTAGGAAGGAATTCATAACCAACAGCTGCAGTCAATAATGCAGGGATATCACTCGGAGTATTCACACCATCCTTATAGTCAGCCAAAGGATTCCCTTCATCTCCCATAGCAGTTCCCATTGCACGCACTTCAGCTTTTTTGGTTTTATTTTCGAGATTAAGACTTGTCATAAACTCGTACTTCAACCCAATATTCCATTTGCCCAACTTCACATCAGCTCCCAAGATAGGGGTCAATCCCCAGCCGGTCTGGTCGCAGTCTAAATCGATACCAACCAATTCCATGCCACCATAAGTAGGAATATTACTGTGTGCTGTTGCAGTCAGAAATCCTTCATACCCACCGGTAAAATAATTCATACGTCCACCGGCAAACACACCTAACCAATCATTAACTTGATACGACAACCCCAATTGCACACCATAAATAAACTGGCTTCCATCCATTGCACTATTGATAGAATACATATTGGGAGTGATTTGACCACCCGAAATAGTATGGACTTGTCCCATCACCATTGAATCGAACATACCCAAACCATCATCAAACGATGCCTTACCGCCACCACCTACAACAGCAAAGCTACCGGAAATAGTCCAGTCTCCTTTTTTATATGCACCTTGAAAACTAGGAATGAAAGGAGCAGAAGCTTTTCCTTTATAATAACGTGTATTCCCATCTTCAATAAACAAGGGAAATGTCGCTTTTATGTTACGGGTCTGATAAGCACTTTGTCCATTCAAAGACAAATAGAGACCATCTTCCGGCAAAAAAGCCAGACCGGCAGGATTGGAATAAACACCGTCAATATCAATGGAAGCACCGCGTGCTAACATTCTAAGAAAAGATACATGCTGATTTGTATTTGTTAGGATACCACCCGCAAAAGTTGGAATTGAAACGATTAACATCGCAATGCCAATCAACGAAAATTTTCTCATCTAAATCTTTTTTAATTGTTTTCGGGCGCAAAGGTACAATAATATTGCACATAAAAAATAGTTTTGTGCATAAAGTTATCCTAATATAATACTTTCATTGAAATACCAAATAGTTTCTGATGAAACAAATGGAAATAATTATCATTTTATGAATCCTTCCGGCCACTGAACCATATCAACTTTCCACTTGTTATCTCCCTATAATTATGTAACATTTAAAAAACAACAAATCTCATGGCATACACTATCGCATTTTTTGGCAGCAAACCTTATGATGAAGCGTCTTTCAACGAAAAAAACAAGGAATATGGTTTTGAGCTCCGCTACTATAAAGGGCATCTTAACAAGCACAACGTTATTTTAACCCAAGGAGTAGATGCAGTCTGTATTTTCGTGAACGACACGGCCGATACCGAAGTTATCCGTCTGATGGCAGACAACGGCGTGAAATTATTGGCGTTGCGCTGCGCCGGCTACAACAATGTAGATTTAAAGGCAGCTGCCGACTGTGGCATTACCGTAGTGCGTGTCCCTGCTTACTCCCCTTATGCCGTAGCAGAATATACCGTAGCCCTCATGCTGTCGCTCAACCGGAAAATTCCCCGTGCCACCTGGCGGACACGAGACGGAAACTTCTCGCTGCACGGACTTCTGGGCTTCGACATGTACGGAAAAAACTGCAGGCATCATCGGCACGGGAAAAATAGCCAAGAAACTGATATGTATCCTGCGTGGATTCGGCATGAATATTCTTGCCTACGACCTCTATCCCGACTATAATTTCGCCCGTGAACATCAAGTGGTATATACCAGCCTGGATGAGCTATATCACAATTCGGATATCATCTCCCTGCACTGCCCGCTGACTGAACAGACCAAATATCTCATCAACGACTATTCCATCAGTAAAATGAAGGACGGAGTAATGATTATCAATACCGGACGTGGACAACTCATCCATACCAACGCCCTGATTGAAGGACTAAAAAACAAGAAAATCGGCTCTGCCGGCCTGGATGTGTACGAAGAGGAAAGCGAATACTTCTATGAAGACCAATCGGACAAAATCATTGATGACGATACCCTGGCGCGGCTACTGTCCTTCAATAATGTCATCGTCACTTCGCACCAGGCCTTTTTCACACGCGAGGCACTGGCAAACATTGCTTCGACAACCTTGCAGAACATCAAAGATTTTATGAACCATAAGCCACTGGAGAACGAGGTCAAGGCATAGTCCCCACTCATTTATAAATTCTTAGACATCGGTTTTTAAACTTTATAGCTTTCCAAAGCGTTACTAGTACATAAACCATTTTAAGAAAAGGAATAAATTATGAAAAAAGTTATAGACAAATCAGACAGCAGAGGTCATTCCCTATATGATTGGCTTGACAGCCACCACACCTTCAGTTTCGACGAGTATTACAATCCCCGCCGGATGAATTTCGGCGCCTTGCGTGTACTGAACGACGACCGTGTGGCTCCGGGAAAGGGCTTCGGCACACATCCTCATAAAAATATGGAAATCATCTCCATTCCCCTGAAAGGGAAACTGAAACATGGGGACAATCATCAGAACAGCCGCATCATCATTCCGGGAGATATACAAACCATGAGCGCCGGCACCGGCATCTACCACAGCGAAATGAACGGCAGTGACACTGAAGCGGTAGAATTCCTGCAAATCTGGGTGATGCCCGAAAAGCTGAACACACCACCCGCATACCAGGACTTCGACGTACGTCCACTCCTGCGCAAAAATGAAATGGCACTAATAGTATCCCCTGACGGCGATGCTCCTGCCAGACTGCTACAACAGACCTGGTTCTCTATCGGTGAAATAGAAGCCGGAAAGAAGATTGACTACCACATGCACCAATCGCATTCCGGTGTATACATCTTCGTAATGGAAGGTGAAGTGAAGGTGGACGACACTGTACTCTCACGCCGTGACGGAATGGGAGTATACGAAACCGGCAGTTTTGAGCTGGAAACATTGAAAGACTCTCACATTCTCTTCATAGAAGTACCGATGTAGCGTGCTTTGCATAAAATAACAGCTTAAACCGGAAGTTTGTGTAGCGTTTTTTGTAATATTGCGCTATAATTCAATCCGTAAATGAAACTTGATTACATCTACCATAGCGGCTTCGCGATTGAAGCGGACGGAGTGACGGTCATTATCGATTACTATAAAGATTCCTCGGAAGAGGTTTTCAATAAAGGTATCGTGCACGACTATCTCTTGGAAAAGCCGGGCGTACTCTACGTACTATGCTCGCATTTCCATCCCGACCACTTCAATCGCGAAGTTCTTTCATGGAAAAAAACTGCGGCCCGACATCCGCTACATATTCTCCAAAGACATCCTGAAGCACCGCCGCGCCTCAGCGGAAGATGCCACCTACATCAATAAGGGCGACACCTACGAAGACGAACATATCCGTATCCAGGCCTTCGGTTCTACCGATGTGGGTATCTCCTTCCTGATAGACCTGCAGGGCAGGCGACTGTTCCATGCCGGTGACCTAAACAACTGGCACTGGAGCGAGGAATCTACTCCGCAGGAAATACGCAAGGCCGAAGGTGACTTTCTGGCCGAAGTGAGAGAGCTGCAGCAAACTGCACCTGCCGTAGATGTAGCCATGTTTCCGGTGGACAGCCGTATCGGAAAAGATTATATGCGTGGAGCAGAACAATTCGTGGAACGAATAAAAATCACTATATTTGTACCGATGCACTTCAGCGAAGATTATCAGGGAGGCAACGCCTTCCGGCAGTTTGCCGAGAGCAAGGGATGCCGCTTTCTGAGCATTGCACACCGTGGTGAAAGTTTCGAACTCCCCAACTTGTAGCCCATAATTCGTAAATTAATAATTAAAACACATACTATTATGAAAAATTTGACACAACTTCTTTTTACACTGTTTTGCCTTTGTCTGCCGGCCATGCTGCAGGCGCAGGATAAGGATGACAGTAAATATCTGGCCGGTGCTGTTCCCGAGGTGGACGGCAAAGTGGTATTCACCAAAGAATTCAGCATTCCCGGCATGTCGCAGGAAGAAATCTACGAACGTCTGCTCGGCTGGATGGATGCCCGTCTGAAAGAGAATGAAAATACCAGCCGTGTAGTATTCTCAGACAAAGAGAAAGGACAAATTGTAGGTATCGGGGATGAATGGATTGTATTCAGTTCTACGGCTCTGTCATTAGACCGTACCAAAATCCTTTACCAGCTGACTGTGACCTGCCAACCCGAAAAGAGCGTGCTCGAAGTAGAAAAGATACGGTTTAACTACCGCGAAGGAAAAGAAAAATATACCGCCGAGGAGTGGATTGTAGACAAGTATGCCTTGAACAAGGCGAAGACCAAACTGGTACGCGGACTTGCCAAGTGGCGCAGAAAAACCGTAGACTTCGTTGATGACCTTTGCCTGGGAGCAGCAGAAGCATTGAGCGCCACCACTGCCAAAGCTCCGGTAGAAGAAAAGAAGGAAGAAAAGAAAGAGGTGAAAGCTGTCGTCAATTCCGGTCCGACGGTAATCACCCCGAAGAAACAAGTTACCGTGGAACCTGCCCAGGCTGCTGAAAAGGCATCCGAAGGCATCGTGAAAGATGCCCAAGTCATCGAAGTGCCCCAAGTCAAGAAACCTGCCGCACTGGTTCCTGCCCAAAAGAGCCAGCAGCAAGAATACAAGACCATAGCCCCCGAGCAATTGTCAGCCGATGCCATCCAGACCGGAGCAGGCAAATTGGTTATCGTCATCGGCCAAGAGCCTTTCAACATGACCATGATGACAGCAAACTCCGGAGGTTCTTTGGGCAAAGTCAACGGCAAACCAGTTGTATTCAGCATACTGTCGCCCGACCAGCCGTATGAACAAATGGAAAAAGCAGAAAGCTATACCATCCGTTTCTATCCTACGGGACAGACAGAGCCTACGGTTATTCTGGAATGTAAGAAGCTGCCTTCACCGGCAACGATGGAAGGTATGCCACGCACGTATGTAGGCGAAATTCTGAAAGCAATGGTCAAATGACCGCACACGCAGACTGCAAATTGTAAATAATCAAATCAGGAATAAACAAATGGAAATAAAAAGTAAATTCGACCATTTTAATATCAATGTCACCAACCTGGAACGTAGCATCGCATTCTACGAAAAGGCACTGGGCCTGAAAGAACATCATAGGAAAGAGTCGTCCGACGGCTCTTTCACTCTGGTCTATCTGACCGACGGCAGTACCGGCTTCCTGCTGGAACTGACCTGCTTGAAGGAGCACCCACAAGCCTACGAATTAGGAGAGAACGAGAGTCACCTCTGCTTCCGCGTATCCGGCGATTACGACGCCATACGCCAATACCATAAGGAAAACGGATGGGTATGCTTCGAAAACACTGCAATGGGACTGTACTTTATCAATGACCCGGATGACTATTGGATTGAGGTACTGCCGGAGAAATGATATTTTACATCACTAAAACAACGAAATATATGAGTATAGAAGAAGCGATGATGGGTGGTATTGTCTTCAAAGGCAAAAAGGACAAACCTAAAGAAGAAAACAAGATAAAGACCAAAGCCAAGAAGAAAACCTACATTACCGGGCAACACGGTTCCGCCTCAGCCAAAATGAAAGCAGAAATCCGCCGCAAACGCGCTAACAGACATAAGAAATGATAAATACAGCCTTATTGCCTGCCGACAAGGACCCGATGGGCGCAGCCATAGCCGATTACTTCAAACGGCATAAAGCCGACCGCCTACGCGTGTTCTCTTCACAATTCGATGAGGACGAAATTCCCGTCGAAGAGCTATTCCGCACAGAAAAGCAAATGCCCTTGCTGGAGCGTACTGCTCTGCAAATGGCAACCGGAAGGATTTTGGATGTGGGTGCCGGCAGCGGTTGCCATAGCCTTACCCTGCAAGAAGCCGGAAAAGAGGTCCATGCCATCGACATTTCCCCGCTTTCCGTGGAAGTGATGAAGCAGCGAGGTGTGCGTAGCGTGTCACAAACCAATCTGTTCAATGAACAGTTTGCCGATGAATACGACACTATCCTAATGCTGATGAACGGTTCCGGCATTATCGGAAAATTGGAGAATCTGCCTGATTTTTTCCGGAAGATGAAGCTGCTGCTCCGGCCTGGAGGCTGTGTTTTAATGGATTCCAGCAACCTGAGCTATCTGTTCGAAGAGGAAGATGGCAGTATTGTTATCAACCTTGCCGGTGATTACTACGGAGAGGTAGACTTCCAGATGCAATACAAGAATGTCAAAGGCGACTCCTTTGACTGGCTCTATATCGACTTTCAGACCCTGAGCATCTATGCTGCCGAAAACGGCTTCAAAGCAGAGCTGGTGAAAGAGGGTACACATTATGACTATCTTGCCAAACTATCCCGACAAGCATAAGTGAAGTGCCCCCTAAAAGTTTTTGTCTAACTTTTAGGGGGCACTTCCTTTTTTTATATCTTGCCTATTCCTACTATTCAGAAAGCATTCCGTCAATCTCCTTCACCAAAGAAGCAAATTCTTCAGGGTTATACAAACGTGTCAGCTTCACAATACGCCCTTCCTTATCAATCAGGACATTGCGTGTGATACCTGCCTTGCGGAGCGCATACTTCGCAAATATATCCGCTCCCGGGTCCAGACCCAAAGGATAGGTCACTCCGGTTGACTTACCAAAAGCAATCACTTTCTCCAACGGCTCGTCACGGTCGATGCCAATCAGCATAAAATCCGGATTCGACTTATGCTTCAGCCATATATCCTTCTCAATGAAAGGCATCTCCTTACGGCACACTCCACACCAGCTTGCGGTAAACTGCAACATGACCACCTTCCCACGAAGTTCCGAAAGGGTAATGCTTTTCCCATCCGTCAGCTTCACTGTAAAATCAGGAGCCATCTCCCCTACCTTAACGATGTAGCCGGTACTGTCCGCCACTACATCCTGCGCCTTGCCTGCCATGCTGCACATAGCAAACAGACAGAAAATCAGAAATCCAACTTTTTTCATTTTATTCAATCTTTAATAAGTAAGCTGTAACTATTCAGCGAATGATATTTTATAGAATGGGCAAACAATTCCCTATAACAAAAAACTCCGAAACACTTTTAAAAAGCAGTTTCGGAGTTTTATTCTTCGAGGTACCTGGCAGATTCGAACTGCCGTACACGGTTTTGCAGACCGCTGACTAAGCCACTCATCCAAGGTACCGGTTCTTACAAGAACTCTTTATTTCTTGTTTGCGGATGCAAAGGTAGCACTTTTTTTTGAAACTACCAACTATCCGCAACAACTTTTCTTCTTTTTTTTCGTCACTCCACTACACTCTGCACGCTTCTTATCATACAAATTCTTTAGTTCACAGCCACTTGCACAACTATCACACGGATTACCATTTTCTTTGACCCGATGAAAAAAAGAATAAATACTCATGCCAATCCGCACAGCGCAGAGCAACAACAATAAGGCTACTACCCACTCCTGCCAACTATTCATCATAAAAACAGACCTCCTATCTGATAAATTGCGAAAGACATCAGCCAGGCCAACGTAGTAGTATAAAGCCCCGCAAACACGGCCCACTTCCAACTGCCCGACTCCCCTTTAATGGCTGCCAACGTGGCGATGCACGGAAAATAAATCAGCACAAACACCATGTAACCGAAAGCCACCAGGGGCGTTATCGGAATGCGTTCACCCAAGCTTACGGCATCTGCCTCGGCATCGTCGGCATAAAGCACTCCGAGCGTGCTTACCACCAGCTCCTTGGCGCCCACGCCGGAAAGGATGCCGATGCCCAGCTTCCAGTCGAATCCCAACGGTTCGATGACCGGTTCCATGGCTTTACCAATCCGGCCGATGTAGGAATTCTCCTGCTGTTCCGTCACACTTTCATATTCATCGTGGTTGGGATAATATCCCAATGCCCAGATAACGATGGATGCCACCATAATGATGCCTCCCATCTTGCGGAGATACTGCGCCCCCTTCTCCCACGTATGGCGGAAGATGGCCTTGGACGTCGGCATACGATAAGGCGGCAGCTCCATGACAAACGGCGTATCGTCTCCTTTCACCAGAAAGCGGCAGAAAAGACGTGCCATGACCACTGCCAACAGAATGCCGATGGCATAGATTACTAACAGCACAAAGCTCGCATTGTTCGGGAAGAAGGCGCCTGTCAGCAATAAATAGATAGGCAGACGGGCGCTGCACGACATCAGCGGATTGATGAGCATCGTCACCAGACGGCTCTTGCGGTTCTCGATGGTACGCGAAGCCATAATGGCGGGCACATTACACCCAAAGCCCATAATCAGCGGAATGAAAGACTTTCCATGCAGCCCCATTTTATGCATAATCTTATCCATAATGAAAGCAGCACGTGCCATATAGCCCGAGTCTTCCATCAAGGAAATAAAGAAATAGAGCAACAGAATATTCGGCAGGAAAACAATGACACCGCCCACACCTCCGATAATACCATCCACCAGAAGGTCCTTCAGCGGTCCTTCGGACATGTTGTTGCGTATCAGGTCACCCAATTCGCCTACCAGCCATTCAATCCCCTGCATAGGATAGTCACCCAGCACAAAGGTGCCTTCGAACATCAGATAAAGGAAAAGGAAGAAAATGGGATAACCCCATACACGGTGAGTAACGATTGAGTCTATGATTTGAGTAGTGCGCGACGTATCCTGATGATTGTCCACATAGGTCTCGCGCAGGGCACCGGCTATAAAACCATACTTGGCATCGGTGATGGCCTGCTCGCTCTCCTCGTTCACCACCTTGGCAATCCGTGCCTCTTCCCGGTCGCGGACAGCAAGAATCTCCTTTCCATTGGGCAACTCTTCCACAATCTTTTTCAAGTCTTCGTCGTTCTCCAGCAACTTGATGGCAAGGAAACGCGTGGAATATTTGTGGCGGATGTTCTCATTGACGCTGATGACGCGCTTCACCTCCTCAATGCTACGTTCCAGCTCGGGACCGTGATTGATATGGATATGACGGTAGAAGCCACGCGGCTGTTCTATCTCTTCTTTATGGCTGCCGAAGTCATGGTCGGGAACATACTCCTGATGCCAGCTGCGAAGGTCACTCAATATCTCGCTGCGCATCCTGCCCTTATGGTCGAGGAAGTCGCCGCCTTCGTAAATATTGATAATCACATGGAACAGCTGTTCAATGCCTTTTCCGCTACGGCTGACCGTAGGCAACATCGGAACTCCGAACAACTGGCTGAGCTTTACATAGTCCAGCGTGTTTCCACTGGCTTCCAGCTCATCGTACATGTTCAGTGCAATCACCATGCGCACGTTCATGTCAATCAGCTGGGTGGTGAGATAGAGATTGCGTTCCAGGTTGGAAGAGTCCACAACATTGATAATGATATCCGGCGTTTCATTGATAATGTGCCGGCGGACATAGATTTCTTCAGGGGAGTAGGCCGAGAGGGAATAGGTTCCGGGAAGGTCGACAATACGGAAGTGGTAACCTTGGAAATCAAAATACCCCTCCTTGGCATCTACCGTAACGCCACTGTAATTGCCCACATGCTCGTGCGAACCGGAAGCGATGTTGAAAAGAGAAGTTTTACCACAGTTGGGATTTCCCACCAAAGCCACATTTATGGTGCGGCGTTTGCCGAGGGCCAGTTGCTTCAGCTCATCTTCGCCCAGATGCATGTTTTCGCCCAACCCCTCGTGGTAATCGGGCTGCACAGCCTGCTCCTTAGCTTCCTGCTCACTGATAATCTCTATCATCTCAGCCTCCTGCCGACGAAGAGAAATCTCATATCCCATTACTTTGTATTTGATAGGGTCGCGTAGTGGGGCATTCAGCAAGACCTCCACTGTTTTACCTTTAATAAATCCCATTTCCACAATCCGTTTGCGGAAACCACCGTGTCCCAGCACTTTTACGATTACACCTTTTTCACCGGTATTCAATTCGGACAAACGCATAGTCTTTCTGCCTTTCTTTTCTATTTTGGGGGCAAAGATAATACTTATGTCCGCAAGGCACAAATAATTTAGAATGTTTTTAGAGCCTGTTTAAATTTTATTTAATAACATCCTAATGGATGCGAGTTTTACCATTTCCTCTGCCGAATCGAAAGTTAGCTCATAGTTTCGGCATAGCCTTCTATAATTGTCAAACCATGAAAAGGTTCTTTCCACAATCCATCTTTTACCTATTGGTCTAAAGCCTTTTAGCTTATCACCACTGACGACTACTTCAAGAATGTATCCAAAAGCATTTTTAATCTTCTCAGCTATTTCTCCACGATATCCGGAATCTGCCAATATGACTTTGATGTTGCAAGAGAGTTCCCTCAGACACCTTGCCAACAGATAAGCCGCCTTGCTGTCATGCACACAGGCAATCGTCACCATGACTGCAAGCAGGAAGCCATTTTTATCTACCACCACATGACGTTTAACGCCTTTTACTTTCTTGTTCCCGTCAATGCCATTAAGAGAACGATTATCACCCCAACGTACACTTTGACTATCCATGATACCCAAACTTGCTTCTGCTTTTTGACCCATTTTCACACGTACTTTTTCTCGTAAGTTGTTCAATAATAAATCAAATTCACCCCAAGAAGACCATTTGCGATAATAGTAGTAAACCAACTCCCAAGGAGCGAAGTCTGAGGGAAGCATACGCCATTGGCACCCGGTTTTGACTACATAGAAAATGGCATTCCATATTTCACGCAAATCATATTTTCGTTTCCTTTCTTGCACGTTCAAGATTTTCTTGATAACTTGCCACTGTGTTTCTTCTAAATCCGTCGAATACATAATTATTTGAAGATTGCTAACTAAAAATAATCATTTTCGAGGAAAGAAGAAGCACTCTTTTTATTTCAAACAGGAAAATTTAAACAAGCTCTTAAATAAGAGACACTAAACAATAATGCCCAGAAGGCAGAACACTACTTCCAGAGATACTAAATCGTAACTTCACCACACCTTTGTTCTTTTCTTACCACAGCTGTGGTAAGAAAAGAACAAAGGTGTGGTATGCATAAAACACAGCTGTGGTAAGATTAGCTTTTAGCAAATACGACCTTAGCCGATAGAGATTCTGAAAATAGATACTTGCAGATATGGCAATAAAAATCGTTTGCACTATCTTTGCACCACTCTATAGTTGAATATGCAGAAGGTAGTACAATACATCGAGCGCCACAAGCTCTTCTCGCTGGACGACAAGATACTTGTGGCACTGAGCGGCGGGGCGGACTCCGTGGCGTTGCTGCGCCTGCTCCTCAGCCTGGGATACACATGCGAAGCCGCCCATTGCAACTTCCATCTGCGCGGAGCGGAATCCGACCGCGACGAGCACTTTGTACGCCAACTCTGCCTGGAGCACCGGGTGACGCTGCACACCGTCCACTTCAACACGGAGCAGGAAGCAAAGGAACGGCATATCTCCATCGAAATGGCTGCAAGGGAATTGCGCTACGCGTGGTTCGAAAAAACAAGGGAAGCATGCAGTGCAGCTGTCATTGCCGTCGCCCACCATCAAGATGACAGTGTAGAGACATTGCTGCTCAATCTGATTCGCGGTACCGGCATCAACGGATTGCGGGGTATACGCCCCCGAAACGGACATATAGTCCGCCCCTTGCTCTGCCTGGACAGAAAGGAAATCGTCGGTTATCTGGAAAGTATCGGGCAAGCCTACGTGACAGACAGCACCAATCTGCAGGACGAATATACTCGCAACAAAATACGCTTGAACCTGCTTCCCATGATGCAGGAGATAAACCCCTCCGTCAAGGAAAGCATCCTCAAAACGGCAGAGCATCTGGACGATGCCGCCTCTATATATAATATAGGTATAGAAGAAGCCAAACTGCGAGTCAAGACACCGGAAGGCATAAGTATCGGCGCCCTGAGGCAAGAAGCGGCACCGGAAACGGTCTTATTTGAAATTCTGCATCCGCTTGGATTCAACGCCGCACAAGTAAGGGACATCTGCCAGACATTGGACGGACAGCCCGGCAAAGTCTTTGCCACCCCCGGCTGGCGTGTCATCAAAGACCGCGGCTCGTTGTTGATAGAGCCCGTACAGGAAGCCGTAAAGCCCTTATTGGAAATAAAAGAACATCCTTATACACCGGATTTCATGATTCCACGCAACAAAGCCACCGCCTGCTTTGATGCCGACAAACTCCAGCATCCCCTCTCGCTACGCCTTTGCAGGCAGGGAGACAGCTTCGTGCCCTTCGGCATGAAAGGCCGGAAGAAGGTAAGCGACTACCTGACCGACCGCAAGTTCTCCCTTCTGCGCAAAGAACGGCAATGGGTGCTTTGCTGCGGAGATGACATCATCTGGCTGGTGGGAGAACGGGTGGACAACCGTTTCAGAATAGACGAAAAAACCCGGAAAGTGCTGGTCGTATCAACCATCGACCAGTAGCCATCACAGAATAATTCTGTCCTCCTTCTGTTTCTTGAAGCAATCGGAAAGCAATACGGCAAACGGCGTGTCATACGTGCGCGCCTTCTGCGGACAGCCTTTCACACAAGCACAACATTTGATGCATTTCTCTGCAACCGTATTGCACTCGTCTCCTTTTATAATGGCTCCTGCAGGACAATGCTTCACGCAATATCCGCAATGCGTACAACGTTCCGCATCCACTTGCGGAGTACGGGGCATAGGCACCCCACTCTTACGCAACTTGACGACTCTGCGCAAAAAGCGGAGCAACGGGAAGAAAGGCTGGCGCGGACGCTGGATACGGGTCACATCCACCCCATACAGTTTCTCCATATCTTCGGCCGCCGCAATTTTAGCACGTATCTTTTCACCAAAAAGCTTTGCATACTCCAAGTCGTCCGCATCCGGACGTCCGGCCGCCACCGGATATTTCTCACTGCTATAAGAGTGCTCTCCTACAAACGTAGCACCTGCAATTACCTTGAAGCCCAACCTCGTGACAAAAGCATCCAATTCCACCAAAGCCTTCTCATAGGCCCGGTTGCCGTACACCACCACAACCACGGCAGGTGCACCGTCAGCATGAAGCTCCTTCATCCGCTCCAATGCCAAAGGAGCCACATGACCGCCATATACGGGCACCGTGATGACCGCCAAAGCATGGGAAGGCACCTCCCTTTTACCCGCCGCCTCCAAGGTGAGGTCCACTTTGGAGACAGACGAAATTCCCGTTCCGTGAACAATTGCCTCTCCCACTTGTTTAGAGGTACAAGTAGGTGAAAAAGTTATCAACTGTACTTCATCTATATTCATAAACCAATCCTTCATGTTGTTGTTAATACAGCAAAGATAAAGTTTTAAAATTAAAAAAAAAGACGAATTGTTTATGAAACCAAAAATATTTATTACCTTTGCACCGTTGAAACATTCTGCGACTTCTTGCTGTGGCAAGAATTGTTTATCAGATTTCCGGTTCAATAATAAATATCCCATATAAATCATATATCACAAGGTAAACTTGCCCAAGTTGCTTCCTACAACAACTGCAACTGTGCACTTATGCCTTTCAATAAAAGTAAATTTTAAACCATTCACATATATACTGTATGTATAATATCATTCAATTGAACGACAAAAATTTGTCGGAACTTCAATCTATTGCCCAAGAACTGGGTATTAAAAAAGACAGACTCACTCAAAAAAGAAGAACTTGTTTACAAGATACTTGATGAACAAGCCATCGCAGGTGCTACCAAAAAAGTTGCCGCCGACAAGCTGAAGGAAGAGCGTAAAGGGGAAAAGCAAAAACGCTCGCGCGTCACTGTAAAGACCGTAAAAAAGGAAGGTGCCGACAAAGTGTTCTCAGCCAATAAAAACGGAGACCTCACCAAAGCCAAAACAGAGGAAGCACCGGCTGCGAAAGAACAACCCAAAACTGTGGAAGCACCCCAAGAACCGACCATAGAAGCTGCAACGCCGGCGCCAGCCAAAGAAGCCGCCGTACCCAAACGCAAACCGGGACGCCCCCGCAAGGTAAAGGAAGAGACTGCTGCACCCCAAGCAACAGAAACCCCGAAGGTTGCCGAACCGGAATTGAATTTCGAGGCTAAAGCTCCGAAAACAGAACCTCAGGCAGAAGCCAAAGCAGAAAAGAATATCGTACCGGACGAAAGCCCTATCTTGGCCGAAGCGGCAGATGACTTCATCCCCATTGAAGACCTCCCTACGGAAAAAATAGAATTGCCATCCGAACTCATCGGCAAATTCGAAGCGACCAAAGCAGAAACTCCCGCCACTCCCACTCCCACTCCTGCCGCTGCCCCAGCCGAACCGCAACAGCCACAACGCCCGCGCCTCCGCGCCCGCGACAACAACAACCCATACAATAACAACAACAATAACAACCGCAACGGTGGCTATAACCAACAGCGCCCCGTGCAGCAGCGCCCTGCACAACCGTATAACAACGGAGAGAACTATCCCGCCGCTCCGGAACGCAAACCCGTAATAGAACGCGAGAAGACGTACGAATTCGATGACATCCTCACCGGAACCGGTGTACTGGAAATCATGCAGGATGGCTACGGCTTCCTCCGTTCCTCCGATTACAACTATTTGTCCTCACCGGACGATATTTACGTATCACAATCACAAATCAAATTGTTCGGCCTGAAAACCGGTGATGTGGTAGAAGGCGTAATCCGTCCCCCGAAAGAAGGCGAAAAGTACTTCCCGCTGGTAAAAGTATCCAAAATAAACGGACGTGACCCGGCTTTCGTACGCGACCGCGTACCGTTCGAGCACCTCACTCCCCTCTTCCCGGACGAGAAGTTCAAGCTTTGCAAAGGCGGATACTCCGACTCTATGTCGGCCCGTGTCGTAGACTTGTTTGCCCCCATCGGCAAAGGTCAGCGTGCCTTGATTGTGGCACAGCCCAAAACCGGTAAGACCATCTTGATGAAAGACATAGCCAACGCCATTGCCGCCAATCATCCGGAAGTCTACATGATTATGCTGCTCATCGACGAACGCCCGGAGGAAGTTACCGACATGGCGCGTACCGTCAATGCGGAAGTAATCGCCTCTACCTTCGACGAACCGGCAGAACGCCACGTGAAGATTGCCGGCATCGTCCTTGAAAAAGCAAAACGCATGGTGGAATGCGGACACGATGTTGTCATCTTCCTCGACTCCATCACCCGCCTGGCACGTGCCTACAACACCGTATCCCCGGCTTCCGGCAAAGTGCTTTCCGGTGGTGTGGATGCCAACGCATTACATAAGCCCAAACGCTTCTTCGGTGCAGCACGTAACATCGAGGGCGGCGGTTCACTGACCATCCTTGCCACTGCCTTGATTGACACTGGCTCAAAGATGGACGAGGTTATCTTCGAAGAATTCAAGGGTACGGGTAATATGGAGTTGCAGCTCGACCGCAACTTGTCCAACAAGCGTATCTTCCCGGCTGTCAACATCGTTGCCTCCAGCACTCGCCGCGATGACCTGCTGCAAGACAAGCAGACACTGGACCGCATGTGGATTCTCCGCAAGTACCTTGCCGACATGAATCCGATAGAAGCCATGGACTTCGTAAAAGACCGTATGGAAAAAACCAAAGACAACGACGAATTCCTGATGAGCATGAACAGTTAACAGCAACTGCATACAGATATTGTACAAAAGCTTCCATTTACGTTCATAAACGTAGGTGGAAGCTTTTTTTATATCCGTTTTTTCATACATTTGCCACCATACAATAACCTTGAACAAATAAAATCCAAATCTGATGAAAACGATTCACTCTTTTATGGGAATGGCATTGTGCAGCTTTCCGGTAATGGCACAGCAATCGCCCAATTTTCTTATTATCCAATGCGACCATCTGACCCAGCGGGTAGTAGGCGCATACGGTGCCGACCCCAGCTGCACTCCACCTATAGACCGAATTGCCTCCCAAGGTGTAACATTTGCCAACGCATACGTGGGATGCCCCCTCAGCCAACCGTCACGCGCTGCCTTATGGAGCGGACTGATGCCGCATCAAACCAATGTACGTTCCAACTCGGCCGAACACATCAATCCTCCGCTGCCCGACAGCATTCCGACCCTGGGAAGCCTCTTCACCGCCAACGGTTATGAGGCCGTCCACTTTGGCAAAACCCATGACATGGGTTCCCTAAGGGGATTCCGCCACAAGGAACCGGTTGCCAAGCCCTTCACCGACCCCGAATTTCCCGTCAACAATGACAGCTTTCTGGATGTAGGAACCTGCGAGGATGCCGTGGCCTATCTCAGCAATCCGCCGCAAGAACCTTTCATCTGCATAGCCGATTTCCAAAACCCGCACAATATCTGCGGATATGTAGGCGAAAATAAAGGGGAGCACATAGATAGCCCCATCAGTACCCCACTCCCGCTACTACCCGAAAACTTTGAAGTGGAAGACTGGGAAAAACTTCCGTTGCCCATTCAGTACATCTGCTGCAGCCACCGGAGGATGATGCAAGCCGCCCACTGGAACGAGGACAATTACCGGCACTACGTCGCCGCCTTCCAGCATTACACGCGGATAGTGGCCAGACAGATAGAGAGTGTACTGGAAGCCCTCTACTCCACTCCCGCCGGCAAAAATACAATTGTCATTGTACTGGCAGACCACGGAGACGGAATGGGGTCACACCGCATGGTAACCAAGCAGGTCAGCTTTTACGAAGAAATGACAAATGTGCCCTTCATCATAGCCGGTCCCGGTATTCATCCCCGTCAAAAACCGGTGGAAGATTTACTGACCCAACCCACTATCGACCTGCTGCCCACTCTCTGTGAACTGGCAGGCATTCCGGTGCCTTCCTCCAAGCCCGGCATCAGCCTTGCCCCTTTCCTGAAAGGCGAGAAGCAAAAGAGACAGCACCCCTATGCAGCCTCCGAATGGCACAGTGAATACGAAGTGACCGTCAGCCCGGGACGGATGATACGCAGTCCCAGATACAAATACACACACTATCTGGAAGGCAACGGGGAAGAACTGTATGATATGCTGAAGGATAAAGGAGAAAGACGAAACCTTGCCCATGACCCCAAATACTCAAAGATTCTGGCCGAGCACCGGGCACTGCTGGACGACTACATCCGCCGCACACAGGACGACTACCGAAGCCTGAAAGTTGAAGCCGACAAGAGATGGCGCAGCCACGCACCGGGATATCCCAACCACGAAGGACCCTGCGCCAGAGACATTATCAATAGAAAGTAAGCAAAAAGAACTAAAAAAAACAGAATAATATAGATGATTATCAGTGCCTTGACCGGCACTTCCATTCTTTTCGCCCATCCCGCTGCAAGTCTTCAATAATATTCTGCTTCAAAAGAAGGCAGTTAAAGGGATTTTTTGTACTTTTGCGCCTCAATAAGAGTAATTTGTAATTTATAATTGTAATTATATCATTATGTTCGATAATTTAAGCGAAAGACTGGAAAGGTCGTTTAAAATTCTGAAAGGTGAAGGAAAGATCACCGAAATCAATGTTGCGGAAACCCTGAAAGATGTGCGTAAAGCACTGTTGGACGCTGACGTAAACTACAAAGTAGCCAAAACTTTCACTGATACTGTTAAGGAAAAAGCATTAGGACAAAACGTGCTGACAGCTGTAAAGCCCAGTCAGTTGATGGTAAAAATCGTGCACGATGAACTGACCCAGCTCATGGGCGGCGAGACTTCTGAAATAAACCTCGACTCCAAGCCTGCCATTATCCTAATGTCCGGTTTGCAAGGCTCCGGTAAAACAACTTTCTCCGGAAAGCTGGCCCGCATGCTGAAGAGCAAGAAGAACAAAAAGCCGTTATTGGTGGCTTGTGACGTGTACCGTCCTGCCGCTATCGAGCAGTTGCGTGTACTGGCTGAACAGATTGACGTACCGATGTACTCGGAACCGGACAGCAAAAATCCGGTAGCCATTGCCCAAAATGCCATCCAAGAAGCCAAAGCCAAAGGTTACGACCTTGTAATTGTCGATACAGCCGGACGTCTGGCAGTAGACGAAGAGATGATGAACGAGATTGCCGCTATCAAGAAGGCCATCAATCCGGACGAGATTCTGTTCGTAGTGGATTCAATGACCGGTCAGGATGCAGTGAATACCGCTAAGGAATTCAACGAACGGCTCGACTTCAATGGTGTAGTATTGACCAAACTGGATGGTGATACCCGCGGTGGTGCCGCTCTTTCTATCCGTTCGGTGGTGAACAAGCCGATCAAGTTTGTAGGTACAGGTGAAAAGCTGGATGCCATCGATCAGTTCCATCCCTCACGTATGGCCGACCGTATTCTCGGTATGGGTGACATCGTTTCATTGGTGGAACGTGCCCAGGAACAATACGATGAAGAAGAAGCAAAACGCCTGCAAAAGAAGATTGCCAAGAATCAATTCGACTTCAACGACTTCCTGAGCCAGATTGCACAAATCAAGAAAATGGGTAACTTGAAGGAACTTGCCTCCATGATACCGGGCGTAGGCAAAGCCATCAAGGATATAGACATTGACGACAATGCCTTCAAGAGCATTGAAGCCATCATCTACTCCATGACTCCGGAAGAACGCAGCAATCCGGCCATTCTGAACGGTTCACGCCGCCAGCGCATTGCCAAAGGTAGCGGTACGAATATTCAGGAAGTAAACCGCCTGCTGAAACAGTTTGACCAGACCCGCAAGATGATGAAGATGGTCACTGGCAGCAAGATGGGTAAGATGATGCCGAAACTTAAAAGATAAGATAACAGCCTATGACACTGATTGATGGAAAAGCAATTTCAGAGCAAGTAAAGCAAGAGATTGCAGCAGAAGTAGCCGAGATAGTGGCTCGTGGGGGTAAACGCCCGCATCTGGCCGCTATTCTTGTAGGACACGATGGAGGTAGCGAAACCTACGTTGCCGCCAAAGTAAAGGCATGCGAAGTTTGCGGATTCAAGTCCTCACTTATCCGCTACGAGGCAGACGTTACCGAAGAGGAGCTGCTTGCCAAGGTACGCGAATTGAACGAGGATGCGGATGTGGACGGTTTCATCGTACAGCTTCCCTTGCCCAAGCATATCTCCGAGCAGAAAGTGATTGAAACCATCGACTACCGCAAGGATGTGGACGGCTTTCATCCCATCAATGTGGGACGGATGTCCATTGGCCTTCCCTGCTATGTATCCGCTACTCCCAACGGTATCCTCGAACTGCTGAAGCGCTATCAGATAGAGACTTCAGGCAAGAAGTGCGTGGTGTTGGGACGCAGCAACATTGTAGGCAAGCCCATGGCTGCCCTGATGATGCAGAAGGCTTATCCCGGCGATGCCACAGTGACCGTATGCCACAGCCGCAGCAAAGACCTGGTAAAGGAATGCCAGGAAGCGGACATCATCATTGCTGCGTTGGGACAACCGAACTTTGTTAAGGCGGAAATGGTCAAGGAAGGTGCTGTCGTTATTGATGTAGGTACTACCCGTGTGCCCGATGCCTCCAAGAAATCCGGGTTCAAGTTGACCGGTGATGTGAAATTCGATGAAGTAGCTCCTAAATGTTCATTCATTACCCCCGTACCAGGAGGCGTAGGTCCGATGACTATCGTTTCCCTTATGAAGAATACATTGCTCGCCGGCAAGAAAGCAATCTACCAATAACAACGTAATGAAAACGCTCGCCGTCTTCATGGCTGTCTTACTGTATAGCGTAACCCTTTCCTCCCAGGAAAGGATTACGCTATTATTTGTCGGTGACCTGATGCAGCACCAGGCACAAATAGACGCAGCACGTGTATCTGAAGGAAAATATGACTACTCCTCCTGCTTCTCCCTCATAAAAGAGCAAATATCCCAGGCAGACCTCGCCATAGGAAATCTGGAAGTCACATTGGGGGGCAGGCCCTATCGGGGCTATCCTATGTTCAGCGCCCCCGATGAATATCTTCAGGCCATAAAGGACGCCGGATTCGATATTTTACTGACAGCCAACAACCACTGTCTGGACCGTGGAAAAAAGGGAATGGAGCGTACCATACAATTACTTGACTCCTCCGGTATTCGTTACGCAGGCACCTACAAGAATCTGTCGGAGCGCAGGCAACGCTATCCCCTGTTCATCAACAGAAACGGCTTTCGCATTGCCCTACTCAACTATACTTACGGCACCAATGGTATCAAGGCTACCTCTCCCAATATCGTAAACTATATTGATAAGAATACCATCCTGCAAGATATCCAAAGTGCCAAGGCACGCCAACCGGATGCCATTATTGCCTGCATGCATTGGGGAGAGGAATATCAGTCCCTTCCCAACCGTGAGCAACGCGAACTGGCCAACTGGTTGCTCCAACAAGGCGTAACACATATTATCGGTTCACACCCTCACGTCATTCAACCGATGGAACTACGTACCAATGGTACCGAACAGCACATCATAGTCTACTCCTTGGGAAACTTCATTTCCAATATGAGCAAGGCCAACACTGACGGCGGCCTCATCTTCACTTTGCAGTTGGAGAAACATCCTCTCCCCCAACCCATCCGTCCCTCTTACACCGGTCAGAGTCAGACGCCTCTACCAGACTCCAATCCTCTGCCTTTTCCATACTGTCGTGTTTCCTATTGTGGATATAATCTGGTCTGGACCGGCCGGCCGGAACTTACTAAAGAAAAAAATTACATTCTTTATCCTGCCAGTTTTCCTACAGAACATTTAACGCCGGAAGCTCGTAAACACCTGGAAATCTTTGTCAAAAGCTCTCGAAAGCTGCTCCAGCAGCACAATATAGGTATCTACGAGAAGAAAAAATAATGCAGAAATCTCAAAAATTTTCGTCTCATTCTTTGCAATATTAAAGATTATCCCTATCTTTGCACCGCATTTAAGAAATGCACTAACATGGTGGCTGTAGTTCAGTTGGTTAGAGCGTCAGATTGTGGTTCTGAATGTCGTGGGTTCGAGTCCCATCTGCCACCCGCAAAGAAGAGGAAATTCGAAAGAATATTCCTCTTCTTTTGTTATTGTCCAAACAATCCCCCAAAGGGAGGCAACGTGGAATCAATGTAAAAAATTGTAGGGATACTCCTCACAGAGTATCCCTACATCATAGGAAGGAATCAATTACCTAAACCAGTCCTTGTACAAAAGAGTTTACTTTCTCAAAATGTTCAAAATAGCTGGAAACTTATTCCGATATTTTGCATTCTGTATCAATCACACTTAATAGTACTTCCTTCCTTACTTTATCAAGCCAGTGATAAGACAACCCGTTATCACCTTATAGAAATAAGAATACAAAAGAAATATTTCATCTTTCAAAGAACATTCTATACCAACACTTTACTATTTTCGATTTCCGTCATGCAAATATAACCCTTTTTGTTTATACGAAAAGCAAAATCAGTTATCTTTGCAAAGATGAAACTCAATTAAACATGAAAATTCTTTGGATAGACCTCAATAGCTCGTATGCACACTCTTCGTTGGCACTCCCTGCACTGCACGCACAAATAGCAAAAAACAATTCCGTAAAATGGGAAATCGTATCTGCCACCATCAATGAAAACGTAGGAATGATTGTCGACGAAATATACCGGCACCAACCCGACATCATTGCCGCAACAACATGGTTGTTCAACCACGAACAACTGTTGCACATAACAGCGAGATTAAAAGCATTGCTTCCCAATAGCTGCTTCATCTTGGGCGGACCTGAATTCTTAGGAAACAATGAAGACTTTCTGCATAAAAACCCTTTCATCGACTGCGTATTCAGGGGAGAGGGAGAAGAAGCATTCCCCCAATGGCTGTCTTGCTGGAACCAGCCGGAAAAATGGAACAGTATTCCGGGACTCTGCTATATGAATCCTCAAAAGCAATATATAGACAACGGCATAGCCCGTGTACTTAACTTTTCCCGGCTCGTACCACCGGAAAACAGCAGTTTCTTCAATTGGAGCAAACCATTCGTACAACTGGAGACTACCCGAGGCTGTTTCAACACATGCGCATTCTGCGTCAGCGGTGAAGAAAAACCGGTGCGCACACTGTCCATTGAAAGTATCCGTGAACGCCTTCAAATTATCCACAGTCATGGAATAAAAAACGTACGCGTCCTCGACCGGACCTTTAATTATAATCCGCGCCGTGCTAAAGAATTACTGCAACTTTTCCTGGAATTCAACCCGGACATATGCTTTCACTTAGAAATACACCCTGCACTATTATCCGAAGAGCTGAAAAATGAATTGAAAAAGCTACCTAAAGGATTGCTCCATCTCGAGGCCGGTATTCAAAGCCTGCGCGAACCGGTCCTCCAGAAAAGCCGTCGGATGGGAAGCCTGGAGGACTCACTGCAAGGTCTTCGTTTCCTATGTTCCCTACCCAATATGGAAACACACGCCGACCTCATTGCCGGCTTGCCTCTATACCGCCTATCCGAAATATTTGAAGATGTGCGTACACTTGCCGGATACAATGCCGGCGAGATACAGCTTGAATCCCTGAAGTTACTTCCCGGCACAGAAATGAGAAGAAGAGCGGAAGAACTAGGCATCCGATATTCTCCTCTCCCCCCTTATGAAGTGCTTCAAACAAATGAAATCAGTGTCAACGAGCTTCAAACAGCCCGGCAACTGTCACGTCTTCTGGATGGATTCTATAACACAACTGCTTGGCAAGCCATCACCCGCAAGCTGATTCTGGATGACAACGACTTCCTACGTCGCTTTCTGGAATTTTTAATCGATAAAAATCTTATAGACCAGCCCATGAGCCTGGAAAAGCGAGGCCTCGTACTCTATGAATTCTGCAGTATGCATTATCCGGCCTATAAAATCATGGTCACCATTGCCTGGATAGAGGCAGGCATGTCATTAAAGAAAAAACCAGCAGAGAAAGTCAAGACCAAGCGCCAGATGCCACCGGAATATTGGGAAGTCATCTATGGAAACTACAAAGAAAGCCTCCGCTTATGTTTTCTACCCATTGACGACAATACCCAAAATGGTTATTGGTTCGGCTTCGAATCGGAAATACAAAAAGCAGAACCAGTATTCAAAGCCAAAGAAATAATGGAGAGGTGTCAAAATACACAATCACCGCAGATTAACACAGATAAAAGTTCTTGATTATCAGAAATTCTATAGCAATCTGTGTAACCTGCGGTGAGTTATGCCCTCATTTCTTCTCCTATCCGCAGTGGAAATACTTCTCGACCAGTTTCAGCATCTCCTCCGGACTGTCTTGTATCTCTGCACGCAAGGTTCTATCCTCGTAAGAACGCAGTTTGGAAATAACCCCATCAACCATTGCAGGACTGAACACATGATATTGCTCAAAGACAGCACGCTGTCTTTCCAAACAATCGGCAGAAGCGGCACAACTATCAGGAAGCTGTTCCAGTTGTTTCAACTTATCTTCATTTTCTTTCTTGTGGATATTTACATTGACATATGTTTTTTCTGCAATTCCTAAAGCATCGTCTATCTCAAATCCATAACGGCAAGCTACAGCAAGTCCGGCAATCAATTGATACAAATCGGCCGAACCGTCAGGAGAGCGCATTTCCACGGTTTGTTTCTGTGTAGTATCATAATGACTTGGGGTCTCCAACGGATTTGCCAACATGCACATATCCGTTTTTGCCGACCAGCCCAACGGAACGCGTACCAATACCGAACGGTTGCGGTCGCCCCAGCAAATGTTGGTCGGTGCTTCCTGATGAGGAACCAGACGAAAATAGGAAGTAGGATTTGTATTACCGAAAGCCGTAATGGAAGAAGCCAGCTTCATCATGCCCGCAATGGCCTTACGGGCTGTTTCAGAAAGTGCCCCATCTTTCAGCATCTGGTTCTGCCCGTCCTTCATGATACGCATATGTATATGTAATCCGGAACCGGCTTTTCCTGCCGTGATTTTCGGTGCAAAAGTAATGTTATATCCATACTGGCTAGCCAGATTACGAATAACCCATTTTGCTATCACCAGTTGGTCAGCAGCCTCCTCGGCACGCACCGGCAGGAACTCTATTTCATTCTGCTCATAAATCTTATCGTCCAGCGTAAAATTACCGACTTCAGAATGCCCATACTTTATCTGTCCGCCTGCCTGCGCAATATATGACATACATTCCGTACGGAAGTCATTGAACTTGGCATAAGGAGCAGATTCATGATAGCCACGCTGGTCGGTAGCCGGGAACAATCCGTCATTTTCAGAAATGACATAATATTCCAATTCTCCCATAGCCTGAAATTCCATCCCCGTAACCGTAGTGAATGCCTGACATGCCTTACGCAGGGTATATTCCGGAGAACTTTCCAGCGGTTCACCATCCTTATTGAAATAAGAACAGAGCATTGACAGTGTGGGCAATTCAGAAAAAGGGTCTATAAAAGCGGTCCGGAAACGCGGCACTACATACAAATCACTGCTACCGGCCTCTATAAACGGAAACAAGCTGGAACCATCTACGCGTTCACCACATGTAAGTATGGCATCAAGGTATGCTTCATTATTGATGACAAAGTTCAGTGTCTTCAGTCGCCCGTCTGCTGCTGGATACATGAAGTTCACCATGCGGATATCGTTCTCCTTGATATAAGAAATAATGTCTGCTTTCGTAAATTCGGAAGCCGGTTTTTGAAGAGCAGCCACCAATAAATTGGGGCTCATGGATAATTCCTGGTTCATAATACGCTGGTTGTTTTTAGTTTTCTATATGGTTAACAAAACACATGCAATTTTTTGTCACAATAAAAAACTGCTGTTTCGCAAAGATACTAAAAGTTGTATCAGAAAAGAAACAAACAACCTAAATCTTATCAGAGAGCCTCAACCTTTTCCGTCGTATCCCCACTTCACGTAAATAGCCCCCCAAGCAAATCCTGCTCCGAATGCTGTAAAAATCAGTTTATCCCCCTTTTTCAGCTTATCCTCGAAATCCCATACACACAATGGAAGCGTGCCGGCACTTGTATTTCCATACCGTTCTATATTGACCATTACCTTTTCGGGAGATACTCCCAAACGTTGCGAAACTGCAGTAATTATACGCATGTTTGCCTGATGGGGAATCACCCAGTCAATGTCCTCCTTCGCCAAGTGATTCCTCTCCATGACCGCCTCACAAGCATCTGCCATATTGGCCACAGCATATTTAAAGACTGTACGTCCTTCCTGATAAATATAATGCATCCGATTGTCCAGTGTATAGTAAGATGGAGCACATACGGAGCCTCCCGCTTTGATATGTAAAAAGGGCAGACCTTTCCCGTCTGTTCTCAATACGGCATCCATTACTCCCATATCCTCCCGGGTGGGTTCCAGCATGAAAGCGGCAGCACCGTCACCAAAAATCGGACAAGTGGCACGATCGGTATAATCAATCACCGACGACATTTTATCAGCCCCTACTACAATGACCTTCTTGTATTTTCCCGAACGGATAAAATTGGCTCCAGTTTCCAATGCATACAAAAAGCCACTACAAACAGCCTGCATATCAAAAGCAAAAGCATTCTTAAGCTTTACTCTCTCACATAATATGGATGCTGTTGAAGGAAAATGATAATCGGCCGTTGTAGTGGCCACAATCACCAAATCAATATCATCAGGATTAGATTTTGTACGTTGCATTAATTGTTTTACAGCTTTACGGGCCATAAACGAAGTCCCCAATCCTTCTTCGTGCAAGATACGTCTTTCCTTTATACCGATACGCCCCATTATCCACTCATCTGTCGTATCTACCATTTTGGATATTTCTTCATTGGTCAGAATATAGTCAGGAACATACCCTCCCACTCCCGTAATTACTGCATTTATTTTCTCCATTAATTCTATCTAGTTTAGTATTGGAATCGGCTCAAAGATAATATTCTTAAAACGCCGAGCGCAAATATACTGAAAAGAGGGTAAAATCCAATAAAGGAAGAACAAAAAGACACTCCCGACAAACTATCACATGGATATACAAAAAAAATCAACTGTCCTTTTTCTATCATTCTTTTGTCAATTTTGTATCAATGAGTTTGAGCAATACAGACTAAATTTGCATAATAAAATGTATCGGGTATTTAAAGAGCAAGTAACTAATCAAAAATACATACAAATAAAATTAACATAACATTTTTATATCTTATGAAACAAAACCGCTTAATTAGCATTGGGGCTTTCATTTTAGTGCTTGCACTTTCAGGCCTTATGACAGGTTGTATGGAGAAAGACGTATACGACCCGAATCGTGAAAAAGAACCTCTTCCTGACCCGGATAAATATTTCGGCTTTGAGATGCGCAGTGATGTCCGGCTTTCTGTCAACTATGACATTTACGGGTTTACTCCTTTGATAGAAATTTACGGTGAAAATCCGATGGAAACAGTGGAAGGTACGCCGATAAAGAAAGAGGGTATAGAAGCCTTGTTCAAAACCTATACCGACAACAGCGGTAAGTATGAGGGAAAAATGCAGCTTCCTACCTATCTTAATAAAGTTTATTTATATACTGCGACATGGGGATTGCCGGGATGCATAGAACTTGAAATTAAAGACAATGCTGTCATTTTTGACATGTCGGCAAAATCAAATCCTAAAACAAAGTCTGTCACTCGCGCTTCGTCTGATGTACCTTATTTAGTAAACAAATCCCAAAATCTATACTCACTGTGCTATTGGGGAGAAGGAGGTCAGCTGAACAGCCAATATATGACAAAGGAAAAAAATATTGGTAATGAAAGTATTTTGGATTTGACAGACCGGATGAAAACATTCTTCAATAAAGGAGGACAAGACAATTCAAAATTACTTGGTAATGGAAAAACTATCAATATTTCGATAAAGGAGGACAACACCGCATTGAATCTCATTTTTCTCAATCGAAGTGCAAGTTATAACAATACTTTCGGATATTATTTTTATAAAACCGGAACGTCCGTCGATGTAGACCAAGTGAGGAAATACATTATATTCCCCAATGTGTCTTTTGACTGGTATGGCGGCCAAATATTGATTTTAGAATCCGGGAATAAAGTTCGTCTGCTTTACTTCGATGAAGACGGCCAAGCCCATGATACATTCCCAGCAGGATATACAGTAGGCTGGTTTCTTTATGCCGACGGTTTTAAGAACGGTTATGGAAATAATTTAGAAGATTATCTTAAATTGCCTGATTTATATAATCCATACAATTCAAATCTTCGCACTTCCAATCCCCAAAACAACATGTCGGCCTTTGTCTCTGTTAAAGACCAAAAAAGCGGCAAGACGATTCTTGGAGCAGAAGATGGTGTAAATCAAAGCTACTGTGACCTTTTATTTTATGTAGATGCTACTCCGGGAAGTTCTATTGACGATCCTGAAAGGCCGTCTATTCCCGATGAAGGTGATAAAGAAGAACCCAAACCCGATGAAGATGAAAATGTTACCGGCACACTGGCATTCGAAGATATTTGGCCTTCCGGTGGCGATTATGACATGAATGACGTAATTGTAGAATACGAACGCAAAGTCTATTTCGACAAAAAGAATATAGTAACGAAGATCGTTGACGAATTCACTCCGGTACATGATGGCGCTACATATGTTAACGCATTTGCCTATCAGATAGATGCAGCACAAATTGGCGATAAAATCACTTTGCCGGAAGGTGCAATATTGGAAAAAGAGACTTCGTCCATTATCGTAATGTCCAATGCCAAACAGAATATAGGCAATAAATATGTAGTCACCAGAGAATTCAACGGTTCTTTCCTAAAGAATCAGCTATTGTCCTATAATCCATACATCATCGTAAAATATTCACAAGGAGAACAGAATCGCACAGAGGTTCATCTGCCCAAACACAAAGCTACAGCTTATGCCAATCAGTCATTGATTGGCAGCAATGATGATGCTTACTATATCGACCGTAAAGGAGCATATCCATTTGCTATCGATATACCGATGCTAGGGTTTACCCCGGTAACAGAAAGGAACAGAATTGACAGCCAATATCCCGGTTTTGCTACATGGGCAAAATCAATGGGAAATGACTGTAAGGATTGGTATAAAAAATAACAGAACAAAAGACAATGAATCATGTGTGGAGTGCCCCCTTATTCGGACGCTCCACCTGTTTTTTTTTGAATTATTGCATATTGACTTGGAGAAATATTATATTCTGCCATGAAACACCTGGAAAAATAAGAAGGATTGGAATAGCCTACCATATACATTACTTCCGATACAGTGAATCTGCCTTGTAATAAAAGTGTAGCGGCTCTTATCATCCTAACACGCCGAATAAGGCTTACTGGAGTAACCCCCGTCAACTGTTTAATCTTTCGATACAACAGTTTTCGATTCATTCCCAACAGTTGACAGAGCATAGCAACATTAAACTCTGTATTTTCCATATGCTCTTCCAACACTGAAACAAGCTTGTTAAGCCAAATTCGTTTCAATTCCAGTTGTCTGTTTTCCAATGGTTTGCATGAATCCATTTTCTCCAATTTTAATATTCCTTCTAAGATCTGTTTGGCTTGTAGTGAGTCCATACCAACTTGATTTTGCAAAGCCTGCAGTTCATTTTTATCTGGTAAAGACACAATAATATTAATTAAGACTCCAGTATCATTTTCCTCACATCTTATGTCAACCTGGCCTTGATATAGATTAACAAATTTGGGAATTAAATGTAACCCCACAAGAGCGATTATTTCATCTATTATTTTAAGATATTCTTTCATATCTTTCTTGCCTTTTGGTATAAGTACAAATTATCCAAATATCAGACAAACATTCTCTCACGGTATTCTGACGGAGTAGTGCCTGTATGCTTACGAAAAAAACGTGTCATCGTAGAATTCGATTGAAAATTAGTTCGTGAAACCACTTCCTTTATTTCAAGATTGGAGTCTTTCAATAAGACTTTTATCTCAAGTATGGTATATTCCACAATCCACTCTTTAGCCGAACGACCAGTATTATCTGTTATTAACATTGTCAGATATTTAGGTGAGATACACATCTTATCTGCATAAAATGCCACATCACGACTTATAGTATGATACTCTATAACCAAATAAAAGAATTCAAAAACCTGCTTCTCTTTACGTACAAACTTCACGGAAGCCATAGCCTTGGGGTTACTCTTATAGCCCACATACAAGTCCCAATAATAAACCCTCAATAAATACATCACCGATTCCCTCCTAAGAAAGGCACAAGATAAATCTACACGGCATGACAATATATGACAGAAATGAACAAAGCGCTTATACTCTTCTTCACTGAGCGGAGAGCTATAATATTTCCTCATATAGAAAAAATAGTCAAGTGTAAGCCTACCCAGCCCATTAATGGTATCCATAAACAATTTCTTTGGTACTTTAAAGAAAATAACGGCAAAGTCTGTACTGATTTCGGTTATACTTGCCAACTGATAAGGAAAAATAGTTATCAAATCATTCTTCACAACCCTGCGTTTATTAGAAAACACATTAAAAAGAGCAGAGCCTCCGGTACAAACTCCATTTATCCCTTCTTCTAGATATGTCGGAATCCCGTCAAGAGGCAAATCAATTACCTTTGTATAAATATTGAACTCCTCTAAATCAAACACACCACTTGAAAAAGGCCTATTATCTTTTGTAGCTTTTACCATATTTGTTTTAAATATTATGCTAAGTTACAAAAAAAAATCATTTTTAGATTATTTGTTCTAAAATTGCACATATATACTGAAGTTCAGTCAAAACTAAAGTATAAATTCTTATTCTATAAAGGGCTAAATAATATCCGATAGGGCAGAGATAATGGAATAAAAAAAGTCCCACAAATCGTTGAATTTATGAGACTTACCTATTCATTATCCAGTTAGTTCAGCGGAGAGACAGGGTTCTGAACTTGTCAGCCTATTCTCTCTGTATATCAGCGTTATAACATCAAGGTAAAGAACAAATGTAGCAAAATTGTAGCACATTTCTGAAGGCTTTTTGAAACCCTTTTGAATGCCTATGCCATCATTTTATCACGGTTCAAAGATACTAAAAAACGAACACATTGCCAAATACTTTATAATAAATATTTTCAGCCACTCCACTGCTACACTTTTTAGTGCAAGGTGCGAGCCTATTTATATATATAGGCTTGCACCTTGCACTAACGGAGACTGTGTGTGGCATTGCACCAATGACTACATTTACAAACAACGTCTTACTACCAAAAACTTATATCAGTCATCTCCCGGTTATGGTTAATCATTTGAGGCCTTACAATATCTGTATCATCCGGAAGGTCTTGCCAAAGAAATTATGTATATGTTTATGAAAAGGCTTTCTTGAGACATTTATGCTTTTCAAAATATAGTTTATACAGACCTTACCTATTGACTATCTCCTATTCGGCAATGGTTGAAGGTAAATTAGTGCCATTAGCTCCTATAGTGATGCTAATGGCACTTTTTGACGCCAATTCACTACTGTTCCTGTTGATTTTATGTCTCTTATATTATTTCCCTGAATTTTTTGTTGAACTTGCTTCTACGGAAATATTTTGTGCCCAAGAGACAAGAATTTGCTTGTTTGGGAAAGATAATTGCCGCTTAGAAGCTACTAACTTTATATTTATGGAAAATATAGGAACAATGCTAAGAAAGCAACGTGAATTGAAAGGTTTTTCACAAGAGTATGTAGCTGGTTTAGTGGGCGTTAGTACCTCTGTAATTTCAAAGATTGAGACCAGTAAAACCAAGGCAAGATTTGATGTAATCAGCAACATTTGCAAGGCTTTGGATATGAATTGGTACGATTTACTTTCCCCAGAGGAAAGACGCAGTAAAGAAGACTGCCGGATCAACCTCAATATCAACGTTTCCAGCCCGCAACAACTGAAAGAATACCTTGACATATTGGGAAAAGACAACTTGCAAATCAAGAATCTAAAGAACAAATAGTATGGAAGTGATAACGATAGACAGCATTGCTTTTCAAAAACTGGTTGAACAGCTCAACCGGATTGAAAGCTACGTGGAGCGCACAACAGAGTTGTATCGTGATATAGACGATGCCTTGGAAATAAGCACCAAAGACCTGATGACCATCTTCTGTATCTCAGAATCTACGCTGTACAGATGGCGGAAAGGAGGTTCCATCAGTTTCAGATATACCGAAACCGGTGGCGTACGTTTTTCATACAGTTCCCTGTTCATGGCAATAAAGTGTTTCCGCATAAAGATTCCGGGTATGGCGAAGGAGGAAGCACTCAAACGACTGTCTGATTATAAAGACGGGATTCTTCTGAACAAATGCACAACTGAAACCAAATGATAGACAAGGAAGATATACTGGAACGCACAGGCCGCGGGCTTGCCGTGTTCAAACATTACATCAACTTTCCGGTGAGACCCGGAAAAAATTTCAGGAATCCGCTCTACGAAGACCGGATTGCTTCATGCAATATCTATTATGACCGGCATGCCCAAGTGTTCAAGATGAAGGATTTCGGAAATAACGAATATTCGGGAGACTGCTTCTGGTTCGTCGGCATGCTTTACGGATTGGACGTGAAAAGAGACTTTGTCGCTATCATTAACCGTATTGTATCGGACCTGAACATCACCATAGTCCACACAGGAAACAACGATATGCCTGCTCGTAAAAAGGCAGTTGAAAAACGTATCATCATGAATGACAATGACAATCCAATAAGGAAGGATTACCATACAGAGGTTAAACCCTTTTCAGTTGCTGAACTTGCATACTGGCAGCAATATGGAATCAAGCCGGATACTTTGGAAAGATACAATGTACATTCCTTAAAGTCATTCGAAGGCTACAACCGTTCCAATAAAATTTATAAAATCAGTTCATCTGCAACAGAACCCATGTTTGCTTACATGGGCATGGGATTTACCAAGGTATACCGGCCTCGAAATCAGAATATGCGGTTCTTTTATGGAGGAGAGATGCCTGAGGTGTACTGTTTCGGTCTGGAACAGCTACCCAACAAGGGGGACATGGTCTTTATCACCGGAGGAGAAAAGGATGTAATGTCACTTGCCTCCAAAGGATTCAATGCCGTTTGTTTCAACAGTGAAACGGCCGCCATACCCACTTCACTGATTGAGATGTTTGACCGTAAGTTCCGTCATATTGTCTTTCTGTACGATATGGACGATACAGGCCGGAACGAATCTGCCAGACGCATGGATGAACTGTCCTCGTTTCATGTACTCAGAATGGAACTGCCTATATCCGGAGCAAAGGGAGACAAGGATATTTCCGATTACTTTGCTTCCGGAAAAAGTGCAGCGGACTTTCAGGTACTGATTACCTCCATGCTGGAGAAGCTTTACTCACAAACTATGATGCTTTTAAAATCTTGCGAAATGGACTACAACAATCCTCCCGAATCTTCCAAAACAGTGGTTTCCGTCAACGGAGTACCGCTTGGGACCTACGACAACCTTCTATGTATAACAGGTGGTGAAGGTACCGGAAAAAGCAATTTCGTATCAGCCCTGATTGCAGGTACACTTGCTGACGACACACAAAACATCGATACGCTTGGCTTTGAAGTTTCACCAAACTACTCTGATAAGGCCGTGTTGCACTATGATACCGAGCAGTCTGAGTTTCAGTTATTCAAGAATCTGAGCAAGACAATCAAACGTATCGGATTACCTGCGCCACCGGATTTTTACCATACGTTCTATCTGGCCCCTATGTCAAGAAAAGAGCGTATCAGCATGATCCGTGACAGCATGGATTTGTATTACCACCGGCACGGAGGAATCCACCTCGTTGTACTGGATGGCATTGCAGACCTTATCCGTTCGGCCAATGATGAAGCGGAAAGCATTGCCATTGTGGATGAAGTGTACCGCCTGGCCGGCATCTACAAAACCTGTATCATCTGTGTGCTGCATTTTGTGCCCAACGGAATAAAACTGCGCGGGCACATCGGCTCGGAGCTGCAGAGAAAAGCGGCAGCCATCCTCTCCATTGAGAAGGATGAGAATCCTGTCTATTCCGTAGTCAAGGCAATCAAAGTCCGTGACGGTAGTCCGTTGGATGTACCCATGCTGCTTTTCACATGGGACAAACAGAAAGATATGCACGTATCTGCCGGTGAAAAGCCGGCCGAAGACAAGGAGAAACGGAAAAAGGAGGAGTTGCAGGGTATCATAAAAGAAATCTTCCGAAGCCGGAAGAAAATCACGTACACTGAACTCGTAACCGAACTGATGCAGGCGATGGACATCAAGGAAAGGACAGCCAAAAGCTATATCAGCTACATGAAAACGAACGGTATGCTGAATCAGGACAGTTCGAACAACTACCAGCCTTGATGCTTCCGCTATTGGGAATAGTCAATCTAACAATTTAATGCTTATGAGAGAAATGAAACCTACATGCGACCCGAACGGGGTCTATTCCGTCAAACGTGTATGCGCCGAGCTGGGCATAAGCTACAAGACACTCCGGAAATACAGGGAAAGCGGCTATATCAAGCCGTTGAATCCGGGCAATGTCTATCGGCCTAAGTATTCCGGACAATCCATCATTGATTGCTGGCATGTCCTATGCACCCTCTGAAACAACCAGCAGACTTGGACTCCCACCACACCAGTCCAAGTATGTTTTCAGAAAAAAGACACAAAGCGAAATTCTATCTTTGGTTTTCAGATAAGGATTCCGCTTTGTGTCATCTATAAATAACCCGTGAGCAGACTCATGGGTCTTCATCTAAAACAATCCCGTCATGTATGCAGGCAAACAGAAAATATCCTTGTCTTTTCTTACATCTTTTGTGTAGAGAAGATACCTTTGCAGGATTCTTGAAGAAAATTTCTCCTGGAAAACATCAAGCGACTTATGGGACTTATATCCGGAGGACTTCACTTCAATAGGACATATCTTATCTTTGCGGGAAAGCAGGAAATCCACCTCATAGTTACGGACAGTCTTGTTCCCGTCTTCGTCCTTGACTATTTCTTCCTGGAAAGTATAGTAGAATAATTCATTGCCGGCACTCTTGAGCATCTGGGCTATCGCATTTTCATATACATACCCCAGATCCACAGCAAGCTTATCCGAAAGAAGTTTCTGGTATATCACATTTTCTGTATAATCGCGATCCATAAAAGCGAGTGTAACGAACAGTCCTGTATCGGCAAGGAACAACTTGAAACAATCATAATCGGCATGAAGGGAAAAACCTACACTGGGGTCATTTGCATGATAGGAAAAATTTACCGTCATCGAATCCGCCATATCCATCAGCAACTCACCCAGTCTGGAGGCAGTTGCATTCTCAATCACGCTTCCCACCTGATAACGCTTCGAGTTTCGGGAGAGTTCTGCAGGTATTGAAGTAAACAAGCGTGAAGCACGTCCTGTCGGGTCTATTTTACGGAAATCATCAATATAGAGTTCGAGAATATTACGCTTTACCGCATCTATGGCTGAAAAATCATTCGATTCCAAATAAGCATTTACGGCCTGCGGCATACCACCTATAAGCATGTAAAGACGAAAATTACGCATAAGGTCACGATTGACAGCATCACCCAATGATTTTAAGTTTTGGTATGAGTATCTAATCAAATCGTAGGTTTGGGATTTATTGACAGCCCATAAAAACTCTTCGAAATCCAACGGGTACATAGAGATACGTGTTTCTTCACTCGGAATTACGATTCCTTTCACATTCTTTTTAATGGAAAGAAGTGACCCTGTTTCAATATAGTCATACCTCCGGTCCTTAACCAAGTGCTTGATGGCTTGTCGGGCCGGTGGATACAGTTGCACTTCATCGAAAATGATAACCGATTTTCGTTCATGCAATGAAACATTGAATAGTGACTGAATCCGCAGAAAAAAGTAATCCAAATCTGAAATATGGGAGAACAATTCTTTGACTGCTGCATCAGCTATTGAAAAATCGATGTTGATATAGGAGTCATACTCTCTACGGGCGAACTCCTCAGCAATGGTTGATTTTCCGATTCGACGTGCACCTTTTATCAAAAGTGCAGTCTGTCCATCACTTTCCTGCTTCCATTGGAGCATTCTTTCATAAATTTTGCGTTTGAATATTTTTTCGGACATATACTGAGAGTTTATTTGATTACAAAAATACACAATATGTCGAAATCAGCAAAATGTTTTCGGCAGTTTTTGTCGAAATCAGCAAAATGTTTTTAGCGGTTTTTGTCGGAATCAGCAAAATGTTTGGCATTAAAAGAGATTGACGACAGTCATCCCCCTCTTCCGAGCCTCACGGCAAGTATAATAAGTCCCTCCTTTCTGTTTTCCGTCATAATAGGCAATCACATAGTTTGAATGCTGCAGCATGAAGTCATTCCGTTTGAGCAAACATCCTTTATAATAGGTATCACTCAACACAATCACCTTGTCTGCCTTGGCAAGTATATGGTCATATCGTTGCTGTTCTGCCAAGTCCCAACGGCTGTTTTGTCCTCTGAACGGCACAACAGCTATCAGTTGCAGATAAGGAAGGCGAGCTTTGAGGGAAAGAACTTCCTCCGCTGCGAGCATGTCGAAACCCAAAGCCATCCCACAGATACATTGGTACTTTCCTTCCTTGTAAGCAAGAGAAACGGCCTTTCTGAGCCGTTCTCTCACCTTATCTTTCTGTTCGGGTGCAATATTCCGATGCCCTGTAAAGGCTATGGAAGCCTCCTTTATCGTAAATCTTTGTTTCATTGTCTGTTTACTTTATAGTGAGTTTTAGCCAGGAAGATGCCCCCGATAACATGTGCGCCCAAATTCTCCAACTGGTCAGCATAGGTAGCCCATGTGATGCCGCGAGTGATAACATCATCAAATGTCACTACGGATTTTCCACTGAACCAATCTTCATCAAAATCGATGATATGCACTTTGCGGATTTCCTTTTCCATCTTCCGGTTTTCATGAATGGCAAGCCGTCCGCCGATTACCCTTACATGCTCATAGCCGTTGATAGCTCCGGTCAGTTCACAAACCCTTTCACAAAAAGCCTTGTAACGGAGTTCGTTCTTTGAACTTGTGGATGCCGGAACTTGAACGAAAACAATATTCTTGCAGGATTCGCCGTATTGTTCCTGCATGTTTGCTGCGGTCATTTGCGCTACCGCTTCAAAGTTTCTTCCGTCTTTGAAATCGTACACCATCTGTCTGTCGGAAATTTCCTTTTCACCGACGTTGCGAATACGCTTGGGAAAATACTTGCAGAACCATGTCTGAGGTTTTGCCAACTGCTTCTTGAGGTTATTGTCAATCTGTGCCATACGCTCTGATTTTTTTCCCTTCTGTTTTGCTGTTTTTCAGCTTGTCCGAAGGGATATTTTTTGCTTTTATCAGAGTGCTGGCAGCCCAATAAGGCAAATTCAGGGCAGAAAATACGCTCAACTTGTTTGAGGAAGATTTTCTGCAAGGGATTTGACGTTTGGTGATGACAGCAATACCTTTGCAAAAAAATATCCTCGCAGGCAGAGATGACAAAATAGAACTGTCACCGTCTATACCAATCCTGTTTCTGAACTTATACATTCCATAAACAGAAATCGCAAGTCATTCCCATATAAATCATTCAGGAAAGACCGAACTCACCTTGGCAACAAGTAATGAGTAATACAAAGTCTTTCAAAACATCACAATATCCCTCATTATCAAAGATTTTACCTATTGTAAGAATGGACCTGCATGAGTAACTTTACACCCAAAAGAATACTTATGAACTATATACAGCAAATACAAACGATTGTGATACTCCCGGAAAAAAGATATTCCGTGAAGGAAGCCTGTATCTTCCTCGGCATCCACCGGTGTACCATCTATGACTACATCAGACATGAGGAACGTCCGCTTCCTTTTATCCGGATCCATACCGATAAAAGAGGCATCGTATTCCAGGGAAGCGACCTGCTTGCCTATAAAGCGGCAGGTCTCCCCAAGAAAGGGCGCAAATTCAAAGACAGCACATCTCGGTAGAAGGCTGTCTTTGAATAGTAGTAGAATGTGGGGTCAGTTCCATTGGTTCCAGGGCAAGCCTGCCAGCAATGACTTTCCGTCAGCTTCCCTCAGTTCGCAAGCCAGCAGCCACGCATCAGTCCGGATGGTATCCATGTCGTTTACCGCCTGCTGATACCGGGAAGGAGCCATAGCACCTGACTGAATCATCCATTCCCCGGCACAAGTCTCAGGGTCAATGGCATCCACAAAGGATTCAATCTCCTTGATAAGGTTCTCCAACTTTCTATCTTTCATTTCAGCGGTGAAGGAAAACGGAACACCGCTCAAGGTTTTCCGATGGAAGTCAAAGAAAAGACTGCCATCTACATACTTTACAGAAACAGTCCAGCCAAGCAAGGCTGCAATGCTGAATACATTTTTATTTCTCATAAGACATAAAGCTACATACAGACCTGCCAAGTCCGTGATGGATATGGCAGGTCACTTTCTTGTTACAAATCATACGTTCAATAACCCATTCTTGCAAGGAACTCCTGCAGACGGCTGTCACGCAACTTTTTCAGTGGCACCGGATGGAAGTTTTCCTGCTGCCTTACTTGCAGCTTTCCGAAGCCTTGTTTGGTCAAATCCAACTCAATGTCCGAAAGTTCATTCAAAGAAATGTAGCCATACTCATCCTCCATCAGTCCGATGACGATACCGAACAGAATGGTGTCGTTTCCTTCTTTTTCACCTTCAAGGATGAACCACCGCACACCACCGAGCGCAAAGATGGCACGGCAAATAGCGTCCTTTCCCTTGCCGTCTTGGGAATAGAGAGGAAAGCCTTTCAAGGCTTCCTCCAACTGCGTTGTCATAAGTCTGCACATATCAATCCAAAATTATTTCGTCTTTATAAACATCTATTTCTGCACCACTGCTGAACTGAACCACAAAACCATGTTCAGAGAGGGCTACGATAGTTCCTCGGTGGTAGCCTCGCCAAGGGGTTATCAACTCGCATTGTCTGCCGTATTCGGGAAAATCATATTCGTCCATAGTCCTGTCATTTAGAGGTTGGAAATTCGGGGTCAAAAATCAAGTCACACTCAATGAGCCGTTGATAGGCTTCTGCAGAAAGCCGCGATGCCCACTCATTGCGGTCATCGTATCTTCCCTGCTGATAGTTGTGTGCCAGCTGCTTCATGAAGCCGAGGAACACCTTGAACATCTGCTGTTGCAGGTAGCGGTGAGCTTTGGTCAGTTCCCTGCCAGTCTGGTCAGGTGAACACATACTGCCATTTACAAAGTTGGCAAACTCTTGTGCAAAAGCCTTGTCACGTTCGGAGATGGTAGCTCCGGATAATTCGGGATAATCCATAGTTAAAACAATTTAGATGGTTGCGATTCCGATTCTTCTCCCTCTTGTGAAGCCCTTTAGAGCTTCTTGGTCGGGAAAACCGTTTTTCGTGCAGTTCCTCACTGCGGACAACAGGGAGAATAAGGCAAGTGTGAGGTCCGAGGACTTTACGGAATACCCAATTTGGCACAAATTGTGGAAGGCTGCCGGAAAGTCCTCAGTCCGAAAGCGGCAGCGGCACTTGACGTTTCTCCCGTCCGCAGTACCTTTGCACGTATAAAACGAGTTGGGCCAAGAAGCTCCAAAGGTTTTCAAGACTTTCCCGACTAGGACTCCAAGGGAAAGAATTAGTTCTAACAGGTCATCTCAAACATATTCCTTAGAAAGTCCGCGTAACCCAGCATCCCGACCGTCTTGAAGATGCACATTCCCGAAAACCGTTGCCGTTGTGAGAACCTACAAAGTGAAGCGAAGTGGAGCCTTGCAGGTTCTCTCTATGGCAACGGATTAGAGTTCCATTCGCAGCCAAAGCCAATCAGACGAGCTTTGCTTGGTGTCACGGACACGGAGCAAAACGGATGGTACATCCTTCCCAAAAGGTCGTCACTTCCGGCATCGCATGCAATACGATAAGTCGGAAGTGGTGACCAACATCTGTGAGCTAACCGTATAAACCATTCGATGGCTCTACTTCCGCAAGCGTCAGCCTGCGTTCGGTAGAGCCATCGAGCAAGTCATCATTTGTAGATATGTTTTCCAACCTCATTGACACTGTGAGAAACAGCTGAGTGGAGCGAAGTGAAACCCTGATGCTTCTCTCTGTGGCAATGGACTGAATCTTCCATTTGTAACAAAAGCCTATCAGCCGGGCTTTGCTTGGTGTCACCGACACGGAGCAAACCGGATGGCATATTCTTCCCAAAAGGTCGTCACTTCCGGCATCGCATGCAATACGATTAGTCGGAAGTGGCGGCCAACATCTGTGAGCTAACTTTATAAGCCATTCGGTAGAGCCATCGAGTAAATCATCATTTGAAGAGCAGCAGCCTAACCTCATTGACATTGTGAGAAACAACTGAGTGAAGCAAAGTGAAACCCTGCTGTTTCTCTCTGTGGCAATGGACTGGAACTTCCATTTGTAGCAAAAGCCTATCAGCCGAGCTTTGCTTGGTGTCACTAAGACGGAGCAAACCGGATGGATTTTTCTCTGTACAAAATCCTCTCATCTCCATAAAGGTTCTTGTTCCCAATTATAAGGAAAACCTAGCAGACGAGTGTTTACTGAAGGGTATTTTATCAAAAGTTGTTTGAAATCAACAACAAAGGTATTGTCTGGGATAATAGAATTGAGCCAATATACCAAATAGCATAATTGTGGATAAAGAGTCTGTTCTCGAAAAGAAAAATCTGTAATCCATTTATTAGGCATACGCTCCGGCATTTTAGGCTTTACAGGAAAGACTCTGTTTGACAATCTTGAATGATGGGCACAGCAATTACGAAGCACAGCAAGACACTCCAACCAGCTTCGTAAGAATTTGTGATGATTCAAGCCGAACTCTCTCGCTACGGCATGTTTAGCGGTAGCATCCGAAAAGTTAGAATAAAGTTTGGATAGTGTACCCATTGAAATAACTTCCAACGTTTTCCATACAGGGGGAAGATCAGGTTCACTGTATTTACGAAAATGCTCTGTTATGAAGTCATCATGAGAACGCGATACTTCCTTACGGATGACAGTCAGATTTGTAGCAAAACGAGCGTCATTAAGTGCAAAAGTTTCATCCATAAACCAAAATGCACCAAAACCAGGGGAAAAATGCTTGATTATTTTCGTCCTGACCGAAACTTCTATTGTTTGAATAGCAGTAAACAGCAATGCTCGAAGTTGCTTATCAAAAGAATACAGCTTCACTATATCTGAGAAACAACTGCCTTCCCTAAATTGATGTGTGAAATGGTCTATTTCAAAGTGTTTCCAATAGCCAGCAAGACGGAAATAACTGATGGTATCAAGAACATCAATTGCTTGCTCTATATCATCAATAAGCAAACCTCTTTCTTGGAGAATTTCAATTTGCTGTTCAGTGGTTATGGCTTGATTTGTATATCTGACTCCCATAAATAAAAAATGTCCCGCTGGGTACGCTAATCTTACGGGAAGCGGGCGGGATTTGTTGTTGCAAAGATAACATATTTATTTTAAACTACCAAGGCTTTATTTATATTGTATCTTGTTTCCTGCAAATAGCCCCAATTTTTAGTACAAAAGCATTATCTGGCAGGTCGGACGAATATAAATAATTTATAGACCTCAATTCCCAAATAACGCAGCAGTCCTGTCATTGCTGTCTGGCGCTTGCAATGACAGAACTACTGCAGAAATTCTTACTTCCTCTTTGGCAGGCGTATTTTCCGGTTGTCTGTTTCCCATTTATCCACATAGTTGTTCAGAGCTTCAGAAATAACGTCCTTCAATAAGGCACCTTCCACAAGAGAAATGTACTTCACCTTTTGAAGTAAATCTGGATCTACGATGAAGGTGGCTCGGATTTCCTGGGGCTTCTTGGTACTTTTGGCTATTTCGCCTTTCTTGGGACGACCCACATTTTCCCTGCGTTTGGCTTCCAGTTTGGATTTCATTTTATCGGTAGCTTCTGTTCCATTAGCGTCCTTTTTAGTAGCTGTCTTTGAAGATACCGCCTTCGGACTTTCCTGCTTATCGGTTAGAGCTGTTGGTTGTTCTGCTTGTTCAGTAGCTTGTTCCTTAGGCTGTTCCTGCACCGATTCTGCTTGATTGGCTTCACCCATGAAGCCATCCATCAATAAGGATAAATTCTTTTTACTCATATTGTTTACTTTATTACTTATTTACTTGATGATTAACTTACTATGTTACCAATAACCTTTGTGATTAGTCATATAGTAAGATAGTTTACCTATTTTCCTCCCGACTGATTATTTCATCGGTCAGTGTGCGATAGTCCGCTGCACCATTGCTTTTCGGGTCGTATTCAAAGATGGTCTGACCAGACAGCGGCATTTCGGCTATGGATATATTCTCCCGGATTTTCGTCTGAAAAACCTTCTCTCCATATCGTTTTTCCACCATGGAAATCACTTCCCTGTTCAACTTCCGGTTATTGAACCTGGTGAAGAAAACACCGCCTAATTCAAGCATTGGGTTTACCCTGCGTTTCACTTCCCGAACTATATCATCCAGCATGGTCAAGCCTTTCAAGGGCAAGGCTTCGGCAGTGAGCGGTATGTAGAGTTTGTCCGCTGCCACCAGCGCATTGGTTGTCACGATACCGAGTGAGGGCGAACAGTCCATCAAGATGTAGTCATACTTCTCCTTCTGTTCATCGAGGTAGGATTTGAGAATGCCCTCCCTTGCCATCATGGTAGCCATGTCTATTTCGGCTCTTGCCAAGTCCAGTGATGCTGGAACAAGGTCCAGGTTTTCACGGATGGGTACGATAGGCAGCGGTTGGTCTTTGACCAGCGTATCATAGATACTTGTTTCCGGGTCTTCGTTCTGCGTCAGCGTGAACGTGAGGTTCTGCTGTGCATCCAGGTCAACGAGCAGCACCCGTTTTCCTCTCAGGGCAAGTGCTGCACCTATACATGCGGTAGAAGTGGTTTTGCCGACTCCACCTTTCTGATTGCCGATGGCTATTGTTATATTTTTTACTTCCATTTTTATAGGTTTACTATATTATTTTACTACTATATTATTATACTACAAATATACTATATTATTTTATTACTACACAATTAGTTTACCTATATTTTATTAAAAACAACAAGCTATCTATATGTTGTATATCATATATTTACATTATTTTTCAAAGGGAATAAAATATAGATTTACTTACCTAACTTTAATGTGTAATTAAACATATTATCATGTAAACTCTATTATATATCAATAGATATTTTCATTAGATTTCATTTTAACATCGTCAACTATTTCTACTATCTAAAATATAAAAACTCCAACCCACACCTCACGGCGGAAGTCGGAGCGGAACATATATAAGGAATTTACGCTGTCTGTTTGGCTGCGAGTATCTGATGGGCATGCGCATTGACCAGCCGGACAATCCGGTCATGGTGCGGAGTATTCGTATTGCACAGCCCACGGCTCTGTATCACTTTCCCCTCTGTCAATGAGAATTCAATCGTTTCGATGGGATTCCCCTCCTTGTCATGAGCCGATAGTATCAAGCTGTCCACTTTGGCATAGTATTCGCATTGGAAGACACAATGATGCAGGGCATTTCCCTCGGTTTGGAAGGCTTCCAGACTATCGAGTACAGAAATCACCAGGTCTTTGTCGGTGATGGTGATACCGAAGTAGCGTGACTTCTCCTTGTAGAACTCGGCTTCCTTCCGTTTGGCTCGCTGCATCTGCTCCCGGTTTCTGCGTTTCTGCTCCATTTGGTTGTGTCGGTTCATCCAATAGTCATGCTCGGCTCTGAGGTTCTGCGGACAGATATACTTGGGATTGCAGATGTCCTTGCCACACTGCTCCAGCAAACGGATGGTGTCTGCCCACAACCCCATGTCCGAAGGGCGGTAATGATGCCGGGTGGCTACCTTATACGACTGCCAGCATCGGTCAAGTTCCAAAGGTCGGTGTACAAAGTAAGACACGGCATGTAAATCTTTTGACTTGAGGATGGTTTCCATCCGGCTGTCTGTCAGCACGGCTTTCATCAGTTTCATCGGGTGGCAGTCGGGCAGCTTGCCTTTCATGCCGTTGCGTTTCAGTTCGGGTAGCAGCCGATAGTGCGGATAAACATAGGTGTCTGCAATGAGCCAATGGACTTCGGTCGGTCGCTTCAAGGTGATTTCGGATGCCCAATCAAAGCAGTCCACATAATAACCCAATGTCCTTGCTCTTGCTGTGACAGCTAACTTGCCTTCGGCATTGAGCCACAGACGGCATGCCTCCCAGTAGTCTACCTCCATAGGCATTCCTTTGCGGAAGGTCGTTTCCAAGCGGAAGACCCGTTGCACCTGCAAATGGTCTATTACTTCGAGGGAAGAAAAATAATAGGCTTCCTTGAGGGTGCGTTTGAGAGTGTCTTTTATCTGTAAGCGAGTACCGCAATGAGGGCAGCATACCGACTTGTCTTTTCCCTCATAGTCGAAGTGCCTGCCACAATCGCCACAGGTACACTTGTGTGCGGAAGTACGGAAGCAGACATGTCCTGCCACTTTCCGCACTGCCCATGTGAGCACTTTGGGGCTTAGGACGGTCAGCTTCTCATTGGAAGCTGCCACCTGTTTTTCTATTTTCGTTCTTGCCTTCATAGTTCCATGCCTTGAAAGAGTGAAAGTTCTTGAATGGGTTTGGGTTGCGGTTTGGCTGCCTTGGGTCGGCTGTTGCGTTGCTGCAATTTCCGCATTTCCTCCTCCTGGTATCGTTTGAGTGCAATGGCTCGTTGTTCTGCCTTCTCCTCCTCGGTCAGCTCAATGTGATGATTCACTACCACATTGCAGTTCATCGGCTTGCCGATTTCCAAATTGGGTTCATCTATCGCATGGACAGCCATGGCATAAACCTCCAAATCGCTGAAACCGCAGCAGCCGGATTGCTGTACGGCATGGAAGATATAGTTGACCACATCGTCAATGGTGCGTGTGGTGGTTTCATACTTGGCACGGAAGAGTTCATCTTCCTTGGCTCGGTTATCAAGATAGTTCTTGATGACTTCCTTGAAATGGTCAGTTCCTTTCATATGTTCCTATGTTTAAGCGTAAAAGATTTGATTATTCTAATGCTCTCGGCAATCAACCTACCATTACGTGGCAGTCCACCACTTCGGCAGGAAGTCCGAAAGCCGGATAGTGTGAGAAGTAAGGGAAACATTCTCCCTCTTGTTCCGTTGCGGTAGTGATACCCATGACCTTGTTCTCCGTATACCATTGGTCAATCAGAGCGATTTCTTCATCCGTCAGTCCGGTTGCATCTGAGTTGAACAGATAGCAGAGTGCCCATGTCGGGATGGCTTCAATGAGTGTATCCATAGCGTTTTCTTTTTAAGTTCGTTACTCCGTGAATTAGATGGGAAGCAGTTCCAGCAGTTTCTTTAGTGGAATGGAGTTGATGTCCGACTTGAGGAAGTGAACTATCCATTCCGGCTCTTCAAAAAGTGGGTGCATGGGTACCACACTGAAATCGTCCCCATTGGAATAGCAGTCGATTTGTGCAAAGTTGGCGCCGTCCTTGCGGATGTGAGCATAGAAAGGAGGCATACCGCAAAAGCACTTGCGGAGACTCTCTCTGTCCCACTGCAGGGTTAGTTCGTAAACACTACCCTTGTAAAGCATCTTTTCTTTTCGGTCTTTAAGTTTGTATGCCATAGCTGAACTAATTTTTTCCCTTTGGTTTGAAGCCTTTCGGCTTCTCACTCCCGGGTGATTTTTACGATGCCTCTTCTCACGAAGGGTGTAAGGGACAGAAGGCAAATGTGGCAAGGGGAAAGCAGACGGAATACCCAATTTGGCACAAATTGTGGAAGGCTGCCGGCTGCTTTCCTTGCAGCCAAGCAAAGCGCCATTTGCTGCCGTACCGACCCTTCGTTTCTTTGTATCGGAAAATTCATCGGGAGTGGAAATGCCTGACTAAGGAAAGAATCCGCCAGCTGTTAAAGATGAATGTTTAACTTTTAATCTTTCCAAAATCTCACTATCTTTGCAAGCCCTGATAATAAAAGTTCAGAAAGGCACGGTAAAGAACAGACTTAATCACTCTACAAATGAAAGATCAAATACGTCTATTGCGAGATTGCTTCCATAACGAGATTCCGGCAGTTGTATTCCAGGGAAATGACAGCTGTGCCGGAGAGATACTGGAAGCCGCCAAAAAGATTTATCAGAAACACGGCTGCAGTCAGGAGTTCCTTTACGACTGGCAAATGCTCATCAACGAAGTGAAGGCTTACCAGCAAGAGAGTCCGGAACAGGTACAGCTTCCCCAGCTGACCCATACCGAAGCAGAACTGATTCGGGAAGAAATGAGACAGAAAGGCATGGTTTACTGATGCAACAAAAAAGTCCTGATGCGCATGGATGAATGGCATCAGGACCTCTTGTTTTTTCATTGCCTATGAATGGCAACCACGTAAAGTTTTTGATTTTATCTTTTCGAAGCCACCAACGACAATTTCCTGAACTGCTTCAGCAGCGGTTCCATTTCAAGTGATACACAGCGGGCACGCTGGCCGGCTGCCTTGTTTCCTTTTTCGGCTTGAAGGGCTGCATCCTTTTGGAATGCCTCCATCTTCATTTGGAGTTGTACGAGTAATTCATTCATAATCTTTACATTTAGAAGTTATACCTAATAGATACTTATCACAGGTCTGAACTTATGTGCCTGGTCCTTCGGGGTTTCCTGAATGGTTCCTGACTGCATCGAGAAGAGCCAGGCCTTGCTGTCCCTTTGTCCCTCCACTTCGGTGGAAGTCCACAGCCAGCAGTCACCGGGCTGCAGACTGAGAGGTAAACCACCGACCGCTTCAATCCGTTGGTTGATAAACCCAATTTGCTGATAGAGGTAAGTGAGCTGCTTCACCGAAGGAATGTAGGCAGACTGGCCGTAGCGCCACATGTCGAAGACATAAACGGCTAAGGGAGATTTCACTTCCTCGTGGCGGTACATGGCATGGGTGTTCTCGTTACCGTCTTCCTTCTCCAATGAAGCTGACGTTTCCTGTTCGACACCCAGACTGTCGGCAAAGGCTGCCGATGCGACGTCCCAGATGGAAACGGCATAGCCCAAAGCTTTGATCTCCGGATTCCGGTTCACATGATAGACAATGGCCACCGGTTCCTTTTGGGAGGAACTGAACTTTTCTTTGGACAGCACACTACCATCCGAGCAGACTACGTCACCAACCTGGAGGGAAGAAGCGATGGACTTATCTCCTTCATGGTCACAATCTTCGCAGGAGGTAAATAACATGGTTCCTCCTGTGAGTATAGCGCACAGTAAATGTTTCAAATTTCTCAGTTTCATAGCAGCGGTATTTCAAATGATTTGACTACAATTTCCGCCTCCTTATCGAGGATGAACCAGTATTCCGAGTGGTAAGGTTTTCCTTTTAAGGTCTTGGCTTCAAAATCTATCTTGACCTTCCATCCGTTGAACGGCTTCGCAACCTTTTCTTTCCCGGCTTTCGCTTCTTCCATTTCTCCATAAGCTATCAAAGCCCGGAGGGTGGTCATGGCATCCAGCTGACGGGTGACCTGATCACTCATTGCGGTATCGTCCTTGTCGAGGTTCTGGAAGTAGTCCGTTTCCTCCATCAACTTGTGGCCGTACTGCATCAAGTGCATGGAAAGGGCAGCCTTTTCATGTTGATTGACATATTCCTTGCCGAATACCGAATCTGCCTTGCTGATTCCCTTGATTTGGATGGACTCCGGATTATCAACGGTTGCTTTCAAGGCTCTCTCTGCGATTTCCACCGCCCGTTTCTCGGGTCGGCCGGAACAGCTGGCGAAGTAAAACAGTCCGCCCCAAAAACTGACGGCGGTTACCAGCATGATAATCATTTTCATTCCCGGTTTCATATCTTCACGATTTGGAGTTTGTCGGGAGAAAGACCGAGACGCTTGCGGTAGATGGTGCCGTCATCACGGTACATCTCCAGTTCATTGGAGGTGATTTCTTTTTCACAGATTTCCTTGGCTTCCGTCAGGCTCAGCTGGTGGCCACCGATATTGCGCCAGATGGCAAAGTTGCACGGCGCCTGCTGGTTGTTGTAATTGGAGCAGTTAAAGGCTCTCGTACCCACCCGAATATCACCGCCACAATGCGGACATTTGCCGATGACGGACTGCATGTTGATGGCACCGTTGTCTGCCAGTTCCAGCACGGAAGGGAAAGTCTTTCCCTCCTTGGAAGCGAAGCCGTCCAACAGGATGAAGCGGTGCTCCAACAGTTCGGTGATTTCTTCGTCACTCATCTTGCGGTTGCCGATAATGCCGTTGATATTCAGCACACAGGTAGGCTGTTCGGCGATGTTGTTCTCACAGCGGTAGCCCTTGCAGGTCTTTACCACGTTGCCGCCACACAAGGGACAGCGACCGATTATTTTCTTTTCCATACGCTTTTGTTTTTGGATGATTTGTTTACTATATGATTCTGTTACTTATTGCTTTGATTACTTTCTTATTTCCTTACTTGATTACTTTGTGATTAGTAAATTAGTTTACTTGTTTATCTATTTACCATTTCAGACTGTAGCCCTGGTTCCAGTCCGAGATGATACCGCCGATGATGTTCTTGCCGGACATCACGTTGGCCCATCCTTCGGGATCAAGCGAAAACCAGAGGTCGTTCCATGAGAGTGTGCGTACCTGCCAGGCCAGGATAAACAGGTCGGTGTTGATGGCTTCCAAACGGCTGACCACCTCGTTGGCGATGTAGTAGCGTTCCGAAGCGTTCAGCAGGTTCACCTTGTGCTTCTCGTTTTTCCCGTCATCTCCTGTGACGTTATATCTGCCCGAAGTGACCAGCTGTTTCATGAAGGGAAAGAGTGCCGTCATCTGTGTGGCAGCATCCGTCAGCTCATCCGATACCATGGCCGCAATGACGGTTCCCTTCAGATTGCCGCCCACCGATTTGAGGAGCAGGCTGCAGTTCTGCGGGATTTCCTTGGCCACCAGTTCCCCGGCACGCTTAATCTGGTAGAGGTTTTGCATGGCACCCTGCGCATTCGAGAGGTAGTCCAGCATCTTGTCTTCCACATAGTGAATCCGCTCCAGTGAAGCGGTAACGGCCACTTCCGCTGCAATGATTTTCTCCTGCGTCTTCTTGCGGTCCTTGTGGATCTTCTTCAAGGCTGCGGTCTGACCCAATACGGCAGAAGTTAGCGCCGGGTCGGTCTGTTGGGCAAAGAGCGGAGTTTTACTTATCAATAAGCCAACAGCAGCTATTAACAAGGAGCGTTTCCATCGTCTTGCATTCATACGTTTATAATTTAGGGCCTGCATTTCTGCGTTCGGCCAGGTTATTGATTTGGTCCTGTTTAGTCGGATGCAGCCGCACCTCCATCGGTTTTTTGAGCAGACAGTCGTTCCAGTCCTTGAAAGCCTTGGGTGGAAGCCATTGCCCCATATCGTATCTGACCGACAAGTGTTCCTTGACCTGCACCTGAAAGGGCCGCTCCGGATCAAGCCGGAAGGAACGTCCGTTCGCTTCCACTTCCAAGTTGTCACGGGTTCGGTTGATTTTCAAGGGGATGTTCTCTACCAGTGCCATCATGCGCAAGCCGTAGTTACGACCGGGCAGGTCATTGTCGAAACAGTCAAACGGGCGGGCTCCGGGAAAGCGGTTCAGCACCTGCCGGATTTGTCCGTCAGAGAACGTACCGCCCAGTGATACCAGGGCAATTTCATTGGTCAGCTGCTTCCGGTTCCATTGGTAGAATGCCATGGCATCGAAAGCCGACTCACAGAAGAAGACACTCTTCACCACATTCGGATAGCCGCCGGAAAGGTCGGCTACCCATGCAGAAGAGGAAGAATCACTTCCGGCTGCCTTGGATTTGTAACCGCCGTACCCCCGCAGTTCGTAGCCCCGAACCTGGTCGTTCTCTCCGTTGGTATAAGGGAAGCCGATGTTGAAGCCGTCAAAGTTCTCGTTCTTCTTGTCGCGGATGAGCCGGATGAACGGAGCGAAGGTGCGTACCGTTTCATCGGACAATCCCCTTTGATGGAAGATGGCCGGAATCTTATCGGGATTTATCGGCTTCACCTCATACCTAGAGCTGTCGAAGGTTGCATGATACCTGACTGACTGCACATACTCCTGGTCTTCGCGGTATTCGGGTTCGGGCATGTTGGCAAAGCGGGAAAGCACCTTGGCTATCTTCTGCCATTCATCCTTGCCCGACACGTTGAAGGCATTCAGGTTCTCCCGGATGAGTGTGACCACATCCCCCTTGGAACCGTCGCGGCGGAAGAACCGCTGGGAAGCCTTGTCCTGGGGATGACAGACAATAAGCGTGTCTCGTTTTTCCCTGCCGTCACCCAACACCAGCTCTATGTAGCGACCCACACCGGCCTTACGGTCGAGCCGATACCCCAGCGTATAGGCTACATCATCAATGCCCACCTTGGATTTGAGGTCCTTGAAGTTCACTTTGTAATCAGTCATGGTTCATGGATTTGAAAGTATGATTAGAAACTCATTTTCGCTCCCACGGCCTGCGTGCGTTTGAGATTGGCTATATCCGGCTCGAAGGTCTTGTGCGCCGTCATGTTCAGGAAGGCAGCCTTGTCCTTGTAGTCCGTCAGCTGGAAGTAGGTCTTTGCCGTATCTTTCGATACCTTCTTCAAACCCAGTTCCACACCGTCGTAGGAGGCACGGATGGCATAATCCCCGTTGCGTGTCTTTACGATGGCCGTATTCTTGAACGGCACCTCTTCGCCTTCACCTAACGGGGCAAACGGGTCGTTCTTTGTCAGGTAGGGCTGCTCGTTCAGCGCCAGCCGCTGCTTGTCCACCTGGTCCAGAATCAGGTCCGAAGCCTTGTTCACGTCCGCCATGACGGAAACGATGAACTTCGGTTCCTGCTTCAGCACCCCAATCCAGGAATCCAGATAGGCTGCGGAGTTGTCCGTCACCTTCATGTCAAATCCCATCGAATGGCTGATCATGGCAGCAGTCAGCTCGGCTACCAATTCTTCTTTGGCGTATTTCGGGTCTCCGAAACGTCCGCCCATCTCGCGGTTGAGCCGTTCGGGGGTCATGGTGGAATGTGACATCTCATGCAGCATGGTGGAATAGAACTCCATGCCGCCCCGGTAGATTTCCTCGGGGGTATTGCCGATGTTGAACTGCTCCTTCATGGGCAGCACCACGATGTCGCGGGCCGGAGAATAGTAGGCACCGTCCTCACGCTTGTTTGCTTGTATGGGACAGAGCCAGCCTTGCGTCTCAATCATCCGGTCGAGGGCAGCATGGGCATACATGCCTTCCTTATCCCGAAGCTCGGGCACCTTGAACTTCTCCATGAGTTTCTGCACCCGTTCGGGCTGCACCTCTGCCAGGTTGGTCTGGTCGATGTTATATACGGGGAAAGCCTTGAAAAAGGGAATGACATCCATGCCTTTCTTCTCCTCCTTGCTCATGGCCTTATACTCATCCGAACTGACCTTATGGCCGTTCTTGTCCTTGACCAGCACATCCCAATAGACCACCGGAAAGGCCTTTTCACCTTTTAGTACATGGGCTTTCAGGTTGTGCGCCTGCTTGAAGGTGAGGTACACCGGCAGGCGGTAGCCCTGGGCAGCAGTCTGCAGCTGGAGGAAGAAGGAATTGGAACCCGAGTAGTTGCGGCCACCCACGTTCTGCGGGAGACCTGCAAATCCGGATGCACCTCCAATCCAACCTTTCTTCCAGTCGGAAGCCTTCATCTGCTCCATGCGGGCTATCATCATTTCGGCAAAGCGGTCGATGGCTACCTGCCCGGCATTGCCGGATGTGTTAGTTCCATACGCCATAGCTTTCGTCATCCATTACCTGACGGTCCATCTGGTCAATGTCCGTCTGTTCGACATAAAACTCTGCGGATTCATCCGAAGGATCCGTGCCGTGGGTCTGGCACCACTCCAGATAGTCCTCTGCATTATCGCCGTCCATCACAAAGCGGAGGAAGCCGATTTTACCGGTCTGAAGGAGTTCCACCAACTCCTCGTGTGTCTTTTTAGCTGTCATATTCGTTTATTTTTAGAATTTCAGTTTGATTGATTGTTCGCTTGATTTTGTTACATTTTCATGGAAGCCGACTTCTCCAGTTTGTTGGTCACGGCTGAAAGCATCCCCGTGATTTCCGTATTGAGGTACTTGGCTGCTATCTGTTCCCGGGTGGCAGTCTTTGCCTTGAAAAGCGAGTAGCCGTCATCGAAGGAGAGTTCATGCTTGCTGGTCTTGCCCTTATCGCCCAGGTCCATCGACACCTTCCATTTGTTGTCGGAGTGGTCCTTGGCCACACGGACTCCTTTGGGGTCCACTCCTTCGGGAAGCTGGTACTTCTCGTAGGCTGACTGCAGATGCAGTCGCTCCCCGAAATTCTTCTCAACAAGCTGTGTGGGACTGACCACACGGTCGAAGTAGGCATTCAGGTCCTCACGGGAAGCCACGGCCGACATCTTGGTGTCGCCCATCTGCACATAGAACTTGTACTTGCCGTAATCCGGTCGCTGTTCATCCTTCTCTTTATAGACATTGAACTTGTCGATGGTAATGGCACCATCAGGGCCGGACAACTGCTTCGGCATTTGGTACGCTTCTTCCGATACCTTCGGCATGAGCTTGGTGGGATAATAGCGTTCCATCAGTTGCGGCACCGTCATTTCCTTCTTCTGGTAAGCGGCCAAATCCGCGGCGTCCATCTTCTGCGGTTTCAACTGTACTCCGTCAATTTTGGCGGTAAAGTACCAGTCTGCCGGATTGGTGGTGCTCTGGAACGCATGGCCGTGGCTAACTTTCTCGCCGTTGGCAGTAATCATCTGCGGTTCACGTGGCTTGCATTCCTGCTTGGCTTCCGCTTTCTGCTCGACCTGTTGTTCACTCTTGACTTCGGCTTTGGCTTCCGCCTTCTTTTCCTTGGCAGGTTTTTCCTCTGCAGCCGTCTTGACTGTCTTGGTAGGCTCTTCCTGCACAGCCTGTTCTTTCTTCTTTTTCGCCATAGTATTCTTGTTAGAGATGTTCGTTTCTTTCAAATCTTCCCCGGTCTTTTCCTTGGGTTTCTTCATCAGTTCCGGACGGTCTATCGCCTCGCAGATGGCGACCCGCTGACCGGAGCGAATCAGCTTGGGCAGATGTTTGTCCAGTTCATGACGGGGAAAGGTCAGGAGTTTGATGGGGTCATTCTCCAGCGGCAGAATCTTGTCTGATACCTTCAGCGCCAGTATCACCGATGCCTTGAGAGCATCTTCCTTGTACATTTCGTAGAAGTCACCCTTACGGAAGAGCAGCACCGCATCGGGATGTTTCTTCTTCAATTCGTTGAACTGCCGGACAAAGCCGACATCCTTCTCTGCATTCTTCTTGACCATAGGGAAAAGGATTTAGAGTTTGAGACCTTTGGATTGTTCAGCTTTCGGAGCATGGAGTTTCAAGGCTCTTTCCTGTGACTGTTTGTCCACCACCTGCTGGTATTCCCAGCGGTTCTTGTCCGTCATTACCAGTCCCAGGTACTCGGGATGCTGCTCGTCGTAGCGGAGTTTCTGCTGTCGTTCCCACTCTTTCATGTCGCCCTGAATGACCTTGAAGCCCTGGGGTTCTTTCAAATCCACACCGACCGACACTTTCTCGCCACCTACATTCAGCTCAATGGGTTTTCCCTCGCGTACCTGCTGCTTCTGCTGCATGCCCAGTTCGATGTCGTTGACCTTTTCCATGTCCTTGAGTTTCTGTTCCAGCTGAACGTCCGTAACTCGGCGATGAATGACGGATTTGGTTTCGGGATCGAGTTGCAGATACTGCTGAGTCTTCTCGCCGTTGACTTCCACGGCTTTCTGGATGACCTCACCCTTGTTGAGCCTTTCGGCTTCCTGTTCCGTGAGGCGCAACACCTGGTTGCGTTCCTTCTCCAGTACGGCACGGACAGGATAAGCCATGAGCGCCGGATTACCTTGCTGGTCGGTGGTCAGTTGAAGTTTGAGGGGAAGCGTGATGATGTCTCCGTTACGGGCACTGATGGACACCTGCATGAGCGGGGTGACCTCTCCGGATGCCAGCTTCTCCTTCACTTCCTGAGGGAGACTGTCGGCCTTTTCCCGGTCAATGCCCAATGCCGCCAACTTCTCGTAGGGCAGCCTTTCAGAATGATTGATGTTGTGCATTTTCGTATTGTTTAAGTAAAACGATATATTTGCGGTCGGAACCGCCTTGAACACCCGCAAAAGTATTGTCAACCCTATCATTGAAAAGAAATGCACAACATCATTCTTTGCGCCGCGTTGCTGATTCTTGGTTCCGTTTCGGCATCGGCACAGTTCTATACAATTACGAAAGAGACGGAAATCCTACCTGAAAAGCAACAAAAAGTGGTTCCTGATACCCTACAGAGGGGTTTGGACGCTTTTGAGTCTTGCAAAAAGGCAGAAAAGGACTCACTTGCCCCAGAGGTGCCTATGAAACCGCTTTCGGAGCTATATGCCCGAAAAGTTTACGCAAGGGTGTCCCACGAAAAAGCGTCTGATAAGGGAACTGAAGGAACTACGGTTTGTGTGAAAAAAGCACTTCCTGCACTCACCATTCCTAATCTCTACCGGGAAATCATCCGCAATGGCATCCGGCATCCGAAGATAGTACTGGCACAAGCCATACTGGAAACGGGCTGGTTCCGTTCACCGCTCTGTCGGAACCGGCACAACCTGTTTGGACTGACGAATCCCAAAACCGGGAAATACTATGAGTTCAACCACTGGACGGAAAGCGTCCGGGCCTACTATACCAAGGTGCAGTATAAGTATAAAGGAGGAAACTACCTGCTGTGGCTGCACAAGATTGGCTACGCGGAAGATCCGAGGTATGTGCGTGAAGTAATCAGAATTCTAAAAAAATGGGAAAATCGTAGAGTGGAATACAACATGCATTCAACTTTAAAAAGAAACAGAGACTACTTACGATTGTAGCCTCTGTGAAGATATATAGAGTATCGGTCGGAAAATGTATACTCCCGACCTACAATAGAGTGTGCAAAGTAACACAAAAAATAGATTATCTGAACTCTTCCTTGAAAAACTTTTGGGAGAACAGTTGCTTTACGCTGCGGTTGAAGGCATGATACGGCTTACTTCCGTACTCCACACAACGGATAGGTTATAAAAGGAATAATAATATGCCGCTCGGCTTTGCATTTTTTGCCTAAAAGATACATTCGTATCACAAGGTTTGCTACCTTTGCGTCTGATTTAGGAAATAAGCCCAGGGAGCAGAAGGCGCTCCGCAGTAGCATATAGATAGCCTTCAACACCTGATTTGATAATTAAACGTATGAGAAAAATGAATAAAACAATGATTTATGGGATGTTGACAGCCCTGTTTGCGTTGGCATCTTGTATGGGAAATGGAAATCCGGTATCCTTGTCTGACCTTGAAGGGGAATGGAATGTTGTAGAACTGGCAGGTCAGTCGGTGAATACGAAACAACAGCCTTTCATCGGTTTTGACACCCGTGAGATGAGGGTGTATGGATATGGAGGCTGCAACCGTCTGATGGGTTCGTTTGAATGGTCGGACGAGTCAGCCCAGATGGTGATGGATAAGCTGGCTTCCACGATGATGGCATGTCCGGATATGGAGCAGGAAAAGGCACTTTCACACGCACTTTCCCTGACAAAGAAAGTAAAACGGGGAGACACCGATCAGATTCTGCTGTGTGATTCGCTCAATTAACCATTGGCCAAATTGAACAGACGCTGTTTCATGATGCCGCTGTCTGATTTGCAGGGTATATGGGACGTGGTGAAAGTGAACGGCGAAGTTTTGCCGGATTCCATGGAGAACCGCCCCTTCTTCTCACTCGACATAACGGAAAAGACACTTAGTGGAAATGCCGGATGCAACCAGATGAACGGTAAGTTCAAGACCCTTGAGAAACCATCCAATTCATTGGTGTTCCTGCCTATTTCCAGCACACGTATGACTTGCCCAAACATCGAAACCGAATTTGAGGTATTAGCCGCTCTGAAGGAAGTAACCACTTTCGGCATGTTACCCAACGGACACGTGGGACTGTTTGCTGCAGGCAGTGTGCAGGTGCTCGAACTGGCCAAAAGAAAGAACTGATTCCTATATTTTCCAATGACATAGGGAAGATGACAGACAAGGCTACTTTTCTCCGGTTTCCCATATCCTGGAGAAAAGGGCCTTGTTTTAACTAAGTACCGGTTGCCGATAAGCAAAAAACTTACGATTCATTGAAAAGGTATCTCAGCATACATTCCCTATTTATTTTTCAATCCAAGTTTACCGCATCATGAAATTATATGTAGCCATCCAACGTTTTCTGAACAAGAACTGGGTGCATTATATTGTACTCTTCTTCATCTTGATTTCCATTGTGGCAGTCATTGCCAGTTCTTTTGAAGAGATGTCCCGGTATCGGTTAGCCTTATTCGGCATCACCTACATTTCTTCGTTCGTATTCCTGCTTGAATATGCAGCTCGTATCTTGTCCGCGCCAGCCCTTCATCCGACGAAAAGTGCTATTAAGGCCCGTCTGCTTTATACATTCTCTTTCTACGGATTTGTGGATTTTGTAGCCATCCTACCTTGTGTGCTGACCTATATCTATTGGAACACAGAAGTAGTACACATCATTATCCTCCCTTATATTTTCATCATATTCAAGCTGATACGCCATTCCCGTTCGTTCCGCTTGATTGGAAAAGCTCTTTATTCCGTCAGAGAGGAACTTGCTACGGCCTATACAGCCAGTTTCATTACTATCTGTTTCTCGGCCATCCTCATGTATTACATCGAGCGGAATGCCCAACCCGATGTATTTGAAAACATCGGTGACGGCATTTGGTGGGCCATCATCACCTTTGCAACGGTAGGTTATGGTGATATTTATCCCATCACTCCATTGGGCAAATTATTGGGATGCATCATCTGCTTGGTCGGTGTAGCCATGGTAGCGATTCCTACCGGTATCATCAGTTCTTCCTTTATGAGTATGATTCAGAAAAAAGAGCGGCAGCAGATGCAGGCAGAAAGAAAACAAGAAGAAAAGCGGCAAGAAGAGAAGCATTCCAACGATTGACTCCGTTCTGATTTCGCCTTGAGTTTCTTTCTACAAAAGTTGCCTCCAACTCAGTTTGCTGAGTCGCCCAACTCGGCAATCTAGGGTCGGGCAACTTCACTTTCGTCCACCATCTTAGTGGTATATTGCACGAGGTACCACTTCTTGGGTTCATCGGGGTGCGAAGGGTTGATGCGTTGCACCGCTTTCAAAAAAATGTTCATAATCTTCTCTTTTAAGGTTAGTATTTTATTTGCCGTACAGCCTTCAGAGACTGCACGGCGCAAGGTAAGCATTTCTTTTTTATTTTCGTCAGATACATTCGATAAAAAACGCTTGTCAGCTCATCAGACAGGCAAATTGCCTTGATAGAATCAACGACTCATCCAGTCCGTTATTTCAAAGCGTACCGTCATCGTATATTTCAGTTGGATGGTACGGAAGTTATCATATCCTCCGGCATTCATCGACATCACGTTGCTTTGTAAAGCACCGAACATTCCCGAGTTTGCATTGGTGTTTTCTACGATGCGTATCACCGGACCCAATTTCTTATCCAAAGCTTCCACCAGATAAGCTGCTTTGCGTTGGGCTGCTTTCAGGGCTTCAATCTTGGCCTTTTGATGGTAAGTCAGTATATTCTTGTTATCCAACTTGCCGATACGCATCGAGTGAATGCCCCGGGTGTTGAGCTTTTGGACAATCCGGTCAATCTGCTTGAAGTCCTGCAGGGTGATGTCCAACTGTTTCGAGATCAAAAAGTCATGCCCTTGATGTCGCCAATTGTTGCCATATTCTTGAACGCGTACAGCTGAGTCGGGGATTCCGGCATCATGGATGGCCTGCATCAATTCCTGCTCAATCCGGGTAATAGGCACCTTCGTCTTGTATTGCTCAGGCTTCGATACGCCATCAAATTCCTCCTCAAAATACTCCTGTATTTCAATGAGATAATGAATCTCATCCGGTACGACCTCCATTTCAGACGTTCCGGTCACTTCGATATACCGCTCACACTCCTGCGCTTTCATCGTAACACAAGCCAATAGGCTCATGATGAAAATTAGTCCATACTTTTTCATACGCAAATACTTGATTTTAGTTCAAAATGTTTTTTACGAACCGATTTTAGGGAATTTCAAATGGGGCAGACAGACAAACAACGTGCTGATTATGGGGAGCAACCAGTTTATTTATCCGATAACGTCCCTTCGGCAAATAATAAAAATCACCAACGGGAATGCGAAAGCAATACAAGCAATGGGCTTGTTCATCGTTTATCCACTCTGTCTCTGCTGTATCGGGCAAATGCTTCAATTGCGGCTGTTCCCAATCTTGACCATTCCATTGCTGAAGCTCCCAATCTCCATTAAATTCAAGAGGCACATCCGTGTAATTGGCCAAAAAGACATTGATGACCTTCACATCTTGCCAATACACCTTACACTCTGTCCAAAACTGATGTTCCTGTTTACGATAAGATTTCGGCAAATCTTTTCTATACCACAGATAATACGAGGGCATCTCATAAACAACCGTATCCCTGTCTTGTATCTGTGGGGCAATGGCTTTATTCCCCTCTACCGTCAATGCAGTCGTATCCTGCTCTGAACCTCCGATAACGGCAATAGCCGAGGCGGGAACCGCTTCCGGCAAAAATGTCTTCTGCTTATCCGTGCAAGCAAGAGACAGCAAACAGCATAACATGCCGACAACCGTAACTTTCATAATCCGTCCTCCTCTTTAAAATAGGATGAATAAAGGTTTTATTGAGCAAAAATACAAAACATTCCCTTAGTTGATGCTGCCCAAAGTTCATTTTTGCACAATCTTCAACCAATAATGAGAAATTTCGCGGATAGGAACCGATGAATGAACTACCCTCATACCTTTCCCTTTCTGATAATGCTTCTCGGTGAAGAGAGACTTTCCTCCTGCCTGACGGTAAGTCTGGATGAGTTCGGCGGTCTTGACAAGCTCAGCGTCCACATATTCAAATCGCTCATAATGGTAGCTGGCTGCCGATTCACGGGAAAAGGAGAACAGACACCGCTCTTCTTTGTCAATCCGCGGATTGGCAATTTCCTTCAGCTGCTTGACGGGGACATAGGTCTTTTGTGTCTTATCCCACAAATAACCGTCTTCATATTGAATGCGTTGATTTCCATAGTTACCTAACGGTATAGCAATGTCATCCTGTCCGTCAAAGTTCAAGTCTTTAAGCGTCACCTCTGCGTGAAAATTGTCCGCGAGAGCAATATCTTCCGGATAGGTATAGGTAAGGGGCCGGATGCTTCCAGATGGATGGGAATATTGGATAAACAATCCTTTGACGTTTTTGTCTTCCCGGATGACGGTGTATTCCAGCAATTTGTTGCCGTTCCGGTTAATGATTTTCCATTCATCCGACTGCCAGGTCGTGTGCTCCCTCTCGTTGCTCTCCCCTCCATGTTCGGTTACATAGGCATAACCGTTCGCAAACGGAGTGGCATACAGATATTGGGGGTGGATAACCACATTGCCTGATGAATCGGCAAAGCCTATCCGTTCTTGTTCATCCATCATCCGGAATAGTCCTTCTTTCAGATAATCCGGTCCATTATCGCATTTAAAAACGTAAAATAGTTCTTTGCCTGCATCATTGATGCAAACAATACGGGATTTCTTCGGTTGGTTCTCATACACAAAGCCTATTTCCGTGATAGTATCCGTCTGACAATACCGATATTTCCCGTAAGGCACAATGGTATCGCCTCGTTCATTCAGATAACATACCGGTACCCCCACTTCTAGATGAGGTTCTGTAGTATGGGCAGTCAGCACGGCATCATATCGCATCAGGACAGGGGTATTACAAGAACTGTAGCCGATTATCAAAACATCTGCGTGAGGGCCTTTCGTCATGTTATCCAGCCAGAATTGGATGCTGAGAGTGCTTTTCCCGGGGCGTAAGACAGTGGGTACGTTCCGTAGCGATTGAAAAACTTGCATCACCGACTTTCGGAATGCACGGGGTGCTTGGTTGAGTACCGTAGCATGGCTGATATAGCCTTCCGGAGTCACAGTATATTCCACCTGTAAAACACAACCCTTGTTCCTTTTTTGCTGGGCAACTGGATATTTACACTCTCTGCTCAGTGTTTTGATGAGCCAATTATAATCGCGAACATCATTCAATGATTTGTTTTCCAACATCAGAATGGTGTCGTTGGCTGTTCTTTCTTGTGCTTCAAGTTGAAAGAAGCACCCAAGCAGTATGAAGGATAGAAAAAAGCGTTTCATGTGTATATGGAATTTAAATCAAACAATGGCTCATGACTTAGGCAACCGAAACTGAATTGGTATGGTATAAAGGACCCGTTGGGGCTTCCCATCTTGTTTTCCCGGTGTCCACTTCGGCATTTGTCGGATAATTCGCAAGGCTTCTTTATCCAACAAGGGGTGAACGCTACGTACAATCCGAGGCTGGGCGGGCGTGCCGTCTTTCTCGATGATGAATTGCAAGACTATCCGTCCTTGAATGCCTGCATTTTTGGCTTCTTCAGGATAGTGCATTTCTTTCTGTATGAAATCCAGACAACCTTGCATCCCTCCGGGAAATTCGGGCATGCATTCTACTACTAAAAAAAGGTGATTATCATCTGTCGGAACTTCCGGCACAGACGTTGTTATAGCTCCAACTGGCCGGTTATCTTGGGTAGAGGGTACGGCAGGTCTCTTTTCTTTCTGTCCTTCTGCCAATTCTTTTGGATTGTCTGTCAGCTTGAATTCCGCCATCAGAGTAATGTTTCTTCCGGTGTCTGTAAAAGTAACAGGATAGAAGAAACGGTATCTTCCCGGCTTGTTGTGATGTATTTCCGGATACAAAGAACCGGATAAATGTTTGTTTTTTCCCGGTCCAATGATATAGGCAACACTATTAAATATGGTATGAATAGGCAAGTCCCGCCATACGCCTTGTCCGTCTTCATAAGTGATGTAATAAGATTCACCGGATTCTAATGTTACTTGGCTGTGATTGACTAAAACAAAAGTGGCTCGTTTACTTTGAGTGGAATAGACCGGATAGTCAGATTGCAGCAGAATGCCCAAAGTATCACTGACACCCATACTATTGTTGAGGGCTTTTTCAGTGAGTCCTTCAAAAATGACCGCCGGTGAATCGATAATCTTTTCCCGGAAAGCCTTTCGGGCTTCTGGAGTGTTCAAGATAAAAGTTACGTGAATATAATGGCTACCCATACCCCAAGACATCAAATTGGACTTCAGGCATTCATCTGTAAGTTTATCTCTTTTACTATCGATAATATTCAGAATCTCTTTCAGCTGCTTTTGGGTAAAACTTTCAGCCGTAGCAGGCTCCAGCCGGAAAGCACCGCTTTTTGCGGCTGCTTCCAGTGTGTGCCGTGCTACAGTGGTATCTCCTCTCACTTGGAAGACCAGTGTAGAACCATCAAAAAACATTCCTTCCAAGAATGCAGGACAGTGCGGACTGTCCAAGAAATCACCGATTACTGTTGAGTCCGTACCATATGCTTTACTTAAAGCCTCTATTACTTGCTGACCGGTTCTTTGGTCAACTGGTTCTTCCGTTATAGGTTGTTTCTCAGATTTGGTGGAAGGAAGAGAAACAGAGACCGGCTTATCCTTCTTTTCAGGAAGTGGCTCAACAGTATACAAACCATCTTCATCTTTGACTAGCTGATACTTGCCGGTATCCAACCATTGATTCCACTCTTTAAATAAGGATTGTATAAACAGAAATAAGTCATCTGATATATTCAGGTCTTTACCACGTTGACAGGGGAAAATCACATGTCCGTTCTTTATGGATATTTTCTTTCTGGCTCTACCCAAGGCTTTGAGATAAACAACTTGATTATAGGCATAATGCGGATTAAATCCGTTGGCATTCATTACATCTATAGCGGCATAAGACATCATCCCCTTGGTTTTCAAAAAGGTCGTATCCGTCAGCGTCTTTTTAAATTCTCTCGCTTCCTTCCATAATCGGGCAGTAGCAAGTCTTGTTAAACTGTCCGAGTAAGAAGGATTGATTTCCTTATTCAGTTCCTCATAAATTCCCGGCAGTAAAGTGTCACAATAAGAGGTTATGGCAAAATTTCCACTCTCAATTCTCATATTTACAGTGGGGTTGCTTATCACTGAATCATTAAACACAAAAGCAATCTGTTTTCCAATGGCTTTTTCTGTTTCTTCCGCCCATAGGTTCATATAATACGGATGTATCTGTCCAAAAATTACGTATTTGCCAAAGGCATCCGAATCTAATCGTAAAACACTGAAATCTTTCGTCGTAACGATAGGCTCCAAAGAAAGACTGTCATTGGAGTCGCCCGTTACAGGATACCAACCGTTTTCACGGTGGATTGCAATTGACTTATGCTGACATCCGACCCATAAAAGTCCGATGGCAAGCATCAACACGATTGACGGAAGTGCTGATAAGACTGTACGATAAAATGATATTCGCGTTCTCATAGGCTGCATAGGAATATTTTTTCGGTAAAGATACGTATTTTGACGAAAGACGGATAATGGATGGGCTACAGCATCGGATTCAGTTTTCTATTTACAGTCTGTTCGAAAGAGTCTTCATCTGTTGAAATGATTTCAATATCAATATCATGCATAAAAGTCAGAATATCAAATTCCAATAACGGAGAATCAAAAATATCTTTTTTAAATGCCGATTTAAAAACCTCAAAAGAATCTACCGGTATATTTTGAAAGTAAATAGAAACTTTCTCCGCACCCAATACAGCCCCCAAACAATGAAAACGCTGTTGCAGGGTAGTGTCAGATTGAAGAATGCCGTCTATACGTTGCTGTATAGAGCATAATTCCTTTTGCAACTGAATGCTATCTGTTTTATCTCCGAGTCTTTTCTTGGAAAAACCGAAATGACAAGAGTGAAATAAAAGGCAAAAGGCAATCAAAAATACAATACTGATTCTCATAGGCAAAACAATTTATGAAAACAAAGTTCTTTCGAAAATATACCATATTCGTAAGATGTTTTACATCAACGTTTATCGGGGGTAATTTACATATTCCACGCTGATTACATCGGAAGAATCGCGAACAGCTTCTTTGATGTCTGCCAACCGGAATTCGGTCATAAGCGTGATTTCCTGATTCTTGTTAGCCAGTCTCACCTTATAAAAGAATCGGTATCTGCCAGGTCGGTTGGGCAGAACATTCGGGTTGAGGTCTGCTTTAAACAGAAATCGTTTGCCTGGTCCGATAAAATAGAGAATGTCGTTGAATACCGTATGTATGGGAAGTTCTCGCCATACTCCTTGTTTATCTTCATAGGTAATTTGGTAATCTTCTCCAAACTGGATCTCATGGTCGCTCTGATTGAATAGTACAAAAGTGGCGGTATGAGCCGTGTATGGGTATGCAGAGAATTCAGGATATAAATGGATGCCCAAAGTGTCGGAAGTGTATCGTTGATTGTTAGGTGACGGTTCTGTAGGTCCTTCAAAACGGATAGCGGGTGAATCCATGACCTTCTTACGGAAAACGGCTCTGGCTTCCGGAGAGTTTAGACATAAATTTACAACAAGATGATTACCATATATGCCCCATCCCCATATATTGCCGTCTAATCGAGTGCCCTCTATTTCTGAACGCGCATATCGTTTTCGCAGTTCATTCTGTATCTTTTGCAATTCTTGCTCTGTAAACACAGAATCCTTTACATTCTGAGTAGCTACTGGAAGATGGCAGATCGTGTCTTGGGTATGAACGGAGATTGTTTGAGCGCCTTGTGTAATCGAAGCTGAATCACTCTTTACCGCAGGCTGATTGTTTCTGGACGGTTTACCGCTACACCCCACAAGCAACCATACCAAGAGAAGAATCAATACCATTCCTAAAGCTAAATAAAGCATCGTCTTAAAATAGGCAGCCTTATCCAGCTCTTCTTTTTCCAAAGTTTTCCGGCGGATATCTTCCATCTTTTCCACCGTCATCTGAGAGAGGTCAGTCTCTTTTCCTGTATCTAATAACCGGTGGTAGGTGGCTGTTAGCCTCTCCCGGTTTCGTTTGCGCAACTCCCGATTTTCCTTATCACGTTGCAACATGTCATTGATGCATCCTAAGGTTCCCATAAGCCATATTTTACAATGATTCTCAAAGGTAACAAATAGAATTAGAAATCAGCTATCCGTTCTTATAAAAAAGCACTGCTTGGCTAATTTCACCCATCATTCCTGTCAAAAATCTGCTTTGAAACATCTTTTTGACGAAAAAATCAACAAATGATTGTATTTTTTCAGATGCACTGCATTATCTCATGATTTTATAGTACCTTTGTCCACGATTATACCAATCATTTGTTTTATGAGGAAATTTTATACTTTACTATTGCTCATGGCCGTTTCTTGTTCCATCTTTGCACAAGACAGGCTATCCTTGTTCATCAGCAGAGCTAATAAATATGCCTCTGTGGAACTGTCCGACTACCGGAAACGATTGTGCGTGGAGTATAACACACGCGGCAGTCTTCTGGATGACTATTACAGGCAATGTGGACGCGACTGGGGTAATGTCGGTTTAGCCCTTGAAATAGCAAGGACTTCCGGCAAACACATGCGTGACATCTGCCATTATTATAAACGTTATCGGAAATGGAATCGTGTTTTGATTGAAATTGGTATCAGACCGGGAAGCGATTACTACAATCCTTTTTATGACAGGATTGATTTCCATAGCAGATATTGGCACAAACATTATTGTTCCTATTGTGACCATCACGACAGGTATCACCATCCTAAAAAATACAAGCGTCATAAATGGGATGATGATGATGACGATGATGACGACTGGGATGATGACGATGACTAATTTAACACAAAATACATACCAAAATGAAAAAGATTTTATTTTTAGCAGTTTGTTTTTTGATGCTTGTTGGCAACACTTATGCACAAAAGGGAAAACAAGCAATCGGATTCGGTTTAAGTTATGGAACAGAAATTGAGAGTGTTGGTCTAGGACTGAAATATCAGTACAATATCACCAACCCCATACGTCTGGAACCCTCATTGAACTATTTCTTTGAGAATGACAACGTCAGCATGTTAGACGTAAACCTGAATTTCCACTATTTGTTTCCTGTGGCAAGTAAAGTAAAGCTTTATCCATTGCTTGGTCTGACATTTTCCAATTGGATGTTTGACTGGAATGATGACTGGGATGTGGATATAGACGGAAATCATGTCCATATAGATGGCGATGACGACAGCGACAATGAATGCCGGTTTGGCATGAATATTGGTGGTGGAGTTGATTTCGCAATAGCCAGAAACTGGATGATGAACTTTGAGTTCCGTTATCAACTGGTCAGTGATTTTGATCAGGCTGTATTCAATCTTGGATTTGCTTATCGTTTTTAAATTAGCCGTACTTGTATAATCAAGAGAGCCTTTTACTGGAATGCAGCAAAAGGCTCTCTTCTCTTTTATTGGAATTGAGTATTTACATGAATCTTATTGTTTTGGTGTACCGTCTTCTTTAATTTCAACTTGAATGTCAGGTTTTCCATCCATTTCCAATTCTACGATATAATAGGTGCCTGTAGGAGTAACCACCTTTTCAGCTTCCTCATCATCCAGTTCATAGCCGACATGTTCTTTTACGGTATTTTGTGCGGCAGTCTTTACTACATCAGGCAAAGACATATACAACACATCCTGCGAAGTGGAAACCCACGCATAGGATGCTGTAACATCAAAGCAAACCTCCAACTGGTCAGCTTGCAACAAGGACATCCACTTCCAGAAGTTTGGAAACAGGATCCAGTTCAACCTCCAACAACTTATAACCAGCATACTTCTCATTCAGTAACTGAGCTACAGATGCAGGGAGTTCAGAAGGTAAATAGTTGAACGAATCATCGTCTTTATCAGCCACTTCCTTCAATAGATTTCCATTGACATCAAAATAGAGGTCCAATTCCTCCTTGCCTTTTTCGATTTCAATCACATATACTTTCTCCATGCCCTTACGCTCAAGCATATCCACATCGTCACGCTTCCAACCCTCATATTGAGTAAGCGCTTCAAATGCTTGTTTAACCGGCGCAGGAAGAGCATCATAAGCAATGTCCGTTTCTGTCATCAGCCAGACTCCATTTGCATCAAACCAGGCTTCTTTTTCTGTATTGTCTTGATTGAAAGATGCAACATGATTAGTCCCCCGCGTAGACCAGTTATGGGCTACGTTGCCAAATTCATTGATAAAGGCTTTCTCCAGTTGTTCTGAAACAGGAGCATCCTCATCGTCATCATCACAACTTTGCATTGCGAAGCTGAACAGGCCCAAGGCCAACATTATAAAATACATTTTCAATTTCATAATCGTTCAATTTTAAATGTAACTAATCCGTTCATTCTATTTTTAAATACTCAATTCTATCAGGCTTGTTTGTCGGCAAACACTTTCCACACTCCGGCACTTAATGCAGCACCGATGAAAGGTCCGATGATGAATATCCACAGCTGACTTAAAGCTTCCCCACCTTGGAAAATGGCAGGAGCTATACTACGGGCCGGATTAACCGAAGTTCCCGTATAGCGAATGCAGGCGAGATGAACCAGCACCAAAGAAAGACCGATAGCAAGTCCTGCAAAGTTGCCTGCTCCTTTCTTTGCATCTGTTGTACCCAATACTACCAATACAAAAACAAAGGTAAAGACTATTTCCGCCAGTAAAGCTCCAGTTACGGAAACTCCTTCCTGACAAGCATTGGCTCCTGTACCGACCAGTCCGGAATTGGAAGTCAGCACCCACAAAATAGCTGAACCGATAAAGGCACCGATTACTTGAAACAGCATATACATACCGGCATCCTTTCCACTGATACGTCCCGACAACAAACAACCCAGTGTAATAGCCGGATTGATATGACAGCCGGAAATACCGCCAATAGCGTAAGCCATAGCCACAACAGCCAGTCCGAAGGCAAGAGCCGTACCAACAACAGTAGAAGCTAAATCAGGGTTAGCTGACGTACACGACAAACTGACCGCCGTGCCACATCCCATAAGAACGAGAACCATCGTTCCCAACATTTCAGCAATGTACTTTTTCATGTTTTCTTAATATTTTGATTAAACTATACTATTACTATACATTATTATACTACAAGGTTTAGAAACAGGCTGTTTTACCTATGCAACTTGCAAATGTATAAATAAAAATAAAGGTTCAAACTTTTTTCTTGGGAAATGTGGCATAACTTATCAAAAAGGAGACAGACATTCTGAAATTCATCTGATTCCATGTCCTACAGCATATCTTTATAGAATTAAGGACACGAGACAATCAACCACTGCCATACCATGAAGAAGCCTCATACTGTCCATCCAAAAATGAATACCTATGGCTTCCGTATGTTCAGCTATATCTTCATCAAATTTTCCCGGTGCCGTTATAAATCGACTCCATAGAGAGGCCAAAGTGTGGTTTTGTATTGATTTATATTTAATGTTTGTTAATTAGAGAATCAATCAATAACAACGGATTATAATTGATGCTAATATTGCAGCCCTAAACTTTTAACGACTCATTCTTATGAAGAAATTTATTGCAGTAATTGTAGCTTGCCTTACTTGTAGTGGCATCTATGCTCAAAGAGCTTACGAAGGAGCCAACTTGGGAGATAACTGGTCTATTGGCATCCATGCCGGTGTTACCACTCCATTGACCCACAGTGCATTTTTCCCGAACATGCGAGCCACATGGGGACTTGGAATAGGCAAACAGCTCACACCCTTTTTCGGTATGGGTGTGGAAGCCATGACCAGCATCAATACGACTGCCAGCAAAACGGCATTTGACAACACCAATGTAAGTTTATTGACCTCCGTCAATCTGAGCAACCTATTTGCAGGATATTGGGGAACACCCCGATTATTCGAAATAGAAACCGTAGCCGGACTCGGCTGGCTACATTATGCCCAAAACGGTGACGGAGACCGTAACAGCATCTCCAGCAAACTGGGACTCAACTTCAATTTCAATTTAGGTGAAGCCAAAGCTTGGACCATTGGTATCAAACCAGCCTTGGTATATGACCTGAACGCATGTGGTGAACGAAACGTAGGATTTAACGCCAACCGGGCAGCCTGGGAAATTACAGCCGGTCTGAAATACCACTTCCGTTGCAGCAATGGCAAACACCATATCTCTTTTGCCAAACTGTATGACCAGGCAGAAGTGGATGCGCTGAACGAGCAGGTAAATAACCTGAGACAAACCAACGTAGATCAAGAAGCCGAACTGACTGCTGCCAACCAACGAAATGCTGAATTGGAACAACAGTTAGCCGACTGCAAGAATCAGGGCCCGGTTATCGTAACAGATACCATCACCAGCCACAAGAAAACATTGGAATCTGTGGTAACCTTCCGCCAAGGAGGTGTCAGTGTAGTAGCTTCTCAGACCCCTAATGTGGAACGTATTGCGACTTACTTGAAAAATCATGAAAAGGCTACTGTATCCATCAAAGGATATGCTTCTCCGGAAGGAAAGGCCGAAGTAAATGCCCGTATCGCTCAACAACGTGCGGATGCCGTCAAGAGTTTGTTAGTGAAACGGTATAAAATAGCCGAGAACCGGATTACAGCCGAAGGACAAGGTGTAGGAAACATGTTTGAAGAACCAGATTGGAATCGGGTAAGCATCTGCACCATCCATGAAAACTAATCCGCTTGGAAGCTACATTGTGTGTGAAAGTTCGGACATGCCAAGTGTCCGACTTCTTTTTGATTGAAACTTAAAATGAACATAATCATGAAAAAAAGTATTTTAACTGTCTTGTTTGCGTTATGCAGCACCATTGGATTCGCACAAGTCTCCTTTCAGGTAAAAGCCGGTCTGAACTTGAGCAGCTATATCGGTGAAAATTCCGACCATTCCAAATTCAAGCCTGGAGCACGCATCGGAGTAGGTATGGAATACCAGTTTACAGACCTTATTTCTCTGCAACCTTCTCTCTTTTTCTCACAAAAAGGGGCCAAATACTCCAGCGGCTATGAAGGAACCGTCGTTGATGCCGATGCAGACGTAAAAATCAACCAACTCTATCTGGAACTTCCTATCAATGTACAATTTCGCTTTAACCTTGCAGACAACACCAATCTGGTCATTGCTACCGGTCCTTACCTTGCTTGCGGTGTAGGTGGTAAGACTAAATTTGACGGGGGAGCTTCTATTGGCGGCATCGCAGTCAATGGAGGAGACAAAGTCGATACTTTTGGCAGCGACGGCCTTGACTACAATCGTTTTGATGCCGGATGGAACATCGGATTGGGAGTAGAATTTGGCAAGATTTTAGTCGGTCTCGATACCCAGCTCGGTTTCTGCAAAGTGATGGACGGAAACGCTCCACATAATGCCAATATCGGTATTACTTTGGGATACAAATTCTAAGCTACTTTTAAATAACTCTGTCCGTGAGAGTCTGCCGCAGAAAAACGGCAGGCTCTCTTTTTCATTATATCCTTATACAAAGGACTATATACTTTATCTCTTCTTTAGATAACTGATTTACCGAGATTCAATATCCGACCCAAACAATCCAGCAACCATACAAAATATAACCGAAATCATAAAATTCAATCATAAATATCCGTGTTACAGAATATTTTTGTACTTTCGAATTTATTACGTGTAACCCTTTTCTAAGAATGATGATAACCATGGAAATTTTCAACTATTTTTTAATCGCCATGAGTTTCCTGGCCTTATTGGTTTTTGTAGCACTCTATTTTGTCAAAGCAGGCTACGGCATTTTCCGTACGAGCTCATGGGGTATATCCATTCCCAATAAAACTGCCTGGTTTCTTATGGAAGCCCCTGTTTTTTTCGTTCTGTTTTACTTGTGGATTACAAGTGAAAATCCATTTTCCATCCCTATTCTCATTTTTTTCCTACTCTTTGAACTACATTATTTCCAACGTTCCTTCATCTTTCCGTTTCTAATGAAAGGCAAGAGTCGGATGCCATTGACCATTGTAGGAATGGGAGTTGTATTTAATGTACTGAACGGCATTATGCAAGCCTTAGGCCTGTTCTATTTACCCGTTACAGATACGGTTTATTCAGGTGGGTGGCATTATTTTGTCTCATCACATGCCATTCTTGGAATGCTACTCTTTTTCTTAGGAATGGGCATCAATCTTCATTCAGATTATGTGATACGACATTTACGGCAACCGGGTGACACTCGTCATTATTTGCCTACCAGAGGAATGTTCAAATATGTCACTTCAGCCAATTATTTGGGAGAACTCATAGAATGGATTGGTTTCGCGTTGCTGACAATTTCTCCAGCAGCAGGTGTATTTGTATGGTGGACTTTTGCCAATCTGGTACCCAGAGCTCATGCCATCCATCAACACTACCGCAAGGAATTTGGCACGTTAGCTGTAGGAACGCGAAAGCGAATCATTCCGTTTATCTACTGAATATCTATCTGATAAAATTCCTCAAAATACATAAAAAATTTGCCATCATGACTACATCCAAATTGTTTACCCCAGTCACCATCGGGCCGCTGACGCTGCGCAACCGCACCATTCGCTCCGCTGCGTATGAAAGCATGTGTCCGGGACATCGACCTTCAGAAATGTTGCTTCAATACCATCGCTCGGTAGCAGCGGGAGGAGTCGGTATGACCACCGTGGCCTATGCAGCAGTAACCCAAAGCGGCTTGTCGTTCGACCGCCAGCTTTGGATGCGTCCTGAAATTATCCCCGACTTGCGTCGGCTGACTGATGCCATTCATGCCGAAGGAGCAGCTGCCGGCATACAACTGGGACACTGCGGCAACATGTCGCACAAAAATATCTGTGGCTGCCTGCCCGTAGGAGCTTCCGGTGGTTTCAACCTATATTCCCCCACGTTTGTCCGCGCCCTGCGAACCTCAGAACTGCCCCAACTGGCACAAGCCTACGGACGTGCCGTAAATCTAGCCCGGGAAGCCGGCTTCGACTCAGTAGAAATTCATGCCGGACACGGCTACTTGATTAGCCAATTCCTGTCACCGGCTACCAATCATCGCAAAGACGAGTTCGGAGGTTCCTTGGAAAACCGGATGCGCTTCATGGACATGGTAATGAATGAAGTCATGAAAGCCGCAGGAAACGATTTAGCCGTATTCGTAAAAATGAATATGCGTGATGGTTTCAAAGGGGGAATGGAACTGGAAGAAAGTCTGCAAGTAGCCAAACGTCTGGAAGGATCTGGAGCCCATGCCTTGGTCTTGAGCGGAGGATTTGTCAGTCGGGCACCCATGTATGTAATGCGTGGTGAAATGCCCATCCGAAGCATGAGTCATTACATGAAATGCTGGTGGCTCAAATATGGCGTCCGACTGGTTGGCAAATGGATGATTCCAGCTGTGCCTTTCCAAGAAGCCTACTTTCTGGAAGATGCACTGAAATTCCGGAAAGCCCTCCATATGCCTTTGGTTTACGTCGGCGGTTTAGTGTCGCGGCAAAAAATCGATGAAGTACTGAATGATGGCTTCGAGGCAGTGCAGATGGCTCGTGCTCTCTTGAACGAACCCGATTTTGTAAACCGTATGCGAAAAGAGGAAGATGCTCGTTCAGCATGCAAACACAGCAACTACTGCATTGCCCGGATGTACTCCATTGATATGGCCTGTCACCAACACCTGTCTGAAAAACTTCCTCCTTGCCTGCAGAGGGAAATTGAAAGAATCGAAGCCCAATCAGAAAAAAGACAAATCGAATAACACAAGGAATAAAAGATGAAGAATTGTATTCAGCCGAAAAGTCATCAGAAAGGCCATGGAAAATTGGCTGTGATTACGGGAGCTGACGGAGGAATGGGCATGGAAATCACTCGGTATGTAGCTCTGGCCGGTTTTCGGGTGGTAATGATGTGTCACCACCGGAATGAAGCGGAAAAAGCACGCCAAATCTTAATAGAAGAGACAGGCAACACTGCCATTGAAGTATTGGAAGCCGATTTTTCCTCGCTTAAATCGGTGGCTCAAGCTGCCGAACAACTGTTAACACGACAGGAATGTATCACTCTGCTGATGAACAATGCAGGTACACTGGAAACAGGACGTCATCTGACTGAAGACGGACTAGAACGAACTGTTAGTGTAAACTATGTCGCCCCTTATCTACTAACGCGGAAATTGCTTCCCTGCATGGAGAAAGGAAGCCGCATTGTCAACATGGTATCGTGTACCTACGCCATCGGACACCTGGACTTTCCCGATTTCTTCACCCAAGGGAAGAAAGGCCGATTTTGGCGCATTCCCGTATATAGCAACACAAAGTTAGCACTCACCTTGTTTACCTTCGATTTGGCACATCGCTTACAAGAACGAGGAATTCGAGTGAATGCTGCAGATCCCGGTATCGTATCTACCAATATGATTACCATGCATCAATGGTTTGATCCGTTGACCGATATTTTCTTCCGTCCTTTTATCCGTTCTCCCCGCCAGGGAGCAGCTACTGCCATCCACTTGCTGCTGGATGTTGAAGCTGATTCTTGTACAGGTACCCTTCAAGCCAGTTGTCATCCTTGTACGCTATCTAATCGGTATGCGCAGCATAGCAAAACAAAGGAACTTTGGGATTATACAGAGGCAATCGTAAAAAAATGGTTATAAATCATCAGGCACTATTGAAAATATCTTATAACGAATGTGAGAGTTGAAATACTTACAACAATAGTCATTACAAAGTATACAGATTCAAAAACAGCATAGAAGGAAATATTATGGCAAAGAAAAAACATCATAAGAATAATCAAGGAGTTGCCTATGTGGAAGTGGAAAAGGATTTTGGTATGTGGGAAAATTATATGCAATATGGCTCCCAATACGATACTGTCAACGACAGCCCACTCATCCCCGGTGAGACCGGGATGGTGGAACAACTATCTTTCAAAAAACTATCCGTAGACACTAAAAAACTACTTCGCACAGCGATGGTCGATTTGGTACTTAACTATTGGCAGAAAGAAAGAATGATTCCAGAAGGAAGCACTGTTAAGGAGTTTAGAAATGTAGCCATTAAAGAAGTTTACTACATTTCCGGGCAATATGCCAAGGACAGTGATGAGTTGAAACATATGCTGAACGAATGTATTATTCCTACTATCAATAAGGAACTAAGGAAAGAAAAATCAACAGTACAAATAGAGAAATAGAAACTTTAGCAGCTGTATCAAGAGTAAATGCACCGGATAGAACGCATAGAATCCATACTTTGTCATCTTGCCATGGATGAATCCACGTGTTCCATCATAACAGGCAATTGTTAAGCAAGCCAGCAAAGCACCGACTATCCCATAGTACATCATCAGCAGAAAGGCACAAAATAGATGCGCCTTTCTACCCGAAGGAAAAGAAGGATTGCTGACATTCCCGAATAGGTAGAATACCATCATCATCAGAATCCCTCGCCACTCATAGTCCACTCCGGACCAGGAAGCGAAACCAGCTATAGAAAGGATGACAGCCCCACAAAGGATGCCATCCTTTTTTAATGTTTCAAAAGCTGCCAGTGCCATTACACCCAATGCCAGGGTGAAGAGTACATTGTGCGTCCCATCCGCTCCATTCAGCAGGTACCAGAGCAATTCACTGATTACGGCAAATCCCAGCAGCTGCAGGAAGTACTTCATTCGGTTTCGGGTATGCCGGAAGCCCTCTGCAATGAGAAAGGCGAACACCGGAAAAGCGATGCGCCCAAAGCAGCGCATGATCTCGTAAAGGTGCGTGCCGTGTTCCATTAAGTAGTAAGCACAGTGGTCTGCCACCATTGAAACAAGGGCGATGACCTTCAGTGCACTACCACTCAATGAAGGTAATAAGATAGAATGTTCAGATGCAGATTGTAAGGATGCCATATACAAATCATTTATGCCATACCCAGCAGTTCCTTGACCATTTTCTCCACTTCATCGTTCACCCGTTTGAAGTTGCGATTCAGCATGATTTCCTTCTCGCGGTCATTCTTGAACTCGTAGATTTTCGGTAGCGGCACATAGTGGTCCTCTTCATTCTTAATTTTCTTCATATCGAAGTGCGTCTTGCAGAAGTACTTCGTAGTCTTGAACTCTTCCGACTGCTCGATGTCGAAATGGTTCAGCATCCGCTCGTCCGTAGCCGTGAAGTCACGGGCAGCCTGACCCGCCAGCCAACCGGTCGCCATATCCGCAATCTTGGCGGCAGGCACCAGGTAGTCCATCTTCTCGGAGATGGTGGTCGATACCTTGTTGTCGTTGATAGAAATGGACCGGGAAGTCTGCTTCGCCTTGCCGAACACATCATTCTGCGCCCATTCCAGGGTTTCCTTGTTACGGGCTGCACCCATGAAGATGTTGCCGCAGGTCGTGATAATCTTCTGCATCCCCACCTTGCCGTAGTCCGCCTCCAGCTGCGGCAGTTCTTGAAAGCCCAGGGTCACCGCTACCTTGTTGGAGCGAGCCGTACCAATCAAGCGGTCTATCTTGTGGAAGTAGAGCGTGGGCAGCTCATCCACGATGATGCTAACCGGGAAGTTTCCCTTGGGAATTGACTCTTGTAATCAGTCGGTTCAGCACCAGTGCATTCAATGAACCGATGACCTGTTCCTTCTCCGGGTCGTTGGCAATCACCAAATAGCTCGGATTGGCCTTGTCCGAAATCTTCAAGTCGAAGTCATCCCCCGTAAACACCCAGTAGGCTTCAGGAGATACCAGTCGGGCGGCATTGACACGCAGCGTACCCACCATACCTTCCAGCTGGTCGTTCGCCTTGTTGTCATAGGCACTCTTGAAGGGAGCCATGAGGGAAGCAATCTTGTCATCCTGCATCAGAATGTTAAACACCTGGTCGTAGGGTCTTCCCAGAAAAGAGAGAACATGCGGCATGTCCGAATACTCCCCGGTGATGGTGTCCGGTTCTACCTCCTTGCCATTTTCATCTTCATACCAGCATCGCTCAATCTTCACCAGTTTCCCTGTCCGGTCTTTGTAGGAGAAGCCGTTCAAATCCACGAACATCCGGTCTTCATCCGTTGATACATCGTTACCGTTCTCATCCACGAAGTCCAGGATGACATTGTTCTTGGCATCTATTGCTTGGTAATCGTCCCAGTTGCGTATCACCAGCTCGAATTTATTTCCCTCCGGTAACTCCTCCTTGGAATTAGTCTGCTCCTTGAAAGCATCCACAGACTGCTGTTCAGAGGGTGTTTCTTTGGAAGAAGACGGTTGCTGTTCTTGTGATTGACCAGCTGTAGTTTCCTCCTTGGGTACTTCCGGTTCTTTCGCCAACGAAATATAGCGTTTCAGTTTCTTGCCGTTCTTGAATCCGACCGGATGAAAATTGACAAAGAAGTAGATGATGGCCGCCAGAAAGTTCTCTGCCGAGTTGGTAAAAAAAGCTTCCGAACCGCCTTTCTTCTCGCCGCCTCCCTTGTTCAGGGAAGCCAGCAAGGTAGCAGCCGTTTCCGAAGCTGCCGCCAGGTCCGGAATGTACTTGCGCTGAATCGGATTGATGCGGTCCGAATACTCCACGTCCGTAAAGTTGATAATGTGAAAGCCACAGTTTTTTGGTAATCTTTGTGCCTTTTTATTCTTGCAATACTGATAGAAAAGTGTCTTGGCCAATGTAGGGAACTTAAAATCGTAGCACATAATAGCAAATCCCTTGGCAGCATGCTGACGGATAAACGGATCGATGATACCAAATGACTTACCCGAACCCGGTGTACCCAGTACAATCGTCCCACGAAAGGGATTGATAATGTTGATCCAGCCCTTGTGCATCTTCTGCTTCCAGTAGTATATCATCGGAATGTTCACCGAATAGTCGTTGCTGACCAAAGCCTCCGACTGTTGGAAGGATTCGTTCTCGAAGTTGAAGCGGTCTTCACCCACCTTGTAGTTGTAATACTTGGCGATGCCGTCCAGTCCCTGATGCACCAGCATGGTACCCACCACCGAACAGAGCGCATAGAGGATGCGGTTGGCCGGAAAGCCGAACCAGCTCATGCCGATATTCATGCCGTGAAAGATAAAGCACATGCCGACCAATGTCAATCCAGCCAGCACCGGATAGATGACCATCGTCTTCACGTTGAACTTCAACGCCTTCTTTGCCTTGGTTCCGATACAGACTACACAGATACAGATTAGCTCTGCCACCTTGCAGCCTGATACAGAATTAAAGACTTTGAATCTACCCAACAGGTCCAGGATAAACTGCGTCACACGGTTATCCGCCGTAATGGGAAGATTCATCACAATCTCGATGATGAGAAAGATATAGATGCAACTGCGGAAGTAGTTGTACATCTGTTGCTGTTCCCGGGTTTCTTCGAATGCCATAAGCCATCAGATTGAGTGAATACTAAAAAGGAATCTTCACACCGAGTAAGAGTCCGTTACGGAAGGTATCTCCATGCAGGAAGTTGACGTTGTTCTTCTGGATCAGCGAAAACTCCCAGCCGTTCTGAAAAACATAGCTGTATTCAAAGCCGGCTTCCACACTGAGGAAAAATTTCTTTTGGGTGGCACCGAACTGAGGACCCCAACGGAAGCGGAGCATGCCGTTCTTGTAACGTACCAAACGCTGCTTATAGACCAACCCGCCATCCCAGTAGTACCCCTTCCAAAAGCGGCAACAGGTGGGTTTCTGCCAATGATTCCCCACTTCACCATAGATTTCCACGGCATTGCCATAGCTCAACGGATGCTCGTAACCAATCATCGCATTCAAGGTATTCGGGAACAGAAAACCGGCATTCAGCGTGAGTTTCTTGTCCTGGGCGGATGCCGAAAGCACGGCAAACGCACAACAGATAATCATTAAAATCTTCTTCATATCGGGTCAGATCTAGCGGTAAATGTAATAGTAAGGATAACAAGAGGAATTCTTCAGAATGTCCGAATCAAAGCCATCGGCATTGAGGATGTCTTCATATTCAATGGTGAGCGTAATGACACGGCCACTGATTTGGTTCTCTGAGATTTCCAGTCGGAGCACCTTCTCATCCGGGAAGGTCAGCTTCTCAATCACCAGCACATTCCGGTAGTTCTTCTTGAACTTCTTGACGGGGTTCAATGAGTAAACCGGTGTCAGTTCAATAGTCTGCGAGTTGGTGGCTTTCGTTTCTTTCTTGTCCGTCAGCTTCACGCGAAGTTCCTCAATGTCGTAGGCAATCTTCGTCTTGTTTTGTAAGGAATAATCAATAAAGAAGTAGTCGCCGATGGTATAGATGTTGTTGACGATGGCCTTCATACCGTGGGCATTCGACACCACCTGATTGTACTTGCGTTTGCTGCCATACACTGCCCACGCATAGCGTACCATTTCAGCCTTGGGCATCGACACTTCGGGGTTGATATAGGACTGGGTATCGCTGTAGGCCACTTCAAAGATGGAGGCTGCCATGCTGGGATAATGGGTATAAACCACATCATACTGAGCGATATGGCGCTCTCCAATCAGGGTGATGGTGCCCAGCAACTCATTCTCGTCAAAGGAAGCCTTGATGGAGTCTTGCTCCAGATAAGGCTTGATGCGTACCATGTTGTCAGCACACTGATTGCCCATAATCTTGGTAGTAGAGATGTCCACCAACTTGATGTTTTCGGGCATGACGATATGGGTAGTGACCTCACTGTTCACGTAGATCTTCTCCTTGGCAACAGCCTGTACAACAAAACCTAGAAGACCGAAGAAAAGTAAAAATAATTTCGCTTTCATATTGGGTAATTTTTATGATTTACTGATTGGTTGAATTGCTTACTTTGTTATTTGTAATCTTGCTTACTCTATTACTTGTAACCTTACTTACTATGTGATTAGTAAGATAGTTTACCTATATTTATTCTTGACCTTTTACCTTGCTTCCTCCGAGTTAATCAGATACACAATCGTGTTGTACTTGATTTTCGCCTTGTTCTTGCGGATGTTGGACGAGATGGCCGAAGAAGCTGAGTTATAGACGTTTTGCAAGGCTTGCAACGCCAAGGCTTCACCTGAGATACCGGAACCATAGCCATCTTCCGATTGGAAGTTGATGTTTTGCTGCACGGCACTGGAGCTGGCATCCTTCACGAACTCACGGAAGGAAGATTCCGGTACATAGAACCCTTCCATGCCGTCATTATCGAACACAGAAAGCTTCACGTTGATAAACTTATCACCGACCAGAATACTGGTAATGGTAGCCTTGACACGCTGCTGTCCAAAGCCTGTCACTGTTCCATACAGGTAGGTGCCTTTTTTCAAATTGGTGTTGCAGACGGTAATGTCGTCCAGCAATTTGAAACGAAGTCTGGTCCCTTCCTTGGCTTTGGTAGTTTGGTCAATCATCGCCCGAATGAGTTTGGCTTCAGCTACATCATCGGGGGAAGTTACCGTATGAAACTTCTCCGCATTGGTATCACCAGATTTGATGACAAGTTTGGGACGATTGCGCTCCTTTTCGGCCTGACGGACTTTGGCGATGGAATCAGCCCTTTGTTTCTCAGCCAACTCATCCCGGTCAAAGCGACCGATACCCAATCCGCTTTCAATGGCCTTCTGGCGCTCGTAACTTCTGCGTTGGATTTCCTCCAGGTCACGGGCGAAGTCATCCTGTGAGGTATAGCCTTCTGTGGCTGCAGAACTTCCTCCACTTTGCGCTGAGCGACTTCCTCCACCATTGGATGCTCCACTGCCATTTCCGTATGCAAAGGAATTGATGTGCCTTCTGGACTCGGCCAACGACCTTTCCAGTTCCTCCATTTCCCTTTGCTGACGAAGCCGTTCCGCTTCTGCTGCATCCAGTTTGTTGAGTTCGTCTTCGCTGTAGCCGTGCTCCAGTTCCTCGTTCTCTTTCTGTTCTTCACCGATAGCACCAATCGCAGTGAAGGCATCTTCGTCCCCGAAACGGCGCGACATCTCATACATTTTATCTCCGGCTTCCTCCGCATTGGCTTGCGGCAGTTCCGTATTGATGCGGTCGGTGGCAACCGTCTGCTGGGCGTCCTCGCTGCCTCCGAAGGTCTGCATCACGAAGTACACCAGGGCACACAGGGGAATGAACACCACCAACGGGAAGATGTACTTGGGCTGTTTGAAATTGATTTTACTGATCATGGATGGTCATTGTTTTTAAGTGATTTGACGATGGATTCCAGCCGGTTGTAGCTTTGCACAATGTGGATAGAATCCTGATGGCTTTTATGCGGTATCGCTATCAACGAATCCAATTTTTCCCGGAGCAGCTGCCCTTCATGGGTCAACTCCGTCAGCGTGGTACGGTGTACACTCTTGTTTGCCTGAATGGTACGGAATCCGGAAAAGATGGGTTCCAATTGGGCAATGCTGCTGACATCCGGCTCACGTTGGTCTGATAAGGTCATGCTGTCGATAATCACAGTACTTGCCAGCAGGAAAAAGAGTGAACCGGTGACATAGGCAAAGGTGCGTTTGGGATGCTTTCTTGCCCAGATGTTGGCCAGACGGATGCGTCCTGCCAGGCGGTACCTTGTGCCGACGGCTCCCAACTTGGGTTGCAGCCAGGAACGTATCAAGTGATGCGTCTTGAGCCTACTTTCCTGAAGTGTCTTTCTGAATGATTTCATGGGGTACTTATTCTCTATAGGTTAGTAATCTAAATCTTTGTTTTCCAGCGTCCTCCAGTTCGTAATCATCAAACCGTGCGGATTGTTTCGAGTACGGGGGACTGATTCGATGTAGCCTGTAGTGACCATGGAGCGTTTCAGGTCCCGGGTACGGCGCTTGATGAGCTGCGTCCCATAGTAGGTAAATTTCCGTTCATGTTCGTCGAATTGGATGGAGTCACACATGATGGTACAGACTGCCGAGGAAGAGATGATGTCGGAGTAGAATCCGTTCTCATCCAATGCCTGCTTCTGTTTGAGGGCCGTACCGTCTGCCATGTACATCGCCTTGCCGACCGTCCACTTGATGTAGTCGTTGTCGGGCGGCAGGTTGAAGAAGTACTGATGGAAGAGCTGGATATGGGCCTTGGCTTCCATCGTGAAGTTCGCTTCCAACCGAGCACGCTGTGCCAGGAAGGGGATGTCACCGTCCAGTATGTAAATCTGCTCGCGTTCTTTCGTCACGAGCGAGATGCAGCACCAGACGGTGAACCCGCAGATGAGGGTGCAGCCACCTATCGTGGCCAGCACCGTCATCAGGGCGAGTTTCGTTTTCTGTGCTAAGGATTCAATAAGCATATTCGTTGGGATTAGAGGTTATTTCTTGCCTGACTTGGACTTGGGCTTGATCATGGAAATGGCACCGCCCACTACGGAACCTGCCGCTCCTCCGGCTGCACCACCTGCCATTGCTGCCATGCCCATCACGGTACTTCCTGCTGCTGAACCTGCACCCGAACTGATACCGCCCGGAATGAGCCACGAAGCCACTTCGGGCACAAAGCGGATGATGTAGGCACCCACCAGCATACCCATGGCATACATGCAGTTGGAGCCGATGCCCTGCAGTCCCAGTGCGCCAATCTGCTCCCAGGAGTTTACCGAGCCATGAAGCAGATGGTTGTAGGCTATGAGGTCCTGCTGCAAGTTATAAAGCAGAATGAAGTCGATGTAGTAGATGCACATATAGGTGACGAAGCCCCACAACGAGAGGGAAAGGAACTTCGACATCCACTGGCTCCAGGCCGAGTTCCAGGGCGGAGCCAGGGACAGGGCGAACATGATGGGACAGAAAATCATCATGATGGCCATGAAGATGCGCTGCGCCACGAGGATGCCGTAATAGGACATCTGGAAGATCAGTTCCCCCACAAAACGGATGACATCGTTTATCCATTCGCTCATCTTCGTTTCAGCCGCCACCGCCGCACGCTGGGCATAGTTGTTGATGGTGTTGCCGAGGTTCTCCACGTTGTAGATGAGCTTGTCCCACCAGGCAGCATCCTGTCCGATAGCGGCTACCTGCTGGGCAGTGGAAATGGAGTCCTGAACGGCTCTCAGCCGGTCAAGGTATTCACTCTGTTTCTGCGCCACCTTCAACTCGAAAGCGGCCACTTCCTTGTTCTTGGCTTTTGCCATGGCCTTGGTAGCGGTTTCCAGTCCTTTGCCGGGAACCTGCAGGGCCTGACAGATCCATGAGGAAGAAGAGATACAGATGGAAATGCCGATGATGCGCAGGAGTTTCATCACGTCCATGCCGCGCCGTCCAAGCATCATCATCCAGCATTCGTAGGAGCCTACACAGAGCGCCAGCAACAGACCGAGGATGCGTGCCAGTCCGATGGCATCACCCAGCACCGCCACATTGGGAAAGGTTTCCATGGCGACCAGCAGCTTGTCCAGACTCTCGTCAATGGCAGGCAATCCGATGGTTAATGGTACTAACAGTAGATTCATATTTCATTTCTATTTTCGTTACAAACTATTTTCTCAAAGAATCTCATTCCTAAACATGTATGTCAATGGTGCGTGGAAGCCACCGCACAGAGGTTGGCGGTCCGTTTGACCAGTTCCTCCATCTTCTGCCGGGCTTCCTCGTAAGCCTTCTGCCGTTTGGCATTCTCCAGTCCGTAGCCGACTCCCATCTTGTGGATGTAGGCGATATCGGCACAGAGAATTTCATTCTGGCGGCTCAGTTCGTCCACCTGGTACTGGAGCTTGCCCTTGCTTTTCTGCATGCAGTAGAGCAGTCCGTCGGTGATGCAGTCCTGCATCCGATTGAACTCGTCCTTGTAGGAAGGGAACATCAGATCCACGTTGCGGTCTGCCTCGCGGAGCAGTTCCTCCTGATAGAGTTCTTCCATCTTCTGGCGCTCTTCCTCCACCTTCTTAATTTTCTGTCGCTGTGTTTCTTCCGCCGTTACCCGGGTGGGCATGATGCGTTTCACGTTGGATTTGTGCTCCTTGAAGCGCACCCGGAAGCCGGATTGGAATCCTGCCCACTTCCAGTACATTTCCGCACCTGAATATTTCTTGTGCAGGAAGAAGTAGTACCAGTCCGGTGCAAAATCCCAGGGACCGTTCTCCATGGACTGCCACTGCCGGGCCTTTTCCTTGTCCTTGGCCGGACGCTGGGCATGAAGACCGGAAGCTACCGTCATGCCCAGCAAGCAGAGTAATAAAATTTTATACCGCATATCCTTTGTTCCATTGATTGATGACACGATTCGCAATCTCGTCCTTTACGTTGGAGTTGAGTATTTCCCAGATGTAGTCGGGTTTCCAGCCGCAGTCGGTGATGAGAAAGCAGTAGAGGTTCGCATTGTCCACGATGTAGCGGGCCTTGTCGATGGTGGCTTTGAGCGTCATCACCAGGTTCAGCTTCTCGTCCATGGAAGCCTTCATCAGGTTGATGCCCGAGGCGGCCACGGAAGTGTAGAGCTTGTAGCAGTGCTGCACTTCTCGGGCTATCGCCACGTTGGCATCGGCATAATACCATCCCACAAAGGGCTTCTTCTTGACATGCTTGAAAGTGTTGGAGGTAAAGTCCTTGTACTCCTTGACCAGCATGTAGAGCGAGTTGGCGGTGGAGGAAATGGCTCCGGCCAGTACCAGGTACGAATGGGCATTGCTCATCTTGGTGTTCAGCGTGGTCCGCACCTCGTTGAACTTGTTGGCGCCTTTCGTCACCAGCGACTGTTCCCCGAAGCTGGTGGCCACTCTGCCCAGTGCCTGGTCCTCGTCCTTCTTGATACACTTGTGCAGGGCTATCAGCGCTTCAATGGTCGGCAGGTCCTTGGGGATGACTACAGCGGTGGCCGAACCCGGCACCAGAAGGGATAATACCAGACAGGCAGCACCCAATTGTTTTTTCCAGTGTTTCATAGCTTTTTCATCTTTTAGTTAGCAGCCACCAGTCCGTTCCAGTCCGATACCAGTCCGTCCACATGATTTTTCATGGTGACCATGTTGGCCCATCCCTCGGGATCGATGGCAAAGCAGAGGTCATTCAGCGTGGCATACTGTGCCATGAGCATCATGCCGTCCACCTTGTAGCGGATTTCATTCAGGTGGGTGTAGATGGAGTTGGCCAACGACATCCGTTCGTAGCGGTCGAGCATGTTGTAGCCGTCGCTCTTCTTCTCGGCAGTGCCTTCTCCCTTGAGCGGATTGGGAATCCTCGCATTGTTCACGATGTTTACGAAGTTGCCTACCAGCTGCTGTGTTTCCATCACCAGTCCTCCGAGTTCCGTCAGGCAGTAGAGCTGGTTGGTGAACTTCGCCTTGCTGACCGTTTTAATCAGTTCCGGTACGTTCCGGATGATGTCGAGGGCACAGCTGCCGATTTCCTTGTAGTACAGGCTCTCCGTGCCGAAACCGGAGATATTCTGCATCGACAGCTTGTAGAGTTCCTTCATCGTGGCCATGCTGACCGAATAGAGTTCCACCTTCTGCTGTTTGGCGGCGATGGTGTCCAGCCGGGCATTGTGCTGTTCTTCGATGAGTTTCTGGGCGGCAAGGTTGGACGACACGATTTTGATGCAGTTCTTGTCTACAACAATGCGCCAACCTGCAAATGATTGGACTGATGCTGTAAGAAGCAACATGACTAAAAAAGCAAATCTTAACTTGACCATAGTGACATGACTTTTTGATGTTGATTGACTTTTCTGGCAAATTCCAGATACTTATGCCCGCCGTCCCGTTTGCGGTCTGCCTCGATATGCGTGATGGCTTCCTGCATGGTTCCGTAGTGGGCCAGATAGAGTTTGAGGGCTTCCTTTTCCGTGCGTTCGGTAGTGTAAGCCCAGTAGCATTCCGGTGCTTCTTCCACGCCGTACACATCCGAGTTTTGTCCCCGGCATATCCAGACTTCCTTGAAGTAGCTGCGTCCTTCCCGGTTGTTCAAGGCATTGATGGTAAATATCTGCTGCCGCTGGATGGGGGTCAGTCCCAGGATGGCGGCAATGTCCTCGTAGCGGTCCTTGAACTTGGTCTGGTCGAGCAGTATCTTCACGTCGGAGTTGTTGATGATGGCTTCCTTCACGATGGGCGAATCTATCACATCATTCAGCTCCTGGGTAACGACACCTGCAATGCCATGGAACTTGCGGACAGTCTTATAGAGGTACTTGATGTATTCCGCCATGGTGGGTGAAGCAATCGCCTTCCATGCTTCCTCGATAATCAGCGCCTTGCGTCCTTTCTTGATGCGCATCTTCTGCAGGAACACGTCCATAATGATGAGTACCACTATCGGAAACAGCACGGGGTCATCTTTAATCTTGTCAATCTCGAAGACAATGAACTGCTCATCGAAGAGGTTCACGTCCAGGTCGGAGTTCAGGGTCATCTCCAGTTCGCCGCCCCGGTAGAACTGCTTCAGGATGGCAGCGAAGTCGCGGATGTTGAACTGAATCTTCTCCTGTGCCACGATTTGCGGAATACGTTCCAAAGCAAACTCGTAGTAAGAATTGAATGACAGTTCCCGGACTTTCAGTCTGCGTTTCTGTTCCTCAATGTGGTCTATCTGCTTGTCAATCTTGATAAGCATGGAGTTGTTGTAGAGTTCCTTCTTGTAGTTCTCGATAATCTGTAGGGCACGTTCCTTTTCCCCTTTGCTGGCAGCTTCATTCTGGGCAAGGGCATAGAGCGAACGGCACTGACGAAGCAGCTTAAGTCGCCGGGCTTCTGCCGGAAGCATGAGTGCCCTGCTTTCCGCCTGCTTGTCCATCTCGGCTTCTCTGATTTGGGCATCAATGTCTTCCATGCTGTGGGAGAACTTGTCGTAGTCTTCTTCCATCTTGGAGGCAACCAACAGCTTTTGTCTCAACCCCTCACGTTCCTTCTCAGTGAATTGGGTAAAGGGATGGAAATAGGCTTCGTAGTATTCCACGATGGTCTGGTTGATGAGCATGTCCTCAATCTTACTTGGAAAGTCGTTGCCTTTGAATATCAAGAATATCAAAGACTTCAAGAAGTTCTTCTTTTCCCCGAAGTTCAAGTCATATTCCTCTTTCGTAACCTTAAAGGGGTTCATGGAGATGGGCTTTTCCTTGGAGTAAGAGATATACGTTCCCTTGTAGTAGCCACAGATACCTTCATAAGAGTCGCCCGTATCAACCATGACCACATCCGTCTTTTGTTCTAAAAGTTGACGAACCACGCTGTTCATGTGGAAACTCTTGCCACTGCCACTCGGTCCAATGCAGAAGAAGTTGGCATTGTCCGTCATCTTCACCTTGCCCTCTTTCCCCGTGATGTCAATACACACCGGCAGTCCCTGGCGGTCGGTGTAGTAAGTAGTCAGTGGAGTATCTTCCGAACCCTTTAGATGTTCCTTGAAGAAGAAGCACAGAGCGGCATCAGATAAAGTAAGGAACAAGTCGTAGTCCGGATTGAAGGCATAGCCGTTTCCGGGGAAGCTGTCGGTAAACAGTTCCAGCTGGTTGTAGGCAGTACGGGACGGCATGATGCCGCACTCATACAGCTTGGTTTCCAGATAGGAGGTGACGGAGTGTCACCTTATCTGCCGGGCAGCTTACCAGGATATTGAAGTTGCAATAGACCAACTGCGTGCTGTCCACTGCCAGGCGGTCCAGCACTTCCTCAATGTCTTCCTTCGCAATCTTGTTGCTCGGGTTAGGCATGGAGCCGTGGCGCTTGGCTTTGGCCTGGAGTTTTCTCAGTAATTTTCGTTGGTTCGGTATCTGTACCACCTGGTTGAACACCACACAATCGGCATGGGGCACACCCGTCAGAAAGGAGAACAAATCCGTGGCGATGCCATAGCCGTTGATGTTCATCTGTGTGTAGGGCTTCACCAGCGAAGGAAGGTTAATCTCGTCTATATCCACCAGCGGATAGGAACGGACTACCCGGTCGCCGATTTTCAGATACTCATCCGATGCCTTGAAGTTGGTCATGGAGAACGGGCCATGCCGGAACTGAAAAGCCATGAAGCGGTGGCAATACTCATTGACTTCCTCTTTACTGAGTTTGCGATGCTTGATGTTCTTCTCCTTGAAGATGTCGCTCACCTTAGAAACCTTGGAATGGAAGTCCAGCCATTTCTTCGGGTCGTACTGAACGAACTGGCTCCGCTGTGCCTCCTGCGTAATGATAAGGTAGGTACGTATCTCCGTAAATTCTCTTCCCTCAAAGTAACGGAAGTAGCTTTTGGTCAGGAACTCCGCATCCTCCGGCACCTCATGGTGGTAGGACTGCTTGCAGAGCACGTCCTGTTTCTGCAGGGCATAGCCCTCGCCAAGGGTCTGCACCACGTTGGAGAGCACATCTTGAAAGAGCATGTACTGTTCCGCATCGGTGCAGAGTTGCTGCACGGGATTGGTTATCTCGAAAATAACCGACGGTTCCCCCTTGGCTGAAAAAAGGACGACATTGCCGTCCGTTTCCTCCAGCTGTGCATAGAGGCCGTCAAATATTCTTTTCTTGGTACGTGCCATAATCTTTGAAATAGTTTTACGAGTTGCGTCTCAGATTCTTGTAAACATAGATACCCTTTGCCCGCCGTTTGTTGTGGAGACCGCCACGCTGCTTGACATAAATGGTGACCAATCCGACCAATGCCATGACCAGCATGGCGATGAACCCGGCAAGCTTTCCCAAAGCGATGGAGAAGCCGATAAAACCTACAAACGACACACCGATGGCCGCTGCTGCCAATGTCAGAAAACGGCCGCGTATGCCCATGAACTCCAGCGGTTTCTGCAAGCCTTTGAAAACGGGATAACCCTCCTGATTCATCGTCATAATTCTGAATAGTATGTTAACAAATTTGATTACTTAAAGAAGAGCGGAAGCGCCTCAGAAAGAGCGATAAATGCGATACAGCCACCGATAGTCAGCATGATAGTTTTCTTGACATCCTGGTCGCCGTTTTGCATCTTGAAATAAACGTTAAAAGCTCCTACTAAAACTATAACGGCCGCAATCGCTTTCATCAAGTTTGACACCGGAGTCTGGTAGGAACTCACTTCCTGGGTGGCTTTGGTAAAGCCTGCAGCTCCCTTGCTAGCAGCCATGAGTTCACCTGCCGATACCCAGAGGGCAAGGACAAACATGAGACATTTCTGTACCACACTGCAGGCCATAAGGCGGTTGACTGCTTTTTCAGAAGAGCGCTGGATAGAGCGGAAGATGTTTGGGTTTCCGCATACGAGTTGATTAAGTTGTTTCATTGTATATTTCTTTGATAATGGATTTCATCGCCAAAGGAACAGAGGTCATTCAAGTATCAGAGGTCGCTAAAGGAACGGTGGACTTTCGTCCAAATAGTTTCGGGTGCTTTACCCGGCATATCGCATGCTTTCGCAGTGATAGATAATGGTACCCAGGTCACATTCACCGGTCTCGGCCAGCCGGTCGATGGCTTTGAAGATGTCATCCACCAGAATACCGTCTGTCAGGATGGGTTCGCGGTAGGTCGGTGATAAGTTAGATCCGGCAGAAGTTCCAGCTTCCGACGGGACTGCTTCGGCATCTGCATTGGAAGTGTCTTCAATTTCATCTTCATCCGTAGCATCAGAAGCTGATGTGGAATCCGCATTATCCAGCTCAGCTGTTTGAGTCTGTGATGCTGTTTCGGATGAAGGATTCTCAGTTGAAGATGTTTCTTCCGGAACGGGAACATCTTCACCACTTTTAGAAGAAGCATTCTCATTCGGTTGCTCATCAGATGTTGCCTGCTGTTTCTCCGTGTTGGAACCATTTTCATTTCCGGCTTTTTCCTGCTTCTTTTCCTCTTCCTTCTTCTTATCGTCCCGTATCACCTGCTGGGGCTGAAAGGAGCGGGCTTCATCCGTGATGTCTATTTCCTCTTCGGATTGATTCTCCTGCGCTGCCGCCTCGGCTGCTTTCAGATGCTGGATGTCCATGAATATCAGAAAGCCGTAGTAGCCTATCAAGACTACAAAGAGGATAAAGATTACTTGTCCGTAGGTCATAGCTGTAGTTATAGGAGGTTTGACAATACAATGGTTTCCTCTGACGGATAAGGCAGGAAGCGGAAGCCCAGTTTGGCTCCTCTCAACTCTGATTCCTGAATCCGGTGAAGGTCATCCGTATAATAAAGGATGCCGTATTCCTCTCCGGCAATGTAGCCTTTGGACTTGAGCCATGAACGGAGTCTTACCCGTGCCCGGTTGGACACAACCTTGATGCGGGTGATGGGACTCAGCCCGAAGATAACCCTGCGTCTTTCCCTCCGCATAATATCAGAATGGATTCGTGAAAGCACCTTAAAATCTTCCAACGCAGTACGCTTCAATCCCATTCTAACAGCAATGCGCCGGGCATATTCCCGTGAAATTCCCAATTCCTTGCCTATCTCAGCATAAGACCGGTGAGCAAAATGATTGCGTACATAATCTGCATGCTCCATCCAACGGCTTTTGACCGCTTTCTTAAGCCCCAAGCTGCGGGCCTTTTCTTTTACAGCACGTTCGCACATACCCAAAACCTCTGCGGTTCTCGTGGTTGTTTCTATGGGATAGAGCTGGATAAGAACCGCAATCTTCTGCTCTGTCCAATTAGTCCTTTTCTTTCTCATAATCTTTTTGATTGAAATTTGTAAACAATGATTTCTTTTCTCTGCGAAACGGCACAAGCTGTAGAAGGTAAATATCAAAGAATGTACGGACAATGGCATTGACCATATCCGAACGGCTGCGGTTATGGATGTTGCAGTCATCCAGCGAGTCTGCCAGATCCCGGTCCAGCCTGCATACCAGTCGTTCGCTTTTGACATTACTTTCATCGGAAATTTCCAAATTTTTCAGAAATCCTGTCCAATAATCTTCCACCTCCTTTGAGGGAGAAAGATGGATAGGTTCTCCGTCAGTTTCCGTTTTCTTCTCACTTGTACCATTCGTCCGATCCTGGAGGCCGGATGATTTTTCCAACATTTCGGGCAACTTGTGCGTCAGGATAATGTCAGAATCATTGATGCCTTGTGTCAAGTCACCAATTTCCGGAATGTCTTTTTTCATGCGCTATGTTATTTGATGGTTACTGATAAATTTAATCTCGTCATTCATATTCCGTTTTTTCCTTATCGGTTGTATCAGCAGACAGACCTCCTGCTTCGCGTTCTTCTTCATTTCCATCTTCATCCATGGCAATATGTGTAACACCTTCTTCCCGATTTTTTTTCTTGCCTATTTTCGGATTAAGATTATCCGTCAGTTGTATTCCGGTAAGCTTTGCCTCCCTCATAGGAGTTACCTTGCCGAAAATGTTGAAATAGATTTTGTCGAAAACATTACCAACATAACGAATCTGCATATCCAGTGCAGCCACTGTACTGAACCGTTCCATATCTGCCCGCCTGGGTATTTTTCCGGTTACATAACCGTAATTAGAAAAAGTTTCCCGTGTGTTGTCCCAAAGTATCAATTCCGAACGCTTTCCCACCCGGTTGTCATTGAGGTTGGGAATGATGAAGAGTTGGGCATTCATACGGTCTCCAACTACCTGGCGAAGTCTGTCCAGAAAAAGCAGGAAACTGGCTGTGGAAGGAACGGTCACCAGGTCATAGTGGAAAGGAATAACGATGATATCTGAATTGACAAACATGGGGACCAGACCTTCCGCTTTCAAGCTTCCCGGTGAATCCATAAGCACCACATCAATCTCCGGATCATTATGCAGCTTTTCAATCAGGGAGGTCATGGCCGTCTTGTCATCCGGCTCATAAGCCCACACTTCGTAAGGCACCTGTTCCTCTCCATATTTTTTAAGGTCCGTCTTACGGCACTTCATAATCGAGTGCTGGAAATCACAGTCGATTATTACCAGACGGACACCTTTCGTCACCAAGTAATTGGCAAAGGTCACACAAAGAGTTGTTTTTCCGACTCCTCCTTTCTGGTTGGCAAAGGTTACTATGACGGGGGGCTGTATCATGTCGTTTTTACTTGAATTAAATTTGCAAGCAAAAATATGTGCAGAGATATTGAAAACCTAAATGCACAACATCAATGTGCTTGAGATTGCAGAAACATGGGTAAATAAGTCAGATAAACCTGAGTTTTTCAATCTATATGCCCGAATAGGTTGCAATAGGCAGTCCCATGAAAGGTGAATGTAAACTTTATCAGGTTGTCCAACTCGAATTGCTGAGTTGGGCTACTTGTTTCAGTGAGTTGGGCAACTCAGCTCTTTGAGTTGGGCGACTCAGCAAACTGAGTTGGGTTGCCATAAGGAGAAAGTAACTGAAAACTTCTATTATTGTATCAAGAGGATGTTAAGGTTTTGTTTTAAGGCGTTAGATTGCAACTTGTACATCCTATAACCATGGCAAGATGCCATCCGTTTTGTAATTTTAATATATATATATAATATTTACCCCCCTAATAGTAAATCTTATTGATATTCAGTGTACTTTTGCAGTTGACAAAAGCTGTGGAATAGCCATATTCACTTTATTCCCTCCTATTTTACATGAAGGCCTTTCTGCAAGACCTTAATTTATTTCTCTTCTCATTAGAATTTCTCTATTATCCACATTTAAATTCTAACTATAAATGAAAAAGATTACCAGTCTTTTGATGTTGTTCCTGGTTTGTTTGGGAACAGCATGGGCACAATTACCCGATGGTGTGAAAGCTTCTACTGAAAGTAACCCCATTCGTTACAATTTAGGCAGTGCAGGACAAAACAAAGGCTACTATGCCACTGTCAATCCTAATGGTCCGGCAGAACAGTCTATAGGTTCAGCCAAGACGTTTACTGCCGACAAGGCTAAAGCAGCTTTTATCTTTGTGGCAGTAGCAGATGGTGATGCTACCAAGGGCTATAAAATCAAGGTAGAAATCGGCAATCAATTCTATGAAGTTGGATTGACTGCAGACGATACTAACGGAGCTGAGGTTAAAGCTCAGACTACAGCCAATTTTTCAACTTGGAAATTCGTCAAAAAGGATAATGACGGTAATAAATGGGCACTTCAATATCTTGGTTCAGATAATCAGTGGAAGGACGGCTCTTGGAATATGCATGGTGGAGCAGGCCATAACCTAAAAACCTATCAAGGAAACGATCAAGGTTCAAAATGGTTCTGCATCGAAAAAGACCATCCGGGTTTTGTTGAAGAGTTAGCCAATGAAAAAGTATATGTACTTCAGTCTGGACGTAGTAACGAAAACAAAAAGGAATATCTGATTTATGATGCTGACGCTCCCAATAACGTATCATCTACCTGGGGCTCAGGAAAAACAGATTATGACCGTTCCAAAGTAGCCAATGACCCCAATGCCCAATGGGTGCTTTATAAAGGTAAGATGGGTACCTATTTTTATAATGTAGGAGCCAAGAAATTTGTCGGAAAAGCTGCTAATAATGGAGGACATAGTCCGATTCCCATGGCAAACGAAGTCACTTCTTCCTCACAAGTTTATGACAATGGTAAAGTCGGAGGCTATCATTTTATTCTCACGACTAATGGTTGGACTATCAATGTGGCAAATATAGCTCAATGTCATGGTGTCGTTAGTTGGGGAAACTATGACCAACACACAGATGACGGTGGCAACTGTGTAAAAATCATTCCAGTTAGTGTACCAACTGAAACAGTTGACCTTAAAGCAGTAAGCGATCAAGTATCGAACTTTGAAAATCGCTTTCTTCTTGACAACTTAATCAAGGTACAAGATACCATTCAAGGATGTGTCGATGGTTTGACTGCAACTGATTTTGAAACTCTAAAGACCAAGAAAACGCTTGCAGAAGCCGAAGCTTTTGTAAATGAGCACAAGATAAAACTTGAAGCAGGTAAATACTATACGCTTTCTAATGTGTTCCGCAAGAAAGATGCTTCAACAAACGGAGACAAAGTAATAACTGCAGAAGCAAGCAACAGTAATGTCAATACGGTTTGGAAAATAGAACAAGCTACGGGAAATAAGTTTAAGATTTATAGTCCTAACGCCCAAAAGTATGTACCTGCTCCAGAGACGAGCAAAGAGCCCATCTTGAATGAGACAGGTGCTGAATACGAAATCAACAAATTAGCAGACGGACAATATCGTCTGAATGTAGGTAATAGCAACCTTGTGATTTATAACACTAATTCATTAGGTGGATGGAGCAGCGCATCAAAAGGTGGTGATGGTGCATGGTATATCAAGCCGGTAACCTCTCTCGAAGTAGCCCTTCATACCGTAAGTACTGCTTCATACGCTACAGCATATCTCCCCTTTGACATAGCCTCTGTATCAGGCGCAACTGCTTATATTGGCAAGAAAGAAAGTACAAGCATATTGAAAGCCACTCCTATTTCCAACGGCATACCAGCTAATAATGGTGTCATTCTCAAAGGTGCAGCCAATGAACAGAAAGCCATTCTTACACTTGGTACCGCCACATCCTCTGTAGAAGGTAATGCTCTTTCTGGAACATTCACCTCGAAGGCTTGGACAGACGAGCTGGTATTTGGTATAGCAGACGGTACAGTCGGTTTTTACAGTATGAATGCGGGTGATTCCATTGGAGCCAATAAGGCATATTTGGCGAATGCTGCTGCCCAAGCCGTAAAGCTCATGTTTGATGACGAAGTGACAGGCATTGTTGATGCAACAGAGAACATCAACAACACGGATGCTCCCATTTATGACCTTAGCGGTCGTCGCGTAATGAAAACCGTAAAGGGAGGTCTTTACATTCAAAATCGCAAAAAATTCATAGCACACTAATCCTATCCATTCCACTCATTATCAAAACAACAATTCAACATGAAGAAATACATAAAACCACAAACCTGCACGATAGAACTCAATGCAGAAAGTATGCTTGCTGCCAGCAAGTATGAAATTAACCCCGACAAGCAAACCAACGAAGCCTGGTCTGAAGGCTTGGATTCCTGGGACAGTGAAAATTGGGGTGTAGAAGAAGAGTAATCCTCAGTATTATATACTGCGAAGTAGTGTCACTCCTTTACATATCGTTCATTTCTTCAAGGAGGAGGCACTACTTTTTTATTCAACCTGTAATTACCTTGCTCATCGGGACTGATTACCATTTAGGCATTGTTGGGTATTTAATCCTGATAGACTCCTTATAGAAGGTAAAAATGGAGTTGACCATACCTCTTCGTTCTCGTGTAAATCCAAAAAAATCTGGAGCTTCAAGACTTCAACCAGAAGTCGCTCTTCATAATGGGAAGTAGTCTTGTTTGCCATCATGTTATGGCAAGCAAGGCTTTTCTTTTTTTGTAAAGCAGTATATGAACTTCGCATAAACTATAGGTTAGGTATGCCGTAAGCAATGCATCTTCATTTTATCTTCTGGATAGGGTCATGAAACTTTGGCTAAGCCAACAAATTTGTTTATTTTTGCTCACGAAAATCCGTGTTTTTCCTGTTGTAAATCAGCTTATCAGCGATAGCTGGTTTCTAAGATTCCCCTAATACAATCATTCTCATCATCGTATTGCATAAAAAGCATTTCAATATCAGAGTCTTAAGACGGCTAACCCATACTATTCTCTAAGAATCATAAATTATGAAACACCTTTTCCTGTCAACAGTCCTCTGCACTGTTTCGATGACAGCTGCGGCACAAGCGATTTCGCATACAGCGGACACAGCCAGCAATCAGTGCAGCGTCATTTACCCTCCGGGGTACACCCCAGACAAATTTCTACAAAAATCATCAAGTCATGTATTAGGGTTCCCATCTTGTGATCCTAATTTGGGAGATTTCAAGTTTAAGAATGAGCATGAATATGTTTATCGTTTGGCAGTCTGTATCAGTCCCGATTATTTCAACAATTATTTTCAAGGCGATACCGTAAAAGTTTCGCAATGGCTTGACAAACTTGAAGCTTCGCTTAATACTTTCTACCGTCGCGACATCGGTGTAAGGTTTGTGCTAGTAAGAGATAACCGACTGCTGCTCAGTTCTTGGCCTCAAAAAGAAGGACTTAGTTCTGAAACCTATTTTGATGTATGGTATGGCACCGAGATTATCAACAATCTCATCGGCACTGAGAACTATGATACCGGCATACTTATCCGATACCCCAAGGGTTCCATGTCCGGTCAAGCATTTCTTGCAGGCGTATATTTGCCCACTAGCAAGGGAAACGCTTTTGCTCAATTGTCTGTTAAAACCATCGCACATGAAATAGGACACCTTTTTGGTGCCGAACATACTCATGAACGATATGATGGTCTTTATACCGAACCCGGAGGAGGACGAAGCATTATGAGTTACGGTTCTCCAGCCGATTTCTTTAGCATCCCATCGGCAGTATCCATGCGCTCTTATCTGCAAAATCAAAGTTACTATCTTGATGCAGAACGCAATCCCGACCGCATGTATAAGACTTCCGATTATACGGTCAGCAACAGCAATCCTCCCTATGTTGTACCGACACCTGGTGTTACACCTGAATTGGATCGCACACAGATTCGTCGTGAATATGTCGTGACTAGAGGCACCCGCTTTCAGTTTTATCTGCCACTTGAGAATTCCGAAGCCGCTCAATTTCAGTTTGCAGCCAGCAACTATGATCGAAGCAAAGGTAACATGCCTACCAATGAAATGCAGCCCGCTTATAAAGCCCATGTAGAGAATTGCGTGATGTTTCGACCCTATTACGAACAGCCGGATGCAGGAGCAACTCAGATTGAACCCATCAATGGTTCTGACAATTTCAAACCAGGGCGTTACACCTTCGCACTCGCAGCTGTTGATACAGCAGCATACGACATGGTTACCACCCAACTTACCATCGTTGAAGGTACACCATTCAAAATTACTTCCAGCACCTCACGGGCTGCCAGCCAATGCGGCAAGGCCATTCATTTAACCTGGAATCCTTGTACCGAACTTTACGGCAAAGATAGTAAAGTACGTATTCTCTTGTCACCGGACTTCGGGACAACGTTCCCCTATGTACTTGCCGATGACCTGCCTAACAATGGTTCTTGGAGTGGTTTTTGGCCCTATATGAAAATCGGCAAGGCACCGTATAGCGACTTAAAGGTTCAACCCTATGGAGGAGTTATCAAAGTTGAAGTAAAGGGAGAAGCAGCCTTTGCACTTACACATGAGCAGCCCGTCCGTATGCAAAATACAGAAATGGTAAGTGACGGTGGAGTCGAACTGGATCCAACAAAACCCTATATTCTTTTCGACCATGCACCCGAACCATTCCTTACGGTGACTGATGAAAGCGAAGTACCCGTTGCTACAAAACTTACCGCACGACACCGTACTCAATCCCACCTGAACCAACAGGTAAGTCCCGAAGAGCGACGTGAGGGCTGTTGCATTGTCCGCTTATGGAAGGCTACTCTGAACGGGACGACGTCCACTTATCAGCAGGTGATACACGTTCAGCGTCCCGATGCTCATTTGCTGGCACAGGCTCACAGCGAAGCTATGGATATGAAGAGGTGGTCATCCGACCTTTACCATCACCTCGGGCAACTGGGATATCCACTTACCGGACTCCCTCAAACCACAGCATTCACACAAGCTTACGAGGCAGTCTATAATCAGGATGGTTCAATTCGTCATGACGTTGACCTTCGGAGTACAGCTGCTCTAAAAGAAGCCGGTGCTGCTTTGGATCAGCTTCAAGACAACCAGATAGGACTTCCTCGTGAACGTCATTATTACAAACTCCGCAGTTTCAATGACTTGTTCGGACGATATATCTACCGCTACAACCGACAAGACACCGACGAACAAGGAAAAGTAGATGCGGATGTGCATTTTGTGGATAATGAGGCTGATGCTACCGTATGGCGATGTACTCATCAAAATGGCCAATATGTTTTCTCCACTCCACAAAAAACGCTTCACCTTGGTTTCATCAACCGTTCTGTGGACAGCATCCGGATTGACCGAGGCTATACTTGGGGAGCCTTTACCTTGGTAGAACATAACGGTTACAGTGCCGCACTGATGAATAAAGATGGGAACTACAACTATTTTACCGATTATGCATCGAATCCCCAAGCGTACCGCACGAATAGGGACGGGATGGTTTCAAGCGATTTCCAATTCATTCCCGTTCCATTCATAGAGGCCGTAGTCCCTGGCCAATCCCAACCAGACAATGTATTACCTGCTACCGGTACGGCTCTTAGGGTCGAAGATCATTGGAAAGACGTTTATGCTGCAGATGACCACTGTCTGACTGCACTTGATTACCGTCGTCATTTCACTACTACGGAGTGGCAACCTCTTTATCTGCCCTTCGCCTTGTCTTATGCAGACTGGAAAGATCACTGGGAAGTAGCCCGTATTGAGGAAGTACGTCAAGTACCTACAACAGTTCAAAGAGCTGGGGAACGGCTTGAAGTGGTTTACCGTAAAATCCATGCCGGTCAACTTCAACCTAATCAACCTTATCTTGTACGTGCCCTCACCCCGGGAGAAATAACCATAGCTGTAACAGATAGAACCTTTCGTTCCACCGTCGAGCAGGATGCAGAGTTTACTGTCGGTAATCAGACCTACCATCTCCAAGGCTGTTATACCGAGAAAAGTGCGCAATCCATTGCTTCAGATAAAGTATCTATACTCACTGATGGAAAGTTCATTTCACTCAACCAGTATCCGGATACTCAGTGCACATTCCGCTGGACACTTTATACGAGTGATGCACAAGGACAACCACAAAGATTACCTGATGACATTCGTTTAGTAGCAGCAAAAAACCGTGAAACGGTCGGTACACTTCGGATAGGAACTCAAGAAGGGTATGGAACAATCTATACAGATGTATCCTATGAATTACCTAAAGACGTCACTTCTTATTTCGTAAGTGAAGCCGATGCTGCAACTGGAGAACTTGTACTGCAATCTGCTTATCAAGGCGGTTCTGTAGTACCGGCTCATACACCTTTGATAGTTAAAGGAAACCAACGTGAATATACACTCTTTGCACCTCGTCAAGCATCTCTGACTGCAACAGTATCTAAAGCGCATAATCTGCTTCGCGGTTCAACAACCGATCAGATGACCAGCGCACCGGACGAGACGGAATGTTATTTCTACAAGCTCTATTATGCTACGGACAATGTTCTTCACAATCGTCAGTTGGGTTTCTATTGGGGCGCACCTGGAGGAGCCGCATTTATCAATAAGGCTGGCAAGGCTTATTTGGCCTTACCGGTAGCGCAAGCTGTAAAGATTCAAGGTTTTCTTCTTCCCAGCCATCCCACTACGGACATTCAGTCTTTAGAAACAGATTATCCGAATGCTGTAAAAAATGGTACTTACACCCTGACTGGCATCAAATTAAGTGATAAGGCATTGAAAAACCTTCCTGCTGGTGTGTATATCATCAATGGTAAGAAAGTCGTTGTACGATAGCTAATTGACAAATAAACTTGAAAGCAATTTGTTGAAGGTTGGTACTTGAAGGGTGGCTCATCCCCTCTATCAGTGCCAATCCTTCAATATTTTTAAATGCTTTACCGTATATAAATTCATCTCAAATATTCTATTCATGAAACAATCTTATACAGTTCCTAAAGTTCAAATCATTCATCTGAGTTCTGACCAATCGTTTATGGTAGGCAGTCCAAATGTTGACAACCATTATGACCCATCGGGAGCTGAAGAACAGTTCTCGGCAGAACGTGAATTTACTAATGATTGCTGGGAAAACGAAGAGTAACTATTGGATATTGTATGAATTCCTGACGTATTGCTCATTTGTTACGACAACAAAACACTGATTTTGCTGTTAAAATGGTTGTATTCAAATGAAAATACGTATCTTTGCAATTGGATTGAGGCAACTCTTTCCAAGACATTTTAGATTTAAAGAAGCGTTATGCTCATCTTGTAGTTTGAAAACCTGAGAAACTTTCAAAACGAGATACAAGGATAGCATAGTGGTTCTCACGCCATAGCGTGGGCTGCTATTGTTACATCTGTATCTCAGGTTTTCTCAGGACCTTCAAACTAGAACGTGGCATTGCAGTTCCACGCTTCGTCGTTCAATTAGAGGTCATTATGGAGCTGGATGACAGCCTTATAATTATGAAAACAATAAAGTTTTTAGGAGTGTGCCTATTGAGCACCTTATTGGTATCATGCGGTAAATCAGGTTCAAAATCAGCCACATCAACTAACGAGGTGGAAACAGAAAACGTGACACCAAAAGAAGAATCAGCCGTATCATTATCAGAAACTCCACTAGAACTGGCCGATTTCGCAGTAGAATGTTTCAGAATCAATGAACGAGAAAAATTGTTGCAATACGCTACAGATAGATGTCAGAAGCGTTTAACCGAAGACATTGCGATTGAAGAGCAAATGAAGAATGACAGAGGTCTCAAAAAAATGCGTGAGAGACTTAAATCAACAACCTATACCCGTTCTTCGGTCTCAGATATGGGAAGTAGTAATAAATTAGTAAGATATACCAGTTCCCCCTCTAAATATAATATGAAGGTGCTGCTTGAGCAGAAGAATGGTCAGTGGTTTATAGACCAAGTCGGACCAGATAGGTAATGGAAACTTCCTTAATGATATTATTATGAAGACAATCAACACAATAATTGCAATCATATTATCCCTTTTTCTTGTACCACAATCAGCTAATGCACAATTCTTCAAAAAATTAGAAAAAGCCTTGCAGAAAGTTGAGAAGAAAGTCGATAAGGCATTGGATGCTGGTTCTGCTGTCAGTAACACTGATATTGCTAATGGAATTAAAGTTGTCAACAACCTCCCTCAGTTTTCTTTAGAATATAAGGGAATAAGTTGGCAGAAAGATTTCTGTGGAATAGACTTCGTGATTACCAACAAGGGAAATCATCCCGTTCATGTTTATTATTTTGATAGAATGAAAACATTTGATTCAGATGGTAATGAATATGCTAGCCGCAGTATTGTAGGTAATCGTGTCACATCATTGGGTAATGGGAACTTCGATTTTGAACCAGGTGTACCTGTAAAAATTACTTATGCACTTTTTGATTTACCCCAAAAAGGTGCAAACATGAGTCTCTGCCAATTGAGAACACAAATTCATGATGCTCAGAAGGGGTATCAAGATTGCTTTATTGAATTTCGCAATGTACCTATTCCTCAGCGTCCAGTAGCTGTTTCCAAACCTTTTAAGGGTGAATGGTTCTTGAAAGGGAATAATATAGAAGGAAAATTAAGTCTTGATTTCTATGAGAAGTCAATAACTGGAATGGATGCAGAAGGAAATGAAATTAAATGTTTCGGCATCATTTCGGTAGGTTACGGCAACGGTGCTGGCATACAAGTTGATGAATGTCCTATAATTTCATGGCAAGGCAATGGGAATAAGGCTACAGTGAAATATATTGGTGGACGAGATGGTAATACATATCAGTCTGTATTAACTTATAACGCTGTCAGTAATAAAATAAGCATCAGTGAAACAAAAGTACTGATAGATGAAGGCATGGGAGAATGCTATGTTAGTGACGGTCTTATTTTCTCTTCGAAGTAAATCTGGACATCAAACAATTTGAAATTTCAAAGGCAGCTCGCTTTCTATTCAGATTGCGAGCTGTCTTTGTTTAGAGTGAAGTTCGTCATTCTCTAGAAAAACTCACATGTCATTTTTAGCTATAGACTCTTTCATACCAAATGTCAATCAGCATCTAAGAAAAACACACAAACAAAAAGCTCGCAGCCATGTTGGAATAATCCAATCCATAGCTACGAGCTTATAACCTTATTCAACCTTATTTTATTCTTCGTTATGGCACTGATGGTGTTGACATTGATGTTTGTGGTTATGTTGATGATGATGTTCATGTGAAGCACAGCTTACCCCGGAATCAGTAATCTTACCATTCAGATAATCTGTTGCCACATCAAGAATAGCACCCGAACAACCTCTTACCACTTTGATGTTATGATTAGACAATACATTGAGCGCACCTTGTCCCATATTGCCTGCCAACATCACACTGACACCCATATCCTGCAGTTGCACAGCAATATCCGATTTACATCCACATCCTTGAGGCGACGGAATTGTTTCACTGCTTAATATCTGCTTTTCTTGGTTCACCGTATAAATAGTATAATACTCACAATGACCAAAATGATCGTCCACCTTATTATCTCTGGTGGGGACTGCAATTTTCATCATAATACTTTCTTTATTTAAATTGATACAACTTGTTCTAATGGTAGCCGAATGACATATCGGACACTCCTGCTCACTAAACCTCCGTGCCGGATTTATGTTATTGAAGAAGAATCCGCACTTGTCACAACAAAACCATTCGCTATCTGTATAGGCTACCCCTCCTTCTATTTGAAGCGGAATACCCTCAACCAATGCCCGTACCATCTTTCTCCGTGCGCTACTGTAAATCCGACTTAAAGTAGGGCGTGACACTCCCATGGATTCCGAAGCTTCCTGCTGTGTCTTCATTTCATAATCACACAGAAAAATTGCCTCATATTCCTCGTAGTACAAGCGAACAACTTCTTTGCACTTGTCAATGCCAATAGGCATAAAACCCGACGCCAAAGGTATATTTTTTACTTTTCGAATATTTCTAGGACGTGGTGACATTCCAAAATCTGATTTATCCACTGCAAAGATAATGAACAAATGTTCAAAACCGAAAGAAAATATGTTATTTTAATGGAAAGTATTGAAATCACGTTCTTATTTACCGTTTAAATGAACGTCCATCATCCACCTCATCGTAGTTCGTCTTTTTTCCAACCTCCCATTCGCGGTTGGCGCTGTGACTGCCGATACCTTCTTTCCGTAGCTTGCCCAGTCCTTGATGGGACTTCCGCTGCAAACTCTTGACTGGATTGAGCGTCTTCTTCTTGGACTTCTTGAACGGCACACCCTGGCGCTTCTGCTTTTTGGATTTCTTCTTCACCCGTTCCACATCGAAACCTTCTTCATTCAGGTTGATGAGAATATGTTCCTTGAAGTTGACGGCATAGTAAGTATCGTCCACCTGACGGATGATAAATCCCTCCTGGTAGAGGGCACTGCGCGGTGACTTCACTTCCGGGTCATTGAAGATGTCATGCAACTGGCTCACAGCATCTGCATACTTGGAACTGCGCTCCGAAAAAATGTCCACCAGATCCGGCCGGTCCACCTTGAAGACCTTGCACAGCATTTCCACTTCAGCTTCGTTCTTCGGATGGAACTTCTCGATGAAGCTGATGCGGTTGTTGCGATCAATGGCCTTGGCCATGAAAGGGGGCAAGGGTCTGCTCTTGCCATCGTAGTAGATGACACCTTTCTTTATATAGGCACGCTGTTTCTTGAGTTTCTGGAAGATTTCTCCCTGAGTGGTCTTGGGATTGAGGGTCAGCAACTGGTCTATGAATACTTCTATCCGGTCAAAGCGTTGTTCGGGAGTAGCAAAGTCCAGCAGTTCTTCTACGGCAAGGACTCTGACCCCATGAATGACCGTCTTGTTGGCATGGTCTATCAGCATATAGCCATAGGGTTTGTCTTTCTTGCCGAAGAAGACCACATCCACTCCAAAGTTCTCCTTCATTTCCTTCTGCAATTCCTCTTTGTTGGCACATACGTCCCGGTATTTTTTCAGATAGGCTCTCAGCTGTCGGTTGCGTGACTTGTCCTGATAACCTTTCTTGAACAGGGCTTCAATCTCTGTCAGGGGGAGTTTCTTTTGGATTCGTCCGCCTTGCTTGACGAAGACGTTCCCGTCTTTTTGGAAGACTTCATAGCCCATGGTTCCCATCACGGCCTTGAACTGGGCAAAGGAGGAGAAGCTGTACTGCTTGGCAGCCTCGATGTCCTTGTCTGTTTTCTGCTGCCGGTCCATACCGAGTATCTTGTCAATTACCGTCTGTGAGCGCCTGCGTTCATGGTCGTGCTGTATCTTGCGACCGTCGGGTGACACTCTCGAAGTAACGATGTGCAGGTGTGTATTGTCTGTATCGTGATGGGCATAAATGAGCCAGGGTTGTCCGGGTTCGGCATACCCCATTTCCTGCAGATACCGGTGCGCAAAATCAAGCAACTGCTGTTCCGACATTTCATGGCCTTTGCAGGAAATGGCTACATGGAACTGCGGTTTCTGAATCCGGCTGTTCTGGGAACTGTAGAACTGGAGAAATTGCACCAGCTGTTTGGCGGTCGGATGTTCCGAGGCATCCAGTCCACCGAAGTTCTGCATCTCCAGCAGGGTAGCCACTCCTTTATAGACCTTGTGTTCGTTGTAACCGACTGCATGGAAGTCTGCGCTTCCGGGAAGTATGGTTGCTATCATGATTTATCTATTCGTTTGCTGATTCATGAAACTTGGGGTTGCGGACCAGACAGACTAAAATTCCCGGTCGCTTGTAAAACTGGATACAGGTTAGTCTATTCATCACACTCAAATACAAAATATCCGTTTACCTTTACTTAATCAGCTGTGTTCTGTTGTTCAAAGTTTCCAAGTCATCCTTTATCCTTTTCAAGATATTCTGTACATCCTGAATCGAAGGGAGCAAGACTTCATTCACATAACCGGGTGACAGCAGTCCGGCAACCGCCAGTTCGTTGACCCGTCTGACCGACTGATTCAGGTTGCTGCCAGCCCAGGACAGTTCGTTCTGGAACTTTCGGTAAAATGCACACAAGTCCTGCATCATCTCAATCTGTTGTTTGACATCCACATGGGTAAATTCTTCAACAGCTTTGCGGATATAATTGCTCACGGACTGGTAGGGAACGGCTTTTTCCTTCAGATTCAGCAATTCATCGGAGGTAAGCCGTAACTGAAACACTTTGGTACGTTGGTTCTTCATATGCCTTGACTTTAGTTGTTCGGATTCCCGGACACCTCTTTCGCGAAGCGAAACAGCGATGCACATCGCTCCGCTGCACAGCAGTCGGCAAGTTACCCTTGTGAGGACAAAACTTGTTTTGTAATGACAAGGGTACAACTTGCTTGGCTCCATATGCAACGCAGTTCGATGTCTTCCGGGATGATTTCAGACCCAAATTACCGCAAAATTTTGCGAAGCGCAAAAATGCACAACATCTTTCTGAGAGAAAATCTTCTGTCAAATTCACCTGTGTATCAAGCATTCTGGGACTTGCATTCAAAGGTTTACAAAGTTCCTGTTCATTGACTCCTTGTTCATCTATATCATGGTGAAATGTTCACGAAGCATGAAGTAGAAACTGACGGTTGTTCATGTGGCTATAGAAACAAGGTTTGAAGTTTAGCTGTCGGAGGCATGCCAGTTACATGGCTGTATCATCCTGCGCTTGTTTGATTGGTGTTGCACAGTTTTCATAATGAGTGAAACAAGAGACAGAGGAACAACAAATCTGTAAACAGAAGAATGTGCAATCATATTGCCATGTGAGCATTAGCTGAAAGACAATAGGATATATAGCTATGGCATCAGTCTTTATTCAACCTATGTTTATATTTGCTTATCATCCAAATAGCCATGACAGCACAAGGAAAAGAGCATTCAGCAATGAAAATCTGTAAACATGCGTTCTGTGATAGAAGGAGAAAAAGAACAATGGTACCGGCTATTATGGAACTGAACCCAAAGGGAAAAGAAGAATAAGGTGTAATCGTATTGTAGAACCTACACATTCTGGACATTCAAAACTTCGGGCATATCAGCATGGTATTCAAAGTTGCAGGATGACAATGCTTGACAAGCACCGAGTTCATGGTCATAAAATGCAGAAAATGAGGTTGAAAAAACATGTATTGACACGAATAAAATACAGATGGTTTCTTGCGTATCTCATTGATTTTTAGTATATTTGATAATAACAATCTACCTCGGCAGAGATTTTTTATAACTAAAAACAGATGACCATGTTTGAACTTTTACTCCTTATATATATGTTGCCGGTCTGCATTCTTATCGGTTTGCTGATACGGTTGGCACTTTGGCTTATTCGCGTAATGCTGCGGTTGGCATTATGGCTGGTAAAGAAAACTTTCGTCTTGATATGGAAGCTGGTGACGCTTGCGTTTGTGCTGGTTATTTCCGGCAATCTGTTCCGGCAGCATTCGGACGGATAAAAGTGGCATGAGGAAAGGTACAATATGGAAAAAGCCGTATCTTCCTGTTGGAATGATACGGCTTGGTAAAGGTGTAACGGGTCTTTTCCCTCGAAGTAAGGATTGAACTGAAGCAAGTCGGTTAATTGATGAAACAGTTTTTGAAGCCATCAAACTTGTCGGCAACTTGCATCATATCCTGCTCAATTTTCTTGTTGGTGATACGCGCATAGATTTGTGTTGTTTTAATGTTGGTATGTCCCAGCATCTTTGAAACGGACTCAATGGGAACACCCTTGCTGAGCAACATCGTTGCAAACGTATGACGTGCAAGGTGGTAGCTGAGACGTTTCTTGATTCCACAAAGGTCAGCAATCTCTTTGAGATAAGCATTGATCTTTTGATTTGACAGGACTGGAAGCAGCCTGTTGTCTTTAGTCTTTCCTTTATACTTGTCAAGAATCATTTGAGGTATCTCCAACAAAGGGATATTACTCTGCACATTGGTCTTCTGACGGTTGATGATAATCCACGGACGGTTATCAAGGGTGATGATATTTTCCTGCGTCAGGTGAGCCACGTCGATGTAGGCAAGCCCACAGAAACAGGAAAAGATAAAAACGTCCCTCACCATTTCAAGCCGGGGTATCTCAAAATCTTTCTGCATGATGCGCTGTATTTCTTCATCCGTAAGAAAACCCCGATCCACCGGTTCCAGGTGAAAGTGGTGGTTCAAGAAAGGGTCGTGCGTCATCACGCCGCACTTCTGGGCAAAGATGACCACGGTCTTGAAGAATTTGAGCGTCTTGGTAGCCGAATTTGACTTCAGGGAAACTACGGTCTTCAGGTATATTTCAAAATCATGGATAATCAGATGCGTCAGTTCACCCGGCATGAGATCCTTTCTGCCGTATTTGGCATGGAGGAAATTCACAAAATGGCTTCGGGCTGCCGAATATTTGTGATACAAAGCAATGCTTTTCCCTGCACCAACCTGAGCCTTGATGTCCTCCAGATACTTGTCGTAGAACTCGACAAACGTAGTCTTGACCTTGTTCTTGCCTAAAAAGATACTCTTGATTTTGTCAAGGGTCAGGTCTTCGTCAAATTCATGCTTCTTGAAAATCATCTGCAGCGAATTTGAGATGTTGTCCAACTGGGCATTCAGATTCAAGGATTCGCTTCCACGCCCCTTTACCCGGTTGGTGGAATTGTTCCATAGCTTCTTGTCAATGTAGATACCGGAAGAACCGACATTCAGCATTTCACCATTCAGGAAAATCCGGATCATCAAGGGAGACTTTCCCTGCTTGTTTTCGTAGTTTGAACGTACATAGTACGACACTTTAAAAATCATTCTCATAACGACTCAAATTTAATGTAGCACCATGGCTACAAAGTTCTACATAATCAGTTATGAATCAATGATTTTATAGGCTTCAAAATGGGCTTCATTTTTCGGTCACTGCTACATTTTTTTGAGGGGTCTTCAAAGTGTAGCAGTAAATGTAGCAAATAATGACCGAACTTTGAAGGCTAAACCCTACATTCAGGCCTTCACCTTGTTGGGGCGCAAAAATAAAAGAGCACCGTAATCAGCTGATATACGGTGCTTTGAATGACTTTTTGAAGGCTTTTGTGAAGTCCTTCGTTTTTGATTCAGCGGAGAGAGACAGGGATTCGAACCCCGGGTGCCTCGCAGCACAACGGTTTTCAAGACCGCCGCAATCGACCACTCTGCCACCTCTCCAAAACTTCTTTTTCAGAAGTGCTTTTCTTTTAAAGCGGTGCAAAGATACAAATCATTTTTTATTCTACAAACTTTTCTGCACAAAAACAGAGCAATTATACCAAAATTCTTGTTTATACCCACTACGGAACGAACATAACGGCATTTAGGCTATTTGTTGAAATTTATCAAGGGCAAGACAGAGTTTTATAACTTACTGGCTATCAGTATATTTACAAAGAGCCACATTCAGTATACGATTGAACCCTATTCAGTATACGACTGAATGGCATTCACTATACGACTGAATTAGGTTCAGAATACGACTGTTCCTTAAACCTACATCATTTGTAAATAATGCAGATTATTATTCGGTTCTTGTTTCAATTCATAAACCACATATAAAGAAAGTATTAACATCTCTACTCCCCCGGACATTCACTACCTAATAATAGTTATTTTATGCTGTTCAACATAAAAAGAGAAGTATCTCTTATAAAATTACGGAATTTATTCAGTATTTTTGCGCGCTCTAAAGGATAACATTATCTAACCTACTAACAAAAACAAATTTTATGGAATTGAACAAAACCTTTACCAATGGGCTTTGGAATAAAGAAATCAATGTCAGTGATTTCGTCAGTAAAAACATCGCACCCTATACCGGGGATGCATCTTTCTTGCAGGGACCTACCGAACGTACCAAACGTATCTGGGACATCTGTCTGAAGGCTCTCGAAGAAGAAAGGAACAACAATGGCGTCCGTTCACTGGACAATACCACCGTATCTACCATCACTTCTCATAAAGCCGGGTATATTGATAAGGACAATGAACTTATTGTCGGTTTGCAGACTGATGAACTGTTGAAACGATCCATCAAACCTTTCGGAGGCATCAACGTGGTAGCAAAAGCATGCCGTGAAAACGGAGTGGAAGTGGACGATAAAGTAAAAGACATCTTCACCCATTACCGCAAAACACATAACGACGGCGTATTCGATGTATATACCGAAGAAATCCGTTCCTTCCGCTCACTGGGATTCCTTACCGGATTGCCCGACAACTATGCCCGCGGACGTATCATCGGCGACTACCGCCGATTGGCTCTCTACGGCATCGACCGTCTGATTGAAGCCAAGCAGGAGGACTTGCGCAACCTCACCGGCCCGATGACCGAAGCACGCATCCGTCTACGCGAAGAAGTGGCAGAACAAATCAAAGCTTTGAAGGACATCAAGGTTATGGGCGAATATTACGGACTCGACCTCAGCCATCCGGCTACATCAGCTCAAGAGGCCGTGCAATGGGTATACATGGCATATCTTGCTGCCATCAAAGAGCAGGACGGAGCAGCCATGTCACTGGGTAACGTATCTTCGTTCCTCGATATATTCATTGAATACGATCTGGCTCACGGAAAAATCAATGAGACGTTTGCACAGGAACTGATAGACCAGTTCGTCATCAAGCTGCGCATGGTACGCCATCTGCGTATGCAGTCATACAATGATATCTTTGCCGGAGACCCGACTTGGGTGACCGAAGCCATCGGCGGACGCTTCAACGACGGACGCGTGAAGGTCACCAAGACTTCTTTCCGCTTTTTGCAGACGCTATACAACCTCGGTCCTTCTCCGGAACCGAACTTGACCGTATTGTGGAGTCCCGAACTGCCGGAAGGCTTCAAGGATTTCTGCGCCAAAGTTTCGGTAGACACCAGCTCCATCCAGTACGAAAACGACGAGCTGATGCGCGAAGTGCGCCACTCGGACGACTACGGCATCGCCTGCTGTGTATCCTACCAAGCCATCGGCAAACAAATCCAGTTCTTCGGCGCACGTGCCAACCTGCCAAGGCCCTGCTGCTCGCCATCAACGGTGGACGTTGCGAAAATACCGGAACTGTCATGGTGAAAGGTATTCCCGTATTGACCGGTGAAACATTGAAGTTTGAGGAAGTTATGGCCAACTACAAGAAGGTTCTGACCGAAATTGCCCGTGTCTACAACGAGGCCATGAACATCATCCACTACATGCATGATAAGTATTATTATGAGAAAGCCCAGATGGCATTCATCGATACCGACCCACGCATCAATCTGGCATACGGTGTTGCCGGCCTTTCCATCGCCATAGACTCACTGTCCGCCATCAAATATGCCAAAGTCACTGCACGCCGCAACGAAATCGGCCTGACCGAAGGTTTCGACACCGAAGGCTCATTCCCCTGCTTCGGCAATAATGACGACCGTGTGGACCACCTCGGGGTAGACTTGGTATATTATTTCAGCGAAGAACTGAAAAAGCTGCCCGTCTACAAGAATGCCCGTCCTACCCTTTCGCTGCTGACCATCACCTCGAACGTGATGTACGGCAAGAAGACCGGTGCCACTCCGGACGGACGCGCCAAAGGTGTTGCCTTTGCTCCGGGTGCCAACCCAATGCACGGACGTGACAAGAACGGTGCCATCGCTTCCTTGAGCTCCGTAGCCAAATTGCGCTACCGCGACTCGCAGGACGGCATCAGCAATACGTTCTCCATTGTTCCCAAATCACTGGGCCCGACACCGGAAGAACGTGTAGAGAACCTGGTAACCATGATGGACGGCTACTTCACCAAAGGTGCCCACCACCTGAACGTAAACGTGCTGAACCGTGAAATGTTGGAAGATGCCATGGAACATCCGGAGAAGTATCCGCAACTCACAATTCGTGTTTCCGGCTATGCTGTGAACTTCGTGAAACTGAGCCGCGAGCATCAGTTAGAAGTTATCAGCCGTAGTTTCCACGAAAGAATGTAATATGATAAACGTACACTCCTACGAAAGTATGGGAACATTCGACGGGCCGGGTCTCCGGCTCGTCGTTTTCCTGCAAGGCTGTCCGTTCCGTTGTCTGTATTGTGCCAACCCGGATACAATAGATGTAAAAGGGGGGACACCTACCCCACCGGAAGAAATTCTGCAAATGGCTATCAGCCAAAAGGCATTCTTCGGGAAGAAAGGAGGTATTACTTTCTCCGGCGGTGAGCCTACCCTGCAAGCAGAAGCGCTGATTCCTCTTTTCAAGGAGCTGAAGGCGAACGGCATCCATATCTGTCTGGACAGTAACGGAGGCATCTGGAATGAAAAGGTGGAAGAGCTCTTTAGTCTGACTGACCTCGTGCTGCTGGACATCAAGCAATTCAATCCCGAACGCCACCGTACGCTGACGGGACGAAGCAACGAACAGACACTCCGCACCGCTGCCTGGCTCGAAGAACATGAACACCCCTTCTGGCTGCGCTATGTACTGGTCCCCGGTTACAGCGATTCGGAAGAAGACACCCGCCTGCTGGGTGAAAGTCTTGGCAAATACCAGCAGATACAACGGGTGGAAATACTTCCTTATCACCGTCTGGGTGTTCACAAATACGAAGCCATGGGATGGGATTACAAATTGAAAGAAGTGAAGGAAAATACTCCGGAACAACTGGAACGGGCAGAAAAACTGTTCAAAGAGTATTTCACGAATGTGATAACCAACTAAAACAGAAAAGCAAGGCTGTCCGGATATGATTCCAGACAGCCTTGCTTTTCATTTATAGGGTAAGAATCCTATTCTTTCAAGTTATAGGTAATCTGCTGTACATCATCACTACTGCCACCCACCATAAAGACGAAATCACCAGGTTCTACCATATAATTCATCTCATTGTCATAGAATCCCAGTGCATCGTCAGTTATCTGAAAAGCTACAGTTTTGCTTTCACCCACATTCAGATGAATTTTCCTGAAGCCCTTCAATTCCTTTATCGGACGCGTAACAGAGGCTACCTTATCCTGCACATACAATTGAACTACTTCCTCTCCTGCACACTTACCGGTATTAGTCACTTTTACCGACACCTCCGTATGGACGCCTGCAGCCTTGCCCGGCAGCAGTTTCAAATCAGAATATCCAAAATCCGTGTACGAAAGCCCATATCCGAAAGGATAGGCAGGCTCAGTGGAAGCATCGATATAAGATGCCTTATAGGTCTGTTTCAATGCGGTAGGGCGGCCGGTGCTCTTATTCTGATAATAAATGGGAATCTGTCCTACGTGTGCAGGAAATGTCATGGGCAATTTAGCCGAAGGATTATACTCTCCCCACAACACATTGCATATGGCATTGCCGGCCTCACTTCCCAGCCACCAAGTACACAGTACCGCATCAGCATGTTCCCTTATCTCATTGAAGATTACCGGACGCCCACACATGACAAGAGCAATGACAGGTTTTCCAGTCTTTGCCAGTTCCGACACCAGCTTCTGCTGCCCCTCGGGTATGGCTATATTCACTTTGGAAGCCTTCTCGCCACTCTGACCGAATCTCTCGCCTACCGCCACAACAATGACATCCGAAGCCTCAGCAGCCTGTAATGCTTCCTGCAATCCGGTCAACTGATTGCTCTTCATATCATAGCCTTCAGCATAGCTCACCTCCAGTCCTTTCCGGACCAATGCATCATATAAGGTCACCACTTTGTTCCGGTCCGTAGTGGCAGCCCAAGCACCTGCCATATCGTACTGGGATTTTGAGAGTCCTCCTATCAAGGCTATCTTCCTCGTCTGTGCCGTCAACGGAAGCACAGATTCCCTATTCTCCAGCAATACAACGGAACGCTCGGCCATACGGAGCGAAGCATTACGGACTTCGGGCGCATTGAGTATTCTGGCCGCTCTTTCCGGATTACAGTAGCGAAAAGGGTCCTCAAACAATCCCAACTCATATTTCTTCTCCAATATACACCGTACTGCATCATCAAGCACACTCTCCTTTACTTTCCCTTCTTGAACAAGCTCCTTCAGATAAGTCAAGTAGCAGGTACTTACCATCTCCATGTCCAGACCAGCATTCAGCGCTTTGGCTGCGGCATCTTTCTTGTCAACAGCATAACGGTGGTTCACCAATTCCTCTACCGAATTATAATCGGACACAACAAATCCCTTAAATCCCCACTGCTCTCTCAATAGCCGGTTGAGCAAGAAATCATTGGCAGTACAAGGAATATTATTAAAATCATTGAAAGCACTCATCACGGTAGCTGCTCCTACCTTTATGGCCGCCTTATAGGGAGGCATATAAAAATTGGCAAAGTGGCCCATTGACATATCCACACTATTATACTCCTTTCCTGCTATCGGTGCACCATATCCGGCAAAATGTTTCATACATGCCATGACAGTCGTCGTGTCTGCCAAATCGTCTCCTTGCAAGCCTCTGACACGCGCCTCCGCTACCCGAGAACCATAATAAGGGTCCTCACCGGCCCCTTCCATGACGCGTCCCCAACGTGCGTCCCACGAAATATCCACCATCGGGGCAAAAACCCAGTTCAAACCATCGGCGGCACTTTCCAAAGCATTGTAGCGTGCAGCTTCCTCAATCATGGCCAAATCGAAACTTGCAGCCTCGGCAAGCGGAAGCGGAAATCCGGTACGATAGCCGTGGATAACATCCAGTCCGAAAATTAAAGGAATGCGCAAACGCGATTGCAAAGCAAGCTCTTGATAACGGCGTATATCCTTTACTCCTATCACATTCAGCATAGAGCCTATTCTGCCTTGCCGGACATACTCTTCTTTAGGAATATTTCCACCGTCGGGTCCGGTAAAATTCCCTCGGTAGGTGCATTGTGCAAGCTGGCCTATCTTTTCATCCAGCGTCATCTGCTTCATCAAGCTTGAGATGAATTTCTCCTTCTCCGTAGTTTGTGCCGAGGTAAAGGTGTTACCAAGTCCCCACAGACAAACCATCAGTATTATTATCTTTTTCATACTGCCATTCTTGTTTTGATATTTATTTTATCATAAAACAACAGTTGCCTTCAATGGTAAATCAGCTGAAGAAGGACCTGCCAGAATCTCAAAAGTCCCCTTTTCCACTACAAACCGATGTGATTCCACATCATAGTAGGCAAAGGCTTCCTCATCCAGCAATATCCGAACGCGCTTGGTTTCACCCTTCTTCAAGTAAACCTTATCGTAGCCTTTCAACTCCTTCAACGGACGCGGAACAGAACATTCCACATCCCGCACATATACCTGAGCCGCTTCCGCAGCATCCATCTTTCCGGTATTCTTGATGTCAAAGCTTACCGTAACCCGGCTTCCCCCCGTCTTCTCAACACTCAGATTACTATATTCAAAACTACTGTATGACAGTCCATACCCGAAAGGATAGAGCGGCTGCTTTCCGTTCCGGTCATATCCCCTATAACCTACGAAAACACCTTCGGCATACTGCACCCGTTTATGAGGTACATTGCGATTGTCATAATAATTACCATATACCGGATTATCTTCCCATTTTTCCTCGATGCTGACTGGTAGTTTGCCACTTGGCGAAAGCTTGCCCGTAATGATTTCGGCAAGGGCCTTTCCACCCTCCTGCCCCGGATACCATGCCATCAAAATAGCTTGTACACTCTGCCCCCAATTGCGGAAATCTATTCCACCTCCGGCATTCACCACCACAGCCACATTATCATGAAGTGAAGCCACTTTATTAATGAGATATTCCTGCCCGTATGACAATGCAAACGGACGGTCGAACCCTTCACCTTCTGTACTGCTGTTGAACCCGGCACATACAATAACATTCCTGGCATGCTTCAGTGAAGAGGCCAAACGCTCCTCATCCATCATTCCTGCCTGGAAACTGACAGTCGCCTCACCCACATTATCAAAATATTCAATACGCAACCGGTATATCTCCCCTGCACTGACCTGCATAAATGCACTGCGGGTACTGAATGAATGGTTCCCCCAATCTCCGGTAATCAGCTTATCGTTTACAAACAGACGGTATCCGTCATCGCCAGCCAGCTGGAACTTGACAGTTCCATCCTTGTCAGCCTTGTAAACTCCCGTCCAACGGGCAGAAAACTGATCTACCGGCATGCCGTCGAACGGTGCACCGTATTTCCAGGCATGGTCTATGGCAGGCTCTATGGCAGCTTGAAAGAGTTCTCCGGTAAGATTACGAGTATTATAATATTCGCCCTTAAAACCGTTTTGCGTAAAACTGCCATCCGTATAAATCTGTTGGGACATATCCTTATAAAGAATGCTGTCAGACAGCAGCTCTATCTGTCTGCCGCCCTTCAACTGAACCATACCGTCATAGAGTGACACTACCGAATAAGGGGTGACAAATCCGCTTCCTCCTCCTGTGGGAATAATATCGGCATTAGGCCCGATTACCAATGTTCTACCGTTCCGGTAAGGCAACGTACCGTTATCATTTTTCAATAAGACTACTCCTTCTCTCGCCAAGTCAAGTGCAATTTCCTTAGACTGTGCATTGTCTTTATCGATAGATTTATCTTCTCTCGGAGTATCAAGTGCTCCAAAAGCAATCAATGTCTGGAGTATATGCCGGACTTTGGCGTCAATGGTCTCTTCCTTCACGATACCATTCTCTATTGCCGGAATAAGAATCTCCCTGGTCATGAATTTACCGACGGGCATTTCCAAATCCAACCCTCCATTAGCGGCTCCCACACCGGAATATACAGATGTCCAGTCGGACATCAAGATACCTTTAAATCCCCACTGCTTGCGTAATACATCAATGTTCAGCCAGCTGTTTTCGGTGGCATGTACCCCGTTCAGCGGATTATAGCTATCCATAACCGCCCCTACTCCTGCTTCCTGCACAGCTTTTCGGAACGCGGGAAAATAAATTTCCTGCAGCGTGCGTTCATCCACATCTGAGCTGGCATGATGTCTGCTCCACTCCTGGTTATTGGCCGCAAAATGCTTCACCGTAGCCATAACTCCCTCTTCCTGCACTCCCAAGATATATTCTTTAGCAGTTTCGCCCGTCAAATAAGGGTCTTCACCAAAATACTCATAGTTTCGCCCGCATAGAGGAGAGCGGTAGATATTGACTCCAGGCCCCAACAGAATACTTACCCCACGGGCCTTTGCATCCCGGGCCAAACCATGTCCCAGCTCTCTAGCCAACTTACGGTTCCATGTCGAAGCCGACAAGATGCCACAAGGATACAAGGTACTTTGAGTATTGTTACGTATGCCTTGCGGACCATCGGCCATCCTGATTTCGGGTATGCCAAGCCGGGGTACAGCCCGGATATAAAAAGATTTGGGACCGGAAATGTAATCGATTTTTTCTTCCAGCGTCATTTGAGAAACCAACTCCCTGGCACGCTGCTCCACCTGGGGAGTAATACACACTTGTGCTTTTGCCGTGATTGCACAACAAAGCAATAGCCCGCTTAAGGCTACTTTCTTTTTAATCTTCATTTTGTCTATTTTACTACGTGTTTGTTATATTGCCGGGCATGTCCCGACCTACTTTCTTTCTTCTCAATCAATAAAAAACCGTGTCCCTTCATCCACCAACGAAGAAACACGGCCGAAAGTTATTAAGAAAATTCTGAATCTACAAGAAAGTGGACAAAAACATGTCTGTCCTGCTATCAATAAGTAAGACGTATACCGGCCTGCAACGTAAAGTTACACGGGTTCTCCTTGCGTATAGTCTGTATCGACGAACCGTCATCAAAGAAATAAGATACTCCCGGTTCCACATACAGGCCCACCCTATTGCTTATGTTATACTGGGCACCGACAGCACCCATGACAGAAAGCTGTACCGGTTTCACAGTCTCACTCTCAGTACCAATCTTGCCATACACACATTTTTCAATGGCACCCCCCGCCGAAACGTACATCGTAAAGTTCTTTGCATCCACAAAGTTCCAGTTGGCCCGTACCGGAATGCCAATATAATGCAGCTTCTGGCTTATCTTTTCCGAGCTGCCCTCATACCTTACGTCAGAAGCAAGATAGGTATACGTCAGCCCGCTTTCCACAGAGAAACCCTTCGCCAAGTTTTTCCGCACCGAAACACCGAAACTGAGCGGTTGTTTATGGTCTATATCCGCAATTTTCTTTTCGCGTCTTTGCAGATAGGGCATACCATCCTTAAAAACCAGTTCCTGCCCGTCGGGAATAGTAACAATGCCATTGGCCGTAGAGGATAAATCTACGTTACCGCCATAAATAGGACTTCCAGGCATGTAGTCCGACATCACATTCGCTTCCCCTTCATTCGCCAATGAAAAACCTCCCGTATTTCCTACGGACAAGCCAACCGCCCATCCTTTAGCATCCCTACCAGAACTGTTTTTTTCCGGAAGATGCAGTTTGTCCCGGCCTGACGGACGATAGCGGTCTTCCCTTGTCTCCGGTTCCTCGGCCTGCATTGTAGTTTCATGGTCCGTATCTTCCACTACCGGTTCTTCCGCCTGCTGTCCAATACCGACAACCTCATCTGCAGTTTCAACCGGCAGCATTTCCTCCTGCTGTTCTTCGCCAACCGATATTCTGATATGTTGTGCAACCAAAGGGTGACTTGCCTCCTTATTGGGCGCCGATGCATTTCCATGTGCCCGATAAGCAGGCTCTATGGAATTAGTCCGTATGGCAGGTACTGTCTGTTCCGGCAAGACGTCCGGAGCCACAGCCAAAGCGGGCACTGACGTATGCCGCATTTCATTCCCTACCGGACTCTGCAACAGCCACAGACTGACGGACGAAACCGCCACCAGCAACACAGCTGCCGCGGCCACCGCCCAGCGACGGAAAGGTATCATCCTATGCGGTCCGGTTATCGGAGCTCCGGAAACGGACAATTCCTTCTCCAACCGCTCCCATCCGGCAACCGGCAGCGGTTCGGAATAGTCTTCCAGCTTGTCCTTTATCTTTTTCAACCACAATTCATCTTCCATACGTTCCTTCATTTAATCATTTCTTTTCATCCACTCACGTACTTTTGCCGCTAAAGTCGCTTTAGCACGCGTCAACTGCGAGGCAGAGGATTTTTCATTAATTCCCAATAGTCGAGCAATTTCCTTATGAGACTTTTCTTCAAATATATATAAGTTGAATACGGTGCGATAACCGGCAGGTAATTCACTGATAAACTGCATCAGCACCTTTTGAGGAATGACATCTATTGACGAACCTTCCGGTTCCTCATAAGCTTCGGGTGCATTCTCCAAGGCCGATGACTGATTCATCACATCATTTTTCCGCAAATACTGCAACACCGTATTCACCATTACGCGTTCCATCCATGCCCGCAGAGAACCCTCTCCCCGCCAAGTGAACTTATCGAAAGAATCAAAAAGTTTCAGAAAACCGTCATGCATCAGGTCTTGGGCAGTCTCCCGGTCACCTGCATAACGGAGGCATACGCTGAGCATGCGTCCCGCATAGCGCTCATACAGTTCTTTGCGGGCAAGATTGTCTCCTTGCCTACAGCGTTCTGCCAATTCCTGTTCTTCCATTCTCTCTTTTAACACGTGTTTACCCTATAAATGCAATCGGCGCAAAAATACTGCATCAGGCAGAGAAGAAAATCATACTTTCATTTCTTTAACAGTATACTACGCAGTATTTAGCTTTTCACCGCATTTTCTGAATACAAAAATAAGTTTTAAACAGAAAAGAGCTAAAACCTACCACTTATGAAGAAACTGAGAATGACATTGGCAGCATCCATGCTTTTATTCCTGACTGCCATTGTATTGCAATCATGCCTGGACGATTGGGATGACAAATATGACACTTTGTTCGCCGTAGGTACGGTAAAGGTCATCGAAGGAAAAGACTACTATTTCTCACTGGACGAAGGCAGTAAACTATATCCCAGTGACACAACCTATGTTCACGACTATGCCGTAATAGACGGCCAGAGGGCTTTCATCTACTTCCGCGAACTGGAAGAGAAACTTCCAGGCTACGAATACAATGCCCAAATAAAGCACATCGAAAACATTCTGACCAAAGACATCTACTCCATGCCTGCCGAAAAGGCAGACAGTATCGGAGACGACAACATCAACGCCACGGATTTATGGATTACGGGCGAGTATCTGAACATCAAATATCAATTCTACCACAGCAACAACGAAGACAAGAAGCACATGCTGAACCTGGTCATCAATGAAGCATCCACCGGCGAAAACGACAAACCGGATTACGTCAATCTCGAATTCCGCCACAATGCCTACAATGACAGCCAGCTCACGCTGGGCACCGGACTGGCCTCCTTCAAGCTGGACAATATAGCGGAACAGCTGAAAGAGAAAAAAGGACTGAACATCCGTGTCAAAAGTCTATATGACGGTGAACGGTTCATGACCATAGACATTAAAAAAGAAAACAACTAAATCTCCTGAAAACACATCTTTCAACATCTCAATGAGAAGCGGAGTGACATTGCAATATGTTGCTCCGCTTTATTTTTCCATATCCCGCTTAAATTCATCTTTTTCTTTGTCTATCCACCGGGAAACCCCTACATTTGTAAGAATTTTCACAATAGCAAACATTAAAAACGGTCCAAAGGATATGAAATACATACTGGGAGCAGTAATTGCAATACTCTGCTCGTTCACCTGCACAGACACCCTATATGGAAAATCTCTCGCAACAGACGTCGACGATATTCTGATAATCAACACTTATACAGAAGCCAATCCCTGGAGTAATGATTTCATCACCTCCATTGTGAACATGGCATCACAGAACAGCCACATCGGAGTATACACCGCACACATGAAAATGCTGACACTTGACGAGGAAAATAAACTGGAGACATTCAAAGAGAGCTTGTTCAAGAGTTACAAGAACCCTAAACTTATCGTGCTTATCGGATGCGGAAGTTTCATCATGTGCGATGAACTGAACCGGCAGTGGCCCGATATCCCCATGATATTATGTGGTGAGAGGGATTATACCGGTCCTAAGGAAACAATGATACGCGAGCACGCCCTGCCCCGCACAGAGCGTATTCCCATCAGTGACCTACAGAAGAAGTACAATCTGACCTTAATGCAATCCAGTGTATACCTGAACGAGAACCTGCAACTCATGAAGCAACTCATCCCCAAAATGGATAAGGTCATGTATATAGGGGATGAAACATACATCTGCCAGCAGAACGACTATGACTTGTCCGAGATTATCCGTGAAAAGTACCCGGAGTTGGATTACCAGTTCTTGAGTGCGAAGGACATCCGGACGGACAGCCTTTTCAATATACTGAACCACGTGAGTCCCCATACTACCGGAGTCATCTTTTCATCCTGGCTGTACAAGAGCTCTCCCCATGACAATATCATGAGGAGTAACTCCCACCGGGTCATCTCTACCGCCCCCATCCCTTTGTTTTCGCTAAGGGCCATCGGTATTGAAGAAGAAGGGGGGATTGTAGGCGGATACATTTACAACAAAGAGAATTATAATGCCCGGCTACTGGAAACCATCCACAAGATATTGAACGGTACCCCGGCACGCAACATCCCGTTATACTATCCCGACGACGGAGCCCCCGTATTCAACTATAAATCCCTTCTGCAGCGTGACCTGAATCCGAAGCTATGCCCCAAGGGTACCATATTCTACAACATGCCTCCCACCTTCTGGGAGAAGTACGAATATGTCATTATCAGTATCACTGCCGCAATCATAACTCTGCTGTTCTTTTTCCAATATCTCCGCCTACAGTCACTGAGTAGAATCAAAAGATTACAACAGCAACAACTGGACAGCAATCTCAAATACCGAAATCTGATAAACAACATGCCCATCCTATACATGTATGAGAAACTTATAAAAGATGAAAAAGGGCGCATTACTGACACCTTATATATAGATGTCAACAATTTCTTCGAAGACAGATTTATCATGCGCAAAGAGGCTGTCGGCAAGCGGGGAAGCGAATTATTTCCCGAATCCATGAACGAGTTCCTCCATTTCATGAATATTGCATTGAAGGAGAAACGTTCCGTAACTTTCCCCTATTATTACAAGAAGATAGACACTTTCTACGACATTGTAGTCAAGGCAAGCGACAATGGCGAATACATGCACGTCTTCTGCGTTGACAGCACCGAGTTGCACCACACCCAAATACAGTTGAGGTCGACAAACCGGAAACTTTCCATGGCACTCGACGTTGCCAACATCGTACCATGGAAATGGAACCTCCGGACACACACCATACTCTGCGATGTCAACAAGCCGATAGAGCTCAGCAATAATGCCGGTATCATGGACGATGAACAGCTGTCCGTACCCGACAGCCAGTATTTCTCCAAAATACACAAGGAAGACCTGGAAAAAGTGAAACAAGCCTATACAGACCTGATTGAGGGACGTATCCAGAAAGTCAAGGAGGAATACCGCGTCATCAATCATGCCGACGGACACAAACACTTCGACTGGGTGGAGGCCCAGGCCGCCGTAGAAACCTACGACGAGAACAATAAGCCGCTGACCCTGGTGGGCTCTTCGCTGGTTATCACCGAACGGAAAAAGATGGAGACGGAACTGGTTTCCGCCAAGAACCGTGCGGAAGAGTCGAATAAACTGAAATCCGCATTCCTCGCCAACATGAGCCATGAAATCCGTACGCCGCTCAATGCCATTGTGGGATTCTCCGGAATATTGGCTTCCACCGAAGAGGAGGAAGAAAAACAAGAATACGTCAGCATCATTGAGAACAACAATACTTTGCTGCTGCAACTCATCAGTGACATTCTGGACTTGTCAAAGATAGAAGCAGGCACAATGGAATTCATTGATACGGATTTTGAATTGAACAAAGTGATGAGAGAGCTGGAAAGTTCGCTCTGCCTGAAGCTATCGCCCGAAAAGAATGTCACCCTCTCCTTTGAGCCCGGACTGCCCGAATGCCACATTCATTCCGAGCGTAACCGCTTGTCTCAACTCGTCATCAATCTGGTGACCAATGCCATCAAGTTTACCCAAGAAGGCAGTATCCGTTTTGGCTACAAGCTGCAAGACGACAAGATGCTTTATTTCTACGTATCCGATACGGGATGCGGTATCCCCGAAGGCAAACAAGAGAGCATATTCGGCCGCTTTGTCAAGCTCAACAATTTTGCCCAAGGCACCGGACTGGGATTATCCATCTGCCAGATGTTGGTACAGCACATGGGAGGCAATATCGGACTGACTTCCAAGCCCGGCGAAGGCTCTACCTTCTGGTTCACCCTCCCCTATGTGCCGGCAAGCCGCATCCGGCAGGCAGAAAGCAAGACCGAACCTATAAAAGTAAAAAAGCAGAAAATCACCGTCTTGGTTGCCGAAGACCATGACAGCAACTTCCGGTTGATTGAGTCCATCCTACGAAAAGACTACAATCTGATACATGCGTGGAATGGTCAGGAAGCCGTGAATATGTTCAGGGAATACGACCCGCAGCTTATTTTGATGGACATCAACATGCCGGTGATGAATGGTTACGAAGCGACCAGGGAAATACGCAAATACTCTACACAAGTCCCCATCATAGCCGTCACCGCCTTTGCCTATGCTTCTGATGAACAGCAGGTCATGGAAAACGGCTTCGACGCATATATGGCTAAACCTATCAATGCCAATCAGCTGAGGACACAAATATCAGCTATACTGAAGCAGCATATTATCTTTATGTAAAAAACATCCGGACGGAAGAAGCATGCCAACGTCCAGATGGCGAGTATCAGAATTCATTGTTCAGGCAAGTCAGCCTCAACGAACCGTTGAACGCTTCGGCAGACAATCGCGTCCTGACCTGCACCTGCACGCTGCTCTTCGGCTGGACATCAAAATAATTGTCGCTATACACACTTTCATTGTCGGCAACGGACAAGCATACGGCACGGGCAAACTTGTCTGACGAAACCATCACTTCATATCCACCTTCAATGGAATGGACTTCAGTCTGCAAATCCACCTTCGGATAATCCATATCCTTCTGCTTGCTCAGACAGTAGTTGTTATGGTACACCCTGCCCGATTTGTCCGTATAGTCTACGCGGACATATACCGTTCCTCTATCTGCCCCCTCCAGCAACTTGGCAAGCGGTGCGGAAAAACAGACACGGCTGTCATTACCGGAGATGCCGACAGACTTGTCCCAGTGATGAACCACGGTTCCGTCGAACTGGCAGACCTGGAGCTGCAGCCGGCCGGAAGTATTCTCCAAGCGGTCGGACACTGCATATACTATCAAATCATCCCCCTCCACTACCGAAGAAATCAGGATGTCATCATAGGCCTTGCGGACATAATAGTGCTGCGCCTTCCAGCGTCCGTAATAGTCACGGCTCGCCCAGGAAGCTACGGGCCAACAGTCGTTGTGCTGCCAGAAAAGCGTCCCCATATTATACGGCATCTGGCGGCGGTGCGACTCGATGGCCGTCTTGATGGCATCTCCCTGCAGCACATGGTTCATATAAAGGAATGCCCGGAAATCACGCGGTTTTTTATATTCATTCAACAGGTAAGTCTCAATCAGCCCGTTGGCATGGTCGCCACCACGCTGATGGGACATCATCACCTCGGAACGTATATCCCAGTCTTCGGGGTAAGGAGCATAGCGCTTGACGGACTCGAACTCTGGAAAAGACTGAAAACCGTACTCGCTGAAAAAGCGGGATTTCTCGCTGTCATAATCAGAAATGGGTGCTTTACCATGCCAGACACTCCAATAGTGACGGTCCCCGTCAGTAGTACCGGACATCTCTCCCTCGAATGCGAACGGAGAAGAAGGCCAATAGAAGGTTCCGGGTGCATACTCCTTGACCACCCCGGGTAAGGTGACATGATACTGCTGCCGGTACTGTGCCCAAATCTTGTCGGCATATTCCTTGTTCTGCCGTTCTATCTCGCACTTCCAGCCCCAGCCCAGCCAGGCATCCTGGCATTCATTATTTCCACACCACAAAGCAATGCAGGCATGATTGCGCAAACGTTTCACATTGTCCACCGCCTCCTGGTGGATATTATCGAGTAGGGCACCTTCTGCCGGATACATGCTGCAGGCAAACATGAAGTCCTGCCAAATCATGATTCCATACTCATCACACAAATCATAGAAGACATCGTTCTCATAGATACCTCCACCCCAGACGCGCAACATATTCATGTTTACACCGGCGGCATCGAGAATCGTCCTTTTATAATTCTCGGGAGTGACGCGCGGCAGGAAGTTATCCGAAGGGATGTAATTGGCTCCTTTGGCAAAAACCGGACGCCCGTTCAGCTCTATATAGAAAGTATGCCCGTCCTTATCCGGCTGATGCACCACCTTCAAAGAGCGTATGCCCACCCTTTCGGTTTTAGAGTCCAACAATTCCCCACCTGCAATGATATCCGTACGGAAACGATAAAGGAAAGGCTCCCCCAGTCCATTACTCCACCACAGCTTCGGCTTGTGAAGGACAAAATCAACGGTCACCTGATTGGTGCCTCGCTTCAAATCCGCTTGCCACTCGCCAAGCACTCTTCCAGTAACCTCATCCGTTATCGTGACCAACACTCCATTCATATCCTTATCGGCATCCAGCTCCACATGTCCGGCAATCACGGCCCTGCCTGCACCGACTTCCTTCTGCTCGATAAACACATCGTTGATTCTCAAATCGCTCCAAGCCCTGATATACACCGGACGCCAGATGCCGGAGGTAACCAGACGTGGGCCCCAGTCCCAGCCATAATGATAACCCGCCTTACGGGCAAAAATGCTTATCTTCTTGTTGAACAAGCCCCCGTTTTCAGACTGGTCATTGGATGCCGGATACTGGTAGGGAAGTGCATCCCATTTGGGGACGTCTATCTTTACCGGCGAATGGAAGTACACCTTCAATATATTATTCTCCTCCCTGATGTACTGCCTAACGGGGATAGACCAGCGGCGAAACATATTGTCCGCTTTCAGTATACATTCATCATTCAAATAAACGTCAGCGTAAGTATCCAGCCCCTCGAACACAAGCTCCATATTCTCTTTCCGCATCATGTCGGCAGCAAGAGTAAAGCAAGTTTCATAAACCCAGTCTTCCTTGTCAATCCATTGCAATCCCCGTTCGTTCAACCGGAAAAACGGGTCTTCAATAATCTTGTTCTGCAGTAAGTCCGTGTGGACTACTCCCGGAACTGTAGCCGGATACCAATTGGTCAGTCTCGCCTGCCGGAATTTCCAGCCTTCATGAAGGTTCTTTACCGCTGTTTTTAGTTTCATACGAGTGTGTTTCATAGTTTTCTTTGACTACTCTAAATTACGGATAGACAAAAATACGACATTCAAAGGATACTTTATAATATCTTCTTAACGAAACATGATACAATCCCGTACACACCTACCGGGTCAGCGTCGCTGCACATCTGCTGCAGTGTGACTGCAAACGTGTTGCAGCGCTACTGCATATATGCTGCAGTGACACTGCATATGTGTTGCAGCGCCACTGCAAAGCTGAATGCAGTAGCACTGCAAAAAGCATGCACTTGCTTTGCAGTGGCAATGCATTATCCCATCGCCTTATTCGGGCTTTCGATAATCCTCGCTTCTTCGCTGTGCCCATCAGTAGGCAGCCTCAGCAACGGGAGATTGATGACACAAATTATACTTCACTGGGCGGAACACCAAACTGCCGCTTGAAGCTGCGCGAGAAGTTGGCCAGCGAAGAAGCTCCCACCTTGTAACACACTTCGCTCACAGTGTATTTGCCCGTCTGCAGCAGTTGCATAGCCGTGTTCATGCGATAAGTGATAAGAAAGTTCTGCGGTGTTTGTCCCGTCAACGACTTGACTCGGGCATACAAGCTGCTGTAGCTCATCAGCATTTCCTTTGCCAGCGAGGTAATGCCGAATGCCTCGTCATCCAAGTGCTTGTCCAGCAACGTGTGCAAATTCTCCAAAAACTGACGGTCTTGTTCATTAAGTATCGCTTCTCGCGCCTCTCCCCTCGGTAGGCTTTCCGAGGTGAGGTTTTGCACAATCCATTGCATCCGTTTACGGTTTTCCAACAGATTGTTTATGACGGCTTTCAGATAGAAGGGGTCGAAGGGCTTGCCCACGTAGGCATCAGCACCACAATCCAGTCCTTTGATACTGCTGTCCATATCGTTCTTTGCCGTTAGCAGAATAATGGGAATACGCCCCCAATCGGCACTTGTCTTGATAGTCTTGCACAACTCGTAGCCGTCTTTCCGAGGCATGACCACATCACTCACAATCAGTTCAGGCAACTCCATCTCTAATCTGTCTATGGCTTCCTCTCCATTTTCCACGACAACGATATTGTAATCTGGTGACAACAGCACTCGCAGGTATTCGCGCACCTCCTGATCGTCTTCTACAATGAACAGCGTGTTCTCCTTAGAGACTACTTTTTCTACGGCATTCGTCTCGACTGCCGGTATGGGTATCTTGTACTCATTGTCTTGTGCCCGTTCCTCGGGACTATATGCTGTCAGCGATTGTGGGATACTAAGAGTGAAGCAAGCCCCCTGAGGGTGCTTGGAAGTGTAGTCTATGTTTCCCTTATGCAGGTGTGCCAAATATTGCGCATAATTCAGACCGATGCCCTTACCATTCACATTGGGGTATTTCTTATCAGCTCCCAACCGTTCAAAGCGATCAAACAGTTGTTTCTGTTTTTCGGGCAAAATACCTTGTCCCGTATCGGCCACGCATATTTGTACGTTTTTCCCGTCGCTTTCCACAGTAATGTCGATACTCCCCCCTTCAGGTGTGTACTTAATGGCGTTACTGAGCAAGTTATAAAATATCTTTTCCACCTTCTCCGTATCAAAACAAGCCACCGTATCCTGCTTCTGTTCAGCGTGCATGTTTATCGTCAGCCCTTTTTCGTGGGCAATAAACCGGAAGTTCGCTATCTGTGCCTGAACGAAAGCTACCGGGTCTACCACGGCAACCCGGAGTTGCTTCTCGTCCTTCTCACCTTCCTTGGGGTCAAGCAACTGCTTCACAAGCCGCAACAAGCGGTCGGCATTGCGCAACATGATATCCACCAAGCCACGCTCATGTTCATTCAGATTGTTTTCTTTCGCCAGTTCTTTCAACGGGGCATATACCATGGCTAGCGGTGTACGTACTTCGTGCGAAATGTTGGTCACAAAGTCTATGTGTGCCTGATTTATCTCCCTTTGGTACTTGACCAATGCCAGTCTCTCCTCTTGTGTCCGCCAACATATAATTAGCCGGATGACCAGTAGCACCAGCCCGATACCGACCAGCCAGTATAACACAATAACCAAGGGCGTAGCCCATGGTGCAGGGTGAACAACCACCTCCTTGGTCAGTTCGTTCTTGCACCACTCTCCGCTCAGTATGCGAGCTTTCACCTTGAACGTATATTTTCCGGTAGGCAGGTTGGAATAGGCCACCCGCTTGTTGGAACCAGCGTCAATCCAGTTCTTGTCGAAGCCCTCTAGCATATAGGCATAGTTCAGCAGAGAACCCGCCTCTAACTTTAATGCCGAATAGTAGAACGTAACTGTATTCTCCCGATAAGACAACGATAGTTTTTCCTCGCTCTTATTATGTATTCCCCCGTTCACCAATATCATGTCCAGATTCAGCGGGATATCTGGTTCTTTCTCGATGGGTACATCCGGATAAATGACTGTAATGCCACCCGAGCCTCCGAAAAACAAGGTACCGTCTGGTGCCACTGCCGCACAATTCAGCGCATACAGCTTCCCCTTGCAGAAGTAGTTATCATATAAATAAGAAAATGTTTTTTCCTGCACATCATACTTTCCTATATGCGTAGACGAATATAATCCGCAAATCGAAATGTTCGCGCGTTTCAAAATGAAAAGTTCATTTCACAAAACGAAGCGTATAATTTAAAGCACTCTTTATTCCATTTGAACTGGTCAATTCTAAGCTAAAAATAACAGAAAAATAACTTGCAAATATCAACAAAAATCACTATCTTTACATAGTTAAATTGAGGTCGTTTACCCTCAAATCAGTTCAGTTTTGTATTCCCCTACCCTATCAATATTCTAAAAAAATTCGGCCGGCTTCGCCGGTATTTGAATACCTTTTAAATGGAATTCGGAAACCATCCGAATCCCGTTCTTTCGTTTTAGTCGCTTCGCTCCACGCTTTGGCGCTTTGCGCTTACGCCACCTCGCGTATCGCCTTGTACGCTGCCACGCTTTGCGCCCGGACGATTTTGCCGCGGAAGGCCAGACGGGAGCCGACAAACGTGCTCGAGCTCGATGCATCGTTATACGCATACGCATCCGACACGCCGCCACACGCACTCGCATAGCAGTACCCGCGATAGACCACACGGACCGTAGCGGTGCTTATCCAGTACATGTCGGTATAGTAAGTAGAAGATGATCCGTTCAGATTACCTACCGGAATCATGTCCATATACTTGCCGTGCGCCACGCCTGTAATCCACTGACCGCTGTCCTTCTTGCCCTGTACCATACGGATACTGCCGTCAGGCATCCAGATGCGCCATTTGCCCACGTTACCGCTGTCGTTCGGCAGATCCACGCCGTCCATCATGTCATACTTGTTGCCGTAGATGTCCTCATAGCCCAGGCAGCAGATATTGTTCACCTGCACCACAGTCGCCTGTCCGTATTCGTCCCGACTCTTATACCAGGCATACTGGTGCACCAGGCCGTCAATCAGCGAATTCGTGATTTTGTTGTTAATGACATACGCTTCATCGTAGCCGATGGTGTCTGTCATCCCGTGTTCGGCCGTTCCGCCTGTTGTGCGGTTATTGTTATGCTGACCGGCACCGCATTGTTCCTGCATATCCCTGCGCCCGTACTTTGCATAGCTCAGGTTCGCGATGCGGCTGTGCATCAGCGCATCTATCTGCTGCATACCCCGCTGCTGGCTGTAGTAGTGGAAGTCCGTCCAGGTCATACTTGCCGTGGTCGAAGCTCCGGTGATGCAGGCACGCAGTTTACTGCCCACCACCGAACTGCCCACAACGGCACACAGATGCTCCTCATTGGCCACCCAATCCGGTTCCATGTCCTCTATCTTGTCGCTGTGGCTCAGTACCACGCAGTCAAACTCTGCCGTGTTCAGAATGGAGAAATGCAGGGCTGTAGCACGTTCCGGAACGTCTGCTATCAGATACATGCCGGCTTCAAATTTCAAGCCGATGGTCGGCACCACAATACTCTTCAGGATGTTTCCCTCCGCATCAGCAAACACACTGCCGATAAGCCCTGTTCCTGGAACGCTCGGGAAGCGGACACGTCTGTAACCCGACACGTCCACTTTGCACACGGAATAAGCCTTGTCCGTCGTATAGGATTCCATCAGCGTGGGCTTGCCGCTCATGATCTTGCGTTCACCCAGCCAGCCGCCCTGTGTCTCCTTGATGGCATCCAGTGTCAGTACCGTCGCCTCAGGCACCGGGGGCATTTCGTCCTCCGGATAACTGCTGTAGCAGGCGTACTTCTTGTTGTTCAAATAATCGTTGATGCCTTTGCTCCAGTAAAACGGCTCATACATCATCCAGTCTCCCTCGCTGCCGTCCAGCTTCGCCACCGTACAGTCGTTCATATCCTCCGCATCGGCATAGAAGTTCGAGCTTTCGTCATGCAGGGGGAAATAGGTCATCTCCCCGTCCGGGTTGTTCACTTCCACCTGCTGCCCGGCTATCTCCACCTTCCGGCTCGTGGGCATCTTCGTCACCTTGGCCAATACGCGGTGGCGCTTGGACAGGATGGCATTCACATGCCCGCTCATTTTGTACGTATTGCCGAATTTGTACCCCGTCTTGTTGTCCAGGTTCGAAACATTGGCATCGTCGGCCACGCTGTCGTCAAACTCGATCATCGTATAGGGCGGCTGCTTGATGGTCAGTTCCGGATAACGGGCGGCATACTTCTCCAGTTCCTCATCGGCCAGATACTTCGTCAGGGTCAGCTTGCCCCTCAGTCCCGAATGCCGGTCATCCACGGCACCCGTCTGTGTATACGTTCCGTAGTCGTAATACTTCTTCAGCAGGGTTCCGTCGTCTTCCCGGTCTATCTCCAGCACGAAGCGCTCCAGCTTGCCGCTGCCGTTCAGTCTGGCCTGGTGCAGGCGTTCCAGCATAGCGAACCCGTCGATGCCGGGGCAGTTGGTGTAGCGGTAGCCCCGCACATTATTGATCCCTTCCAGTATCAGGCCACTATCGGACAGCTTGGTCAGATATTCCAGGAACAGTTCCTCAATCGTGTCCGGCAGGCATAACTGCACAACGGGCGCACCGGTGGCCAGTTTCACACGGGTCAGCCCCGTACCCCTCACGTCCAGTTTCTTCAGGCGGCCCTGCCAGCTCAAGTCCAAAGTGGCCACATTCCCGTTGTCCCCGTTCCGGGCCAGCCGGTTGTTCCGCATGTTCACTTCTTCCAGAAGCAGCATACCATTGGTCGAAGCCATGAACGAGCCGTTCCGGTAACCGCTGGCTTTCTCCACGCTCATGTCGAGTTTTACCAGTGAGGTCAGCAGACCGAAGTTGAAGCCGATTGCGAACGCATCCTCGTGCCATACCAGCTCCTTGATTTTGGCTGCACCGATAATCTTCAGCGGGTCGTTCTCACCGAAGGCACGGGTCAGCTGCAGGGAATGGAGCACGTCCGCATCCACCACGCCGCTGTCGGCCTGCACGCCGTTGCTGGTGGAGAGCTGCACACGGTACGGGATGGTCAGCCGGTACTGCATCGGTTTCAGTTTATAAGCCTTGTCCAGCGATGCCGTACTCTGGTAGAACTGGGCACCCAGCGTGGATACATAGCCGTACTCCACCTGCTTCAGGTCATACCGGCGTTGGATGAAGTAGTTCCGGTGTGCTTTCAACGAACCCTTCAGACCGTAGATTTGCGGATAGGTCTGTTTGGCACCGTCAGCACCCACCGGCATTTCGTTCAGGAACGGATAGATGTATTTGAAGATGCCGGACTTGTTATAGAGGCGCGAGCACCACTTCTTCATCTGTTCGGTATCGAAATGGTCTATGGCTTTCTGGATACTGAAAGCACTCATGAAGCTTGCGCCCCCGTTCCATCCGCTCACCATAATCTCCACAATCATGTCCCAGCAATTGGCCACGATGAGGTTCCACAGCCACGAGTTATGACCCTGCATCACATAAGCCCCGTCGCGCTTCGTCTGGCGGTTGTCGTCATACTTCCCGGTCAGGAACGACTTGTTGTCAGAACCGAGCTGGCAGTCGCCGTCATAATAGTCAATCGACCATTTCACACCGTCCCATGTGCGGATAAGCATGTTCTTCGCAAGCTGGTCCACGCCGAGGTTGAACTGCACGTACAGATAGTAGGCAATCAGGTGGGGAAGGTCGAAATACTTCGATGCCTCTTTCCTGAACGTATCGCTCTGCCACTTGGCGGTAGGGAACTTGTCGCCGTCGTCCTCATAGTCCACCCCCTCGAACGAATGGGATTCCGTGCTGTAAACCATGTTCCTGCCCGCAGGCGTTTCCTTTACGCACCGGTAGACGAAACTCATCATGCGGTCGGTGGCCTTGTACATCTTGTCGTACTTGTCACCGGTACCGAGGTGGTCTTTCAGGTTCGGTTCTTCCTCCGCGTCACCGCCTCCGTCCGACCAGAAGGTATCTTTCGGATGATTAAATTCCAGTCCTCCGTCAAAGTTGTAGTCCATGAAATCCTTATGCTCCGGTTCGGTACTCGGCAACCAGTGGAACAGGCACAGCGGATTGGAGTTGTTCAGCGTCTCGAAGCAGACGGGCAGGTACTGCTTGTGTCCTTCCTCGTCGGCTTCCAGGTAGTTCAGCGTGTCGCCCTCGCCCCATTTCTCGCCGCCGATGGTCTCATCCTGCCCGAAGATGGGGTAGCTGTCGCTCTTCTCGTTGTTCATGTTGTACTGGCCGTAATAGGTCAGGTCTTCGTCGGCACTCTTCGCTAGTCCGAGAAGTCGCATTTGGAACATGCCAGCTTCGCGCCTACCGAGTTCCTGCGTAACTTGAAGAGATTTTTTTGCCGGTAGTTACCACCGGATTCTTCTGCCTGCCGTTTCCGTCAATCTCCCCGTAGCTCAATGTAACCGTCCAGCCGCTTGCCGTCTTCTGGAAGTAGAAACGGAAGTTCTTTCTGGCATAGTTCACGGAAGAAGTACCCTGAATACGGACATATACGTTGGTAAGGATAAAGTCAAGCGTCCTGTCCTCTCCGTTATAGAAACGGACCTCCCTTACCAGTTTATTGGCCTTCTTGTCGTTCAGCTGGGCCAGTGCATCCACCACGTTCAGCGTGTCGCTCTCGCTCGGAACCTCACTGCCCACGCTGCCCGTGCCTATCAGTACCAGGATCGAGTTCCGGCGCTTCTTCATCAGCCCCATCAGCTTCTCCATGCTCACCGTATCTCCTTCATTCAGCACGCGGTTGTCCTCATCCAGTGAGCGCACGCCCGGTTCCCCGTCGGCATCCTCCAGGTGGTTGCGGTCCACGATGTTGTTCAGCACCTCGTCCGAGGTCAGCGCCTTGTTATAGATACGCACGCTCTTCACGTTCAAGTCGGCACCTGCCGACTTAAATTCCAACTGGCTCTGAATGTCAAAATTCACCTTGTCGAGCCACTTGGAAGCAGCCGACTCTTCACCGTTCACATAGAAACCGATCAGCGTGCGCTGTTCGTTGGTCTGCACGTTCGGATAGAACACGTAGGTAATGCGGATATTCGTACCCGGCTGGAACTTGGTACCCACCGAGTCTTCATAGCGCAGCACCTGTCCGGCATCCATCGCCTCGGTCACCACACCGGTCAGGAACTTGGCCTCTTCCGAGTCACAATCAGCCCGTACCGGTTGCCGTTGTCCGGGCTGCCCCAGGCGGGTGATCAGCTCGGCATCCGTATCCGTCACGTTGGCCGTGCTGTATTCTCATCTCCAGCGGCTGAACATCAGGCCGGCATACGCTGTCACACCTCCGCCTGCCTTCAGCAGCGTAATGTAATGCACCCGGCTCACCACACCGGAGTTCTCATGCTGCGCGTAGGCTTCCACCACGTTCGTACCCTCCTGCATCTGTGTGTCGGGGGGGATGGTCACGTTCTTCTGCTGCACACCGCTGCCGGCCGAAAGACCGAGGGTAAAGGCCTGTCCGCCGTTCACGCGGTAGTAGATGTTCTTCTCACCGCTCGTGCCCTTGGCAGTAAAGGGGATGTTCACGTCATTTTTATATCCCCCGTCGGCCAGCCCGTTGCCCGCCGAGTAGGTGGTCTCCAGCTCCATGGCCACCATGGTCACCTTGGCCGTGGCCGTCTTCATCAGCGTGCCGTCCTGGTAAGTTGCCTGCGCTTCCACCTGTACGGTATAGGCAGTGGCATCCTTCAGGTAGGGCGAAGCGTCAAAGGTATAGCTCTGTCCGGCTGTAACGCCCACAAACTCCGCATCCCGGAACTCACTGATGACGGTCGAACCGCGTTTCACGATTACACGGGCTTTCAGGTCGCTGTAGCCGTCCACCGTACCGCCACCGGCAGTGCCCACACCTACGGAGTATTTCACCACAAAGCCGCTGCCCAGTGCCAGATACTGCGAGGCGGGAAGTCCCGCACCGCCGCTGTCCGTCAGGTCGATGTTCACCACACCGTACCCACCATCGCATCGAACACCGTTCCGGATGTAGGAGGTTTCGTCTCGCCGCTCACCAGTTCCTCGGTAGGGGTACGGTTTGACAGTTCCTTCTTCAGGAACGCTTCCACCGCCATGTGTATCATCGGTTTCCTCATCGCTGAACTCGGTCTCGCCGGTACTCTCGAAAATCTTGAACGCAAGCCGATGGGCGCTGATGCCACTGACACGCGTATACAGCAAATCGGCTATCTGCTCACGTGCATCGAAAACCCTCCCTCGTCTGACGGGTTATTCCGGTGGGGAACGCTGAAATTCTGAAATCTAACTTTTCATATATCTGTTTTTAGGATGAATGATTCAATATCGGTAACGGAATCCGTCCGCTTTTTGTAATAATAAAGTACCGTTACGGAGTCCCCGGATGCCATCTCGTAGTTTTGCAAATCTTCATTGTGGTTATAGATACCTTTTAGTATGATATTCTTTGAACCGGGTCTGACCCTGAACGACAATGGCTGCAAAATCGGTAGGCAAGTAACCTCTACCTTCTGTAGTTGGGTTCCATTGTAATACATCAAAATGATATTGTGTTATTGAGAAATCCACCGTGTGGTTTCCACTTCCAGAAGGTAAGCAGCTTGGCTTTCGTATTGATAAACGCCTTCAGGGCAGAGACTAATGCCGCATTACTGCTTCCCGATACCGTGGGTTTCTTCGTACCGCCGGTAACATCTATAAACAATCCATAGAGACCGCCACCGCTCCCGTGAGAGTCGGCCACAGAACCGATACGGCCGTTCCCTATCTCAAAGCCGCCGATTTTCCCTTTGCTGCTGTCTATCTCTCCGGTAAACTTACCGTTGGTCGTTTCAATGCTGCCGTCTTCCAGTATCTTGAAGTTGCCGTTGGCCGTTACCAGTCCCTCCAGCTGTATATGGTCGGCTGTCAGCTTGATTTTGCTCACGGTATTTCCGTACTCGTCCTCTTCCTCCACGCTCACCCCGATAAGGGCAATCTTTCCTGTATTG